>FLOH01000039.1_pt1 | contig 469917 bp, 428 predicted proteins | sample 756751 | NCBI WGS metagenome assembly FLOH01 (sample SAMEA4026879, study PRJEB14308) | marine metagenome | biome: coastal water; material: water | depth 74 m
CTTGCCTGGCCAATTTCCTGCTCTAAACTCTCGTACTCTTTCAATTTCCGCCCGATAAAATTAAGGGTGATGCGTTTTTTCTCCTTTATCCCTTTAGCGGTAAGAAGATAGAGATATCCTTTTTTGCTCTTGCTTTGTTTGAAATTATCCATCTTGACAATACCCTTCCGGATAAGTGCAGTTAGAACATGATTGACTTTGCCTACACTTATGCCAATCTTTCCCGCCAGTTCAAGCTGCGTAAATTCACTTCTTGAAGCAATCTCCCGCAGGAGATAATATTCTACGTCCTGGCTGAATTTGGTCTCTATATTCATAGGATGAATTTCTAAACCAATTAAAAAATATTGTCAAGGGGATTAAAGGTTTTAGGGTCTGGTTTTTGGGTGCTTTAACTAATAAGCAAATAATTCTTGTAAACAATTAGCTATATTTAATTGAGTTTTTTTAGAAATAACTCCAAGTTTTTGTACTAATCCGGTTTTATCAACCGCCCGCATTTGATCTAATAAAACCAATCCTTTTTTACCCTGAAACGTACAAGGAACACGACTTGGATAAGAAAAACCTTTTGAAGTCATGGGGGCTATTATTGTTGTTTTCAAAGAAGACATCTCATCTGGGGAAATGATAATACCGGGTCGTGTTTTTTTTATTTCAGAACCTCTTGCCGGATCTAACTGAACAAGCCAAATATCAAACCTTTGGATGATTGGTTTTACCATTCCCAATCCTCATTTTCAACTAACTGAGCATCCAGCCATTCTTTATCAATTTCATCTGATTTATTAACTAACTGAGCTTTTTTAAATAGTTTTTTCCATCCTTGCCGAGGTTTTTTTAATGGCTGAATTAAAAGCCCTTCGTCAATTATTTTAAAATTAAGCTCTCTATCATTTAATTGGGCTTGGTCTATAATAACCTTTGGAATCCTAATCCCTTGTGAATTACCTATTCGAATCAAAGTAGCCATCATTACCTCCTTTTTGTTTCGATGTAATTACAATGTAGGTCTTTTGATGTTAAATGTCAAATTTTAATTGGGGGTCAGGCCTATCTTGTTGGGGTTTTAGGATTTAGGGGTTAAGGGTTAAGGACTTGATTAGGGCGTGCATTATAAACCCAGGGCTCGGGTGACCGGCCAGACAATGCCAATGTCAGGGTCGGACCAGAGAATGCCTTTTTATTTGATAATGTAAATGCAAATGTCCGTGTCTAACATATATATCAAAACGGTTCTCTCTCCTGCATGGGAGGCTGATTACGACCGTCTTCCATGAAATCAGCGGACATGTCGGTTAGCAGGTCAAAAACCCTGGATAGATTCTGAAACTTCTTTCGCAGGACCACCTCATCCCCCCTGCGATAAATCTCGACTTCAGATACATCAAAAAGGTCTGGGGATGGATTCATAAAAAATGCTCAACAATTACTTCTAAACGTTCGATTAGATATAACGGCAATGAGATTAACTGATAATCAACATTCCTGTGTTCTCTATCAATATTAATCATAGTATTTATTTGGCTGACAGATGGCAGGGATGCATCAAATCGAATGGCAAGAGGTGCCTGTTTACTGCCCATAAATTGATGCAGAGATTTCAGCTTTCCTGTAGCACCTGCTTTTACCTCTATGGGAATAATAGTGCCGGCTATCCCAATAACAAAATCTATTTCAGCATTGGATGAACGGCCTTCACGCAACCAATACGTTAATTCACGGTTTGGTGTGTCCGCAAGCAGGCTTTGTAAATGCTGACCGATGAACTGCTCAGCAATTGCACCTTCATTTATCAACTTTACATCATCCATTTGAGAAACAACATTCCAGTCTAAACCGCAAAGAGCATTCATCAAACCAACATCAAGGAAGAGTGCTTTATACACTTTTTCGTTAATATCAGCCTGTAATGGCAGTCCTGAACAATGGCTGTGAGTCACTTTTCCAATAATACGCGCCATGGACAGCAACTCAAGGTCTTTCTTTATGGTGACACTTTGATCTTGAAACGAAATATTGCTATATTTAATTTTTTGCCCCACGTTTCTGGCAACAAAGTTAAACACATTGCGCATGCGAAGCAAATTTCTTGAGCCTGCATATTTTGAAAAATCTTCACGATAGGTTTCGATAATGGAATTATGAACTTTACTCACATCCTTATAGCTGTGACTATCAACAAAGACAGCGACTGCTTCAGGCATTCCACCAATATAATAGTAAGAACGCATTAAACTCAATAAACGCTTATGCACAACTTCACCGATCTTTTGGCTTGGCTCATAATGCATTACAAAGGACTTTAGTTTCTCCTCACCAACTGCGGCCAGAAATTCAGTAAAGGTCATGGGTCCCATGTGTAAATACTGTATCCTTCCAACAGGCATGGAAAAAGAGTGATCAGATAAGACAAATTCTAATAGAGAACCAGCACTTACAACCGGAAGATCCGGCTTATCCTCATAAAAATACCGCAGCGCTGGAATAGCCTCGGGAATAGCCTGGATTTCATCAAGAAACAAGAGAGCGTCCTTATTGATGTTTCCCATGTTCGGCAGAAATTCAATCTGCTGAATAATCTGCGCAGGGTCTTTATCAGAAAATATTTGCGATAGCTCAGGATGACGTTCCAAATTTACATTGAGCAAAGTTTTTTTATATTCCCTGGCAAACAACTCTACTAATGTAGATTTACCCACCTGCCGAGCACCACGAATAATAAGTGGCTTACGGTTTTTGTCATGCAACCATTCATGAAGAAATTGTAATTGTTGTCTATGCATTTTTGTAAGCACACCCTTAATTTTTGTTTTGTATATGTATTGCATATATCATATAACAGGGTATTTAACAAGCCTTGAGTATTGTTTTATGGGTGTATTTTGATAATACATCGGGGCCTGACCCCAATAAGTGTTTGGTTTTATGGGTGGGCACCACCTATGAGTAAACTTTTTTCCTGTGGGAAATCCGGATCATAATAAAAATAAACTCGATATTTCATATTTTTATCTCCATGTAGTGTGGGGTCATGCGCATCTCTTTCATCCTATAATAAACCACTTAATAGTTTCTTTCAATATCATTTCCAATAATCACCGCAGAGCGCGCGGGGGCCGCTGAGGGTTTATGTTTTTTAATGGGGTCAAATTATGGTTCGGAATCCTATAATTTCAGCTATTTTTCAATTTCTTAATTATATTTTTGGCTAAAATTTTATTAATTTCACGATGTCTGGGGATGGGTTGGCAAGCTTTCGTAAGTGGATTTTGATACCAATCATGTTTCCCACCATGACGAATAAAGGCACACCCCATACCCTCAATAATTCCAATTAAATCCTTTCGCTTCATGCAATTTCAAGCTCTCCCATATGGCGAACGCAGGGGATCTCTCCACTTGATAAATCTTGATGGATATCCTTCAAATTTACCTGGAGTTCTTCTAATGTCTCTCCCTGAGTCATATAATCTGGAAACTCTTCCCAATAGCCGACCCACATTCCATTGTCAAAGAAATATATGTATTTTTTCTTTTCCATACCAAGCCCCTCTTTCAATCATTAATCTTCAAATTGATCTTTATTATAAGCCATAAATTTAATAAGGACAACTTTTTTATCAGGGGGTTATTTTTCGATTGTGTCCATATAGCTCCGCCCCTTGGGTTACATGGCAAATTACTTCCTAACTAATTATATTTATAGCGTTTTTTATAACTTCAAACTCTGGATACAGGGCTATACAACCTTGTCTACAATCTCTCTTCTTGCCTGGCCAATTTCCTGCTCTAAACTCTCGTACTCTTTCAATTTCCGCCCGATAAAATTAAGGGTGATGCGTTTTTTCTCCTTTATCCCTTTAGCGGTAAGAAGATAGAGATATCCTTTTTTTCTCTTAGGATCTGATTTTTGGGGGTAAAGTGTCAAGACTTTAGATAAGCTTCAAAATATCATACTGGTTATTTCACAATCACGAAGGATTTTTGACATTTTAATTTTTTTTAATGGTGGCATTTATCAATTATGACAGATATAAGTCATTGATAAAAACTGTTTAACATTGATTCCTGACAATTTTTCATGATATTGATAAAAATCGTTTATTTAAGAGATAAGGATGCATCAAATGAATAAAACCCAGTTAAAAAAGATAAAAAAGACCATTCTGAAAAAAGAGACCCTGGTTTTTGATCAACTTGTTAAAAAGCAGAAAGAAGAATCTTTTAAATTTTGTGAAAACTACAAAGATTTTCTAAATCAGTCTAAAACAGAAAGAAAAGCTGCTGGACAAATTGTTCAGGCTGCCGAGGCTGAAGGTTTTGTAGATATTAATACTCTGGCAACAAAAAAATCAAAAACTATCAAAAAGGTTTATAAGGTTTTCCAGGGCCGTTGTGTAGCCCTGGCTATTTTAGGGAAACACGGCCTTGTTACAGGTGCCAATATCATTGCCTCACATATTGATTCACCCAGGCTGGATTTAAAACAGAACCCTGTTTATGAAGATTTGAGTATGGGATTGATGAAAACCCATTACTATGGAGGCATTAGAAAGTATCATTGGCTGGCTGTTCCTTTGGCACTCCATGGAACAATAATTAAAGCCAATAATGAAACAATTGATATTACCATTGGCGAAGACCCTGAGGATCCGGTTTTCACTGTGACGGATCTTCTGCCGCATCTGGCTGGCAAAACCCAGGCAGACAAAAAAATATCTGATGTATTTGAAGGTGAAAAATTAAACCTGATTGCGGGCAGTCTGCCTTTGGGCAGTGATGAAGAAAAAGGCCGGTTTAAACTGGGTGTGTTAAATCTTTTAAATAAAAATTACGGGATTGTTGAAGAAGATTTCGTGAGTGCGGAAATTGAGGCTGTTCCTGCTGAAAAGGCCAGGGATATCGGGTTTGACAGATCAATGATCGGCTCTTATGGACAGGATGACAGGGTGTGTGCCTATACAAGCCTTAAAGCCATACTGAATACCCGGTCTCCAGACAGAACTGCCATTGCCCTGTTCTTTGACAAGGAAGAAATCGGCAGTGAAGGAAGCAGCGGTGCAAAATCAAATTTTCTTGAAGACTTTATGTCTGATCTGCTTTTTATCGGCGGAGAGAACACTGACAACCGAGCCCTTAGAAAAGCCCTGATCAACTCATCCTGTCTTTCTGCTGATGTAAATGCTGCCATGGACCCTGATTTTAAAGAGGTTCATGAAGCAATGAATGCGGCAAAACTTGGGTTTGGTATCTGCATGACAAAATTCACGGGTGTGGGCGGAAAATCCGGATCAAGTGATGCCAGTGCAGAATTTGTGGGTAAAATAAGACAGATATTCAATAAAAACAATATTGTCTGGCAGACGGGGGAACTGGGAAAAATTGACCAGGGCGGCGGCGGAACCGTTGCTAAATTTCTTGCAAAATTCGGAATGAATGTTCTTGACTGCGGGCCTGCGATTCTTTCCATGCATTCCCCTTTTGAAGTATCCAGCAAGGCTGATGTGTATATGACCTATCTTGGATATAAAGCATTTTATTCTGATAATGATTAATAAAAAAACCATTATTGGTTTTATTTTTTTTGGGGCTGTCTTTATTGAGGGATTAACCTTTTGCCCTGGCATTTATGCTGAAAATTTGAATACAGGAGTTGTTTTAGCTGATGATCAAGGAAACATCCTTTACAGCCAGAACAGAGAAAAGTTGTTTATTCCAGCATCAATTCTAAAAATCCTGACCAGCCTTGCTGCCCTTGACCTGCTTGGACCGGATTATCGTTTTTCAACGGCCTGGTATCTTGATCCAGATTCAAAAAATCTTTATCTAAAGGGTTTTGGAGACCCTTTATTGATTTCTGAAATTATAGAGGAGCTGTGCCAGGACATCATTTTAACGGCAAAACCAGAACAGGTTCATGATATTATTCTTGACCAGACCTATTTTTCAGATCAGATTCAGGTTCCGGGAAAAGGGAACTCTCTAAATCCCTATGACGCTCCTGTAGGGGCTTTATCTGCCAATTTCAATACTCTTTTGTTTCAATGGGATAAGAAAGAAAACAAATTTATCAGCGGGGAACCCCAGACCCCACTTTTGCCCGCCTTTCTTGGGGACATAAAAAAAACCCGTCTGAAACAGGGCAGAATTGTTTTGTCAAAACAGCAGGGTATGCTGTATCCAGGACTTCTGGTCAAATTCTTTCTTGAAAAAAATAATATTGCTGTCACAGGTTCTGTGCGGCTGGGAAAATATAAGGGGGAACAAAGGGGGGGAAACACTTTTCTTTCTCCTTTTGATACAAAGCAGGTGGTGCAAAAACTTTTAAAATACTCTAATAATTATATTGCAAACCTTGTTTTACTGACCCTGGGCGCAAAAACATATGGGTTGCCAGCCACCCTTGAAAAAGGGGTCAAGGCAGTCAAGCTTTTTTCAAAGCAGCGCCTGGGATTTGATCATCTCAGCATTTCAGAAGGATCAGGCCTTTCAAGATCAAACTTGATTTCTCCGGATCAAATGATAAAGGTACTTATAGAGTTTATGCCCTTTTATTCCCTGTTAAATAGCCAGGGCCAAGATTTTTTTAAAACGGGTACTCTTTCAGGCATCCGGACCAGGGCAGGCTATATATCAGGAAAGGATGGGCGGCTTTACCCCTATGTTATTATGGTGAATCAAAAGAACAAAGGGTATGATGCCATTCTAAAGAAGCTGCTGCAGGTGGTCAACAATTAAAAGGTCCTTGTCAGACCCTAATTACAATTATTTTTCGATATAGGCGTAGGCGCTGTGGTTATGGATGGATTCAAAGTTTTCAGCGCTTACGGAGAACCAGGTGATATTGTTATCATCCATTAATTGTTTTGCCACATCCCTTGCGATATCTTCCACAAATTTGGGGTTTTCATAGGCTTTTTCCGTGACTAACTTTTCATCCTGACGTTTCAAAACGGAAAAAATATCACAGGAAGCTTTTGCCTCTACAAGGTTGACGATTTCTTCTATCCAGATAAACTTATCAAACCTGGTACTGACCAGCACTTCGCCGCGCTGATTATGGGCGCCATATTTACTGATCTCCTTTGAACAGGGACAAACAGATGTTATGGGAACTGCAACCTTTAAAATAATATCTGTATCTTTTTTCCCATTGGAAGATCCAAGGATGGAGCAGGTATAATCCATAAGTCCTTTGGATTTTGTCCTGGGAGATTGTTTTTCAATAAAATAGGGGAAGGTGATTTCAATATGAGAGGATTTGGCACCGAGAATTTTTTTCATGTCTTCCAGGATATTGGTCAAAGATTCCAGGGAGACCTTGGTCCGAAACAGGTGTAGAATTTCAACAAACCTGCTCATATGGGTGCCTTTACAATTATGGGGGAGATCCACATACATGCTGATCTGGGCAATAGTGGATTGCAGCCCCATTGTTTTGTCCAGGACTTTAATCGGGTATTTCAAGCCTTTTATCCCGACTTTATTAATGGGAATCTTCCGAAAATCAGGTTGATTTTGGATATCTATCATTTTTATTTGTCTTTAGGATTTTCTTTCTTTTTTGCAATAACCCTGCCTGCTGCAATCTCTCTTAAAACAGTAACAACATCTTCATTATTGGATGTTTTCACCAATAGGTCAGAGCCTTCTCTTACCTGTCTTACCCTTTTTGCTGCAAGGTGAACAAGGGTAAATCTATTGTCTACATTTTTCAAACAATCTTCAATGGTAACTCTTGCCAAAACTTGTACCTCCTCTATGTTTAGAGAATATCTATTATCTCGTATACTCTTTTTCCGCCGGGAGCCTGCACTATTGCTTCATCTCCGGGTTTCTTGCCTATCAGTGCACTGCCCAGGGGGGAAGATACAGAAATTTTCCCCTTTTTTATATCAGCTTCATCTGCACCGACCAGCATGTATTCCATTTCCTCTTGTGAATCCAGATTTTCAAGAAGGACCCGACATGCAAACCTCACACAATCTTTTGGTATGGTTTCCGGATCAATTATTTTAGCAGTTCCAAGCTTATAGCCAATTTCACCGATTCTACCTTCCAGAAATGACTGTCTTTCCTTGGCAGCATGATATTCAGCATTTTCAGACAGGTCACCATGGGCTCTGGCCACTTCAATGGCTTTGATATTTTCAGGCCGCTCAATGGTTTTTAATCTTTCAAACTCTTTTTTTAAGGCTGCATAGCCTTGTGTTGTAATGGGTGTTTGTTCCAACTTAAACGTTACTCCGTATGATTTATTTTTATTTAAACCCCTTTGTCGGCCGGGGCTGCTTTGTCTCGTTTTGAATATTTTTGATACACCAGTATTGCGACAGGTCCGGATATAACATATATCGAGAATACAACGAACAATAGTATGGAAGGTTCCGTGGCAATGGCAACGAGGATAAGGATGAGTCCCACGAGCCTGTTAAATTTCATGCTTTTAAAAACAGACACCTTTTTACAACTTTTATATTTAAAAGAACTCACCATGCAAAAAGAAAGCCCGAACATAAGTACCAGAATAATCAGTTTAAAAGGCTCCGGGCTTATTTCCAGCCTGGAGAAAAGCAGGACCACTGAAACATTCATTGCAGCAGCTGCCGGAATGGGCAGGCCCTCAAAATCAATGCTGGATGAAGAACTGGTATTAAATCTGGCAAGCCTTAATGCACCGCATATGGCAAATAAGAACGCCGCTGACCAGCCCGGTCTGCCCGCAGACTCAAGTACCCATAAAAACATTAGAAGTGCCGGTGCCAGCCCAAAGGTAATCAGATCTGCCAATGAATCATATTCAACACCAAATTTACTGGTGGTATTGGTCGCTCTGGCAATTTTACCGTCTAAAAAATCAAATACACCACCAATTAATATGGCAATGGCGGCATCAACAAATCTTGATTGAATCGCAGCCGTAATTGAATAGAATCCGCAAAACAAATTCATGGAGGTGAATAAATTGGGGAGAATATATATACTTTTTTTAATATTCTGATTCTGCATACTTTTTGTACCCTCCCCTATTTCATGTACCCAATGATACTAGAACCTGCTTTTGTTTTTTCACCTACTTTGACAGCAACGTCAAAATCCCGGGGTAAATATAAATCAAGACGTGATCCAAACTGGATCATACCGTACCGATCCCCTTTTTTTACCATTTCACCCTCTTTAACACAATTAACAATCCTTCTGGCAATGAGGCCGGCTATCTGGACCACTGCAAAACTTGTATCATCAGCAGTCTTAATCATCAATGCATTTCTCTCATTATGAGTAGATGCTTTATCAAAGGATGCATTCATAAATTTTCCTGGATGATATTCAACCTTTTGCACCTTCCCATCAAAGGGAATTCGATTCACATGCACGTTGAACACATTCATGAAAATACTGACCTTGATGCAGGGGTCAGATAAATATTCACATTTCTCCTGTTTTTCAACAATAATAACCTTTCCGTCAGCAGGAGAGATAAGGCTTTTTTCATCTTGAGGGACAGACCGATCAGGATCTCGAAAAAACCAGCAGACAAATAAAGTGACGGCAAACGAGCACCAGGCAAATAAAATCCACCCAAAATAAAAAAGCATCCCCGTAATGAGGATGGTTATAAAAATAAATTTCAGGCCGGGTTGTGCAACAGGTAAGACTGCCCGCGCCGGCCATTTTGAATTATCCATATTTTAATGTTCCGCAACTATAATCATGCTATAACCCTGCTATAATATCAAAATATACATCACAATGTCAATATACTTATTTTACAGCAAATTGCAATTGGGCATCGGACTTTCTAATATAGCTGGGAGCAAGGATATTTTCCGGGTTATCTAAAAAATTGTCTTTTGAAATAAGGGATAAAACAAGGGCCGCTGCATTCACAGAATCAAAAAAATTGTGGGCAATGACGGGATGGTCTGCTGTTTGTTCAATGATGTCTCTATAAGCTTTTGACCCTGATCCTGCAAACAGTGTGGGTACTTTTGTCATCTTGATGGCCTCTTCCGGGCTGACAACCCTTTCACTGGTTTTGGAGACAAGACTGCCATGACCAAATTGATAGACTGCACAATAGACCTGGTTTCTTCTGGCATCCATCATGACACAGACGGGCATGGATGAACAGGCAAAGCAAAAGGCTATACCATCAAGGCTTGAAACTCCAAGGGCAGGTTTTCCCATGGCATAGGCCAAGCCTTTGATCACAGAGATACCGATGCGAAGTCCTGTAAAGCTGCCCGGTCCTCTGGCAGCAGCAAAAGCGTCAATATCGGCAAGTTCCAGGCCAGCTCTTTTTTCAAGCATATGTTCAATCATTTTTACCAATCGTGTGGAATGGGTCTGCTTGACTTCCCAGAACTCTTCACAAACAGGAGAATTCCCATCAACAATTGCCAGGCTGCATCCTTGTTCTGCTGTGCTCAGACAAAGAAGTTTCAATTTATTTAAGCCTTTTCCTGTCTGATTTTGTTTTTACTGGCTTTGTTTTTGTTGGCTTTGTTTTTACGAGTTTTTCTTTTACGAGTTTTTCTTTTACGAGTTTTTCTTTTACTGGTTTTTCTTTTACTGGTTTTTCTTCAAGGGCGATTTCAAGGGCTTGCCTGATATCCCTAACACAGGTAAACTTTATTTTATTCTTGATCACCTTTGGCATATCATATAGATCACTCCTGTTTTTCTCGGGAATGATTATATGGTTTATCCCGGCCCGTAAAGCCCCAAGGGCTTTTTCTTTAAGTCCGCCAATGGGCAAAACCCTTCCTCTCAAGGAAATTTCACCCGTCATACCCACTTTATTATTTACCTTGCGCCCTGTAAATGCGGAAATCAATGCTGTTGCCATGGCAATCCCGGCTGAAGGGCCGTCTTTTGGAATGGCACCTGCAGGCACGTGAAGATGAATATCATTATTATCAAGATCTTCTTTACTTATATCAAATTTATCTGCATTGGCTTTTGTATATGTAAGAGCTGCCCTGGCAGACTCCTGCATGACTTCACCGATCTGCCCTGTTACCAGCAATTCTCCTTTGCCCTGATAAAGAGACACTTCAATATAAAGCTGCTCTCCACCGACTTCAGTCCATGCAAGCCCCGTGGCCAGACCAACCTGACTTTCTTCCTGGTCAAGCTCAGTAAGATATTTTGGCGGCCCAAGATATTTTGTTAGATTTTGCCTGGTTATTGAAAATTTACCATTTTTACCCTCTGCAATCTTTCTTGCAATTTTTCTGCAAATGGCGTCCAGTTTCCTTTCAAGACCCCGCAGGCCCGCTTCCAGTGTATACTCTCCAATAATTTGCTCCATTGCTCCAGAGCTTATCTTGATTGATCTGCGAACAAGCCCGTTATCTTTCAATTTTCTTGGGAAAAGAAATTTTTCAGCAATCACCTTTTTTTCCTGCCGTGTATATCCGGGAATTCTAATCACCTCCATCCTGTCCAGCAAAGCAGAAGGGATAGTGTCAGATATATTGGCAGTTAAAATAAAAAGCACATTGGAAAGATCAAAGGGCATATTCAGATAATGATCTGAGAATTCAAAGTTCTGTTCAGGATCAAGGGCCTCTAGGAGGGCGGAAGAAGGATCTCCCCGGAAATCATTTCCCAGCTTGTCGATTTCATCCAGCATAAATACAGGATTATTTGTATTACATTGTCTTAACCCCTGCAAAATCCTTCCTGGCATGGAACCAATATAGGTTCTTCTATGCCCCCGGATTTCAGCCTCATCCCTGATGCCGCCCAAAGATACCCGATGAAACTTACGCTTCATGGCTTTGGCTATGGTCTGTCCCAGGGATGTTTTTCCAACACCAGGAGGGCCCACAAAACAGATGATCTGTCCCTTTTTTTTAGGGTTTAACTTTCTGACACTTAAATATTCAAGAATTCTTTCTTTGACTTTATCCAGACCAAAATGATCCTTATTCAGGACTTCTTCGGATTTTGGGATATCAAGAAAATCTTTTGTTGCTTTGCTCCATGGCAATTCAACAATACAGTCAAGATAGGTGCGGACAACGGAAGCTTCAGAAGAGTCAGAATGCATATGCTCAAGACGTTTCAGCTGTTTTTCCGCCTCTTTTTCACAGTCCTGGGGCATTTTACATTTTTTAATCTTTGCTTTGAATTCTTTTATTTCAGCGAGCTTTTCATCACTCTCCCCAAGCTCCCTGTGAATGGCTTTTACCTGTTCTCTAAGAAAATAATCCCTTTGATTTCTAGAAATCTCATCCTTGACATCTATTTGAATTTTGGCTTGAACCGTTGAAAGATCCAGCTCTCTTGCCAAAAGGTCATTCACTTTTTTCAAACGTTCCGTACCATCTAAAATTTCAAGTAAACTCTGGGCATCCACGACCTTTAAATTTATATTGGAAGCAACAAGATCAGCGAGTTTACCCGGAGATTCAATATGAGACAGCAAATCCCCTACATCCCCTGAAAACTCACCTTTGAGCGCCAGCAATTTTTCACTGGCTTCTTTGACATTCCGCATTAAAGCTTCGTCTTCAATATTGAGTTCCAAAGGATCTATATCCTTTAAAACTTCAATATGAACTTTAAAATAAGGTTTCTTTTTAACATACTCCAATACTTTTGCCTTGGCTAACCCCTGAACCAAGGCCTTAATCCTGCCATCGGGCAACTTGATCATTTTTTGAATTCTACCAACGGTACCAACTATATAAAGATCCTCATGTGTTGGTTTTTCCACTTCAGAATCTTTCTGAGCTGTCAGGAAAATATAACGATCATATTCAATAGTCTCTTCAACTGCTCTAATGGATTTTTTACGGCCAACAAACAATGGCAGCAACATATCCGTAAACACAACAATATCTCTGACCGGCATCATGGGAAGGGTTGTGGGGATATCTTCTAAATTGCTTTCTTTTTCTATGATTTCAATCAGATCATCAATATCTGCTTCAGCCATTTTAACTCCTTGACATTCATTATAAGTTCTTTCATATTTGATCCTTTACAATAAAACATATTTTTTATTTTACAATGTCCTTGAAAAAAAATTAAAGGGAAAAATCAAAATGATGATGTTTGACTATTTTTCCATGCCTGCCATTTTTTTTTTAATCATTGGCGCCTGTATTGGAAGCTTTTTAAATGTTTGTATTTACAGGATCCCTGAAAAAAAATCCATTGTCTTTCCTGGTTCATTCTGTCCTGTGTGTAAAAAAAACATCCCTTTTTACTGCAATATTCCAGTCTTAAGCTATTTGTTTTTAAAAGGCCGGTGCAAATTCTGCCACAAGCCAATATCCATAAGATACCCTTTCATAGAAATCCTGACGGGTATTTTTGCCGTGCTGCTGTTTTATAAGTTCGGCCCGGGATGGGCCATGGCGTACTGGTTTGTTTTCATCAGTGTTTTGATCACCATTTCCTTTATCGATATAGACCATCAAATTATTCCGGATATCATATCCCTTCCCGGCATCCTGATATTTGCCTCTTCGTTTTATTTTTTGCCTGAAATGACGATTAAAGATACCCTGCTGGGTATTTTTGCCGGTGGTGGCAGTTTATATGCTGTGGCTTATTTATATTTCCTGCTGAAAAAACAGGAAGGCATGGGCGGCGGTGACATCAAGCTTCTGTCGATGATCGGGGCGGCAATAGGGATTAAAGGTGTGTTTTTTACTATTTTCGCCGGGTCATTATTTGGCACCTTTTTCGGAATTTTAATCATGATCTACACAAAAATAGCTGATTCAAAATTAAAAATTCCCTTTGGACCTTTTCTATCCCTGGGTGCAATTTTATATATTTTTTTTGGAGAACAATTAATACAATGGTATTTAGCGATTCTAAGGCCCTAAGCCCTTGTGCACCTTAATTTTTATCAATTTTATGTTTTTTTTTATATTTTGGCGATAAATCTTAAAAAAATGTGAATAAATACTTGACACGGTCTTCTCAACGACGTAACGTACGCTAAATGCAGGTTTAAGTTAACTTTATTTTAGAAAAATGTTGTAAGGCAATTTTTAGAAATTTCTAAAACCTCAAAAAAGGAGTGAAAAAATGAACAAAGGCGATTTAATCAACAAGGTTTCGGAAGTGCTCGGCAGTAAAAAAGAAGCCCAGGCTGCAGTTGATCACACAATCAAAGCAATCACAGAAGCCCTTTCCAACAATGATTCTGTTACACTGGTTGGCTTTGGAACATTTAAAACAGCCAATAGAAAAGCCAGAAAAGGAAGAAATCCTCAGACAGGCAAAGAAATTGACATCCCTGCCAGAAATGTTCCCAAGTTTGTCCCTGGAAAAGCATTAAAAGACTCTGTAAAATAGACTCTGCAAAATTCATTCGGGCAGTATCTGTTCACAGGTACTGCCTGAATATTTTGTTCAATATTTTTTAACGGGGAAATTACAGGGCTTTAATATATTTCTTTAACCAGTCAAGCATTCTTTTTGTATCCTGATCCGGATTTAAAAGGGCTTGCCGGGTCGTTTTTAATTCTTCTAACCCTTGCCTGCAATTCAATTTTATATCATTTTTGTATCCAATAATCAGATCTTTTTCCAGGGAAGATTTCAGCCTTTTCATGTACAGCCGGTATTCTGTATCTTCAGCATGCCCTATAATATTATCGGGAATATTATCAAAATTCCGGGCCAGGATACGATTTGCCAGGATCTTGATCCTGGGACTTTTTATCAGGCTTTTTATTTTTTTTATGCTTTCTGTTTTATCCAAATTTAAATCCGGCAATGTCAAATTCAAATCCTTAAGGGATTGATGAAATAAATTAATTTCCTTTTTCTCCTGAAATGAAAAAAACCCATCCTGATAAAGGGCAGCATCCGGATCCATATTTGGAATAAAAGGGTATTTATAACCAATATGATACTGGATAAATTCAAAAAATCTTTCTTTATGGATAGAAAGTTTCTCCATATTTTCTCGGGACTTGTTCCTGGATTCTTCTGGCAGCTTATCCAGGAATCTTTCAAGGGCCGGTAGTACGATCAAAGCATCTGCGGGGCGTTTTCTTATAACAAAGGTATCTTTTATATCCGTGTCTGTGTTCAGGCCTGAAATATCCTCTGAATCAAGCCGCAGCCACAGGCTTTGATTTTTATAGGGCAAAGATTCGCCAATATGAATAACGGGCGCCATATAATTGGCCTTTGACCCAAAAGATGCAGACACCATAAGACAAATCCTGAATCGTGTATTTTGAATATCCAGTTTTTTATCAATATTATTTATTCTGACCTCATCCCGTGTTTTATTAAAAAAATCCAGGCAATAGTTCCAGATATCTTTTTGTTGAAACATTTTTTTACTCAATTCAATCACGGCTTCAACATCATTCATTGCCTCATGGGCCCTGCCCGTTGTTATAAAATTATTTTCCCGGCTGATTAAATCCAATTTTAAGCTTGGTTTTCCATCAATTTGAGGCCAGTTTAAACTATGGGGATGGAATACCCTGAAAAGAACTGTGATGGGCAGAATATCAATTCTGGAACACCCATTAGCATATTGATGGCTATAGGGATCCAAAAGGTTGCGATAAAACATGAACCTTAAAAAGTCGTCATCAAATCCCAGTGAATTATACCCCAGGCTTATGGTATTGGGTGTATTTAAAATTTTGTGGATTTTAAGGGCGGCTTTATACTCATTGATTCCAAGGGATAATTCATCAAGGGTTAAGCCATGGGTTAAAAAAGCCTGTGTTGACGGGACGATATCCTTTCGCAAACAAATGGTGATGGTTTGTCTTTGGATCTCATTAAGCTCAAGATCCGTGCGGATGTAGGCAAAGGTTAAAATCTGATCAAAGGCAGGGTTTAATCCGCTGGTTTCAACATCATAAAATAAAAAAGTCTTCATTTTTCATTCCCGAATAATCAAATAATTGGGGCCTGACCCCAAAAACCAAAACTTGAGTTATGGTTATTGGTATAGTCAAATCCGGGCCGGGCCGGACAAACTAAAAAGGGGGGCAAAGAATTCTCTTTGCCCCCCTCATGGTTTAATAAACTGGTATAATAAATAATTTTTGAAATATATAAAAAATTACCTTTTTGAAAACTGAAAGCTTGCTCTTGCGCCTTTTTTGCCGTATTTTTTACGTTCTTTTGTTCTTGAATCCCTTGTCAGGAATCCAGCACTTTTTAAAACTCCTCGAAGATCAGGATCTAAAAGGACAAGCGCCTTTGACACACCAAGTCGTATAGCGCCGGCCTGACCGGATTTTCCACCGCCCATTACCGTCACTTTAATATCAAAGTCATTGCTTTTTTCAGTGAGAAGCAAAGGAGCTGAAAGCAAATCTCTTGTTACATTCAATTCAAAGTACTCGTTCAGATCTTTATTATTGACCACAATCTTACCATTGCCGGGTGCTAACCATACCTTGGCTACAGAATCTTTTCTCTTACCCGTCGCATAAAATACGTTTCCACTTTCCATTGATAATTATCGCGTCCTTTTTTCCTTAAATTTCAATCGCTTCAGGTTTTTGCGCAGCATGGGGATGCTGATCACCTGCGTAGACAAATAATTTTTTGCCAAGTTTTCTACCGAGCCGATTTTTAGGGAGCATCCCCTTAATCGCCTTTTTAAGAACCTCATTAGGTTTTTTCTCAAACAATTCTTTTGCAGTATCAGATTTTATACTACCTATATATCCTGAGTGCCGGTAATATCTTTTCTGTTCCAATTTATTACCTGTCAAACGAACTTTATCGGCATTTATCACAATGACCCAGTCCCCCATATCCACATGGGGCGTGAAGAGTGGATTGTGCTTCCCCCGGATTCTATATGCCACCTGGGAGGCCAGTCTGCCAAGAATTTTATCCTTTGCATCAACAACACACCAATTTTCTTTATTGTCTGATCTTTTTGCACTATATGTATATTTTTTCAATTTCTTCAAAGCTCCTAATTCATAAACACAATCAGCAGTATCTACATAAGTTTCATGCTAATGTCAAGCAAAATCTAAATTTCATTTTCTTTTAATTCACTGTGTCCAAAGGGGAGGGGGTCTTTTTCTGCCAATAAACTATTAGCTGTCTTACAGGATACATCAGCATTTAAAATCCCACCATTTTCAACAATAAGATCTTTACACGTAACCTTGCCTGAACAAATCCCCGTGGAAAGGACAATTAATTCCTTGGATACTGTCAGATCACCTTGAAAATTTCCGCCAATAGTAATGCTGGATACCTTTGTGGCACTGGAGTTTACCCGTCCGTCCTCTGCAATAATTACCACATCCCCTTCAATGGTACCGGTTACCTGACCTTTGATAATCAAGGTGCCATTGCTTGAAATTGAGCCTTCAATCTTCAGCTCCCTATCAATGATTGAAAGATTCTTATAGTTTTTCTTTCCCACTTTAGTTCTCCTTGCTTACCAATTATTTAGTGCCCGACCAAAAACCGCCAATTTCCCCGATTACTGCGTTGGGCTTATTTTTCACTGTGTTGATTCAACGGCAAGTGTATTTTCTTGTTCATTTTCTTTCTTATTAACGGGATCTTCCCCAGACATCACAAGCCTTGCCATTAACACTTCTTTTTCCCGGGTCAGCTCATGGATTTTTTTTTCAGCCAGGACAAGCCTTTCTTTTGTAAGAACGGCTTCCCGGGATAACCCGGGATAAAAATAATAAAACAAGGCCCCTGCCACAATACAGGCACAAGTACTAATAGATAAAAGTCTTACAAGAATTTTCAAATATTCTCCGGATTTCATCTCTCCAAAATCATCAATAATAATAATTTTTGGTCTTCGCACAGGCTCGTAGGGTTTTGGTCTGGGTAGGCTTATTCCTATTTCCTGCTTTATTGACCTCTTGTCCATAATTCACCTTTATTAACCAATTTAATCTCTCTTGTCCCTGGGGGCAACATTCCGCCTGATTCACAATGCCAAATTCACAATTCTGGTTTAATCTTAAGATGGTGATATGCTTTTTCCGATGCCTTTCTACCACTGGAGGTTCGAAGGACCATTCCCATTTTTAATAAAAAAGGTTCCACAACATCCACAAGCGTGTCAGTTTCTTCCTGCAATGTTGCTGCGATGGCTTCAATGCCAACAGGCCCGCCCTTGTAAAAATCTATTATGGTTTTTATATACTGCCTGTCAAGTGATGTCAGCCCCAGCCCATCGATTCCTTCGAGTTCAAGGGCAGCCTGCACACTCTGTTTTGTTACTTTTCCATGAGATTTTACCTGGGAATAATCCCTGACCCGTTTTAATAATCTATTGGCAATCCTGGGAGTTCCCCTGGACCGCTTGGCAAGCTCCAGGGCACCATTTTCAGAAATAATTGTGTTGAAAATAGCCGCAGACCGCTTAATAATGACAACCAATTGTTCAACAGAATAAAAATCAAGGGTGCGAAAAATGCCGAATCGATCCCTTAGAGGAGAAGATAAAAGACCCACCCTTGTGGTTGCACCAATAAGGACAAACTGCTTTAACCGGTATCGATGGCTCCTGGCATGAATCCCTTTGTCAAATATAAAATCAATGGCAAAATCTTCCATGGCAGGATATAAAAATTCCTCAACAATCTTTGGAATTCGATGAATTTCATCTATAAAAAAAATGTCCCCGTCACCAAGATTGGTTAATATGCCAATTAGATCTCCCCCTTTTTCCAGGGCAGGTCCTGAAGTAACGATTAAATTTTTTTCCATTTCACTGGCAATAATATGAGAGATGGTTGTCTTGCCTAAACCAGGAGGCCCATGAAGCAAAATGTGGTCCAGGGATTCATTCCTCATTTTGGCAGCCTGTATAGCGATTTTCAAGGTTTCAACAGTGTCATTCTGACCAATATACTCTTTAAAACTTGTAGGTCTTAAAGATACAATGTCAGGGGATATATCTTCAGGGATATTTTTTGATGTAACAATACCTTTTTTATCAGAAGAATAGGAAATAATATCATCACTCATGTTTTATTTTTTCTCCTGAAAAATTTCATCAAAAAGTTCTTCCGGGGTTGAAATCGTGCTTTGCCTTTCAAAGGCCTCTTTGATCATTCTTTTTGCTGACAAAGGAGAGTGTCCCAGCTGTTCTACAAGAACGTCTGCAACCTGTTGACTGATTATATGCATCTCAAGGGGAATTTTATCTTGGTCCATCTTGTTTGCATGATCTGTCACAGCTATAAATTTTTCTACTTTACCATGAAGGGTTGCGATAATTTTTTCAGCAGTTCTTTTACCAATTCCACTTAGGCCTGTTAAAAATATAACATCTTTTTTTTCAATGGCATCTGCTATCTCACCCACGGACCGGGACATGGCTTTCACGGCTTTCATGGGCCCTATGGCATCAACGGTAATAAAGGTTTGAAAAAACGCTTTGTCCCCCATTGTTTCAAAACCAATTAGAACAGGTTTTGGCTGTCTTTCTGTCAAATGATAATAAATATACAGGGACACCTCGTTTGTCTGAGAAGACCTTAGTTTTTCAACCATCTGAGGCGTCAAAACGACTTCATATCCAATATTGCCGACAAGCAGTAAAATGCCATCAGACTCAAAATGAAGAATAGTACCTTCAAGAAATCCGATCATAATCTTCTTTTATACCTGTAATATCCGGTTATTGCCAGTCCCAGGGCATCTGACGCATGGAAAGGTCTGATGGGTTCTTCGTGTTTTAATAAATTTCGAACAGCCCTTTCCATCTGAAATTTATCTGCACTCCCATTGCCGGAAACAATTTTTTTTACTTCCCTTACAGGGATTTCCACCACATCAAGCCCGGCTTTATATGCTGCCACAAGCAGAACACCTGAAACTTTGCCCAGCATAATACCTGATCCAGGGTATTTTTCAAGGGAGTATATGTCCTCAATAACCACGTATTCCGGCTGAATCTTACAAAGGAATTCCAGAGTTTTTGAATAAATCCAATGAAGCCTGTAAGGAATCGAATCTTTTGCATCCGTGGTAATGCTGCCAAAGGAATACCCGCAAATTTCTTTATTATTTCCCTCTATAACAGCAATGCCGGTGCCGGCCAATCCCGGATCAATTCCGACGACTTTTATCCCAGACATTTATAAGATCACTTTAGTTTTTTTAATTTTTCCTGGGCATATTTGGCTTCATTTGTGCCGGGATGATTTTTTAACAACTCTTTTAAAATCAGCCTGGCATTGGCATTTTCCCCCAGTTCAGCAAAAGCATATCCTTGTTTCAACCTTGCGGCGGGCAACTTGTTGCTGTCTGGATATTTTTCCAGGACTTTCTGGTACTCCAGAATAGCTTTTTCAAACCATTTTTCCACATAATAAGAGTCGGCAATCCAAAATCTGGCATTGTCCGCATTATCAGAATCCGGATATTTATTGATAAAATTTTCAAACTGGATGCGGGCATTTTCATAATCTCCGTCATCAAACGATTTCTTTGCAGCATCATATCCTTCCTGGTCAGGTCTTTTCCCAGGTACTGATGATGGTTGATCTTTTTTATCCTCTCCTCTATCCATCTCTCCGGCTACTGATGGCTCAAACCCCATATATTTTTCCAGCTTGATCACTCGTTCATAATTTTTTGAAATGGCCTGATCAAGCCGTTCCAGCTTTTCCTCTAAGGTTCCGCCAATTTTTTGATCTTTTCCTGCAAAACCATGCTTTATTTCTTCAATTTGCCCTTCAAGTTTTTGAATCCCTTCCTTGAGTGTCTGGATGGTGTATTTTAACTCTGCATACTCTTCCTGGCTGATCGTGGCGCTATCACTTAATCTTTTCTCCAGGGCATTTATCTTCAACTGATTCTGCTGGCTTAAGATGGCAGAAGCATTTAATTTTTCCTTATGCATGGAAAACTGGCGGGCATTTTCCAATTCCAGGACTGCCACCTTGGTTTCCAGGGCAACAAACTGCCCAGGTTCTACACAGCCGGAAAGGAAAACAAAAACAAGAATACTAAAAAAAAGATAAATACGTTTCATGATGGCTCCTGGCGGCTCTTGGGGACAGATTTTAAATCTGTCGCCCGTTATTAATTAATCAATTGCAAAATGAGCGCGTCTGTTGTTTCTAAAGGCAGTTTCAGTCTTCCCTGAATCCATGGGTTTTTCTTCGCCATAGCTGATGGTTTTCAAACGGGAAGCTGAAACACCCAGATTAACCAGATAGCTTTTCACAGTGTTTGCACGACGGTCACCCAGGGCAAGGTTATATTCCGTTGTACCACGCTCATCACAATGGCCTTCAATGGATACGATTATAGAATTATTCCCTTTTAACCAGGCTGCCTTTTCTTTTAATCCTGTTTTGGCCTCGTCACTTAACTCTGAACTATCATATTCAAAATGAATGTCCTCATACTGAAACCGTTTCTTTGCAGCCAGAATTTGTGCAGCCTTTTGCGCTTTTTCCTGGGCCATCTGATCTTCAATGCTTTGCTGTGCAATACGCTCGGCTTCTGCTTTTGCATCGGCAGCGGCTTTTGCTATTGCATCGGCCTCAAGTTTAGCTTTTGCCTGATCTTCTATGGTTGTTGCATCAGACACAACGGTTTTCTTTGCGCATGAGACGTTAAATAAAAGCCCTGCAACAAGAATTGCCATTACCAGATTAATCCATACTCTGTTTTTCATTTCCTTATCTCCTTTTATTGGGGGGTCATGACCCCGTATATTTAATTTTTTGGCAAAGACCAGTCCGGTTGTGTCTGCTTGCCTTTCAACTGCAGAAGTCTTCTTGGTTCTGAGCCAGATGCATTCATAACAAAAATTCTTGGGACATTGCCATCCCTTGTTGATGTAAAGACAAGCATACTCCCATCCGGTGACCAGGACGGATCTTCGTTATCTCCTTGATTCATGGTCAATTGAACTGGTATACCAGTATCAATATCCATCACAAAGATATCAATACTATTATTTTCTATCCCCACATAGGCAATCTTCCTGCCGTCTGGTGACCATGCAGGAGATGTATTATGCTTCCCTTGAAAGGTCGCTCGTATCAAACTTTCTGATTCAAGATCCTTTATATATATCTGGGGGGTTCCGGTGCGTTTTGAGCTGAACACTATTTTCTTGCCGTCCGGTGAAAAATCAGGCGACACGTCAATTCCCCAGCTATTTGTTATTCTTTTAATAATTTCTCCCTTTATGGTCAACAAATAAATTTCCTGATCCCCTGAAAAACTTAATGCCGCCACAAGTTTTTGCTGACCAGGCATCCAGTCCGGAGAAATATTCATGCCCTTGTAATTAATAATAGACCCTCGGTTTTCTTCAAGATTTTTTATAAAAATATCTGGTTTACCCTTTGCATAGGAGACATAGGCCAGCCATTTGCCATCAGAAGACCAGGACGGAGAAAGGGATATACTTTTATGATTTGTTATCTGTTTGATATTCTGCCCGTCAAAATCACAGGAAAATATCTCTTTTTTCCCGTTTACCGTTGAAACAAAAGCAATCTTACTATTAAATATCCCCCATTTACCCGTCAACTGATAGGATATTTCACTGCAAAAAAGGTGTATCATTTTTCTCACCTGGGATTGGGGACCCGTATATATTTTACCAACCAGAAGTTTAGCATTAAAGGTATCAAAAAGTCTTAATTTAAGGGTTATTTTCCCCTGGGCTTCAATAATTCCCCCCGTAATTAAAAGCTCAGACCCTATCCCTGTCCAATCCCGAAAATTGATCTCACCCAGCTGAATTCCGGATTCAGACGGATTTGATAAAAATGCAACGGGATTCATTGTTTTAAGATATCCTGTAAAATCAAGGGCCTCTTTTAATATGGCTATTGCTGTTTTCCCTATCTCTATCTCTTGTGCATGACCGTTGAATGTCTTAAAGTCCGTCACTGCCACAGGGGTTTTCTTTAAAAAAGGATTGGTGACATTGATGTAATCATAATCCCTGGCAAATAAGGGGGGCAAGAAAAATAAGAGCCCGATCATAAAATAAAAAAAGGTATGCAATATAATTTTATTTGGCATATCCCAACTACAATAACGCTTATTCATTGTAAAAGAAACCATTTTTATTTCAGCCCTTTAGGTGTAAAAATCACAACCACATCGTAGGAATACATTCCAGGGGGTAATGGTGGTAATGGATTTGTTTTTTTAATTGCTTTTTTGGCAGATTCATCAAGGTATTTATTTCCTGACCTGGTTTCATAAATAATATCTCTTATTTCTCCGCTTTTTAATATCTTGATCAGGATTCTGACTTCAAGATTCTGATCCAGCCTGGCAAGGGTATCATTAAACACCCAGTTCTGTTCTATTTGTGAACCCAGCACCATTTTATACAGGTCAATGGGCGTATACCCTTTTTTCCCGGGGCCGACCGATGCCTGGCTTCCCTCTCCTTGTTTTGTTGTGCCCTGATCCTGTACCTTTTTCTGAATACGGTTTAGCGCCTGGGCAATCGTAGTTTTGTTCTGATTCTCAATTCCCTTTTCCAGGTTTTCCCTTGCTTTTTCCAGGGTCTTATCAGGATCAATGGGGTTTTGGGGTTTTGGTTTTACAATTGGTTTTTTTTCTTTTTTCTCATCAAGTTCTTTCTTTTTTTTCTCCTGTTGCGCCATCAGATCTTTTAAATTTTTAGGTTTTGTTTTTAAACTGACGTCTGGTGTAATACTGGAAATTTCCTGGCTCTTTGTTGGGGGGGGCGTAGTCGGCAAAGGGGTTACGGGTATTCCTTCTTCTTTAGGAATCTCTTTAAAGGTTTCTTCTTTTCCGGGCAATTCCTGGGTCACAGGTTCTGCTGAAAAAGACACCAGGTCCACCTGGATGAAAGGAGGCATAGGTTTGGGCAAGCTAAACTTCTGGAAAAAAATAATCCCATAAAAAAACAAGGCATGTACAATCAGAGAAACAGAGAAAAAAATAATCCCGGTTTTCCCGTTGCCATACAAAGGGGAAAAAAGAAAATCTCTTCTGTGTTTAAAATTTTCTGGAGAACTCATACGCGTTAATCAGGATTCGTCTTCATTGTCAGGAAGGGTGATCATTCCCAGGCTGTCAACTCCTGCCTTTTTTACCTTTGAAATCACATTGACAACAATACCATAGGGAACCTTTTTGTCTGCCCTTAGATATACATTTTTTTCGTCAAAATTTTCCAATATAGCCCCCAGTTTCTGGGTGAGAAATTCAACACTGACAACCTGTTCGTTAATAAACACTTTATTATCTTCATCAATGGATATAATCAAGCGTTCTTCACTGCTTTTCAGGGCTTTTGATGTGGCCTTGGGCAAGTCCACATCAATCCCCTGAACCATCATGGGGGCCGTCACCATAAAAATAATCAGAAGCACAAGCATCACATCCACAAAAGGGGTGACGTTAATCTCGGACATGAACTGATCATTACCAGATCCTAATTGCATTATCCCTCCATCTGCTTTTGAATATCACGTTCCATTATACTTGACAGGTCTGCAGAATAGCTTTGCCATTCAGAATCCAAGGCTCTTATCCTGTCTGTAAAATAATTATAGGCAATAACAGAAGGGATTGCCACGGCAAGTCCTGCTGCCGTTGCAATGAGTGCTTCTGAAATACCGGGAGCTACAACGGCCAGGCTTGCAGACCCGCTTAGCCCGATCTCGTGGAAGGTCCCCATGATCCCCCACACGGTTCCAAAAAGACCGATAAAAGGAGCTGTATTGCCTGCTGTGGCCAGAAAGGGGACCAATTGAACCAGTCGCCTGATTTCAACACCGATGGATCGGTTTAATGATCGTTTTATACTGCCGATAATTTGGAAATACGAATTTTGGGTTCTTTTTATCTGTGTGTTTTTCTCATCTTTATTCTCAGATCTTGCCATTTCCATATATGCAGCGATAAAAATTCTTGCCGTGGGACTTGATCTCAATGACTTTGCCTTTGAAAATGCATCGGAAAGGTTTTGGCACTGCCAGAACATATCCGTAAAATCAGCGGATTCTTTAAATGCCTTCCGGATATACCTGAACTTAATAAATATAATGGCCCATGAAGTTATTGAAAAAAACAGCAGGAGCAGCATGACAAATTTAACAACGGGTCCGGCACCGCTCAACATGTAAAACAATCCAATGGTTTCCGTGGTCATAGAACCTCACTTACAAAATTGATAAAATATAATTAAAATTTAATAAAAGTAAGTATATGAGCTGGCATTTCATGTCAAGTTTTTATTAAAAACTCCATGCCGAAATTTCAAAAGGTTTTACCGGCTCAGGGATTTTATTTGAAAAACAAAACCCCTGCACATATTTTATGTGCAGGGGCTTTATTCATTTATATAATGTTTGGTTTGGTATGGTTTACCAGGCGATTACATCATTCCGCCCATTCCGCCCATTCCGCCCATTCCGCCGCCGCCCATTCCACCAGGCATTCCGCCACCTGCATCTTTCTCAGGTTTATCAGCAATCATGGCTTCTGTGGTCAGCATAATAGATGCAACACTGGCTGCATTCTGAAGTGCGAAACGAACCACTTTCTTAGGATCCATAACACCGGCTTCAATAAGATCTTCATAAACATTTGTCAAGGCATTGTAACCAAACGCGCCTTTACCCTCTTTGACTTTATTGATGACAACTGAACCTTCAACACCGGCATTGTCAGCAATTTTGCGAAGGGGCTCTTCAATGGCTCTTGCAATAACAGCAACGCCCAGTTTTTCCTCGCCTTCAAGCTTGAGTTCTTTAAGGGCTTCAATGCATCTGACAAGGGCAACACCACCGCCAGGAACGATACCTTCCTCAACCGCTGCGCGGGTTGCGTTAAGGGCATCTTCTACGCGGGCTTTCTTTTCTTTCATCTCAGTTTCAGTGGCTGCACCAACATTAATAACAGCAACACCGCCAACAAGTTTGGCAAGTCTTTCCTGAAGTTTTTCTTTATCATAGTCTGAAGTCGTTTCTTCAACCTGTGCACGGAGCATTTTTACACGGCCTTCAAGTGCTTCTCTGGAACCTGCGCCATCAACGATAGTGGTGTTGTCTTTATCAATGGTAATAGATTTTGCCTGACCCAGATCCTGAAGTGTTACGTTTTCAAGTTTGATTCCGATATCTTCTGAAACAACCTGTCCACCGGTTAAAATGGCAATATCTTCCAGCATGGCTTTTCTTCTGTCACCAAAGCCAGGGGCTTTGACAGCAGCTACATTCAAGGTGCCGCGAAGTTTATTGACAACCAGAGTCGCAAGGGCCTCTCCATCAACATCTTCAGCAACGATAACAAGGGGCTTGCCTGATTTTGCAGTCGCTTCAAGAATCGGAAGAAGATCTTTCATGGAAGAGATCTTTTTTTCGCAAATTAAAACAAACGGGCTTTCAAAAGATACATTCATTTTTTCTGCATTGGTTACAAAATAGGGAGACAGATAGCCGCGATCAAACTGCATACCTTCTACAACTTCTAAAGTGGTATCCATTGATTTGGCTTCTTCTACAGTGATAACACCTTCTTTTCCGACTTTATCCATGGCTTCTGCAATGATGTTACCAATGGTTGCATCATTGTTTGCAGAAATGGTTCCAACCTGGGCAATTTCATTCTGATCTTTGGTCGGTTTTGCCATTTTTTCAAGGGCTTCTACAACCTTGGCAACTGCTTTGTCGATACCCCGTTTAATCCCCATGGGGTTGTTCCCGGCAACAACAAGTTTCTGACCATTTTCATAGATTGCACGGGCAAGAATGGTTGCAGTGGTGGTACCGTCACCGGCCATATCAGATGTTTTGCTGGCTACTTCTTTTACCATCTGGGCGCCCATGTTTTCGAATTTATCAGCAAGCTCGATTTCTTTTGCAACGGTTACACCGTCTTTGGTTACTGTGGGTGATCCCCAGGATTTTTCAATAACAACATTTCTGCCTTTGGGTCCAAGAGTAACCACAACCGCATCAGCAAGGGCCTGAACACCCCTAAGCATTGCTTCACGGGCCTTAGCATCATATTTAATTTCTTTTGCCATCTTCAATAATCTCCATTTATATCGTTAAGTTATTCAATTACTCCAAGAACATCATCCTGACGCAGGATAAGATAATCAATGCCTTCAATTTTTATGTCTGTTCCGCCATATTTACTGAAAAGAACACGATCCCCAACTTTTACATCCATTGGAAGAAGTTTTCCATCTTCACCCATACGTCCTTTACCCGTGGCAATAATCTTGCCTTCTGCTGGTTTTTCTTTTGCTGTATCCGGGATAATAATACCGCCTTTGGTTTTTTTATCCTCTTCAACGCGCTCAACCAGAATTCTGTCACTAAGTGGTCTTAAACTCATGATCAATTTCTCCTTTTTACCTGCATTATTTGTTTTGTGTTAATATATTCACTTTATTTTATTCAACTTTAATCTTTTGAATCTGCTGTCTTTATTTTTAAAGTGATTTTCAATCTTTGGATTTTGTTTCAGATTTTGTTTCTTTTTTTGTATCAGGCTTAATCTCTTTTTTCGTTTCAGCTTTTGTTTCTGCTTTTGTCTCAGTCTTTGTTTTTGTATCAGAGTTTGTTTCAGATTTTGTTTCTGTGGAAGTCTTAGCTCCACCATAATCCGTCACATACCAGCCTGATCCTTTCAGATGAAAGGTGCTCTGAGAGATAAGCTTTTTTAAATCTCCCTTACAATGGGAACAAGTTTCCAACGGTGATTCGAAAATTTTTTGGAATGCTTCTTCTATTTGTCCGCACTTTGTACATTGATACTCGTAAACTGGCATTTTCCTTCTCCGTTTTTCTTTTGTCTTCTTGCAAAATCAAAGATAAAATAATTAGTATTTCACCCTTGTCAAGAAGGTTTTTCCACTTTTTTTGTCTATATTCAAGATCCCGGGACAGAGAGCCAATCTTTATAAAATTCAAATACTTGTTTTAAGCCAAAAACCGACACAGGCTTTAAAATATCATGGGTTAATTGGTGAACTTTGCGTTCTTCTTCCAATGTAACATCGGCTTCATTCTTATTTTCATATCGTTGTTTAAATTTTGAAAACCTGACAATATGTACCAGTTCATGGATTAATATATATAAAAGGAAGGGTTCTAGTAACAATGCCATTTTTTCAACAATCAAAAGAATGGCATTATCTTGAAGGCATACATTATAAAGGCTGAATGAAGAAGACCCCAAAGGAACATCTTTTTTGCGGCCTTCATATTTGATGACCTGGGCAAAGGGGCCATCAACAACTTCATGGGGCGTCAGATCTTTGCCTGTCTTTATTTCATACCTGTTTTTCAACCACTGCCCGGAAGACATTTTAAAATAGTTATTGACCAGTTCTTCTGATACCTTTACTGCTTCATCAACCTTTAAAAGCTCTTCTCTATTAAAGTGTCGTAATTTTTCCATCCAGGGCCTTTTAACATTCAATAAAAAAGTGGACATTCAAACAAATATTATGCTATAGTTTTTGTTTAGCTAATTTGAATTAAAAAAAATTATATAAGCTTACATCAAAGGAGGTGATTTTTTTGAGTAGTGTGATGAAAAAAAGAAAGAAAAAAATGAGAAAGCATAAACACAGAAAACTTCTTGCCAAGACCAGACACCAGAGAAGGAAAAAATAGCTGCTAAAATATGGGGAGTATTGAATTGGCAACATTCAACTCAATACTCAACCCCCATTGTTGTCTTACTATTCAATACCTTTAAAGTATTTCATAAAATCAGAATCTGTTGAAAGAATCAGCGTACTGTCTTTTTTCATGGTTTCTTTATAGACTTCCATTGTCTTTATAAACGCATAAAAGTCCGGGTCTGCACCATATGCGTCGGCATAAATCTTTGTGGCCGTTGCATCAGCCTCACCCTTAACCGTCTGGGAGTCTTTATAAGCCTGTGATTTTATAACCTGAAGTTCTTTTTCTTTTTCACCCCTTATATTACTTGCTTCACCCATACCTTCTGCACGATATTTCTCGGCAATCTGATTTCTTTCGGCAATCATCCTGTTATAGACAGCGTCCCGAACATTTTCAATATAGTTAATCCGTTTAATTTTCACATCCACAAGTTCAATGCCAAACTGGGTAAGTTTTTCGCTGGCCTGTTTTAAAATTCGTTTTGTAATCTCGTCCCGGCCCAGATCAACTTTATATTGTACCCGTTCTTTATTTTCATCCACCACAGATTCCAAAGTATCCATCCGTCGATCCGTGTTCCGTACGCTTTCGACCAATGGATAGGAGGTCACAAGATTCCTCATGGCAGGATCAATAAGATCATCCAGACGTTCAATGGCGGCAATTTCATTGGTAACGGTCTGAAAATATTTTATGGGGTCAACAATCTTCCATCTTGCAAAGGCATCCACCCATATATAGGTTTTGTCTTTTGTGGGCACCTGACCTGGTTCACCATCCCAGGTCAACAGATTTTTTGGGAAAAAATTGGCAACTTGAAAAAACGGCAGCTTGAATTTTAAACCAGGTGTGGTAACAGGTTTGCCCACGACTCTACCAAACTGGGTGACCAGAACCTGCTCAGTTTCATCGACAATATAGGCAGCGCTATACACCAATATGATACCGGCAGCGATGACAATCAAAGATAAAGTTTTTATAATACTATTCATTTTTTACTCGCTTTTTTTAAGGAAACTGTTTTGAAGAGCTGCGGAAGAGCCTGTACCCATATTTAAAAAGGGTAATAGATTTTTCTGTTCAGAATCAATAATATACTTGGGTCCCAGGTTGGGAAAAATTTCCAGCATTGATTCCAGATACAACCGCTTTTTTGTGACATCTTTTGCCAGGGCATATGCCTTATAAACAGCTAAAAATTTGGTGGCATCCCCTTGGGCGCGGTTAATTCTGTCAATGGCATACCCTTCTGCATCCTTTATCACTCTTTTGGCTTCACCACGGGCTAAAGGCACTGCTTTATTATATTCTTCCCTTGCCTTATAAATCGTTTGTTCTTTTTCCTGGATGGCCTGGTTCACTTCATTAAAGGAAGACTGAACAGGTCCTGGAACATTTGTCTTTTTCATTTCAAGGTTAACAATTTTAATACCGGACTCTGCGGAATCCATCTCTTTTTGAAGCATATCTTTGGCAGCCAAAGCAATCTCTTCACGCTTGCTGATGACCTCATTAATGCTTCTGTCCCCCACAACCGTTCGCATGGTGGCCTCTGACATATCCCTTAAAATAGCTCTTACATCTTTGACCTTGAACAGATAATCGCTGGGATTGGAAATTTTGTATTGCACAATCCAGGGAACCACGGCCACATTCAGATCTCCTGTTAACATAAGGGAGCTGCCCTGGGAGGAGCTTTCACTTGCAGCCCTGTAATTACTGGTAACACTATCCGATTGTAACCCAAACTCTTCCTTATATATTCTTTTCACCTTTACCTTGGTGACTTTTTCAATACCAGACGGTAACTTAAAGTTTAACCCTGGCTGTACGATTCTTTTGTATTTTCCAAACCGCTGAATAACGCCGACTTCTTCTGTTTTAATTGTAAAAAAAGTGGACGACCCGAAAAATAAAACCAAAAGAACAATCACAACAAGAAAGATCCCCGGCAATTTAAAATCTTTGAACTTTTTCAAAAGTTCATCCATCTGGGGAGGTATCGGCATATTTGGCCCGCCACCTTCTCTCTTGTTCTCAAACTTCTGTTGGTTCTGCCTTAGTTTTTCCCAATCCCAATTCATAAATAATCCCTGTAAATTAATTTTATTTTATTTAAAGACACATTATCGAAGTAAAATATAACCATATTTATATTTATCAAGCGGAAAAGACAAGATTTATTTGCTGCTTGCCGAAAACCGCCAATTTCCACGAATACTACCTTGGACTTTGACAGACCCCTATCCTGAAATATTTTAGGTGTATTCAAATCAAATATTATGCTAAGAAATAAGTTAACAGGAAAAATAGACGGGGTCAGGTTTGCGTATTATCATTTAAGGAATACTCAATTGGACAGAAAAAATAAAGACGGCAAACTGATTCACATAAGCGATATCCTGGCGTCTGCTCTTGCCAGGTACAGGCCTGCCATGGATACCCAAATGACAAGAATCTGGGATGTCTGGGATAATGCTGTTGGAAAACCCATTGCCATGAATGCCAAACCAGATTCTTTTAAGGATGGGATACTCATTGTCAATGTTTCAAGCTCTGCCTGGATTCATCAGCTGAAATTTCTTGAACAGGATATGATCTTGAATATCAACAAGAAACTTGACCATCCTCTGGTCAAACAGCTCAGGTTTAAAATTGGAAAAATTCTCAGCTGATCCTGTATTCAGCCAGGAAATAAAGATATCCCAGCCAGAAATCGGCTATCGTTTTTCCATGGATCCTTTTATTCTTGCTACCCATATTCAACCAATAGGTTTTGAAAAAATCATTGATGTTGGATGTGGCTGTGGAATCATACCTTTGATTCTGGCATCCAGATATCCGGACCTTAAGATCACAGGTGTTGAAATTCAAAAGGAACTATTCCAGTTTGCCCAGAAAAATACCATTTCAAACAAACTGGAAAAAGCCATCCATATCATTCATGAAAATATTAAAAACATAGATGTTTCCGACATAAACGGAAAAGCAGATATCATTGTTTCAAACCCGCCCTATAAAAAAAAAGGGACTGGCAGGCTTAACCCGGATTCTCAAAAAGCCATTGCCCGGCATGAGATCTTCCTTGATATTGATCTGCTGTTTAAATGTTCAGACGGGCTGCTCAAAGAACAAGGCCGCCTATATATTATCTTTCCTGCGCAACGAATATCAGATCTGATGCTCGCCATGGAACAATATAAATTTACCCCTGATTTAATCAGGTTTGTCCACATAAAAAAAAACACGGCAGCCAGGCGGGTGATTCTCTGCGCCGCAAAAAACCTTGGCAAGCCATGTACCATAGCCCCGCCCTTTTACGTCTATGGTTCTGACAACAAATTTACAAATGAGTATGCTTCCATGTTTAAACCTTGACACAATTACAAAAAAATACTACTTTGCCTTGAATTAATTTAATAAGGAGAGGTGGCCGAGCGGCTGAAGGTGCACGCCTGGAAAGCGTGTGTATCTTAACGGGTACCGAGGGTTCGAATCCCTCCCTCTCCGCCACTGATCATAATAGTTCATATTAAGATAAGATGTCATACCAAGTATTAGCACTAAAATATAGACCCCAGACATTTGATGAGGTTGTTGGTCAACCGCATGTTACCACCACCCTTTCCAATGCCATCTCCCAGGACAGGGTTGCCCATGCCATTCTTTTCACAGGCCCCAGGGGCACGGGCAAAACAACCATTGCAAGGATTTTAGCCAAGGCATTGAATTGTAAAAAAGGCCCTTCTCCCTTCCCATGCAACCAGTGTAAAATTTGCACGAATATTATTGAAGGCCATTGCACGGATGTTTTTGAAATCGACGGGGCATCCAACAACAGCGTGGATCAAATCAGGGATTTAAGGGAGAATGTTACTTATATGCCTTCATCAGCAAAATATAAAATATATATTATCGATGAAGTCCATATGCTTTCTACTGCTGCATTTAATGCCCTGCTCAAAACCCTTGAAGAACCTCCTGAACATGTAATGTTCATTTTTGCAACCACGGAAGTACACAAAATCCCGGCTACCATCCTTTCAAGATGTCAACGCCATGATCTTGGCAGAATTTCTCTGGAAATGATTTCAAATCATTTGCAAGCTCTTTGCAAGAATGAAGGGTTCAGTATTGAAAAACTAAGCCTTGACCTGATTGCCCAGGAAGCTGATGGTTCCATAAGAGACGCATTAAGCCTTCTTGACAGGGTTTTATCCTCAGCCACCACCAAAGAAATCCAACTGGATCGCGTGTTGGACAGTCTTGGCATCCAGGACTTACAACTCATGCATGATTTATCAACGGCAATATTTGAAAACAATGGTGCCCGGCTTATTGAAATCATGGAAAAAGTAAACAACTCAGGAATTGACCTGAAAAAATTTTATTCTGATATTATTTTCCATTTCAGAAATCTGAATATCGTTAAAATATGTGGCAAGGACAGCCCTTCTGTCAATATCACAGATTCTGAAAAAGAAAAAATCTTCCAGGCTGTTACGTCACTGTCCAGCGGTTTTATCAACACTATTTTGCAAATCCTTTTGGATGAAGAATCCATTGTCAAATATTCATCCCATACCAGAATTGCTATTGAAATGGTTCTTTTAAAACTGCTTCAAATAAACCCGGGCGCCCAAATTGATAACATCATCGCAAAGCTTGATATCCTTGCGAACCAGATAGGTTCAAACAAGACTGGTTCGAACCAGCTATATTCAAAACCTTCAGCCCTGACCCAGGGATTTGAACCCTTACAAAAACCTTTTGCAAAAGAGCCTTTGCAGGAAAAACAAGAAACTCCAGCTATCCGGGAATCAATGCCCTCACCCGGATATCAGGCAGATGAGCCCCCTTCTTCGGAACAGCAGAAAAACAGCAGAACATGGAAAGACTTTTTAAATAAAATAGAACCCGTATATCCCTTTATGTTTGCCCTTCTTTCCAAAGGCAAGGTAAACCAGACTGAAACCAGTGATATTATCGTTGAACTTGAAAATGGTTCGTCTTTTGACAAAACAAGGCTTAAAAAAACAAAGCCTGAACTGCAAAATATATGCAAAGAATTTCTCGGAAAATATTTGACAATAAAACTCGTTCCCGGAAAGAACAAGACAGAACCTGACCATAAAAAAAAGATGAAAGCCAGGCAAGCTGCCTTCAACCACCCCCTGGTTGTTGAAGCCCAAAAGATGTTTGATGGTGAGATAATCAATCAATAAGACAGGAGTGACAAATGATGAAAAATATGAGTTCCATGATGAAACAAGCCCAGAATCTTCAGAAAAAAATGATGAAAACCCAGGCTGAATTAGCCACAAAGACGGTTGAAGCCTCCTCTGGCGGAGGCATGGTCAAGGTGATTGCCAATGGTGGCCAGAAAATTGAATCCATTATTTTTGAAAAAGAAATAATTGACCCGGAAGATATTGAAATGCTTCAGGACCTTGTTTTAGCAGCAGTAAATGATGCATTAAACAAAGCCCAGGAAATGGTGTCTTCTGAAATGGCTAAGCTTACTGGAGGACTCAATATTCCCGGTCTGTAAAAAACCATGAATTATTATCCAGAACCGATTTTAAAACTCATTAACAGCTTGTCAAAACTTCCGGGTATTGGAAAAAATACAGCAGAACGGCTGGCGCTTCACATTCTCCATGCCCCGAATCATGAAGCTGTAACTCTTGCCAGCGACATCATTGAATTAAAAAAAAGTATTCAAATATGTTCAGTGTGCTTTGCCCTTAGCGACAAAGATAAATGCCGTATATGCTCTGATCCGCAAAGGGACCAGACCAGTATCTGTGTTGTAGAAAATCCGACAGATATGGCAGCCATAGAAAAATCAAATGCTTTTCTCGGGACCTACCACATATTGGGTGGCGCACTTTCTCCCATTGACGGTATTGGCCCGGACGACATCAGGATAAAAGAACTTTTTAAAAGGGCTGCTTCTAAAACAATAAAAGAAATCATCCTTGCCACCAAAACCAATGTTGAAGGAGAAGCCACTGCTTCCTATATTCTTGAAAAACTTAAAAAAACAAAGATCAAACTCACAAGGATAGCGTCGGGTATCCCCATGGGGGGTGATTTGCAATATATTGACCAGCTGACCATGCAAAAAGCAATGGAAAAAAGGTATGACGTCTGAGGCTAAAGCCGTCATAGATTTTTTTGAATGCCAACTGTGCGGCAACTGCTGCAACGGGTTTGGCGGCACTTATGTTACCCCCCGGGATATCATCAATATCTCAAGATATATTGGCTTTGATCCTGAAAAATTTATTGCCAAATACTGTGACCCGTCAGGCTCCCGGCATGTTTTAACACTTGGCAAAGACGGGTTCTGCATCTTTTTTGATAAAATCATTCAATGCACCATCCATCCGGTAAAACCTTATATGTGCAAAGCCTGGCCTTTTATCCAAACGATCATTAAACATCCTGAAAACTGGAATGCCATGGCCAACTCCTGCCCAGGCATGAAAAAGGATATCCCCTATAAGGATCTTCAACGAATTGTCGCCAGAGAAAAACAAAGACTGGATAATCCTTCACAGGACTTAGTTCCCCAGATATAAAAGAAAAAGGCTTTCTATCCATAACCCGTTCCGGCCTGCACTGCAAAGATATTTTTTTATATGGGATTTCCCTGGGCTGCACGGAAGTCAGTGAGGCTAATCGATTTTTGTTTATTCAGAGTAATCATTCATCCACCACTCATCCCAGCTGGTTTCCAAGATACTTTGGGCAATCTTTTTACCCGTGTCTGTTTGAAGTCGTTCAAGAATAACGGGCAACCATTTTTCAGGCCCTTTTGCCCCGATGTCAGACTGTTTTTTCAGTTCAAGAATAAAGGAGATCTGATCTGCATCCTTTACCAGCTTTGCTTCTTTTGTCTCGCCTGAATTAAATTCTTCTATAAGGATTTTAATATCATCACCAAAAGGAATGTGCTGTGTCAAATGAAAAATAGCTTTGGCTTCATCTGTTTCTGAATATTTTTTTTCCACATAGTTAAAATCTCCTGTTCTTGCCTCGGCAATATCGTGAATAAGGGCCATTGTCACAAGCTTTTCACTATTAATATCCCGTTCTATTCTGGCCATGGCAAAGCAAATAAAGGCTGTCATAAAACTGTGCTCAGCAACACTTTCTTTCCCAGATCCTAAAAAAGCATATCCAGATCTAGCAATGTCCTTTAATATCCTCACTTCAAACAGCAGGTTGGCAATCTGTTTCATTTTCAATCCAATCCATTTAATAATCGTAACAATTCTTGACTTTTTATAGAACAGGCGGTTAAATAAAGTCAAGAATTCAAGAACAAACAATAGCAGAAAAAGAGTAAACCATGGCAGAAAAAAAAACAATGACAGCCCTATTTGTATTAATTTTCTGGGGACTTGCTTTTTGTTCAACAGGACTTGCCCAGGGGGATAAACAATTTATACCCGGAGAAGACTCAGGATTTTATTACACAATAAAAAAAGGAGATACATTGTGGAATTTATCTGAAAAATTCTACAATTCCCAATGGGACTGGCCAGGACTCTGGGAGATGAATAAGGATATTAAAAATCCCCATTGGATATATCCCGGGCAAAAAATACAGGTTTTTTTAAAGACAAAGCCTGTTTTAAAATCCAAGGTCGTAAAAACTTTAAAAACCCGACAAAACGGCTCTCCTGTTAAGGTTGAAACTATTTTTTCTTTTTCCAAGATGGATGATGTCGGATTTCTTAAAAAAAAGGCAGAACCCTTTCTGGGCAAGATAATTAAGGAGCAGGACAATAATCTGATGATGGCTACCAATGATATTGTTTATATAAACCCGTCAGGCAAAGGCGCACTGATAGTGGGTAAGACATATCAGATTTTTACATTCAGCAAGGTGGAAGAAAAAATCAATCATGATCTGTTTAAAGGGGTAAAGCACCTTATCAAAGCACAGGTTAAAATACTTGAAATAAAAAAAGATTATGCCATAGGATCCATCACCCATGCCTATAGACCTGTAAACAAAGGCGATTTGATTATGGAATACTATAAACGGGAGCCTGTTTTAATGGTTGAAAATAATCCTGCGCCCATAGATGCAAGACTTATCTGTTCTGAAGACAATCATCTCATGATAAATGACTATATAATCGCTTTTATTGATGTGGGCAGTGATAGTGTTAAACCCGGACAGATATACTCTATTCTCAGAAAGAATGAAATAAAAGACAATAGCCTCTGGCCTTTGAAAAAGAAAAATTCTATTCAGCTTGAAAACCTGGAATCTGGAAAATTAATTGTGCTTCATACTGAAAAAACAGCTTCAACCGTCATGATTCTGTCTTCAAAATATGCCATTTATCCCAATGATATGGTAAATTAACCAAGGCTATAATAGGAAAAACTGGCGATTTCCATTGGGGTACTAACTAGTCCCCCGTCACTCTCAAGATTTTTCTGACAAGCCTCTGTGCCACAATCCCATTCACTGATGAATGGATAAGATAGGGAGGAATCCCCAGGTCAAGCAGTCTGAAAAGAATATGCTTTACACTATTTTCTTTTTTTAAAAGATCCAGGGCCCATCGATATCTATTCTGCTTTTTCTCTTAATGCTCTATAGAGTTTCTGGGTGATCTCTCCTGATTTTCCTTTGCCTATGGGCACACCATCAATTGTTTTGATCCCAAGGATTTCAGTAATTGTTCCGGTTAAAAATGCTTCTTCAGCAGAAAAAAGATCTGTTTTTGACAAAAATTTTTCTTCAGCCTTTATCCCCAGATTGCGGGCAAGATCCATTACAACCATTCTGGTTATGCCGGGAAGAATGTTTTTTGTCAACGGATGGGTTATGATGACTCCATCTTTGACAATGAAAAAATTAGAACTGGTTCCCTCCCTTACTATTCCATCCTTTGAAATAAAAATTGCATCAAAGGCACCCTGGTCTTTGGCTTTTTGTTTTGCCATTGCATTGAAAAGGATCTGGACTGTCTTGATATCACAGTTTGACCATCTTTCATCCTGCACTGTAATGATGTCTATCCCTTGCTTTCGTATTTTGGAATCAAGCTCATCCACCTTTTTTATGGTCATTATAATCTGCAGTTTTATATCTTTGGCCCAGGCATGATCCCTTGGCGCTACACCCCTTGAGATCTGGATATAAAGTCCTGCCCTGGCCATCCCGGCTTTTTCAAAAAGCTCAGCAATGGCATTTTGAATAAAGTTTCTATCCACCTTTGGAAATGACAGGCCTTCCATGGACTTCTCCAGCCTGTCTAAGTGTTCTTTCATGCAAAAAAATTTTCCATTATAACTTGCTACGAATTCATAAACTGCATCTCCAAACTGATATCCCCTGTCCTCAATGGGAACATAGGTTTCATTAATGGGACGTATTACTCCGTTTAGATAGGCCAATTCAGGCATGTTTAACTCCTTTAAAAAATATATAGTGAGTGCTCAACCGAAAACCGCCAATTTTCAGATTTTCGATCAGGCATTATTTAGATTAAACCAAGGATTTCCCTTGCCTCATCAGGTGTAGCTATTTCTCTGCCCATTATATTGCTCAATTGCACAATTCGATTTACAAGTTGTTCATTGGAAGCAAGCTTGCCTTTGCTAAAATAAATACAATCTTCCAATCCGACCCGGACATGCCCTCCCATGGCAATGGCATGGATACCCATGGGCAATTGAAAAGCCCCTATCCCGGCCACAGTCCAGGTTGATCCATGGGGAATGCTGTTTTTAAGATGGACAAGATTTTCTATTGTTGCCGGGATAGCACCCTTTAGACCCATGACAAAATCAAAATGCAGCGGCTGGTCAATCAAACCCTGGCCTGATAGATTTAAAGCGTTTTGAATCATGCTCGTGTCAAAAACCTCGATTTCAGGTTTTATGCCATGGGTTTTCATGTCCTTTGCCAGGGCCGAAATAAGATCAGGGCTATTGACATAGACTGATGAAGGAAAATTAACAGACCCTGTTGTTAAACTGGCCATTTCAGGCTTTAGGGATAGTCTTTCACATCGTTGTTCGTACTCCATACCAGCTCTTCCACCAGTGGAAATCTGAATAATCAGATTTGTTTCCTGTTTAAGGCCTTTATGGATTTCCTCAAACAGGTGAAACTCTGTTGATGCAGTTTCATCAACAGGATTCCGGGCATGAACATGGATAATAGATGCCCCGGCTTTTTCACATAAAATTCCGGTTTGAATTATTTCATCCGGTCTTATGGGGACATTTGGATTATTTTTTTTTGTGGGAATTGATCCGGTTGGTGCAATCGTAATAATTAATTTTTCCATGGTTACCTTTAATTGAATGAATCAAGTATGATAATAAAAATTTTCATTTTTTAACACCCGCCCTTATGTTGATGAGCTATATTAATCCAAGCTTGGGTTGTCAATAATAAACTTGCCTTTCCCTGTTTTATGAGACCATCTGAGTTTTATGAGACTATTCTGAGTTTTATGAGACTATTCTGATCAGACAAAGATAATCGCGACCCTTGTGAATGCCGATTATAAATAAGTTTATATAATCTTAAAAAATTATCAAGATATTTTTTGTTTTTAAATTCCAATCTTGCAGGGTTTATGATTTGATTTTGTTATTCTATCAGGGTATTATCCATTGGTTTAAAATAGTCAAAAAGCAATAAAAAAAACAAAGGACATTAAAATGAAATTAGCCAAAAAAATGGATATCATTCCATTTCAGCCTATCCGAAGAATTGTTGAAGAAGCGAACCGCCGTGAAAAACAAGGGGAAAAAATTATCCACCTGGAAATTGGAAGACCGGATTTTGATACGCCTTTTCATATAAAAAAAGCTGCTATGAATGCTATATCAGAAGGGAAAGTACACTATACCTCCAATTATGGAATTCCTGAACTCAGAGAAGCCATTGCGGCAAAGTTTAAACAGGACAATGGTCTGGTCTATGACCCCTTAGATGAGATCATTGTTACCGTTGGTGCCACGGAGGGTATCTTTTTGTCCATGATGGCCCTCCTGGATCCAGGCGATGAAGTGATTATTCCTAATCCTTCCTTCCCCTGTTATGCCCAATGTGCCAATATGATAGAAGCAATTCCGGTTTTTGTTCCCTTGAAACAGGAAAATGACTTTGAACCAATCATTAACGATTTCAAGGCTAAAATCACATCTAAAACCAAGATGATCGTCATCAATACACCCCACAACCCCACGGGGGCCATTTATTCGGAAAAGGTTCTGAAAGAACTTGCTCAACTCGCCATAAACAATGATCTTTTTGTGCTCTCGGATGAAATTTATGAAAAAAATATTTATGATAGCTATAAACATTTTTCCATTGCAAGCTTGCCTGGGATGCATGAAAGAACCATTACTTTGAATGGATTTTCCAAAAGCCATTGCATGACGGGATGGCGCCTGGGGTATCTTGCATCCAGCAGGGAACTGATAGCAGGACTCATCCGCATCCACCAATATGTCACTGTGTGTGCCACAAGTTTTGCCCAGTATGGTGCTGTTGCAGCACTAAAAGGCTCCCAGGAATGTGTTGAGACAATGGGCAAAGAATTCAGCCGAAGACGAGTAATGATGGTGGAACGTCTGCTTGAAATGCCGGGCATTTCAGTGTTTAAGCCCAAGGGGGCATTCTATATTTTCATCAATGTTGAAAAACTGGGAATGTCCTCCCAGGACTTAAGCACATATCTTTTGGATGAGGCATGCATAGCTGTTGTACCCTGGGGGGATAAACACATCAGAATCTCCTATGCCAATTCCTATGAAAATCTTGAAAAAGCAATGGATAACATGGCAGGGGCCCTGGAAAAATTAGACATAAATTTTCTTTAGGAAATTTGCCTATATTAACAGGTTCATGGTCCAATAATGTTTGATATAAAAAACCGGATAAATAAAATCCTTGGATTTCATCTATCCGGTTTTTGATAAAGATTGAGTCTTAAAGGATACGCCTGCCGTCACGTTTAAGAAGTTCCATGAGTTTTTCAGCCGGGTTGCTGAATTTGGCCAAAAAGATCATGGCTGCTATTGCATAGGGTTTATAGCCTGCCTCAACATAGAGAGGGTTTCTGTACCGGTCAAAGACAGAGGCTGCCACTTCTCCCTGGTTACAGCTCACACCCGTGATATCGGCTGGAAGGCAGTGCATGTAAAGGGCGCTCTTGTCGCGGGTCAGGTCCATGAGGTTTTCCGTGCATTCCCACTCCTTGAAATTGGCATTCTGTCCCAGAAGCTCTTTTTCCAGGGCTTTGATACCTTCCATGTCATTATTGCCGTACAATTCCGTCCTTTTTTCCATGGCATTAAAAGATGCCCAGCTTTTGGGATAGACAATGTCAGCATCTTTAAACGCCTCTTCCATGGAATCTGTTTTGGTAAAGGAGCCGCCTGAAATCTCAGCATTTTTACAGGCAATTTTTTCGACTTCCGGCATAATGCTGTACTCCTTTGGATGGGCCAGAACAACATCCATGCCAAACCTGGTCATGAGTCCTACAACTCCCTGGGGTACTGACAAAGGCTTTCCATAGGAGGGTGAATATGCCCAGGACATGGCTATTTTTTTACCTTTAAGTTTGTCAATGCCTCCAAAATGCTGGATCAGGTGCAAAGCATCTGCCATGGACTGGGTGGGATGATCAATATCGCATTGAAGGTTAACCAGTGTTGGACGCTGCTCCAGGATGCCGGTTTCATATCCATAGCCCACGGATGCTGCAACTTCCCGCATATAAGCGTTGCCCTTGCCAATGTACATGTCATCCCTGATACCAATGACGTCAGCCATGAAGGATACCATATTGGCCGTTTCACGAATGGTTTCACCATGGGCAATCTGGGATTTGCCTTCATCCAGATCCTGGACATTAAGGCCCAGCATGTTGCTGGCACTGGCAAAGCTGAACCTTGTCCTTGTTGAATTATCCCGGAACAATGAAACAGCAAGCCCGCTGTCAAAGGCCCGGGTGGATATATTTTTTTTGCGCATGTTCATGAGGATTTTAGCCACCTTGAACACAGCAGCGATTTCATCATCACTCTTGTCCCATGTCAGCAGAAAATCATCCAGAAACATTTTTTTAGTATTTAAAAGGGAGAGCTGTTTTATCTGTTCTTGTATATCTATTGTGTCCATGTTTTTTTCTCCATCCTGGTAATATAAATCTGGGTTTGGTTCTAATTCCGGCCATGCATCCTTTATGAAGAACATGAAAGGAAAAAATAATAATTTATTCGTGTTCACCCTTATGGTAAAAATATTTTTAAAGCAGGCCCACGCGCTTATTAAACTCAGTGATCAGTCTATCAATGGAATCCACCTGATCAAACATTGGGTACCAGTAATTGTCATGATCATACCACTGGTCGTTCAGCTCTTCCACATCCCGTCCCTGCTGTTCGATCCAGGTGTAGTATTTTAGGTTGTGAATCGCTTTTCTGTCGTAATAGGAGAGCTCTTTTGTGTGGTCAGTGGTAATCTGGCTGATAAGTTCCATATCCTTTATGGCATTGGTTTCAGAGTAAGCTCCACGCTCCTGTTCAAGTTCGCTTAATCTTGACCCGTACAACTGCATTGAATCTGTTGCAATAGAGACTATATAATCATCCTGGGTCAACTCATTGTACTTTGCAAACTTGATGGCAGCAACCATGTTGCCTATTCCTGAAATTCCCAGAAGATCAAGCTTTTCCACAAGGTCTGCATCCACCCCGCTCTGGATCAGGGCTTTTTTTCCCAGGGGCTCATTGAACAGCCGCAGGGCTCTCATGGGAGCTTCATCATCCACGGCCACCACAAAATCGGTTTCCTTGAGATTATGAACCCAGGGCACATGTTTGTCTCCAATGCCTTCAATGCGGTGGGCGCCAAATCCATTGTTGAGAAGAGTGGGACATTGGAGCGCTTCTGCTGCAATGACCTTTACGCGGGGAAATTTTTGCTTCAGGTAATAACCAGCACCCAGGGTTCCGCCGGAACCAGATGAGGATACATACCCTGCAAACCTTTTACCAGGTGTAAGGTATTGTGCCAGAAGTGTCTCAATGGCAGTTCCCGTCACGGTATAATGCCACAGGGGATTGCCCATTTCATCAAACTGGTTGAATATCCTTAAATCTTCTCCAGAATTTCTAAGTTCCCAGCATTTGTCAAAGATCTCTTTAACATTGGATTCGCAGCCCGGGGTTGCAATGACCTGGCCTGCAATTTTACTCAGCCATTCAAAACGTTCCTTTGACATCTCCTGGGGCAGAATGGCAATGGCATTGCTTGCCAGAAGAGAAGAGATATAGGCACCGCCCCGGCAGTAATTTCCAGTGGATGGCCATACAGCCTTTGTTTTCTGGGGATCAAACTGGCCTGTTACAAGTGCCGGAGCAAGGCAGCCATATGTTGCACCAACCTTGTGGGCACCAGTGGGAAACCAGCGGCCGGCCAGCATTATAATATTGGCCCGGCAGCCAGTGAGTTCAGGCGGCAGAACAAAGTGGTTTACACCACCAAACAGTCCTCCTTTGTCCCTGGGCTCATTGTTCCAGGTGATTCTATAGAGGTTTGCCGAATGCAGGTCCCACAGCCCAATGGTTTTGAGCTGCTCTTTTATCTTTTCCGGAACAATTTCCGGATTTTTCATCATGGCAAAGGTGGGCAGGGTAATCCCCTTTTCCCGGCAATAGGCAATGTTTTTTTCAAGTGTAGTGGAATTAATAGTTAAATCAATCACAGGTTTTCCTTTTTTATAAAATATCATCAACTGAGTGGATCAAGGTCTGGGGCATTTCTATGCCCAGACTTGCCGATGCACTGTCTTTTAAGCCGTTCCCCGTGGTCAAAACCACAATTAAAGCATCCGGGTCAAGCCTTGGCGCGGCCTTTAAAAAGCCTGCAAATGCTGCAGCACCAGCAGGTTCGGTAAAAAGGCCCGTGGTTCTGGAAAGGCGCGCCTGGGCCTGGATGATCTGGTCATCTGATACCCTCATTACCTCTCCATTATATTGTTTTATCTGGGCCAGGGCATGTATCCCGTTTCGCGGCACATCAACGCAGATGGAATCAGCAATAGTCGTTGTGGGAATGTTTTCAAATTTACCCGTTGTATATGCCCGAAAAAGGGCATCTGAGGTTTTGGCCTGAACTGCAACTATCCTGGGTATATCCTGGATAAGCCCCAGTTGTTTCAGGTCTCTGAAACCCTTGTATACACCGGCAAGGATGCAGCCGTCTCCTGCTGATACAAAAACCATGTCAGGTGCCCTGTTGAGTTCAAATTTGTTGAGCTCAGATTTTTTAAGCCTGGATTTATTGAGCTTTGATCCATTGAGAAAGGCCTGGCCAAGCTGCTTGAACAATTCCAGGGACACTGTTTTTTTCCCTTCAATGGTCATGGGATTATAGGCAGTATTGCGATTCATACCGCCTTTTTTTTGTGAATAGGCAAGGGAAATATCATAGGCCATATCATAACTGCCATCAACCTGAAAAACCTTGGCCCCGTATTGAAGCGCCTGGACAAGTTTTGCTTTCGGGGCTGTCTTTGGCAGAAACAGGGTGACCCTTTGACCGGCTGCAGCCCCGATCCCGGCCATGGATGAACCTGCATTACCAGTGGAGGCAAGGGCAATATCATTGATATTAAATTTTTTGGCAAAGGCTGAGACCAGAAACGAGGCCCTGTCCTTGAACGAGGATGTGGGATTTGAGCTGTCATCCTTGATAAACAGATTTTTGAACCCTGTTTTCTGCCTCAAATTTGCAGGTTCCCATAAAGGGGTATTGCCCACGGGTGCAGGGGGAAAATATTGGGGTTCCACGGGAAGCAGATCAGAAATCACAAAGGTTTCATCAGCTTTACCCTTTAATTTTACCTCCAGAACTCCTAGAAGGGGCTGGTCTGGTTCCTGATTCTTTGAACAGTCCGGGCATAGGGTCAGTTCCGGTACTATGTTAAAGTTTTTATTGCAGATACTGCAGCAATAGTTAAACTCCATGGTTTTGTCTCCAGGACATTTGTAAATTTATTTTAAAATACCTCCAGAGACGGCAATTGCAATCCCTGGAGGCTGGTTTAACTTTTAATGTCTGGCCTATTTTACGGCATCAAGAAAAGCATTGAGCATCTCTTCGCCTTCAGCACCAAATTTTTCAACAATGAGTTTTTTAACAACGGGTACGGCAACCTTTTTAAATTCTTCTTTTTCAGCAGGGGTCAGGGTGTTGACCTTCATGCTTTTGGACAACTCTGTAAGGCCCCTGTCAGAGGCTTCGATAACCCGTCCCATACCACGACCGGCAACAATTGCAGATTGAGCAGCATAGGCAACAACATTTTTTTCACTGTCAGTAAGGCTGTTCCAGAAATCTGCATTCATGGTCCATACATAGGGAGCAAAAATGTGTCCGGACAGGGTCAGGTATTTCTGGACTTCCTGGAATTTTGCAAAGGCAATGATGGGGATGGGGTTCATCTGGCCGTCGGCAACACCTGTCTGAAGTGCTGTATAAACTTCTGACCAGGAGATGGCAGCAGGCTGTCCGCCCATTGCAGTTATGATGGCTTTATGGGTATCAAGACCCATGGTGCGGATTTTAATGCCAGCCATGTCAGCAGGTGTATGGATTGGCCGTTTGGAGTTGGTCAGGTGAAAGAATCCACCGGAATCGCCAAAACCCAGAACATGAAGTCCGGTTTTTTTATTAATGTCTGCAGCAAGTTTTGCTCCAAATGGTCCGTCAAACACTTCATAGGTTTTGCTGATGTTGGGGAATGCAAATGGGATATCCAGGATTCCGATAAGGGGATAAATCGAAGCAAATCCGCCCACGGAATGGATACCAGCCTGGATAACACCTGCTTTTACCTGCTGAAGCGCATCATTGTCTTTGCCCAACTGTCCGCTGGGGAAGGTCTGAACTATTACAGAACCATTGGTTCCTGCTTCCACAAGGCTCTTAAATACAGTTGCCATGGCACCTGTGGGATTGTCAAAGGGATCATCCTTGTTCAAATGATGCATTTTGATGGTTTTGGCTGCAATGGCTGTTCCCGTAATGCTTACCACAGCAAAAACAGCCAGCATCAATATGATTGTCAATTGTTTTAAAGCTTTCATCTTAATCCTCCAGAATTTTGGCAACCTTGGCCGCCGTTGGTTTGTTATATCCATGATCACCTGGTCTTTTTCCAGCCAGGCCATGGATTATTGATACACAAAATCTACTACATTATCAGTCTTGGGATAAACAGAGTCAGATCATCCCAGAATGCCACTAAAAACAGTACAGCAACCTCCACCACCAGGAAAGGAATCAAAGCCATGCTGATCTTTTCGATCTTTTCTCCTGTGACGGACGACATCACAAACAGGCAGGCACCCACGGGTGGTGTCATCAAGGAGATATTCAATGCAAGAACAATCATTATACCGGCATGAACAGGATCCATTCCAATGGTTAATGTCAAGGGACCAAGAACAGGTGCCAGAATAATTAATGCAGCATTGATATCCATGAACATGCCCACGGCCAGAAGCAGGGACAGGATCAATGCAATGATCACCCTTGGATCACTGGAAAGGAAAAGGAAAAAAGCTGCAATTTTCTGGGGAATCTGCATAAAGGTCATCCACCAGCTTAAAATAGAGGCACTGGCAATGATCAGAAATACGATGCCCGTGATTCTGGCCGTGCGTATCAGCATGTCCACGATATCCTTAAGGGTCAGGGCCCGGTAGATGACCACGCCGATGAACAGTGCATAAAATACGGCAATGGCCGCAGCTTCCGTGGGGGTAACAATACCGAACAGGATTCCGCCAAGGATAATGCCGGGCATGAGAATGGCAAGAAAGCTTGACTTAAATGCCCAGAATATATTCAAAAGACTGAATCTTTCCTCGCTCTTTGGCAGGTTCAATCGTTTCCCCAGAAGAGCTATCACCCCCATGCACAGTACACATATCAAAAGCCCTGGGAGAATGCCTGCGGCAAACAGCCCTGCAATGGAAACCCCCATGAGGGATCCATAGATTACCATGAGGTTTGACGGAGGGATGGTGGGTCCGATAATGGAGCCTGCAACGGTCACAGCACAGGAAAAAGGTCGGGTATATCCTTTCTTGACCATGGCCGGAACCAGGGTATTTCCAAATGCAGCAGTATCAGCCACGGCAGCGCCCGTCATTCCGGCAAATAATACAGATGCCACCATATTGGAATGGGCAAGTCCTCCCCGAAGATGGCCCACCAGGGCATCGGCAAAAGCCGCAAGTTTCAGGGTGATACCAGACCTGTTCATAATCTCCCCGGCCAGGATAAAAAAGGGCATGGCCATGAAGGTAAACAGGTCAAGGCCCTCAAAATAACGTTTGGGAGCCATCATTAGAAAATTTTCTCCCCCTATCTGGACAAGTCCTGCAATGCCTGCTACTCCCAATGTTACGCCAATGGGAAGTCCCATTAAGATAAAAAAGAAAAAGATTAAAAGAACAACAATCATTATCATATCCCCTTATTCTGTTGACATGCCGTTGGCAGAAAGTTCTTGCCTTCTGAGCATGGCAGCAAATATTTGAAAGGCGGTCAAGAAAGACGAGACCGGAACCGCGGCAAAGGGCACTACCATGGTAATGCCGAAAATGTTTGCATACTGGCCAAGGCCTGCTTCTGCCATGCCCATGCCGTACCAGGCCAGGAAAATAAAAAAACCAAGGCTGACAAGGTCAAGGCTTAACCCAAGAAAGCGGGCTCCTTTTGCCGGTAAAAATCTTTTTACAATATCAAGGCCGATGTGCTCCCTGTAAAAAGCGCCGCATGAGACAGCCAGAAGTGCTGCCCAGATCATGACATACCTGGATAGCTCTTCAGTCCAGGTAAATCCCAGGTTCAGAAAGTACCGTTCAACAACTCCGAACCATATCACCACCACCATAATGCCCACTAGAAGTGCGCACAAACGCTCCACAAACCAGTTCAGTCTATGGGCCACTATATACAGCAGGTTTTTTCTTTTTTCTTCCATTCAAAGTCTCCCTGGCAGGTTTTAAACCCTGTCTTGGATTGTTATTTTTTTAAGGAACAATATGTGTTCCGTGATTTTTAAGAACTGCTGGTACCAGGTTTTCCGGGCTGGTAATGATGACACGTTTCCCGCCTTTGGCAATAAACATCAAAGCTGCCTGGATTTTTGGCAGCATGCTTCCCTTTGCAAACTGGCCCTGGTCAATAAGCTGTTTTGCCTCAAAAATAGTGAGTTGATCCAGGGCTTTCTGGTTTGGTTTGTTAAAATTTATAAATACCTTTTCAACGGAGGTCAGTATGATCATAAGATTGACTGATAGATCTGATGCCAGGAGTGCAGTTGATAAATCCTTGTCTATTACGGCATTGATTCCGGAAATATTCCCATTTTCATCAACAACCACGGGAATGCCCCCGCCTCCGGCTGCAATCACGCAAATGCCCTCTTTGACCATACTTTTTATAGCCTGAATTTCAATAATACGCCTGGGAAGGGGGGATGGCACCACCCTGCGAAATCCTTTTCCCTCAACATGGACCATTACCCAGTTTGGGTGTTCCCTTTGAAGGGAGTCCAGCTTTTCTTTGGAATAAAACAGGCCAATGGGTTTGGTGGGATTTTCAAGAGAGGGATCTTCTGGATCCACTTCCACCATGGTCACTATTGTGGCTGCAGATTTTTTTATGCCCCTTTTCTTAAAGGCATTATACAATGATTCCTGGATCTGGTAGCCAATGGCACCCTGGGTGTCAGCCACACAATTTTTAAGGGGAACAAAATGGAGCTCTCCTGCCTCAAAGGCAAGTTCGGATCGCCTCATGATAAAGCCTACCTGGGGCCCGTTCCCATGGGTAATCACAACATCATATCCAAGCTCCATAAAATCAGCAATATAGCCGATGGTCTCCTGAACGGCCTGGAGCTGATCATCAACTTCCTGGTGCTTCTCATCCTTTATAAGGGAATTGCCGCCAATGGCTATGACCACACATTCTGTCATGATGCTTTTGTATCCTTTTTACCGCAAAGGGCTGCATGTGCAGGTGGTTTTATCATCACGCCTGCATACCATTTTTACTTTTGCGCATATTTGTCTACATAGAGCCATGGAATAACAGCATACATGGCTGCGGCCCTTACCAGTTCTTTTTTCCAGGTAATTTCATTGGGTGCATGGGCCTGGTTTTCAGCGCCAGGTCCAAATCCAATACAGGGAATCCCATAACGTCCCATGATGGAGACTCCATTGGTGGAAAAGGTCCATTTGTCCACCACTGGATCTTTGCTGAACAGGGATTTATAGGAGTCCACAAGGGTTTTACAGGCTGCATGTTCCTCGTCAAGGACCCAGCAGGGAAAATAGCATTCCGTGGGGTAGGTCAGTCCTGTGTATGATGGTTTTTTATAATCGTACATGGTCACCTTGCCCCGGGCTTTTTGAACAGAGGGAAGCTGCCGTATCTCCTCCAGGGCATTTTCCCAGGTCTCTCCCTGGGTGAGCCTTCTGTCAACGGAAATAGAGCATCCATCTGCCACAGCACAACGGGATGGAGAGGTATAGAAAATTTCAGATACGGTAAGGGAGCCTTTGCCAAGAAAAGGATCATCTTTCAGGCGAAGATGGAGTTGTGTGAGTTCCATGAGAATGGGGGCCATTTTAAATATGGCATTGTCACCCCTCTCAGGCGCTGACCCGTGGGCGCTTATACCATCCACGGACACTTTGATTTCCATACGGCCTCGCTGGCCCCGGTATATACCAAGGGAGGTGGGTTCCGTGGAAACAACAAATTCAGGCCTGATCTTACTTTCTTCAATAATATACTGCCAGCACAGACCGTCGCAATCCTCTTCCTGGACAGTTCCTGTAACAAGAAGGGTATAATCATTTTCAAGGCCCAGGTCTTTGATGATTTTTCCCGCATACACCATTGAAGCCATGCCCCCTTCCTGGTCACTGCCGCCTCGGCCGTAAATGATTTTATCATCTTCATACCCTTTGTAGGGATCATGCTCCCAGTTCTCAGGATTGCCGATTCCCACGGTATCAATGTGAGCATCCATGGCTATCAGGTGTTTTCCCGTACCTATATATCCAAGTATGTTTCCCATGGGATCGATCTCGACCCTGTCAAATCCCACTGCCTCCATTTCCTGCCTGATTCGCTGCACAAGTTTTTCTTCATCACAGCTCTCACTGGGAATGGCTATCATGTCCCTTAAAAAGGCTGATATCTGTGGTTTATATTCTTCCGCTTTTTCCATTACTTTTTGAAAATCAATGGTCATTGGTATTACTCCGTTAATGTTTCTGATTCATGAAAATTAGTTCTGCATTCAATATTTTTAAGCCTTTTCAGGCTGTTTTGCCAATTTGATCGAATCAATGACTGGACAAGGTCAAGATTTTTTGTTCTCATGGCATCCAGGATGTGACTATGTTCATCCATGGATTGCCTGGCAATGGTATACCCTTCAAAATATGTCACCTCCACCCTGCGGCTTTTTATTTTTAAATCCTGGAGGATATTAATGAGGTGGGGGTTTTGGGAGCGCTGAATATAAACATCATGGAACATGGCATCAGCCCTATATGCCTTTACAGGGTTTTCCTGTTCCAGGGCCTGGCCAAGGGCCGTGTTGGCATCCTGCATTTTTTTGAAATCAGACTTTATAAAATGCTTCATGGCCTGGGCAACAGCAAGCTCTTCAAGATTCCATATGATGGGGTAAATCATCTCAGGCTCTTTGACAGATACCTGGGCAACCCTGGTCCACCTGTTGGCAGAAGATTCTACCAGACCCTTGTCTTCCAGTCGTCTCAAGGCTTCTCGAACGGGAGTCCTGCTTACTCCCATATTTTCAGCAAGCTCTTTGTCTAGAATTTTTTCTCCAGGACGAAGTTCTCCTTCCATAATCCAGGTAAGCAGGGTGTTAAAGACCTCCTCCCGCATACTGAAATGGTTGATGGGATTGCTGTTTATTGGAACTGGCATGGATAAAGCGTTCTCCCTGTTAATAATTTTTGATTATTCCAAATATAATCCAACATATTGGATGTGATATATCACTTTTAAACCTGAAGTCAATGGATCATTTTTTTTATTCCAAATTATTGTGGTAAACTCAAGGATGTTTTAATGGATTGATTCACCCATGTTTTCCTCCAGTTGGAAGGTATATGCCATATTCCTATGGACAAGATGATTCTGAATATTATATGAGTGGGGTCAGTTGAGTATTTAAAAAATAAGGAGAAGAAATTTGTTTACCAGAGCCATCGTCAAAACACCCTGCCGGAACATAGTCAATGGAATCAGCACTGCCAGCCTTGGCAGACCCGATTACGACCTTGCCTTAAAACAGCATAAAGACTATATCCATGCGCTTAAAAAATGCGGGCTTAAAGTGGTTGTTCTTGATCCGGATGAAAGTTTTCCTGATTCAACCTTTATTGAGGATGCTTGTCTTATAACCCCCCAATGTGCCATCATCACAAATCCTGGAGCGCCATCAAGAAGGGGTGAAACCATTCAAATTTCAGAAACTATCAAAGAACTTGATATGCCTGTGGAAAGCATCCAAAATCCTGGAACCCTTGATGCAGGAGATATTATGATGGTAAAAGACCATTATTTTGCAGGATTGTCTGATCGGACAAACATTGAAGGGGCATCCCAGTTAAACCTTATATTGGAAAAATACGGTTTAACATCATCAACCATTGCCCTTAAAAACGTCCTTCATTTAAAAACCGGGATTTCTTATCTGGAGAACAACAACCTGCTTGCCTTTGGTGAATTTTTAACCCATCCTTCACTCAGCAATTTTAATATCCTGGCAGTTGATCGGGATGAATCCTATGCAGCCAACTCTGTATGGATCAATGGCAGGGTACTTGTTCCCATGGGATTTTCTAAAACTATTAAAATGATAAAAGCTGCAGGCTATCAAACCATTGAAGTTGATGTGTCGGAATTCAGAAAACTTGATGGAGGATTAAGCTGCCTGTCATTGAGGTTCTAAAAGGGTTACAGACATCTTCAGGATTTTAGAGCAGAAGCTAAAATAAAAAATGCCGGGACATGGTAAACATACCCGGCATTTTTATCTATTGTCAGAAAATTTGTTTTGAACTAGTCTTCTTCAATTACAATAGCGTCTTCTTCACAAACTTCCACACAGCTTTCGCAACCCATGCATTCTTCAGCATTTACTGGAACCGATTTATCATTTTCCATTTCAAAAACTTCTACCGGACATACGTCGACACATTCTTCGCAGCCAACACATTTTGCTTGGTCAACAATTGGATTAAATGCCATTTTAATAGCCTCCTTAGAAAATTAACATTATTATATTATAAATTCGTTTTTTAAATACAATCTTTATAAAAAAAGCTTTTATAACATGATATTAATTAAAATCAAGTTTTTTATCACTTTAATTTGATCAGACATACAGATATCTGTTTATTTGAACAATTAAAGAGCCTGTTAATATCATTCCCGGAAAAAATACACAATTTGATTTGCCCTGAAAGAAAACAGCTATCATTAACTTCAGGTAGATTGTTTTCCAGGATACCATCTCCTTGAATTGCACGCACCAAATAGTCACAAAACTGATGTTGCCATTCGTTTTTATTTTCACATTCATTTTCATGCACTTTTATATTATCAATGTCAAGGGCATTTACAACATCTTTGCAATTGGACTCAAGATAGTCAAATACCGCGTCACTGGCAGTGATGAACAATGGCATATCCCCATCTTGCTTTAATCCCCCCATTGCCGCCATACTTCTTGACCATGCCCTAATCCGCTGTTGGATCATGATACCCCCCACATCTTTACTATCCACATCTTTACTATCCTCAGCTTTGCTGTTTTCGGCTTCACTTGAGGGATATTCCAATCCGCACAGGGTTGAAATCAGTGTATCATGGCTTGTACTAAGATCGTTTAACGCCAAATCAATGCCTTCATTTTGTTCATCATACAATTGTGCCATTTTTAAAAACAATAAATCCTGCTGCAGGGTTGATTCGCCGGGCAAGGCAACGTCAAGACCTTTTCCTCCTTTACCCCCCTTGATCTGTGATTTAATGGCTGTCACATCTGAATCATTTGTAAAATAAGGGGTGTCCTTTAAAAGGGATTTAAGATTCACTTCATTTCCCTTGTGGATACGTGCCCATGCCAGATATTGTTCTAGGTTTTGTTCAACCGCCACAACCTTGTCATAAGATAAAAAAAACGGGGTGATTTTCCCCTGTCCAAAAGCTTTGTGCAAGTTTGGATGAATGTCAAAATCCCCATTCATCGGGAAATATTCAAAGGACGGGAAAAAGGTTAAAACTATTCTCAATTGGTTTTCACGAATATGGGTGAAGGGGAAAAATAAAATTCTTATTGTCATGGGTCAGCCTTTTTATCATGAACACTGATGCCTAAATTGGTCAATTGGTCGCGAATCTTATCAGCCTCTTGAAAATCATTTTGTTGTCTTGCGCGGTCCCGTTCCTTTATAAGATCTTGAATTTGCCTTGAATATTGCTTTTTTTCTTTAAAGCTGAAAATCTTAAGAACAGAATCTATTTCTTTAAAACAGCTCACAAGCTTTTGGGCGCCATCAGCATTGATTTTATTTTTGTTGATGAGCCTGTTGATGGTTTTAACGTTAGCAAGCATTGAAGAAATAGCACCTGAAATTCTTAAATCATCCTCCATGGATTGAAAAAAAGCAGCTTTCATATCATATATAAATTGATCCATGTCTTCAAATTCAGATCCGTTTCCAATTATACTCAGGGTAGCAATGCACCGATTAATTTTATCCAAAGTATATTGGGCCTGTTTTAAAGCCTGGTCCGACAAAATTAAGGTTTTCCTATAATGATTGGAAATCAGCCAGAAGCGAATGGTTTTGAGTCCCCACCCCTTTTTGACAAGGGTTTCAAGGGTCAAAGATTCCATGGTCAAAGCACCCAGGGAACCGTCATAGCGGACGGGATCGCAATGCAGCCAATATCTTGCAAGGGTTGCCCCTTTTAAAGCTCTTGCAATGGCAACTTCGTTTTCATGATGGGGAAAGATAAGTTCCCGACTACCCGTCTGAATATCAAAACTTTCTCCTAAAAATTTCATGGCAATGGCCGCACATTGCAAATGAAGAGAAGGACGTACATTGCCCCATTGAGTTTTAATGCCCACTCCTGCCTTGAGTTCTGAAAGGCGAACGCGTTTTAACAACGTAAAATCCTTTGGATTACCCTTTTCATAGGCATCAAGATCCACTGTTGCCCCGGATTTTATCATATCCAGATTGGTCCTTGAAAAATCACCATACTCTGGCTGACTGGCAATATCAAAATACAGAGAATGCAGTTTTTCATAGGCATGCTTTTTTGATTGGAGCTGTCTTGCCACATCAATCATTTCATCAAAATGGTCTGATACTTTTGGATAGGCATCTGCCGGGCGGATATTTAATTTTAAAAGGTCTTGTTTAAACAGATCCAGAAAGGTTTGTGTAAACTTTGAAAGTGGTTCACAGGCCTTCTGCGACCCCTGGATGGTCTTGTCATCATAATCAGTAATATTGACCACATGATTGACCGCGATCTTATGATACTCAATGTATCTTACAAGTAAATCAGTAAATGCATATCTTCGAAACCGACCTACATCCAGCCTTTCATGAACGGTCGGCCCGCAGGTATAAACAGATATTTTTTCTTTTTCCAGCTGTTTAAATGGTGTCTTGGCTTTTGAAAGTGTATTAAAAAGGGACAGGGCAATATGGTTTTCCACGGAAAAGAGATTGGTGGACAGATATCTTTCACCGCTGTCCGGAAAAATAACAACAATACAGCCTTTTTTAATCTTCTGCGCTTCTTCAAGGGCAGCAGCCATGGCAGCACCAGAGCTCATCCCCACAAAAAGGCCTTCTTTTATTGCCAGGCTGCGGGCAGTATTAAAAGCTGTTTCATCATCAATATTAATTTTTTCATCCAGGCAGGCTTTTTCCATAATCTCAGGGGTATAAGATTCCTTCATGTTTTTAAGCCCCTGGATCTTATGTCCGAGATAAGGCTCGACACATACAATCCTGATATCCTTATTATACTCTTTTAATCTCCTGGAAAGCCCCATAAGGGTTCCGCTTGTCCCGATGGTTGCCACAAGAGAAGTTATTTTTCCATGGGTCTGATCAATGATTTCAGGTCCCGTGGTTTCGTAATGTGCTTTCCAATTGGCTTCATTATTATACTGGTCCGTTAAAAAATACATATCTGGATTTTCTCTTGCAAGCCTGTATGCTTCTTCAATGGCACCATCAGATCCCAGGTGTCTGGGAGTTAAAATAATCCGGGCTCCCCTTGCGCGTAAAATGCTTTTGCGTTCTTCACTTGCATTTTCTGCCATGGTCAACGCCAGTTTGTATCCTTTGACGGCACAAACCATGGCAAGGCCGATCCCTGTATTCCCGCTGGTTGCTTCGATAACTGTTTTATCATGGGTCAACTCACCCGTCTTTTCTGCCGCATTGATCATATAAAGGGCAGGCCGATCTTTAACAGAACCGCCTGGATTCATATATTCAAGCTTGGCAAAAATTTTAACCCCTTTTACAGGATTCATCCTTGTTATCTCAACAATAGGGGTGTTGCCAATGGTATCTATAATTGAAATTGTCATTTAACCTTTGCTTTGTTGAAGCCATCAATTCATATATTCTTGACTTTTAAAATATAAAATGGCTTTATACAGTAATTTTAAAAGATGTGCAATTTTTTACTGGAAAGAACATGTTCTGTTTATTAAAACAAAAGATTCTGCCATTTTTTGTGATATTTGCTTGTTTTTATTTTTTCATATCAAGCAATAGGTTTGCAATAGCAAATGTTTTGCCCCAGAATCCCAAAGAGATCCCCTGGCATATATCTGCACGGGTAGTGACCTTTGATAATAAAAGAAATCTTTATATTGCCGAAGACGATGTTGTAATCACAGGGGGCAAAACCAGGCTTGAAGCAGACTATGTTGAATTTTCAAACATAACAAAGGACGCTTTTGCCAGAGGTAATGTTTTTTTAATATCTGGAGAAGATTCCATCACCTGCAATGCTATGAATATTAATCTAACAACCGAGACCGGAACCGTAAACAAAGGCACCATTTTTATCCAGAAAAACAATTTTTATATTAATGGTGAAAACATAAGAAAACTAGGTAAATTTTCTTATAGCGCGGATAAAGGCTACATCACATCATGTTCTGGCGAATATCCTGACTGGAAAATTTCTGCCAGAGATATAAAAGTCACTGTTGAAGGGTATGGAACGGCCTGGGATACTGTTCTCTGGGCTAAAAATATTCCCACCGCCTACAGCCCATTTCTTGTTTTCCCCGTCCAGACCAAACGGCAGACAGGTCTTTTAATCCCCAGAGTCACTTCATCAGAAAGGAAAGGATTTGAATATGAACAGCCTCTTTTTATCGCTATTTCAAGGAATACGGATGCAACAATTTATGCAGACTATATGTCTGACCGCGGAGCAAAAATAGGGACAGAGTTCAGATATGTCCTGGATAACAAAACAAAGGGCTCTATGTTTCTTGATTCCCTTGAAGATAACAAAATTGATGACGGAACAGATACAACAAAAAACTATAGTTTTTCCACAACCCCCCAGAGGACCAACTCAGACCGGTTCTGGTTCAGGATGAAACATGACCAGGGCCTTCCCAATGGATTTACAGCCAAGTTGGATATCGATGTGGTAAGTGATGAAGATTATCTCCATGAATTTTCAGATGGATTTACAGGGTATGATGAAACCAAGGAATATTTTGAAAAAGAATTTGGCCGAAGCCTTGATGAATATAATGATACCACCCGGAAAAATCAGTTGAACATCAATAAATCATGGTCCACATATTCTTTTAACATTGATACTGTATGGTATGACAATATTCGTGCCCGGCGACAGGATTTTGATGATACAACCTTGCAGACACTTCCAAGCATTCAGTTTGATGCATTCAAACAGCAAGTCGGTCCTTCAAAATTCTTTTATTCACTGGATAGCGAATATACTTCTTTTTACAGACAAGATACAACTACAACTCTTGTGAGCGGGCAACGGGCAGATATCTATCCCAGATTTTATCTACCAGTAAAACTTGGCAAATTTTTTAATTTTGAACCCTCGGTTGGTGCACGGCAAACCATCTGGCACACCAATGAATTCACGGATATTAATGGTAATTCCGACAGCCTTCGGACTAGAGAAATGTATGATATAGGTGCAGTATTGTCCACAAAACTGAATAAAATTTTTAATCCCGATAACAATTTTGCAGATAAAATCAAACATGAAGTCATACCTGCACTTGGATATGCCTTCACTCCTTACATTAGCCAACATGATCTGCCTTCCTTTGATTCTCTGGACAGAATTGCAGAACAAAATCTTATCACCTGGTCTCTTGCCAGCAATTTTATTTCCAGAAAATCAAAGATAAACCCCAAAGGAGAAGAAACATTAACCTATCGTAACCTTGCTTATATTAACCTTTACCAAAGTTATGATATTAAAAAATATCTAGATAAGGAATCAAGACCGTTTTCAGATATTACGCTTGTTACGGAGCTGAATCCTATAAATTTTATAACCCTTAATACGAATCTTACCTGGTCCCCCTATGACAATTATTTTAATACCTTCAACATTGGGAATACAATAAAAACCAATAGAGGGGACAACTTACGGACAGAATATCGATATACCAAAAACACTTCAGAATTTTTATATTCAATAATTGATGTCAGCCTGACAGATGAATTAACCGCCTATTACTCCATTGAAAAAAACCTAAAGGAGAAAAAGACTGTTGAAACACAGGTCGGAATTGGAATCAATAAATCCTGCTGGGCATTGAATCTCTTCTTTTCACAATCCAGTGACGAACAGAGTATTGCCTTTCTTATAAATCTTCATGGAATCGGAGAGTTTGGCACAAAATGATTGAAAGCCTAAACTGGTTTGCCCTTTTGACACGAAGCAACTTTGAGCAAACCGTGTACACCACTATTGTTAAAAAAAAAATTGAAGCTTTTTTGCCTAAAATCAAGCAGAAAAGCACTCGTAAAGATAGAAATCTGATGATCGAAAAACCTCTTTTTTCTGGATATGTTTTTGTAAAATCAAGCTTTGAACCTGCTGACCAGCTAAAAATTTTAAAAACAACCGGGGTTGTAAGGCTATTGGGCAACAAATCAGGGCCGCTGGCCATACCGCCGTACCAGATTGAATCTTTAAAAATCCTGACAAGTACCAGCATGGATCTCATCACAGGAGCCAATATCCGCTTAAAAAAAGGAGACCCTGTGATGATCATAAGCGGTCCCATGGCAGGAGCAAAAGGTGAATTTATACATCATAAAGGCAAAGGCCGTGTTTTTATTAAAATAGATGTTCTAGGACAATATGCCGGGGTTGAGGTTGATGAAAATAATGTTGAAAAACTCCCTGACTTTTTATCATAACTCCTTGACTTTTTATCAAATTTTAATTAGAACCATTAAAAAAATACAATAAAATTGTATCATTATCATATAAAAAGAGGCCGCATGAATAAACTTGAATTAATTTCAACATTAAAAGAAAGAGCAAACCTGACAAAAAATGAAGCGGCAGAGGTCATTAAAATATTTTTTGACTCGCTTTCCGATTCATTTGTAAAAGGAGAAAGACTCGAAATAAGAGGATTTTGCAGTTTTCATATCAAAAAGTATAAAAGCTACACTGGCCGAAACCCGAAAACCAGCCAAAAAGTCATTATTCCTCCCAAACGCCTTCCATTTTTCAAATGCGGCAAAGAGTTAAAGGAGCGGGTGGATTATTAACAAATGGTTATTGATCAAACCATGTCTGATTTTGATCAAATGCAATACCAGGCCAAAGCAGTATCTGAATTAACTATAATCATTCAGACAAAAAAAATTCCCAATGCACTTCTTTTCTTAGGAAATGAAAATACTGGCAAAAAAGATGCAGCCTTTTTTTTTGCCAAGGGATGTAATTGTTTAAGCAAAAAAGAATTTGCCTGCAATAATTGCAAATCCTGTCGCAAGATAAATGCAAAAACCCACCCTGATATCCTTTGTGTCAATCTTAAGGACGGCAAAAAAATAATTTCCATCTCCCAGATTCGTGAAATGGGATTGACCATTTCTTCTAAACCCAATGAGGCTAAATTCAGGATGGTCATGATTCTAAATGCTGATCTAATGAATACCCAGGCCCAGAATGCATTATTAAAGAGGCTTGAAGAACCGCCTGAAAAAACATTTTTCATTCTAATTGCCACAAAAATTTCTTTTCTTTTGCCTACCATTATTTCAAGGTGCCGTGTCATAAGGTTTAAACCATTGACAGACAAACTCATTGAGCAATATCTGATCAACGAGTTCAAAACTGATAAGCAAATGGCCTATATAGCTTCAAAAACGGCTGATTCTGATATAAAAAAGGCAATGATGTATTTAAATTTGAACCCTGATAATGAAAATTTCATCTGGCTGAAAAAAAGGAAGTGGTTACTCAATACCCTTGCAGACATTCTTAAAACAGACACAACCGACTGCATATCAAAAGGATTGATGCTGTCACAAAAATTAAGTGCTGATCCTGACCTTGTGGATGATGCTATTGCCATAATGAAGACATTTTTTCGGGACCTGGTAATTTTTAAATTTCATCCAAAAAAAATAGTTAACCTTGATTTTTCTGAGTTTTTTATTGATATTGGTCAGAGGATTGAACCCAAAAAAATGGACGAATGGATCAAAGAGCTTTATGAAACGGAAAAAAGGCTGACCTCAAATAGCACACTGAGGTTAACATTGGATAGATTTTTTCTTAAAATTGCTGTCCAAAAAGGAAATTTGATTTATGAATAAAGTTGCTGGTGTTAAATTTAAAACAGCAGGGAAAATATATGATTTCAACAGCAGTGCTTTTGTACTGAAAGAAGGAGACCCTGTTATCGTAGAAACTGACCAGGGTCTTAGCTTTGGTAAAATTGCCATACCGCCTGTTGAAGTTGAAAATACTGGGAGAAAATTAAAACAGATTGTGCGTGTTGCCACCAGAGAAGACTTTCTTAGAAGAGAAGAAATAAAAAAAATTGAAACAGATGCCTTTGCCTTTTGCATCCAGCACATTGATGCTTTAGATCTTCTCATGAACCTGTTCAGTGTTGAAAGTACCTTTGATCAAAAAAAATTGACCTTTTTTTATACTGCTGACGGCAGAATTGATTTTAGAGAATTAATTAAACTTCTGGTAAAAGAATTTTCTATTCGAATTGAAATGCGCCAGGTGGGCATTCGAAACCTTTCAAAACATTGCGGAGGGCTCGGCAAATGCGGAAGAGAGATCTGCTGTTCATCTTTTATGCATACTTTTGAGCCGGTTTCCATTAAGATGGCAAAAGAGCAGGGACTGTCATTGAATCCTGCAAAAATATCCGGGGTTTGTGGCCGCTTAATGTGCTGTCTGACCTTTGAAAATGAAACCTATAAACGTCTTAAATCTGAAATGCCCAAACTGGGGAAAAAAATTACCATAGAAGAAGGGAAAGGAATAGTTATCAGGCAGAATGTATTAAAAGAGAGCGTGACAATTCGTTTAGAGGATAATACTGAAGTAGAAAAAAAAACAAAGACTGAATAACTTGATTACAGGGCATAAAAGATAATGACAACCAAAAAACAATTTTTCACCACCCCCATATATTATGTTAATGCCAAACCCCACCTGGGGCATGCATACACATCCATTGCCACTGATGTTGCAACAAGATTCAAACAGATGGATGCCTATGAAACCTTTTTTCTGACGGGAACAGATGAACACGGGGACAAGATTGTTCAGGCTGCCCAGGCCCAGGAAACAACACCAAAAGCATATGCAGATAAAATCAGCAAGCTTTTTCAAGATCTTCTGCCTGTATTAAATGTCAAAAACAATTATTTTATCAGAACAACAGATCCTTATCATATCAAGATAGTTCAAGATATCCTTTCAAAAATTTATGACTCAGGGGATATTTATTTTTCAAGCTATGAGGGACTTTATTGCTTTGGATGTGAGCGGTTTTACCAGGAAAGGGAACTTGTGGATGGTAAATGTCCAGACCATGGTGTTGCCCCGGAGATCATCAAAGAATCCAATTATTTTTTCAAGATGAGCAAATACCAGGAATGGCTCATCAACCACATCAAAGCCAATCCTGACTTTATCCGGCCTGAGCAGTACAAGACCGAACTGCTCTCTTTTTTAAAGGAACCTTTGGAAGACCTTTGCATTTCTCGTCCAAAATCCCGCCTGACCTGGGGAATCAACCTGCCCTTTGATGAAGATTATGTCACCTATGTTTGGTTTGACGCCCTTGTAAATTATATTTCAGCACTGGGGTATCCGGATGGTGAGCTGTTTAAAAAATTCTGGACAAGTGCCCGGCATTTTGTGGCAAAAGATATTATCAAACCCCATGGAATTTACTGGCCCATTATGCTGAAAGCTGCCGGCATACCAATTTATAAGGGCTTGAATGTTCACGGGTTCTGGAATGTCAAAGGCAGCAAAATGTCAAAAAGTATCGGCAATGTTACAGACCCCATCCAAGTAACAGATATTTACGGAGTTGACCCCTTCAGATATTTTCTGATGAGGGAGATGGTCTTTGGTCTGGATGCCAATTTCACGGAAGAAACCATTATATATAGAATTAACGCTGATCTTGCCAATGATCTTGGAAATCTTTTTTCACGAATCCTTTCCATGAACCTGAGATATTTCAAGGGTGAAGTAAAAGGAAAGAATAATAAAATTGAAAAAGAAAAAAATCTGTCTTTGTCATCTGATGCGAATCGCGCCATTGAAGAGTTTAAACAGGCCATGGAATTTTGTGAATTCCACAAAGGGCTCGGGGCCATCTGGCAATTTATCAGCATCATGAATAAATATATTGATACGCATAAACCCTGGGATTTGGCCAAGGATGAAGCAAATATTCCTATTCTTGAAACAATTCTCTATAATCTCATCGAGGGGTTAAGGGTTGTTTCCTGCCTGATCTACCCCATTATGCCCCAAACATCTTTAAAAATGCAAAAAACCCTTTGTATGGAAAAAGAAAATATGGGGTTCTACACACTTAAAGAAACATCTGTCTGGGAACAGGTGAAAAAAGGCACCATAATGGAAAAACCGGATAGCTTATTTCCCAGGATTGATATAGATAAAATCAAACCCAAAGAAACTACCGCACAAACCAAGCCTTTTAAACCAGCGTTAAAAGAGCAAATCACAATTGATGATTTTGCAAAAATTGATCTAAGAACCGGAACCGTCATAAGTGCTGAAAAGATTGAAAAATCCAACAAGCTTTTAAAGCTTAAGATAGATCTCGGTGCTGAAACAAGACAAATCATTGCAGGCATTGCAAAGGATTATACTCCGAACCAGATTATCGGGAAACAGGTCATTGTCGTTGCCAATTTAAAAGAAGCAACGCTTATGGGAGAAACATCCCAGGGGATGATCCTTGCCGCCAATCATAAAAAAAACCTGGTATTATCCGGGTTTGATAAAGAAATTTTGCCTGGAAACCCGGTAAAATGAAAGAAAACTCATGGCGGAATTTTCAAGCAGGCTATATTTTAGGGGGAAAAAAGCAGTCTTTTTTTTTAAAAGCTAAAAAATCCATAATATGGATGCTGGCAGTTTTGGTTTTTATTGGCGGCATCTATCTTTTAAAAATCAATGCCCCTGAAAAAATCAATGCCCCTGAAAAAAAAGATGTCCCTCAGGAAGACGTTAAAGGACAGGTTCAATTATCAAAAAATCAATTAAATCATATCATCACCAATACAGAATTTAACAATACAGATAAAAACTTCTTTTTAGTGGACACCTCTGAAGCCCGATATAAAATTTTCACCAGCATTGATATTTATCTTCAACAATATTTATTGTCCCTGATGGATCACCTCAAAACCCTTACCCGGGGCAAACCCCAGCGGATTGCCCTGGTCGTCATGGAACCAGATACTGGAAAAATTATTGCCATGACAGGGTTTGATCTTAAAAACCCTGATCAAAATCCCTGTATGGAATCAGATTATCCGGCAGCAAGTGTCTTTAAGATTGTAACGGCGACGGCGGCTGTTGAAACCCTGGGGTATAACCCTCAGACTCAATTGTACTTTAATGGGAATAAATACACATTATATAAGCGCCAGCTCAAGGATGTTAAGAATAAATACACATCAAAAACTTCATTTTCCAGGGCTTTTGCCGAATCCATAAACCCGGTATTCGGCAAAATAGGAAAAAATTACCTTGGAAAAGAAAAACTAGACCATTATGCTGATGCTTTTGGATTCAACCAGGTTATTCCTGCTGAATTACCATTTCTGTCAGGCACATTTAAAACCAACAGCGAGGAATACCATCTGGCTGAACTAGGGAGCGGGTTTAACACTGACACCACCATTTCACCAATATTTGGAGCCATGCTTATCTCGGCAATTGTTAACTCGGGCAATATCATCCTGCCCAGTATTGTTGAACATGTAACGGATTCTGCTGGACAAATCATTTACAAAAACAAAACAACACTCTATAAAACAGCTATACTGCCCCAAACCGCAACAACCATGATGCAATTGCTGGAAAAAACCATAACAAAGGGGACTGCTAAAAGATCCTTTAAAGGGGCTTCAAAAGATAAAGTACTTTCTAAGCTTTTGATTGGCGGGAAGACCGGATCTCTTTATAACAGGGATAATACCATTAAATACGACTGGTTTACGGGTTTTGGAAAAGAAAAAACAACAAATAAACAAATTGCTTTATCCATTGTTGTAGGCCATGGAAAATATATTGGAACAAGGGCAAGTGATTATGCACAGATGATTTTAAAACAATATTTTAAAAAATCTTAAGTGGGGTAATACATTCCCCGGGGAACGGGGAAACGGAAGGAAAAAATGATAGAACCTATAAAACTTTTTTTAAACCTGATGAAAAAATTATGTTCCATTAATATTGGAATCGGCATATCCATAAACCAGGCAAAAAACAACTCGCTTTTGTTTTTCCCGAACCAACCCAATACTGTGTCATGTGGTATTTCTGCATTTGTCGCATTTAAAGGCAGCGCTCCTTGCCACGTCCTTGATTTAATGCCCTTAGAAAAAATGGTGCTTTCAATCAAAACAAACCAATTATTGCCTGATTCAAAGCCGGTCCTTGATAATTTTCCCGGCAGCGATGATCTTTTATGCAGATTATTTGAAGCCTGCCAGGAATTAAAACAGGAATATTTTTTTTGCGATCTCTTCTATAACAAAGATAAACAAAAGACCCTTTTATCCATTTCACAAACCATTGAACAATTGATAATGGATCAGACCGCTTTATTTAAAAAAAACCTTTCAACGCTTTCTTCCTCAAATGTTGATGCCATTTCCCGGGGCCTTGAAAAACTCCAGGATATTTCCTGGTGCCTTAAAAAGGAGATCCTGGATAATATCCATGCCATCGGCAACCTTTCCTTGAGTCTTGAAAGGCACCAAAACACTGAGGGGTTAAAAATATTCAAAAGAATTAATGCTGTGTTAAACAGTATTGACCGGCTTGAAGTCAGGGGAAGAGACTCTGCCGGGATTTCAATAATTTTAACCTTGACCTTGGGAGAGTATGAAAAATTTAAGGAAAGCCTTATAAAGGACGGACTTTTAGAACGGTTTAAACAACGGACAAATCATCTGGTATTGTCCAACAACAGCATTACCATCAAGGATACTTTCCAGGGAAACGACAGCCATTTTATAACCATTTCTTTTGTCTATAAATTTGCCGCAGAAATCGGTGCACTTGGAGACAATGTATCCTTTATCCGAAGCCAGATTAAAAATGACCCCATGCTCCAATTGATTTCAAATTATCTTTTTGTTGCCAATTCCATATCAGCTCACACCCGATGGGCTTCTGTGGGAGACATTACGATTGCCAACTGCCATCCCCAGGACAACACCCCGACGGACAGAGAACTTGCCGGGACAGGCATCATTCATGTTTGTCTGAATGGAGATATTGACAATTATCTTGAATTAAGAACAGAATATGAGGCCCGATATGATAAAATCCATAAAGATATCAATACTGATACCAAACTGATCCCTCTCCAGATCGAACACTACCTGAAACAGGACAAAACCATTGAAGAGGCCTTCAGGCTGGCTGTTAATGATTTTGAAGGTTCCCATGCCATCAGCATGCACTCCAATCTTGCACCGGGCAAATTGTTTTTAGCCCAGAAAGGAAGCGGCCAGGCCCTTTTTGTCGGGATTGCAAAGGATCATTATATTGCGGCATCAGAGCTCTATGGCATTGTGGAAGAAACTCCTGATTATATTAAGCTCAATGGAGAAGACAAAGGACAGATAGTCATTCTGGATCAAAATTCATCTGGGGGTGTATCTGGCATTCATTCCTTTTATTACGATAACACCCCTATCTGCATTGACGACCATCATGTCATGACCAGCCAGATAACCTCAAGGGACATCGACAGACAAAACTTCCCCCATTATTTTTTAAAAGAAATCTCAGAATCCCCGAATTCCGTTGAAAAAACTCTGGAAAATAAAGTCAGGTTCTTAACTGAATCAAACCGGTTCGCCACAAGCCTGGACCAAACTATGCTTCCAAAAACACTGGAAGCTGATTTTAAGAACGACAGAATAAAAAAAGTCTATTTTATCGGTCAGGGGACTGCCGGGATTGCAGCTCAGGGCTGTGCCGACCTGTTAAATTTCTACCTGGGTGATAAGGGTATAGATATAAGGGCATTAAAATCATCAGAACTTTCCGGGTTTAATATTATTAAAGGGAATGGTATTGAAAAACCCATGGCAAATACTCTGGTTGTCGCCATCAGTCAGTCCGGCACCACAACGGATACAAACAGGACCATTGATCTGGTAAAAGAGTGTGGCGCCAGAACACTTGCCATTGTAAACAGAAGAGATTCTGACCTGACTTTTAAAACAGATGGTGTCTTATATACCAGTTCCGGCCGGGACATTGAAATGTCTGTGGCATCCACAAAAGCATTTTATTCTCAGATTACTGCCGGGGCAATTTTAAGTCTTCACATCGCCTCCATTACCCAAACCAGGTCCAGCAAGTTTATCGCGGAACAGATCAGGGAAATAATGAGCCTGCCAGATAAAATGAGGACCATCCTTGGGATGAAAGATCAAATAAAAGATTCAGCCTTTAGGCTTGCAGTCTCAACAGATTATTGGGCAACGGTGGGATCAGGCTCAAACAAGACATCTGCCGATGAGATCAGGATCAAACTCAGTGAACTTTGTTATAAAACCATTTCATCTGACTTTATTGAGGATAAAAAACATATTGACCTGTCAAGTGAACCATTGATCATCATTTGTGCTGCCGGAACAAGGGAAAGCGTTTTAGGGGATATTATAAAGGATACAGCCATCTTCCATGCCCATAAGGCAACCCCGGTTGTGATAACCACCATTGGAGAAGACAGATTTGACATATATGCCAAAGATGTATTTAAAATCCCTGAAACAAAAGAGCATTTTGCACCTATCCTTAATACCCTGGTCGGACATATCTGGGGTTACTATGCTGCCCTTGCCATTAATGAGGGGTCCAGGTTTATGTATGAGGGAAAAGTTGAAATACAGGATCTTTTAGACGAATATACGGCCATGGGGCATGATGTCTATGAAGTTCTCCTGGAGAAACGATTCAGGGAAACCATTGCACAATTTTACAACAAATTCTCAAAAAAACGACGGCAGGGAACTTTCCCGGCTGTTATGGGGCTTGATATTGTTGCCAATATCACATTGCTTTTAAAATATCTGTCCGGCAGGCTGCCCGTGTCTGATTTTGAAATTGATTTTGAAATAAAAGGCACCCCTTCCAACATGCTGGATACATTTTTTAATACCATTGGCAAGGCCGTTAACACCATGGCAAGACCTGTTGATGCCATCAAGCATCAGGCCAAAACAGTGACGGTGGGGACCAGCAGAATCAGTGAAAAGTTTGAAGGCCCTGTCTTTGATGAGCTTACTGCCAATGGCATTCAACTCTCCCAGATTACCAATAAAAATGTCCTGGTCATTAAAAACCTTCAGGAGGTTATCGCCGGAATAAATGGCGCCTTTCTCTACCAGATTTCAGGCCTGAGTCTGCTAGGCGACGTCACAGAGGAAACCAAAATAAGAATAGTGAACAAAACCGGCCTGTTAAAAAACGATACTTCAAGAGTGGAAACAGATTCCAAGCTTAAGGGAACAAAAAATATCATTGTCAGAGAAGGAAATGTTTATATTGGGAAAGGCCGGAAAGACAATAAAAATATTCTGGTAATCCCGGGCATTTCTTCAAATCCTGCAACGCCCAACATCATTGAATATATCCTGTCTTTAAATATCCGCTTTAAAACATCCAATGACGTACCGCTTTTAAAAAAGATCAAAGCCCTGGGCGGCAAATATAACAGGCTCAAAGACTGGATTCTTGAAAGTGATAATATAAAATGGGATGATAAATATCTAAATCTTGTTGAAGTTGAAACCCTGTTTGGTGATACAGCAGAAAAAGTTGTTGAACAAATAATAGATAAAATCAAATAAAAAAGCCAAAGCATGCCTGAATATAAAAAAAAACCGATGTATTTATATCTCATAGTCCTGAGCATTTGTTCCACTGCAGGGCTCCAGTGCTGGGCAACCCTTTTTGACAATTTCAGTGTTAATATTGTCGGACTTGATGGCCATCATATAGGTGCACTGCAATCTGTCCGCGAAATTCCAGGGTTTCTGGCATTACTTGTCACCTATGTGATTTTAATCATTAAAGAACACAAACTGTCTGCCTTGTCCATTATAATCCTGGGGGCAGGCCTTTTTGCAACCGGGCTTTTACCCAGTTTTTTTGGCTTAATTTTTACAACCATGGTCATGAGTTTCGGGTTCCACTATTATGAGACAACAAATAAGTCACTGACTCTCCAGTATTTTGACAAACTTTCCTCCCCCCTTGTTTTCAGCGCACAAAGAAGCTATGCCGCTGCTGCCAGCGTTGTGGTGGGCATCATTATCTTTTTTATCGCCCCGATATTCAGCTATAAAACCATGTATATTCTTTTTGGCGGTGTAATAGTTGCCTGCGGTGTATGGGCAATCACAAAAAATCCTGCGGACAAGGACATCACTATCCAGAAAAAAGAATTGATATTGAAAAAAGAATACTGGCTCTTTTATTTTCTAACCTTCATGGCAGGTGCACGGCGGCAAATTTTCATGGCCTTTGCTATATTTTTGCTGGTAAAAAAATTCGGTTTTTCCGTTCAGGATATCACCCTGCTCTTTCTTTTGAACAATGGGATCAATTTTTTCATCAACCCTTTCATTGGAAAATTCATTGTAAAATATGGAGAACGCAAACTTCTTTCCATAGAATACTTTTCCCTTATCCTGGTTTTTATCGCCTATGCTTTTGTTGACTCAAAACTTATTGCCGGTATCTTATTTATTCTTGATCACATCTTTTTTAATTTTTCCATTGGCATTAATACCTATTTCCAGAAAATAGCTGACCCCCGGGATATTGCAGCAAGTGCTGCCGTGGGGTTTACAATCAACCATATTGCAGCTGTGATCCTGCCCGCAATAGGCGGGCTATTATGGATGGTAGATTATAAAATTCCTTTCCTGGCCGGGGCTTTTTTCAGTTTTATCTCCCTCTGCTTTGTACAGTTTATCAGAACTGAGCCGGCAACTTTATAAAAATGGTAAATGGTAAATGGCGAATTGGTGCAGATCAACTTCAATAATTTTCAATAAACTCGCTATCACTCAAACACTTGGCGGTCTTAATGCTCCACTGCGTTAAGACCCTGTACAGAAGGCCAATCAACCATTCCCTGCAACCCATACCCCGGCCTCCCGGCAAAATTCAGTTACTCTCCAATATGATTTCATGGGATCTTGGTTTTCTTGATTTTGGTTTTTTCCGTATAGTTGAATTTCAAATCTGAAACTGAAAAATCCATCCATACCATATCTTGTATCAGGGAAAATCTTGAAAAGCCCGGACTGGTGAAAGAAGCGCTCGGTAAATTGCCGAACTTGACTCATCACTATTGATACCATCATTGTTGGGTTTCACTTTACTGAATTTCAGTGAGAGTCTGTTAGTGACAAATAGAAATGTCCGGTTTTTGTAGCACATGATTTGTCCGGTTTTACCATAAAAATCCTTTTCATGTTAAGGGCAAATTCATTTTAATTAATTTTTCAGTTTTATAATCTGTTAATTTCATGTTATGTTTCCTTTGCCAGTTTGGAGGGTAAGTCTCTGCTGGGAAGCAACCTATGAGGAATTGGGGCAACAGATCCGTGAAATATGAAACAAATGCAGCATGACACCATTTCACCAGTGAGCTGACGTTCAGTTAAAATTTGACACTATTGATGTATACCAATGGAGATACATATGATTAAAACACGAATGTTGAAAAAGGTTGCGGGATATCTACTGGGGCTTGCAGTAATTGCAACCGTTTTCCTATTCATACCGAATCAGGAAAAAGAATATGCGGAAACGCCAGTTCTGAAGGATCTGTCACATCATCCTGTGTATTCCACCTACCGGTTTTCTCCACCGGAAGGTGTTGTCCGGATCGGTATTCAACCTTTCTGGGTCTACGTGGCCAACATTATGGAGGCTATGCGACGCGATCGGATTCTTGCACAGGAATTGGCGGAACTCGGCCTGAGGGCTGAGTACTATTCCTTTTTGAACGGGCCGGATATCAACTTTTTTATGAGAAAAGGCCAGATTGATATGGGGCTATCCGGTTATATCCCAACCCTTCAAATTGCATCGGAACATGATATTCTTATCCCTGCATCCCTGGACCGAAGTTTTTATAATCTTGTTGCCAGGGATGTTTATTCGATCCAGCAATTGGAGGGCAAACGGATCGGAACTTCTTTTGGCACTGACCCTCATCATGCCACTTTTGATGCGCTTGCATCAACAAACACCTTCGCTACTCTGATTCAGATGGAGGGCAACGCGATGATAGAGGCTATGCAGAACGACAGAATTGACGCCGCCATGACATGGGAACCCATCACGTCTGCCTTGCTTAAGCAAAACAATAACCTCTCTGTCGTATTCAGGAGTCGTTGGGTCTCCTTCCTGTATTTTGACAGGAAGTTTGCCAGTGCCAATCCACGGGGTATTCAGGCCTTCCTCTCCGCACTAATCCGCGCTATCAACTGGTTGAATGCCGACAGCGACAACTTTATCATATCCAGCAACTGGGCGATTGAGACGTGCCTCGCTCTTAGCCCTGATTTCAAGATCAGTCGTAAAGACTTTGTCAGTAAGGCTCAAGCGGCAAGGGAAATGGCCGGGAAACCGATTATCTACCACTCGGAACTGGCTGATGGCGGACTTCTTTATAGCGGGTTTCACTTCTTGAAAAACGATCAAAAAATTCCCGCCAATATTGAATGGAAGGATGTCCTCGCCAGATTCGATAAGAATCTGGTAGCACAGATTATAGTTAACCCCCTAAAATGGCGGCTGAATGAGTTCGACTATGAAGGCACAGGGGGTGGGCATGAATAAACAGAATGTGTCAACATTTCAGAAGAACTGGTTTCGCCTTCGTAGTCTGCGTTTCTGGATGATCTTCGTTTTTGGCGGGGTGCCGGCACTGGTCGTCATATGTATAAGTCTTGTCAAGTTATTTGGCATCCCTTTGTTGGGATTAGAAGGAGATCTTCAATCTTATAAACAAAGGGAAATGGCACGTCTCGGTTTGGTTGCAGATCTCGAGAAACATATTCTGCAATCGTGGCTACGTGAACGAATAGGAGATCTGCGCATTATTGCAAATGACATTGATGCGCAAAAAAAAGCTCACCATTTTGTCCGGGTATTTTACGAAGTCGATGACCTTCAGGACATTGTAACCTCGCCGGAGTTTACCTATTTTGAACGCAGATTCAAAAATTTACAGAGGTACTACCCTTCTGTCGGTGAGGTACAGCTTGCGGATGCAATGTCAGGGGAAATCATCGTGTCTTCGAACAGGAAGAATATAGGAACATCAGTAAAACACATAAGTGAATTCAAATCATTCGTTGATTCTCAGGATGAGACAGAAATAAATTTTACAGATCTGAGTGACAATGAAAGAATGATGACAATATGGCAAGCAGTGCCTTTGATGAACGGGGGCTCTGCTGCCGTGTTGATCTCACAAATCAGTATAGACGCAGTTCTAATGCCACTTCTCCATTCAGGCAAAGGGTTGGGGAGTAGCGGCGAGGTTCTTTTGGTAGATGACAGCCAGCGCATTCTCACCCCGTTGAAATACCCGATTCCCGGGTTGTCGGGCTCTTTAGTAAATAACTATAGGATTGACGCTCTGCCTGCTCGCCTTGCCAGTACGGGCAAGGAAGGTATTCTGTACAGCCAGGACTACCGGGGAGTACCTGTCTTGACCGCATTTCGTTCCGTGAATATTGCTGTGGGTTGCAACTGGGGAATGGTCCTTAAGCAGGATATTAGTGAACTGAGAGCGCCATTATACAGGCAAATGATCCTGTCAGGAGGGATTTGGATTGCAAGTACCCTGATCGTTCTTAGTTGCTGCATTTTATTCGCCCGTATCTTGACCAATCCTCTGAAAAAAGTTACCAAAGCTGCGTTACGTTTGAGCAAAGGAAATTTCAACACAGTGATACCCAGGGTGAAAGGTTACCGGGAAGTGGAAGATTTATCCGAAGCTTTTGGCTATATGGCTAACTTTTTGATTGAATGGGATGCCACGCTTAACCGGGAAATTCAATTAAAAACTCAACAGCTTTCCACGGAACTATCCGAGCGTAACCGTTTGATGGCGGCCATCGAACAGACCGATGATGCTATCATCCTTACCGACCATAACGGGAACATCGAATATGTCAATCCGGCGTTTGAGTCCGTCAGCGGTTATGACCTCAACGAAGTCTTGGGCCAAAGCCCTCGATTCCTAAAAAGCGGTAAACAAGATGATTCCTTTTACCGGGAAATGTGGGAAAGCATCTCGAACGGCAAAAAATGGTCGGGCCGCATTGTCAATAAGCATAAGGACGGGCACCTGTTCATCGAGGATGCGACTATCTCGCCCGTAATGGATTCCTTCGGGAAAATCGTTAATTTCGTGGCAGTCAAACGTGATGTCACCGTTCATATTAAAGCGGCTGAGGAGAAAGCTAATCTTGAAAATCAGCTTCAGCAAGCCCAAAAAATGGAATCAGTAGGGCGACTGGCAGGCGGGGTGGCGCATGATTATAATAATGCCCTCACTTCGATCATGGGATTTACTGAACTTGCCATGATGGATGCAGATCCAAAGGGGCCATTGCATGCTGATCTTTCTCAGATTCTCAAGGCAGGCAAACGTGCAACCGACATTACAAAGCAACTTTTGGCCTTTGCCAGGAAGCAGACCATTGCCCCGGTTGTGCTTGATTTGAATAGGAGTGTGGAAAGCATGCTTAAAATGCTCCGTCGTCTCATTGGTGAGGACATTGACCTTGTCTGGATGCCTGGCAAGGACTTGGGGAATGTCAAGATGGACCCTTCCCAGATCGATCAGATTCTGGCCAACCTGTGTGTCAATGCCAGAGATGCCATCGAAGGAGTTGGCAAGATCACCATTGAAACAGCGACAAAAGTTTTTGACTCAGATTATTGTGCTGACCACACAGGGTTTGTTCCAGGTGAGTTTGTTATGCTGACAATAAGCGACAATGGCTGCGGCATGGACAAAGAGATACTGAAAAATATTTTTGAACCGTTTTTCACCACAAAACCTGTAGATAAAGGAACCGGTCTGGGACTTTCAACTGTCTACGGTATTGTCAAGCAGAACAACGGGTTTATAAATGTTTACAGCGAACCGGGCAAAGGAACAGGTATAAAAATTTACCTGCCACCGCACGAGGACAAAGCTGTTGAGATCCAGGGGAAAAGCACGGAAGAAGTTCCGCAAGGCCGTGGTGAGACTATCCTGGTGGTGGAGGATGATCAGCCAATCCTGAAACTTGCTCAGAAAATCCTTGAAGGACTGAATTACACCGTTTTTATAGCAGACACACCAAAAGGGGGCCATAAGTCTGGCCAAGGAACATACAGGCGAAATTCACCTGCTCGTCACGGACGTGATCATGCCTGAAATGAACGGACGTGAACTATCAGAACAACTGCAATCCCTTTCCCCTGATCTCAAGTGCATATTCATGTCCGGATATACAGCCAATGCCATTGCCCATCACGGAGTTCTGGACGAGGGGGTGCACTTTATTCAGAAGCCGTTCTCTAAAAGAGATCTGGCGACAATAGTCAGAAAAGTATTGGATGGGGGAAAAAGTTGATTTTTTAATTAAGACCTGACTCTATATCTTGTGCTTATTCTCAATAATCATAAAAACTTGATTTGCGCACTTAATTCAGATTAAAGGGGCAGAATGAAAAAAGCCATATTGATCATTGGAATACTTTTTTTTGCTATAAGCTCACACGCCCAGATATCTGCCGAAACAATAGTGAAAAAAGCCTTTGATTACTGGCGGGGTGAAGCCTCTGTATCAACCATAATCATGACCATTCACCGTCCTGAGTGGGAGCGCGTCATGACCCTCAAGGCCTGGACAAGGGGGGAATCCGATTCCTTGTTTGTTATCACCGAACCTGCAAAGGATAAAGGGAACGGCACCCTTAAAGCCGGCAAAGGAATGTGGATGTATAATCCCAAGGTAAACCGGGTTATCAAACTTCCCCCTTCCATGATGTCTCAAAGCTGGCAGGGATCGGATTTTTCCAACAACGATCTTGCAAAGAGCGACAGCCTTATCAAAGATTATGTGCATACCCTGGAAAACACAAAAATCGATGAGGGCAAAAAAATATATTTTATAAAATCAATGCCCAAACCCGAGGCTCCGGTTATCTGGGGCATGATCAAACTTACCATACGTGAGGACAATATCCTTTTAAGTGAAACCTTTTTTGATGAAGACCTTGCACCTGTTAAGATAATGACGGCATGGGATATCCAGATGGCGGGAGACAGGCTTTTCCCCTTAAAATGGAAAATGCAGAAATCAGATGCAACAAATGAGTATACCCTGTTTGTATATGAGAAGATTAAATTTGAAAAAAGTTTGAACAAAAGTATTTTTACCCAGACCAATCTTAAAAATCCAGGTATCTAAGGAATATTGCATGTCAATAGAATTAAAAATGGCCTGGCGCAATATATGGCGAAATCCCAGGCGGACACTTCTTACCATTGCAGCAATTGCCTTTGCAAGTATGATCCTTGTGTTTATGCTCTCTTTCCAGCTTGGTTGTTATGAAACTATGATTAATACTTCTGTTAAGATCAGTACAGGTCATCTGCAGATCCAGGCACAAGGATATCTTAAAGATAAAAAAATGCGCCTTGTCATTAAGGACCCTGACAAGGTCTCAAAATTTCTTGACACAGTAAAAGGTATTGATAATTACACTTTCAGGACCAATGGGTTCGCACTTGTATCGTCTGATAAAAGAACCTATGGAGTTGTTGTAACCGGGATAGACCCATTAAAGGAAGCCAATGTTTCAAGCATAAAATCCCTTGTTCGTAAAGGCAGTTATCTACAAGAGGATGACGAATATACAGCCCTTATAGGAGAACTTCTTTCAAATAATTTAAAAGTGGATATCAATGATGAAATTACCATACTGGGTCAGGGTCGGGACGGTTCAATTGCAGCTGCAGTTCTTACCATAAAAGGCATTTTTAACTCGGGCATTGATGAGTTTGACCGGAATGTTATCATGATGGGACTTAAAGGATTCCAGGAAATTTTTTCAATGGGGACGAGTGTTCATGAAGCAGTTATAACAGCAGATTCCCTTGGGGATGTCTCCATGATCAAACAAAACATCCAAAATAATTTTTTAACTATCAAAGGGGAGGAATCTCTTGCAGTCCCGGATTGGATGGAAATCATGCCGGGGCTTGTGCAGGGGATACAGATGGATCTTGTCAGCGGCATCATCATGTATATCATCCTTGTCATTGTTGTTGCCTTCAGCATTTTTAATACATTTTTAATGGCTATTCTGGAGAGAACCCGGGAGTTTGGCGTCATGATGGCCATTGGGACAAGTCCTTCAAGGATTACAAAGCTTGTCATGTTTGAATCCATTTGCATGACCATTGTGGGAATTGTTCTGGGAATCATCATCGGAAGCCTGGTAACGCTTTATTTTCAAAAACATGGGATTTTTATTGCCGGCACGGAAGACATACTTAAAGAATATGGGATTCCTGAAAGACTATATCCGAGACTGTCCCTGATTTCAGCCGTAGCAGGGCCTTTAGTCGTATTCTTGATTACCTTTGTGTCTTCTGTTTTTCCAGCTTTGAGAATAAGAAAATTGAACCCTGTTAAAGCCATGGCCAATGTATAAGAGATAAGAAATTATGTATATAATATTAGCGTGGAGAAATATCTGGAGAAACCCGAGAAGAACCATTGTGATCCTGCTGGCAGTGATCATAGGTGTCTGGAGCATGATTTTTCTGGGAGCACTCATGCGGGGAATGGAAACCCAGATGGTGAGAAATTCAATATCCACCCTTACTGGAAGTATCCAAATCCATCACAGGGATTATCGTAATGACCCTGTTGTTGAAAATTCCATGGATGATATTGATAAACTTGACACGGCCCTTTCTACAATCCTTGACCCAGGTAGTCTTTGGGCAAAACGGATCAGGGTAAATGCAATTGCTTCCAATGCCCGGCACGCAAGCGGGGTCACTCTTGTGGGAATAGAGCCTGAAAAAGAAGCGAAAATTTCCTTTATTGGCAAAGCCATGATATCTGGACAATTTCTTTTAGCGGAAGATAAAAATAAAATTATTGTGGGAAAAGCATTTCTTAAGAAATTTAATACAAAAATCGGAAATAAGCTGATTCTCATGTCCCAGGACACCCAAAAGGAGATTGCTTCAAAAGCGTTCATAATTGCAGGAATTTTCAGTGCAGAATCTGAAGCTGTTGAAAAACAATTTGTTTTTGTCCCCATATCCCAGGCTGCCAAAATGCTTAAAATGGGGGATTCGATATCAGAAGTTTCCATCATGCTGCCCAGACTTGATATTACCGGCAGAAACGAAACCCGGGCTGCAGAAAAATTAATTACCGCTATCAATGATGATACCTTTGTTATTGAAACCTGGCACCACCTTTTACCCATGATGAAAGCATATCTTAAGATGTCGGGATTTTTCCTTTATATCTGGTATTTTGTGGTTTTTATTGCAATGGGTTTTGGCATTGTCAATACCACCCTTATGGCCATCTTTGAAAGAATGAGGGAGTTTGGTTTGATGAAGGCCCTTGGAATGAGACCCTTCCAGCTAATTAAAGGGGTTGTGACAGAGACTTTTTTCCTTTTGGTTCTGGGGATATTGGCAGGAAATATTCTGGGATTTTTAAGTGTTGCCGCCATTGCAAGAAACGGGATTGATTTATCAGCCCTGGCAGCCGGTGTGGAAATGTGGGGGATTCCCAGAATTCTGTATCCGGAAATCTGGGCCCAGGATGTTGTTGTGGCGGGACTTGTGGTGCTTTTATTAGGTATTTTAGTCAGCTTGTATCCGGCTTTTAAGGCTGCCAGGGTTACACCTACCCAGGCCATGACAAAAAATTAGATACGCCAAATTAGATGCCCTGGAAATTAGATGCCATGGGAATAAAAAGCAGATAAGATCAATTTACATGGAGACAGGATATGGCAATTGTTGAAACAAAAGATATCAAAAAGACGTATAAGCAGGGAAAACTAAAAGTTGAAGCCCTTTGCGGCGTTGATCTTATAGTAGAGAAGGCAGAGTTTGTTGCCCTTGCCGGCCCGTCAGGATCAGGCAAAACCACAATGCTGAATATCATAGGCGGTCTTGATCTGCCGGACTCAGGAAGTGTAATAGTTGACAACAATAAATTTGCAGACATGAACCAGGCAGGTCTTGCCTCTTTAAGACTGCATAAAATAGGCTTTGTTTTTCAAGCCTTTAATCTTATCCCGGTTTTATCCGCCATTGAAAATGTTGAGTATGTCATGCTTTTGCAGGGAGTGCCTAAAATTGAACGATACAACAGGGCAAAGGAAATACTGGATGATGTGGGTCTTAAAGGGAAATATGACAGACGACCTGCCGAACTTTCCGGAGGCCAGCAGCAAAGAGTTGCCGTTGCAAGGGCCATTGTTTCGGGTCCTGCCATTGTTCTTGCAGACGAGCCTACTGCTAATCTTGATTCAAAAACAGGAGAAGACCTTGTTTTAATGATGAAAAAAATGAACAAAGAAAAAAAGGTCACCTTTATTTTTTCAACCCATGACAACATGGTCATGGATTATGCCACACGACTTGTCACTATCAAAGATGGGCTCATTGTAAATGATGAAAATAAATCATGATAAATGGTGTCGGCTCATATTCTTTTTTTTGTCATTGGTGTTTGCCCAGAACCTTTTGGCCGGATCAGACCCTGTCTTGTATGAAGATAAGGCCCAATTTGAAAATAAGGTCGGGTATGAAAACAAGACCCAATTTAAAAATAAAGTCGGGTATGAAAATATTGATAACCAGTTTGGCGGGCATTTAAAACTTGAGGGAAGAGTAGCAGGATATGATGCCGGGTCTTATTTTGAACCCGTTGGAACCCATACAGGCCTGGATGGTCTTGCCAATGTCAGACTGAAAGACAAGCTTATTTTATCTGAGACAATTTATTTCGAAGCTCATTATGAGGTTTTCCTAAAATCAGGGGATAATAAAAAAAAACAATATAATATTCAAAAATATTTCCCATTGTCTGCCGCCGGATTGACATCTGAACCTTTAAATATTGATAAAAGACGGCTTTTAGACCTGACAAAAACACTTAAAGAAACAGAGGATTATGTTTTATGGCACCGCTTTGACCGTCTGTTTTTTTCAATAAAACCATCCTGGGGCGACATCCTGATTGGAAGACAGGCCATAACATGGGGAAATGGATTTATTTTCAATCCCATGGATCTTTTTAATCCTTTTGCACCTTCTGATACGATCCGCGATTATAAGATGGGGGATGATCTTGTGTCTGTCCGGTTTGATACAGAACTCTCAGGAGAATGCAACCTGCTTTATGTCCCGAGAAGGGATGCAATAACAGAAGAAGTTGATTTTAAAAGTTCTTCTGTTGCAGGTAAATTTCATTTTTTTGCAGGCAATATTGAAATGGATGTAATGGGTGCATGGCATTATAATGAAGTCGTTTTAGGTCTGGGTGGCACGGGTTATTTTAAAGATGCAGCATGGCGAACCGATCTTGTCTGGTCAACCCTGAAAAATAGCCAAAACAAGAGCGGATATTTTGAGTTTGTTGCAAACATTGATTATTCCTGGATATGGCAGGATAAAAATTATTATGGCTTTATTGAATATTATCATAACAGCCTGGGGAAAAATAATTATACAAATGCCATGGGTGATCCTGATGCTATGGAAAGAATTGACAGAGGGGAATTATTTGCCCTTGGGAAGAATTATTTAAGCGCTCAGATCCAGATGGAACTTAATCCTTTGTTTAATATTTATTTAAGTATCGTCAATAATGTCAGGGATCCTTCAGGTATAATCCAGCCCTGGGCGATCTTTAGTGTGACACAGAATTTAAACCTGCATTTTGGCGCAACTCTTTTTTATGGAAAAAAAGGAAGCGAATATGGCGGTTTTTTCATTCCAGGCACAAATTTTCATACCAATGCCGCTCCAAACGCTTATGTGCGATTTACATATTATTTTTAAGGAAAGGGGTAAAAAATGGTGAATGGTGAATGGTTAGTTGTGAATGAAAGGCAGGATCGTGTTTATTGTTTTGTCAGGATTAACCATCAACCATATTGCAACAATAGTCCTGCCGGTAATAGGCGGGCAGTTATGGATGGTGGAGTATATTTTTTTCCTGACCAAAGCTTTTTTCAGTTTGATATCCCTATGTCTCGTCCAGTTTATCAGAGTTGAATTTTATTTTTTCAGAGTTGAATTTGACAACTTTTTCCCATCTAATTGAACCAGTTGAATCGCAAAACAATTCGATAAACTCACGTGAGAATTTATTGACAATATTTGCATACTCTCTTGAAAATTGATCATTTTTTTCTTTTGCTTGATGTCCAAGCGGTTCAATTATTTCAGTATATAAATCTTCATTCCCGGAAATAAAAGCCCAAAACTGCTGGCCGCATAATTTCAGGTATTCTCCTTTATCAGGATTGTTGTCTCTGCCATAGCAACACCCGTTTACAGCAATAACCTGCTGGGCCGCGGAAACATTAGTACCATGAATACGTTTTGCTTTTCGAAAATTGTCTTTCATCTTCTTGATTTGACTGGAATTACCCCAATTTGGTCCGGATTTAATGGATACAATATATTTTGTGTTATCTTTCTCAAATTCCATATCAATTCCTTCAGCAAAAGATTTATTGCCTTTATAAACCTGACCACAGATATAAATAGATAATCCTTCAAGAAAACCTCCAAAGAGGCTTTCCTCTTGGGATGACAAATAGGCATCAAGGATGGTCTTGATAAAATCTCCAGCTGTAGTTATGAATTTTACCTTAAAAAGATAAGGATTTTTCCGTTTTAAAACTTCTTTTAATTTAAGATTTTTGAGTTTTTTTATTCTGTTTTGATGAAACTCTGGAATATTAAGTTCAACATATTTTATTATTTTTTTTGGTGATATCGGATTCATAATCAGCTTGTTCCTCAAATAGTTGATATTGATAATTTGCAATACGCTTTTCCACAAGCGCACCATACTCAGGCACAATCTCAATTCCGACAGAGTTTCTATTTAATTCTTGAGCTATTGCACTTGTTGTACCAGATCCCAGAAAAGGATCAAGAATCCAATCATGTTCTTTAGTGAATAATCTTACAAACCACTCTGGCAAAGCTTTTGGGAATACTGCACTATGATTTCGATTATAACACTCAGTGGCAAAATGCAATACATTGGTTGGATAGGCCATGTCCCGATCCACCCAGTTTGAAATTTTTTTCCCAAAGCCGCTTTTCACTTTGGATTCATCCCGGGTTTGATCAGTATTACTTAGATTTTTCAACCTATTTTTTGCCCAATCACCCATGGGAACCATAACTTCTTCTTGATACATCTTGAACTTTTTTGATTTATTAAATTGTAAACACCTTTCCCATGCGTCTCTAAAGCGATTCGGCCATTTTCCGGGAAAACAATTTTTTTTATGCCAAATAAACTCTTCTGTCCATAACCATCCTTGTTCCCGCAATGACAAAATTAACTCAATAACATATGTATGACGTTCCCCATTTACAGCTTTTTCTTTTATGTTGAGAATAAAAGTGCCGTCTGGACGAAGCACCCTTAAAAATTCCTTGGCTCTTGGCAAAAACCATTCAACATAATTGTCAGGTTTAATCCCTCCATATGTTTTATTTCTACTATCTGCATAGGGCGGTGATGTTACAATTAAATTAAAATAATCGTCTGGATATTGTTTAAGGATATCCAGACAATCTCCATTTTCGATTTTTGTTTCTATTGGTTTCATAAAACCTTTTTTATCATTCATTTAATGAAATGAACATAAATTATTTTGAAATATAAATCATTAAAAATTTTTGATAATGGAAAAATCCCCGGGGAGTATTTATAAAATTTCCTTTTGTCATTGTAACTCACTTTATCTGGTACTTGATCAAGCAGAAAATTTAACCTATAGGATAGGAATTGCTTTTTGTCAAGAAAAGTAAATTTGTCACACACCCATAAAAAAAACCCAAGGAGATGGAATGATTTCCTGTCAAAGATTTAAATATACAATAGTATCTGTATTATTCTTGTTATTGAGTTTTGGACAAGCCCTTTTTGCACAGGATTTCTCTTTACAAAAACCCAGAGTTTACACCAGTGAAGAAGAGATAACAGGGTGGGTGATGAGTGAAAAACTTGATGGTATCCGTGGTTACTGGAACGGAAAAAAATTGCTGACCCGAAAGGGATTGCCGCTAAATCCGCCGTCATGGTTTATTAAAAATTTTCCTCCTTTTGAACTGGATGGTGAACTCTGGAGCAAAAGGGGCGATTTTGAATTTATCCAATCAACTGTTCTTGATAAAAATCCGGGAAATGGCTGGGAGAAAATAACCTATAATATTTTTGAGGTCCCAAATGGAAAAGGAGGTTTTCTTCTACGACTCAACAAGGCAAGCGCATGGTTTGAAGCCCACAAGAATACTCATATAAGAGTTATTCCCCAGATAAGGGTCAAAGATAAATCAGATCTTGATCTTTTTTTGGATGAGGTACAATCAAAAGGCGGGGAAGGTGTGGTCGTAAAGGACCCTGAAATGCCTTACCATACAGGCCGAAGTGCCCATGTCCTGAAAGTAAAAAAAAATTGGGATATGGAAGGTGTGGTCATTGGTATAAACAAGGGAAAAGGGAAATATGAAACCATGATGGGATCTCTTACCTTACAGCTTGAAAATGAGATAGTTTTTAAGCTGGGCACAGGCTTTACAGACCAACACAGGAAAAATCCTCCGTCCATAGGAACAATTGTTACCTTCAAGTACTATGGTTTTACCAAAAACGGGATACCCAAATTTGCATCTTTTTTACGGGTGAGGCAAGATTGAATCCATGGCTCTGTGTCTCAGGTTCTGGCCAGCACAAGTGCATCAACTTTTTTTGCCCCATGTTTCAATAATATCCTGGCAGCTTCATTGCAGGTTGCCCCCGTAGTAAACACATCATCTATCAAGAGAATGTATTTATTATCAATTGTCTTTTGGTTGACAACATTAAATGCATTTTTCAAATTGGCTTTCCTCTGATCAATATCAAAGCCTGTCTGGGGTTGGGTTTTTTTAATCCTGGCAAGTGAAATCGTATTAATTTTCCATGAAGGTGGTTGCTCAAAAGCCTGTTGATAGAGCTTCACAAAGTTTCGGATCAGAAGAAATGCCTGATTAAACCCCCTTTCTCTTAATTTCTTTTTATGCAGGGGTACGGGCATGATCAGGTCGATCTGACTGATTTCAAAATGGCGTATAAAAGTTTGAAACATCATGTGCTCAAACACCTTTGAAACCGACAGTTTTGAATGATATTTAAAGAAAGGAATCGCATCTTTTATGATGCCTTTATATTCAAGTGCTGCTCTGACACGGTCAAGCCTTAAAGGTGTTTTCAGACAGGCTTCACACACGTGATTTTCATTAAAGCTCTTATGAAACTTAACTCCGCATTTTGTACAAAAAGGTGTGTCAATGGGATAAAATCCCGAGGCCATGCAATGATCACAAAAACAGGCCTCCATTGTATGGGGTGTAACCATATCAGGATCAATATACACACCGCATTTTAAACATTTTAATGGATATAAAAGCTGGTTTAAAACCCGGATACTATTTTGTACTGCTGATAAGAAATATGTTCTGCTGCGATTCTGAAAAATATTGAGCATGGTATCTGTCCTGCATTGTCAGCCGTGATAGCCTTGTGTATCATTTTGTTCCAAGATAATGTTTTTGTTTTCACCTTCGCTGGCGAAGGGCTTCATACATGGCGATGCCACCTGCCACAGAAGCATTCAGGGAATTAATATTTCCTTTATTCGGGATAGACAACAAAAAATCACACTCTTTTTTTACAAGGGGTCTGATACCTTTATGTTCACCACCGATAACAAGAGCAATATTCCCGGTCAAATCAGCGTCAAACAAAGATGTATCTGCTCCTGCATCCAGTCCGGATACCCATACTCCATTTTCTTTTAAAGCTCTTAATATGGAAGCAGTATTTGTGATATAAAAAATATCAGCATGCTCCATTGCACCGGCAGAACTTCTGGACACTGTTGAAGAAGGAACGGCAGACCTGTCTTTTGGGATAAGAATATAATCAACCCCGGCACAAAGTGCTGTTCTGATTAATGCCCCAAGGTTATGGGGATCTTCAATGTTTTCCAGTATCAGGATAAAACAAGGCTCTTTTTTTCCCTGTACAAGCCTTACAACCTCACTGGCTTTTTTGATGGGGAAAAAAGAGGTGTTGGCAGCCAGGCCCTGATGGTTTGAAAAATCTGTCATCTTGTCCAGAAGTTCAGGATCAACCATTTCGATTTTTATGTTTCTTTGCCTGGCAATGGTCTCAATATTTTCCATCCTGCCCAAAGACCTGTTTTTTGAAATTAATATACTATAAAATTTTCTTTTGTCTGCCTTTAATGCTTCATACACGGAATGGAATCCAAAAAGGATATCATTTTTTTCTTTCATTTTTTCTTTCATAGCCTGGCCATCTCTTTTTTAAAAATCAAACAAAGTTCTTCTGTGGCTTTGTCAAGGTTATCATTGACGACCGCGTATTGAAACAGGTCTTTCCGGGCAATTTCTGATTTTGCATTTTCAAGACGTTTGGCTATCACTTCTTTTGTGTCAGTTCCGCGGTTTTCAAGGCGTTGAGACAAAATTTCAAAAGAAGGCGGCATGATAAATATGGAAACTATATCCAGACCCAATGCCATAATCTGTCTTGCACCCTGGACATCAATATCCAGAAGAAGACTCTGGCCTTTTTCCAAGCTGTTTTTTATAAAGCTTTTAGATGTACCATAAAAATTATCATGAACCTTTGCCCATTCAAGCCAGTGGTCCAGGGTTATTTTTTGTTCAAACTCATCCTGGTTTATAAAAAAATAGTCAATGCCGTCCTTTTCATTTTTCCTAGGGCTCCGAGTGGTATGAGAAATAGAATAAGAAAGATTTTTAAACCGGGTTAATACCTTTCTTATCAATGTTGTTTTCCCGGCACCGGAAGGAGCGGAGATGACAAACAGCTTTCCTTTGCCTGACATGAGATTATTCTTTTCCACTGGTCATCAGGGATTCAAATCGGTTGGAGAGTGTCTCAAACTGAATGGATGAAAGAATGACATGATTGCTTTCAGTGATGATAAAAGCCCTTGTTTTCCTGCCATGGGTCACATCAAGAAGGCGTTTTTCCTGCTTGGCTTCATCCTTGACCCGTTTCATGGGAGATGAGCCGGGCGATAAAATCGCCACTACTTTTTTTGCCACCACAGTGTTTCCAAAGCCTAAATTTAAAAGAAGCTGTTCCATAGGTTCTTCCTTTTCAATATATAAAAATTACTCAATATTTTGTACCTGTTCCCTGATCTTTTCAAGCTCTGATTTCAGGTCGACGACCATATGGGATAAAGAAGCATTTCCAGCCTTTGATCCGATGGTGTTAAATTCCCTGTTAAACTCCTGGATTAAAAAATTAAGTTTCCTTCCTTCAGAATCTTCTGAATCAAGGATCTGCCTGAATTGCTTAATATGGCTGTAAAGTCGAACAATTTCCTCTGACACATCACTCTTGTCAGCAATTATGGCTGCCTCCTGGGAAATCCTGACAGTGTCGAGTCCTTCTGTATCCGAAGTTAGATAGGATATTCTTTCCATGAGCCGTTTCTTATAAACCTGGGGAATTTTTGCAGCATCTTTTTCAATCTGCTTTAAATTGTCTTCAATATAATCAATCCTGGCGCTTAAGTCCGAATAAAGATTTTTCCCCTCTTCTTTGCGCATGAGATCAAGATTGATGCTGGCTGTCTCAAGGCAAGGCTTGATCGCCTTCCACAGGTTTGTTGAATCCAATTTCTTTTTAGAAGGAACAATCACATTTCTGGCAGATAAGATGTCAGTTATAGAGATGTCGGCTGACAAATTTAAATCTTTTTTTATCTTTTTTAATGCCTGATAATAGGATGCTGTCCTTACATCATCCACTTCAAATAGTTCCAGGTCTATTGCATCATCCTGAATAAACAATTTAATCTCAATTCTTCCCCTATCATGGGTTTTGGCGATCACCTTTTTAATATCCTCTTCAAAAACCTGGCAGGATTCAGGACCATAAAAAGAAATATCAAGATGTCGTGAATTATAAGAACGGAGGGTGACATCTGCCGTGATAGTGTCATAAGTATTTGAAACCTGCGAAAAAGCCGTCATGCTTTTAATCATTTTTTTTTCCTTTGTCTGCCTTTAAATCCAAAAGATATTTATCCCTGACCTTTGATAAAAAAGAAATCATATCTTTTGACGTATAATCCGGGTATGTCCATTCCAATGTTTTAAAACCATATTTTTTAGAATACATCAATGTAAGGTCAGCATAAATTTTGCGGCCAATATAAATCCTGTGGGAATATTCCTTTCCCGTGGCCAGGATAAACCGAGATGAAACCAGATATCCAGGATCAATGTTCACCGACCTCTTTCCGGCTCTTGCAAACCGATTTTCAATTTCATTGGTTTTCTCTTTTATCAGGGCAAGTTCATCCTGGGCAATTAAATTTTTAAACACAAAAACCTTTCGAAACAAAAGAGTGCCCATCTCTTTATAATAATAATCCGTATAAGCAAAATCAAACCAACGGCTGATCATGTCCACAGGACCGAACCTGTCTTCCAGCATGGGGAAGAGGGGCTCTATCAATGCCTTATCATTCATGATACATCCGACTACCAGTTTTGCAGGATCTGGATTTTTTGGAATACTCATGCTTACAGCGGTTTTGCCTCATCAATGAGCATTATGGGGATATCATCTTTTATTTCATATAAAAGTCGGCATGCATTGCATTCAAGCCCGTCCCTTTTTGTATTCAAATGAATCTCACCCTTGCATTTGGGGCAAACCAGTATTTCCAATAATTCTTCAGAAATTGCCATTATTTTCTCCTTTAATTTGGGTTTCTATATTCAAATATTGCCCCGGTGCTCTTAATTATTCAAGCCTTTAACAGCCTGCATGGTTTGAAGTTTAAAATAGTCTCCTTTTTGGGCCATCAGCTCCTCATGGGTACCTTGTTCTTTTATGGTCCCGTTTTTCAGCAAGATAATTCTCGAGGCATAATCAATGGTGGACAGTCTGTGAGCAATCACAAAGGATGTCCTGCCTCTCATCAGATTTTCCAGGGCTTTTTGAACCACCCTTTCGGCTTGGGAATCCAAAGCAGAGGTTGCTTCATCCAGTATAAGGATAGGTGCATCTTTGATCAGGGCCCGAGCAATACAGATCCTCTGTTTTTCTCCCCCTGAAAGCCGGGAACCAAGTTCGCCTATAATGGTATCAAACCCCTTGGGAAACCCCTGTATAAATTCATAGGCATAGGCTGCTTTTGCTGCATTTTCTATTTCAAGATCTGTTGCATCCATCTTGCCATACCGGATATTGTCCTTCACTGATTCGTTAAAAAGGATGGGTTCCTGGGTCACGATGGAAATATGATCCCGCAGGGATTTTATTGAAAGATCTTTTACATTTTTTCCTGCAATAAGCACGCGGCCGCAGGTAACATCATACAAGCGCGGGACAAGATTGACTAGACTTGTCTTACCTCCCCCGCTCATCCCGACAAGGGCCAGAACTTCACCAGGGGCAACCTTTAGATTGATATCATTTAATGCGGGTGCCTCATTATCATTATAGGAAAAACCAACATGATCAAATTCAACATCAAAAATGCTTTCTGTAATAATTTCAGGGGTTTTCTTTTCCTTAATGTCAGACTCTTCTTCCAGAATATCAAATATCCTTGTGGCTGAAGCAATGCCTTCCTGGATGGTATTGTTCAGATTGGACAATTTTTTCACAGGATCATAGAGCATCATTACGGCAGTGAGAAATGAGAAAAAAGTTCCCGGTGTTGATGTGCCGTTAATCACTCGCATACCGCCGAACCAGATAATAAATGCAATGCCAAGGCCACCTAAAAATTCCATGACAGGAGAAGACAAAGCCTTGGCAACGACTTTTTTCATCTCAAGCCTGAAAAGCACCTGGGTTTTCTCTTTAAAGCGATTTTTTTCAAAAACCTGGAGATTAAAGATTTTTATAATCTTGCTGCCGGTAAATGTTTCATGCAGAAATGAATTCAAATCCGCCATGGTTTCCTGGGTCCCGGTGGAAAATTTTCTAACCCGTCTGCCAAACAGAACAATGGGATAAAAAGCCAGGGGTAGAACGACAAAAGCGCCCAATGCCAGTTGCCAGTCCCGATAAAAAATAACAAATAAAAAGGCAATCACTGAGAAAAAATCCCTGAACAGATTTATCACTGCCGTGGAAACCATTCCTTTAACGATGTTCACATCATTTGTAATGCGGGACATCAGGGCTCCGGTTTTTTCCCTGTGAATAAAAGAAATGGGAAGATCCATTATCTTTTCATACAAAGAGTCTCTGAAAAACCGGATGATCTTTTCCCCGATATAGTTCATCAAATATTCTGATCCATAGGAGCCTGCACCTTTTAAAAAAAAGACCAGGATGGCAATCCCGGGAATTATTAAGAGCATGTCCCGGTTCCTGTTGATAAAAATATCATCCATGACGGGTTTGACTAAAAGCGCCATGGCACCGTTTGCCCCGGCAACAATAATCATGCAGAAGGCAGCCAGCAAAAGCCTCTTCCAGTATTTAGACACCAGAGAAATGATTTTTTTCTGCCGTGATTTGGTCAGTTTCGGGTTTTTCTTTTCCATAAACCTTAATTTATTATATCAAGATGTATTGTCAACATTTAAAAAAAATGAGAGCATGTATCCCCATGATAAAGAATGCCTTTATACTTAATTTTTTCAAACTTTACAATATGCTCTGGCGCGTAAGCCTGCCTTTTCTCAAAAAGAACAGGCGCCTGAGGTCAGGATTTGAAAAACGAATTGATTCTTCTCACCATACAAAGGCAGATATATGGATTCAAGCAGCTTCTGCAGGTGAAGCCTACCTTGCCGCCAATATCCTTCAAAGGCTGTCCCCAAAAACAAATTTAAAAATTTTAGTGACCACAACAACATCCCAGGGAATGGATATTTTACGGGCAAGATTAACCGAAAAAATAATCCACAAATCAATAGACCTTAAAATAGAATGGTTTCCCTTTGATATGCCTGACACCATTGAAAAAACCATAAAAATTATCAACCCCCGGGTTATGGTGCTGCTTGAAACTGAAATCTGGCCTGCCCTGCTCTATTTTCTGAAACTTAACAAGACCCAGATTTTTATCATAAATGCAAGGCTTTCCAAAAATAGTTACACCCATTATCTGAAAACAAAATTTTTTTGGAGACACCTGTCTCCAGATACAATTCTTGCAACTTCAGATCAGGATGCGCAAAGATATGAACAGGTGTTTGAAGGGGCAATGGTGAACACCATGCCGAATATCAAATTTGAAGCTATAGATACAGATGAGGATGATGTTAACACTCTGAAACAAATAAAAAAAATCCTTCCCCAAACTTTGCCCCTGACCATTCTGGCATCAGTAAGAAAGCAGGAGGAAAAAGAGATGGTCCATATTTTAAACAATATTTTAAAAATAGTCCCAAACCAGGTTGTTGCCATCTTTCCAAGACACATACACAGGGTCAAGGCATGGGAAAAACGTTTAACCTCCCAAAATTTAAATTTCCATTTAAGGTCAAAAATAAATTCTTGTCTGAAAAATCCCGGCATCATTTTATGGGATACCTTTGGAGAGCTAAAAACAGCCTATGGTTTAGCCGCGGTTGTCTTTGTCGGTGGCAGCCTGAAACCTTTGGGAGGGCAAAATTTCATTGAACCAGCCATCCAGGGGGCTGTCATAGTCACAGGCCCATATTATGATGATTTTGCATGGGCAACCAATGACATCTTTAAAAAAGGAATTGTCATTAAAAAAAACCATTGGAAAGCTGTTGCCAGAACCATCACCCAAACCCTTGAAAAACCCGGCAACAGGTCTGACCGCAAACGACTTGCCCTGGAATACCTCCAATCAAACCAGGGCGGCACCCGGCAAGCCTGCCATGAAATTTTAAAAGCCTTTGACGTCTGAACCTGACTGGTATATAGTGAATATACTCTTACAGACAGCTCCACTCTTTTCAATTTGAGTCCTTCTATACGGCTGCCGCTCTTTTGATCTTATATCTCATTTTGAAAATATTTTTTTAACCGGCATCCAAAAGTTTTTTTAAGGGTGCTCTCTAATCATTTAAAAGGGGAGGTATTTATGGAAAATCACACTATTTATTATGACACGATTACCCGGTTAACCACGGCCATTTCTCATTGCAAAGATCCGGAAGAAGTAGCCCTGATCACGGCGGAAAGTGTTAAAACCGCATTCAGAGTCAAAGGCTGCTCCATATTTTTGGTGGACAGAGAAACCCGTGAGCTTGGCCTTGTTGCATCATACGGTTTAAGCGATGAATATCTGAACAAAGGCCCGATCCATTTCATGCAGACCATCAAGGAAGCAAAAGATGCTGTTCCCGTTGCAATCTATGATGTAATGGATGATCCAAGAATCGAATATCCCGAGGAAGCTAAAAAAGAAGGCATAGCTTCTTTGCTGGGTGTCCCTATTATCAGCCATGATAAAATCCTCGGTGCCCTTCGTGTGTATACCAAAAGCCCCTGGGAATTTTCTATTACTGATATCACAATTATCCAGGCGGTTGCATTAATATGCGGCATGGCCATGGATATGTGCAGAATGTACAAAGGGTATAAATCAAGCATTGAAATTCTTAAAAATATGAGGGGAAAAGATACATACGGCACAAAAAAATGGACACCCCATGAAGGGGTTCCCAAGAGTGTGGATCCATCCATCTGCGATTATTAAGAATTTAATCAGAAGATCATCCTTTAAGGCAGCTTGTGAATGATACAAAAGCTGCCTTAGAATCTATCAAATGAACTGTCCAGAACCCCATCCAGTTCATGCTTTAAGGAGCGGTTCATCAGGTGCTCAACCGTTTCTTTGACCGAACAGCCTTCAAAAAGGACAAAATAAACTTCATTGCAAATGGGAAGATCCACCCCCAGTTTTTTTGACAGATTGTAGACGGATCGGGTTGTTTTAACCCCTTCGGCAACCATTCTCATTTCAGAAATGATATCATCCGGTTTTTTGCCTTCCCCGATCTGCCTGCCCAGGGTATAGTTGCGGCTTAGTGCACCTGTACAGGTTAATAAAAGGTCTCCCACACCGGCAAGCCCGGCCAGGGTGAGAGGATCGGCCCCCAACTTTGTTCCCAGCCGGTTCATCTCGGCAAGACCCCGGGTAATCAGGGCAGCCCTTGGATTAAGACCCATCTTCATTCCGTCACAAATACCGGCAGCTATGGCCACCACATTTTTCATGGCACCACCTATCTGGGTACCGATGGGATCATCATTAACATACACCCTGAACGTGGGGCAAGAAAATATTTCCTGGACATACTCGGATATTTCCCGGCTGGTTGATGCGACCGCAACAACTGTGGGCACATTATTTGCAACTTCCCTGGCAAAACTTGGACCCGAGAGAACAGCAAAATTTTCTTTGGGAAGAAAATCAATTTTTTCTGCAAGAATCTGGGTCATGATCATATGGGTTTTATTCTCAATCCCTTTGGATGCCGTTACAATAATTGTCCCGGGACTGATAAAGTTTTTCATCTGACCTGCCACATCCCTCATGCAGTGGGACGGGACCACAACAAGCACCAGGTCTTTTTCTTTTACAACGGTTTCAATATCATTGGATGGAATGATATTTTCCGGCAGCTTCACATCTGGAAGAAAAATCTTGTTTTCCCTGTTCTTTTCAATCTGTTCTCTTACTTCAGACTCAAAAACCCACAGGTCCAGAAGAAACCCTTTGTCTGCAAGCAATTTGGCCAGAGCGGTTCCCCAGGCTCCTCCACCCACAACCCCTATTCTGGTTGTTGCCATGTCCATCTTCCTACTCATGCGCTAAATTTTCCTTTCAAGTCTGATAAGATCCTGATATTAAAAATACTTTCATCAATGGCTTATTCATAAAATACGCTTAATTTTTCCCGGCCGGCCAGATAGTTATCAATATCTTTAAAAATTTCAAGATTGCATTGAGAAAAGAAAATAGACCCATCCTTTTTCCCGAACCGTAATCTTTGAAGCAATAGTCTCTGTTTTGTTTTTCCTTCTTTTTGCATATCCCCTCTTTGATTTGACTGAACACTTTTGGAAACTATCTTTACAATATTTTTTTATCTTTTAAAACATTGAATAAAAATATTAAGGACAAAAAACGGGTAAATGTTCCTAATTGCCAAAGGATTTAAGCCCGATTGTCTATGAATCAGTCTATAAATTATCTTGACAGAACTCCGGGGCATGGGGTAATTTGAACCTATACTTCCTGTTTTTGGAGACTTAAGCTGTTCTCTTTTTTTTGGGCTCAATCCGAATCTTGTGTTTTCGTCTTCACACTGTTTGTTCTTTTTATCTGTTTTTTTTTAATAGAATACACCATCTTTTTATTAACCCCCAAAAAAAAGAGAAGAATGATGAGGATAGAAACTCAAAAAATAATGTGTGCAATAGATTTTTCAGACTTTTCCGATATTGTTATTGCCTATGGCAAATCACTGGCATCAGAATTTGGTTCAACCCTTTGCTTATGCCATATCCTTTCGGGAACGCTTATGATTTCAAGTCTTGGGCATTCCTATATCGACTACACAGATATTGAGGCTGGTCGAGTTCAGTCGGCAAAGGACAAGCTTGGAAAAATGGCAGAAGAGCTTGATATTGAATGTGAAATCATTGTCTCAACCGGGCACGCGGCAGATGAAATCAGTCGAATTGTCAGTAAAAACAATATTGATATGGTCATTGCTGCAACCCATGGCGGATCAGGCATAAAACGATTTTTGATAGGCTCTGTAACCGATAGACTGGTAAAAACTCTCCAATGCCCGCTTCTGGTTCTTTTTGCACAAAAAAAACATTCAAGTTCAGTGATTGGAAAAAATATAAAATTGAAGAAAATCCTTGTGGGATGTGATTTTTCCCCGGATTCCCAACTTGCTTTTGACCATGCCTTAAGCCTTGCCCAGGAATTTCAGACACAGCTATACCTGGCCCATGTTGTCAGGCCAAGCGAACAAATTGAATTGTCTGCCTCAGACTATATAAAAATACAGGAGGATGGCGACTACACCAACTGGACCCGGTCTGAATATCTGGAACTTAAAAAAAAGGCAACCAATGAAGATTTGAAAAACAAAAAAACTCTATTCCATCATTTTGAAAAACAGCTTTTAGATATGGTTCCTGAAGACTGCCGGAACTGGTGTACACCCATCACCGTCCTGCTTGAAGGTCAGCCTTATAAGGAATTGACCGATTATGCTGTACAAAAAGAAGTGGATATGATCGTAATTGGGGTTCACGGCCACAGCCTTTTGGAAAGGTTTATTGTCGGATCTACAACTGATCGTGTCATCAGCCAGGCTTCATGTCCTGTGCTTGTGGTCCGGCAGATCTCCTGAAACTCAAAACGGTATGCCTGTTTCCCTGTGAAACTCTATTCTTTTTTTGCCGGATGAATATGCATCCCAAAAGCCAGCATCATCTGATTTCTGTCTTCCATCTGCAGGCATGCCTCAAGTCCGCCGGCATCAATATTAATATTAATGGCTTCTTTAGTCATACGAAGTCCCAGGAGATTTTTACCTGCCATAACCTTTGCAAGTCCTGTTGCGATTTCAATCATTTCTTGCTTTTGAACGATCCTGCTGGCAAATCCCAGGTTCATAGCCTCATTTGCACTAAGCCAGTTTCCGGTCAAAAGAAATTCATTGGCTCTTCCTGAGCCAATAAGTCTGGGAAGAAAATAGGAAGCAGCCATATCTGCACCACCTAATCCAATGTTTATATAGGCTGCACAAAATCTGGCATTTTCAGCTAAAATACGGATATCCGAAGCCATTGCCAGGGAAAAGCCTATTCCTGCAGCCGCCCCATGGACACAGCAAATAACAGGCTGGGGAATTTTTCTTAAGCCTAACATCATTCTTGATAACCTGGCCTGGGCATTATAGGCATCCGCAGGCTGCATATCAAAAATTTGCGGGCCAAATGTCTGCATGTCAAGTCCTGCACAAAAGCCTTTGGCATCCCCCCCGTCAAGGATAATGACAGAAACACTGTTATCATACATCCGTGCATTGATGAATTCTTCAAATTCACACAGCATTTCTTTATCAACGGCATTATATTTTTCCGGCCTGTTCAAGGTAAGATAACCTATTGGGCCATCCTGTCTGAATATAATTTTATTCATTTAAAAATCTCCTTATTTAATGTCTGATCGAAAACCCCGTGTTTGGGCGAAAAGTTGCCCATATACAAGGCGCAAAAAATCTTGAAACCGGAGTGTACTACTGTACATGAGGATTTCAGGATTTTGCAGCAACGCAGTAGATGGGTGAATTTTCGTTCAAACACTATTTAGTCTTTGAAATATTTAGTCTTCATATTGATAGTAAGATTATCATTGTCCATAAGTCGTGAAGCCAATCCTAAGGTTTTTGGCAGTTCATATCTGAAAAAATAATTCATTGCAAAAAATTTGCCTTTATAAAAATTTGTATCCTTTTTCGAGCAGTTTTCACCCAGGGCTTTTTGGGCCACAATCCCCTGGATCAGCCATTGCCATGAAATAACGATCAGACCATAAAACTCAAGGAAAAGAGTTGCGTCGGAAAGATAAACCTCAATTCCTTTTTCTTTGGCAACATTAAAGAGAAATCCTGCGACCTTTTCAAGCAGTTTCATTGCCTTTTGAAGCTCAAGTGCAAAAAATTGGAGCCCAACGATTTCCATGGCGGCTTGTATAGTCAGCTTTACCTCTTCAATGAACAATAAAACTGCCTTGCCATTCTTCATTAAAATTTTTCTTCCCAGAAGATCCATACCCTGGATACCGGTTGTGCCTTCATGTATGGCATGTATTCTCATATCTCTGAAATATTGTTCAACGGGAAAATCTTCACAATATCCATAGCCGCCAAAACATTGTATGGCATTACTGACGGAAAAAATCCCATATTCTGAAGGAAATGCTTTTGCAACGGGTGTCAACAGATCCAGTAAAAGTTCATACTTTTCTCGTTCATCCCCCTGGGACACTTTTATAAGATCAGCATACATGCTGCACTGAAGGACAAGAGACAAAGAACCTTCCACAACGGATTTCTGAAAAAGAAGCATTCGTTTGACATCTGCATGCTCAATAATCGGAATCTGTTTACTCAAAGGGTCCTTAAGGTTAACAGGCCTTCCCTGGGGTCTATTTTCAGTATATTCAAGGGCGGCCAGATAAGCTGCTGATGCAATGGCACAGGAAGCTAAACCCACCAGGATTCTGGCCTCATTCATCATCTGAAACATCTGGATAAGACCTTTATTTTCTTTACCCACAATCCATCCATGGCAGTCATCTTTTTCACCCATGGATATCTCCGTTGCAGGCGTGCCCCTGTAACCCAGTTTATGATAAATGGAAACCATGGTTATATCATTGGGAATAAGATTTTTCTTTTCATCAAGTCGTTTTTTGGGAACCACAAACAAAGATATGCCTTTTGCTCCGACAGGAGCGTTATCAATCCTTGCCAGCATCAGGTGAATAATGTTCTCAACTCCGTCATGATCTCCTGCCGATATAAAGGTTTTAACCCCTTTAATTTTAAACCGGCCGTTCTTATCCGGATAGGCCGTTGTGGTAATGTCGGACAAAGAGCTTCCGGCCTGGGGTTCTGTCAAAGCCATTGTACCCTGCCATTTACCTTCAAGCATTTTGGGGACGTAGGTATCAATCAGTTCCTGGCTGCCAAAAGAGGTGATCAATTCAGCCGCCCCGCTTGTAAGTCCAGGATAGGCACTGGCAGAATAATTGGATGCTGCAAAAATAAAACTGGCAGTTCCGCTTATAATAAGAGGGATCTGTTCGCCGCCATGGGCTTCTGAAAACCCGGATGAAATCCATCCGCCCTGCCCAAACTCCTTCATGATTTTTTTTACAGCCCCATGGACTTTCACCTGGCCCGCTTCAAGCACGGGCTGATTTTTGTCCATTTCTTCAAGAACCGGATACATTAATTTATTGGCAAGCTTAAGGGCTGCATCAATCACCATGTCAAACATTTTTTCATTGTGCTTGCTGTAATAGTCATACTCAGTTAGAGCTTTTGAATCAAAAACCTCTTTGATCATAAACCGGATATTTCTTATGCTGACAAATTTTGACATTTATATTCTCCTTCTTTATTTATTAACATTACTATCAAATCAAAAAACTCGACACAATAATTACTTCCAATTGAATTTTTTTCTTTCAGTATAGCATTTGCATTTTAAAATATTGTTTGTTATGAATACTATGCTTAATTGAGAAAAATTACCCCTCTCTTTCACCCTCATTTTGATGATTTATTGAACATGTATAACGTAAAGAATAAAAAGGATTATCTTAGAGTTGAATATGAAAATAAAATCAGTCGGTCTAATCCACACGGATCTTAAATATTATCAATTGGGGATAATATATTAACAAAAGGAGAATACTTATGAAGTGCATCAAATTAAGAGTTTGTTTTACCCTTTTTGTATTCATTTTTTCATTATTTTTGGGGGGCTATGCTTTTGCTGAGAAGCCCATTATTTTAGGGGCGCCCTTATCTATGGCCTATGTTTACGGATGGGATGCGGAACGGGGCATGAAACTTGCCGTGGATGAAATCAACGCTGCAGGCGGTGTCAATGTAAATGGTAAAAAAAGACCCTTTAAGGTTGAAGTCATTGATACCCGTGACCTTGAACCGGGAGTCCCTGTGAGTGAAGCATTGATGGCAGTTGAAAGACTGATTTTAAACAAAAATGCTGATTTTATTGTAGGCGGGCCCAACAGATCAGAGGCAGCTCTTGCCACCATGTCCTTATTATCCAAACATAAAAAAGTATCCATTGTCACCAGTGGTGTGTTAACCCCTGCATATCATAAAACAGTGGAAAAAGAATATGACAAGTTTAAGTATTGTTTCAGGATTCACGGAGAAGCAGTCACCCTGATCGGAGAGATGATTGAAAACTTTGTAGACCTGAAAGAAAAGCATGGCTTAACCAAGGTGTTTATCATGGCCCAGGATGTATCCCATGCAAGGGGTGCAGCCAAAGTAATGGAAAAAGTGGCAAGTTCCAAGGGATTTGAGGTAACTGGTAGTGAAATCTTCCCCACAGGCACTACAGACTTTTCCATGGCTCTCTTAAAAGTCAAATCAACTGGTTCTCAAATCATCAATATCTGGATGGATATGCCTGAAAGCTCTATTCTTCTCAAACAATGGTATGATCTTAAAATACCTGCCCTTCCCTTTGGTTCCACATTGGCTGCAGCTGAGCAACCTGGTTTTTGGAAAGCTACAGACGGCAAGGGCGAGTATACACTGTGCAACGTGGTAAATGCCGGTAACGCACCCTCTGATGCCACGGAATGGACCATGAAATTTTACAATGCCTATGACAAGAAATGGGGAGTTGAACCTGAAGGCCTTGGATCTTCCAGCTCCTACATGGCTGTATATGTATTAAAAGATGCCATTGAAAGAGCAGGAACGCTTGACTCGGACAAAGTTGTAACTGCCCTTGAAGAAACAGATATAATGGGAGTTTACGGAAGACTCAGGTTTGATCCAAAAAGCCACCAGGTCATTGCTGCCAAAGATCCCAAAGACGGAGCTGTAGGTTCCATCCTCCAGTGGCAGGATGGCAAACGTATTGTGGTATACCCGAAAAGCATTGCCAAAGGCGAAATACTTCTTCCGCCATGGATGGTTAAAAATTAATTAGTATTTGAACGAAAACTCACTCATCTACTGCGTTGCTGCAAAATTTTGCAATCCTCATGTACAGGAGTACACTCCGGTTTCAAAATTTTTTGCGCCTTGTATATGAGCAATTTTTCATCCAAATACAGGTTTTCGGTCAGGCACTAATTAAATAAAACTAATTTTTTAAAATTACCTTGTTCAACAATTAATTTTGGGATTTTTTTATGGAAATTCTAGTTTATGGGACCATCAACTCTGTGTCCCTTGCGCTGATGGGCCTCGGCTTTGCCATGGTATATGGTATCAGCCGTGTGCCCAACTTTGCCCATGGGGCCCTTTATATTATCTGCGGGTTTGTCACCTGGACCTTATTTTATAAAATCGGACTGCCCTATTTCATCGCCATTATTCTTTCCCTATGTGTGAACGCAGGTTTGGGAATTCTCATGTATAGGTTTGTTCTGATACGGGTGAGGGGAATGAACATTTCCGAAATCATTGCTTCCTATGCCATCGGGCTTGCCATCCTTGAAGGCTTAAGGTATGGAGGCTTTCGGGGAATGACCTATACATTGCCAGTGTTCATGGAGGGATACCTTATGATCGGCAACGTTCCCGTGGATTTTCACCGGCTGATCATGATGGTTATCGGCATTCTGCTTGTGGCAGGGCTATGGGTGTTTACCCATCATACCAGAATCGGGCTTGCCCTTCAGGGCATGGCCCAGGATGAACGGGCTGCGCTGATGCTGGGTATTGATTCGGATCTCATGGCCATGCTGGCCATGGGATTCGGAGCGGTTCTTGCAGGCGTTGCCGCCACATTAATATTGCCCCTGGGCAATATTGTGGTGGAATCCGGGTATCATGTTCTGATCATGTCCATTGCCGTTTGTATTGTTGGGGGACTGGGGTCCTGGATGGGGGCTTTTTTTGCCGCCTTTATAATCGGATATGCCCAGATTCTGACTGTTGTCTTTATCGGGTCTCATTTTCAAATGGTGGTGGCCATACTGGCCATTATCCTGACCCTGATCCTGAAACCGTCCGGCTTGTTCGGCCAGCAGAAAGAACTGGAAGAGAGGGTGTAAAAAGTGAGCACTCAAGAATCAAGAAAAGAAAGAATAGATCGAGGGATCAAGGTCAGATCCGACGGACTTTATGCGTTAATGTCCTGGAGGGAACTTTCCTATTTGACCCTGCCCCGGTTTATTTTGATTGCAGGAATGCTGTCCCTTCCGTTTCTGATGCCAGACATGTACTGGCAGCGGGTCATATCAATTGTCTGTATTTATGCCATACTGGCCTTGAGTTTTGATTTTCTGGCCCATTATGTGGGGCTGGTCTCATTGGGAGGCGCCTTTTTCATTGGAACAGGGGGATATATTGCCGGGATCTTAAATTCTTATTTTTCAATCCCCCCGTTTCTCACAGTTCCCCTGGCTGCCATTATCGGCGGTGCTTTCTGCACACTGCTGCTCTTACCCTGCCTGCCCTTAAAAGGGGTGTACTTTGCCATTGTAACATTGATGTATCCTCTGTTTATGGCAAGGATCATTGAAGCTTTTGATATTTTCGGGGGCACTGACGGGCTGATAGGAATTGATAGTTTTGCTTCCAGCTTTGCAGAGCAGTATTTTGTGATCTGCATGGTATTGATTTTTTTATTCGGCCTACGGCGTTTTGTCACAACAGATCGGGGGCTTATCTTTACGGCTATCATGGACAATGACCAGGCAGTAAAGGCCTCCGGGATCAACATTACCCGATACAAGGCTTTGGCCGTATTCATCGCCTCAGCCATGGGATGCATGGCCGGGGCATGCCTCACCCATATCTACATGTGGTCGGGCATCTCGCAGTTTGCCCTTGATTTTTCCATCCTGCCCATTGCTGCCACGGTTATCGGAGGGTCAGGAACACTTGTGGGACCTATTTTAGGGTGCCTGATCCTGGTCCCTGTATCAGAGCTCTTAAGGGATTTCGGAACATTAAGAATTGTATTTTATGCATCCATTCTTGTGGGATTCATCCTTTTCAAAAGTGGCGGCATCATGGAATTCGGGCAAAGAAAATATGAACAGTTTGAAAGGTGGACCCGGATATGATTGAAAGAAGGATAAAGATATGACAGATCCTATTCTAAGAATGGACCAACTTTCCAAAAGATTTGGTGGTGTCCAGGCACTTAAGAATGTCAGTTTTGATGTTTTTCCCGGAGATGTCTTAGGCATTATCGGACCCAACGGATCAGGGAAAACCACCATTGTTAATTCCATTACAGGCTTTATAAAACCCACCTCAGGCAATGTTTTTTTTAAAGGCCGCGATATTACGGGCAGGCCACCGCACAAGATTGCCGACATGGGGGTAACAAGAACCTTTCAGGTCATGCGCCCCTATTACAGCCTGCCTGCCTATAAAAACCTTGTGATCCCGCTGTTTTCCCCCCGGGCCAAGCGGACCGGGGGCTGGCGGGGTGGAGGGAACCTTGGCAATAGGCAAACCATTGCCATTGATATCCTGGAAGATATCGGGTTTGAAAGAGATTCTTATATTCCCTTTAAAAAAACATCCACTCTGCCTACAGGCTACTTAAAAAGGCTGGAACTTGCCAGATGTCTTGCTCTCAAACCTGAGATCATTATCTGTGATGAAGTGTTTTCAGGGCTTTCCATGAGCGAGATTGCATCCATGGTGCCCTTGATTGAACGGCTTCAGGACGAAGGCATTACCATTGTCATGATTGAGCACCGCTTAAGGGAATTATTTCAGGTGGCCAATCGTGTCATGGTCTTAAATTTCGGCGAAAAACTCATCGAAGGGAGCCCTGCTGAAGTCATGGCAGATAAAAAGGTCAAGGAAGCCTATTTTGGATCTGAAGAGGTTGAGGAGGTCATGACATATGCTTGAAGCCCGCGATTTAATGGTATTTTATGAGAACATGATTGCCCTGAACAATATCAGCATTAAATGTGATGAAAACCAGATCGTTGGTGTATTCGGGGCAAACTCTGCCGGCAAATCCACGCTCATGTATTCCTTATCCGGGATCATGCTGGATATCCAGAAAAAAGAATTGATGGCAGGAGGAGAACGCATTACCTTGAGAGGGGAAGTCATATTTCAGAATCAGAACGTCATGGACTTAAAACCCAGTCTCCGGGCAAAAGCCGGAATTATTCTCTGCCCTGAAAGACGGCGATTATTCAAGGAAAGCAGTGTGCTTGAGAACCTTAGAATCGGCGGGTACCTTGCCACCAAGGCCCAGGCAAAATACACCCTTGATTATGTTATGAATATGTTCCCTGCCCTGCAGAAACTTAAGAACCGTCTGGGCGGATTTCTAAGCGGCGGGGAACAGCAGATGGTGGCCATCGGCAGGGCTTTGATGGCCCAGCCCAAGGTTCTTTTGCTGGATGAACCGCTTTTGGGATTAAGTCCCTTGATGCAGTCTACCCTGATCAAAGCCACCAAAGTTATCCAGGAGGAAACCCAAATCTCCATTATCGTAGCCGAGCAATATGCAAGACCAGTATTTCCCATTGTAGATTATGCCTATATCCTTGAAAACGGGGCGGCTGTCATGGAAGGAACACGGGACGAACTCATGGATAATCCAGATGTAAAGTCTGCATATTTTGGTATTTCATAAAAAAAGGAGTCATCCTAAATGACGAAAAATATCATACCGCTTGAAAAGGAACTCTCCTTTTCAAGATTTGATCTGATGAGTGAAAAATATCCGGAAAACACGGCTGTTCTGTATCTGGGCGAACGGTTTACATATAGACGTCTGAAACACCTGAGCCGGAAATTTGCAGGGGGCTTGAGAAAATTAGGGGTGCAAAAAGGTGACAAGGTGCTTCTTTATATCCCCAACTGCATCCAGTGGGTGGTTGCCTATCTTGGCATCCAGAGGGCCGGGGCAGTCCTGGTTCCTGTTTCCCCGATCTACACCTCCCATGAAATAGAATATATGATCAATAATTCAGGGGCCCAGACGATTATCTGCATGGATACCAATTTCGGTTATGTAAAAGAGATCTTTGCAAGTACCAGCTTAAAACAGGCCATTGTGACCAATCTTGTAGATCTTCTGCCAACATGGAAAAGGGCCCTGGGCCTTTTGTTTGACAAGGTTCCCAATGGCATGGTGAATTATGACGAAAAAATTTTTTCCTTTAAATCCATCCTTAAAGCAGAGCCTTTGACAGAGGACGTAAAGATTGATCCTGCCACTGACCTGTCCTATATTCTTTACACGGGTGGAACTACGGGGTTTCCCAAGGGCGTGCCTGGCAATCATATCGGCTCCACATCCTATATCAACAATGTAACTAATGACGTGGCAGGGGATCATTTAAAAGAAGGCACAGACGTCTATATTGCCGTTAATCCGCTTTTCCATATCATGGCCCTTGGGTTTTTCATGGCCATTGGTTTAAATAAGGGCAACATGGTCGTACTCATGCCACAGCCCCAGGTGGATGCCATTTTAGAGTCCATCGAAAGATATAAAGTCAGGTGGCTTCTAGGGGTCCCTGCCCTGTACCGGATGATCCTGGAAAATGACCGCCTGGACCAGTATGATCTGTCATCTTTGACCTATTGTTTCTGCGGAGGGGATGTGCTGCCGGGTAAGGTCATGAATCGGTTCAAAGAAAAATATGATCTTCCCATATACCAGGTATACGGCTCTACAGAAGTGGGACACGTGACCTACAGCAAAATAGGGACTCCACCTTCTTCCGGTTCCATCGGGTATCCTCTGGAAAGTCGGGAATGTATTGTGGTGGACCCCGTTACCCTGGAATGTGTTGAAGAAGGGGAAAACGGTGAACTTTTTGTCACCTCGCCTTATGCGTTACAAGAGTATTATGAGAAACCGGATGAAACCCGGAAAACCTATGTAAAGGTCAATGACAAAATCTATTGCAGGATGGGCGATTATGTCAGCTGTAAACCAGATGGTGAACTGATTTACATGGAAAGATCGGCTGATGTGATCAAGCACAAAGGATACAGAGTATCAGCTTCTGAGATCGAGGCCGTGCTGCAGGATCATCCCACTGTTATTAATGCCTGTGTCATAGGAGTTCCCGATGAAAAGACGGGAGAACGTATCAAGGCCATTGTGGTTCTCAAGGAAGATGCAAGAGGTGTCGGCGGTGTTGAACTGATCCGGTGGTGCAGTGAACGCCTTGCATCCTATAAAGTGCCGGCATATGTTGAATTCCGTGATATGCTGCCCAAATCAAAAGTCGGCAAGCTCTTACGTCGCGAAGTCCGGGATGATGAGCGAAGAAAAACAGAAAAAAAGACTTGAACCGCTTAGCAGGTTTTAAGTTTTAGGGTTTAAGTTTTAAGTTAAAAACAGAAAACAATCTCGGATAGTTGCAAATCTCTAACCAAAATTAGAAAACTATATTTCGGGGTTTTCGGTCAGACACTAAATATAAAAAGGGAGAAACCAGATGGAGTTGTTTACGGCAATTCAAACCAGACAAAGCTTCAGGGATTTTTTAGGCGATGCTATTGAAAAAGAGGTGATTGAAAAAATCATTGACGCCGGAATAATGGCGCCTTCGCCTTTGAACAGCCAGCCCTGGAATTTTATCGTGATTAAAAGCCCTATAGTTAAAGAACACCTGTTCGAGGATGCACAAAAATGTAAGGCAAATGCGATTGAAATAAGCGGGTGGAAATGGCTTGAGAAGTATTCCGTCAAATTTTTAAAAACAGCGCCTGTGATCATTGTTGTGACGGGAGACAAGACCAAATCCGGGGTAGACCAATTCCATGAGGACGGACCAGTGGCCTATCAGCATGCCTGTGCTGCCGCCATTCAAAACATGCTTTTGGCCGCACATGCGCTGGGGATTGGGAGTGTCTGGTTCACACTTTTTGATAAAAAGTCTGTCAAAGCGCTTTTAAATATTGATGACAACGAAGTTCCCCTGGCATTTGTCTGTCTGGGAAAACCTGCCGTGCAGGCTGCAAAAACACCGCGCAAACCCCTGGCAAAAAAAACAATATTCATGGAATGACAACACATCACATAAACCCCACCTGAAGCTTGATTGGAGAAACACTTGGACAGCGAACATATCGTCAAAAATGTTGATATCATAAGGATTAAAGATAATAAAAAAATTCTGATGAAAGATGATATTATTGATGAAGATATCCTTGAAATCTTTATCAATAAAAAAAAAGCCTTTCAGATGGTGTTCTCCATGACAGATGCAAAGGCTCTTGCTGCAGGATTTTTATTTACCCAGGGCATTATTGAAAAAAAAACAGAGATAAAGACCATTGCGTTTCTTAAAACAAAAAAACAATGCCATATCACTCTGGACACCTTGGCCCAGGAAAGATTAATCCAGTTTACAAACGGCCTTCAGATTAAAGGGTCCTCCGGCGGGACACTGCTACAGGAGCAGACAGAGCCTTTTTCATCCCCGCTCGCCCAGCCCGAAAATCTTTTCACCATTACTTATGATCAGGTTCTGTCTTTGATTCAACTTCACTGGGATCATTCAGAGCTGTTCCACAAGACTGGTGCTCTGCACAGCGCAGGCCTGTGCACTCCATTAAAAATGCTCGCCTATTATGAGGACATTGGCAGACACAACGCCCTTGACAAGCTTGCCGGGGATATTCTTTTAGAGGGGATTGAGACCAAAGATAAGGTCGCAACCATCAGCTGCAGAATGTCCCTTGAAATTATCGGCAAAATAATTAAAACCGGCATTCCCATTGTTATTTCCAATGCCGCCCCTACCCTTTGTGCCGTTAAATTAGCCGACAGGGCAGGGCTGACCATTATTGGATTTGCAAGGAACAACCGGTTTAATATTTACACCCATGAAAAAAGAATTATTGAAACCAAAAGGTGAAAGCACAGACACGAATAACACCTCCAAGTTACGTTCAATCCAGCATCAGGGCAAGGCTCTGGGCCACTTCTTTTTTCTTTTCTTTGGAATACAGAAGCTCAATCAGGGTTAACGCAAAATCGCAGGACGTGCCGGCTCCCCGGCTTGTGATACAATTTTTATCCACAACAACACTTGCTTCAACAATATTACCATTATCAATCTGATCCTTAAATCCGGGATGGCAGGTTACACGACCAGGAGTTACCAGGCCATAATGGTGCAGGACAACGGCAGGAGATGCGCATATGGCACCATAATATTTTTGCTGTTCCGACTGTTTTTTCAAAAGAATCTCAAGGTCTTTTGAATCACGAAGATTCAGGGCTCCGGGGATACCGCCCGGAAGGACAATCAAATCAAACTGCTCATCCATACACTCTTTGATCAGTCTATCTGCCTTAAATTCAATTTCCATTGATGCCTTGATATTAATCTCATCCACAGATGCAACAATGACATTTGCACCTGCTCTGCGGAGAACATCAATAATGGTAATGGCTTCCATTGCTTCTGTACCCTGGGCCACAGGGACAAGGACTTTTTTTTCCATAACACACCTCCATAAAAATAATTTTATCTAATAATGTTCCCGTATATAACCATAGGCCTTTTCAAAAAGTTCTTGCTCCTTATGCAATTTGTATTTAAACAAGGTCTGGCGGAGCACCTTTTGGATATCTCTTTCACCGGTTATGGAATTCTGCCAGCCGTCAAACCGGGTCGCACGTACAATTTTGTCTATGTCTTCCACAATATTGGCAACAATCTGCGGTGTTGTGTTGGTTTTTAATTCCAGGAAGATTTGTGTCAGCGCCTGTTTGTCATCCGGGATCACGTCTTCATGGGTTTCGTTTTCCAGATGAACCATTTGTCTGGCCGCATCCAGCAGTTCCTTTAACCATTCAAGACTGCTGAGAACTCCAGCCTCGTATTTTTCTTTCAAACGTTCAAGACGTTTCCCCAGTTCTTCGAAACGCGGATCATTTTTAGAACGAATCTTGGCCATGAGTGAGAGATTCAGCTTTTTGGCTTTCTTTTTTCGTTCTTTTTCTGTCAGTTCAAACACGGATTCTGCATCCATGACCAGCTCATCAATATCATCCCGGATACGTTCGATATCTGTATGTTCATGGATCAGCCGGATGGTTTCCGGTCCTAAAGACTCCCACAGCAAAGACCCCAGCCCACCCACTGGTTTTATGGACTCAAAAATCTGGGCAAGCCAGCGGTAATCCCGTCGAAAGGCATTCAAACAAGGGTCCGGAGCGATTGCTTCCCAGAACCGTTTAAGTATATTGAACTGGGCTGCATAAGCATCTTTTTTTTCGTTGCCCACAAGGCAGTCCTGAGCAGCGATCAAACCTTCATACCCTTCAATCGTGCGATCCACACCTGGAAAATAATCCAGGCATCTTTGCATGGCTTCAGGGAAAAGCGCTTTAAAAGCATTAATACTCTCAACAACCCCCTCAATTTCCTTGGGATCATAATCCAGCGCATTGGCCACATTTTCAAAAACCCCGAGATAATCGATAATAAGACCATATTTTTTTGTGTCGTTGTAAAGACGGTTGGTTCGGCACATGGCCTGCAACAGAGAGTGATCCCGAAGCGGCTTATCCAGATATATGCAATAGCAGATCGGCGCATCAAAACCCGTTAAAAGCTTTGCCGTGACAATGATAATTTTCAATGGGTCTGTCGCATCCCGATACCGATCCAGCAGTCGCTCCTGAACTTCGGGGCTGGCATCAATCCCCTGCCAGCGCTTAAAATCCTCTTTTTCTAAAGGAAGATCCAGTTTCTGCCACTTGAGCCAGTCCGGTGAAATTTTCCTGGGCTTGCCATTCTCATCCATCTCATTTTCAATGGTGCCCTGGGAAATATTCATGACGGCTTCCACTGCATCTTTGCCAAGACGAGCGGCCAGAAGATAATACATCATCACCACAGCATCCCGGTCATACACCACGACCATGCCCTTGAACTGCTTAGGTTCAATATGGGTCTGGTAATGCCCGGCTATATCATCGGCAATGGCCGTGATCCGCTTTGGGGCTTTCAGCAGATTTGAGAGTTTACCGGCCTTTTGAGAAATATAGGCTTTCTCCTCTTCACTCAGATTATTCTGTTTGGCAAGCTCTTCAAATTCCTTATCAATGGTTTCCCGGTCAATCCGCAGTTCAACCAGACGCGGTTCAAACTTGACCGGCAAGGTAGCTTTATCCCGGATGGATTGTTTATAGGAGTATCGATTCAGGTATCGCCCGGGATCATTGGGCGCACCAAACAGCTTAAACGTATTTCGTTCCAGCCCGGATATGGGCGTCCCAGTAAGGCCAAAGAAAAAGGCATTTGGCAAAGCCCACCGCATTTTTTCCCCAAGACTGCCTTCCTGGGTCCGATGGGCTTCATCCACAAGAACGATAATATTATTCCGGGGATTAAGACCGTCAGCATTGTCTGCATCAATTTGAACTTCATCAAACTTGAATACAGTGGTGATAAGGATCTGCCTTGAATCCTGTCTTAGCTCTAAAGCCAGCGCATTACAGGATTTAACCGGTGTTACATTTTTAACGGCTGCATTGTTAAACACGGAATTGATCTGGCTGTCCAGATCCACCCGGTCAACCACCACAACCACGGTGGGATTCTTCAGCTCCGGGTCTGCCTTGAGCATTTGAGCGGCAAAAAGCATGAGAAGGGATTTACCCGAACCCTGGAAATGCCAGATCAGCCCCTGTTTGGCATCCTGAACCTTTACCCGCTCAACAATGGCCTTGGCTGCTTCGTATTGTGGATAACGCGGAAGGATTTTGCTCTTATAAGTATATTTCCCTTGCCTGATAGTTGAAAAAATAACAAAGGATTGCAGAATTTCCAGCAAGACCTTTGGATTAAGCAAGCGTTCTGCGCTATTTAATACCGTTCGCATATCTTGAGGTATCTCATCCCGCTCTTGTGTGCTGTGCCAGGGTGCCCAATTCTTAAAGCGGGCATTAATCGCTCCATAATAAAATGTCTTTCCTTCAGATGCAAAACAGAGCAGATTGGGCACAAAAAACGCTTTCTGGTTTTGCCAATAGTGTTTCTGACCGCCCAGAAAATCCACGGCACCATCCTGCCAACTGATGGCATCCCGCACTGGTGTTTTAACTTCACCCACCACCAGGGGAAGTCCATTTACATAAAACACCAGATCAAAATAAGCATCCCGTGTTCCAGTAAACTGCACCTGTTGACTGAGAACACAATGATTATTTTCAGGTCTATTAAAATCAATCACATGGATGGTGATATGCTCCCCATCTTTTCCCAATGGCATGGAAACCCGTCCCAGCAACCAGTCCAAAAATAATTCATTGGCCCGGACAAGCCCGCTGTAACTGGCCTCCAGCAACACCCCGCGCATGCGGTGGATCACCTCGTCAGCCAGATCGGGATTGGCAGCTAGCGGTTTATTCAACCGGCACAAGGATTCCTTGAGCCAGGTATCAACAAACACATCCTGGGGTTGTTTACCATGCAGGATAAGATTCTCCCCATGAACAAATTTCCATGGCGGAAAGAAGGATGAAGAGGCCTGAGGCTTGACGGATGTGTCATAGGGCATAGGATCTTCACTGACTTCAAAACTATCTCTTTTCACACTTTTATCTTCTTCTTTCACCATTCCACACAGATGATCTCGAAGAGCATGTTCGATGGTGTTCATCTCGTTGAAGGTCATAATATTAACAAAGCTCCTTAACAAATTCACCATAGCCTGTGAAATGAAACACTTGAGCAGATTCTCTGAATTTTCTTTTCATAAAATTGAAAACTCTCTCATCGTGCGTTGATATGAAAAATTGCTTATCTGTATCCCGGATTACAGAACGAATAATATCTACAAATGAATGAACATTGATATCATCCATATTCTGAATTGGATCATCAAGAAACAGAGCATTAAAAGCGCTCCACTGCTGGCGAAGCGCAATACCCAAAAAAATACTAATAGCAACGACGTTAGTCTGTGATGAACTAAAAGTATAAGTTGGGTTCATTTTGATGTCCCCATCTCGCTGAAACACCTCAAGAATCAGCCTGTTATTGCTCGGATTATTATCATCAATACGAAAATCAAGTTTCTCCAAATAAGAATGAGGGTTAAGGTGTGAATAAATTTCATCCATTGTTGTGCCATAAGCATCAAGTAATTTTCGAGTGTCCTCCTTTATCAAATTACGAGATTTCTGCTTAAGGTCTTTGCAATGCTGAGGTATTAACTTCAACTTCTGAACCATTTCTTTCAATGGATATATTTCCTTCTCCAATTCGATGATTCTGTTCCGGGCAAGATTACATCTATCATCTTTCTGTAAATTAATAATAATTTCAAGTACACGACTCAAACTCGCCTTCAGTTTCAGCAAATCCTTGTTTTGTATATTCAGGTCATTCTTTTTCTGCGAGACTTCCTCAGCAGAAGTTAAACTGTACGTCGCTACAAGTTGATTGAAATATTCATTTTGTTTTTGAAGAGATTCTAACTCACTGGTTAAATTATCTTGACGATTTTTATAAAAATCCTTGCCGAATTGATCTTTCACAAAGGCTGGAGATGCTTGAATAGTCTGTTTTAATTGAGAACTGGTCATATCAATTTGAGAGATATCAATCTTTAAGTAAGATAGCCAGCTTTCAATATTTTTGCCAGTTTCACTCAGTTTCTTTGCAATATCTAATTGCTTTTGTAATTCTTCTCGTTTTTTTGCAGCCTGCAATCGGGCAGCATTAAGTGAGTCAATGACAGACTTAGTAATGGTTCGAATTTGATCGGATAATTGAAACTGCTCATCCTGAAGTTTGGTCCGATTATCGATAGCTTCTTTGAAGAAGTCGCTGCTGTCTTGAGCAATCCTTGCCTGAAGATCGTTGAGCAGGCTATTCGCATCAATAACATTGTTACATACCGGACAATGCTTAGCATTTGGATTATCAACAAAAAATTCCTTTGCCAATTGTATCAATCTTTTTTCAAGTCCGAGTTTGGCGGCTACTATCTGCTCAACCTTCTCTAATTCAGATTTTTTATCATTCCGACTATTGATAATACCCTTCAATTTTTCAATCTGTTCCTTAACATTTCCGCCCAATGCAGAACCCAAAACATACAATGGCGTAATATCACCATCAGTATCAATAGCAGATACCTGTAATAACCGCCCTTCTGGCGATTGAATTAAAACGCTCAACTCAGCTTCCAATCGCGATTCTGCATTTTTTTCCTTACTATATTTAAGATATGCTTCTTTCGAACTGATAATCCATTGGCATGCAGCCAACGAGTTGCATGATTCCATTAGTATTGGCAATTCTTCAAGTGTTTTTCCCAATGCTATAATCTTTTGATTATTGCCCAGACCACTTTGCCAATTCTGCTCTAAAAAAGAAACCCCCTGCAAATCAGCTTTCAATACTTCCAAATTGCTGGCCAAATCAGAATTTCTTTTTTGCGTGCCGGATAATAATTCCTTGAGTTCCGGCAATGCATGCATATTAACGGAAAGATAATTTGCCAACTCAGCCCGCAAGGCATTCCCATCAATATCGCCACTGGTCAGAAATTCTTTGTTGCGAATAATTTCGATCGTTTTACGTTCTGTTTCGTTGTTGATTTTTTCAAGCTCTTGTTCTGCAGCTTTTGAAATTTCATTAAATTTTGGATCGAACATAGCGTAACCGTCCAAACCGAACAGAGAGACTATTGAAGCATAACGTTCAGTATCTTTGGTCGATCTAATAAAACTACTGACAAGTTCCTGCGTTAGTATATGAGATAGGCTAAAGGCATGTCCAAAATCGACAACTCCTGCCCATTTCTGTCTCACTAACTGTTTGATTAAATTTTCGTTCAGGTTTCCTTCATTATAATCACCCTGACCTCTTTGCCGAACGGTTCGTGTTAACCTATTTCCTTGGTCGAGAGATATGGATACCTTCGACGGATTTGTTGAATTACTGGCAAATTGGTTTCGTAACATTATATACTCATTGCGCTCTTTCGAGCTACCTTCATATCTTGCCAGTTTTCCGGTCAGCCCCCATTCAACAGCATCAAAGAACGAAGTCTTGCCGAATCCATTGTTTCCATAGAGAAGCACCACTGGTCGATCTGATTCAATAGAGAATTCTTTTGAACCGCTAAATCCACGAAAATTTTCAACCTTAAGTTTATCTATCTTATAGTTACTCACGACTGTCTCCTCCACCGGTTGCAGTATCTTCCCAATCCATTAACCGTTTCAAAATTTCAGTGGCAGGCAAGTCGATAAATTCTTCTTCGGCAAGCATCATGGAACTGAGTGCTGTGGTATTTCCTTCAGCAAGCTTTTCACACACACGTTTAACATTCCCGCCGGATGAAACAAACGCGCCTGAAGCGTCTTGAGGCCATTTGTACAGCAATGGTATTTTATCTTCTATTACCTCCCAATGGTTCTGATCAGGATGAATTTGGAAGACATATTTCTTACAGCAGAATTTATTCCGCTCAATATCTTGCATTAACTTATGATTAACAGGTTCTTCACAAAAAAATACCAAATACATATCCCAGGCAATAGAAGAATCCAGGCCTATTAACTCCATATTTGCCTGAATTGCAGCGGCCACAATCGTCTGAACGTTATCCCATTCTTCTCTAAGATTGCTAATTTTTTTGAAAGATTTAATTAAAATTAGGCACCCGTTTAGTAAATCAATATTGTCAATCCCTGCATCCACACTATCTGCAAGGCTCTCAAACTTACTATCTCGCAAAGCTTTACATATTAAGTCTTTAGATACCTTCATTGTTCACCTCAAATAAGGATTTCGCTTTTTCTGTTTCTTGAACACTTGAAATGCAGTTACCACATTTTGCTGTAAGGGAGCGTGCATCAATTTGTGCAAAGTAATCTTCTATAATATGATTTCCAAAAACAGTTGTTTGCCCGAGGGACCAATCACGAAGAACTCCACGGATAAAATCCGTGTCCAATTCTTTTCCAACACAATCTTCACACGCTACTTCCTGTTTAAGTTTTGATAGAAATATTGTACCATTTTTAATTTCCGAATCTGGTATTTTCCCAAATAATTTAATAATTTTTGTTAAATGAAGAGATAAGCATTCGGCTTCTCCTCTAGGGATCTGAAATAACCATGACGGTTGGCTTTTTAGAACGGTTTTCATTGTTTTTATATTGGGTGCTTCAAAGCGGTCATCGATAATCATAGCATTTATTAAAAAACTTAATAGGGCTCGGATTTTTTGGTCGTGCGAGTGAGGTTTCCTTCTGCAATCCATTATATCCAAAACTTTAGACAAATTGATTTTTTTAAGAATTTGTTCCGCTTGAACAAGTTTTTGAGTATATACCTCAGATAAATTATACTGTTCGATATCTTCCTCTAAATCTTTAATCGCAGATGATAGATCTGTTTCAAGGGAAGGTCCGAGGCTTTGGTTTATTTCAATATTAACATTGGTATTATTATCCCCGATACTCGCTGATGCGGAAGGGGTATCGCTGGTCATCTCTTCCCCCCGATCTTTAATTTAATACCCTTATTCTTGCTACCAACCTTCACTTCTGAATTCTTTGATACATCTGCGTCCAATCCTTCATTGCCATCACCGATATCTACCTTCGTCTCCACCTTTTTACTCTGGCTAATCCAACTCCATAGGCAAATACCACTTACAAAGATTATGATAGCAGCAATTACAGCCCAAGGCGGTAGCGTATCCCAAGGGATATTTTTTATTAACGCTGAAAAACCATCCATATTATCCTCCATCCGCATTTAGAATATTGTTTGTTCTTGAAATGCAATTCCAGTTTAAATCGTGATTATTCGAGTAACTGCGTAATCTCAATAAATTACGTTTTTAATCATTTATTGTTCTTCAATGCTCATTTACCCCTTCCAGACCGAATAGATAAAAAGTAGAAATCTGTTGTTTAATTTTTGCCAACAACTGTTTTTTTTGTTCCAAAGAAAACAATACATTTTCTAAATTTGAGAGACCATTTGTTATAAGATCTTGTTCTTGAACAGAAATAGATCGAATGGGCCACTTTTTTAATGCATCACATGAAATATTTGGAAATGTGGAACCAGATCCTTTCGCTTGTTCGAATATTTTTTCTTTGACAAGGAAAAGTATTTGTCGAACAAACCCAGTTGATGCAAGTTTTTCTTTACCCCTGATAGCCGCAAGGCCTCTACCAATACAGTACCCTTGATCTGCAACATTCATTCGACCTGTTGTACTCCCTCTTACACAAAAAAGAATATCTGATTTTTCTGCAATTTTTGTTATAGATTCTGTATATTGGATTGGAGCTGGATTATGCCTTCCAAATTCAGTAGGTCCATTTAATAGTGGCAACGATTTCGAAGTCGGTTTATCCAAGTATTCACTACCTTTAGGTGATTGTCCCATAACTATTTTTGAAATATAGCCCAAAGTAGTAAGCGAATTTTTTGTTGTGGTATCGATTGAAAGCAATTTTTGCCTTGTAACTTTTTGAATAAAAATAGTGCTCTGTATCAATTCGTGAAGAATATTATCGTTTTCTTCAATTTTCTCAAGCACCTCAAAAATTTCTTTCTGCCGTTCAATCGGCGGCAATGGAAATTCCTGGATCGCTAATGTTTTCCATTTGATTGTGGGTGAAAGTGAGCCTTCAGAAATGGCAACCGCCCGATCCATAAACATGTCAGACTGCATAAAAAATGGCAGTAACTCCGGGATAATTTTTCCGGGAACTGATTCAAGTACCATGGCATGTGCAGAACAGATGCCGTCAAAATCAGTTACAGCTAATTTTTTCTGATAGGCCCTGCGTTTTCCAAAGATTATCTGACCAGGGCGGACGCGAAGCTTTTGTCCTTTGACATCTGCAGGTACACCCTGCCTGGTAATACGGAGCGATTGAGGGTCAAGATGTTCAAGCCCGACATAAACTTCAAGATCTGTAGTTAAAGGCGCTACTCTTTCCGATATGTTTCTGGCAATCTCCCCGAATTTAACAACCTGCCACCCGGCTTGAATTTTCTCTTTGCTTAAGCGGATTGCCATATTATATTTCCCCATCCAGGCTGTGTTCTTTCCTGTCAAGCTCCTGTTCGATTTCCTCCACCGTGGGCAGGCTGGATTTGAGTTCATTGGGCAATGAACTGGTAATCTGCTTTTCCCATTCAGCCACTCCGATGGGGTTGGTGTACCCTTGAAGCGCATACTTGGCCAGGGTTTGATTTTTCTCTTTCACCAGCAGAAGGCCAATGGTTTTTTTATCCTCAGGATGGCGCATCAGGTCATCCACAATATTCATATACATGTTAAGCTGACTGACATGACCTGCCTGGAATTTTCCGGCCTTAAGCTCTACGACTACATAGCACCGAAGTTTCAGATGATAGAAGAGCAGGTCAATATAAAAATCAGCTTCACCCACCTCCATGTGAACCTGCCGTCCGACAAAGGCAAAGCCCTGCCCCAGTTCCAACAAAAAATTTTCAAGATGATCCATCAGTTTCTGTTCAAGTTCTGCCTCACGACGGGGTGTTGCAGTACCGAGGAAATCAAACACATAGGGATCTTTGAAAATCTGATCTGCCATGTCAGAATCCATTGGAGGCAAAGCGATATCAAAGTTGTTGGTGGTCTGGCCGATGCGTTCATGCAGGCGGCTTTTAATTTGGAAAACCAGAATGTCTCTACTCCAGCCATTTTCAATTGTTTTTTGAACATACCACAAGCGTTGATCTGAATCTTTCAATGTATCCAAAATGGCTATATTACTGCGCCATGGAATTTGTGCAACGGTGCGTTGCACAATTTTCCGGTCTTTCCAGGAATCTGCAAATGCCCGCATATACTTGAGGTTGCGTGGTGAAAATCCGCCCATTTCAGGAAAAGCATCTTTTAAATCGTGGGACAGCCGGTCTATGACTTTAGCTCCCCAGCCTTCATCATGCTGCTTTTGAAGAATAGAGGTTCCAATATCCCAATACATCATCACCAGAGCGGTATTTGCCGACAAGACTGCTTTAAGACGTTCCTGTTGAATCCGTTTTTTAAGACTCCCCAAAAATGCAGGATAGCTTTGGGGCATCAGGCTCTCTGGAACAGGAACAGGCAGAATAACATCTTTGCGGGATTTTAAATTTCTCTGTTTTCGGTCATTATTTTTGTTATTCATCTTATCTTTATCCTTCTACCATATCCTTATGGTTTAAACCCGAGTTCTGCAAGGGCAGTAAAGAGTTTTTTTGTCTGCTTCTTCAGCGCTACCCGGCCGATCTGCCATGCTTCAATTGTGGTGGTAAGATCCTGACTATCTTCTGGTGATCCATTATGCACATATAGAGGAATGGAAAGGTTGTGCAGATTTTCCCGGATTTCCGTAATATCCACCATTCGGGCAATGTCTTCATGACTTTTGGGGATAAAGTAAGCCCCTACTATCTTTTCGAGATTTTTTTCACTTAGCGAACTAAAAGCCCGTTCCCGGGTGACTTGTTTGACCCCATTGATAAAAATTATCTTGTTTTTCCGCTCTTTGGGTTTGTTCATTCTAAGAACCACCACACAGGCTTCCATGGGTGAATTGTAGAAAAGGTTGGGACCAAGCCCAATCACGGCTTCAATATAATCTGCTTCAATTATCTTTTCTCGGATATGGGCTTCAGAATCCCTGAATAAAACACCATGGGGCCAGAGCATTGCTGCCCGGCCCGTCTTTGGATTAAGACTTTTGATAATATGCTGAAAAAAGGCATAATCAGCACAACCCTGGGGTGGAACGCCAAATTCATTTCGCTGATAGGGATCTGAACCAAATTTTTCCCGATCCCATTTTTTGATGGAGTAAGGGGGATTGGCAAAAATCAAATCAAATTGTTGAAGTCTGTCCAGATCCAGAAACTTTGGTTCTGCCAGTGTATCTCCGCGTTGTATGTGAAAATCATCAATATCATGGAGAAACATATTCATACGTGCAATGGCACTGGTTAAAAGGTTCACTTCCTGACCAAAAAGTTTCACTGTACGCCACTCTTTGCCTTTAGACCGCAGATCCATCACAGCATTCAGCAACATTCCCCCTGTACCGCAAGTCGGATCATAGGCAGTTTCTCCGGGCAAAAGCCCCATGATTCGGGTCATGAGATGTACCACTGTGCGGTTGGTATAAAATTCGGCAGCCGTATGTCCTGAATCATCGGCAAATTTTTTGATCAGGTATTCATAGGCCTCTCCAAGGTCGTCCTGGTTGACCGCTTCAATTCCAAGGGGGATCTTGGAAAAATGTTCTACCAGGGAAGCCAGCAAATGATCTGGCAGGCGGTCCTTGTTGCTCCACTGGGCATCCCCGAAAACACCATAAAGGCGAGGGTTTTGCTTTTCAATTTCCCTCAATGCCTTTTGAAGGAAGGCACCGATATGGGTTGTGGTTTCCCGCAGCTTTTCCCAGCGGGCAGTTGCCGGAATGATAAATCGGTGCTGCTCCGGCAATTGGGCATATTCCCAGTCCCCATGGGAAAATTTCAGGGCTTGTTCATATTCATCCTGATAAACATCGGAAAGCCGCTTGTAAAATAAAAGCGGGAAAATGTATTGTTTATAATCAGAGGCATCAATCTGACCGCGCAAATGCTCGGCAGCTCCCCAGAGCATGCTTTCCAATTGTTGTTGTGACAGACTCATAGATCAAATCCTTCCCGCTCAAGGAGTGCTTCAAGTTCACCTTCAGCTTTTTCAAGCGCTGCAAGTTTTTCTTTAAAATCCCGCAGCGCTTCCTCGACAGTGATGGTTTCCTCTTCAAGGGGTTTTTGTACATAGCGGGCAATATTCAGGTTAAAATCATTCTCTTTTAATTCATTATATTCCACCCAGCGACAGACACCTTCCTGTTCAAAGGCTTGCTGATGCTGCCTGGCATAGATGGAATAAATTTCATCAGCCTGGACCGTGGTCAGGGTATTCTGGGCCCGGCCTTTTGTGAAAATCTCTTCGGCATTGATAATGAGAACCCGTGCTTTCTTTCGTATTTTTTTGCGAAGGATAAGAATGCAGGCTGGAATGCCCGTGCCATAGAACAAATTGCCGGCAAGCCCTATCACAGTTTCAATTGCACCAATGTCTAATAGTTTTTTACGAATTTTTGCCTCGGCACCTGATCTGAATAAAACACCATGGGGCAGCACAACCGCCATTCGACCGGTTGATTCCTTCATGGAGGTGTACATGTGCATTACCCAGGCAAAGTCTCCATTTTTTTGGGGAGCCAGACCAAAGGTATGCCGGTTGAACGGATCAGAACTCCATTTGCCATAGCCCCATTCTTTCAAGCTGAAGGGAGGATTGGCGATCACACAGTCGAACTGCTCAAGACGGTCCAGTGTTAAAAATATGGGATTGCGCAAGGTATCGCCCCGTCTGATCTCAAAATCTTCCATGCCATGAAGATACAGGTTCATGCGGGCAATTGCTTCGGTTGTCAGATTCTTTTCCTGACCTTTGAGTGTCAAAAGGCGAGGATCACCGCCCTGTTCCTTTACATGGTGAATAGTCTCAAGCAACATGCCGCCCGTGCCACAGGCTGGATCATACACGCTTTCTCCAGGCTGCGGATCAAGCACATTCACCATGAGCCTGACAATTGAGCGGGGCGTATAGAATTCACCGGCCTTTTTATTGGCCTTATCGGCAAACCGTTTTATCAAGTATTCATATGCCCGGCCCATATCATCATCACGGACCGTTTGAACACCCAGATTAACCTTGTTGAAATGATTTAAAAGCTGTAGCAGCAGATGGTCTGGAAGGCGATCTTTATTTGTCCAGGATGCATCACCAAAAATGCCATATAACTGATCATTTGCTCGTTCAATGCAGAGGAAAGCTGATTTGAGCATTTTGCCGACATCCCTGGTCGCTGCAATGACATCTTTCCAATGACACTCTTGCGGTACTTGAATGCGGTGTTGTTCAGGAGCCATTGCCATTTCTTCATCATCGTAATATTCCATTGCTGCTGTATACTCTTCATCGTACACATCACACACCCGCTTAAAGAATAGAATCGGAAAGATGTATGTTTTATAATCCGAGGCATCAATTGGGCCTGTAATAATATGGGCCGCCTCCCATAGATGGCGTTCCAGGTCTGCAAGCGATAATTTATTCTGATTTTCATTCATATTTGAATCGCCGTTTCATTCATTTTGATAATTTTTTAATGTTGATGTCCTGTTTTTTTAAGCTACTTCAAAAGTATAACATATCTGCCCGTACTTCCAAGAATCCTTTTTTTCTGCATTTGAGCGACCATTTCTGCATTAAATTTTTCAGAAGATAAAGGGGCCTGAATGATATGGGTCAGCTTCCAGCCAGCCTTTTGTAAAATTTTGCAATAACTATCAATTAAAATAGCTTGGCTTGGATCTTCTTTATCAGCAGGGCAATTTTGATAATCTCGCCAATCCTTGCTAATAAATGCAAGCCTGGTTTTTTTCTTGGATATTTTCTTTAAAAAAAGGCAAAATTTTTCCAGAAAGTTCAAGTACTCTTTTTTTGAAAGGCCTGAAATACTTTTTTTGGCATTCCCTTGGGCATTTTTGTCAAATTCGGGTGGGTCGCAAATTATCAGATCAGGTTTTCCCTTAGAGGTAATAATAGGTAAATCTTTCCATTTACCCTCCAAATTCCAATAATAGGGTTCAATCTCCGGTCTGGTGTCAAGCCTGTCATCCATGTCCAGACTCCAGCATCTTCTGCCCATGGCAAGGCAGGTATCAGCACACACACCGCCTCCTGCCATTGGATCAAAAACCAGATCATTTTGTTTTGAAAAAAAATACAAGATGTGTGCAATCAATTGCGCCGGAATACGACCGGGCCAAACATCTCCAAATCGTTTATCACAATCAATAAATTTCCATACATCCCATGTTTTGAGCTCCCAGTTAAGCTCTTTAAATCGGGATAGATCATCCTTTCCTGTCAGGGCCTGTGACCATGCCATAGGTTCAGGCCAGCCGTGCTTTTGCGCAACCTGGGGAATAGTAAATCCTTTTGATAAGTCGCTATTTGGCGGAAATGCCAATCCTGGCATTTCCGCCAAATGGTCGCGTAACGTCCTTCGGGGAATGCCCAGTCTCTTTGCTATCCTGTCCTGGGGAATACCAAGCAGGTTTAAATGGAAGATTTTAAGATCAAGCTCCAAAAGGGTTGTGGCCCTTAAATCAGCTATATATGAGTCCACTGCCTGCCTTGATCTGCCAATTGCCTTGCCGATTTCAGAAGATGTTAATTTTGTATTGGTTTGAAAAGCACGTCTGGCAGTATTTCTTGTTTCAGATTCTGTGAGCTGCCTTGGGCCTATTGCCATTTTTGCAGCATAAAGAAGCGGATCCATTTTATTCAATGTTTTGATAATTGCATCAATCTCAATCAGGCCGGCTTTTTTATAAGCACTCCATCTGTGTGCCCCATCTAGAATTCGATACTTACCTTTTTTACCTGACACTTTTGGATCGGGATAGGCTTGAACCTCAATGGGATCAAATTTAAAATTATCCCTTAGATTTTCAACAAAAACATTAATGCGTTTGTGGTCAATATTTTCTCTTGGATAAATGGATTCATCCAAATAAATATCTGAGACTCGAATTTTGACTAAATCTTCTTTCATAGACTTTATAACGAGCGAATTCTGATCCGCCTGAACCTTTTGATTCTCTCTTTTTTTATAAATCATAAACAATTTAAAAGAATATGTTTTCCAGTATCATTTAAAACAGGGCTTGTAAATCAGGGAAATCCAAAACCAAAACTTTTTAACCATTTGAATCGCCCAGGCAGGGATAATTAATCATATTTTCAATAAAATTTTATTTTGATAACAAAAGTGTGCTTTGGGGTCTGAGGAAGAATATTCGTCTGATACCAGGTGCAGAATCCCCAATACTTGTTTTGAAAGTCCTTCCCTAATTTTAATTTTTACTCGTCAGCTTTTATACCATCAATGCTCCCGAGGAAATCGGACTCAATTTATGAAAATTTTTGCATTATTAAGCCCTTTAATATATCACAAAATAGTTATGGATATCATTGGAATCGTTCATCATTTGAAGAATCAACAGTAGTTGCGAGTTAGTCTTGAGTTTTCGGCTTGCAAAAAAAAATGAAAATTCCTGTCATGCAAATCCTATAAAAATTAATGGAAGAATTGTTCATCTGATTGAGCTTGACCAAATATGATTGAATATTCCTTTACACAAATTCGAAATATTGATATGGATTTATTGATCAAAAGGTTTAATCGTTTCGGGTCGACGGATAACCACTTTCAATGCCTGTGCTCGCAACGAACCCGGGCATTGAAAAATAGAATTTATGAAAACGCCATGATTGCACTATACATTTTTTTAGTTCTGATCGCTCTTATTGCACTGATTTTTACAAAAAAAATCCTGCAGTTAAATAAAGGAAAACAACTAGCAGATGCTCAGGTTTCCAGCATAAAAATCAACAAACTATCGTCGCCCGGGACCGTCAAAGTACTTTCAATACTTCCTTTAATTGATTATTACACGGATAACCCGAATTTAAAAACAGAACCCGGTGTCTCCTATCTAATTTCAGCCGATGATACCAAAATCTTGTTGGATGTCGGGTTTAACAAAAAGAAAGAGCATCCCTCCCCGCTTCTCCATAACATGAAAACTCTTGGCATTGCTGAATCTAATATTGATATGATCTTTATCAGCCATCCACACTTAGACCATGTGGGGGGGATGACGGAACAAAAAGAAAAAACATTCAGTTTGTCACAGGGGCCTGTTTCGCTGCCGAATTTCCCGGTTTATTCGCCAGCCAGTATCTCTGCCTCCAGATGGAACCCAGGCCCAGAGACGCAGGTGATTACAGACCCCGCCGTTTTAAGAGAAGGAATCGTCAGTATCGGTGTCATTCCACGATATTTATTTCTCATGGGCTATACCCTGGAAAACTCCCTGGCCATTAATGTTGCAGGCAAAGGAATCGTCCTGATCATTGGCTGCGGTCACCAGACCATTGAGCGCATCATCGAACGGACCCGGGCCCTGTTTGACGAACCGATATACGCAATTATCGGCGGCCTGCATTACCCGGTCAACGGCGGCAGAATCATGATCGGTCCCATCAATATTCAGCGCATTGTCGGATCAGACAGGCCTCCTTGGATCAGCATCCGAGAATCTGATATAAAAAACGCAATTGCGGCAATCAAAAAAGTGTCCCCCAAAATTGTTGCCCTGTCCCCCCATGACAGTTCTGACTGGTGTATTGATCAATTCAAACAGTCGTTCGGCGACACTTATGTGGACGTGAAAGTCGGAAAAAAAATTGTGATCTGATGGGCCGGTGGAAAAAAAGAAATTATTGAATTTTTAAGGTCAGCAAAGATTCAACAATCAGCCACTTAATCTCCAATAAAAACCATTCCGGCAGTTTCTCCCGGAAGCAATTATATTTTCGCAAAAGTGCATTTGTTGAAATACCTTTGCAGGTATAAAAAATGTTGATACGGAATTCTGGAAACAGATTTTATTTACTTATCTATTCGGATATTATTCAAAGTTACAAGATAAACAGATCTGTATAATTTATTGTTGAATCTATATCTGCAGCGCAGCTGAACAGGAATAATTGCTCTTATTTGAAGAAATCCTTAATCGACTGCCAGATTGATTTGGAGCCCTTCTTGGTCCCTTCCCACGCCTCTTTGGAGCCCTTTTTAATTTCTTCCCACGCCTCTTTGGAGCCCTTTTTAATTTCTTTACCGACCTCTTTGGTGTCCTTTTTAATTTCTTTCCCGACCTCTTTGGTGTCCTTTTTAACTTCTTTACCGACCTCTTTGGAGCCTTGTTTTGTTTTTTCCCACGCCTCTTTGGAGCCTTGCTTTGTTTTTTCCCACGCCTCTTTAGACCCTTGTTTGACATCTTTCCACGCCTTCTTTGTCCAGGATTTGGTCTTGTCCAAGGCGCTCTGTTCCGCATATGTAGCGGTGTTGATAGAGAACGCCAGCACGATGAGCAGGGTGGTAAGAAGAATTTTTTTTCGCATAATGATACCTCTCAATTAGTATTTGCTATTTGTTAAGCAAGTAGTAGGATAAAATTTTTCTTCTTGTCAAGAAGAACATAAAAATTAACGCAGACCTCAAGCCCCCTTATTTCAGTCGATGGCCCTGAGCTTAACGTTCAAATTTATTCATTGATAAGTTTCCATTTGGCTATTTCCCTATAGTGTTCTCAATATATAGATGTTAATGGGTCGCTTGATCCGGCCCAAGATTAATTATCCCTGTTCAAACTATTCACGGACTGGAATTCTCAGGAATAACAAAAGAATGCTCTACCGATTAAAATTTAAGAAATAACCGTTCACACTAAATATGTAAATATGGTAACATCACCTGAAAATAATTTATAAACCAATACACTTGGATATTATTATGAAGAAAAGAATTATTGCGGCGTTACAAATTGGTTCTGATTCAAAAGGCACTAGTGTAACTTTGGATCGAATTTTATCTTTTGAAAATGATATTAAAGAATCAAATTGTGATGTGTTGGTTATGCCGGAAGCTCTTTTGGGCGGATACCCAAAGGGGTCAGATTTTGGTACACGTGTGGGATATAGAACTTCGGAGGGTCGCGAAGAATTTTTACAATATTGGCAACAAGCTGTTGATATTGACGGGCCCGAAGTGATTGCTCTTACTAAGCTGGCAAAATATTGTGGAACCTCTATTGTCATAGGCATTATTGAGCGAGGTGGCACAACTCTATTCTGCACAGCTCTGTTTATATCAGATAATGGTGAAGTCGTTGCAAAACACCGAAAATTAATGCCTACAGCCAGTGAGCGATTAATTTGGGGTCAGGGAGATGGTTCAACAATCCCTATTGTGGAGACTGCTGCGGGGCGAATAGGCGCTGCAATTTGTTGGGAAAATTATATGCCGCTTTTACGGTCAACTATGTACGCAAAAGGGATTCAAATATGGTGCGCTCCTACTGTTGATGACCGGGATATTTGGCAGATCAGCATGCGGCATATTGCTTATGAAGGCAGAATTTTTTTAGTGAGTGCATGCCAGTTTAAACCGCCACCTTCAGAGGATGATATCAAAGATAAAGCATGGCCAAAAGACAAGCCGCTGATTCGAGGCGGCAGTGTTATTATTTCTCCCATGGGTGAAGTACTTGCCGGTCCTATATATAATAAAAATGGGCTGATTTCTGTCGAGATTGATCTGAATGATATTGTAAAGGCACGGTACGATATGGATCCAATGGGCCATTATTCTCGTCCTGATGTGTTCAAACTCACTGTGAATGAACAAGAACGCCCTCCTATTTTTAAAATTGGCAATGATACTCTCAAGGAATTTTAAACCCCAAGTTTAAAATAAAAAAATAGCGAATTAGGATTCAGGCTGATATACAAACATCAAAGCTGTTTAAATGGACTCAATGATAATTATCCCTGTACTTAGTTTTCAAAAGCTGAAATTGAGATATATAGATCACAATTTAGCAGATTTAAAAAAAATATTTCCCAAGGTGTGAACAAAAAGGATGTGAATGTATTCACTGTGATGGAAGAAAGGATCATTTGATTGTGCAGTGTCCCATATATTGAACCTCTATTTACAATTATAATTTCTCCTGATACAAGTTTGCCGATAAAAATTAATTGATAATTGCAGTCAGATAACATGAATAAGAACCTGTATGGTAACATTTAGAAAAAAATAAAAATCCTTCAACAGGATAAAAGAGGATATAAAATGGGGAAAATCTGGAAAAAAGAATTTAAAATTGAAGACCTTAATCTTTTTACTAAAGAGTCCATTGTCGGACATGTGGGCATTGAATTTTTGGAAAAAGGGGATGATTTTATAAGCGCAACCATGCCCGTGGATAAAAGGACCATGCAGCCCCTTGGTATCCTGCATGGCGGGGCATCCGTGGTCCTGGCCGAAACTCTGGGCAGCACTGCATCCTATTTGACACTTGAGGACTCCCACTACAGTGTGGGCCTGGAAATAAAAGCCAACCACATAAAAAGTGTTACCAAAGGACGGGTAACAGGTGTGGTAAAGCCGGTTCATCTGGGCAAAACAACCCAGATATGGGATATTTCCATTGAAAACGAGAAAAACGAGTTGATCTGTGTTTCACGCCTGACGATGATGGTTTTAAAAACTGCAACAGATAAGAAGGGAAATCTTTGATAATTCCCCAAATATATTTAGTGTTCTTTTTTTGTTTCTTAAAAAGGTCCGGGGCCTACGCCCCTTCCTCAGGAGTGTTATCCGACTTTAAGGACAAGTGCGGCTGAGGTATCCCCGGCAGCACAACCTGTAAAAAGAACATATCCGCCACCCAACATGGCAGCCTCCTCAATTCCTTCAATAATGGACCGACCGGCTGTGGGGGCCTGGGGATGTCCAAATATCAATGAACTTCCATAATTATTAAAGGTATTAATATCAAGATTCATTTGCCTGGACATATAGATATCATTGGCAGCAAAAGGGTTATGGGTTTTAATCACTTTAACGTCCTCAACTGCCAGCCCGGCTCTTTCCAGAGCCATCTGGGCCGCTGGTACGGGCGCCATTGGCATGTGCGCCTTTTTGACCCTTGCATGGCCAAATGATATCACCTGAATTTCAATATCTGGATCAGCGCTCAATTCTTTTGCTTTTTCCCGGTCAGTAACTATGAGTGCACAATGACCGTCAGCCGGGTGGGTCTGGGAGCCGAATGTCAGTTTGCCATCCGGCAGGACTGGCCTGAGTCCTTTAAGACCTTCTGCTGTGGTTTCCATGATACCTTCATCTGAATCAATCCGGATGGTTTTTTTCTTTGACACCCTGATTTCAATGGGAAACATGTATCGTTTTTGAAATTCTCTGTCATTGGCCAGGGAATCTTGATATTGTTCATACCTTCTTAGGGCGTTTGCATCACACTCTTCCCGGGTAATTCCAGCCATTTTTATGACATTTTCCGCAGTCTGGATCATTGCTCCGCCCGCCCATGGATCATTGCCAAAATGATCCATGACCCAATTTTCTGAAATAACCTGTCCGCCTGGGCCTTTGGGATTTGGCCAGATTGTGTGGGGTCCATTGGAACAGCGATCAGTATAAAGATTATAAACCGTTTCATAGGCCCCATTTTCCACACCCATGGCAGATTGGAATATACCTGTGGTTGAGGTTGAACAGGCCTGGCTTATGAGTAGGCCAGCCGTTTCTGTGGAGCCGATAAGTCCTGATGCCCAGGGACCCCCATAAAAAAGGCCGGGCTGTCCAATGGTAACCCCCAGCATCAGGTAATCAAAAATCTTTGGATCAAAATTCTTTGTTGCAAGCCACCTTTTTGAAGTTTGAGCCCCAAGTGTAATGGAGTTCTCATTGGCAAGACTGCCCTGCCACCTTATAAAAGGGGTGGAATAATATCCTTTATACGGAATAAATGCTTTTGTTAACATGGTGCCTCCTAATTATTTACCTATATAATAACGGCTTCCTTTGTTTTTACCCACCCAACCTTGCCTTTTGAAAACAGTATTTTTAAATACCCCTCTTTTGTCTCTTCAACACTTACCTTGGTTCCGGCATGAAGATCAAATAGTTTTGTAGAAGTGTCTGTCACACCTGAACGTACCGCAACTTGCTCCTGCACAATGACTGCAGTCTGCTTTGCAGATTGTTTATAATAATTCATGCATGTAATGGCTGTGACCAGAACAAATATGGATATCAGGAGAATACCCGTACCTGAAAGAATTTTTTGTTTTTTCACACTTCTAATGGCAGCCCAGATGAAAAAGACAAAAGAAAAGAAAATAGCTGTAATCTGAATTGTTTTTAAGGCAATCAAATTGTCCCAGAAAAAAAGAACATCCATGATATTCATTGTATCTTCTTTTTTATCTTTCACAAGGGTGTTGGCATACTCAAGGTTAAATTTCAGGTCTGGATCATTAGGGGCCAGAATCTTTGCCCTTTCATACCATAAAATAGCTTGGCCGATATCATTGGCTTTTAGATAGGCATTTCCAATATTATAGAAAAGATAGGGGTTTTTAATATTGCTTTTTGCAAGGGCTTCAAACTTTATGGCTGCCTGTTTGAAATCACCTTTATTATATTTTTTTATCCCGTCCATGAATGTGGCGGCAGGATTGGCCATTGCCCTTTGCGGAACACCAGAAAAAATTCCCAGAAAGACAACTGCAAAACAAAGCAGTTTCATCATCTGCTTTATCTTTGACAAAAACATCTTTGCCTTATTTTCATCGATTTTCTCCTTGCCGAATCGAATAGATTCAATGGTTTCAAGAAGATGGGTGATCTGGTCTATCTGGGTGTCATCCACATTGGCATCTGTTAAAATCATCCGGGTTTCTGTTCTTGTGACGGTCTCCCCTTTCTTTTTACCTTTGGCAAAAATCAGCGCCACCAGGCTTGAATAAAGATGCCCTAAAAAATCTTTATCCTCAGGTTCCATTTTGCCTGCCTGTTTTAAATGATGTCTTGCCTTTTCTTCCATTACCTTTTCAATGGATAAATCCTTTTTTACAGCCAAGGTAACCAATTTAACCCCTGAAAATAAAATTGCCGGGATTGACAGAAATAAAAAAAAGAATAGAGGATTTATTTCCCGCCAGTTATCCAATACCTCCAGCCCTTCTTTTATTTCCAGAATATCCTTATTAACAAGGGAAACCTCTTCTTTAACAATCGCTTGACTCGTTGTGTGGTTCAATGGGGTTGCGGCCAGGTGCATTTCTTCAGACGGGGTGACATCCAGAAAGATTTGTTCCGTTGAAATCCTTTGAAAATCCTTTTGATCCACATCAAAATAAACCAGTGATACCGGGTTGATTAAATATTTGCCGGGATTGACAGGAACAATGGCTTTCTTGAATACTTTAAATCCCTCATATCCCGTGTCTGTTAAATGAATGGTTTCAACGGGGTTGTCGTCATAAACCTTAAACGCATCCTGATCCAGGTCCATTTGAGGAAGACTTGCATCCATGATATTGCCTGATCCTGAAATTTTTATGGTGAGTGTTGCAGACTCCCCGGCTTTAAGGCTTGTTTTGTCAATATCTGCTTTAATATCAAAATGGCCCACAAGCCCTGAAAATTTATCATCACCCTGGTATTGGGGAACAGGATTGACTTCAATTTGCACGGGATTTGAAACCACCCTTACAGGTTTAAAATTGTTAGAAGAAAAAAAGGAGTCATTAAAAAAAGAGTCAAACCGCGAATCCCGCTTTGATTCTACAATCACCCTGGCAATCAAAACTGCAGGATCAATATTGAATATTCCAGGGTTTGCAGGGATGATGATATAATCAACCTGGGTCACGTTATAAAGAACCCCATTAATGTTCTGTGTATAATTTTTTTCCTTTTCAAATGGCTTTGATGAAAACCCTTTAAATTCAGGCGGCTTTTCAAACCCTAAACCTGACAATCTTTTTGAGGTAAAAAACTTTAAAGAGAAGACCGTCTGCTCACCCACAAAAAGGCGGGTTTTTGCCATATCTGCTGTGGCAAACAATGCCTTGACATCATCAGGTTTCACCACCTGATCTGATACATGGATGACAATTTGCTTTGTGAAAGCGATTTGACCATCCATAACAGCCTTTATGGCAGGAATTTTTAAGGCCCCTTTTGTCAAAGGAATCAGAACATATTGATAAATTGCCTTTCTTTCGGATTTACCATTAATATAATTATAGCTTGAAGAGGAACCCCGGGATATAACTTTAAAATCCTTGATCATGGAAAGATCCAGGTCAGCTTTACCGCCTATGACCACAACCTGTAAAAAAACAGAGTCTTCCCTGGAAATCTTGGTTTTGTCAACATTGGCAGTGACGTCAAAGCAAACACCTGTGGCCGGCAAAATAGCCACCAACACCAATGCAACAAAAAAAATGCTTTTTAAATTCATACCATTACCAATCTTTTTCAACATGTTGTTCCTGTAGCACAGGTATCATTGCACCTCCAGGTTTGTCTTCAAGGCGGTTGAGCATATTCTCCAAAATCTGATTTGCCTGTTCAGACTGTTTATCTTCCTGGGATGCCGATTTATCCTCCTGGGACTGGGATTGTGTTTTTTCGGGCTTATCTTCTTGTTTGTTTTCAGGCCCTTGTTTATCCAGGGACTGTTTTTGTTCTTCAGCCTGTTTTTTGTCCTGGCCTGACTCTTTGTTTTGCTCTTTATTATCCTTATCCTTGTCCTGGCCTTTATCCTGGTCTTTGTCTGGGTCCTGCCCTTGTTTTTTCTCCTGATCTTCTTTGTTTTCTTTCTTGTCTTTGTCTTTATCAGATTGGGATTCAGGCTGTTGTTGCTCCTGCTGTTTTTGCTCTATTTGTTTTTGTCTGACAATTTCCAGGTTTTCTTTTGCCTGGGTGTCATCGGGAAATTTTTTCAGGATATTTTCATACCCTTTGATGGCTTCATCCAGATTTCCCATTCGAAAGTATGTGTTGGCAAGGTTATATTGGGCATCATGGGCAAGATTGGTATCTTTTGTTTTAAGGGCCTCCATAAAATTTTTCTCAGCCTGGTCATATTCATTGTTCATATAGGCAGCCGCACCAATATTATAATAGAGTTTTGCATTTTCCGGATCTTTAAGCTGGGCGTCAATAAAATGGGTTTTAGCCTGTTCATAATTTTGTTCCTCAAATGCTTTTATTCCAGAGTTTACGCTGGAAGAAACAGTTTTTGCAAAAGCCTGTCCATTCTGGGAGGTAAAAATGCTCAACCCAATTGCAAAAGCAATTATTGACACTCTTTTTAATTTCTTTTTTGAAGACAATATCAATTCTATCAGCAACAACACAATACAGGGAAAAAGAAACCATTGATACCTGTTTTCCCAGATCTTTTGTTTTCCTGATATCAAGGTCTTGCGTTCCATGGTTCCAAGGATTTTATCTTTATAAATCAGGTCAAGATCCATATCCCCGGCAACAGATCTGACATAGGTTCCACCTGTCATGGCAGCCAGTTTTTCAAGAATTTTTGTATCCACCTTTGATAAAATAATATTGCCGGACACATCCTTTTTAAAACCGCCTTTTTCATCTGGGATTGGTGCGCCCTGGATGTCTCCCACCCCGATACTAAAAATCTTAATTCCCTGTTTGGCCATTTCCCTGGCAATATCTTCTACACCACCTGAGGTATTTTCTCCATCCGTAATAAGAAGGATGGCTTTTTGGGTATCAGACTCTTTTTCAAAACCATTATAACACTCTTTAATTGCGTGATCGAGATTTGTCCCGCCCACGGGCAGAAACCCGGGTTCCAGAACCTTTAAAAAAATATTAAACGCCTCATGGTCAAGGGTTAAGGGGCACTGAAGAATGGCTCTTCCGGAAAAAGCCACAAGCCCTGCCCGGTCGGATTTCATCATGCGCAAAAGATCAATGATTTCTCTTTTTGCCCGTTCCAGCCGGTTGGGCTTTATATCCTGTGCCAGCATGCTTTTTGAACAGTCAAGGGCAATCATTATATCCACCCCTTTCTGGGTGGTCTTTTCCCATCTATATCCCCATTGCGGAGCAGACAGGGCGACAATTGCAAAGGCAAAAGCCATGATCACTAAAATTGTCTTTATCCATCTTCTTTTGGGATCAAACCCCGGAACAATGGAAGAGATCATATTTAATCCGGCAAATCCCAAAAGAATTTTTTTCCGCTTCAGGATGCCATACACCATGATACCGAACACAGGGATTAATCCCCATAATAAATTTAACAGATATGGACTTGCAAATTTCATTTATGGTACCCTTAAAAACCGTGTGTTCGTCAAAACAATGTACATAACAAAAAGGATCAGGCCCAGGGCAAGCAATCCTTGATACAATTCCTTATACTCCACCCATTTTTCAACATCCACCTTTGTTTTTTCAAGGTTGTTGATCATCTCATAAATCTGTCCCAAAGATACTAAATCCCCTGCCTGGAAAAAACCTGCCTGGGTCTGTTTGGCAATTGTTTTCAAAGCATCAAGATCCACATCCACTTTCTGATACACATATTGTTTACCAAACAATCCATCCACAAGAAAAGGGGCTTCCCCTTTTGTACCCACGGCAATGGTATAAATTTTAACTTTTCTTTGAACGGCAATTTTTGTTGCATCCTGCCAGGAAAGCTCTCCTGAATTGCTTTTTCCATCTGTTATCAGAATAATAATATTGGATTTGCTTTTAATATCTTCCAGACGTTTTAAAGAGATGCCAATTGCATCTCCAATGGCGGTCATAGGTCCTGCCGCCCCGATTTTCAAACGGTCCAGGATAAAAGCAATGGTATTATAATCCCGGGTTAAGGGAAGCTGTGTAAATGCATTTGACCCAAAAACCACCATGCCGATGCGATCCCCTTCCCGTTTCAAGATAAAGTCTCTGACCACAATTTTCACGGCTTCCAGGCGCGTTACAATCTCATTGTCCTTTTTAAAATCAAGGGCCCGCATGGATTCGGAAAGATCAAGGGCCAGGATAATATTAACCCCTTCTGTTGTCACGTTTATTTTCTTATCCCCCCACTGGGGTCTTGCAAGGGCAAGGATCAACAGGATCAGGGATATTATTTTTAAAACAGGAATAAATTTTGAGACCATTACCATAAAAGATGGAAAAAGCGTATCAAGGTCTTTTAACGAAGATACCTTGATTATACTTGTATTTTTCTTTCTGAACTTAAAAAAAATGACAAGGCAGAACACGACCAGCAATGATAAAAATAAAGGGGACGCAAATCTGAACATTATTGGTTCTCCCCTTGTTTTTCCTTCTGTTTCATCAGATCTTTTTCTATTTGGGAAATTATCTTTTTGATAATGGAAAGGTCCTGTCTTGCCCCATCTTTTTCAGGAACAATCCCGGCATATTTAAATGGATCACAATACCTTTGAAACTTTGCAATTTCTTTTTTTTGCACCTTATCAAAATCAAGAAGATTGATCCCTCTAATAAATTCCTGGGAGGTCATCTCTATGGCATTGATACCAAAGGAACGGCCAATATATTTTCTTAAAACAGCTGTTAAATCAAAATAAAAAAGCCTTGGATCATTCATTTGTCTTTGAAAAAGAAGATCAAGTTCTTTTAACGCGGCGTCATATGGGGCCATGGGTTTGGGAAGATATCTGGGCTCAGTGATAAGTTTTCTTTTTTTCAAGTATTTTTTTATCAGAAAAAACACCAGGACAAAAACAATGACCGCTCCTGATATCATCAAGATGATTTTAAGAAGCGCGGGATCAAACCCGAACTGGACAGGGGGTCTTATATCGTGGATATCCTGCATCTATCTCAATCGCCTTTCCCTGAATCTAAAGTATTGCAACAGAATATCAGATACAGATGCAGAGGTTTCAAGTTCGATCACATCACTTTTTGCCTTGGAAAAAAGGCCCAGGGTTTGCTTGTGAGCAGTCTGTTTTATAGATGTAAATTCTTTTTGTGTTTTTTTATTGAATGCATCAAACATGATTTGTCTGCCCGTTTCAAAGTCAGACATGGTAATAATACCTTTTCCCGGCAGTTTAAATGCTCCTTTATCATATATCCTTACCCCGATAACCTCATGCTTTTGTCGAATTCTTCTCAGACTTTTCAGATAACCTTCATCCAGAAAGTCAGACAGGACAAACACAAAAGATCTTTTCCTGGATATTTTTGCCAGATAGTCCAAAGCTTCTGATATATTGGTGCCTTTGCCCTGAGGTGAAAAGGTGAATATCTCTTTTATCACCCGCCAGATATGGCTTGCGCCTTTTTTAGGCGGTATATATTTTTCAACCTGATCAGTAAAAAAAATCACACCCACCTTATCATTGTTTTTAATGGCATTAAAGGCAAGAACAGATGCCACTTCAGCAGCTTTTTCAAGTTTCGGGCCTGAAAATGTACCGAATTTTAAAGATGAGCTCATATCAATGAGCAGCATGACAATGCTTTCACGCTCTTCCTTGTAAAGCTTGACAAAGGGCTTGCCAAGCCTTGCTGAAACCTTCCAGTCCAGAGTTTTGACATCATCTCCTGGAGCATATTCCCTGACTTCTTCAAACTCGATACCCGAGCCTCGGAACACGGATTTATACTGGCCGGCCATGATATTGTTTACGGAACGGCTGGATTTAATATGAATTCGTTTTATTTTTTTTATAATATGCGCGGGAATCATTTAAAACTGCTCCCTTTAGGGCACCTCAACCGAGTCAAAAAGGGTCTGGATTATATCGTCCGTGGAGATATCTTCTGCCTCTGCTTCAAAGCTTAAAATAATTCTGTGGCGCAATACATCAGGGCCCACAAGCTTGATATCCTGGGGCGTGATATAGGCCCTGCCTGACAAAAATGCATTCACCCGGGCAGCTTTTGCAAGAAAGATACTTGCCCTGGGGGATGCACCATATTCAATATATTCGGCCACATCCATCCCATATTTCTCAGGATTTCGCGTGGCAAATATCAGGTCTACAATATACTCTTTGAGTTTTTCATCCACATAGATCTGATCAATCACTTCGCCCATGGCGGCAATCTGGTCACAATTGATAACTGGGATAATGGCCTCGGGTTTTTGAAAGCTGTTCTTTTTAAGGATCTCAAGTTCCTGGGTCTTGTCCGGGTAGCCAACCCGCACTTTGAGCATAAACCTATCCACCTGGGCTTCAGGCAAAGGATAAGTCCCTTCCTGTTCAATGGGATTCTGGGTTGCAAGAACAAGAAAAGGGGTGGGTAACAAATATGTCTGATCTCCTATGGTCACCTGCTTTTCCTCCATGGCTTCAAGCAGGGCCGACTGTACCTTGGAAGGCGCCCTGTTAATCTCATCAGCCAGGATAATATTATTAAACAACGGCCCTTTTCTCGTTATAAAATCAGATGTTTTGGGGCGATAGATTTCAGTGCCCGTCAAATCTGCCGGAAGAAGATCCGGGGTAAACTGGATTCGCTTGAACTGAGCCTGCACCGCAGAAGCCAGTGCTTTTACAGCACTTGTCTTTGCAAGTCCTGGAACCCCTTCGATCAGGACATGCCCACCAGTTAAAAGCCCGGTCAAAAGACTGTCCACCAGTCTTTCCTGGCCCACAAGTTCCTTTGCGATCTCATTTCTAATACTGCTGATTAACAGATGATTTTTCTCTATTGATTCTTTGATCTGCTCCATAATTCTTTATGCCCTTATCCTTCAAATTTAATCGTGGCAAAATCTAATTCTTAACAATAAATTTTAACAAATATAATATTTCAAAATAAAGTGTCAAGAAAGGAAATAAGTAAGGAATAAACCCTCACTACTTGTTTATCAGCTGATCAGCATAAAGGGAGGAAGTTATCTTTATCACTTTTATAATGTGATCTCTAACAGCTTTTTTATCCTTTAACGAATAATTGCGGAAGGTCATTAAAATCCCTGTTATAGAAGCAATAAATGCGTGGGAATACAATCTTGACTTCTCATTTTTTACGCCATGCCTTACCAGAAGCTGTCCAAAAAGATCAAAAAAAATCTTGGTGACGGAATCAAACTTTCCCATAACAGGATTTGCCAGATTGTTTTTCAACATCAGATAGGTCATCATCTGAAATGTTGATTCATTTTCAATCAGGTGGTCGACAAATTTTATACCAAACTCTTCAATACTTGCCGGGGTATCCTTTTGAACCATTGCTTTAAACTCTTTGCTGGCAAAAGAAATATCCTGGAGAAACGCTTCATGAAATAATTCTTCCTGGCTTGGAAAATATCTATAAATGGTTGCAGGAGAAATGCCTGCCTCTTCGGCAACTTCCCGCATGCCCACCTCAAAAAATGGCTTTCTGGCAAAAAGTGCCAACGCAGATTCAATGACAATCTGTTTTCTTGCTTGTTTTTCTTTTTCTTTCAGCTCTGTAAATTTTGACTCAGTCACTAATATCCGACCCTTTCTGATTGCATATGATTGATTAAATAGTCTTTTTAATTTATCATTTGTTCATTCATCTGACAAGACAAAAAATATCTCTATAAACATAAACAGCTACAGATATTGACGCTTCTTCCGAAAATTGATACAAACGAATTTTATTTTAACTGATAACATAAAGATATTTTGCCATGGAAATTATCATTAATAGAGATCTGTTTGATTTTGAAATCGGATACTTAATAAAAAGCCCGTGTCTGACTTGTGAGAATAAATCACGACTTCCCCGTTGTCATACAGACTGCCTTATCCTGGACCAAATCCAGACAATGCTTGCACGGGGCATCTCCTCCCAGTCGGCTTCCATAGAGAGTTAATCCCTTTTGAATCCCTTTATTTTTCCAGAAGAATCCAATAGTCTTGTAAAAAAACATTTATCACAAAAAATTTGCAAATTACTTGAACAACTAAATACTGATTCAGGGTTTACCCTGGAAAAGGCCATTCATTCCGGGCTGAAAAATCCTGACAGCGCCATTGGCATTTATGCTGGAGATGCCCAGTCATATCAAACATTTTCACCTGTTTTTGATCCTGTTATCTTGGAATACCATGGGGGGGTTGAAAACTTAAAACACAAATCTGATATCAGAGAGCTTGACCTTCCTGTCCTTGATCCAGAAGAAAAATATATTCTGTCCACAAGGATAAGAATTGCCAGAAATCTTAAAGGATTCAGCTTCCCCTGTCACATGACCTTATCCCAACGCCGTGAACTTGAAAAAAAAATAATAACGGCCTTAAGCTGTTTAAAAGGCAATCTTAAGGGAAATTATTATTCTTTTGAACATGCTGATAAAAAAGAATTAAAACTGCTTGAAACAAAAAATTTATGGTTTCAAAAAGGCGATAGATTCCAGGATGCCGCAGGAATCAATTCTGATTTCCCCAAATGCAGGGGCGTGTATCTTTCTTTTGATAAACAATTGATGGTCTGGGTAAATGAAGAAGATCATTTAAGAATCATCAGCCTTGAAAAGGCATCAGACCTTTCAAAAGTTTATAACCGCCTATGCCAGGCCATTTTAGCATTAAGCCAAACCCTTGATTTTGCCTGGGACAAGACATACGGTCATCTTACTTCCTGTCCCACAAATATCGGTACATCCATGAGGGCCGGGGTCCATATTCAACTTGAAAAACTTGAACAAAAAAAAGAGCTTCTTTTCCAACTCATCAAGGCTTACAACCTTCAAATCAGAGGAACCCGCGGGGAAAAAACAAAGATCGAAAATGCGGTATTTGATATCAGCAATAGTCAAAGGCTTGGAATTTCAGAATCCAGGATCATCCAGAATCTTCATGCCGGTCTTCTGGCCATTATAAAGGCTGAAAAAAGTCTTTAAACATCTCATTATCCTGTCCATGGCATAAAAAATGCTTTATTCAATTTAGACTGTAACGCATTTTATGAGGTGACAGCATGAAAAAAACTAAAACAATATATTGGATACCTGCATTGTTAATTATTGCAGGCATTTTAATTCAGATAATACCCGCATCAGGGTTAGACCAAAGGAGAACAATCGGCATGGATACTAAAAACTCTGAGACCGCTGTCTTTGCAGGCGGTTGTTTCTGGTGTGTAGAATCTGCTTTTGAAGGAATTGATGGTGTTTTAGATGTTATTTCAGGATACACTGGAGGCCATGCAGACAACCCGACCTATGAGCAGGTCACATCAGGCACAACCGGGCATTATGAAACGATCAAGATAACCTTTGATCCTGATATAATCACATATCAGGAACTGCTCAAAATTTTTTTTCAGCAGATCGACCCCACTGATCCTGATGGTTCCTTTGTTGACAGGGGAAGCCAGTATAGTTCTGCCATTTTATATCAGAATGACACCCAGAAAAAAGAGGCCTTAAAAACCATTGAAAAAATAAACCGATCAAAGCTTTTTGATACCCCTGTGGCAACACAGGTTCTTAAATTTAAAACATTTTATGATGCAGAAGTGTATCATCAAGATTATCATAAAAAAAATCCCATCCGTTACAAATTTTATCGGGCAGGCTCGGGAAGGGATCGCTTTATTGAAAAAAAATGGAAAGACAAAGGACATATATTTGATACGGATATGACTCATGAAGTCAGTCTTAAAGAAAGACTGACCTTTATTCAGTATCAGGTCACTCAAAAAAATGGTACAGAGCCGCCTTTTAACAATGAATACTGGGACAATAAAGAACAAGGTATATATGTGGACATTATTTCCAATGAACCCTTGTTTTCTTCCCAGGACAAATTTGTCTCAGGTACTGGGTGGCCCAGTTTTACAAAGCCTGTAAACATGCAATCCATAAAGGAGATAGAAGACAAAAGCCTTTTTATGAAACGAGTTGAGGTGCGAAGCAAAAAAGCAAATTCCCATCTGGGACATGTGTTTGATGACGGCCCAAAACCCACAGGATTAAGGTATTGCATCAACTCGGCATCCTTAAGGTTCATTCCAAAAGAAAACCTTGAAAAGGAAGGATTTAAAGATCTTTTACCCTTATTTGATTGAGTAAAAGGTGAGCAAACACTTGTCACAAATGCCGGCCCCTATAAAAAAAAGCATGGAAAGATTTATGGCAGCAAATGGAAATGAAATGTTTTGTTTTTTGCTTTTAAACAATATGGTTGAAACTAGAAAAATAATTATAATAGCATTCAGACCGGAAAAAATTGATAATAAATAATTTTCTATGGATCCGTTCATTAAAAACAATAATATTGCAAGGCTGAAGAAACTTGTCCAGATCATGATCTGCAGCTTGATTTCATTGTGAGAAAAAATATTTGTAAAACAGGGGAAACCGTTAGGATCATCTGTTTTGGATTGGTGCTGCATGGTTTTTAACAGGATAATAAAAAAATGGGAGATCTGCCATAAACCAAAAACACCCATGAGAATCAAAATATCGGGGTATAGTATGGATTTTCCTGTGGCTGCCCATCCGATTAATGGAGGAAGTGTACCGCTAATACTCCCGAAAACGATTGCCAGCAAAGATCTCTTTTTCAAAGGGGTATAAATACCATTGTAAAAAAGCACTGCCATCCCGCCCCAGAAAAAGGGGACAAACCCTCTGACAAACAGCAGACCTGAAAGTCCGCAAACGATCATTGCCAGACAGATAATCTTTGCATGAAGCACAGGCACTTTTTGCTGCGGCAGACTTCTGTGGCATGTTCTTTTAAAAAACCCGTCATACTCTCTATCCTGAACATTGTTCAGGACAGCCGAACCGCAGGCCAAAATCAATACAAAAAATCCCAGGAAAAGAGAGTCAAAAGAAAAACTCCGGGCAGCCATCACATGGCCCAGAATAGCAGAAAGGCCTATATACAGGCACAATTGTATTTTAAACAATGACAAATAATCTTTTACAAGACAACAAGACCCTTTAAGCGCAACCTGGGAAAAAATTATTTTATCACCATGCATCTTTTTTGTTTATCCATTCTTCATATTCTTCCGAAGAAACCACCCTTAAAACCCCTGTCATACTTGAATGATCACTACCACAGAACTCGGTACACTGGAAAAAGTACTCGCCCTTTTTGTCCGGCAGAAACCAGGCATAGGTATAGATACCTTTCACTGCATCCACCTTCACCCTGAATGCAGGAATAAAAAGGCTGTGAATCACATCTTCCGATGTAATGTTCAGCTTGACAGGCGTGTTTACAGGCACCACGATTTCATTTTCAGTCTCCTTTCCCTCGGGATAATAAAAAAGCCAGGAAAAGGACTGGCCTGTCACCTCTATTTCAAGGGCACCTTCAGGAACATTTCTAAGGCCTGTATACGATTTCCATCTGGATACAAACATTAAAAGGGCTATAACGGTGGGAACAATCACCCACACTGTCTCAAGTATCCAATTTCCCCTTATATCTGAAGGGGTTTTATTCTTACTTCGTCTGTACCGGATAACAAACCATATCATCACAAGTGTAATGGCAAACAAAAAAACAAAAGAAAAACCGATAATAAAATAAAAAGATCTGTCAACCAAGGTGACGGGATTTACGATATCATTCATTTTTTACCTCATCTGAATCCAACATCCCAGAATGTAAAACTGATCATGATGCCAAGAAAAAAAATAGTTCCAAGAAAAGAAAAAACCAGCACCCTTCCCTCATATTTCATATGCATGAAAAACAACAAAACAATAGATCCTTTTATGGAGGCAATGATAAGGGCAATCCAGACATTGAAATTTCCAAGATCAATATAGGAAACTGACACAGTAATGCCGGTTAAGGCCAATAACGCCAAAAGAACTATAAAAAGGGTTTTATATTCAAAATAATGCAAAGTCTGTGTCATTTTCATAGAGTGCTTCCTAAATAACCAGGTAAAATAAGGGGAAAATAAAAATCCAGATCAAATCCACCAGATGCCAGTAAAGGCCCGAGTTTTCAGCCAGGGAAAATCTCTCATGGGTTGTTTTGCCTGTTTGGACAAATACAAGGCTGATAAAAAGCAGGGTCATCCCGATAATAATATGGATGCCGTGCAGTCCTGTAATCACATAATAAAGTCCGAAAAACATATTCTGACCCGGAGGTCCATCCACAAGTTTTTCCGAATTGGGAAAGATGCCAAGATCAATCTTATGGCTCCATTCAAAATATTTATTGACCAGGAAAACAAGGCCGCATAAAAGCCCTGCCACAAGCCCTGTCACTGCCATTTTTTTTTCTTTTTTCTGAATGGCGGTAATGGCTGCGGCAACACTGAAACTTGAAATCAAAAGAATAATGGTATTAACAACACCAAACAAGGTATTCAGTTCCTTGCCGCCATCAATAAAATCACCGGGGTACCTGGCAAAATATACAGCATAAAGAACAAAGAGTCCTCCGAAAAGAATGATCTCAGTATAAAGAAAAAGCCACATACCCAGCTTTTTGCCGGACTCATCCGAATGGGAAGACATTTATTCTCCTTTTATATTTTTGGAATACTTTTTTACAACCCCTGTAAAATCATAAGGGTAATCCGAAACGCATGGTTCTGTTACAAAATTGTGCAATGGCGGTGGAGAGGGTGTCTGCCACTCAAGGGTGGTCCCTCCCCAGGGATCGGCTTGTGCATCCATGGGTTTTCTTAAGGTGATCAAAAGGTTGATGACCATTAAAAAGATCCCGATAATCATGAATACTGCACCAAATCCTGCAAAAAAATTACCCTTGGCATATTGGGGCAGGTAATCAAAATACCGCCTTGGCATCCCCTGAAGCCCCAGTATAAACATGGGAACATAATGGAACATGAACCCGCCCGTTAAAAGGATAGCCCCGATATAGGCCTTTTTAAAATCATACATACGTCCGAACATTTTGGGCCACCAATAGTGCAGGGCAGCAAAAAATGCAAACCCTGCTCCACCGAACATGGTGAAATGAAAATGGGCCACCACAAAGTGCGTATCATGGACATAAATATCTGTTCCTGCGGCACCTAAAACAAGTCCGGTCAATCCCCCAACAGAAAAAAGATAAATAAAGCATAACGCTAAAAACAGAGGCGGTGCCATTTGAATTGACCCTTTATACAGGGTGGCTATCCATGAAAATACTTTGATGGCCGAGGGAATCGCCACGACAAAGGTTAACAGCGAGAAAACAAATATGGCTGTGTCACTCATCCCGCTGGTATACATATGGTGTGCCCAGACAAGTGAGCCTGCAATGGCAATGGCCATGGAAGAGGCTACAATGGCCTTGTATCCGAATATGGATTTTCTTGAAAACACAGGAATGATTTCCGATATAACGCCCATACCGGGAAGAATCATGATATAAACGGCAGGATGGGAGTACATCCAGAACAGGTGCTGGTATAGAATCGGGTCTCCGCCCCTGGACGGATCAAAAAGCCCCACCCCCACATAGCGCTCAATGATTACCAGCAAAAGGGTTATTGAAACTACGGGTGTTGCCAGAAGCTGTACCCAGGAAGTGGCATACAGGCTCCAGGTAAACAAGGGTATCTGCATCCAGCCCATCTGCTTTTTTCTCATCCTATGAATCGTGGTAATAAAATTTAACCCCGTCAGCATGGAAGCCATTCCCAGGACAAAAGCCGCAAAGACTGCTGTGGAAACATTTGTATGGGTTGAAATGGAAAAAGGAACATAAAATGTCCAGCCTGTATCAGGAAATCCATCGGAAAAAAGGGATATAATGGCAATAATACCGCCGGCCATATAAAGATACCATGATAAAAGGTTCAGCTTTGGAAAAAACACATCATCAGTTCCTATCTGCATGGGCAAAAAGAAATTGCCAAAGACTGCGGGCAATGCCGGAATGATAAATAAAAAAATCATGATAACACCGTGAAGGGTAAAAAGTGAATTGTACACTTCAGCGCTGATAAATGTTTCGCCTGGGAACATGAGCTCCAGCCTAAGAAGGCCCCCCAGAATAACTGCCAGCAAAAACCAGAACAGGATGGAAAACAGGTACATCAATCCAATCCGCTTGTGGTCTGTTGTCAAAAGCCAGGACCAGATACCTTTGAAACGGGCAGGAGAAGGGGTTTCAAAAAATGATTTTTCAGTTTCCATAGACGCCTCGCAACGGTTTTACAATTTCTAATATGAGCAACTTGAACAAGTATTATGTATCATGAGACAATTTTGTCTTTTGCTTCTTGTCTCTTTTTGACGGATATATCAAAAAAATAATAAATCCCAGAAGTAAAATCAGGATGGCCGTTCCTGTTATCCTGAATATTTTAAACACATAGGTTTTGTTTTCCGGATCATAATCAAAACAAAAAGCCAGCACTCCCCTTTTTATTGAGATGCCCGGCTTTCCAATCTTTGCCTCGCTTAAGGCCATTCCAAGATCAAAGGGAAGAAAATTGGGGCCATACAGATATCGGATAATCTTTCCATCTTTGGCAAGCACCATAAGAACGTTTGGATGAATATAAAGATGAGTTTCTTTTTTAATAAAATAATAGCCTAAAGAATCGGTCAGTTTTCGAATATTTATATTGTCCCCTGTCAGGTAAAACCATTTGTCCAATGGAAAATCCCGGGTTATCAGGTTGGTATAATTTCTTTTGGCTGTTGTTGCATGGGTCGGGTTTTCATCATCGGAAAAACTTAATGTAACCACGTTAAAATCCTTACCCGGGATCTGATCGACAAGATTCAGGGCAGAAGCAAGATTTGCCTGGAGAAAAGTGCAGACTGTGTTACACATAAAATAGGCAGGCAGAAGCACAACCGGCTTATCAAAAATAGTTTCAAGCTTTATCTGTTTGCCCTTATCATCTTTAAAATAAGTATCAAGGGCTGCATACTTTCCCAATTGTTCTTCAACCTTAACCTGCTGGTTGAGCAGAGAACTGTCTTTTTCGACAGCCATGACGACTTTAGAGTGGTCATGGCTGTTCGGGTCTGTGGTGTGATCTTTCTGGGCCAATGCATCTTGCAAAAAAACAAGATCCACCCAAAAAAAAAGGGTAAAAACGGCTGATAAAAATTTTAAAACAATCATTTAATCTTTTTATTTTCACCGGTTGAATAATTGACTTCCCAGACTGTCCGGTATGGGTGGCGATTCCTAAAAGAATCTTTTCCAGCACCATAAGCCAGCATCACAAGGCTTGTTCCTTCCGGATTGATGGGTTTGTCATATTTATCACCGGTATTAAGCGGCAAAGTAAAAGAAATGGTTGTTATTCCCTCTTTTTCAGTACCAAAAGGATTTATAACATCATTTTTGCCACCCAGTTTCTCATCGTTGCTATGCCCTCTTTTTCTGTCCCCATAATGATCTTCAATTTTGAATGTGCCGTCTTTAACTGCACCGATAATGATATTGGCTCCCTGCATGGCCTTTTCAGGATCAAAGCCAATACCAACCCAGCCCGTGGTTTTTGCAGACAGCTGGACATGGATAAGGTCTTTTTCAATGGCCCATGAAAACTGCATGTCTTTTACTTCAAGTTTATGCTGGTATTCCATTGCAGACAAAGGCAATGTTAATGCCAGGGTCATTAGCGTAAGTATTGTTATCATATAATAAATCTTTTTCATGCTTTTTACTCCTTATCATCCATATTGAAGTTCACCCCCGGAAAATCCCAGCCCTATCGCCACAACCATAGTTAAAAGATAAAAAAAGGATATTTTATCAAATCTGGGGTTTTCAGGGTCATCTATAAAAGTAATTGTTGCCAGAAGTATGGTCAAGACAATGGCAAGGGTTATTTTCAGAATAATCAAAAATTCCCACGCCCCGCCAAAGGTATGCTGCCAGTCCAAGTATCCTGCAAAAGCGGTCGGGAATACGCCCAAAAGCCCTAAGATAATACAATGATATCCGGTTTTTGCTAAGAATCTTAGTTTTGGTACAAAAGATGCCGCCCGGAACACAACCGCCCCCATTACCATCCCCATGGGAATATGAGTCAATGCAGGATGTAAGGGATGGGTGAATCCTATTTTGTTGAGAAATTCAAAAATAAATTCTGTCATGTTATCACCTTTGATTTTAGTTTCCTGTTTTTAAAGACCATGCAAATCCTGTACCCGGATTTTCTTCTGTCTTGATATTTTGGCTTTATCATCGAAAAATAAATTCCTTTTATTTTAATGCTTGAATTATACAAATATTATGAAATAATCGTATAAGGGTTAAATATATTAAAGCACCTTCATGTTGAATAAACAACCATTTAAAGAGTTTAGCAATTGATTTTTAAATATGAAAACCGAACTTATTGATACTTTGCAATTGACCGGCCAGGGCCTCATCAGCATAATTGGTGCGGGCGGCAAGACAAGTCTCATGTTCCGATTGGCAAAAGAACTTGAAAGTTTTGGTAAAAGCGTTTTAACCACAACCACCACCAAAATTTTCATGCCTCTACCTTCTCAATCCCCTTTTACCATCATTGACAGCTCTATTGAAGAAATTATTAAAAAATCAGCCTCCCGTCTTAAGCGTTTTCTTCATTTTTCTGTGGGCCAAAAATATGACCCGGCAACGGGGAAGCTGCAAGGATTTGCCCCGGACAGCATTGATCAATTGTGCCAGGCCGGCCTTTTTGACTGGATCATTGTAGAGGCTGACGGGGCCAGACAAAAACCCCTTAAAGCCACTGCGTCTCATGAGCCTGTTGTCCCGGAAGATACAACCCACCTGATTCTTGTAACAGGGCTTGATGCCGTTGGAAAACCTTTTAATGAAACCCATGTCCATAGGGCAAAACTTTTTTCAAAGAATACAGGATTACCCCTGGGAGGAACCATGGATGAGCAGTCAATGGCAACTTCCATTGCCATTGAGATAATAAAGGCCGGACATTTGAGCCATTCCTCGACAAATTTTGTAATTCTAAACAAAGCTGACAATCCTGAAAAAATAAGCTCTGGTCAAAAAATTGCTGAACTTCTGCAAACAAACAAAATCATTCAAAGGATTATTATAGCATCCCTTATTGATGAATTTGCTGTTAAAAGTTGTTTAATACTTAAAAAATAAAAAGAAACAACAGAAAAACCTTATTTTATGAGCCTTCCCAGAAAAAAAATTGCCGGAGTCATCCTTGCTGCCGGATCAGCATCCCGCATGGGGAAAACAAAACAACTTATGCCCTTTGGAAAAACCACACTTCTGGGGCAGGTGATTGAGAACGCAAAGGGATCAAAATTGCATGAAATCATTATTGTTTTAGGGCATAAGGCTGATGAAATACGTCAAACCCTTGACCTTTCCAATACAAAAATCATCATAAACAAAGAATACTCAAAGGGACAAAGTACATCCCTTATCAAAGGCCTTGAAAATGTCTCGTCCCTTTGTGATGCAGCAATGTTCCTTTTAGGAGATCAGCCCCTTGTCAGTGCCGCCATTATCAACCAGCTGATTAATGCCTTTGAAACCTCAGACGTACCCATTATCATCCCTTATTGCAATAACAAACGGGGCAACCCCGTCATCATTGCCAGGCTTTTGTTTCATCGCTTAAAATCCCTGTCCGCAGATGTAGGGGCAAGGGCTCTTTTTGATGAATTTAAAAAATCCATATTAAAAGTGCAGATTCCTGATAACGCCATTCTGGTTGATGTGGACACAATGGATGATTATGAAAAATTAATTTCAAAAAAATCCGATTCGATGGAATGCGATCTCCCTGAATTTAATGTTTGACTTGACAAATTTATTCTCATAAGGAATTGTGATAAAGTCAAACCTGTTCAGTTTGTAGGTATTACATATTCAATGAATATGTTTTGATAGTTTCAACGAGTTTTAACCCCAAAACTCTAGCCACAAACAAGGAGGACCTATGAGAGCAAAAAAGTATGTATTAAACGAACAAGACATGCCGCGCAAATGGTACAATATCATGGCGGACATGCCAACTCCCATGGAGCCGCCACTTCACCCCGGAACCGGACAGCCCGTCGGACCTGAAGACCTTGCCCCGATTTTCCCCATGAACCTGATTGAACAGGAAGTGAGCACCCAAAGATGGATTGACATCCCTGAAGAAGTCCTGGATAAATATGCTATCTGGAGACCCTCTCCTCTGTACCGGGCTTATAATCTTGAAAAAGCCCTGGACACCCCGGCAAAAATTTATTTTAAAAATGAGGGAGTCAGTCCTGCCGGCAGCCACAAACCCAACACAGCCCTTCCCCAGGCCTATTATAATAAGGTGGCCGGCACAAAAAAGATCACCACTGAAACAGGAGCTGGCCAATGGGGCAGCGCCCTTGCCATGTGCTGCTCATTTTTTGGCATTGAGTGCAAGGTTTTCATGGTAAAAATTTCCTACAACCAGAAACCCTACCGCCGCCTGATGATGGAAACCTGGGGGGCCAATTGCACGGCAAGCCCAAGTAACGAAACAAGGGCTGGCCGCAGCATTCTTGAAAAAGATCCGGATTCTCCGGGCAGTCTTGGTATGGCCATCAGCGAGGCAGTGGAAGAGGCTGTTTCCGATGACAATACCAAATATGCTTTGGGCAGTGTATTAAATCACGTCATGATCCATCAGAGCATCATCGGTCTTGAGGCCATAAAACAGATGAAAATGGCAGGAGACTATCCTGACATAATTATTGGAAGTGCGGGCGGTGGCAGTAATTTTGCAGGGCTTGCCATGCCCTTTGCCTTGGACAAAATAAACGGCCGGGATATTGATATTATTGCTGTGGAGCCGACCTCCTGCCCCACCATGACACGGGGGCCCTTTGCCTATGATTTCGGAGATACCGTCCAGATGACTCCCTTGCTGCCCATGCATACACTGGGTCATAATTTTGTACCAGCCCCTATCCATGCAGGCGGCCTAAGATACCACGGCATGGCACCCATTGTAAGCCAGCTGATCCTGGACGGCATTATCCGGCCTGTATCTGTCCACCAGATTGAAACTTTTAAAGCCGGTTTTACCTTTGCCCGGTCAGAAGGGTTTATCAGTGCACCTGAATGCAACCATGCCATTGCCATTGCCATCAGGGAAGCCCTTAAAGCCAAAGAAGAAGGCAAGGAAAAAACCATTCTGTTTAACTGGAGCGGTCATGGCCTTGTGGATCTTGCTGCCTATGAAGCTTATATGCGGGGGAACCTGTCCGATCATGAACTGCCCCAGGAACAAATTGATGCAGCATTAAATGATATTGCAGCGTTGCCCAAACCCCGACAGGCAACTTAAATTCAACTAAAACTTCACCTGCAACAGTCTTTAAATATTGGCAGACTGTTGCAGGTACTTTAAGAGACAGGAATCAAATGACGATACACAAGGATGAAAACATGAATACACTTCCCTCAGAACCCCCAGAAGATGATGTTCAAATCAGGTGCCCAAGACTTGGACATCAAATCAATTTTCCCTATTGCCGGTCTGAAAACAACGGGCTTCCATGTTTTAAAACCCTTGACTGCTGGTACAACCATTTTGATGTTCATGCCTATTTTAGTGATAAATTAACCAAAGAAGACTTTGAAAAAAGCTTTTTGAACAAGGTAAAACCAAAAATTTCTTCGTTATTTGATTTGATTGAACAGGCCAAAGCAAGAAAAGGTAAACAGGTTTGATATATTTAAAGGAGGTAAACATCCTTCCAGAGAAGTTTCCTGTTTTAGATTTTTATCCCTTTAATGTGAAAATATTCCAGGACACGGACTCCATACCCTTTGACAAAGCCATCACCTTTTTCATCGGTGAAAATGGTACTGGCAAATCAACTTTGCTTAAAGCCCTTGCTTACAGATGCGGCATCCATATCTGGCAAAGCGAGTTCAATTTAAGGTGTGAGCGAAACCCCTATGAAGAAGACCTGTACAAAGCAATTTCCATTAAGTGGGAAAATGGTCCTGTACCAGGGTCTTTTTTCGGGTCCCAGATCTTTTCCCATTTTGCAAAAAACCTTGAAGAATGGGCCTTTAGTGACTCTAAAATGCTCAAATATTTCGGGGGAAAGTCACTGATCACCCAATCCCATGGCCAGTCGCTCATGTCATATTTCCAATCCCGGTATAAGATTAAAGGATTATACTTTCTGGATGAACCAGAAACAGCATTGTCCCCATCTTCTTTGATTGAACTTTTAAATCTTTTGATCAAAATCAACCAACAGGGCCATGCTCAGTTTATTATTGCCACCCATTCCCCTTTTTTGATGGCCTGCCCGGATGCCCGGATTTACAGCTTTGACACTCCGGTTATTGAACCCATTCAGTATGAGGATACACAATATTATAAAATCTATAAAAATTTTATGATCCATCCTGAAAAATTCATAAAAACCAACCCAATTTGATAGAGTTAAGATGAATCCTCTTTCTGACACGACCTTAAATACAGTAAGTGTGCCTGATAATTTTTATCAGGTTTTTCTAACGGCTCAAAATTATGTAAGAAACTATTTTTCCATCAGTCAACGTGATCCTGAAAAAGGATCCATTAAATTTTCAGGGGAACGATACATCCTTGTCAGAGCAGCCTCCATGTCAATAGAATTTTTTGATATGATGGCGCTTTTGTATAAAGACAGGGGGGAAGAAGAGTCAAGGACCCTTTCCTTTAATTTTCTTTTTGATATTGCCCATTCAATCGGGAAAGCAGATGCAAAAAGTTTTTTTTCTAAAATGAAGGTGAAAGACCCCATTGAAAAACTTTCCGCAGGACCCGTCCATTTTGCTTATACTGGATGGGCATCCGTTAAAATACATCCTTTATCAAAACCCACGGCAGATGAAAATTTTTATTTGATTTATGATCACCCTTATTCATTTGAAGCCCAGGCATGGATGGACAAAGGGGAAAAAGTCGAGTTTCCCGTCTGTGTTATGAATGCCGGATATTCCTCGGGCTGGTGTGAAGAAAGCTTTGGCGTTTCCCTTGTAACGGCTGAAATAGAATGCCAGGCAAAAGGCGACCGACACTGCCGGTTTATCATGGCCCACCCTTCCAGGATCAAGGATTATATCAGTGATTATTGCAAAAAAGCATATATTAAATACGAACATTACAAAAAAATTGACATCCCGGAATTTTTCAAGCGCAAACGCCTTCAAGACGAACTTAGCAATTATAAGATCCATCTTGAACAGATTGTCCAGGAACGGACGGACAACTTAAGAAAAACCAATCAAAGACTTGAGGAAGCCAATATTGCCTTAAGGGTGGTTTTGAAACAGATGGAACAAAAAGAAAAAATTAATAAGGACAATTTTTTAATCAATATCAAGCAATCCATCATGCCCTTTCTTAAGCAGCTTGAAGAATCCGGTTTAAATAAGGGGCAACAGATATTATTAGATCGGCTCCAAATAAATATGAACCAGGTCACATCGCCTTTGATCGGAAAACTGTCCTCCAAATACTTGAACCTGACCCCAATGGAAATCAAAGTGGCGACCCTTGTCAAGGATGGGGCCGTAAACAAGGAAATCGCACAGGTTCTCAATGTCTCCTTAAATACGATCACTTCCCACCGCTATAAAATACGGACAAAGCTGGGGCTGAGAAACAAAAATATAAACCTGCATACCTATCTGCTCTCACTTGAGGAAGAATAATTTAATGAGTAGTGATTTTTTAACACCATTATATAGCTATTTTTACAGTATTGACCCGAAGTTTTTAATATTTCTATAATTTTAACTCAGCATTTTTTATTAATAAAGGAAAATCATCATGAAAATACTCGTCAGCGATCCCCTTTCCAATGTGGGAATTGAAATCTTTAAAAACACACCCGGTATTGAAGTTGATGTCAAAACAGATTTAAGCCAGTCTGAACTTGAAGACATAATTGGTGTTTACCATGGGCTTTCCATTCGGAGCAAAACAAAAGTAACCGAACAAGTAATTTCCAAGGCAAAAAACCTCAAGGTTATCGGCCGGGCCGGCATTGGGCTGGATAATGTGGACATTCCAGCCGCAACCCGGGCGAATATCGCTGTAATGAATACCCCCTTTGGCAATACCATCACAACGGCAGAACATGCCATCGCTATGATAATGGCCCTTTCCCGCAATATACCAAGGGCAACGGCAACCCTGAAAGACGGCGAATGGGAGAAAAAAAATCTTAAGGGCCGGGAAATATTTAACAAAACATTAGGGCTTGTGGGTATCGGCAACATAGGAAAGATTGTGGCAGACAGGGCCATGGGGCTTAAAATGAAAGTCATTGGATGTGATCCATATCTGGACCCTGAAGCCATTGAAAAAATGGGAATCCGACACGTCAATTTTGATGAGATACTGGCTGAATCAGATTATATCTCCATTCACACACCTAAAACACCTGAAACCACTAATCTGTTCAATAAAGAAACCCTGTCAAGGATGAAACAGGGTGCCATGCTCATCAATTGCGCCAGGGGCGGTCTTGTCAATGAAGACGACCTTTATGAGGTTTTAAAGTCCAACCACCTTGGTGGAGCTGCCCTTGATGTATTTGCAACGGAACCTCCCGGAAAAATTAAGCTCATGGATCTGGATAATTTCATCTGCTCGCCCCACTTAGGTGCTTCCACCCATGAGGCCCAGGATAATGTGGCAAGAGACGTGGCAAACCAGATCACTGAATACCTGTTAACAGGCAAAGCCCCCAATATTGTCAACCAGAAAAAATGATTTTTTCCTAAACAGACCAGGATTAAGCATTTTTTTTAAACCCCAATAATAGGAGGAGTTATGAGGACCAAAAAGTTTGTTTTATCTGATCAAGACATGCCCAGACAATGGTACAACATCATGGCAGACCTGCCCAATGGAATGGAACCCCCTCTTCATCCCGGCACGGGACAACCCTGTGGCCCTGAGGATCTTGCCCCGATTTTCCCCATGAACCTGATTGAACAGGAAGTGAGCACTCAAAGATGGATTGACATCCCTGAAGAAGTCCTGGATAAATATGCTATTTGGCGACCTTCTCCTCTTTACAGGGCATACAATCTTGAAAAAGCTCTGGACACACCGGCAAAAATCTATTTTAAAAATGAAGGGGTAAGTCCTGCCGGCAGTCATAAACCCAACACAGCCATTGCCCAGGCCTACTATAATAAAGTTGCTGGAACTAAAAAGATCACCACGGAAACGGGTGCAGGCCAGTGGGGCAGCGCCCTTTCAATGTGCTGTTCTTTTTTCGGCATTGAGTGCAAGGTCTTTATGGTAAAAATTTCTTATAACCAGAAACCCTATCGCCGCCTGATGATGGAAACCTGGGGAGCCAATTGTACGGCAAGCCCCAGCAATGAAACAGCGGCCGGCCGGTCTATTTTAGAAAAATATCCGGATTCTCCGGGCAGTCTTGGCATGGCCATCAGCGAGGCAGTTGAAGCGGCAGTGGGAGATGAAAACACCAAATATGCCCTGGGCAGCGTACTCAACCATGTCATGATCCATCAGAGCATCATCGGCCTTGAAGCCAAAAAACAGATGGAAATGGCAGGAGATTATCCTGATGTCATTATCGGCAGTGCGGGCGGGGGAAGTAATTTTGCAGGCCTTTCCTTTCCCTTTGCCCTGGATAAAATAAACGGCAAAGAGATTGACATTATTGCTGTGGAACCAACATCCTGTCCTACCCTGACCAGAGGGCCCTTTGCCTATGATTTCGGTGATACCGTCCAGATGACACCCTTGCTACCCATGCATACCCTGGGCCACAATTTTGTACCGGCTCCCATCCATGCAGGCGGGTTAAGATACCATGGCATGGCCCCACTTGTCAGCCAGCTGGTTCTGGATGGCATCGTCAGAGCGGAATCCATCCATCAAATGGAAACCTTTAAGGCAGGCATGACCTTTGCCCGGTCTGAAGGGTATATCTCTGCTCCTGAATGCAACCATGCCGTTGCCATGACCATTCGGGAAGCCCTTAAAGCCAAAGAAGAGGGCAAGGAAAAAACCATCCTGTTTAACTGGAGCGGTCATGGCCTTGTGGATCTTGCGGCCTATGAATCTTATATGCGGGGCAATCTTTCTGACCATGAACTTCCCCAGGAACAGATTGATGCAGCACTGAAAGATATTGAACCCTTGCCCAAACCCAGACAGGCAAAAAAATAGAACCCTTACCAGGCAAACCCGGATGCGTCCTCTGACAAAGAAAAAGCATCCGGGTTTGCATTTTTGCCCATACAACAAACCATAAGGAAATAATACCATGCAAGACAGAATCCATAACTTTAATGCCGGGCCTGCTGCATTGCCTCTGCCAGTCCTTGAAGAAATCAGAGACTCTTTTTTAAATTTTGCAGGCAGCGGCATGTCCATTACTGAGGTCAGCCACAGATCCAAATGGTTTGATGATGTTATCAATGATGCCATTGAACGTACCAAAAGACTTTTAAATCTTGATGACCAGTATAAAGTGCTTTTTTTACAGGGTGGTGCCAGCATGCAGTTCTGCATGACCCCGCTGAATTTTCTTTCCAATGGTTCCAGTGCCGATTATATCAACACCGGGACCTGGTCAACCAAAGCCATTAAGGAAGCACAGTTGCAAAAAAAGCCCATAAAGGTTGTTGCTTCTTCTGAAGATAAAAATTTTTGTTATATTCCAAAAAATATCTCTTTTAACAAAGATGCGGTTTATGTGCATCTTACATCAAACAACACCATTAAAGGCACCCAGTTTGAGTCCCTTCCCGACACAGGCACAGTGCCCATGATCATTGATATGTCCTCGGACTTCATGTCAAGGCCCATAGATATGAGCAAAATCGGCATGATCTATGCCGGCGCCCAGAAAAATATCGGGCCTGCAGGCGTATGCATGGTTATTATCCGGCAGGATCTTCTGGATCTTGTACCAGACAACATCCCCTCCATGTTAAGTTACGCCACCTTTGCAAATACAAACTCCATGTATAATACACCCCCTTGTTTTGCCATTTATACCATCCAGCTGGTTATGAAATGGCTGGAAGAAACCATTGGCGGTCTTGAAAAAATGGATGCGCGAAACCGTGAAAAAGCAGATCTGCTATACAATTTCCTGGATGCCTCAAGCTTTTACCGGGCCACGGCAGACATAGGATCGCGGTCTTTAATGAATGTCACCTTTCGCCTGCCAGATGAAACCCTGGAAAAAACCTTTGTTGCAAAGGCCATGGAAAATGGTATGGGTGGTCTGAAAGGTCACAGAAGTGTGGGCGGATGTCGTGCGTCAATTTATAATGCCACGGGCATTGATGCCATCAAGGATCTGGTATCTTTTATGACTCAGTTTGAAAAAACGTCTGGATAAAAATTGGTAAAAATTGGGGTCAGGCTTGGAACATAATGGGGTCAAGCTTGCGTTGTTGCGTTATTGAATAATAACACAACAACGCAAGCCTGACCCCTACTACCCGAACCCCACTTATTTTACAGAGTCAAAAGCTTTTTTAAATCTTTCCAGGGAGCCTTGTATGGTTTTGTCCGGCACGGCATAGGAAAGTCTGAAATGGCCTGGCCCACCAAAGGCTGTTCCTGGAACAGCAAGAATGTTCTGTTCCTTTAAAATGTTCACAAATTTAATGTCATCTTTAATGGGGCTTTTGGGAAACAGGTAAAACGCGCCATCTGGCACGTCAAATTCATACCCTGCCCCATGAAGGCCTTTACAAAACATATCCCGCCGTTTTTTATAAATATTGATATCCACTGTAACTCCCTGGAGCTGTCCCACCACCTGCTGGAAAAGAGCGGGCGCATTCACATACATCATGGTATTGGTCACTCCTGTAGCCCCTGCAATGATGGCTGCATCTTCGGCTTTGGGATGAATGGCAAGATACCCGATTCGTTCTCCTGCAAGCGACAATTCCTTGGAATAGGATGTCAGCACAATGGTATGGGGATAAACATCAAACATGCACGGGACCTCAACACCATAGACAATCTTTCTATAAGGTTCATCAGAAATCAGGTAGATCCGTTTGCCAAATTTTTGACTGGCAGCTTCAAGTATCTTTCCTAACCCCATAAGTTCTTCTCGGGTATAAACAGCACCGGTCGGATTATTGGGTGAATTGATCAACATGACCCTTGTATTTTTGGTAATGGCGTTTTCAATGGCATCAAGATTCAGGTGAAAATCGGGAAAAGATTTCACGGTTTTTAAGTTTGCACCGGCAACAAAAGCATACTGGTTATACCCGACAAAATAGGGTGCCGGCGTAAGAATATCTTCTCCCGGATTTAACAATGCCCGCAAGGTATCATTCAAAGCTCCTGCCGCACCAGCAGTCATCACAACAAGGTCTGCTGTAAGCCCCACATTGTATTCTTTGTTTAAATAATCTGCCACTGCCTGCCTTACATGGGGATATCCTGAATTGGGCATATACCCGTGGGAGGTGGTCTTGCTGTTTATCAATTCAATCAAAGCATTTTTTACCGCTGCCGGCGGGGGAACATCCGGGTTGCCAAGGGAAAAATCAAATACATTATCAAGCCCGTATTTTTCCCTCATTTTAATCCCTTCTTCAAACATCCTCCGGATCATGGATGCGGCTTCAACCATTTTAACCATTTTATCTGCAATCGGCATGAGGATTTTCCTTTCAAAATTAGAATTTAAAATTTCTTACCATACATCAAATGTTTTAAGATGAAAATACCCCTTTAAAAAAGGAGTTGTTACTTTTTTGAATACAATCTTTCATCTGTCTTACATATTCTGGTCTTACCTCATCTTTCCAGCGAGGATACCCGCCCTGCCATACATACCGGATCAATTCATGAAATACAATTTTATCAAACAGATAGGAACCAATTTTGGCCTGGCAGTCCTTATAAATCTCAATGGAAATATCTTTAATGGCTGAAAAGGGTTCAATATGAGATCTCACAATTTCCCGGGTTTTAAATCCATCTGGATTCTGCTTAAACGCTTCAGGATCTTCTGGAAAAGGAAATAGAGTATATAGTTTTCCGATAAACCCGGTAAACCTGATCCCGTGGATGGCCCCCATCAAATCCCCGATATCATTGGGATCAGCTATATAATAAACCGGGTGCTCGAACCTTTTTATCCCGGAATCATCCTCTTTTGCCATCTCAATAACCCTTCGGCAGAAATCATCTGCAAAAAAGAAATACTTTTCCAATAACAGCATATCTGACTCAATATTAAAAAAACCAAAAGCAATATTTCCATGACTTTTGGATCTAAAGGATAATGGCATCTAATTGCTCCTTATTATATTTTCTCCCCCTATTGCTGGTAAAAACCAGTTTTAACAAGTCCAAGTGTACACAATTTTGAAAAAATCTCAAACCTAAGTTTTTCTTTAACTTGACGCTGGTCTGCAAATCTAATACTCATTAACTATTAAATATTTGAACAGGGAACAGGATGTATAAAGGATAGAACCTGATGAAAAAAAGAATACTTGTGTCAAGACAATTTCCTGATGCAGGAATAAGCCTGCTTAAAAAAGAGGATTTTCTTCTCACAATATGGGAAAAGCAAAGACCCATGACACAGAATGAACTCATTGAGCAGGCAAAGAGCCATGATGCAATACTGTGCACCCTCACTGACAGGATTGACAAACATTTTCTGGAACAATGCAGCCTTCTTGAAATCATCTCTCAATTTGCCGTGGGCTATGATAATATTGATATTGACATGGCCACCCGTTTGGGCATTCCTGTCGGGTTTACACCGGATGCCATGAGCGAAGCAACGGCCGATATTGCCTTTGGCCTGATGATCGCAGTTGCAAGGAAAATGTTTTTTCTGCATAAAACCATTATCAAAGGCCAGTGGGGATATTTCAATCCAACGGGAAACCTTGGCATTGAATTAAAAAATAAAACCTTAGGGATTTTCGGGCTTGGCCGGATCGGCGTTAAAATGGCCCAACGCTGTAAAAATGCATATAATATGGATATTATTTATCATAACAGAACCAGGGATAAGGATGCTGAAAAACTGCTAAATGCAAGCTATGTCGAATTTGACGATCTTCTCTCAAAAAGCGATGTGCTTTCGGTTCATTGCGCATTGACAAAAGAGACAAAAGAGATTTTCAATGGCACGGCCTTTAAAAAAATGAAGCCTTCGGCAATTTTTATTAATACTGCAAGAGGCCCTATCCATCATGAAAAAGATCTGGCCCATGCCCTGCAAAAGGGTGATATCTGGGGAACGGGCCTTGATGTGACAAATCCTGAACCCATGCAACAGGATAACCCGCTTCTCTCCATGGAAAATGCCTGCATTCTTCCCCATGTGGGATCAGGAACAATAGAGGCAAGGAACCAGATGTCTGTGCTGGCTGCCACAAATATCATCCAGTTTTATAAAAACCGGCAGGTGCCGCATATAGTCAATCCAGAGGTATTGGAACACTTGATTCCTGAAACATAATAAAGGATTTCCCATGAATCTAGATATTTTTAAAACCATGAGCAAAAAAGAGCTTCAGGCCTATATTGAATTTCTCTTATGGAACTACAGGGTCATGGATGCATTCTGGTTTATCAAGATTGCTGAAAACTTTGATCAGTCAACGGCAGAAAAAATCAATGAACAGGTCTGGGACAAGGTTGCAAGCTATGCTGCCAAGGATCTCAAGGAAAAATTCAATATTTCTGAAAAAGGCCTTACAGGGTTTGTCCAGGCATTAAAATTATTTCCCTGGTGTATTCTTGTGGGCTACAATTTTGTGGAAAAAAAAGATAAGGTGATCATCGAAGTGCCCTCATGCCCAGCCCAACAGGCCCGTCTCGACCGGGGCCAGGGCGAATATGTCTGCAAACACATGCACATGAAAGAATTTGCCAGCTTTGCCAGAGCCATTGATGAGCGCATTATTGTAGAATGTATGTTTGCACCGCCAGACCCCCATCCAGATGACATGTTCTGCAAATGGCGGTTTACCCTAAAATAAACTTCGGAGGGGTCTGAAAAAAAAATTAGGTGGTGGTTTTTGGATAAATTTCTTGATTTCTTTTCATTTTTTATTGTATTCAATGAAAAGCCTAAAAGTTTTTCCTCATTGATCAAGACAAAAGATAAATAAAGGGGTGACTTGATGCTTGACAACAGATCATTAACCGGACGGTATTTCGGTCTTTTCTTGTTCGGTCTTTTCCTGTTTTGCTATCCTGTTTTGACTATATTCAATCTGCCGATTAGTTTGTTTGGAATTCCTTTGTTGTTTTTCTATATATTCACTGCCTGGTCTGTATTGATTGTTTTCATTATTTTTTGTGGGAAAATTCCAGATACGATCCATTCATCAGAACCAGATACTGCCGGAAATCATTTAAAACAATCAGGTTGAGTTAACGTTTGACAGCCTGATTAAACTTAAAAAACAGAACAACTATGTTAGAACAAAAAATCATCATTTTTGTTTCTTTCGGATATATGGGACTCCTGTTTGCCATTGCCTTCTGGGGTGATAAACGGGCAGAAGCCGGTAAAAGTATTATCAGCAACCCCTATATTTATGCGTTGTCTCTGGCGGTTTATTGCACCGCCTGGACCTTCTACGGGAGTGTGGGAGCGGCAAGCCGATCAGGTGCCACAGGATTCTTAAGTATTTATCTGGGTCCCACCCTCATGATGATCCTGGGGTGGCCAATACTCAGAAAGATTATCCATATCAGCAAAATCAACCGAATTACCTCCATTGCCGATTTCATTGCCTCCCGGTACGGTAAAAGTGCCGCCATTGCCGGTGCTGTTACGATTATTGCGGTTCTCGGCATTGTGCCGTACATGTCTGTCCAGATTAAAGCCATATCAACCTCTTTTCAACTGATCAGTCAATATCCGGACGTTTATATGGCCAAAACCGTGACCAGTCTGCCGGCCATGAAAAATACAGCATTTTTTGTGGCCATTTTACTGGCATTGTTTGCCGTAGTTTTCGGGACCCGCCATCTGGAAGCCACCGAGCGACATGAAGGGTTGGTGGCAGCCATTGCCTTTGAATCCAGTGTAAAACTGATTGCCATCATATCCGTGGGGCTTTTTATCACCTATGGGCTTTATTCTGGATTCGGGGATCTGTTTACCCAGGCAAGCCTTGTACCACAGATAAAGCAGCTTTTTGTTATGGAGGTCAATGCATCGACATTTACAGGGTGGTACAATGCCCTGTTCCTGGCGATGATGGCCATATTTCTGCTTCCCCGCCAGTTCCAGGTGATTGTCGTAGAAAATGTGGATGAAAACCATTTAAAAAAGGCGGTCTGGCTTTTCCCCTTGTATCTTCTGGCCATTAATATTTTTGTCATCCCCATTGCCTTTGGCGGTATGTTGTATTTTTTTGAACAATGCGCATCAGATCCTGTCTGCCAACAGGAGTTGCCTCAAACATTCGGCGGTATACTGAAGTTTGCAAAAGGAACAGTGGATGCAGACTATTTTGCTCTGACGCTTTTGATGGCCAAAAAACAACAGGGTCTTGCGTTATTTGCCTTTATCGGTGGGATGTCTGCAGCAACGGGAATGGTAATTGTCGAAACCATTGCGTTGTCCACCATGGTCTGTAATGAACTGGTTATGCCGGTACTGCTTCGTCTTCCCTTTTTAAAACTGGAGCAAAAGACTGATTTGAGCCATCTGCTGTTGATTATCCGGAGAATCAGCATCTTACTTATCGTGCTTTTAGGGTATCTTTATTTTCATTATGTGGTTGAATATTACTCTCTTGTTTCCATTGGCATGATTTCCTTTGCAGCCGTTGCCCAGTTTTGCCCGGCCGTGATCGGGGGAATCTTCTGGAAAGGGGCGACACGGCTGGGTACGCTTTGGGGATTGCTGGCAGGTTTTTTTATCTGGGTGTATACTCTGGTGCTGCCGTCACTTGCCCAGGCAGGCTTTCTTTCCCGGGAGTTGCTGACCCATGGGCCTTTTGGTATTGAATTGTTAAGCCCTATCCACCTGTTTGGCCTGGATGTTCAACATCTCGGGTTTAACCAGTATACCCATGCCGTGTTCTGGAGTATGGTTGTAAATTGTGCATTATTTATCGGTGTGTCTCTTTTTTCGAGACAAAATGCCATGGAGCAGAAACAGGCAACCCTCTTTGTGGATGTATTCAAGTATTCAGCAGAATCGGAAAAATCATCTTTCTGGAAGGCTAGCGCATCTGTGGTGGATTTAAGAATGCTTCTTGAAAGATTTTTAGGGAAAAGCCGAATCCATGATGCCTTTTCTCTGTATGCCAGGGAACATCATATCAACTGGGAGCAGGAACTTATTGCCGATGCAGGACTGGTAAGTTATGCAGAAAAGCTGCTTGCAGGTGCTATCGGGTCTGCATCCGCCCTTGTAATGGTGCGCTCTGTCGTGGATGAAGAGCCTCTGGGAATGGATGAAATCATGCATATCCTGGACGAAACCCAGCAGATGATTATTTACAGCCAGGAACTTGAAAAAGCAACCAGGGATCTTGAGGCAGCCAATGATCGGTTAAAAGAGCTTGACCGGCTGAAAAATGAATTTATTTCCACCGTAACCCATGAACTTAGAACCCCTTTGACCTCGGTCAGAGCATTGGCTGAAATTATTCAAAAAAGCCCTGACCTTGATGCCGAAAAACATCATAAATTTGTCGGTATCATCATCAAGGAGAGCGAAAGGCTGTCCCGGTTGATCAATGATGTGCTTGATTTTCAAAAAATTGAATCCGGCCAGATTCACTGGCAGATGACCCGGCTTGATTTTAGAGAGGTCATTGAGGACTCTGTTTTTTCAACGGGCCAGTTAATTGAAGAAAAAAAGATAGCGTTAATGCTTGATATATCTAAAAAGCCCGGTTTCGTATCAGGAGACAAAGACCGTCTGATACAGGTAATGGTGAATCTGATATCCAATGCAGTCAAATTTTGTGATCCCGATAATGGCAGAATCAAGGTCGGGATGCGGGTGGTAACCGACAAAACAGGCGATAATAAAAACAGATATTTAAAGGTTTGGGTTAAAGATAATGGTATCGGCATTGGTAAAGATGACCAGGAGATTGTTTTTCAAGAATTTCGTCAGGTCATCTCCAGGTCAAAGGGAAGACCGGGTGGAACAGGCGTTGGATTGACGATTACCAAACATATTATTGATTCCCATGACGGAAGGATATGGGTGGACAGTGAATTGAATAAAGGAGCGACTTTCTTTTTCACATTGCCTTTGGTAGACTGAGCAAAAAAGAAATCCTGTAACCGCTCATAACAAATTATATTGTTTGCAAAATAAAGGGGGCAAAATGAAAAAAAGAATCTTGATTGTTGATGATGAACCCAATATTGTCGTGCCTTTAGAATTTTTGATGCAGCAGAATAATTACGATGTGCAGACCGCAGAAACCGGGGAAAAAGCACTGGACCTGATATCGAACTGGAAGCCGGATCTTATTTTGCTGGATATTATGCTTCCGGGGATGGATGGGTATGAAGTATGCCAGAAAATCCGTCAGGAAAAAGAACTCAACCATATCAGAATCGTTTTTTTATCTGCCATGGCCCGTTCCATTGATATTGCAAAAGGCATGGGGCTTGCTGCGGATGATTACATCACCAAACCCTTTGCTATAGATTATGTGGTAAATAAAATAAAAGAATTATTGACTGACAATCCTTGAATTGTTTATTGATGTTAAGAACTCAGGCTGTCTGTAACACCGATAAAATCAAAACTCAATTTTGCCTGTATTGCCTTTATTTTTTTTAATACCTCTTTTAGCATTCTTTTTTCGATGGATGAGAGGTGTTTGGGATTGATATAATTGTCCGGTTTTATATTTTGACCGAGAATCGCCTGGATCTGCCCCATGAATCGTATCTGCATGTTGAAACTGTAAGACTGATCCAATTCATTATATTCATTGCGCGACAAGATTTTTTTTACGTATAAGTGGTACAACCTGTCCTGGGTGGAGGTTTCCGTGATGTCATGTTTCAGGGAATAAATCCTTGCAAAGTCAACAATGGGAATGCCGGCCATTTTGATATCAATGCAATGTCTGTGCGATCCTTTGGACTTTAGTAAAAAATTGCCGAACAACCCAATAGGGGGTCTAAAATATACGGCATTTTCCGCCATGTTTCGGAAAAAGCCTGTCCAGTTGGATAAGCTCTTCATCAGATGGGCAGTTAGTTCATCGGTGATCCATTGTGCCCCATAAGCAAATCGGAAATCAAAAAAAATGCTGGTATGAAGCAGGTCTTCCGGGGATGCGGCATGTATCCAAGATGAAAAATAGTCTTTCCATATTGAAAGGGGCTGACACCATTGGGGATTTTTCGCCATGATGCCGCCCTGACAAAAATCAAATCCTGACTGATCCAACCAGTCGCAGACTTTTTCTCCAAGTTTCAGAAAATAGGGTTGCAGATTTTCAATTGTCTGCTGATCATCCGGATCCTTAAAAATGATGGCATTATCCTGATCTGTTTTCAGAGTTTGCTCTTTTCTTCCTTCACTGCCAAGTATAACAAAGGCAAACGGCACCGGGGAGGGCCCAAGTTCGGCTGTTGCAAATGTCAGCAATTTGTTTAAAATGGCATCTGAAAAAGCCGTTACCAGCCATGTCACCGTCCTGATTTTGGTTCCGCTGGTGAGCATGCTGTGGATGAGCCTTGGCAGCTGGCTGTGCTTGCCGATGATTTCTTCAACCCGGCAGGCCTGGTTAATTTCACGAATAAGAGAAGTGTAGGAAAGTTCTGTCAATAACCGGTTATCCAATTCCAGTGTTTGATCTGAATGATCAAAAAGCTCAATGTCCCCAATCTGTATCCGGCTTTCCGGTAGGATAGAAACAGGTTCAAGGGCTTCTTGCGCCAAACTCTCATCAGCCGGGATGAAAAACCTTAAACCGGGCATGCCATCAAAGTCATCGTGTTCTGAATATGTCCAGAGGGCACTCTGGTGTTGGTTGAGGGCATCTTTCAAACTGATATTGGAGACATTGTTTGGTGTGCCGATATCAAGGCCGTCCCATTGTTTAATCAATTTTGGGCTTATCGCCCCTCCTTTCCAATTGATATCAAGCAGGACAATTTGATCTTTTTTATGAAAGGAAAAAGTAAATTCTGTCTGCCCTGTTGTTGTTTTCAGCCTGTCCAGTATAAAAAGCATCGTATTTGTAAATATGTAAGGATCTGCTTTGATTTTTATATTTTCAATATCAGAATGTTTTTTAGTGTGAAAGGTGATACCCAGTCTGTCCTGGGCCCGCCTGGATACTATTCGCATAAATTCCCTTATGAATACAGTTTTTAAGGACTTTTTAGCTTTGATAAGGCTTGTATATTCATCTGATACGCTGTTGAGAATATCACTCAGGACAATGGATTCATTATATATGATCTCTTTAAACTGGTGCTGCTTTTCTTCATCCATTCGGGGGAATTCTCTCATGGCCTCAATAGCGGCTCTGATACTGGCCATAGGAGATCGGGCATTTTTTGATAATGTTTTTAAAAGAGACTCCACCCTTTTTTCTGCCTGGTTTTGCAGGGTGATATCATCGAGAATCAACACAAATCCTGTAAACAGAGTGGTTATACTTAAAACCGGCACAATCTGGCCCTCTAATATCCGGTTGCTTTTTTTTAATATAAAGGTTGAAACTATGTTGGTGCCATGTTGTTTTAATTGTTCATTGATTTCGTCAAGAGCATGTTCAATAAGGTTTTTGTCAATGAATGATGTAAGGGGTTTGCCTGTCATGGAAACAGGAGAGGCAGATTTCTTGTTACCCGGCAGAAGATATGATTCAGACTGGCTGTCATGTATCAGGATGGAACCATTAGCATCACAAATAGTGATGGCTTCCGGCAGTTTTGAAATAAACGAGGCCAGAACCTGTTTTTCTTCCATGATGTCGTTCTTACGATGCATAGGTTTTAAATATCAGCCTTTATATTGCAGAGTTAAATTATGCATGAATATGTTCGCCAGCATCTTCCATCGGCATGATAACACTGTAAACGCCTTCTTCCAAAAGGCATTTAAGATTTGGAAACACTTTTTTGAACACTCTCATTATTTTATAATTGGAAAATAATACCTCAGCGGTAAAAGCCTCAATGCCTCTGTCTTTTCCAAGCCTCATCAACAGAATCACCATATGGGTAGCAATGCCGAGGCTATTGTAGTTTTCATCGACAATTATGGCGATTTCAGCCCTTTTGCCTGACGACTCTTGTAAGTATCTGGCTTCGGAAATTAAAATACCCTGTCCGGGTTCCCCGACCAGTCCCACGATGGACATGGTGTTTTCCCAGTCTATATTAACATAGTCCTGCATTTTTGAATGGGGCATTGTGGTTATGGTATGAAAATACCGGTTATAAATGGATTCATCGGAAAAACGATAAAACAGCCTTCGCATTTGTTCCTCGTCCGAAGGCTTTATGGGCCGGAATCGAACAACGACATTATTCTTAAATGTCTGCTGATCGTCAATTTCATGGGGATAAAAGCGGGAGCTTCTTTTTAAGAATATCTGGTCCGGGTAGAGAATGTTTTTTTGTTTGGCCTGATTAAACAGATCCAGGCGGTCATCCGGGTGAGCGATCTCGATCATGGCTTGTGCTCGTTCCCGGATGGATAGCCCGTTAAGCATGGCTGTCCCATATTCGGTTACTACCATGTCAATAGATTCTTCAAACCCCAGCTGATTATAATACCGTTCAATCGAAAGCCTTATGTTGGAATCATTGCGCAGGTTTCTGGAAGGAAGGCCGACTATTATACGCCCGTCCTTGGAAATCTGGGCGCCTAAAAAAGAATCTATCAACTCCATGGGGCCGGAGATCACATTCCCTTTTCCGTGGTGCAGAACAATGCGACCGGCTAAATCCACCTTGCGTGCCGGAATAACTGCAACAAATCGTGAATTTTTTCCAATATTGACCGGATCAAATACAGTCTGTATTCCCTGGAACTCCACAAACGGGTTCCGGTCCAGCCAGGTCATCAGTTCAGGGGTTCCAAAAGCATAAGATGCAATGGATTTTCCCTGAAAAATGGTTTTATAAAGATTGGTCACAGCTCCTTTTTTGATCAGGTCCATTAAGGCATCGGTAAATACCGGGGAATGGACCCCAAGGTGGCGTTTGCCTGCAAGCTGCGGGCTTAAGGCTTCAAACAAAGGACCAATGGAAAACGCAATACAGCTTTTATCCTGGATCAAGGAAGCGATGCGCCTGGCAATCTGGTCAAAGGGCGGGCCGGTTTTCCAACGTTTAAAATAAACCAGGTCTTCTGTTGAATAGACAAGCAGGTTAAATTCAGATATATTGACGAGGGTATCGCCGAATGTCCATGGAATTTTTGGATTGATTTCTCCCACAACAAAAGAGGCTTGTCTCATGGCAGACCGTGCCACATCCAGGGAGACTCCCAGGCAGGCGTTTCCGGAATTATCAGGTGGTGTAATCTGGATAAATACAGCATCAACCAGGATACGCTTGGAATCAAACAGCCGGTTAAGCCGGGTGAACCGTGTCGGTATCAGGTCAACCAGCCCTTGTGTAATGGCATTTTCCATCATATTACCGAAGCTGAATGTCTTAAATCTGTACTTATGGGAATCAAGGGTTTTAAGGGAAATGGTATCGCTGAAATTCACAAGCTGGATCAGCTCAAGATCAGCCAGGTTGTGATAATCGGATTTCATCAGACATTTTACCAGAGTTCGAGGCTCAGAAACACCTGTGCCCAGGAAAATACTCATTCCAGGTTTGATTTTTTTCATGACAACATCAGGGTCAACAATTTTTTGTTGCCAATTCATATTTATCCCTTGATTAAAGCCATATGAGATGAATCTCATCCAGGATATCCTTTGTACACTGAACAACGGCAGACAGCAGGTGAAGTCAGAAGAAGAAAGAATTAAGTATGTCCGAAGAATATGAATCTAAGTCATTAGCTTTATTAAAAATAGATAGAAACTCATTTTTTGTCAATAGAAGTATGAAAAAGGATTGGAAAAACTATTGTCAAAAATTAAACCAGCTCCCCTTTTCTCACCTTACCAAGTGAAGTCCTGGGAAATTCAGATTTAAAGGTAACCTTTTTAGGCCATTTATATTTTGCAAGCTTGTCTTTACACATGGCAATGACATCTGCCTGGGTCAATGAAGCGCCGGAAGAAGGTATAACAAAAGCATGTCCTGTTTCACCCCATGTTGCATCAGCCATTCCCACAACAGCCGCATCCTCGACTTCTGGATAAAGTTTAAGGATTTTTTCCACCTCTGCCGGATATACGTTTTCCCCGCCGGAAATATACATATCCCCGGCCCTTCCCTCAAGATAGAAAAACCCCTCCTCATCCATCCGGGCCAGATCCCCTGTATGAAGATACCCGTTCTTAATGGTTTCTTCTGTTTTCACAGGATCCTGCCAATACTCTTTCATCATAATAGACCCCCGGACAACAATCTCGCCTATTTCACCGGGCTTTGCAAGTTTCCCCCGGTCATCAAGGATACAGACCTCTGCATGGAAAACAGGCCTTCCCACTGTTCCCGGCTTTTTTAAGGAATCCTCTTCAGAAGCCCATAACAAAATAGAGGTCTCTGTCTGGCCCATGATCTGGCGAAAGCCAAGGCCTGCTTTGGCACACTCTTTGATCAAATCCTGGTTAAGTTTTTCCCCGCCACCGGCACAGACCCGCAGAGAGGAAATATCTCTGCGATTTTTAGGATCAATTTTTAACAACTCCCTGTATACCGTTGGAACGCCTAAAAACTTGGTAACCCTGTATTTTTCAATATCCTGGTAAATCAGGAGAGGATCAAATTTTCTGTGAAGGATAATGGTTGCCCCTTTATAAAAAATCGGGGCTGCCTGAATAAAAAGACCGCCGGAATGAAACAGGGGTAAAAGAATCAACATGATATCGGAAAAATGAAGCTTAAAAAAAATATCTGCATTCAGGCAGTTAAAAAAGGTTTTCCTATGGGACAGAACCGCACCCTTTGGCTGTCCTGTTGTGCCCGAGGTGTACATTATGACCTGGGGTTCTTCAGGATCCGCAGGACCAAGGCTCCTTGTCAGAAAAGCCCTTTTCCCATCAAATTTCTCAGTTTCTTTGACAAAATCAAATACCCGTCCATTGAACTGAGCCTTTCCCACAACCGCCACCATCATGGGGGGCAGATAGCTTTCCAGTTCAAGTGTATTCACTGTGCTTTTAAATCCATCTCCATGGACAAAAAGCCTGGGCCGGCAATTGTTGATAAAATAATCCAGTTCAACAGATGTAATTCGAAAATTTATGGGAACAAAAATAGCCCCAAGTCTTGCACAGGCAAAAAACAGATCAAAAAACTCCAGACAATTATTCAGCATCACAGCCACCCTGTCACCTTTTTCAATCCCAATGGACTGGAGCCAGCAGGCTGTCCTGTCAGCCCTCCTGCAAAGCGCCTGGTAGGAAATGGTCTTTTCTTCAAATACAATTGCCGGCTTGTCCGGTGTCAGTTCAGCCCATCTTTGCACCCACCATGCAATATTCATGGATTTAATCATTTGTCTTCCCAAAAGGCATAAGCATTATAAGTTTTCATCCGTTTATTTTGTCCTGAGTATCAATCTCTTTGGAAGTACTCTTTTTTACAGCAGTGATCGTTTTATTTCAACCCGAGATTGTCAAAAAAATGTTTGTGTTTCATCCGGTATAAATTTTTATCTTCCTTAACCAGGTAAAAACACCGCTTGTTGTCATCATCAAAACACTCAAACAATCCAGTATAATCTTCTTTATCCATGACATCGCAGATACGGGATACATCATCATTGAATTTTCTGCAGACCAATGCCCAGTCTTCCTCTTTGCCATCTTTTTTAATGGTGATTTTTTTGGATATTTCTTCAAACTCCGCCTGAATGGATTTCATTGTTTCGCCCCCAAACCATATAATTTAAGTGAACAAAAATTAAAGTAACTGAAATAATCTTAACAAAAGACAGCAAATGATGTAAAACAAATTTAAAATAAAAATAAAGACACGCTTGTCTAAAAAAAGGATTAAACATGAAAACAGGTCGTAATGATCCATGCCCCTGCGGCAGCTGGAAAAAACATAAAGAACTGGGCCTGGATTAAATATGGGCATCTATAATAAGTACGTTCTTCCCAAATTGATACACTGGGTTTGTTCAGGAAAAGATATGAGTAATCAACGGGCAAAAGTTATTCCCCATGCCCATGGAAGAGTCCTTGAAATAGGCATCGGAGCGGGACTAAATCTGCCATTTTATAATCCGGAAAAAATCGGTTTTTTATGGGGTCTTGATCCTTCAAAACAATTGCGGGAAATTGCAGAAAAAAAGGCCGTTGATTTACCATTCAATGTTAAATTTATCGGTTTGTCCGGAGAAGAGATTCCCCTTGAAAAAAATGATGCAGATACCGTGGTGGTCACCTATACCCTTTGCACAATCCCTGATGTATTAAAGGCTTTAATTGAAATGAACCGGGTTTTGAAACCAGGGGGCAATCTAATTTTTTGTGAACACGGAATAGCACCTGATGATATAATCCTTAAATGGCAGAACAGGATGAACCCGATCTGGAAAAGGGTAAGCGGCGGTTGCAACCTTAATAGACCCATACCACATCTTATTAAAAAAAGCGGTTTTAAAATCAAACATCTTGATATGGCTTATATGAGCAGCTTTAAACTGGCAAGCTTTAATTACTGGGGTACTGCTGTGTCTGGATAACCTTTGTCAAAGGATAAAGATGTTCTGTAATTCCCATGGCATTGGGATACGATATTATGATATCAGAATCCAACTGACGTGAAATGGTATTGATCTTATTTTAGTTTTGAAAAAGTCAATCAAATCTAAGGAGCGTATAATGAAAAATTATTCGAATGTGATATTATTCGTAATTATTGTTTTAGGTTTTAATAACCTTTGTTTAGCAAATCCGCTGTCAAACATCATGTCGTTGTTTCAAAGAGACTTGGTGATTGATGTATCCTATCAAAATCATAAAAATCTTATTCAAGGTAGTGAAGTATATTTAGCAGAAGATCCAAAAGGCCAAAAGGTATTAATAGGGAAGGTAAAAAAAGTATCTTTGGTTGAGTCTCAAATGTCCAAAGTTGAAATCATTATTGAGAAAAAATATAAAGAAAAAATATATGAGACCACACCATTTGTTTTGATGAGCAATGTTTTTTCAAAGAATTCAAGCGCATACATTGTTGCTATTTCTTCTTTAGATACATCGGATAAAATACCTTTGAAATCAGGATCTTTAGTGAAAGGAATTACCTTTTTCGAATACAAAATTGATAGGGCTGGGGGGAAGAGTTAAAAAAGGCAATGAATAGTATTAAAAAACAAAATGACGAACTTGTGAGTCAACTTGAAAAATATATAGATACTTTTAACACTGAAGCATTCCATAAAAAGATAGGTGAGCTTGTTAATCAAATCTCACAATTTTCAGCAGAGCAAAAAGAAGCCTTTAAAAATGAGGTTTTACCAGCGCTCAGAAAGATGTTTGATTCGATAATGGAACAACTTGAAGAACAAAATAATATGGAAAAATCAAAGGATTTAGAAAGACAATTAAAGGAAATAGAAGATATGGTTAATGTCTGATAATGAGGTGTCCATGAATTATTTTGATTTCAGGTTTGCGGCAAATACGCATTTGTATTTTGGTGCAGGCAAATTTAAATTGCTTCCCAAATTGATTAATAATTTTGGCGAGAATCTGCTATTGGTATTGGGTGGGCAATCTTTTAAAAAAACCAGTCATTACAAATGGCTTTTAAATGCCCTGGAAAATAGCTCCGCCAGGATGTATTGTGCATCCATTCAATCAGAACCATCACCAAACCAGGTTGATGAAATAGTCCAGATATTTCAAAAAAAAAATATTCAGGTTGTGGTTGCCATTGGCGGCGGCAGTGTGATTGATGCTGGAAAAGCAGTTTCAGCAATGCTGACCAAAAACACATCCGTTTCAGCCTTTCTTGAAGATGTGGGAACCCAAACCCATGATGGGGGAAAAATTCCCTTTATTGCAGTGCCCACAACAGCTGGAACAGGGAGTGAGGCAACTCAAAATGCCGTGCTGAGCCTGGTCGGCAAAAAAGGTTTTAAAAAATCCCTTCGCCATGAAAACTTCGTTCCTGATATCGCGCTGGTTGATCCTGAACTCACCCTTTCCTGCCCCGGGGAAATAAGTGCTGCCTGTGGCATGGATGCGTTAACCCAGTTAATAGAGTCCTATGTCTCCATCAAATCTTCTCCAATGACTGATTCCCTTGCGCTGGGTGGCTTACGCGTTATGGGAGACGCAATTTTAAAATCCGCAGTCCTGGATCCCAATGATCTTGATGCCCGCACAAGAATCTGTTATGGATCATATATTTCCGGCCTAACCTTGGCAAATGCAGGGCTTGGTGTGGTCCACGGGTTTGCCTCGGTTATTGGCGGGGGTTTTCCCATCCCCCATGGAGTTGTTTGCGGAACATTGCTTGCACAAACCACTCAAAAAAATATTGAAACACTGATCCTTCTTGACCCCGAAGGTGATTCTCTTTTAAAATACGCCAATGCTGGCAAATTACTTGGAAAAACAAAAAACAATGACCCCATCAAAAATGCAAGGATTCTTTCAGATCTTCTTATGGAATGGACTGAATTCTTAAAAATCCCCAGGCTTAGCCAATTTGGTGTCACCAGGGATGATATTAACGAAATAGTATCTGCTACAGGCCAAAAAAATAATCCTGTCGCGTTAAAAAAAGAGGAGTTAAAAAATATTTTAAAAGACAGGCTTTAAATATTTATTGTAGATACCGGCCAAATTAATATAAAAATATCGCAAATTCATGACCTTGGGCTGCTGCTAAACTTTCCCAGACATAAGCCAGTTGATAATTTTGCGTTACCCCTGTGCCGTTAGAATACATACGGCCAAGAATGAACTGAGCCGAAGCATCTCCCTGGTCAGCTGCTTTTTTAGGACCCATAACCCTAATATCTGTCGGAACAATATCTTTTTCTTTGACAGGTTCTTTCTCCTTAACAGCCGCTTTCTTCTGTTCAAGCGCTTTCTTTACTTCAGGTGATTTTTCCTTAAGATGTGCTTTCCTCTTAACAGGCGATTTTCCTGCTTCCTGGGGTGAAAGAGTTTTCCCAGGGTCAATTACAGATTCTTTTAATATTATACTGCCCTTTGGCGCCATAGCAGAAGGGGTCTTGGTTCTGGTACCAGATGTGTTTTTGTCTTTTTGCTTTGGTAGGGTCTGATAGTTGCTGAAATGGTGAACCCCATTTTCAACCTAATGATAATATTGAGCATATATCATACAGGGGAAAAAGAACAAAAAAATGAATATAATTATTTTTTTTATAACCTGTCTTTACTTCTATCAACCATTACCATTTTTTAAAAGTATGCGGCAAAATTATTTTAAAGTCTGCCTGCCTGCTAACCGACCAAAAGGTTGATGTCATATTCTAAAATAATATCCATCAGCTGTTTTGGCGGTTTTTTATCTGTAATCAAAGTGTCAATCTCTTTGATACTTCCAAGTTTGACCATTGCATTTCTGCCAAACTTGGAATGATCTGCAACAAGAAAAACCTTTCTTGAATTTTCAATAATTGTTCTTGCCACATGAACTTCCCGGAAGTCAAAATCAAGCAATGTTCCATCAAGGTCAATACCACTGATTCCGATGATTCCAATATCCATTTTAAATTGTTTAATAAATTGAACTGCAGATTCTCCTGTTATCCCGCCGTCTTTGCTTCTTACGATCCCTCCTGCAACAATGACTTCAAACCCCTCTTTTTTGCTCATAATCGCAGCAACATTGATATTGTTTGTGATGATTCTCAATTTATTATGATCGCACAGAGCATGGGCAACATGCTCTGTTGTTGTACCGATATTGATAAAAAGAGAGGATTTGTCCGGGATAATGGATGCTACATTCCTGGCAATTTTCTTTTTTTCTTCAGAAAGCAGCTCTTTTCTATGGCCATAGGCAACATTTTCCACACTGGAAGAGGACCCGGCACCGCCATGATACCTTGAAACATATCCTTCCTTATCAAGAAAGTTTATGTCCCTTCTTATGGTTTGCGGTGTAACATTATAAAGTTTTGCCATTTCTTCCACCGTGGCAAATCCATTATTATTTATCAAAGAAATAATATTTTCATGCCGGTTGCTGATGGCTTTTCGTAAAAAATTCATTTATTTTAATAATCCAAGCATTTTAAATAAATTTATAAGTTTAATAAAGCTGCCAATATTCTACTCCAATCATTCATCTGTCGCAAACCTTAAATATCACAACCAGTCAAAAGATCTTTCAACTGCTTTTTCCCATCTGGAATACAGGTGTTCGCGTTTTTTTTGAGACATGGAGGGAACCCATCTTTTCCCCTCTGACCAGTTCGCCTTCAAATCATTTATATCATTCCAGAACCCTGTGGCAAGCCCGGCAGCATAGGCTGCCCCCAATGCGGTTGTTTCAATTACCGTCGGCCGTATAATTGGCACGTTGAGCATGTCAGATTGAAACTGCATGAGCAATTCATTCAATACCATTCCCCCGTCAACTTTGAGCAGGGTTAAGTCCACCTTGGAATCTTTCTTCATTGCTGTGACGATATCAAGTGTCTGATACGCGTTTGCCTCAAGAACCGCTCTTGCCAGGTGACCTTTATTTGCAAATCTTGTAAGCCCTGCAATAATACCTCTTGCGTCTGATCGCCAATATGGGGCAAACAGCCCGGAAAATGCCGGCACAAAATAAACATCGCCATTATCATCCACTGTTTTTGCGAGCTCTTCTATTTCCCCGGCAGATTTGATAATCCCCAAATTATCCCGCATCCACTGTACCAGAGCACCGGCAATTGCAATGGAGCCTTCCAGGCAATATACGGCTTTTTCATTATTGATCTGATATCCCACAGTGGTCAAAAGACCATGCTTGGACATAACAGGTGTGGTCCCTGTATTCATAAGCAAAAAACAACCCGTGCCATAGGTATTTTTCGCCTCGCCTTTGGCAAAACAGGTTTGGCCGAAAAGTGCTGCCTGTTGATCACCCAGTGCTGCACAAACCGGTATTTCTCCTTTGAAAGGGCCGTCTTTTTGTGTTCTTCCCCAGGTATTATAGTCTATGGAAGGCTTTATATCCGGCAGTATGGATATGGGTATACCAAGCGCCCCTACAATATCTTTATCCCATTCAAGGGAATGGATATTCATCATCATGGTCCTGCTGGCATTGGAAACGTCTGTAATGTGTGATCCTTTTTTGGGTCCTCCCGTCAGCCACCAGATAATCCAGGTTTCAATTGTTCCAAAAAGAACATCGCCTGAAATGATATCTTTTTTTGCATCTGGTATATTATCCAGCACCCATTTTAATTTTGGCCCTGAAAAATAAGTTGCCACGGGCAGTCCTGTTTTTTCAGTGAAAAATGCCTCCCCTGTCAGGGCCACAAGATTTTTACAGATTTCATCTGTTCTTGTGCATTGCCAGACAATGGCATTATAATATGGTTTTCCCGTTTTCTGGTTCCAGACAACACTGGTCTCTCTTTGATTGGTTATTCCGATGGAATCAATGGATTCTGCAGAAATTCTTGTTTTATCCAACACTTGTGTAATAACCGAACAGGTGTTTTTCCAGATTTCAATGGGATCATGTTCAACCCAGCCTGGTTTGGGGAAAATCTGTTTGTGCTCTTTCTGGGCAGAAGCAAAAATATTGCCTTTTTTATCAAAAAGGATGAACCGGTTACTGGTCGTCCCAAGATCTATTGAACCGACATATTTTAACATAATTTTACCTCCAATGCTTAAACATCACCATTGTCTTACGATATCACTTAAATAACCTTCTTTAAATATAAATATACATTTTTTTACATTACCATAAATTTTTGCATAAAGAACTCTAAACAACATATTATTTTCATTTCATATTCGTTTTTTTCGCTTGCACAAGTTTTTAAGTCATGGTATTTATTTTTTTGAACATGTCGACAAAGGATTTCCCAGTGAATAAAACCATAGAAACAGATGTATTGATTATCGGTGGCGGGGTAACGGGAACGGGAATCGCAAGAGATCTTTCCCTTCGCGGGCTGCAATGCATATTAATTGATAAATCAGATTTAAACGCGGGTGCTTCGGGTGGGAATCATGGCCTTTTGCACAGTGGTGCAAGATATGTTTCTTCAGATCCAAAAGCTGCTGTTGAATGTAAAAATGAACTGGAAATCCTGAAAAAAAATGCCGGGCACTGCATTGACGACACAGGAGGCCTGTTTATTGCCGTAAAAGGGGATGATGAAAAATATATTGCCGCCTTTCCAGGCATGTGTGAAAAATCAGGGGTGTATTGCAAAGAAATTGATGTGGCCCTTGCCAGAGAAATGGAGCCTGTTTTATCAAAGGATATGATAGCAGCTTATGAAGTCAATGATGCATCAATCAATCCTTTTAAGCTTTCCATAGAAAATATGAACGATGCTGTTTTAAGGGGCAGTCAATTTTTAAGTTTCAGCAAGGTTACTGGATTTAAGATTACAAATAATTCCATTGAATATGCCACCATCATTAACCAGAATAATGGGGAAACTTTTCAGATAAAAGCCCGCACCTATGTTAATGCATCTGGAGCATGGGCTGGCATTATTGCTACCATGGCCGGCATAACTATCAACATGGTCCTGTCCAAAGGCACTCTTCTTGTCACAAGCAAGAGAATGACAAAAAGGGTTATTAACCGACTGAGAAAAGCCACGGATGGAGACATACTGGTGCCTGGCGGGGTAGTATCAATAATAGGAACTACCTCGGTCCGCGTTGAATCTCCTGATAATATTTATCCAACTATAAATGAAGTTGACCATATTATAAACGAGGGCGGAAAAATGGTACCTGCCCTAAAAACCTGCCGGTATATCAGGGCATATTCCGGGGCCAGACCGCTTGTCAGTGAAGGGAACAATGAAGATGACAGAAATGTCAGCAGGGGATTTACCCTGCGGGATCATAAAGTAGACGGGGTTGATAATTTTATCACAATAACCGGCGGAAAATTGTCCACTTACCGCCTGATGGCGGAAAAGGCATCTGATCTTGTCTGCTGGAAGCATTCAATATTTTCAAAATGTTTGACAAAAGATATTCCCCTGCCATCGACAAAAAGCGGTGAGTGGTCTGAGCCCGGTATGATGGCAACTGAACCTGGTATGCTGTCAACCGAACCGGTCATATCAAAGGCTGACAACGACCCAATTTTATGCGAGTGCGAAATGGTACCCCAGAAAGCCATTGATACACTTATAAATTCAATTCAACAGTCCAGGGGTAAGCCAGACCTGAAAGCCATCGGGGTCAGGAGCAGGATCGGCAAAGGCCCTTGTCAGGGAACCTTCTGCAGCTTACGAATCTTTTCCCACATGTATGACAGCAATGTCATCCAGGATCATTCAGATATTATTGATCTCAAACTCTTTTTAAATGAAAGATGGAAGGGCGAGCAATCTCTTTTGTGGGACCAGGCACTTGCTCAATCCTCGCTAAAAGAAATGATACATTGCGGGGTATTTGGATTGGAACTTACGGGCAATAAAAATTTAATATAAATGAAGATAATAAAAAATACAGATTGTGACGTTCTTGTTATTGGTGCAGGCCTGGCAGGTTACATAGCCGCAGCCCGTGCATCAGACCTTGGATTGAAAACCATTCAAGCCGGAAACTCTGCCACCCTTTTTTTTGCCAGCGGATTATTTGATTTATTAGGGGTTTTTCCGATAGATTCCGGAAAAATACTGACCAAACCCTATTCAGCAATTAAAAAATTACAATCTGATCAACCTGAACACCCCTATTCAAAAGTAAGTCAAAACCAGATCCAAGAAAGCTTTCAATTTCTGACAGACTTTTTAAGTTCTGCCGGGCTTAACTATCAATTGTCCGGCCCTGACAACAAACAAATACTAACCTCTGTTGGGACTTTCAAGCCCACATATATGGTTCCTGAAACCTTTTCAAAGGGGTGCGATCTGCACAAGGATGAAAAAAATCTTTTAATTGTTGATTTTAAAGGGTTAAAGGGCTTTTGTGCCAGACAGGCAACCGCAGGCTTACAAAGAAACAAGGGTAAAACCTATACCCTGAGTATTGATCTGCCTGAAAATAACGGCAGTTTAAACCCTGTTCATCTGGCAAAATTATTTGAAAACAAGGACTTCATACAGAGACTCTCAGATAAAATCACTGGCTTTTCAGAAAAAGCAGATATTGTAGGGATGCCTGCCATATGCGGGATTCACAATAGTTTGGACATCGTAAAATCCCTTACAAAAAGGATTGGAATGGATGTTTTTGAAATACCGGGCATGCCACCTTCCATACCAGGTCTGCGCTTGAAAAACGCATTTGAAAAAAAATTATCTAATCCTCATGCAACATTTTTAAGCAATGCTAAAGTTATTTTTCATGCCATGGAAAAAGACCATTTCATACTCCAGGCAGTAAATGATAATTTTGAAACCAGGATAAAAGCTAAGGGTGTTATTCTTGCCACGGGCAGATTTCCAGGGGGAGGCCTTTTTGCCAAAAGAAATATCGTTCTTGAAACGATTTTCAATCTGCCGGTTTTTCAGCCAGAAACCCGTGACCTTTGGCACCAATTGAATTTTTTTGATGCAAAGGGACATCAGATAAACCAGGCGGGACTTGAAACCGATGATACGTTCAGACCTTTGGACAAGACAGGAAAACCAGCCTTTGAAAATTTATATTGCGCAGGCTCCATTATCGCCCATAATGACTGGGCCAGACTTAAATCAGGAACAGGGGTTTCCTGTGTATCTGCCTATACTGCCATTAACAGCTATTATAAAAAAAACATGTAAAATGAGAAATTAATGTTTCAGACTGCACTCTTCATTGCCATAATCTTATCCCTTATTGGGTTTTTGTATCAATTCTTTTTCTTTATTAAGGGAAACAGGAGTTTTAAGGGGAAAAAATGGGTCCCCCGTGGTTTGAATATCAAGACCTTTTTTCTGAACACCATTTTCCAGATAAAATTGTTCAACGCCGGGAAATTAAGGTGGCTGATCCATTCTCTGGTGGCTTCAGGATTTCTATATCTTTTGGTCTTCCATGCCCTGGATGATGTGACCTCATTTTACTGGTTTCAATCTTACCAGTCCACGGTTGATCCCTTTCAATTTTTAAGAAACCTGGCAGGTTTTTTTGTTCTGGCCGGCTGTCTGGGTTTTTTGTTTCGACGACTTTTCTTTTTAAAAACGCTTAAGAAAAGAAAAATTCATTTAAAAGGCCTTTTTTCAATACTATTGATTTTAATGGTGATTTTATCGGGTTTTTTACTTGAGGCAGTTAAAATAATTTCAGAGCCGGTGTTTATGGAAATGGTGGAAGACTATTCTGATATAGATGAAGACACAGGCCTTGAAGATCTGAAAATTTACTGGAAAAAAAATTATAATGTTGTTTTTAATGAGGCCTTGCTCATTACCCAGGAAAAACTTGACGAGGGCAAACAGCTTAATGAGGAATTTTGCATTGATTGTCACTCTCCCATAAAATCCGCTTTTATATCCAGCAGCATAGCCCTGTCCCTAAAAAAATCCGGGGCCTGGCTGAACCATCACAGGGCTGACAACTATGTATATTATGCCCATTATTTTCTATGTCTTCTGATTCTTGTGAGCCTGCCCTTTTCAAGGCTTTTTCATATGTTTCTCATACCCGTTGCAAGTCTTGAAAAAAATTTAAAAAAAGAACAATTGGTTCCTGGCCCAAATCAAGACCAGTTTCCAGACCAGTATCCAAGCCCGGGATATATAAATACAGCAACCCTGTATGCCTGCACAAACTGCAGCTTTTGCTCGGATGTATGCAGTGTTTTTCCCAATTTTTTAATTACAGAAAATATTCACACCCTGCCCCATTCAAAGATTGACGCTTTTAAGAGGCTTTTTCATCCTGGACAATTTGATTCTGAAACATTATACCAGCTTCAATCCGGCAATGGCGATTGTACCTATTGCCACAAATGTACTGATATCTGCCCTTCCGGGATTGATCTTCAGAATTTATGGACCCTTCTCAATCAAAAACTTGTCTTAAAAGGATTTCAGGATAATTACACCTTTATTAAAAGCTTATCCTTAAAACAATGGGCAGAGTTGGAGCCTGAAAAAGAAAAAATTGCCTCAACACAGAAAAAGACCACACAACTCGCAGATAATGTGGCTTCCTTTGAAAATTGTATTCAATGTACCATATGCACAAATGTCTGTCCCGTTGTTGAGCATGATCTGGCCAACAATGACTATACCCCCCAGCAGGTTATGAATCTGTTGCGACTGGGCAAAAAACATATGGCAACGGGCACCCGCATGGTCTGGAACTGTCTGACCTGCTTTACATGCAATGAGTGCTGCCCCCAGGGGATAAGAGTTGCAGACATAATGATAGAATTAAGAAATAATGGAAATTTAAGGGCAGATGCCATAAAACTTGAAAAGATGACAAATAAAAAGGCATGATAATGAAGTTTGCTTATTTTCCCGGGTGTAAAATTCCTTTTGAGCTTGAAGAATATGGGCTTTCCTTTGAAGCCATAATGGAAAAACTATCCGTTCAGCTTATAACCCTGCCCTTTAATTGCTGTGGATACCCTTCAAGAAGTAAAAGCCTTGAGATATCCGTATTATCTTCAATTCGTAATCTTGCCCTTGCCGAAAAACACGGCCTTGATCTCATAACTCCCTGCAAATGCTGCTTTGGTCAGTTTAAGCATGCCATATACGCCTGGAACAATCACATAGACCTGCGCGTCAAAATTAATAATATCCTGAAAACCGAAGGTCTTTCATGGAGCGGGGAAACAAAAGTCATTCATCTGCTTTCCTTTTTGTATCATGACCTGGGTCTTGCCGCATTAAAACCTTTGATAACAAGACCATTTTCAAATGAAAAAATTGTGGTTCAATATGGCTGCCATGCCCTAAGGCCTTTTTCAATCACAGGATTTGATGATCCCTTTGCACCAAAAATTTTTGAAGCCCTTGTAAATATCACGGGATTACAAACCATTGAATGGTCAAAAAGCACTGAGTGTTGCGGAAATCCCATTTATGAGACCAATAGAAAATTATCCTTGAAAATTCTTGAATCTAAATTAAAATCTGCATCTGATTCAGGAGCAGTCTATATTATAAATGCCTGTACCCATTGCCAGATACAATACAATGTTATGGACATGGAACAAGAATTAAAAAAAATTCATGTCATTCCCATCCTTTTCACACAAGTTCTTGGAATGGCAATGGGTTTAACCAGAAAAGAATTGGAAATAAACAATACCCGAGTTTTTAATTTTTAGTACAATTAACTGCTCTAAAGAAAAAATTAGGCTGAGGAAGGTTGCTGCAGAAAATACGTCAAAACCACGGCACCTGAAGTCAGAATTGCACACAACCAGAAAGCCATACTGAACGTTCCAGTGATATCTGCCAGAAAGCCTGCCACAGCAGGCCCTGTGATCTGTCCTGCTCCAAAGAACAAGGTGATAAAGCCAAAGGCTTTTACTGCCTGGGCCGGCCCCATGTAGTCTCCCACTGCTGCTGCCATGATGGTTGGAATACTCCACACGGCCAAACCAAAAATCCCAATGGAAGCATATAAAAATGGATCAGGCAGATTGGCTGCCACAAGGGCATAGGAAATCGTAAACAATGTGTAAACCACCATCATGCCCATTTTTCTGCCCAGTTTGTCAGACAGCCACCCGAACAGCGGACCTGAAAACAAAGAAAGCCCACCCACAACTGCCCAGAATGTTCCTGCAGTGCCCTCGCCAAACCCCCGTTCATTCACCATGGCCGTGACAATAAAAGTGGCATAGACCACATATGTGGCCCCAAAAAGGGTATAAATGCAACCCAGATGTACCATGGTCCATGTATTGGATTGTTTTTTCTTCTGAGCGTTTTTATCAGAAGCAGCCGCAACCATTTGATTTGCATCTCCCAAAGGGGCCAGGCCTTTTTCTTCAGGGTTATTTCTAAGAAGCATTGCAGCTATGACAGCTATGACAATAGATATGATGCCAATGGTCAGCCAACCCGTGCGCCAGCCCTCTACCCCCTGGCCGGCATTAACCCAGGGCACAAATAAACCCGTAAAAACAATTGCCAGACCGTTTCCCGACAACATGATCCCGGCAGCCCGTCCCCGGGTGCTTTTTAAAAACCAGTGAGAAACAAGGCCCATCATGGGCACATTTGCCAGGCCTGAACCAATGCCCGTTGCCACATAAAGGGCCATCACTTCAGTAAATGTCATGGCGCGGCCGATCAAAACCATGGAAACACCTACCAGGACAAGGCCAAAGGAAATGGTCCAACGTGCACCAATGGCTCTGGCAATGATACCGGCCAGCATCACGGAAATCATATATCCTACAAAATTACCCGTCCCGATTAAACCCATTTGAGAATAATTCAAATTAAGCGAAATCCCCATGGACGGCAGCAGCATCCCCAGAGAAAAACGGCCCAGGCCAAGACATGAAAAAAGAACCATAATGCCCGTTAAAGCAATGATCCAGCCGTAATGCAATTGTGTTCTGCCTTCTGACCCTTGATTTTTCATGTGTATCAGCCCATACTCCCATGACAGGCATTGAAATTCAAATTGAAATGATAGATTCTAAAAATATGGTTTTTTTACGCGTTCTATTTTTCTTCTTCCGTCAATTCTTTTACAGGCAGACTGATTGTAAATTTTGTACCTGAGCCAAATACAGACTTAAAAAAAATATTGCCATGATTCTGCTCAATATATTTTTTTACGTTGGATAATCCATAACCAACGCCTTTAATGCCGGTTTTATAGGAACCTGTTGCATCCTTATCTCCTTTTAGTGTGAAAGAAGGTATGAAAATGTTTTTCAGCTGTTCTTTGGGGATTCCACATCCATTATCCTCAATTTCAAAACAGATATTATTATCAAGATAATCAGTTTTTATTGTTATTCTGGGATGCTCAACCATACTTATGGCATGAATGGAGTTTTGTATCAGATTTATAAGGGCGTTTCCGATCATTCCCGGATCAGCGAACAGTTCCGGTACGCCTGTCTTATATTCCCTGATAATCTCAATTCCTTCCAGGTCTCTTTTCAATAGATTGATAACAAGATCAATTTTTTCATTAATTCTGAAAAATTCCTGCCGGGGCTCCTGGTCTCTGGCAAAGGCAACCAGATTTTTTGTTAAATGTTTCCCGCGCATGGTTTCTTTATAAACTAACTCAAGTGTCTTTTTCAGTGCGGCATCCTTACAATCCATTAGTGCGAGGTCAATATTACCCATAATAATAGTCAGCATATTATTAAAATCATGGGCTATTTTTCCTGCTATCTGGCCAACCAAAGCCATTTTTTCATTTTCACCTGCTCTTTTTTGAGCCTTTATTTTTTCTTCTTCAGCATTTTTAAGTTCAGTCATATCATGAACTACACATCTTGCACCTGTCAATTTGCCATTTTTATAAATAAAATCGTTATTTAAAAGAACACATAATTTCTGGCCGTTTTTTTTAATAATATTATATTCAACGTTGCCAGCCAGATTTTCTCCTGTAGAAAGTTTTTCAAGCCTTCCAATATATAGGTTTTTACTGTCTTCTGTTAAAAGATCCAAAGGATTTATGAATAAAAATTCTTCTTCTGAATAGCCCGTATATTTGCACATAGCCTCATTCACATTAATGAATTTGCCTTTTACTAAATCAATCTCATAAATTCCGGCTGGCGCATTCTGAAAAATGTGCCGGTATTTTTCCTCACTTTCCAGCAATGCATCTTGCGTGCGTTTGTGGTCAATAGCAATGGCTATTTGATCAGAGACCATGGAAAGTATTTGCAGATCTTGTTCAGTGTAAAGGTTGGGATCCAAGTAACTCTGGGCAGCCACCACTCCGATAACCTCATCTTTAAGAATTAGCGGCGCTCCCATCCAGATCAGAGGCAGTGAACCCCATACACCTTTTTGGCTTGCCCGTTTTTCAAGCTGCTTTTTTTTCATTAAAACAGGGCTTCGTTGGGAAACGACTAAACCAGTTAAAGAATCCGTCATATTAAAATTTGTGATGGATGAAAAATCGTCATCCACTGTATCCACGTGATATGGGAAATTCAGGGTACATTCTTTGATATCCACAAGGGCAATAAAAAAATTGGTGACATCCATGATATTGCCTAATGAATTATGGATGGATACATAAAGATCTTCGAGATTCGGTGTGGTACTCACTGCATTTGAAATATTAAACAATGCTTTATTAATCTCTTCGGCATGCCTGCGATCTGTGACATCCAGCATGGTCCCCGTTGCAGTAGTCCGGCCCTTATAAAGGATAGTAGATCCATAAATCTCGACATGGATAATTGCACCGTTTTTCTTTACTCCTCTGAACCCGTATTGGAGAAAGGTGACTTCTCCAGCCTCCCGTCTCCGAATCTGTTCTTCAACCAATGCCAGGTCATCTGGATGGACGAATTCTCTAAAATGCGTTTTGTTCAGGCACTCTTCAATGGTATAGCCAAAAATATCAGCAAATTTTGGATTTACATAAACAAAACGCCCGTCTTGCATAAGATAAATCCCTACAAGTGACTGTTCTGAAAAACTATGGAATATTTCTTCAGATTCTTTCAATCCCATCTTTGCCAGTTTATTTGCCTGGTGATTGTCATGCATAATATATACCCCAATAATTATTAAAAACCTCTCAATTACTGCTTTGTTTCCACCTGCAATTGAGGAAAAGTTTATTATTAAATTTACTGGGTAAAAAATCAATTTATTTTTAAAAATCTTGGATTTTAAAGTCTCTGTGGCTTTGCGTTAGTGTTTGACAACTTTTTTTATTTTTTTATTTGACAAAAAATATTCATACGTTATTATTCAAGTAATTGCTTGAATAATAGAGGAGTAGAATACCATGAACCCTAACAGGCGTTTTAAAGATGAAATATACGATCAATTTTCACGGATCGGCAAAGCAGTTTCAAGTCCAAAACGACTGGAACTTCTGGATATTCTCTGCCAGGGGGAAAGAACCGTTGAAAACCTTGCAAATGAAACAGCCCTTACCATTGCCAATACATCCCAACACCTCCAGGTATTAAAAAATTCCCGGCTGGTTGAACAGGAAAAAAAAGGATTGTATGTGGTTTACAGACCTGCGCCCATGGTATGCGAATTTTTTCTATCCATGCGCAAGGTTGCTGAGAATCGGATTGCAGAAATTGAACAGATTAAAAACCGCTTTCTTGAAGGCAAAAAAGGGATGGAACCCATTGACCGGAATGCATTGATAGAACGTATAAAAAATGAAGAGGTGACTATATTAGATGTCCGCCCGCCAGAAGAGTTCATGGCAGGTCACATTAGTGGCGCCCTGTCTGTACCTTTAAAACAGCTTGAGTTCATGCTGGCAAAACTCCCAAAAAACAAGGAAATTGTTGCCTATTGCAGAGGTCCTTATTGTGTCCTTTCTGTGGAGGCTGTCGAGTTGTTAAATAAAAAAGGATATCATGCTGTCCGCCTTGAAGAAGGTGTCCAAGACTGGCGTGCCATGGGACTGTCTGTGGCATCAGGTGAATAATAATTCAAGGAAAGTCATTTGAAAACGATTAAAAAGAATTTCACTGCATTGATTGTAATCTGCCTGACGATCAGTGCGTTGTGGGTTACCAATCGGGCGGTTACTCCCAAGGATGCTTCCTGGGAGGATGTGGTGGCAGAATCAGAGGCTGGTGGTTATAGCCTTATAAAAACGGATGAGCTTTGGAAAAAATACCAGGAAGACCCTGATAGCCTTTTACTTGTTGATACCCGCCAGGAGTGGGAATTTAGAACAGGACATATCAAACAAGCTGTCAATTTTCCCATGGAACCAACCTGGCTTTCCAGGTGGCAGAAAAAAGTTTCCCTTGAAAACTTTTTAGGGCCGGATAAAAACCAGACCATTGTTTTTTACTGAGCTGGCCTGGCATGAGTCCGAAGCGACTCGGCAGCCCGTGTGGCTGTAAAACTTGGTTACACAAACATTTATCGTGACCCAATTGGCTATCCTGAATGGCATGCAAAAGGATTACCTATAAAAAGCGCTCCAGCAACAACAGCTGGTATAGACCAAACTCAAGAGGTTTCAGACTCTTCCAAAGACAATGCCTATGGCCAATTACATGGCTGGGCTATGATCTGGACACTACTGGGTATTTTTGTCGGCGGGATGGCCCTGAACCTTACTCCATGTGTGTATCCCCTCATCCCCGTCACCATATCCTATTTTGGCGGCAGGAGCGGCAAAGGACAGACTATTGTCCACGGCTTGTGCTATGTGGGCGGACTTGCCTTTACAAATTCAATGATCGGTGTGTTTGCTGCCCTGACAGGTGGGTTGATGGGATCATTACTCCAGCATCCCGTGGTATTAATGATTATAGCAGCTCTTTTGATTTCTCTTTCTTTCAGCCTGTTCGGGTTCTGGGAATTGCGAGTTCCTTATGGACTTATGCAGGCTGCAACAAAATCACATACTGGATATTTAGGTTCTTTATTCATGGGGCTTATGATGGGGGTCGTTGCAGCCCCATGTATCGGTCCGTTTGTTCTTGGGTTGCTAACCTGGGTAGCCAGTATGGGGAGTCCATGGCTGGGGTTTATCATTTTCTTTACCTTAAGTTTAGGATTGGGACTGCCATTATTTTTCCTGGCCATATTTTCGGGTAATATTAATAGACTCCCCCGGTCAGGCGAATGGATGCTCTGGGTCAGAAAACTCATGGGTTGGGTATTGATGGGTATGTCTGTCTATTTTATCCAGCCGCTTCTTTCAAAAACTATCGGAACTTTTGTCCTGGCAGGCGTGGCTCTTATTGCAGGGCTTCACCTGGGCTGGATCGACAAGACAAAAGCAGCATTTAAATCTTTTGAAAGGATTAAAATGACAGCGGCCCTGGTGGCCTTTGTATTCATGACAATTCTTGTGGGAACCTTTATCACCCAGGGATCTGGAGTAAATTTTAATTCCTATGATAAAAATCTATTGGTACAGGCAAAAAATGAAGGGAAATATGTGATTATAGATTTTTCCGCAGAATGGTGCAGCCCCTGCCGGGAGCTTGAGGATCTGACGTTTCATGATGAAAAAATAGTGGGTCAAACAGCAAAAGATTTTACTATGATCAAGGTGGACCTGACCCGCAAAGGTGATCCGATCCATGAAAAATTGCTAAACGAATATCAAATCAAAGGGGTTCCAACCATTGTTTTCCTGGATAGGAAAGGCCAGGAAATAAAAGAACTGCGGTTGATAGATTTTGAACCCCCGGAACTATTTCTGGAAAGGTTAAACAAGGCAAAACAGATACAATAAATATATTTAAGGAGATGATCATGTTAAAAGTAAGTTTTTATTTAAATGAACCCAATGGAAAGCCATGAAAGCATTTTAAAAAAATTATGGTCCGGCTGGGCAAAAAATATGATATTCAGATCGAAGTTCCCGTCATGTTGATGCTGGTGGGATTTTGCAAGCGGACAACGAACTGGTTTGAGAAATAAGATAGAATACACCTCGTTCTTGTCTAATTGTTTCAATTTTCTTTTCTTCTTCCAAGACAGCAAGATATTTATTTATTTCGTTGATATGTATTCCCAGAATTTCCCTTAAATCTTCAATGGTACAGGGTCGTCTTGAAATAGTTTCCAAAATAGCAGTTTCAGCATCACTTCTATACGATGGGATGTTTTTTCTTTGTGCCACAGCTGATATTATTTCCACCTTTTTAAAGTTCCATAAATCCACTATTTTCTCCAATTCTTTTCTGCTTGCCGAATGAAGATTATCAATTACACCTGGCCTATCCAGCGTATTTAATTGAATGGAATCCGGATTTATTTTAGCAATTTTTTGTTCCAGTTCTTTTAACTCAGTTTCCTCAAGATTATATTCCGGCAGGATGAAAATCTCGAGCCAGATTTTCCCTTTAAATTCTTTTCTGAAATCTATTAAACCTTGAATATATTTGTCTATATCCAATTCCGGAGCCGGTCGATTGATTTTATTAAACACTGAATTGGTGGCAGCATCAAGCGAAGGCAGTACCACATCAGCTTCTTTTATTTCTTCTCTTACTTTAGCATCAAATAACAATGTTCCATTTGTCAAAACAGCTATGGGTATTGCAGGCTTTTTTTGTTTTATGAATTTAAGCACATCCCCAATTCGTGAATTTAAAGTCGGTTCGCCTGAACCTGAAAAAGTGATATAGTCAGGGTCAGGATTATTCTTAAAATAGTGATTTAATTCTTCAATTATTTTATCGTATAAAATATATTCTTTACGTTTAAGAGTAAGTTTTGTAGTTTTACCGACTTCACAATAAACGCAATCAAGAGAACACACTTTTCTGGGAACCAGATCAACGCCTAAAGACATTCCCAAACGCCTTGAAGGGACTGGTCCAAATAAATATTTATACACTATATCCTTCCTTTTTAATTGTACTCATATTGCTTCCCCTTTATATTTTTTGAAACCCACAAGTTCAGAACATTTCTGTATTTCTTTTTTCACAGCACCTCTTTTTCAAATGTATTAAAAATACTATTTAAGATACAAGATCAAATTCAAACAAAACTGTCAAGGTTAAGATTTAGCTCCGGGTAAATCAATTTTAAAGCAAGAGAAGCAAATAAATAAACCCTTCCGGGTCGAGAAAGATATTGATGGTGGAATAGTGTGGTCATTTCATCAAAGACATTTACAATTACCAATGTCGTGTTATCTTTACTCCCATATCCTGGAAACACTTCGAAAAGCTTTTCCGTCCTTAACTCTGAAAACATTTCATCAATGAAACACTTTTTTGCTGATACCAGGGTATTTACCCATCCAAACACACAGCAACAAACGAGAATCATATTCCATCGCGCATCAACCCCTATTTCAACATTGGTAGAAACACCAAACTGCGCAGAGGCAACAGCCGAGTAGCTGTCCCTTGTTTCTTTCCAGGACGGTGCCTGACAATTAGGGCAACAACAGTTTGATAAGCGATAGAATCATCGATTGGAAAAAGTGAATTACAGGATTTAGAACACCTAAATAAAGCAGTCCGATAATAATAAAAAATCCATATCTCTCGAGGCGGAAAAGGTAGTTTTGAATGCTTGGGGATGCGAAGCCCATAATAATTTTAGACCCGTCGAGAGGCGGCAGTGGTATCAAATTAAAAGCGGCCAGGATGATGTTGATCTTTGCAAAATAATAGAGAAGTTGTGCCAGCATACCTGACGGCGAAGGGGACAGCAATTGATCCAAAAAAAGAGCACCAAACGCCAATAGCATGTTCGCGATGATCCCTGCGGAAGAGACCAATATCATTCCCATGCGCCTGTCACGCAATTGGTTGAAATTCACCGGCACCGGCTTTGCCCAGCCAAAGCCGAAAATAAAGAGCATGATGGTGCCCACAGGGTCGAGGTGTTTGAGCGGATTAAGACTTAGACGGCCGAGCGACTTTGCTGTCGAATCACCCATGCGGTAGGCTACCCAGCCATGCGCCAACTCATGAAAAATTATGGCATACAAGAGCGGTATGGCGATGAGGATGAACGCAAGCGGATCTTTAAGCAACAGATTGAGAAGGCCCATGGATTGTCTCCTTAATAGCTAAAATTTTTTAAACCTTAAAATACATTGTAATTGGAATGTCCCTTTCCTAAAAAAAAAACTGATTTCAAATTTGAACTTGGTATCGAATATAATGCTGTTATTGAGTATTTCAAGAAACTGAAAAATATTAAACTCTTCCACCTTCATCAGTCCATATTATTAAGATATAACTTTCTGAAATGTGAATGAAGATAATTATTTATATCAAGTTATGTGCCTATAGGAAAATACTTATTTTCAATAAAATAGTGCTTGACATTAAATAATTGTATACCGTATACAATAATGATTGATCTGTCATGAAAACATAAAATAAAATTCATTAGTTCATGGTTTTATTAAAGCCTGTATAACTTAAAAATTAAGGATCTGTCATGGCCGCAAAAACGCACGGCAAAGAACTTGAAAGGTTGAAAAGCCTTCAACAGCAAGCATTCATGGGGGGCGGCGAAAAAGCAAGAGATCGCCAACGTTCAAAAGGAAAACTGAGCCCAAGGGAAAGGCTTGATCTGTTATTTGACCTGGGCAGTTTTGTGGAGTTAAATGATCTTGCCGAGAGCCAGTGCTTGGATTTTGGCATGGAAAAAAGAAAAGTTCCAGGAGATGGTGTGGTAACGGGATATGGAACCATTGACGGGAGGACCGCCTTTGCCTATGCCCAGGATGCAACTGTTCTGGGAGGATCAGTCGGGACGATCCATGGCCAGAAAATCTGTAGAATCATGGATGAAGCCATCAAAGTGAAAGCACCTTTGATCTGCCTGAATGATTCTGGCGGAGGAAGGCTTCATGAAGGATTTTTTGCCTCCAAGGGAGTTGCCGGCATGTTCTTCAGGAATACTGCTGCATCCGGGGTGATCCCACAAATTTCCTGCATCATGGGACCCTGTGCCGGCGTGTCAGTGTATTCACCGGCATTGACGGATTTTATCATCATGGTGGAAAAACAGAGCCAGATGGTCATAACCGGTCCCAAAGTCATTTATGATGTAACAGGTGAAACAGTGAACCTGGAGGAACTTGGCGGTGCCCGCGTTCACAGCCGGATCACGGGGCAGGCACATTTTGTCACAAAAACGGATCAGGAAAGCATTGAGTTGATCCGATATCTTCTAAGCTTTTTGCCATCCAATCATGACGAATCCCCACCTTCACTCCCCTGCGACGATGATCCTGAAAGGAAAAATAATACTCTGACTGAGATTGTACCGGCAGAGTTTAAAAGAGCCTATGACATGCATAGGGTTATTGTTGAGGTGGTGGACAAAAATGAATTCCTGGAAATCCTTCCTGAATTTGCTCCCAGCATTATTACGGGCCTTGCACGCCTGGACGGAGATACAGTGGGAATCGTTGCTAATCAGCCGTCCGTTATGGCCGGATGCCTGGATTATAATTCCTCAGACAAGGCAGCCCGGTTTATCAGGTTCTGTGACTGTTTTAATATCCCTTTGGTGAATTTAGTGGATGTGCCCGGATATTTCCCCGGGGTTGACCAGGAACATGCCGGTATCATCCGCCATGGTGCTAAAATGCTTTATGCATATGCAGAAGCCACAGTGCCCAAGATAACCCTGGCATTGAGAAAAGAATACGGAGGAGCTGTCATGGCCATGTGCTGTGACGGAATGGGGGTGGACCTGATGATGGCCTGGCCTGTGGCCCAGCTTGTTGTGCTTGATACTGCGGCAGCCATTAATATCATATACCGCAAAGAGATTCTGGCAGCAGATGACCCTCAAAGCTTTAAGGCACAGAAAATCAAAGAATATGATTATAAGTATTCAAATCCGTTTCATGCAGCCTCCAATATGCTGGTAGACAGCATTATCGAGCCTTGTGAGACAAGGACCCAGATCATCAAAGGGCTTAAAATGTTGAAAAATAAAAAACGGCCAGCACCTTTCAGAAAACATGGAAACATCCCGCTATAATGGTGAATGGTGAGATGTGAGATGTGAGGGAAGTTAGGCTGATGTTTTTTTCTCACTACGCAAAACTCATATTTCAGTACTTTCATATAAATTTGAAGTCACTTTTCGAAAATATACATAAGGAGACAGGCACATGGATTTTTTACTGACAAAGGAACAAAAATATATTCAAAAAGCTGCCAGAGAATTTGCCATAGGGGAAATGGCGCCCGTGGGCCGGGAATTTGATTTAAATGAAACCTATCCGGAAGCTATTGTAGAAAAAGCAAGAAAGTTGGATCTTATCGGGCTTTTCATCCCTGAAAAATTCGGTGGTCCTGGATTAGGCTATCTTGAGCAGGCCATGGTCATGGAAGAGTTCTGGAAAGTTGATCCCGGTATCAGCCAGCAGCTTTGCTCTTTAACCTTTGGCGCAGAAGAATTCCTGCTTTTTGGTACGGATGAGCAGGGTAAAAAATTTTTAGAGCCCATTTTCACAGGGGATGCAGTTATGGGATTTGCCATAACAGAGCCTGATGCAGGTTCTGATACGCTGGCAGCCGCAACCACTGCCGTAAAAGAAGGCAATGAATGGGTCCTTAATGGTTCAAAAGTCATGATCGGAAACGGAACCCGTGGAACCTTTATGCTGATTTTTGCCTTAACTGATCCCGATGCTGCCCGATCCAAGCGGCACAGTATAATTATTGTTGAGACAGACAGACCAGGTTACAAGGCTGACCCCATGCATGGTAAAATGGGGTTACGCGCTTCAGACACGGCAGCCATTTATCTTAACAATGTCCGTGTGCCCGAAGAAAACCTTCTTGGCACCCGGGGAAACGGATTTCACCAGCTCATGGCCTTTTTTGACAGAAGCCGGGCTTATGTCAGCGCCCATGGTGTCGGACTTGCCCAGGGGGCTCTTGACATGGCTGTCAAACATGTCAGAGAACGAAAACAATTTGGAAAGCCCATTGGCAGTTTCCAGGGTGTCCAGTTTAAAATTGCAGACATGGCAGTAAAAATAGAGCTTGCCAGGAACATTATGTACAAGGCTGCCTGGCTGCTTGATAATGGCACACCCGATACAAACGTTACTGCCATGGCAAAAATGTATAGCGCACGCATTGCCGTTGAAGTGGTTGATGAGGCCCTGCAGCTCCACGGGGGGTATGGATATTTTAATGATTATGATATCGAGCGCTTCTACAGGGCTGCAAAAGTCCTTGAAATATATGAAGGGGCAAAGGAAATCGAAAAAATGATCATCGGACGGACCATAGTGGGCAGATAAAGTCCATTGTATATTTTTCCAAAAATCTAAATTTTAAGGATTCAACAATGAAACAAGAGTTTTTATTAGGAAATGGTGCCATAGCCCTTGGACTTTTAGAGGCAGGCTGCCAGATCATGACCTCCTACCCCGGAACGCCGTCTTCGGAAATCCTTCCGGAAGTCGTCCGGTTTTCCAAAGCCGCCAATCTGAATACCAGTATTGAATGGTCTATTAATGAAAAAGTCGCCTTTGACAATGCCTTTGCTGCGGCTATTTCAGGCAAGAGGGCTGCCTGCTGCATGAAAATGGTGGGCCTGAATGTGGCAGCGGATTCGTTTATGTCTGCAGCCTATATCGGCAACATCGGCGGGCTTGTGATTATCTCCTGTGATGACCCGGGACCCCATTCCTCCCAGACCGAGCAGGATTCACGGCTCATGGCGCGTCTTGGCAAAGTGCCAGTGCTTGATCCTTCAAGCCCTGAAGAGGCAAGGGAAATGATCAAGTTTGCCTTTGATCTGTCTGAAGAATTCCAGGTGCCTGTGATGGTTCGCCCTGCCATCAGGGTCTGTCATGCGCGCCAGAATATCGAATACGATGTTCTTGAGAATAATTTGACCAAGGCTGATTTTAAACGGGAGCCAACTCGCTGGGCTTCCACACCAAAATTCAGATTTTTGCAGCACAAGGCATTGAATGAAAAACATGTGAAAATCAGTGAAAAATTCAACACCCTGACACCTTTTAATATGCATAACCTTGAAAAGAAAAAATCTTATCCATTCGGGGTTGTAACAGGTGGTGTACCCTCAAGTGTGATCCAGGATATGTTTGAAGAATATGGAAGAGCTGATATCCCTGTCCTGAAACTTGGGGCACCCTATCCTTTCCCGGAAAAACTGGCCGACGAGTTTATGGATGCCTGTGACAAGGTATTGGTGATCGAAGAAACGGATACTGTGATTGAATATATGTTAAGGGACAAACGAAAGACCTTAGGGAGATTGTCCGGCCATGTACCCATGGAAGGTGAGCTTGTGCCTGAAAAAATCGAAGGCATACTGAACAAAACCCTTTTAGACTGCGGACTTCCTGCCTTGTCAGACTTTGACTGCGGCCTTGAAGCCTTCAATCTTGTGGGAGGACTTGAGCTTCCCATCAGAAAACCGACTCTGTGTTCCGGGTGTCCCCACAGGGCCTCTTTTTATTCCATTAGAAAAGCCTTGCCAAAAGCCATCTTCCCTTCTGACATCGGGTGCTACACCCTTGGCAGCAACCTGGGAGTTGTGGACACGGTCCTTGACATGGGAGCCGGGATTACCATGGCATCGGGATTCTGGAACGCCTATATCCAGGATGGTGTTAAAAAACCTATTGTGGCCACCATGGGAGACTCCACCTTTTTCCACTCCGGCACAACAGGCCTGATCAATGCGGTTTACAATAATTCCCGGTTTATTCTGGTGATTCTGGACAACCATATTACAGCCATGACGGGCATGCAGCCGGCCATTACCCAGGGTGATCGGGTTGATGGGAGCAAAGGCAATGCCATTGCCCTTGAGACCATTGTAAAAGGATGCGGCGTTGATTATATCAAAGTGCTTGATCCCTTTGATACGAAAAACATGACCCAGACTGTAAAGGATGCAGCAGAATATGTGAATGCTCCTGACGGTGGTATTGCCGTGATCATTTCACGCCATCCCTGTGTGATCGGGTTTAAAGATGAGGCTATTCCTGAAAAGATCAAAGTAAAGATAACTGATGAATGTGATGAATGCGGATTCTGTCACACTCGATTTGAGTGTCCTGCCATGTATCAGGATAAAGAAAATGGAAAGACTGAAATTAACGAAGTGCTTTGTGCAGAGTGTGGTGTCTGTTTACAGATCTGCCCGCGGGATGCGATTGAAAGAGTATAAACCTTTACGGAGAAAAACACTTATGAAGACGATCAATTATGTATTAACCGGCCTGGGCGGACAGGGAATCCTTTTCATGACAAAGGTGCTGGCCACCACTGCTTTAAATAAAGGATATAATATTTTAGGCGCGGAAACCCATGGTATGGCTCAACGGGGCGGCTCTGTTGTATCGCATTTAAGGATCGGGGATGCCCGTTCAAGCTTGATCCGGGCAGGTGCAGCAGATTTCCTGTTATCCATGGACGAGTCTGAAGCCTACCGGTATCTGCCATACCTGAAAAAAGGCGGAAAATTATTTGCCAATGCATCTTCACAAACCTTCCCAGATGAAAGGATAGCCTTATATCTTAAAAAAAATGAAATTGAATCCAGGGCCATGGAAGCGGGGAAAAAAGCAATGGAACTTGGATCTCCCAGATCAACAAACCTTGCCATGGTGGCCTTTTATGCTGCCTTTGACTGCGGACCTTTAAGCGCGGATGACCTGAGGGCCACGGTGGATAGCATGAGTCCCGGACCTTTTAATAAAACGAATTTAAAGATTTTTGATGTTTGCTATGAGACCGGCAGAAGCATGGTTTAAAAAACATCATACCTTGATAAGAAAACCTTAACTTGGATTAATTGTATACAGCATACAATTAATCAATAATATGGTAAACTTTATTGATTATATATGGAGGCTTTTATGGAACTTTTTAAGAATCTTACGGTACTATCACTTGAACAGGCAACTGTTGCCCCCTATCTTACATATAGACTTGCCCAGGACGGAATGAACGTCGTAAGACTGGAGCATCCCGTATACGGTGATCCCAACCGGTTCATCGGAGGAAATGTCCTGAATGAAGAAAGAATGAACGCCTATTTTCTGTGCATCAACTCCGGGAAAAAAGCCCTGTCCTTGAACCTGGCCGACCCCCAGGGTCAGGAAATATTCAAAAATCTGGTCCGCAAGCTTGATGTGGATATTTTTGTCACCAATCAATTGCCAAAAAATTATCAAAAGCTTGGCATTTCATATGAATTGATAAAAGAAATCAAACCGGATATCATCTGGCTGGGACTTACAGGGTTCGGCCCTGACTCCAATGAAGGTGCCTATGATCCTATTCTACAGGCAAGATCAGGATTAATGGAGCTCACGGGCGAGGCTACGGGTGATCCACAGGTCCTGGGTATTCCCCTGCCTGACATGGGAACCTCGGAACACGGATACGGGCTTTTGATGAAAGCACTCTTTAAACGGGCTGTCACCAAAGAAGGCACACGGATTGATCTTTCCATGTTTGAATCAACGGTATCCTGGCTGACCGTTCCCATCGCCCTTTCAAAGAGCTTTGGTGCGAATATTTCCAGAAGAGGCAACACCCATGAATTTTTCAGCCCAGTATCTGTTTATAAAACCAGCAACGGATTTGTCTACCTTGCCGTGGGCAATGACCGGCAGTGGGAATCTGTAGTATCTCAAGACCTGTTTAAATCCCTTGCAAAGGAAGAATACAAAAAAAACCAGGGCAGGATTGCAGATGTAAAAAATCTGAACAATGCCATTAATGCCATCACACAAGAGCATACCTCTGAAGAACTCATTGAGCTGTTCAACTCTATCACCGTGCCCATATCAAAGATTAAAAACGTGAATGAGGTGGTTGAAGATCCATTGGTTGCAAAACGAATTCTCACTTCAACTGATCCAAAGACAGGCACAAAGCTAACACTTGCTCCGCCACCCAACATGACCCCTTTTCTTGAGGGAAAGGACCGCAAACTTTCCTTTCCTCCAAGGTTTGGTGAACAGAACCAGGAAATCTATGGTGATGTCCTGGGCTATGACAAAGCCACTCTTGCAGAATTCAAGGAAAAAGGAATTATTTAGTGTTTGAACGAAAACTCACCCATCTACTGCGTTGCTGCAAAACCATGAAATCCTCATGTACAGTAGTACACTCCGGTTTCAAGATTTTTTGCGCCTTGTATATGGGCAACTTTTCGCCCAAACACGGGGTTTTCGGTCATGAATTATTTAAAGGAACGGGGCGCCCAAATGAAGCTGGACAATAATTTTAAGGAAAGAAAATCTTTAGGCCAGGATGTATTTGAGTATTTGAAAAAAGCCATCATTGACCAGACCATTGAGCCGGGTGCAAGGCTTGTGGAAAGCAAAATATCTGATATGCTGGGTATCAGCAGAACACCTTTGCGCGAAGCCCTGCACAAGCTTGAAAGAGAAGACTGGATTGAAAAAAACCCGTCCGGCGGATTCCAGGTGGTCATCTTGACAAAGGATGATATTGAGCAGACATTCGGGATCAGAAGTGTTCTTGAAGCATATGCAGCACGGCTGGCTGCTGAAAACCATAACCCCCTGGATCTTATTCCTTTAGAAAAAAAGATGATGGAATTTAAGGCCTGCCTTGAAAAAAAAGACCATGATAAGCTTCAGAAAATCAACACCCAGTTTCATGATCTTCTCTACGCTTTGAGCAAAAGCCCAAAACTCATCAAAATGATCAACCAGCTCCGGGCCCAGATTTCAAGATTCCGGCAGATTATCTTAAAACAGACCGAATATGCCCACGAGAGCAATGAAGACCATTTCAAGATGCTGGATGCCATTAAAAGCCGGGATGGCGATGCAGTTGAGCAGCTCGTCAGAGCGCACATCATTAAGGGGAAAAACGCAGTTCTATGCCAGTTAAATAAAGAGGAAAAAGAAAAAAAGAGTGCCTGAGATTAAAGACATATTGATGGGGAACCAGAAAGCAGGGGCAAGGATGATCCGTCTTATTGATGACAATGATCCAAAAGCTTTTAGCCTGCTCAAACAATTGTACCCCCATTCTGGTAATGCTTTTATTATTGGCATTACTGGATCACCCGGCGTGGGTAAATCCACCCTGATTGATGCCTTGATCTTTGAGTTCCGCAAACGTGACCGTAAAATTGCCGTGATAGCAGTGGATCCCACAAGCCCCTTTTCCGGCGGTGCTATTTTAGGAGACCGGCTGCGCATGCAGCGCCATGCAGCAGATGAAAAGGTCTTTATCCGTTCCATGGCATCAAGGGGACAGAAAGGGGGGCTTTCCAGAGCAACAAAAGATGCGACAATTGTCCTTTCTGCCATGGGGTATGAGATCATTATCATTGAAACAGTGGGAGCAGGACAGGCAGAGTTTGACATTGCCTCTGTCGCACATTCAACAGGGATTGTAACGATCCCGGGAACAGGAGATGGCATACAGGCGGTAAAGGCAGGCATCCTTGAAATCGGAGATATCTTTATTGTCAATAAAAGTGACAGGCCTGATGCAGAGTCATCTGTGCTTGAGCTTAAAATGATGCTCAGCATGCGTAATTTCAATACACCCGGGGACAGATTTGAAATCTGTCCCCAAACACCAAAGTGGGCTCCAATCGTTGTGAAAACAATTGCTCAAAATGGAACGGGGGTAAAAGAACTTGCCGACACATTTTTATCCCATTTTGATTTTATGAAAAAAAATACCATTCTTGATTTTAAAAAAAAAGAACTGGAACGCATCTATTTTAATTCACTTTTAAAGGATCTGGCCCTGGAAAAAATATTCTTGTTTATGAAAGAATCAAATGATTTCAAAGAAGCGCTAAATAAAATTGAATCCGGTTCAATGGACCCGATAACTGCAGCGGAAAATGTGGTCAATATAATGATGGCCCGGAAAAAATTAAGAAAAACATAAAGGAAATGGAGTTATGGAAACAAAAAACAAAATTCGGGTACTGATCGCCAAACCAGGCCTGGACGGGCATGACAAGGGCGCAAAAATTGTAGCCCTTGCCTTAAGGGATGCGGGCATGGAAGTCATCTATTCAGGGCTCCACCAGACCCTTGATCAGATCATACAGACTGCCACCCAGGAAGCAGTGGATGTCATCGGGTTAAGCATCATGTCCGGGGCACACCTGCCTATATGTGAAAAACTCATGACCATGATGAAAGAAAAGGGTCTTGAAGATATCCGCCTGACAGTGGGAGGGGTTATTCCCCATCAGGATATTCCCAGGCTCAAAGAAATAGGAGTGGCGGCAGTATTTCCCGGTGGAACCTCTTTTGAGGGTATTGTTACGGGCATGAACAAATTGTTTGAATAATGTGAGAGGTAAAAACAATGGGTGTAGCAAAATATATCAAGGATGAAAGAGGAGCAATAAAAGAGGTGATCTATCAGTCAGGCATAAAGGTGAAACCGGCTTATGGCCCTGAAGATCTTGAAAAGGCAGGGTTTACATATGAAAAAGATCTTGGAGCTCCTGGTGAATACCCTTTTACCCGCAGTATTCATCCCCAAAGCTATCGCAGCCGTGCCTGGACCACAAGGCAGTATACAGGGTTTGGCACACCGGAAGAAACCAACGAACGATTCAAACTCATGATTGCAAATGGTCAGAACGGCCTTAACGTTGCTTTTGACCTTCCCACCCAGATGGGCTATGACTCTGATCATCCCTTGGCAGAAGGTGAAGTCGGACGGGTGGGCATGGCCATTGACTCACTCAAGGATTTTGAGACGGCCTTTGCAGGAATCCCGCTTGACCGCATCGGGTCCGGGTTGACCATCAATGCTGTGGCCACAATCATGATGGCCATGTACCAGGCAGCAGCAGAAAAATTCGGTTATTCCAAAGATCAGATTTCCACCACGCCTCAGAATGATATTTTAAAGGAAATGATCGGTCGAGGTGCCTGGATTTTCCCGGTTGAACATGGGGTCAGACTTGTGGGAGACTCAATTGAATACGCAGTCAAGGAACTGCCTAAGTCCAACCCTGTCAGCATCTGCGGATACCATATCCGTGAATCAGGTGCCACCCCGGCCCAGGAGATTGCCTATGCATTTGAGATTGCCAAAGCTTACATAGACAATGTGACCCAAAGAGGTATTCTTCCTGAAGAATTTGTGGGACGATTTTCCTTTAATTTTAATGTGTACGGCAATTTATGGGAACAGATTGCAAAATTCAGGGCAGCCAGAAAACTCTGGGCAAAAATGCTGAAAAATGAATACGGTGTTACAGACAAAAAGAAACTTTTTTTAAGAGGATTATTTGGCGGCGGCGGTTCAGGCCTTACCAAGGAACAGCCGGAAAACAATATCATGAGAGGAGCCTATTATGCCCTGGGAGCAGCCCTGTCCGGTGCCCAGACAACAGCCTTGTGTTCCTTTGATGAAGCCTATACCATTCCCACCCCGCGCTCTGCCCTTCTGTCTTTACGAACCCTTGAAATCCTTATGGATGAAGTAGGTCTAAGAGATACGGTTGATCCTCTTGCCGGGTCCTATTTTATTGAAACCCTTACCCTTGAGATGGAAGAAAAAATCCTTGAGGAGATGAAAGAGGTTCAACAAATGGGCGGTATGACCAAATGCATATCAAACGGTCTTATCCAGAGAAAGGTGTCCAGACAGGCCTATGAGTTTGAAAAAGGGCTCCAGTCCGGGGAATATAGAAAAGTTGGCCTCAATACAGAAGCAACAGATAAAGAAGCTGAGAAAACCAATGTAGAACTCCATGAATACAATGAAGAATGGGCAAAAAAATCCAAGGCGAATTTAACAAAACTTCGAAGAACCAGGAATGACAAGGATGTTGCAGATAGCCTTAAAGCACTTGAGAAAGCCGCTAAAGGTACTGATAATGTGATGCCACACCTGGTGAAATGCTGTCATGCCTATGCCACGGTGGGTGAAATGGCAGGCGTGTTCAGACAGACCTTTGGCGAATGGAAAGAACCCGAATTTTATTGATTTGGATGGAAACTTCACCCATCCAAATCTGAGTATTGGTTATAAGGTGTTGAAATGAAAAAATTTGAATTTAAAAGCTTTTACCATCTTCCAGTGGAAGGGGGTTTCCCTTTAAAGGCGCATTATGGATCTTTGCTTACAAGTTCTTGTTGACTGGAGCGGTTAAGCCGCCAAAATGTCTGAGCGAAGAATGAGTGAGTTTTTGGCGGTCAGCAAAAGTCATCATAGAACTTGTTGCAATGTCCATCCAGCGACTGTAAGGGAAACATCCTGGAACGGGTAATAAATAATTTTTTACAACAAATATATAATTAACAGATAATAATAACTTCATTGGGAGGTTAAATTTGGAACAGCCGACATACCGCTTAGGGTGTGACATTGGTGGTACATTCACCGATTTTGTCCTAGTGAATAATATAACAGGAGAATTTCACACAAATAAATGTCTGACAACTCCTTCAGATCCGTCGGATGCTATTGAGCAGGGCATCAGGGAACTTGATGAAATTCTGCCTGGGTTTATGGATAATGTTGAAGAAATCATTCATGGGACAACCCTGGTTATCAATGCCATTATTGAAAGAAAAGGTGCTAGAACCGGCTTGATAACGACAAAGGGATTCAGGGATATTCTGGAACTTGGAAGGGAAAAACGCTATGATGCCTATGATATTTTCAGCGAATATCCGGAACCAATTGTTCCCAGGCCAGACAGAGCGGAAATAGATGAGCGGCTGACCTTTGACGGCAGAGTACTTAAAGATGTAGATGAGAAAGAAGTGATAGAAGTTCTGGAAAAATTTAAAAAAGACGGGATAGAATCCATTGCTGTCTGTTTTATCAATTCTTATGAAAACTTTATAAATGAAAAAAAAGTAAAAGAGATCATTGAAAAACATGCCCCGGATATATTTTTATCCACATCATTTGAAGTGCTTCCTGAAATCAAGGAATATGAACGAACCTGTACGACTGCTGTCAATGCCTATGTAAAACCCATAACATACTGGTATTTAAACAAGCTTATCAAAAGGCTTGGAGCCATCGGGTTTAATGGTAAATTTTTCATCATGCTTTCCTCGGGCGGAATCACTTCCATTGAAACGGCAAAAAATTTTCCTGTCAGGATCATTGAATCGGGCCCGACAGCTGCTGTTATTGCATCCCAGCATTATGGAAAAATGTTTAATATCAAGGATATGTTCTGCTTTGACATGGGCGGAACAACTGCAAAATCATGCCTGATTCAGGATGGCCACGCAGGACTGGTATCCACATTTGAAGTCGGACGTGTACAGCGTTTTCAAAAAGGCAGCGGGCTCCCTATCCAGGTGCCTGTTGTGGATCTCATGGAAATTGGTGCAGGCGGAGGAAGTATTGCTAAAATCAGCAATCTCGGGTTGTTACAGGTTGGCCCTGAAAGCGCCGGCGCAGACCCAGGACCTGCCTGCTATAAGCAAGGTGGAGATAATCCGACTGTAACGGATGCTGACCTTGTTCTGGGATATCTTGATCCTGATTTTTTCCTTGGCGGTACCATGGCCCTTGATATTGAGCTTTCCAAACGAGCCATAGAAGAAAAAATAGCCGGGCCGCTTGGTACTACAATGGTTGAAGCAGCCTTTGGTATCCATGATCTGATCAACGAAACCATGGCATCGGCCGCTAAAACCCATATTGCGGAAAAAGGCGGCAATCCCAACATCGTTACCATGTCGGCCTTTGGCGGTGCAGGACCTGTTCACGCCTATGGACTTGCTAAAAAAATTGGCGCTGGATCCATTCTTGTACCGCCTCTTGCAGGCGTTGGATCGGCACTTGGTTTCTTTACAGCTCCTGTTGCATTTGATCTATCCAGAAGCCACAGGAAAAAACTTGATGAAGCAGATTTCAAAGAAATTGAACTGCTTTTTAACGAGCTTGAACATGAGAGTGCAAAAATTTTAAAGGGTGCCCAAAGCGGTGATGACATTATTTATGAAAGAACGCTTTTAATGCGCTTTGTAGGTCAGGGTGCTGAGATAGATCTTGAAATTGAAATCAAAGACTTTACAAAGTTTTCTAAAAATGAAATCAGAGCCATGTTTGATGAAGAGTATAAACGACTTTACGGCAGAACATCTGCTGAATCACCTGTGGAGTTTGTAACCTTTAAGGTACGGGCAAGCCTTCCTAAAAAACCTTTTACAATTTCAAAACTATCCACCCAAAACCGTGACATTAAAGCCTGTATCAAGGGTCAACGTCTTGCATTTTCCGTCATTAAAAAGGACTATATCCCCTTTACAGTATATGACCGGTCAAAACTATTTCCCGATGCCTGGTTTGAAGGACCTGCCATTATTGAGGAACGTGAATCCACCATTGTCATGGGGGAGGATGCCACAGCCCGGGTGGATGACTTCGGTTTCATATGGATCAAAATAGCCCAATCAGGTGGGCCAGATCAGGTAGGAGGGGCAAATAATGAATAAAACAAAGAGCAAATTCGACCCGATTACTTTAGAAATCCTATGGAAACGGCTTGTTTCCATAGTGGATGAATCTGACGCATCTGTTATCAGAACAGCCTTTTCAAGTCTGTTAAGGGATGCCCATGATTACACCTGCATGTTTACAGACAGCCGGGGCCAGGAACTGGTGCAGGGGACATTATGTACACCCGGCATGGCCGGCGCCATGGCGCTGGGTATGAAAAAGATTGTAAAATCCATTCCCCTTGAAGCGTATAATGAAGGCGATGTCTTTATTATCAATGACCCCTGGCTTCTAGCCGGACATTTGAATGATGTCTGCGTATGGAGCCCTATCTTTTTCAAGGGCAGGCCTGTGGCTTTTACGTCATGCATATTCCATCACACGGATATTGGTGGAAGACCCGCTTCCGACAACCGGGATGTCTATGCAGAAGGCCTTTATATCCCTTTAACAAAGCTCTATGATGCTGGCAAGCTCAATAAAGAGCTTGTTAACATGATTCGCTGGAATGTCAGAACAGCGACAGAGTTTGACGGAGATATCCGTTCCCAGGTAGCAGCTAATCATGTTTGTTCTCAAAAAATCATAGAAATGATGGAAGAGGAAGGGCTTGATACCTTAGATGATCTTGCGGATGAGATTATCGCCCGGACTGAAATAAGCATGCGGTCTGCCATTTCAAAGATTCCTGATGGGATCTATGAACACTATGGCATTATTGAAGGTGCGGGAAACAAACCAGATATCCCCATCAAATTAGCTGTCAAAGTAGACGGTTCAAAAATTCATGTCGATTTTGACGGTACATCCAAACAGGTAAACTGGGGTGTGAATGTAGTTTACAATTTTACATATGCATATGTGTTCATGGCAATCAAATCCGCTTTTGACCCTGGCGTACCTATTAACGAGGGTGCTATTCGTCCCATAACAATGACAGCCCCTGAAGGATCTATTGTCAATTGTAAATTTCCGGCAGCTGTAGCAGCCAGAATGGTCGTGGGTCATTTTATGACGGAAATGGTGTTTAAAGCTTTGGCAAAAGCCGCTCCCGATAATATCATTGCAGGCTCCGGCGGAACGCCTGCCCAGACCAATATTTTTCATGGCTCATTTGCCAATGGTAAACCATGGCACACCATGATCATCCGCGGTGGCGGAATGGGAGCTTCTTCAAGATTTGACGGCCATCACTGTGCCATCTTTCCTGCAAATGGCGCCAACACTCCTGTTGAAATTCTTGAAAGTGATACAACCATGATTGTTGAAGAAAGAAGCCTGATACAGGACTCAGGTGGCCCTGGTAAACAGCGTGGTGGTATTGGCAGGCGAATGATCTTCCATTCTCCTGATGAAGGTGAGAATTCTTGCGGAACAACTTCCATTGCTGTGCAGGCAGGACGTTATATTTATCCGCCCCAGGGCATATTTGGCGGGAAAGACGGATCATTGGCCAAATTCCAAAAAAATGGCGAGAATGCAGACCCAAGCACCCTTACCTTTATGGACCCCGGTGATCGGATAACATTTGTCAGCGCAGGCGGAGGAGGATACGGAAATCCCTTTGAACGTGATCCAAAACTGGTTGAAAAAGATGTTCAATACGGGTATGTCAGTATTGAACGGGCAAAACAGGATTATGGCGTTATTATTGAACCTGATTCTTTGACACTTGATCTGGCGGCAACGCTGCAATTGCGTAATAGTAAATAATAACTTTAGATATTATAAATCAATAGAGGAACAAAATGACACAAACCTTTATGCCACAGTTTAAAGATCCAGGGCAATTGTTTGATCATCAGCTTCAAGGGCTGAAATGGACAATCTCCCATGCCTTTAATGGGTCTTCCTTTTACAGAAAACAATTTCAAGCCGCAGGCGTGACTCCTTTGGATATAAAATCCCTAGATGACCTGTCCCTTCTTCCCTTTACCACGGGGAACGATCTCAAGGAAGGTTATCCCCTGCCCCTTTTGTCTGTTCCTGAAAAAGATGTTGTCCGCATTCATGCCTCATCAGGTACCACAGGAAAACGAAAAATTCTCGCCTATACGGCGAACGATCTGGATGTATGGTTTGATATGTTTGCCCGGTGCTATGAAATGGCAGGATTGACACAGGAGGACCGGGTGCAGATTGCTGTGGGTTATGGTGTCTGGACAGCGGGCATGGGATTTCAACTGGGATGTGAACGCTTAGGCGCCATGGCAATTCCTGTGGGTCCTGGCAATATTGACATGCAATGCCAGTTTCTTATCGACCTGCAGTCCACGGTTTTATGCTGCACAGCATCCATGGCCCTTCTCATGGCTGAAGAAGTTAATAAACGGGGCATTAAAGAACAGATTAATTTAAAAAAAATCATCCTGGGATCTGAGAGAAGCAGTTCTGCCATGCGTGAGAAGATCAAAGATCTTCTAGGGCTTGAAGACATGTTTGACATAACCGGCATGACTGAACTTTACGGCCCGGGAACCGGACTTGACTGCCATAAGCATGAAGGGATTCACTATTGGGCAGACAAATATATCCTTGAGATTTTAAACCCGGATACTCTGGAACCAGTTAAAGACGGTGAGATCGGTGAAATGGTGGTCACAACCCTGTGCAAAGAAGCGTCCCCTCTTGTGCGATACAGGACAAGGGATCTGACACGTAAAATCAACGCCCCATGTTCCTGCAGAAATATACTTCCCATGCATGACAAAATCATGGGCCGTTCCGACGACATGATAATCTTAAGGGGAGTTAATATCTATCCCGGACAGATTGATGAAATTCTGTCTTCCATTTCTGAAGTGGGAAGTGAGTACCAGCTGCATCTTGAAAGAAAGGAAGATGGTAAGGATTATATGACCGTCAAGGCAGAAATAAGGCAGGGACTTGATCCAGCAAATATGGATGATATAAAAACCAGAATTAAAAAAACCGTGCAATCAAAAATCATGGTCAGCTGTGATGCTCACATCTGCAACTATGGTGATTTGCCACGGTTTGAAGGAAAAGCCAGGCGTATCTTTGATAACCGCAGTTAAAGAAAGGAAACAGAATGAAAGCATTTAAGTATTTATCCCCCACAACCGTTGAAGAGGCCATTGCTTTTCATGGCCAGCACAGCGAGACTGCCAAATATATGGGCGGGGGGACAGATGTGATTGTCAAGGTCAAGGAAGGATGGATGGAACCGGACTTTCTGATTTCCCTGAAAAAGATAAAAGAAATGAGTGAGCTGCATAAAAATGCTGCAACGGGCGAGCTTTCCATTGGTGCCATGGTCACCCATGCCACCCTGGAAAAATCTCTCATGATCCAGAATGAATATCCTATTATCTATGATGCTGTCTCCAATATCGGGTCTTTACAGGTAAGAAACGTTGGAACCATCGGCGGCAACCTGATCAATGCAGTACCATCAGCCGATGGTGCGATCCCTCTGATTGCTCTGGATGGCGTGGCTCTTCTTCACGGTCCTGAAGGAGAACGGTCTGTCGCGGTAAAGGATCTGTTTGTTTCACCCTATAAAACCATTTTAAAACCCATGGAAATCCTTAAAAAAATTACCATTCCGCCCCAGGCCCCCCATACGGGAAGCGCCTATATCAAATTCGGCCGCAGGGCTGCCATGGAGCTGCCCTTGATCGGTATAGGGATTCTGTTAAGCCTGGATGAAATCCAGGGAATCTGTACCAAGGCAAGAATATGCCTGGGTGTTGCCGCCCCTACCCCAATGCGGGCCTTTGATGCTGAAAAACTGCTGAAAGGAAAAAAAATTGGCGAGGCCCTCTTGATAGAAGCCGGTAAAATTGCAGCAGATGAATCCAAGGTCAGGGACTCTGTCAGGGGAAAAGCCTGGCACAGAAAAGAAATGATCCGGGTCCATGTAAAAAGAATGGGCATTAAATGCCTAGAATTAATAAATGCCGGCCATTAATCAACCATGAAGGAAACAATACCCATGACAACAAATATATCTTTTTTATTAAATGGCGACACGATCTCGCATGATATCAAGGAACATTGGACCCTGTTATACCTTTTAAGGGAGGAACTGGGGCTTATTGGAACTAAAGAAGGGTGCGGAAATGGTGAATGCGGCGCCTGCACTGTTATTATAGATAAACTGGCCGTAAATTCCTGCCTTTATCTGGCCATTGAGGCTGACGGGAAAATCATTGAAACCATTGAAGGTCTTGCTTCAACAGAGGGGAATCTTCACCCCCTTCAACAGTCTTTTGTGGACAATGGCGGGATTCAGTGCGGATTCTGCACACCTGGTATGATCATGTCTTCCAAGGCTTTGCTGGATGAAAAACCTGATGCAGATCGCGAAGAGATCAAGCATGCCCTTGCCGGAAATATCTGCAGGTGCACAGGATATATACAGATTTTTGAATCTGTTGAAGCGGCACAAGAAAAGGTTGCAGCAAATAAGGGAGGGAAAGATGAGTAACAATAGCAGCGAGTTTAGCAGCGAATTTAGCGTAGTTGGAAAACGAATTCCCAAACTGGATGCAGCCCAGAAAGCCATGGGCAGGGCTGAATATATTCAGGATATAAAAATGCCCGGCATGCTTTACGGCAGAATCCTTTACAGCAAATATGCCCATGCAAACATTGTCAAAATTGATACATCCAAAGCCATGGCATTGTCCGGTGTCCATGCGGTTCTAACGGGCGAAGATGTGCCTAAAAAAATGAAAATGGGATTTTACAAGGACAATCCGCCCATAAAAAAAGGCAAGGTCTGTTCATTCAGGGATGAAGTCGCAGCTGTTGCTGCCACAAGTCCTGAAATTGCTAAAAAGGCCCTGGCTCTCATTGAGATTCAGTATGAAGAACTGGAGGGTATTTTTGATCCTGAAAAAGCCATGGAAAAAGACTCTCCCCTGGTACATGAATACCATAAATCAAATGTTCTCAATCTGCCATGGAAACTGCATTACGGGGATGTGGAAAAAGCGCGAAAAGAAGCCGCCTTTGTGGTTGAGGACAGATTTACCACAACCTGGGTCACCCATTGCTGCATGGGTACCAGCGGAGCAGTCGCCCTCTTTGATGCTGCGGACAACCTGACCATCTATACCAATACACAAATTCCTTCTCTTGCCCAGAAGGATTTTTTGGAAGCGCTCAAAGCCATGGGCCTTGAAAACAAGAGGGCAAGAGTTATCAAACCCATTATTGGCGGAGGATTTGGCAGCAAGCTGGATACCTATGCCTATGAACATATTGCCATTCTTCTGGCCTACAAATGCAGGAAACCGGTTAAGATCCTCTTTGACAGGGTGGAAGAATTCAAGGCAACGTCGACCCGGCAGCCTGCCATCATTGATATCGCCCAGGGCTGTGACAACAAAGGCAAATTATTGTTCAGAGATATCAAAATGATCCTGGACAATGGCGCATATACGTCCTGGGGTGCTACAACCCCCTCGGTCATGATGATGCCCATAACATCTCTTTACAGAGTGGAGAATGTCAGGTACGATGCCAAGTGTGTCTATACAAACAATACCTATGCTCAGGCCATGAGAGGATATGGAAATCCCCAGGCCACTTTTGCCATTGAAAGCAGTATGGATATGCTGGCGGAAAAGGCAGGTATTGACCGCATTGAAATCAGGAGAATCAACCGCAATCAGCCAGGCGATCTTACTCCCCAGGGATTTAAAATTACCTCCTGTGGTATTTCCCAATGTATTGATGAAGTTGAACGAGAATTAATAAAAGACCATGTCAAAGAAAAAGGGGTGGGTATCGGCGTTGCCTCTCTAATTCATGTTGGCGGTGGTGCCAGGATTTATAAATCCGACGGCTGTGGTGCCATCCTGAAAATGGATGATTACGGCAAGGTGGACATATTCACGGGTGGTACAGACATGGGTCAGGGTCTTGACAATATCACAGCCCAGATTGTAGCCGAAGAACTGGGCCTTTTTGTTGAAGACATAAATGTGGTACATACTGATACAGATGTCTGTCCCTGGGATGTTGGAGCTCACGCAAGCCGGAGTACCTTTGTGGCAGGTAACGCAGCGCTTGGGGCAGCCAGAAAAGTAAAAGAAAAACTTTTAGACTTTGGCTCAAAAATACTGGATGCGCCCAAAGAGAGCCTTGTTTTGAGAGACCGACTCATATTTGTTCCGGATGATCCGGGAAAAAGCATGCCCATTGACAAACTCTTAAGAAAAGCCCATTTTTCTCCTGGCGGCACCATGCTCATGGCAGACCATTTTTATGATCCTGTCAACGAAAACATGGGCAAGGATTTTAAGGGGAATATGTCCATGACATACGCCTTTGGTGTCCACGGAGTAAAAGTCAGGGTGGATGAGGAAACCGGCAAGGTCACGGTGATTGAATATGTGGCCGCCCATGATGTGGGACGGGCCATCAATCCTTTGCTCCTGGAAGGTCAGGTCTATGGAGGTGTGGTCATGGGTCTTGGCTATGCCCTGACCGAAGAAGTGATGCTTAAGGACGGAAAAAACATGAATGCCAATTTCCGGGACTATAAATTATTTACTGCCAAGGATGCTGTAAAAATAAAAGCTCCGATAATTGAAACAGATGACAAGGACGGACCTTTTGGGGCCAAAGGAATTGGTGAACCAGGTTGTGTTCCCACTGCTCCGGCCATTGCAAATGCGATTTATGATGCTGTTGGTGTTAGAATTAAAGATCTTCCCATTACGCCTGAAAAAGTGCTGGCTGCTTTAAAGGAGAAAAACAATTAGAAACAATAGCTAAAAATAAGTTGTTGTTTATATTAAACAGAGCAAATCATTGCTCATAAATGGAGGTTAATGCCATGGTAAAACGATCATTTTTTTCAGTATTGCTCACGCTATTTTTTTTATTTACGATTGTCTCCTGCCTGTTTGTATTTCAAGCTCCTGCAATGGCAGGTACAATTGATCTCAATTATGCCAACTTTCCCCCTGCACCCACATTCCCCTGTGTCCAGATGGAAAGATGGAAGGTTGAAGTTGAAAAACGCACCAACGGCCAGGTTTCGATTAAAACTTTCCCGGGTGGGACCCTTCTGGGTGCCAAGGAAATGATGGATGGTGTTATTGCAGGACAGGCCGATATCGGAAATATCTGCATGGCCTATCAGCCGGGCAGGTTCATCGTCACCAATGCCACAAGTCTTCCTTTGGGTATAAAAGATGCCAAAACCGGCAGCCTTGCCCTTTTAAAGCTCTATGAAAAGTACAAACCCGAAGCGTTTAAAGATGTCGTGGTTCTGACCATGTTTGCCAATGCTCCTGGAAATGTCATGTCAAAATACCCGGTCAAAACCCTTGATGATATTAAGGGAATGGATTTAAGAGCTTCCGGCGGTGCGGCCCAGATTCTGAAAGCCTGGGGTGCCAATCCTGTGGGAATGCCAATGCCGGCAACGGTTGAAGCATTGCAGAAAGGCACTGTAAAAGGGCTTTTCTCTTCTCTGGAAGTCATGAAAGATAACAATTTTGCCGAAATGTGCAAATACGTCACATTGACGGAAACAGGGATCTATCCCTTTGCCGTAATCATGAACAAAGCCAAATATGCTTCTTTACCTGAAGATGTCAAAAAAGTGTTCATGGATCTAAAAGAAGAGCAAATCCTCTGGACCGGAACTTATATGGATGAGCAGATTCAAAAATCCATTGCCTGGTCAAAAGAGACCCAAAATGTTGAGTTTATCTCTCTTTCTGCTGCTGAAAAAGCAAAATGGGACGGCAAGCTTAGTTTTATAATTGATGACTGGATTAAGACTGCCAAGGAAAAGGGTCTTCCTGCTGAAGACATTGTCAAGGACATAAAAGCATTTATCCAGTAATCCTTTTTGTGACTGGGGACAGATTTTAACTCTGTCCCCAGATTTCGGAGACTCCACATGGATCTTTTAATGAGAATCAATAAGTTTTTAAATAAGATGCTCACGCTGACCGGGGGCGCATTGCTTGTGGGCATGATCCTTCTGACCTGTGCCAATATCTTTAGCCGCCAGGTTTATGGCCCCATCCCGGGAACCTTTGAACTCATGGGGTATGCCGGAGCCGTTGTGACGGCATTTGCTCTTGGATACACCCAGTTCACCAATGGACATATTTCCGTAGATATCCTTGTCAATTCTTACCCAAAACCGCTTAAACGGTTCATCTCCATTATAAACCATGGGGCCTGCTGCACTTTTTTCTTTATCGCTTCCTGGTATATTGTTCAAAAAGCTTTAACACTTAAAAATGCAAATGAAATCTCAGAAACCTTGAGAATTATATATTATCCTTTTATCTTTGCTGTGGCATTGGGCTGCCTGATTCTTGCTCTGGCTCTTTTTACAGACTTTTTAAAGGCCTTGCTGGTACAAAAAGGGGGCGTAAAATGAGTCTGACGCTGATTGGCATCATCGGTATTTTAACGCTGCTGTTTATCCTGTTTGTATTTGGCATTCCTGTGGGATTTGCCATGGGTATTGTGGGTTTCTGCGGCTTTTCCTATGTGATAACTCTTGATGCAGGTTTTAACATGCTGGCCTCGGTAACCTGGGACACCTTTTCCAGCTATGGGTTAACGGTAATCCCGCTGTTTATCTTCATGGGCCAGATTGCTTTTTATTCCGGGGTTAATGAAAAACTTTACAATGCCGCCTTTACATGGGTGGGTCATATCAGGGGAGGTATTGCCATGGCAACGGTTATGGCTTGTGCTGCCTTTGCCGCCATCTGCGGCTCCAATGCTGCAACTGCAGCCACCATGACCACTGTTGCCCTGCCCCAGATGAATAAATACAAGTATGAACCCATGCTCAGCACGGGTGCCATTGCCTGTGGATCAACCCTTGGAGTGGTCATTCCGCCAAGTGTTGTCCTTATTATTATCGGTCTTTCCACGGAACAGTCCATTGCCAAACTCTTTTATGGGGGCCTGGGAGCCGGAATCCTTTTAGCTATACTTTTAACCCTGACGGTCTACGTGCTTTGCACCATCCACCCTGAATGGGGACCTGTGGGAGAAAAAACCACATTTAAAGAAAAAATATTATCCCTGGCAGGGGCCGTTGAAATGCTGATCCTCTTTATGGTTGTCATGATAGGGCTTTATTTCGGGCTTTTTACCCCGACAGAAGCTGGCGCCATCGGATCATTTTTTGCCGTTGTCATTGCTCTGGTTCAAAGAAAACTTTCCTGGAACGACTTTTATAATTCTGTTTTCGATACTTTAAGAATTTCCTGCATGGTGATTGTTATTATTACAGGGGCAATGATATTTGGACGGTTTTTGGCCATCACAAGAATACCCTTTGATATTGCCGACTGGGTGGTTGCCCTTCCATTTTCCAAAATAACCATTATGGCCATTATTTTTGGAATCTATATTATTGGCGGAGCTGTCATGGATGCCCTGGCCCTTTTGCTTATCACCATGCCCATTTTCTTTCCCGTAGCCATGGAGTTAGGGTATGACCCCATCTGGTTTGGTGTCACAATTACCATTGTCACCACATTGGGAGCTGTAACCCCGCCTGTAGGGGCCACGACCTATGTGGTGGGTGGCATGGCAAAAGATGTCCCCCTTGAACGGGTATTTAGAGGGGTTGCCTATTTTTTGCCGGCCTATATTATCTGTATAATTTTAATGATGCTTTTTCCAAAAGTGGTTCTGTTTTTACCGAACCTGTTATAATCGGGGTCAGGCTTGGCTTATTGGCTTATTGGCTTATTGGCTTATTGGCTTATTGGCTTATTGGCTTATTGCACCAATAAGCCAATAAGCCAAGCCTGACCCCACAAAATCAAGGAGATAAAACGTGCGGTTACCAAGGTTTGACTATTTAGGACCCGACACATTGGAAGCAGCGCTTGACCTTTTAGCCTTCCACAAGGATGATGCAAAAATTCTTGCAGGAGGGACAGATCTTCTGGTCAGGATGAAAAAAGGGCTGCTAAAACCAAAAGCGCTTATCAGCCTGAAAGCCCTGAACGAATTATCCTATATTAAAAAACAAGACGGATATATTAAAATCGGAGCCAGAACATCCCTGGCAGATATTATTGCCTCTGACCTGATTCAAAAAGAGGCCCAAGCTTTATTCCAGGCATGTGAAAAAATAGGCGCCATAACCATCCAGCATTTCACGGGAACCATCGGAGGGAATATCCTCCAGAACAATCGTTGCCATCACTACAACCAGTCCCAATTCCATCGGTCAGGCCGACAGGCCTGCCACAAGGATGGCGGGAAAATCTGTTATGCCAGGGAGGAAGCTGACCGGTGCAACTCCACCTGCCAGTCAGATGGTGCCACTGCTCTCATGGCTTTAGGTGCCAGCATCATCCTGGCACAAAAAGGTGGGGAAAGAACAGTGGATCTTGCAAACTTTTATACCACGGACGGCATCATGCCGCATGCCTGCGAATCCCATGAACTTTTAAAGGAAATCATCATACCTGTCCAGGGAGGTCAAAGTGCATATCACAGGCTTGCCTACAGGTCTGCCATTGATTACCCCATTGTCTGTGCAGGGGTTCTTTTAAAGCCATCCCCAAAAAATGAAATAGAGGACGCAAGGATAGTTGTTGGTGCCATGAGCAGATCCCCGCTCTTCCTTGCCAAGGCATCCTCTTCTTTAAAGGGGAAACGCTTCACAGATATGGCAGCCTTTAAAAAAGCCGCTGACGATTCAATGAACTCTGCAGCACCCTTTGCAGTTCATAATGTGGGAGCAACTCTTGAGTACCGTTGTGCCATGGTGTCCCAAATGGTTCTCCGTGCTCTTGAACAGGCTGCGGCAGCAATAAAGGCATAATAGATAATATTGGAGTATTATTAAAATGGAAAAAATACAGATCTTCTTAAATATAAATAATAAACCCTGTGAGATCATGACCTATCCAAATGATACACTTCTGGAAGTATTGCGGGACGCACTTGACCTTACCGGGTCAAAAGAAAGCTGCGGTGAAGGTGTTTGCGGGTCCTGCACAGTTCATATGGATGGAAATCCGGTCCGGTCCTGCCTGACCCTTGCCATGGAAGCTGTGGGAACAAAAATCACAACAGTGGAAGGGCTTGCCAACGGGGATGAATTGTCAGATCTTCAGCAGTCCTTTGTTGATCACGGGGCTGTCCAGTGCGGATTCTGCACGCCTGGGATGCTCATGTCGGCTGATGCTTTGCTCAAAGAAAATTCCAGACCCGATGAAAAAACCATTCGAAAAGCCCTTAGCGGAAACATATGCCGGTGCACGGGATATGCAAAAATTATTGGAGCCGTTGCCCATGCCGGCAATCCACAGGACCATTGCCACGATTGTAAACCAGGGAAGTAAACCAGGGGAATAAAGCAAAGGAGTACAAAATGTCTGACTACACCATCGTGGGAAAACGAATGCCCAGGGTTGATTCCAGGGCCAAGGTTATGGGAAAAGCAAAATTTACAGCCGATCTGAAACTGCCTGGCATGCTGGTGGGAAAAATAAAACGAAGCCCCTATGCCCATGCCCGCATTTTAAATATTGATACCTCAAAAGCTGAGGCTCTTGCCGGTGTAAAAGCTATTGTCACTGGTAAAGACACGGAAGGTGTTAAATGGGGGGTGTTTGCCTATACCCGTGACCAGCAGTTTATTCAAACCCAAAAGGCCAGATACATCGGGGATGAAGTGGCTGCCGTGGCTGCCTTTGATGAAGACACTGCCCTTGAAGCCCTTGACCTCATTGAAGTCACATATGAAGAGCTTTCCCCTGTATTTGATCCCATGGAAGCCATGGCATCACAAACAGAACTCATCCATGAAGACTTTCCCAACAATATAAACATACATGTTAATATAGATACGGGGCAAGTGGATGAAAACTTTAAAAAATCATACTATATCAGGGAAGACACCTTTGTGGCGCCTGAAGAATCTTATTTCCAGGCCGAACCCTATGCTGTTGTGGCAAGATTCGACCATGAAGACTGCCTGGAAGTCTGGTGCCCCAATGGCGGGCCCCATATGAAATCCAAACCCCTTTCCAATTCATTCAAGATACCCCTGCACAAGGTAAAGATTAGAAAAATAGCCATTGGCGGTGCATTCGGGGGTCGATCCGAGATCTGCCCGGCCGATTATATCTGTGCTCTTCTGGCAAAAAAAACCCAAAAACCAGTAAAAATTGAGTTCACAAGAGAAGAAAACACCATTGGCACCCGCCAGGGCCATGCCATGATCACCACCCACAAAACCGGCGTCGACGAAAAAGGCCAGGTCCTTGCAAGAGAAACCACATGCTATATGGACGGGGGTGCCTATTCCAGCACAGGACCCATTGCTACAAGTGTCCCCTTTCTCTCCATGGAACAGGCCTATAGGATGGGAAGTGTGAGATACAACGGGTATCGAATTTATACCAACAAACCCATCAGGGGCATGATAAGGACCCATGGCCGTGGCTTTGCATGTGGGCTTGACACCCAGCTGGACATGATTGCAGAACACCTTGGAATTGATCCTGTGGAGATACGACTGAGAAACTCCCGGCAGCCGGGTGAATATACCAGTACAAAATCCTATGTGGACTCCTGTGCCATGGATGAAACCATCCACAAGGCCGTTGAAAAATCAGGGTTCAAGGAAAAATGGGGGAAATTGCCACCCTTCCACGGTATCGGTATCGGGACCAATTCAGTGCAGACAGGATTTCCCATGGGTATCCGCGGGGGCTCCCAGGCCTTTATCAAATTCAACGAGGATGGAGAAGCAACTGTCATGTCAGGGGTTGTGGATAACGGCCAGGGAAATGAAAACATGCTGGTCCAGATTGCAGCTGAAGAGCTGGGCCTTCTGCCTGAAGATATCCATCTGGTCTCGGCTGATACAGAGACCACGTCTTCTGATCCTGGATCATATTCCCAGGTTTCAACCTTTGTGGGCGGTCATGCTGTTAAAATAGCTGCACAAAACTGCAGGGAAAAACTTTTTAAAGTGGCTGCCAAAGTTTTAAAGGTGGATCCTGACCAGCTTAGGGCTGAAAACCGTCTGATTTTTGTAAAAGATGATCCTGAAAAATCCATTCCCATTAAAAAAGTGGTGAGAATCAGCCTTTTAAACTTCACTTCTGTTAATGCCGAAGGTGGATACTGGCCCAGGGTGGACATGAAACGCGAATGGGTTAAAAATCCCTACGGCCAGATGTGCGAAGCCTTTTCCTTTGGCACCACCATTGTTGAAGTCAAGGTGGACCCTGACACAGGACAGGTTGAGGTCTTGGAGGTAACTGCTGCCCAGGATGTTGGATATGCTATAAATCCCCTTGTCCTTGAAGGCCAGTTTGAGGGCTCCATCGCCATGGGCGGACAGGGCGGCATGCTCACTGAATATCATGAGTGGAAGGATGGCCGGTGCATCAACCCCGGCATGCTGGATTACAAACTGCCCCTGGCCTGTGACATGCCTCCTAAAATAAATAATATCATAGTGGAATCCATTGATCCAAAAGGGCCATACGGAGCCAAGGAAGCCGCCATGTCCATTGCCATGTCTGCAGCACAAGGGTACAGTGCAGCCGTGAGTAATGCCATCGGTGTTTACATGGACTCTTTCCCCTTAACCCCTGACAAGATACTTGCCGCTATTAAGGCAAAAAAAACAGAAACTATTAACCATAAAGAACACGAAGAAAATGAAGAAAATCAGAGTTGAAGATGCTATTGGAACCGTTCTCGCCCACGACTTGACACGGATTATCAGAGATAAATTTAAAGGGGTCGGATTTAAAAAAGGACATGTTGTACAAAAAGAGGACATCCCGGAACTTTTAAAGATCGGCAAGCAATATCTCTTTGTCCTTGATCTGGGAAAAGATCAGCTCCACGAAAACGATGCGGCCCAAAGGATTTCAAAGGCTATTTCAGACCCGGCCCTGGAATTTTCAGAACCACGGGAAGGTAAAATCAATATTATCACCCCCCATGCAGGCCTTCTAAATATTAATGTTGATGCCCTGCTAAAGGTTAACAAGATGGAGAGTATTATTGTTGCCACCTTGAAAAATACCTTTCCCTGCAAAAAAGGGGAAATCATTGCAGCCACTCGCATTATTCCATTGACCATCCCCACAAAAAACATCAAAGCCCTAGAGGTCTTAGCCAAAGAGGCTGCACCCATTCTGTCGGTTACTCCCTACAAATCCTTAAAAGTCGGAGCCCTAGTAACAGGTTCTGAAGTTTATAACGGACTGATTACAGATGACTTTGGCCCGTCTGTTGGCCAAAAAATTACTCAGGCCGGATGTACACTCATTAAAAAAATCCTTGTGCCCGATGATGTTACAGCTATTTCCAATGCTGTCATGGAATTAAAAAATCTGGGGTGTGAGCTGATCATTACCACAGGGGGGCTATCCGTGGACCCGGATGATGTCACACGCCAGGGCGTTATAACGGCTGGAGCAGATGTTACATTTTACGGCAGCCCCGTTCTTCCCGGGGCCATGCTCATGATCTCACAGCTTGATAACATACCCGTTATCAGCCTGCCAGCCTGTGTGTTTTATTATAAGCAGACCGTGTTTGATCTGGTTTTGCCAAGGGTCCTTGCCGGAGAAAAAATAACTAAAGATGATATTGCAGCCATGGGACATGGCGGATTATGTATGAATTGTCAGGTCTGCCACTATCCTGTCTGTTCTTTTGGAAGATAAACAAAAAAGGATGCCGTCATGACGGAAACGATGACAATACCGCTCAATGAACTTGTGATTGCAATAAAAGGGGCTGGAGAAATGGCCACGGGTACTGCCTGCCGCCTATTTCAAGCAAATTTTAAACGCATATTCATGTTGGAAACCCCAGGCCCCATGGCTGTGAGACGGCAGGTCAGTTTCTGCGAGGCAATCCATGATGAAGAAATTGTGGTGGAAGGGATTAAGGCCAAAAAAGTTTCAGATATAGATATTATTCATTCAGCATGGGAGAACAATTGCATTCCGGTCATTGTTGACCCGGATTGGAAATCTATCAAAAAGATCCGTCCCCATGTGGTGATTGATGCCATTATTGCCAAGAAAAACCTGGGTACAAATCTTTTTGAAGCTCCTTTAGTCATCGGTCTTGGACCCGGTTTTAAGGCTGGAAAAGATGTGCACGTGGCCATAGAAACCAATAGGGGTCACAACCTTGGAAGGGTCATTTTAGAAGGCTGCCCTGAACCCAATACTGGTTCCCCCGGCAATATAAAGGGGTATACCAGAGAGAGGGTCCTGCGGGCACCCTGTTCAGGCGTATTCAAATCTTCTTTATCCATAGGCACCCCTGTAAAAAAAAATGATGTGGTGGGACATGTTGACAACAAACCCGTCATCGCTCAGATAGATGGTGTTTTAAGAGGACAGATAAGAAATAACACCAGGGTCAAAGATCAACTTAAAATCGGAGATATTGATCCCAGGGGAAAAATCGAATATTGCACAACCATCTCGGAAAAAGCCCGAGCCATTGGGGGAAGTGTGCTGGAAGCTATTTTAAAAAAATACAATCAATGACAGATTAAGATTTAATCATGAGTTATCTGAGTAGCACTGGTGCTGAAAACAGGATCTTAAACCAAATAATTAAAATAGGTAAATAAAATAAATAAATATAGACTATAGGAGCAAAAATATGCGGGTATTAATAATAGGTGGGGTCGGTGGTATGGGTCAGGGTGTGGCAAGAGATCTGATAAAACAGGAACAGGTTACAGATGTTATTTTAGCAGATCTGTATCCAGACCCGGAAAGGCTGTCAACAAAATTACGCGAAAATAAAAAAACAAGCCTCATTAAAATGGATGTCAATGACCATGACGTCATGGTCAAGGCATTCAAGGACGTCAATGTGGTCATCAACACGGCTGGGCCATTTTATAAGACTGCTGTGCCCGTGGCCAGAGCAGCTGTTGAGGCCAAAGTAAATTACATTGATATCTGTGACGATTATGAGGGAACCCAGATCCTGTTTAACTCTGACATTGATAAAATGGCAAAAGAAGCTGGTATCACTGTTCTCACAGGCATGGGCTCTGATCCCGGTACCAACAATATTCTGGTTAAATGGTATGCAGACCGCCTGGACAAGGTTGATGAAATTTATCTTTACTGGGTGGTCAGTATTGCCGAACTTGCAGGAGCAGCCTGGGACCACAGTCTTCATATGACCCTGGGAAAAATCCCCCAATATATTAATGGAGAACTGATTTATGTGGAAGGCGGGACCGAAGAAGTGGCAGAGCAATTTCTTGAACCCCTTGGTACCTGCCACGTCCGCTACGTGGGTCATCCCCAGCCTTTGACGCTGCCCAGATACATCAAAGGGGTTAAAAATGTTATCATCAAAGGGGCCCTTATCCCCCTATGGGTGGACGAACTGATACAAGAACAAAAAAACACAGGTCTTTTAGACACAAAACCCATTGATATCAAGGGAACCCAGGTCACCCCCTATGATCTTGCTTTAAAACTCTGGGAGACCATTCCTGAGGGAAGGGATAACGGGCCCCAGTCTTCCGGTCTTAAAGTAATTGTCAAAGGAGAAAGAGATGGTAAAAAAATTACCTACACGGCTGACATGGTGGGCAGGATGGCACCTGGGACAGGACTTCCCGCCTCTATTGCATCGCTTATGATGGATGCAGGTGATGTGACAGTCAAAGGTGTTGTGGCCCCGGAAGGGTGTATTGACCCGGATAAATTCCTTGGCATATTCCTAAAAAGAGGGGCAAGGATCCATCAAACAGAAAAAATTGATTCCATGTTTGAAGTTAAAGAATAAATCAGGAGGCCTTCCATGAAAGAGACAGAAAAACTAAATATCACCAAAAGCCGGGAATTATTTGAAGAGGCACTAACACTTATCCCTGGAGGGGTCCTGGGTGCCAGAAAGCCAGGCGATTTTATTGATGGGGAATACCCTATTTTTCTTGATACGGGGAAGGGCTGCCGTTTGACTGATGTTGACGGCAATGAATTTATTGATTTTCTCTGCGGTTACGGCCCCATCATCCTTGGTTACTGTGAAGAAGAAGTGGATGAAGCCGTCTACAAACAGATAAAAGACAAAGGTTTTTGTTTCACCCTGACCCAGAAATTTCAAAACAAACTTGCCAAAAAATTGACCCAGATTGTACCCTCTGCTGAGATGAGTATTTTCCTGAAAACAGGTTCTGATGCAACCACTGCCAGCATCCGTATTGCCCGGGCCCACACACAAAAACTTAAGGTGATGCGATGCGGTTACCATGGCTGGCATGACTGGTGTGTTGAGATGAAAGGCGGCATCCCGTCAAAATTCTATGAAGATGTTTTTGAATTCCAGTACAATCATCTTGACCAGCTGGAAGAGCTGATGGCAACCCATGGACATGATACTGCCGCCATCATCATGACCCCTTTTGGCCATCCCAACCACCAGGAAATGCAACTTCCTGCACCTGGTTTCCTTGAAGGAGCCAGACAAATTGCAGACAAGTATGGGGCTGTTCTGATCTATGATGAGATTCGTACGGGTTTCAGGCTTTCCATGGGCGGTGCCCAGAAACTCTACGGGGTCACTCCGGATCTGACAATTCTTGGAAAAGCCATTGCAAACGGATATCCCATCTCCGTTGTGACAGGGAAAAAAGATGTCATGATGGCGGCTGAAAGCAAGCTGTTCATTTCTTCCACCTTTTTCCCCAATAGCGAGGCTTTTGTTGCTGCGCTTAAAACCATTGAAATCCTTGAACGGGACAAGGTATTGGAAAACATCTGGGAAAAGGGTGAAGGCTTTATGAAAAGCATTCAATCTTTGATTGACAAACATGATGTGGGAGCTGAACTGACAGGTGTGGCACCCATGTTCTACATCACCTTTAAAAAAGATGAGACAGGAGCATACAAAGGTAAACGAAAAGATTTCTACACCCAACTTATCAGAAAAGGATTCTTTTTCACCCCCTTTCACCACGCCTATATCAGTTACAGACACACTCAAAAAGACCTGGATCTCACCCTGAATGCCATTGATGAATCTTTAGCTTTCATCAAAGATAAATATCAATAAAGGGTTCAGGCCATCAGTGCTTTTATGCAACCTGTGGAACTGAAAATACTTTCAATAAATCTATTCAGCGGGAATGCCAATCCTGGCATTCTCGCTGAATAGCTCTGATATTTTAGATTTTATTTAGTGTGACATCCAGAACAGCTTACAGGTCCATATTTTTCACCTGCCTTTTTTCTGTCTTTATGGCATTTGAGGCAGGTCCCATTCATAATCTGTTTTTTCTTAAGCACCCCTTTGTCTTTAGCTGCCTGGAGTGATCCTGGTTCCCTGGAAAAATCTTTATGACAAACCATGCAATCATTGACAACACCATGGTGCATATGATGAGGGAAAGTGATATTTCCCATTTTCCCGCCTTGAAGAATAATTTCTTCCTTGCCTTTGCTGTGAGCAAAAACTATGGCAGACGATAAAATCAATAATACTAGACAAAACAACATCAACCGCTTATTCATCATCATTCTCTCCCTATCAAAACAAATTTATTTTTATAAAAATCCGTAAATTTTCTCCTTGTGTATCAGTTTTTATCATTTCAATCTAATTGTCAACTTTCTTGTCCTATTTTTTTCTTGTCCTATTTAGTGCCTGACCGAAAACCCCGTGTTGGGGCGAAAAGTTGCCCATATACAAGGCGCAAAAAATCTTGAACCCGGAGTGTACTACTGTACATGAGGATTTCAGGATTTTGCAGCAACGCAGTAGATGGGTGAGTTTTCGTTCAAACACTATTTAACAATTTGATAATAGCATCAATATTAACAGAAAATCAACTTGTTATCCACAACCTGACAAACCCTCTTTAATTCAAATTTTATCAAAGTTGTGATGAATAAAATTACAGTTTTTTTGTGGGAAATTGTAATAAAAACGTAATATCTAAAATTCAGACCATTGCCATGGGCAAACGCGGGAGCCATTATTTCATGCAGATCTTGAAAATTTTTCCTGTCTCCCGAAAATCGCATAGTTCTTGACAATATTCTTATCTTACTCTATAAGTTTTTGGCTGGAATAATGACCTTAAAAATTTATAAAATTTATATGAAACATACCCTGTTAAATACAATAGAAGGCAGGCTGCTGTTAAGCGGTATTTTATTAAGTCTTCTGCTCATTGCCTTGATTGGATTCTTTGGTATCACTGAAAGTCAAACAGCAAAAACCCTTGCTCTTGTTTTTATTGCCCATACCTTTGGCGGCAGGGCCGCCGGCATTGGCCTGTGTATTCTCAACGGATATGGAGCCCTTCCCACGATTATATATAATTTTTATATTGAAGTTCTCATTGTCTGTTTCACCTATGCCGGCTTTGTTTTGAGCACCACCAATTATCTAAAAATTGAATGGTTGAACAAATTAATGGACCGGCTGGCTGAAAAGGCCCTTGAAAAAAAAGAAAAGATAAAACCCTTTGGCTGGATTGGTATTTTTTTCTTTGTCATGGCCCCTCTCCCAGTGACGGGGCCCGTGGTGGGATCCATTATCGGATACATGCTCAGATTAAGCCCGTTCAGGAATTTTTCCGCCACTTTTCTAGGCACCTTGTCTGCCATCATTGTCTGGTTTTACTGTTTTGATTTTTTAGAGCAGCGCTTTCACATGATCCAGTATCTGTTTGCTGCCATTGTTATTATTGTATTGATTCCTTATTTCAAAAAAATAAAAAATTTCATTGCTGGTCGCAAAGATCCGGGAAAAAATTAAGAACCAAATCAATATTTTAAGAATAGTTCCTTTCAAAATGACAGGTCAAAAATCAATCATTAATTTTCTCTTGTACAGCCTTTATGATTCATAGGCATTTTCAAGTATTTTAAGATAATCTTCCTGTCCAAGTTCCCTAGGATTTGAAGGTGTTGAATTATTTTCAAATGACATTTGGGAAATTTTCTCAAACTGGTCTTTTCTAATTTTCAAATCCTTAAATAAAGGAATCCCAAGTTTCTTTGATAATGCCTTTATGTTTTGGATAAAAAACCTGGCTGAGCTCATATCATCAGCTTCATCAATCCCGGTCTGCCTTGCCAGTGTTGCCATTTTCACAAAGCAGTCTGGCAGATTATAGGAAAGTACGTGTGGCAGAAAAATTGAATTTGCCACGCCATGGGGAATATCATATAAAGCTCCGATGGATTCAGAAATACAATGGACGGCAGTCACATCTGAATTACCAAAAGCAAAGCCAGCGATGGTTGAGCCAAACATCAGATTTTCACGGTGTGTATGATGATTTTTGATATCATCATATGCTCCTTCAATGGCGCCTAATATTAATTTAACTGCCTTGACGGCATGATTGTCTGTAATAAGGGTGGCAGGCTTTGAAAGATAGGCTTCAACGGCATGGGTCAAAGCATCAAGACCTGTGGATGCAATAATTTTTGAAGGCAGGGTTTTGATCAAATCAGGGTCGACAATGGAAACAGCAGGATACATTTTGGGACCCTTGATACTCATTTTAAATTTTCTGTTCACATCTGTAATCACAGAAACCCAGGTCACTTCACTTCCCGTACCACAGGTTGTGGGAATGGCCAGGAAGGGCAAAGGATCATTCTTATATTTTTCTTTTCCTTCATAATCTTCAATATTTCCATGATTTGTTGCAAGCAGGGCGAGGGCCTTTCCTGCATCAAGAGGACTTCCACCACCAAATCCAATGACCAGGTCAGGGGCCAGTTGACGTATTTTATCGGCGATCCTGTTGATGGTATCGGATTTCGGGTTTGCTTCAATCTCATCAAATATTTTGATCCCGGGAAGCTGTGTCAATACATTTTTCAGCAAACCTGCCTGAAGAATACCATTATCGGTAATCAGAACCGGATTCCTGGCTTTCAAGCATTCATCAATGATTAGTTTAAGATTGTCAATTTCTCCTGATCCGAAATAAAGTCTTGCCGGCATATGAAAAAGCATGTGAATCGTCTCCTTTTGTAAATAATATTCATCTGCTATCAAAAGTGTAATCAATTAGCAATTAATAATTCTAAATGCTATGGTATTTTCTAATATAGTACAAACCATATTAGACAGATGAAAGGGGAAAATATGGATATCAAAATTAATTATTGTTCAGTCTGAAACTATGAACCAAGGGCTGCCGGTCTGGCAGATATTATTAAAAAAGAATTTGGTATAATGCCCCAACTGATCCCAGGCTCAAAAGGCATATATGATGTTATTGTAGATGAAGAGACCATTTTTTCAAAACATCAGGCAAAACGATTCCCGGAAAACGATGAAATTATTAAACTGATAAAAAAATAAATATTAATACTAATATTGTGCCTGCACCAGGAATTAAAACTAAAAAAGGCTGCTTTTTTTGAAAGCAGCCTTTTTTAGAAAAGGAAAAAAAGATGAAAAAATTAATCTTTGTTATGTTGCTTTAATTAAAAGCAATTGGCGTGCCAATCTCTTTTTTTAAATTCATGAAAATCATAACATTCTTATTTTATTTGATTTTTTAAATATTTTTTCTCTAATTTTTTACTTTCTGAAATTTTCTTTGGCTTTTTATCATCATTTTATCCTATAAAAGTTCAAAATTTTGAACTTTAAATCCGTTGAAATTATTTAAAATAATGTAACTACTTGAAATAAAAGAATAAAAAATGAAGTGTTGGTCAGTTTAAAAAAATAAACTTACAGGGACCCAGCATGGGACTGAATCGCCTGTAAGCTTAATTTCCAAACATCTAATATCTGTACAGATCTGTTTTAAAGGGGCCGTTGATAGGAATCCCGAGATAATCCGACTGCTCCTGGGTCAGCTTTGTCAGGCTTACAGAAAGATTTTTCAAATGAAGTCTTGCCACTTCTTCGTCAAGTTCCTTGGGCAGTGTATAAACTTTAATTTCAAGATCTTCCTGGGCGAGTTTGATCTGGGCCAGGGTCTGATTTGAAAAGCTATTACTCATCACAAAGCTGGGATGTCCCGTTGCACATCCCAGGTTCACAAGTCTTCCTTCAGCAAGAACTATGACAGACCGGCCAGATTCCAATGTCCACTTATCCACCTGGGGTCTGATATTTATTTTCACGGCCTTGGGATTATTATCCAGATAACTCATTTCTATTTCATTATCAAAATGTCCAATATTACAGATAATGGATTCATCCTTCATCTGTTCAATGTGTTCACCTTTAATAACATGGTAATTACCCGTTGCTGTCACAAAAATATCTCCATGGGGAGCAGCCTCTTCCATTGTCACCACCCTATAGCCTTCCATGGCTGCCTGGAGTGCGCAGATAGGATCAATTTCAGTGACCCAGACAATGGCACCATACCCTTTCATGGATGCGGCACACCCTTTGCCTACATCACCATATCCGGCCACAACAATAGTTTTACCGGCGAGCATAACATCAGTGGCTCTTTTAATCCCATCTGCAAGGGATTCTCTACATCCATAAAGGTTATCAAATTTTGATTTGGTCACGGAATCATTGACATTGATAGCAGGAAAAAGCAGCTCATTTTTTTCAGCAAGCTGGTACAGCCTGTGAACACCGGTTGTTGTCTCTTCTGATACACCCCGGATCTTTTTAGCAATATGGGTCCATTTTTTTGGATCTTCCTGAAAACTTTTCCTCAAGCGGTCCATCAAACATTTTTCATCCAGACTATTGGTTTTATGATCAAGCACAGAAGGGGCCTTTTCCACTTTCACGCCCTGATGCACATAAAGGGTTGCATCCCCTCCATCGTCAACAATCATATCAGGCCCTGAACCATCCGGCCAGGTCAGTGCCTGTTCCGTGCACCACCAGAATTCCTCAAGGGTTTCACCTTTCCAGGCAAATACTGCTGCAGATCCTTTTTCTGCAATGGCTGCTGCTGCATGATCCTGGGTTGAAAAAATATTGCAGGTTGCCCAGCGGATATCAGCTCCCAGCTCATAAAGGGTATCAATGAGCATGGCCGTCTGAATGGTCATATGAAGGCTGCCCATTATTTTCAAACCCTTAAAGGGCTTTTCAGAACCATATTTTTTCCTGATTGCCATCAGTCCCGGCATCTCTTTTTCTGAAAGCTGCATGTCTTTGTGTCCCTCTTCTGCAAGGGCAATATCTTTAATCCTGTATTTCAGGCTAAGGTCAAGATCTATGTAAGAAGAATCTTTACTTGGTTGTAACATTTTTATACTCCTTATTATTTTTTTAAAGTAAACATATCAAAATATGTTGATATGTTGTTTTTATACAAAATACAAGTATTCCTTTTTGATGTCAATAAAAAAAGCCGCTTAAACTTAAAATTTCAAGTTCAAGCGGCTTTTATAAACTAAAACGGTTACAGAATAGATTATATTCCGGCCAGATCCCTTATTTCATCTGCTCTGTCCGTTCTTTCCCAGTAAAAATCAGGATCTTTTCTTCCAAAATGGCCATAGGATGATGTTTTCCTGTAAATCGGGCGAAGAAGATCAAGTGTATGAATAATTGCAGCAGGTCTTAAATCAAATATGGATTTAACAATCTCAATTGCTTTGAATTCGGGTATTTTTCCCGTCCCCATGAAATTGACAAGAAGGGAAACGGGCTGGGCAACACCTATTGCATAGGCCACCTGAACCTCGCATTTATCTGCAATTCCTGATGCAACAATGTTCTTTGCCACATATCTACCCATATAGGAGGCGCTCCTGTCGACTTTTGAAGGATCTTTTCCAGAAAAGCAACCACCACCATGACTGCCCTGGCCACCATAGGTATCTACAATAATTTTTCGCCCGGTAACACCGCAGTCTCCCATGGGGCCGCCTATAACAAAGCGTCCTGTGGGGTTAATAAAAAATCTTGTGTCCCCATCTATCATATCTTCGGGAATCACTTTTTGAATGACTTCTTTTATTATGGCAGCCTTTAAATCGTCATAGGACACATCAGGAGAATGCTGGGAAGAAACAACAATAGTATCTACCCTTTTGGGCTGACCTCCGTTCATATATTCAATGGTTACCTGAGATTTTCCATCAGGTCTTAAAAAATCCAGAGCACCATTTTTTCTGACCTGGGCCAGCCGCTTGGTCAGCCTATGGGCATAAACAATCGGCATGGGCATCAGCTCCGGAGTTTCGTTAGTGGCAAACCCGAACATGATTCCCTGATCACCGGCCCCCTGTTCTTTGTAAAGCCCTGCGTTTTCATCAACCCCCTGGGCGATGTCAGGCGATTGCTGGTCAATACTTGTAATAACCGAGCATGTCTGCCAGTCAAATCCCATGTTTGAGGAGTTATATCCAATCTCTTTTATGGTACTTCTGACCACCTGGGGAATATCCACATAGCAATCCGTGGTAATTTCTCCAGCAACCAGTGCAAGACCTGTGGTCACCAATGTTTCACAGGCAACCCTGCATTTTTTATCCTGGGCCATGATGGCATCAAGAATACCGTCGGATATGGCGTCTGCCACTTTATCAGGATGCCCTTCTGTTACAGACTCAGATGTAAACATATAAGATTGTTGTTCAGACATTTCAAACTCCTTTTATTTCAAAATAACTATTTTTATTAATAAAAAATTTTATGTTAAGGGTATAATTAATAAGTTTTTATTTTCTCTTTGTCAATGATACCAGCCCAATCTTGGGCCATATTTTTTAAATTTTTTAAAAAAGTCATAAATAACTTGACAATTATATCATAATTTTGATTCTTTGATTAACTGCCAGCAAATGGTGAGGGGAGCTGATGGTTTTTTCTCTTTGCTCAAAATTCATATTTTTTTACTTTCATAACATTTAAGACAACTATATATTCCTGGAGAAAACATGACAGAAAACAGAGTAACAAGAATTACAGGGATCGGTTCTGCACTTGTTGATATTTTAATCAATGAATCTGATCAATTCTTAACAAACCTTGGAAAAGAAAAAGGCGGGATGACCCTTGTGGAAGACAAGGATATTGAACTAATATTAGCCCGGACAAATCAAACACCTGTTGTTGTTCCCGGCGGAGCTGCTTGCAATACCATTGTCGGTGTCGGAAACCTTGGCGGAAATGCCAGATTTATCGGCAGAAGGGGCAATGATGGGTATGGTCAGGCATTTGAAAAACAGATAGTTAAATGCAATGTTGAGCCTATTGTTTCAATCTCAGACTCTCCCACGGGCAAAGTATTATCTGTCATTACTCCGGATGCCCAGCGCTCCATGTTTACTTTCCTTGGTGCATCCACAGAACTTGACCCCAAATTAATCTTTCCTGACATGTTTAAAGACACTGCCATTTCCATGATTGAGGGATATCTATTATTTAACAGGGTTTTAATGATGGCTGCAATAAAAGCTGCCAAGGCTTCCGGATCTCTTATTGCCCTGGATCTTGCAAGTTTTGAGGTGGTCAATACCGCAAGGGATATTCTTGAAAATATCATAAAAAATTATGTTGATATCCTCATTGCCAATGAAGATGAAGCAAAAGCATATACGGGGTACGAGGATGAACAAAAATCAATTAAAGCACTGTCTCAACATGTCACATATGCTGTCCTGAAACTTGGGAAAAGAGGCAGTTATGTATCACACAACAACACTATAACAAGAATTTTTGCCCAATCAGGAAACGTCCCCGTAGATACAACCGGAGCAGGAGATCTCTGGGCAGCTGGATTTCTTTTTGGCATTGCCCATGGATTTTCTATTGAAAAAAGTGGACGGATCGCGTCCGCCTGCGGCTATGAGGTCTGCCAGGTCATGGGAGCCCAGCTTCCCTGCGATGCCTGGTCAAGAATAAAAACATTGATATAGTATATAGTTCCTGACCAAAAACAATAACAGTCTTAGATATCATTAAATACAATTTTAAACACATCTTTATATTTTTTTGCAAAATGAAAACTGATGCCTTCTTTAATGTGGTCTGGAAGCATTTTAAATTCAGGCATGCACCCTTCGGGCAGAATAATCTCACGGATACCTGATCGCCGTGCTGCAATGATTTTCTCTTTTATTCCGCCAACGGGCAGGACTTTCCCTGTCAAAGTGATCTCTCCTGTCATGGCAAGGGGGCGTTTTATCGCTCTTCGGGCTGCAAGGGAAACAAGCGAGGTGGTTATAGTAATCCCGGCACTTGGGCCATCCTTTGGGGTCGCCCCTTCCGGCACATGGATATGGATAAAGGCATTATCAAAATATTTTTTATCAATTTTAAAGATCCCCAGATTTGCTCTTACATAGCTATAGGCAATGGTTGCAGACTCCTGCATCACTTCACCGAGCTTTCCCGTCAATTGAAATCCAGGAGTTTTCCCATGAACCCTTACTGCCTCAATGGGAAGGGTTACCCCGCCAAGCTGGGTCCAGGCAAGCCCGGTTACAACTCCAATGCCTGACATCAATTCTTCATGTTTAAAAATCGGCGGCCCCAATAAATCATCAAGAGCTTTGATATTGATCCTGATTTTCTCTTTTTTTTCTTTTAATATGACCACAATACTTTTTCTGATGATCTTATTTAGAAGCTTTTCAAGACCTCTGACCCCCGCTTCCCTGGCATATCCATCAATGAGATAGCGTATGGTCGGATCTGTAATGGTGATCACTTTGGATGTCAGATTATTTCGCTTTAAAAGCTTTGGCCACAGGTGTTTTCTGGCAATTTCCATTTTTTCTTCAGTAATATAGCCGGACAGATTAATCCTGTCCATCCTGTCCAGAAGCGGTCTGGGTATTGTATCCAGCTGATTGGCCGTGCAGATAAATAAGACTTTTGACAAATCAATGCGAAGATCCATGTAATGATCGAGAAATTCAGAATTCTGCTCTGGATCAAGCACCTCAAGAAGGGCAGATGCAGGGTCACCCTGGTAAGACATTCCGATTTTATCCACCTCATCCAGCATGATCACGGGATTGGCCACTTTCGTATCCTTTAAGGCCTGGACAAGTTTTCCAGGCAATGCCCCAACATAGGTTCTTCGATGCCCTTTAATCTCAGCCTCATCCCTCATCCCACCAAGGCTGAATCTGTAGAATTTTCTTCCCACAGCCTCTGCAATTGATTTACCAATGGAGGTTTTACCAACACCTGGAGGACCCACAAACAGGATAATGGAACCTGCAATATCTTTTTTATAAATTCCAGCAGCAAAAAATTCTATAATCCTCTCTTTTACGTCGGAAAGCCCTGAATGATCCCGGTCAAGGACATCCTCGGCCCGCTTTATATCAATATTGTCCTCGGAATAGACACCCCAGGGAAATGATGTGACCCAATCCAGATAATTTCTGGTAACCCCGTATTCTGAAGAGCCTGTTTCAAGCACGGATAATTTTTCAATCTCTTCATCAAACCGTTTGGTCACATGTTCGGGCGGATTTAAGTTTGCAAACTTTTCTTTAAATTTATCCACATCCGAAGTCTTATCATCTTTCTGCAGTCCAAGTTCCTTTTGGATTGCCTTAAGCTGTTCCTTTAAGAAAAATTTACGTTTATTATCATCCACCTGGATATTGACGTCTTTTTGTATTTTGCTTTGGAGCTTTGCAATTTCTATTTCTTTTTGTAGCAGCAGCATCACTTTTTTCATCCTGGATATAACAGAACTGAGCTCTAAAACTTCCTGCAAATCATCTCCAGATGCTGTGGTAATACCTGCTGCAAAATCGGTCAGAAGCGAGGGTTGATCCGGGCTGAACATGCCCAGGTATTGTCTTACCTCTTCTGAGTATAATGGATTTAATGAGAGCAATTGCTTAATGGAGTTAATAATTGCAATGGCATAGGCTTTAAGCTCATTGTCATTTTCTTTTGTTTTTTTAAAATACTCAGCCTCTACAACAAAAGGGGGTTTGTCTGAAAGAAACCGCTTGATTTTAAATCTTTCAAGCCCCTGGGCAATGAATTGAATATTTCCCTGAACATCCACTACATTCAACATCCTGACAATGCAGCCAACCTTGGGAAAATCCTCTTTATACACATGTTTGCCTTTTACTTCTTTCACATATGCAAGGCCCAGAAGTTCCTTTGAATTTTTGGATGCCTTTACCAGGGTCTCTTCCCATCTTTTTTTGCTCACCATAAGTGGTTGAACCTGGGCCGGCAGATGGGGACGGCCAGTAATAGGGATAATATATAAAATATCCGGTTTCAGGCTTTGGGGAACCAGTTGGCCCTCTTTATTTTCATTCTCATCTTCAACTATTTCCGGCGTAATCGCATTGTTGTCATCCGTCATAAACCACCTCACAGGAAAATTGATATTATATTAACGATGGATACAGTTTTCATTATAATATTATTTACACTCTGACAACCTAAAAAGCAAAATTCATACCACTCTGAATGTTGGTACAAATCTGGCAAGCGTGTTTATCCAGATATACTTTTTATATCTTTGCCTTATTTAAGCCTTGCTTTACAGATGCTTTGCAACCTTTAAGGGAATGTCGATTAATAAAATTAGATTATTGTTCAGAAAAAATTGCTATTTCAGTGGCTTAAGGAGATAAAAAGATTATGGAATAAGAATCTCTGCCATCTGGGCAAACCCGATTCCGCCTTTTCCTTCTGTTATCCAGGCAGGTTTAAAGGAGAGCCTGTCTTTGAACTCAAGAACATTGGCAACACCAACTGCATTGGGAAAATACTCAAACATGGGCTCATCATTGGGAGAATCCCCGATAAAAATGATGTTTTTCTTTATTGAATCCAGATCTGTTTTAAGTACTTCCCTGAATAGGATTTTTGTCATGGAAAGTTTGTCATAGCTGCCAAACCATCCATTTACATGGATGGAGCTGACCTTTGCCGTGGCACCATTTTGTTCAAACAGGGTGACAATCCTATCTATCTTTTCCTGTGAAAGAGGGGGCACATCTTCTGCAAAATCAATGGCAAGGTCAGCTTCCCGGTATGGTTGATCTGCTGACACAACACATCCTGGAATGGATTTGAGGATCTCTTGTTTTATGACCTCAAGTTTTTTTTTGTCCTGCCTGCGTTCCTGAGCTGTTTTAAAATACCGGCGGATCATCTTTTTTTTGTGATCATCATAAACAAAGTAAAATGCACCATTTTCGCCGACCACTGCTTTTACAGGCCACATCCGGGCAATATGGTCGCACCATCCGGCAGGTCTGCCCGTGATGGGGATAACTTTTATACCGGCCTTGTCAAGATCTTCCATGGCCTGGAACGCACAGGCCGGTATTTTTCCTTCATTGGTTATGGTATCATCAATATCTGTTAAAAGATAAGTTATGGCAGCGCTTTTTTCCCGGGGGAAATTTTTTATTGGTTTCATCATTATTGTATTGACCTGGATTTTATTTTTCCGGAAAAGATAGTGGCAGATGGCTGAATGATGCTATTTTTCCTTTTCAATCAGGCCTTTTACAAACCATCTTTGCATAAACAGCACCACCAGAACCGGGGGAAGCATGACAAGAAGGGTTGCACAAAGGGCAACATTCCATTCAGGCAGATCGTCAGCCTGGGGTATCAGGTTTAAAAGTCCAATGACAGCCGTTGTCATTTTTGGATTGGTGGTGATCAGCAGGGGCCAGAGGTATTGATTATATCCATATACAAATTCAATGACCACAAGAGCTGCAATATTTGTCTTGGACAGGGGAAATAGAATTTTCCTGAAAAAAATCATGGGGGAAGCCCCATCCATTTTTGCGGCCTCACACAGTTCTTCGGGAACAGTCAAAAAAAACTGCCTGAACAAAAAAGTACAGGTTGCCGATGCCACCAGAGGCAGAATGAGTCCGGTATGACTATCAAGCAGACTCCAATTCAGATTAATCGATATATCATTCCCCGCAAACCATGACAAAAGGCCCTCCAGGTGCAGAACATTGCACAGGGCCTGGATGGGGTAAAGGACATTGGCGGCCATTTCATAGGTGGGAAGAATCCTGACTTCAACAGGCAGCATTAATGTGCAGAAAACCGAGGCAAAAGCCACAACCCTGAATTTATAATCAAAGTAAACAATTGAAAAGGCGCCGATCATGGATACGGCAATTTTGCCCGCGGTGATACCCGATGCCATAATAACGGAATTTAAGATCTGGGTTCCAAGATCTCCCCTTGACCAGGCTTCTTTCATATTGATCATAAACTGGTCACCCGGAATAAGCGGCATGGGGACTTGCGATACCTGATCCAGAGGCAGGGTTGCTGCAATCAGGCTGTAAAGGATTGGAAATCCGACAATAAATATTCCCATCAGTAAAAATACATAGGTAAAAAAATCAAGTATCGGTGTTTTTTCAACCATAATATTTATCCCCCATATTGTACCTTTTTTTCAACAAACCTGAACTGAAGAAAGGTGATAACAATGATAAGGGACATCAGTACCACGGACTGGGCAGCCGAAGATCCAAGATTTAAACCCACAAACCCATCCTGATACACTTTGTAAACCAGTATATTGGTAGAACCCCCAGGCCCCCCCTGGGTTATGGTATGAATAATACCAAAGGTTTCAAAAAAAGAATAAATAATATTCATCACTGTTAAAAAGAAGAATGTCGGAGATAACAAGGGAAATGAAATGAACCAGAATCTTTTAAAGGGGCTTGCACCATCAATGGCTGCCGCCTCAATCAAGGATTTGGGTATGGCCTGCATCCCTGCCATGAAAAAAACAAAATTGTAGCTGATCTGCTTCCAGGCACTGGCCATGACGATCATTACCATGGCATCGCTTCCGTAGAGAACCGGATTCCAGTCAACCCCAAGCCATTCTTTGATCCCTAAGGCAACAATGCCATAGGAAGGATGGAGCAAAAAAAGCCATAGGATGCCTGAGATTGCCGGCGCCACAGCATAGGGCCAGATGAGCATGGTTCTGATCAATGCTTTGGCGCGAAGCGCCCTGTTTGCCATGGAGGCAATAAAAAGTCCCAGGGATAAGGATACAAATGCAACAGCAAGACTGAAAAAAAAAGTAGTCAGAATCGATTTCAGGTAAAGGGGGTCTGTAAAAAGTCCAATATAATTATAAAACCATACAAATTTAGACTGCCTTCCAAAGGGATCACTTAAAAGAAAAGACTGAGAAAGTCCCTGGATAGCCGGCCAATAAAAAAAGGTCAGAGTAACCACCATCTGGGGTAAAATCAACAGATAGGGCAAATATTTTGATTTGAAGAACGAACGTTTTATCATGATTTTATCTTGATTTTTTCTGGGGCAAAAAAAGGAGTCAGAAAAATATTAAATCTATTGATCTGACCCCTTTTGTGTCTATTTATTTATAGGTTTTTTCAAAGGTTCTCAACTGGTCATTACTTCTTGCCACGGCATTATCCAACGCTTCCTGGGGAGATTTTTTCCCATTCCAGACAAGTTCCAGTTCTTCATTAATAATATTTCTGATCTGGACAAAGTAACCCAGCCTCAATCCCCTTGAAATTGTAGTCGGGATTGCCCGGTTAAGCTGAGTGATCCCCACTTCCTGAAGCGGTTCAGCGTCATAATACCCTTTGGATTTCAAAGATTCATATGCATCAATAGTGATGGGGAAATATCCGCTTCCCTTATGCCAGTATTCCTGCATATCATTGGATGCCAGAAATTTCAAGAACTCTGCGGCCCCCTTATATTCTTTTTTTGAGTGGCCATTGAGTACCCATAAAGATGCCCCGCCAATGATACTGTTCTGAAGCTTGGCTGTCCCTGCTTCCACTGGAAGGGGAGCGGCATCCCATTTAAAATCCTTGGCTGATTTTTTCAATTTTCCAATAGCGCTGATGGAATCTATATATACAGCAACATTTTGAGCTACGAATTCAGCTGACGGGCCCTGGTATTTCTGACCGCCATACATAAACCGGTTGTCATCTGCCCATGATTTAAGTCTTGTGATATGTTTCACCACCTGGGGATTATTAATCTGAAGCTCGCAGTCAAGCCCTTCATACCCGTTGGCCTTGCTGGCAAAAGGAATATTGTGGATGGCAGAGTAATTTTCTATCTGGGTCCAGGACTGCCAAGCAGTAACCATACCGGCCGGAGCAATCTTGCCATCAACAATTTTTTTAGTAATTTCACCCAGTTCATCCCATGTAATGGGATCAGTTTTTGATAAGGGCTCAATACCGGCTTTTTCAAACATACTTGCATTATAATACATAACCGGTGTGGACGAATTAAACGGCATGGACATGAGATTGCCGTCAGCATTCATATAATAGGAAAGAACGGCCTGCATATATCTGGACCAGTCCACTTCAATGCCGGCATCCTTCATGAGTGTGAAAACAGGATAAATGGCGCCTGAAAGCATCATGGTCTGGGTTCCCACTTCAAAAACCTGGAGAATATGGGGCTGTTTTTTTGCTCTGAAAGCGGCAACTCCCGCATTCATTACTTCATCATAATTCCCCTTGTTGGTTCCAACAACCTTGTACTCTGATTGAGAGGCATTAAAATCCCCAATCATTTTATCAACCAAATCACCCCTGGGGCCTCTCATGGCATGCCAAAAGTCAATGGTAGCGGGTTCAGCAAAAACTGATGCTGGAAATACAAAACATACGGCAATAATTAATAATAAAAACCATCTTGTTAATTTCATCTAATCTTCCTCCTTACTTGGATTGTTTAAAAAATTTCTTTTTATTGAGCAGATCAAATACAAACAAAATATTTCATTGTTTTTTAATTCACTCAGATCTATTAGGATATTGTTCAAGAGTCAAGATTAAATTCATTTTTTTAAAAAAGATTTGCATAATGCTTATTTTTGTAGTTGTATGATTCCTAAAAAAATAATAAATCTTTAATAAAATACAGGAATCAGGATATTCAATGGCTGAGCTTAACTTTAACAATGTTATTAAAAAATATGGCAAAACCGAGGTGATCCATGAAATAAACCTTGATATAAAGGACAAAGAATTCATTGTCCTTGTAGGACCTTCAGGGTGCGGCAAATCAACCCTGCTCAGAATGGTCGCAGGGTTAGAGGAGATAACCCAGGGTACGATTTCCATTGATGGTAAGATAGTCAATGATATCACACCAAAAGACCGGGGCCTTGCCATGGTGTTTCAAAACTATGCGCTTTATCCCCACATGAGTGTGTTAGAAAATATGTCCTTTGGGTTAAAGCTGATGAAAACACCCAAGGACGAAATCAAGCAAAGGGTGGAGGAAGTGGCGGCTATTCTGGGTCTTGAAGATCTGCTGTTAAGAAGGCCCCATGAGCTCTCCGGAGGGCAGCGCCAGAGGGTGGCCATGGGACGGGCCATGGTAAGGAAACCTTCTATTTTTCTCTTTGATGAACCCTTATCAAACCTGGATGCCAAGCTTCGTATCCAGATGAGAGCAGAAATAAAAATGCTGCATCAGAGGGTAAATTCCACAATGATTTATGTTACCCATGACCAGGTAGAGGCCATGACCCTGGCCGATCGGATTGTTGTTCTCAGGGATGGATACATAGAACAGGTCGGCACCCCCATTGAATTGTTTTCAACGCCTGTAAATACATTTGTAGCAGGATTTATCGGCACCCCGCCCATGAACCTTGTTGACTGTAAAATCAATATAGAAAAGAACCAAACCTTTGTCCAATTTGAACACGGGCTCAGGATTCCTGTTCCAGATAAAGAAGGATCCCAGTTGGTTCATGATCAAAAAGTTGTATTCGGGCTTCGAGCAGAAGAAATCACACCAATAAAAACCCAGACACAATTTCCAGAGGAATGGATATTTAACGCCAATGTCCTGGTTGTTGAGCCATTGGGAAATGAAACCCAACTTCATGTGGATATTATGGGAATCAGGGTTTTATCCAGATGTGGCGGAAGACGGATTGTCAGGGCAAATGATAAGATTAATCTGGGCATGAATTTAAATGAAATGCATTTATTTGATGCCAAAACCACCCAGGTGATTTACTGATTTAACAGGCTTTCATCATCCTGGGAAATAAAAATACCTACCATATCATTGATGACCACATACAAAGACGGAACAAAAACAAGGGTTAAAATAGTGGCTGCAATCAGGCCAAAGCTGATACTGACGGCCATTGGAATTAAAAACTGTGCCTGAAAACTGGTTTCCAGAAGAAGCGGGAAAAGGCCTGCAACAGTTGTCACAGAAGTCAACAAAACCGGTCTGAACCTGTTTTGCCCGGCTTCAATGACAGAGTCAAAAACCCCTGAACCTTCCCTGACCTTTGAATTGATAAAATCTATTAATATCAAAGAATCGTTCACCACTATTCCGGACAGGGCAACAATTCCAAATATACTGATCATGGTGATATCAAGATTCATGAAATAGTGGCCGATAATCGCACCGATGAGTCCAAAGGGAATGGCTGTCATGATTATTACAGGCTGGATATAGGATCTAAACTGGCTGGCCAGAAGCAAAAATATAACCATTGCTGCAAGAGAAAATCCCAGCTTAAGGCTGTTAATGGATTCCTCGGTTCTTTTGGCCTGGCCTTCCAAATCATAGGTCACTCCCGGGAATCGATTAACAAGGGTATCAAGATAATTCTTTTTCAGGTCTTCAACAATTTCCCGGGCATTGGCAACATCTTCATTGATATCGGAAATGACCGTAATGATTCTTTTCCGGTCAACCCGCTGAATAGTTGAATACCCTCTCTTCATTTCAATATCAGCCACTTGATTTAATGGTATTTCTCTTCCGTCCCGGGTTCTTATCCTTAACTCATCAATACTGGCTTCAGATTCCCTCTCTTTTTGAGAGTATCGTACCATAACCTTGATATCATCCTTGCCTCTCTGGATCTTTAAAACTTCATCTCCATAATAGGCTTGTCGTATCTGCATGGCAATATCTGCCATTGTAATGCCTAAAGATTCAGCACCTTTTTTGATGTGAATCCGTTTTTCCATTTTACCCGGCCTGAAATTATCCGTGATATCAAAGGTTCCCGGGTATTTGGCAATTTCTCCTTTCAACTCATCCGCAGCAAGTTCAAGCTGCTCAAGATCCTTGCCCTTGAGTTGAATTTCTATTGGATTTCCACCTGGCCCACCGCCGATAATGGAAAAGGTGAGCTGTTCTGAACCCAGAATGTCTCCTGTCAGCTCACGCCATTTTGCTGTTACTTCAGGTGCTGAGATATCCGGTCGTTTTGATGCCGATTGGATCTCAATCCAGGCTTCCCCGCAATGGCCGCCATATACGCCTGGTTTCCAGTCTCTTCTTGGTATAATACCCACCTGTGAAAAATTATTAACGATCAAATCTTCTCCCCCGGCCACCCTGTCCCTGAAAAATTCATTGAGCTCAAAAGCCCCTTTTTCAATTTGTTTTACGGTCTTTTCTGTGGCTTCAAAGGGAGTTCCCAAGGGATATATGATTTCTGAAACAATCCAGTTGCTGTCCGTCTTTGGAAAAAATACAAAGGGCACATGCCCCCCTGCCAAAACCCCGATACTGACTATTAATATGCCAAACCCCATGGCCAGAGTGAAATACCGGTTTCGCACACAATATTTCAAAACAGGGGTATAGATTGAATAAATAAAAAATGTTAAGGCTTTTTCTATTCTGTCCCGCATCCACCTGTGGCTATCCAAAATATCTTTTTTCAGCCACTCCAGCCAGAAAAAGCAGACCCTGTAAATCAAAGCTTTATTTTTTTTCGGTGGTGTTAATGCATGATCAAGATGGGCCGGTAGAATAAGAAAGGCCTCCACAAGAGAAAAGGCAAGGATACAGATCACGGCCTGGGGCATGATGAAGATGAATTTTCCCATAATCCCTTCAATATGCATCAAAGGGGTGAATGCGACAATAGTCGTGGTGACGGCCATCACAACAGGTGCACCAATCTGGGCAATGCTGTCAATTACGGCCTCTTTGGCAGATTTGCCCGTTTTATAATGGGTATATACATTTTCCCCGACAATAATGGCATCATCCACCAGAATGCCCAATGTCATGATAAACCCGAACAAAGATAACATGTTGATGGATGCGCCAAAATAGTTCAGGACAAGAAAAGCCCCCATAAAAGAAATGGGGATTCCCGACGACACCCAGAAAGCAAGCCCAAAATCAAGGAACAGGGCCAGGACAATAAATACCAGCACTATTCCCTGGAGACCATTTTTCAGCAAAAGATCAATCCTGTCCTGAACCATTTCCGCCATATCAAACCAATAGCCCAGCGTGATGCCTTTGGGAAGAAAATCCTTATGGGTTTCAATGTAGGCTTTAACTGTTTTTGAAATGGTAATGGTATCCTGGCTGTCTGTTCGCCGGACAATGATAAGCGCTGCTGGTTTTCCATTAAATCTTGCTTTAATGTCTTTATCTTCAAACCCGTCGATAACCCTTGCAACATCTCCAAGTTCAATGGTTGTCCCATCTTCTCTTGTAAGCACGGGAATCCTTTCAAACTCTTCACCCGTATAAAGCTTTCCCTTGGCACGGACCAGAAACTCTCCGCCTTTTGTCTTGATTTTGCCACCCGGTAAATCAAGGCTTCCTGTTTTTACAGCTAATGCAATCTGATCAAAGGACAGGTTAAATTGTCGCAGATTTTCTTCAGACACTTCAACTGAAATTTCATAGTCTCTGACACCGATGAGGCTTGCAAGGGAAATATTATCTGTTTCTACAAGGTCATCCCTTATTTTCTCGGCAGTATTCCGCAACACCTTTTCATCAACATCGCCATAGATAGCCAGATAGATGGCCGGATCATTATTTTTGATCTCTGTAATAACAGGGTCTTCTGCCTCCTCGGGGAATGAATCGATAAGGTCTATCAGGGTTCTTATTTCATCGAGTTTTTCATTAATATCTGTCCCGGCTGCAAGTTCCAAAGTGACTGATCCATGTCCTTCAAAGGCAGTTGAGTACATTGTTTTTACATCTTCAAGACTTTTAAGCTTCTCTTCAATCTTGATACAGATCCCTTCTTCAACCTCCTCCGGGGATGCACCCGGGTATGTTAACCCGATATCGATCATATCAAGGGAAAACACGGGGAATAATTCCCGTTTCATGTTTAAAACCGTGTACAGCCCTGCCACAATGAGAAAGACCATTATCAGGTTCACAGAAACCCTGTGTTCAACAGACCATTTGCCCAATGCTTTCATGTTTTATTTCCCATTTTGCTGGATGGTAAGTGCCATACCATCAAGGGCACCGGGAAGGGGAGAAAAAACAATTTTATCACCGGGTGCAAGCCCTGAGTCAATATACATTTCTTCTTCAAATTTTCTTAAAACAGTCACCTTTTTCATTTTTAAATGATTGTCATTCACTGTAAAAAGGATATTATCGCTCTTTAACAGGTACCTTGGCAGCACATAGACATTCTTATATGTTTCTCCTGTAATACTGCAAGTAACAAAAGTTCCTGGTTTTAAGTCAAAAATATTTTTTATTTTTACATCAGAATTCAGTATTTCAAGTGTCATGGGCAATGTTCTTGTTTTTTCATCAATCTTGGCTTTTATTCGTGCGACTTTTGCATCCCATGCATAGGATTCCATGCCGTCAGAATTTGCCATCATCACTCGTGCATCCGGTGTTTTCCCATTTTCAAAAAAGGATTCAATCCATTTCATTTTTTCCAAAGGGATTCTCACATCCACATCCAGACTGTCTTTTTGATATATGGATCCCAGGATCTGTCCGGTATTAATATATTCTCCCTGCTCAACGAATTTATCCAGAACAAAACCATTAAAGTCTGATTTGATTTCTGTCTTCTCAAGTGCAAGGTCTGCTTTTTGGAAATCAATATGGGCCATGGTAAGAGCTATATTTTTCTGTTCCATTAATGGTTCGGTTAAAGACAGCCTGTTAGTAATATTCTGCAAGGCAATCTTTGCCAGCAGATATTGCTGTTCTGATCTATCAAGACTGTTTTTGGAAGCAAATTGATTGTCACTCAATGCCTTGACTCTCTCAAGTTCTTTTTTGGCAAGGTCCAGATTTGCTTTGGAAAGTTTGATATCGTTTCTCAAATTTTCAATATCCTGTTTTAAGCTTTCAATATCTGTTTTTGCCTGCCTGATTCGAACCTGCCCTGTCTGCAGGTTCAGTTTATAAGATCTTTGATCGATTCTTACCAGAAGTTCGCCCTCATGAATTTGGCCACCCTCAATAAAAGAGGGATGGATATAGTCAATTCTCCCGGGCACTTCCACGGCAATCTTTACCAATTTTCTGGGTTTTACTATACCAAAAGCGTTCACTATCATGACTTTTGAAACAGGTGTTGCAATCATTACCTTGACGCTTGGGGGTATTTTAAGGATTTCATTTTTCTCGGGTTCCTTTTTTAAAGAGATAAGCAATTTTGCCAGAGCAATTGCAATTGCCAGGACCACGACAACCCTTAAAAATCTTAAAAAAAATAAAGCGGATTTCTTAACCCCTGACTCTTTTTCCATAATCCATACCCTTTTTTATGCAGATACCAACAAACAAATGTTAAAAAATTCCTTTTGCTCCACTTGTATATACCATGATTGGCCTTTTGAAAAGATATTTGAAAATTATCAGGATTTTAGAACACAGGAAGATGCAATACTGATAAGCGTCAGTATTTATTTCGAATGGCAATGATATCATCTTTGACTGCGAAAAAAGCATCCAATAGATCAGGATCAAAATGCTTTCCCTGTCCATCTTTCATGATAGTAAATGCTTTTTCCATGGAAAACGCATCTTTGTAAGGACGTTTTGATGTTAAAGCATCAAACACGTCTGCGATGGCGGTAATCCGACCGGACAGTGGGATATCTGATCCTTTGAGGTTGTTTGGATAGCCGGAACCGTCCCATTTTTCATGATGGGTTAATGCAATGATTTCAGCTGTTTTCAGTGTGCTTGAGTCTGAACCGCTTAAAATTTTACCACCAATTGTGGTATGCTGTTGCATGGCAGCCCATTCCTCAGCATTCAATTTTCCAGGTTTCAGAAGAATGTTATCTGGGATACCGATCTTTCCAACATCATGCATGGGAGAGGCATAAAGAAACTCTTCTATCTCCTGACGGCTCAACGAAATTTTCTGACCGATTATTTGAATATAATATCCAATGCGCTGGATATGCTGACCCGTTTCCTGATCCTTGTATTCCGCAGCCTGGGAGAGCCTTAAAATAGTATCCAAAGAATATAATTTTAGTCTTTTATTAGCTGTTTCCAATCCATCAAATGCATGCTTCAGCTTGGCCGTTTGCTTTGCAACTTCCTCTTCCAGCTTGTTCTGGTAACTGTGCATATAATCATTGTAGGCCTTAATCTTGAGCAAAGAGTTGATCTTGGCCTTAAGTATGATCTGCTCCACGGGCTTGGGCAGGAAGTCATCTGCACCTGCTTCAACAGCTTTGACACGATCAGTTACCTCATCATGGTTTGAAAGGATCATTATAGGAATATTTTTTGTGAGCGGTTCATTTTTAAGTTTTTGGGTCAGCTCAAGTCCATCCATCCTCGGCATGCTCACATCCAGAATAATGAGATCAGGGGAAAGGGCAACCACCTTTTCCCAGCCATCAATGCCATCAAAGGCTTCACTCACCTGATACGACATCCGTGATAGAATGGTATTCATCAAAAGACGAGTCATTGAATCGTCATCAACAACAAGAATATGATTGGGTTGTTCCATTTATTATCCTCAGGATTTGCTCGCGGGAAATTTCAATTCAAACACTGCGCCGCCTTCTTTGCCTTTTGATTCAACAGCGACTTTTCCGGAATGGGCTGAAACAATATTGCGAACAGTGGCAAGTCCCAGTCCGGTCCCGGTTTTTTTTCCAGTGGTCGTAAAAGGGTCAAACAATGAATTTCTTATCTCTTCCGGAATCCCCGGACCATTGTCTGCAAACCGGATCACGACATGGTTATCTTCACATGTTGTCGTAACCCAGATTTTTTTCTCCTCAACCTCATGATTCCCAATGAAGAAGCCTTCTTTGGCATTCATGATCAGGTTATTAATTACCCTGTGTATCTGCTCACAATCAAATTTCACTTGAATATCATCACAATCTTCATACCCGGAGATAAGGGAGATATCCATGGTCGCAAGCTTGATCCTGTGATTGCTCAACGTCGTCTCCAGAAAGGGAATCAATACAGTTGATTCAGCGTTCAATCTGGGTGCATAGCCCCTTGCAAAATCCAATATTTCGGCAATCATCCGGTTGAGTCGAATGCTTGATTCCATGATCAAAGCCAAGCTTTTGGAAATTTCTTTTTCTTTCAGGGTCTCGGAATCCTGCTGGGCGATCTGGGTAAATCCCATGATCGTATTCAGGGGATTCTTAAGGTCATGGACCACGGAACTGGTCATCTGACCAATGGCGGTCAACCGGGTTTCCCTCTCGCTGATATTTTTTTCCAGAAAGCGATTTTTTAAATGGGTGGCAATTCTGGCTTTCAACTCCCGCATTTCAAAGGGTTTGGGAACATAATCAGTGGCGCCGATTTCAAGCCCAGCTTCAACAGCCTCTCCTCCTGATTTTGAGGTGACCAGTATAATTGGAACCTTGGACAGGAATGGGTCTTTACGAATTTCTCGGCAGAGTTCATATCCGTCCATCTCCGGCATCATCACATCAGATATGATTAAATCAGGACTCATGCGCCTGGCCAGATCCAGTCCCTTGCGACCGTTTTCAGCCTGCTCCACCAGATAGGTTCCAAAAAGATTGCTGACAATGAATGCCCTCAAATCCGGGTTGTCCTCCACCACTAAAATTTTCTGGGCGTCCAGCGGGGCTGATTTTTTTTTGTCTGTATATTCTCCGGCAATGCTGTCACCCAGACCGGTCCCCCTGGCTACATCGGCAAACAAGGTTTTTTTATTGATTTTGCCCCTTTCCTGGTATTCCTTTTCCATCAGCGAATCAAGCCTTTCCTTCGCAATCTTGTCGAATTTTCTTCGTCCTGCTCTCTTTCTACGATCACTCTCGGGGGAAAGGGGCTTCATTGGAAGCTCAACCCGAAAAACAGATCCTTTACCGATTTTGGAAAGTACATTGACTTTGCCGCCATGGAGCAGGGTTAACTCACGAACCATAGCCAGACCGAGTCCTGTACCCTCATTATTCCGAGAATGTTTATCTTCCACCTGCAGAAATCGTTCAAAAATATGGTCTATCTTCTCTTCAGGAATACCCATACCCGTATCCTTAACTTCAAACCAGATAACCTGTTTATCCCTCCCGGTGCAAATGCTTATTTTGCCTTTGTCTGATGTGAATTTCAGGGCATTTGAAATAAGGTTGGCCGCAATGGTTTCAACCTTTTCAATATCAATGGCAGTATCAGGAATTTCATCCATTCCGGAAATAGTCATCTCAATGTTTTTCTGTCTTGAATAGGGAATGCTTGCCTGGACAAGTTCAGAAAGAATTTTACCCAGATTTCCGTCTTTATATTGGCATGTCAGCTTCCCTGCATCTACCTTGGCAAAATTCAGTATGGTGTTCACCTGCCGCAGGAGGCGATGGGCGTTTGCTTCCATGGCCCGGAGCATTGGAACAGGATCCATGTCGTTCCAGCCTTGCAGAAGTTGTTCAAGGGGGCCGAGGATCAGGGTCAATGGAGTGCGAAGTTCATGGCTCACATTGGAAAAGAACCGCATCTTGGTTTTATCCAACTCCTTGAGATCCTCGTTGGCCTTTTCGATCTGCATTCTCAGCATAAAATCCTGGCGGCGGGTTTTTTCTCTTTTAATATTAGCAAAAATTATACAGATAAAACTTCCCATCATGAAAAAAAATGGAGCTGCCATAGTTACTAAATTCACCGAAGGTGGATAACCTATAGTCAAATTAAGAATAAAGTATGTCGTAATGGAAAAAAAACCGAATATTAAGGTAGGAATAAGATCCCAGGTAAGAAAAAGTCCAGGGATGAAAATTACTAATACAATCCCCATATAATAATTACTCAAAAAACCATTTAAACAAATTGTCATAATCGATATTCCTGCAATGGAGACATACCCAGCCCATACTGTAATTGGAAGTGCTATTTTTTTCCCTATAGGAAGTTTTAGTAATAACGCAGAAATGATGAAGTTAGCTCCAACAGCAAGACGGATGTAGAGGAAGAAAAGTGCATGCTCAGGAGCTATTAACCAGTCAAGGCCGGAAAAACTTGGATAAAGAAGCGCGGCTATAATAAACAGATAGGACGTTCGGGAAATCAACAGGTCTCTGGTTTCCTCATCAAAGCGAAGTTTTAAGAGGGGGGACAACTCAATTTGATTTTTTCCCTTCTGTATCATATTTTTTCTGCACAAATAATTACTGCTGAAGATGGATGACCGAGCGATTCAATGGAATGAATCTTTGAAAAACCTGCTTTTTTAATTAAATCAATTAATTCATTAACTGGAAAGAAACGAAATCTTCCCTCATCCTCTAATTCAATCAATCTTGATAGAAATGCAGAAAACTCCCTTAGGCTGTCCAGAAGTCGTTCGCGCTCTTTTTCATTTAAATCATCACGCTTTATAATCGCTTCTGCTTCGTCAAAATAGGCTTTTGAACCATCAGCATTTGGTTTTAAGCTTGAAAGAACCAGTACGCCCTGATTATCCAGAATACGATAAAACTCTTTAATAATTGATCCAGGATCAAACAGATAAGGAATAACAAGGGATGCTCCTATTCTGTCAAAGGAGTTGGAAGGACATTCGATTCGTGTTTTACTTGTGGTTTTCCCGAAAATCAAGTGGTTGAAACAGAGATCTGCTGTAGTGTTACAATGTCCGCTGGATATCAAATCTTCAGGCAGCGTTTTATTATTAAGAAATCGACTGGCTATTGACAGATCCAGAACTTCTTCAGCTTCAGTTTCCTCCATTTCTGGAGATAATTTTAGAAAATCTTTAACTATTGTATATTTTCCATGTATGATTTCGTGAATTTCTTGATTGTAACCCTTTTCCAGTTTTCTTAATGTAGAGGCATTTAAACCTTCAATCCGACCATATAATGCCTTTATACTGTATAACTTGCCTTCCAGGAACTCTTTCAGGCATAGAAGTCTTGCTGTTTCAAGATCAAGGGTTTGATAATTAATTTTGACTGTTTCAAAATTAATTCCAGAAGATTTTTTAATTATACTTTCCAGTTTATTTTGAGTTCTCTCCAAGGCTGCCGGAACCAGGTCATAACATGACAATTCAAAATTTTGACCTGGATTGGAAAGCCTTTTGAGTATGGCAGCTGAAAGGTTTCCTGTTCCACAGCCAAAATCTGCAACCCTTAAATCCGATTTAATATCAAGGAGATTAACATGTTTGTCTATAAACTCAATATAGTCAGGATAATATAGAAGGACATCATATCCTTCTTTTTCACTGGAGGTTCCAAACAGATGATCCTCCCAGAATTTTTTCATATCACGTGTTTTATTTTTTCTGGTTCTGGCCCATTCTGCTTGATTTTGTTTTTCATATCTGACGAGATCAGGTTCAATCGCATGTACTGAAATGTTAAACAGATGCTTTGCTATGGACTCATAAATTAATTTAAAAGACTCTATACCTTCCGCTCCTGTTCTTGGAGTATGCCCGGTAGCCAACTCAATTATTTCTCGAACGCCACCTCCCGGGGCATTGAGAATCTCTTTAACACGCCCCCTGGTAACCATATAATCATAGGTTCCGATAATCCAGGTTACCGGAATTTTAATTTTTTCCAGATCATTACGAGCGTCTTTCAAAAATGCCATTTTATTTTGAATCGCATCAGGTATAGATCCACTGGGATCGAACAACCGCCCGTAAGCAAGAAAAGGCTCTAATTTTTCTCCCCGAAGGTAGGCCTCAAAAAGATCCATGCCGGCCAGAAGGTTCTTTAACATATCCTGACCATCCGGGCATCCAAAGGGAGCTATCCAGTAATCCACCCTGGGCGTATTCTGGTCTGCAATCAGCCTGCGGGCTGGAATTGCGGAAAGAGAATATGAAATCAGAGTTCGCTTATCAGGGGTAAATCTTTTTTCCAGGAAGGATAGAGTTCCCGATATGTCTGAAACTAAATTTGAATAGGTCCAGTTTATATATGGATGTCCTTTGGCCTCCATCTCCGGGTCTACCTCACTTTCTCCCAGACAATGGGTCAAGTCAAACCTCAAGACAATTGCGTTTTTTCCCTGGTGGCGAAAATTATCCACCAGAGTCCTGGCAAGAAGCCCAAAGACCTCCTTACGTACAGGAAAGGGAGAAGCGATCACCACTGCAACATCCACGGAAGGCGGATCAGCGTGAAGATCAAAAGTGGCATCCAGCAGGGCAACCACAGTCTCTCCCCTGGTATTTTTATATTGAACTGCATGGGGGCGATCCGGCTCGAGGATTTTGGTACTGCCCACAACCACTTTCATCTTCTGGAATGCCAGAGAAGAAAATCTTTTTACGGAATTAAAAAAATTGGAGCGTAAAGATTTTTTATTCACCTGATCAAATGTGTCACGATTCTGTATTTTGTCAAAATAATGAAGACCCAGCAGCCAGTGTTTATCATCAATATCCTTTATTCTGCTTATGGTTGCTCCTTCAACATAATCTAACTTATCTTCACTTTTCAATTCAAAACCGGGAATACGCATTCCCACAGTGTAGAGGCAACTTTTTGGGGCTAGAACAGAACATCCACCCTCACTTTTCTCCAACACTGCGAATCGTAGTTGGAAGCAATCCAAATGGGCGGCATTCAGGAGCATCCGTTCCTGTTCAGACGTAACCCTTCGACTCCACCGTCGATCATTCAGATATATTCGATCCGGATAAAATAGTTTGGGACAAAACCCGGGTTCATAAATCAACCCTTCAAAGATGGTATGAAGTGGGCCGTCAATGATGATTATATATATCACCCTTGTTTTTGGATGAATTTTTTTGTCCAGGCTATTCAGGACAATTCCCTGCTCGCAAAAATCGATCTTCGCAGAACAAGGCTTTCCATCTTTTGAATGAAGAATCAGGCAATTTAATTTTTTTGTACGCGCGGTATCCAACCGCTCTTGAATGACCACCGGGTCTGTTATCGGCAGCATGTTGCCACTTAAAAGATTTTTCATGGTATTTTGGATGGACACAACTGTATCATCCAATTCTGCAAACCCGACATAATTTCTTATCAGGGAACGATCCCGGTAATGAAGTTCATTAAATTCAATCCCAAAGCCAGAATCTTCAATACGGGTCACGCGGCCACCTATTTTTGCAGAGTCGCGTTTTCCGGAAGGTAAAATAATTTTTAAGTTGACGTGGGTGCCTATCGGAAGAATTGTTTCGTTCTGGATAAAGGCGCCGTCAAGGCTGAGATCCAAAGCGTGTGATTCCGCATTATTTAAACATTCCATATCACCTGAAAATTGATCTAAAAATGCAACAGGTGCAATGGTTTTTCTTCGGTATGATTTCCGGTGTTCTTTTTCCTTACCTATCCAAGTCCCTGACAATGATTTATTTCTATCATTCATTGATTAATTCCTTCAGGTCGAAAAAGAGAGTGTGCATAGTAAAATTCTCAAAACTCATCAAAGCAATAGTCTCCGGTTCAATTTTAGTATTTTACCCCATCAACTATACACACAAAATATCAAAATACAATGATTTTTTTGCAGCTGTTGGGAGCAAATTAATTGTCCGGTTATAATGGAAGCCAGAAAGGAGGCTTAGAAGGACTTTACGACAAACGGCTAACACAAGCATCACATCGCCGGGCGCCACTTGATGAGGTATTGGATATTTGCAATAGCCTATTACCATCAGAAAAAAGGAAACGGGACAGGGTACCCCTGCGGAATCAACAAATTTTTTATTTTAAAAAAGACCAGCCCTTTGCTTTCTAACTATTTTTTTTGTGCTTTGGCTTTTGGGGGTGTGCTTTCTTTTTGTTCAGGCTTCTGTTCAGGCTTCTGTTCAGGCTTCTGTTCAGGCTTCTGTTCAGGCTTTTTTACAGCTTTTTTCTTTGGCTTGAGTCCCCTTAAAATAGAAACCAGTTTATCCTTGTTTTCTGCCAATAATAAGGCAATATCTTCAAGTTGATCTTCACTGAGTTTGATTTTTGAACTTTCCAGGAATTCAAACAAATTGTCGGCAATATCGAGCATTTTATCATAGGCGTCTGCTTCTTTTTTTGTCGCAAATGTCATCTTTTCCTCTCCATTCCTGACAACAATATATTTTACAATTACAGCCATTTTGTCTCCTTGAAATCATAATTTTTCTATAATCTTAATATAAAAAAGGATACAGGTAAAGAGTTTTCCTTTATCCTGTATCCTTTCCATATCTTTTGTCAAAAGGTGACTATAGCTTTGGTCTTGGATAAAGCCCGGATCTTTCAACTATTTCAGGGACTTTTTCTTCCCATTCAATGGCCATGATGTGAAATCCTGAGACCCCTTTTAATTCCTTGAGTTCCTGGATATGTTCAACACAGATATCAATACCTTCCTGGGCTTGTTTATCTTTAGAAACCCCTGCCAGACGGGCGATAATCTCATCAGGCACATCCATTCCCGGCACCCGGCTTTTCATATATTTGGCCATACCCACTGATTTCATCGGGGTCATGCCGGCCATGATAAAGGTTTTTTCGGTGAGCCCTCTGTCTGCCGCTCTTCTGATCCACTCTTTAAACTTATCCATGTTGTAAATGCACTGGGTCTGAATAAATTCAGCGCCGCAGGCAATCTTTTTGGCAAGACGCGGCACCCTGATCTCAAAGGGGTCGGCAAAGGGGTTGGCTGCTGCGCCCACAAATATTTTTGGCGGACGTTTAATAGCATCCCCACCCAGAAACTTTCCTTCATCCCGCATGTATCTGACCGTCTGGACCAATTGCATGGAGTCAAGGTCATGTACATTCTGGCCTTGTGCACAATCACCAAAACTCTGATGATCACCGGAAAGACAAAGCATATTCGGAATATCAAAAGAGGCTGCACCCAGGATGTCGCTTTGAAGGGCAACCCTGTTTCTGTCACGTGTTACCATCTGGAGAACCGGTTCAATGCCCATGAGTTTGAGATGTATACAAGCAGCAAGCGAAGACATCCTTGTCATGGCAGTCTGGTTATCGGTTACGTTTATGGCATCCACATAATCTTTAATCAAAAGACCTTTTTTTCTGACTTCTTCTGGATCACTTCCCCTGGGGGGGCCGCATTCTGAAGTAACACCAAGGTGACCTGCTTTTAAAACTTTTTCCAGATTACTTGCAGTATTTAAAGTACTCATATCTTCACATCCTCCCTGGTTACCGTCCTTGGTCCACCTGCCCTGTCTGTGGACCAATCTTTAATCGGTGCAAGTTTCTCATAATCATCCATTTTATCCAATGCTTTTAACCTGTCCACAATCAGCTGCCAGGCACAGTCAAGATCTTTGCTGATCTCACATTTACCGTTAGTTGAACCGCCGCAGGGACCATTGAGCACTCTTTTGGCACACCTTGAAACCGGACAGATGCCACCCGTCCTGGCAAGCACGCATGAACCGCAGGCCTGACATCTTTCCGTCCAGAGTCCCCGGTCTTCATTTGCTCCCAGACAAATTGTATTCACACCTGGAATTAATGGCGTTGTCAGATATTTTTCCGCAGTAAACTGCACGCCCACACCACAGGCAAGAGAAACAATGGCATCATAATCATCAATCTTGCTTCGAATTTCTTCCAGATATTCATGATCACACTGGCGTTCAAGGGTATTTTCACTTATCACTTTTTCATCCCCTTTGGCCATGAAATACATTCTTAAAGCAGACGCCAGTATTTCCACTTCCTTTTTACCACCTGCTTCACAAACCGTCACACACTCATTACACCCGAGTATCAGAATCCGATTAAAGTCTTTTACTTCATCAATGATCTCTTCAATGGGTTTTTTTGCTGCTATTATCATAAGCCAACCTCATATTAAGCTGTTATTTATGGTTAATGCATTAAGCTGCATCTTTTTTGTTCTGTTTTGCCATCCGGATGGGGCTGGGCCCCAGTTCTATAATTTTATTATTCATTTCAATGGAATACTGTGCAAACAAAGGGCCTTCACCGGATGAAAGATTGAACATTTTCACACGTTCGCCTCCCACACCGACCTTGTCAAGAATAATAGCTGCCTGCTCGATTCGTTTTCTTGCTCTAAAATTCCCTTCATTGTAGTGACAATCCCCTTCCATACAGCCGACCACATAGACCCCGTCAGCCCCTTTTTCAAATGCTCTCAAAACATGAATAATATCAACCTTTCCGGTACAGGGGACACGGACAATTCTAAAATTTGCCGGGATCTTCAATCGCATGGAACCTGCCAGGTCCGCAGCTGAATACCCTCAGAAATTACAGCAAAATGCCAGAATAACCGGCTCAAACTCTTTTGTCATATTACCCCCTCCAGCAAAGCCTCAACCTTGCTGAGCAGCTGGTTATCTTCATACCAGTTTAGTTTTATTGTTTTAGCAGGACATTCAGATGCACAAATCCCACACCCCTGACAAAGCGCCGGGTCAATGTAACTGACACCAAATTCATTAATAACCGGCACATGATAGGGACAGGATCTGACGCAGGCAAGACATGAGGCACAATTTTCCTGTTCAACTTCAGCGGTTACGGAAGACAGGGTCAAAAATTCCTGGGAAATGAATGTGGTTGCCCTTGATGCTGCCGCCATGGCCTGTGCAATAGTTTCAGTAATCAATTTTGGTCCATGGGCCGTACCGCAGATAAAAATACCTTCCGTGGGCGCTTCAACCGGTCGTAGTTTTACGTGGGCTTCCATAAAAAAACCTTCGGCATTTCTGCCGGTTTTAATGATGGTGGCCAATTCTTCCGTATCTGCTGCCTTGACACCGGCGCTTAATACAACAAGATCCGCACTTGCTTCAACTTTTTGTCCCAGTACATGATCCCTGAACGTCACTGCCATCCCACCGTTTTCGCCCTTGGCCACCTCGGGTGGATTTTCAGGATCAAACCGTGAAAAGATTACACCCAGATTTCTTGCTTTTGTGTAAAATTCTTCCAGCATGGAGTACATTCTCATATCCCGATAAAGAATAAATACATCTATATCTGCATTTTGTTCTTTCAGGGCAATGGCATTCTTGACAGCATTCTGACAACAGATTCGTGAACAATTCGGATTCTCTTCGTTTCTTGAACCTACGCATTGAATCATGATGACACGGTCCAGATCACGGGTCTTGTTCTCCTCAATCATGTCGGCAAGTTCAAGCTGGGTGACAACCGCTTCGCTTTCATTGTAAAGAAATTCTGTGGGCTGGTATTCCGTTGCGCCGGTTGCCACAATCATAGCACCATGGTCAATCTTTCTTTCTTCCATGGATGTACCCACAAGAACTGTGGTCTTGAAGTTGCCTTTATACCCGCCAAATCCTACGATCAGAGCCTGTTTAAGGATATCTATTTTGTCGTGATTTTCAACCGTCTCAATAAGCTCTTTCACATAGACCTGGATATCATCGCCTTCAATGGTATGGTACAGCCGATTTCCAAGTCCGCCCAGCTGAGCTTCCTTTTCAACCAGGGTAACCTCATAGCCCTGATCCGCCAGTCCTTTGGCAGCCGTCATGCCTGCAATACCACCGCCGATCACCAATGCCTTATCAATCACTGTGATCGTTTTATCATGGAGCGGCCCCAGAGTTGCCACCCTTGCCACAGCCATTCGAATCAGATCCTTGGCTTTTTTTGTGGCTTTTTCAGGTTCGTGAAAATGCATCCAGGAATCCTGGTTTCGGATATTGGCCATTTCAAACAAATATTTATTTAACCCCGCATCTTCCAGGGTATCCATGAAGATACCCTCATGGGTTTTCGGGGTGCAGGATGCCACTACAACACGGTTAAGCTGATGCTCATCAATGAGTTCCTTAATGGAAACCTGGGTATCCTGGGAACAAGTAAACAGATTTCCACCGGTATAAACAACATTGGGGAGTGTCTTGGTATAATTTTCAACATCTTCAACATCAATCACACCGGCAATATTGATACCGCATTTGCAGATAAACACCCCGATTCTCGGTTCTTCCCCCAGGACATCTCTTTCTTCCGGCTTGGCAACGGTTTTTGTACAGGTATGACGCGCTCCGGCAAGTTTTATTCCGGCTGCAGCGGCTGCACCGCTGGCCTCTGTCACCGAGGAAGGAATATCCTTTGGACCCTGGAAAGTACCCGATACATAAACCCCTGGCCGGGATGTCTGTAAGGGGTTGAAGGTCGACGTTTTGACAAAATTATACTTGTCCAGCTCAACTCCGATCCTGTTGGCAAGATCCACACTCTCCTTTGGAATGACAAGGCCCACAGACAGAATAACCATGTCAAAGATTTCCTGCTGCATTTTACCTTCTTCATCAGCATAATTGAGAATCAGGTTGTCCGTCCCGGGTTCTTCAATCACAGAATGGATTCTTGATTTTACAAACCTGACCCCTTCCTGGTCTGCGGCCCTGTTATAATATTTTTCATAATCCTTGCCAAAAGTTCGCATATCCATATTAAATATGGCTGCATCCAGTTCAAGCTCTGAATGTTCCTTGGCAATCATGGCATCTTTAATGGCATACATACAGCAGACGGATGAGCAGTACCCATTACCGCACTTATTGGTATCCCTTGACCCGATACATTGAAGCCATGCAATTTTCTCAGGCTCTTTTTCATCGGAAGGCCTGACAAGATGCCCCATGGTGGGGCCGCCAGCACTTAAAATTCTTTCAAACTCAAGAGATGTCATCACATTTTGCGATCTCTTATACATATAGATATCATCAAGACCTGACGGATCAAAGGTTGTGGCACCGGTGGTCATGATGACAGATCCCACATTCAAATCTCTTATCTTTGGCTGTTCTTCATGATTAATTGCTCCTGCAAGGCAGGCATCAACGCACTGGTAGCATTCCGAGCAGATCCCGCAGGAAAGACACCGGGCCGCTTCTCTTTCAATGGCTTCTCTGGCAAGATCCAAAGTGACTTCCTTGAAATTACCTTCTCTTTCATCCACACTGATTTTAACGGGTTTTGCCCGTTCAATTTTCGTTACATTATCAATATCAGGTTTTTCAAAATCCCAGGATTTTTCACGATCTTTTTTCAAATCTTCGCCATTGATGAATCGATGCATGCTTTCCGCCGCAGTCTTTCCACTGGCAATGGCATCCACAACTGATTTGGGGCCATAGTATGCATCGCCACCGGCAAATACCCAGTCAATGGGTGTCTGCAGGGTGACTGGATCAGCTTCAAGTCCGCCCGGCGGGGTTAAGGCAATACCTTGTTTATCTGCAAAATCAAACTCACCCATCTGGCCAATGGCCACAATGACTATGTCTGCTTCATGGGAAGTTAATTTGCAATCATCATATTGGGGGCTGAACCTTCCGTTTTCATCAAATACAGAAATACATTCCTGGAATTCAACTTCATTAACCTTTCCATCTATACCCAGAAATCTTAAGGGTCCAAGACTGTTGACAATTTTGACCTTTTCTTCAAGGGCTTCTTCAATTTCATAATCCCAGGCAGGCATTTCATCCCGTTTTTCAAGACAGACCATGGTCACATCATCTGCGCCGAGTCTCCTTGCAGTAAGGGCAACATCAACTGCCACATTACCACCGCCGATGACCATGACCTTGCCAATAAGTTTTTCAGCTTTGCCCAGGGCTGCGTCTCTTAACAAATCGACACCTTTGATTACCCCGTCCAGATCTTCTCCCTTTACACCCAATCCACGGGAGCCGTGGAGGCCCGTCGCCATGAACAATGCGCTATACCCATCTTTTTTAAGGCTTTGAAGTGTAACATCCTTACCAAATTCAACGGAGGTTTGAATCTCAACACCCAGGTTTTCAATAACCTCAATTTCCTTTGCAAGTTCGGCTTTGGGCAGCCGGTATTCTGGGATACCCACTGTCATCATGCCGCCTTTGACAGGCAATTTTTCAAATATAGTGGCCCCATATCCCTTTTGGGCCATATAATAGGCGCAGGTCAGTCCTGCAGGTCCTGAACCTACAATAGCTATTTTTTCATCGCGCTTGTCTGCAATTTCAGGAATAAAGGTTTCATCACTGTCAAAATCAAGCTGGGCCAGATATCTGTGAAGGTATTGGATAGCAACAGGCTCGTCTGCATCACCCCTTGTACAAGCCGCTTCACAAGGATGGTGGCAGACACGGCCACAGGAACCTGGGAAAGGATGCTCTTGTTTGAACAGTTTCAGTGCTTCTGCATGCTTTCCCTGATTCATCAAGGCAATAAACCCCTGAATACTCACATGGGCCGGGCAGGTGGCCTTGCACGGAGCCGTGGATCGTTTAGAAATCCCATACCCTCCCGGTATTGCCTGTTCGTATTGCTTGAAGATAGCCTTTCGAAGAGCTAACCCCTGATTATGTTCACTGGGTATTTCCACCGGACAAACCGCTGTACATTCCCCACATGACGTACATTTCAACAAATCAACAAATCTTGGGTTTTCTTTCACCCGGGCAATAAAATTTCCATCTTCCCCTTCAAGTTCAAGAAGCTCCGTGTTTGTTAACAATTCAATATTCAGATGCCGGCCGACCTCGACCAGTTTGGGTGAAATTACTCACATGGTACAGTCATTGGTGGGGAATGTCTTATCCAGTTGCGCCATCATACCGCCGATGGCATAAGATTTTTCGACCAGATATACATAATACCCTGAATTGGCCAAATCAATGGCAGACTGCATTCCTGCGATTCCGCCACCAAGGACCATGACAGAACCTGTAAGATCTTCCTTTGGTGTTGACTTTTGAGTCATTATTCTTACCTCCTAACCGTTTTATAATAGCTTTACACATAAAGCTATGAACTCTGCCTGTTCCAAATTATTCCCAATAAAACAGACAAGGATTTGGACAAAAAAAACCTGATAATTATTTTTTTTTAATTTAACAGGCCTTTATCTAAATTTTTCCACAGCATTTAGTAAAAAAAAGGTTGTTTTTTGTCAAGCACTATTTAAATTCTGTAAACCAGAAACTATTTATAATTTCAAGGTTATCTGTTGTCAGGCTAATTTACCTTCCTTGTTCCAATGCTTCATTACTTGCATTCCAGGGTGCAATTTTAAACAATAAAAGTATTCCCGGAATTGCGACAAGGGCACACAAATAGTAAAAGGAGTTCCATCCCAGATATTTGGACATATAGCCTGTTAACGCTGCTGCAAAAACACCAGGCACCCCCATAAGACTTGTTAACAGGGCATATTGCGTTGCAGTAAACCGTTTATTGGTCTGGATTGCCATATAGGTTGCATATGCAGCCTGTCCAAGACCTGTAGCAAAAAATTCAAATGCTACAATGCCGCCCAATAATGCCTGGCTGTGCTCGCGCCAGAAATAAGATCCATGATCAATAATATTCAGGACAGGGAAAAATGCCGTAGAAATCGCCTGGAGAATGCCAAAAACATACAAAGACTTTGCTATACCCAGACGAATCATGATAAAGCCCCCCACAAGAACACCGCCAAAAAGCCCGAGCATGCCGACCCCTTTAACAATGACAAAATACTGGGCCTTGGTAAATCCCATTTGAACAATATATGGAATCGTCATGGCACTTGCCATATTATCCCCTATCTTATACAGCAGAATGAACAATAAAATCAGAATGGCGCTATTCCTTTGAAAAAATTCTACAAAGGGTTCAATAATCGCTTCTTTCATGTTTACAGGCAAGCGTTCCTCAACCACGGGCTCAGGAACCAAAAGTGTTGTGATTACGCCCACACCCATGACAGCAGTGAGCATTAAGAAAATTGTCTGCCATGTAAAATTAAAGTCAGCAAGAACAGAAAGCCCGACGGAAACAAAGGTGCCAAGGCGCCATGCATTCATCCATACGCCCGTGCCAAACCCTAATTCATTACTGGTCAGGTATTCACGTCTGAAAGCATCCAGGGCAATGTCCTGGCTGGCCCCGAAAAAATTGAGACAGAGAGCAAACACGGCTATCCACAAAAGAGATTGTTCCGGATCAAATTGCCCCAGCAAGGCAATGGTGATCATCAGGCCAATTTGCGCCATAAGGATCCATCCCCTCCTGCGACCCAGGAATGGGGGAATAAATCCATCCATCACTGGAGACCATACAAATTTCAGTGTATATGGCATGCCCACCAATGCAAACAGGCCAATTTTGGCAATATCCACATTGGCATCCATCATCCAGAATTTTAATACATCCTTGATAATATAATAGGGAAAACCCGAGGAAAACCCGAAAAAAAACATGACCAGCATTTTCCAGGACAGTATGACCCTGATGGTCTGCGACAAGGAAGGGCTGTTGGATGGGTGTTTCATGTATTTGGTTTAAGCGCAGGCTTTATCATTAAAGATGAATTTTCATATTGCAGGGAACGGCAAAACAATCAAGGGTTGAATTTTTCTTTTTCAGGTCTGCCCGGCATTCACGGACAATCCTGTCCATCTGCTCATCCGTTCTATCCTGGTTCAGATGGAACAGCCCAAGTTTTTTAACATTGGCTTTTAATGAAAGATCCAATACGTCCTGAATCGAAGAATGCCCCCAGTTCTTCTTTCGCTTATATTCATCCTTGGTATATTCTGCATCATGAAACAAGAGATCCACATTTTGTGAAAAATTCAGGTATGCATCAAACCCCGCGCCTTCAGGGTGATCAACTCCAAGCTCATTATCCGTTAAAAACACAAAGGATTTGTCGTCTTCAATGAATTTATATCCCAGGCCGCCGCCCGGATGGCTGGTTGGAATGGTTTCTATCTTTACAGACCCGATATTAAATTTACCATTCAATGTCGGATCAAATTTGATATCTGCTTTCAGGTCCCCTAAACCAATGGGGAAAAAAGGCATTTCCATAACTTTATTTAAAAGATCCCTGGTATTGATGCTTAAAAATTTGCGGTCCTGAATCATTATTTTAACTTTACTGAAAAGCAGGGGCCTGAAAAAAGCAAACCCCTGGATATGGTCCCAATGGGCGTGGGTCCACAAAAGATAGTATTGGGTTATCTCCCTTTCAATAAAGGAATTGCCCAGGCAGCGGATACCTGTCCCTGCATCGATAATTATGGTTTCTCCTGACTTCGCTGTAATCTCAATACAGGTAGTATCACCTCCATATTTAGAGTATTGATCACCTGATACAGATATAGACCCTCTTGAGCCCCAACATTTAATATCCATTGTTCTCCTGTATCACAACATAAATTCTTCGTCTACCCAATAATTGATTTTTTACGCCCACAGGTTGACAACTTTGTTTATTTTGCTTAGGAAAACACTATAATTTTTCAAAGTAAATCAGAAATGATTATATCAAAAGGGGAATAATTATATGGCACAACTTATAGCAGACAGACGGGATGTTGATTTTGTCCTGCATGAACAGATCAAAATGGTTGAACATGAATTGTTTGAAGAATTCAATAAAAAAACAATGGACCTGATTGTTTCTGAAGCCAGAAACCTGGCTATCAAAGAAATCCTTCCCGCGTTTAAGGACGGGGATGAAATCGGATGCAAACTTGCAAATGGAAAGGTCACGGTTCCGGAATCCTTTAAACGGGCATGGAAACTCTATTGTGAAGGTGAATGGCTGGCCATGTGCGATGATCCTGAGGTTGGCGGCCAGGGAATGCCAAAACTCATCGGATGTGCTGCTCTTGAATACATGGTGGGAGCAAATTCTGCATTTATGCTCTACTATGGCATGACACACGGTGCAGCCAAACTTGTGGAAGCCTTTGGTGATGATGACCAGAAAAAGCGTTATATGAAAAAAATGTTTGCCGGCATTTGGGGCGGAACCATGCTCTTGACTGAATCTGAAGCAGGATCTGATGTGGGAGCGCTCACCACCACGGCAACAAAAAAAGAGGATGGAACCTATTCCATTCAGGGATCAAAAATTTTTATCTCTGGAGGAGACCATGATCTGTGCGAAAATATCATTCACCCGGTACTGGCAAGAATTGAAGGCGCGCCTGCAGGAACTAAAGGAATTTCACTATTCCTGGCTCCTAAATACAATGTGAATGATGACGGCAGCCTAGGTGAATTTAATAATATCCTATGTACGGGCCTGGAACATAAAATGGGGATTCATGGCAATGCCACGGCCTCTCTTTCCCTAGGAGAAAAAGGGGAATGTATAGGCACCCTTCTGGGCAAAGAAAACAAAGGCATGCCTGAGATGTTCCAGATGATGAATGAAGCCCGTGCGTTTATCGGAATGCAGGGGTTTGCAGTGGCATCAGCTTCTTATATGTATGCCCTTGATTACGCCAGAAACAGGATTCAAGGAAGACATCTTCTGGCAGGAAAGGACCCGGCGGCAAAAAGCGTTCCCATTATCCAGCATCCAGATGTAAAACGCCAGCTTTTGAACATGAAAGTCTATACAGAAGGGATGCGGTCTTTGATCTATTATTATGGCAAATGCTCTGATATTGTCCACGTAACAGAGGACGAACAACTCAAAACAGATACCCGTTGCTTGATTGAAGTTTTAACGCCCATAGTTAAAGGCTATATCACGGACAAGTCCCTGGAAGTTTGTTCCCATGGCGTACAGGTCTATGGCGGCTATGGCTATATCAGTGAATTCCCTGTTGAACAGCTCATGAGAGATTCAAGGATTTGCATGATTTATGAAGGCACAAATGGTATCCAGGCCATGGATCTTATCGGAAGAAAACTTTCCATGAATAATGGTGAAAGCTTTAAATACTTTATTGACCAGATGAAAAAAACCATTGAAGAGGCAAGGGGTATTAAAGGCATTGAAGGTCTGGTTGAAAAAGTTGACCATGCTGTATCAAGGCTTGAAACCCTTGGTCAACAAATCGGACAAAGAGCCAGGTCTGAGAAAGCGATGAATGCATATGCCTTTGCCCATCCATTTCTTGAAGTAACCGGGGATGTCACCTTTGCATGGATGCATCTGTGGCGGGCATCTATTGCCGCACCCAGGCTTGCCCAAAAAGTTGGCAGCCTGGACAGGGACGCCGTTGCAGCCAAGGCTTTAAAAAACAAAGATGCTGCCTTTTATGCGGGCCAGATTGAATCTGCTAAATTTTTTATTAATACCCTTCTTCCATCAAGTTATGGTAAGATGGATGCTATCTTTGAAGGTGACACAAGTGTGGAGGATATTCTGGATGTGTCTTTTGGATCAAAATAAACCAGTTTTTTAATAGGGTGGAGGGAATATGTTTGAATATCTGAAAAAAGGACTGTTAACAGGGGTTGGACTTGCATTAAGGTCCAAAAATGAAATTGAAGACCTGGCAAAAGAATTTGCTGAAAAATCCAAAATGAGCCAGAGTGAAACCAAAGATTTTCTAACGGAATGTCAGCAAAAATATGAAGATGCAAAGACCGGCTTTGATAAAAAAATCGAAGGAACCATAGAAAAAATACTCTTAAAACTGGATCTGCCATCAAAGTCAGATATAAAAACCCTTAACGACAGGATCGATGCTCTGACAAAAAAATTGTCTGATCAAGCATAAACAAACTGGGGCCGTTTATGCTGAGTATTAAAAACATTGGCAAGGTGAGCAGTAAGATCCTATCCCTTCCCTTTTGTTGGACAGATTTTAAACAGCGGGCAATTTTCACAAAGCGGTTTTTTAGCATCACAGATTTCCCTGCCAAAATAAATCAATTGCAGGGACAAATCGCTCCAGGATGTTTTGGGAATGATCTCCATTAATTCATACTCAACTTTTACAGGATCACGGCTTTTTGTCAGACCAAGTCTTCTGGCAATTCTCAATACGTGGGTATCCACTACAATTGTCTGATAACCAAAGGCTGCCGACAGCACAACATTGGCAGTTTTCCTGCCCACGCCCGGCAGGGCAATAAGCCTGGCCATCTCATGTGGCACATTTGCCTGATGCTCCTTGAGAATTGCAAGGGCACAGGCTTTAATATTTTTTGCTTTATTATTATAAAAGCCCGTGGAATAAACAATCTGTTTAATGTCATTCAAGGGGGCCTTGCCCAAACTCTCAGGATCAGGATATTTTTCAAACAGATTTTTGCATACTTTATTTACCTGATTATCCGTGCACTGGGCAGACATAATGGTGGCAATGAGCAGTTGAAAAGGTGTTTCATGTTCAAGTTGGGTCTTGACAACAGGGTATTGGTTTCTTAAAGTTTTAAGAATTGTTTTTATTTTTAATGCACTTAATGTCATAGAGCACTTATATATGAAGATTGATGAAACCTCAAGCCAGACTAAAAATCAGATTAAAGGCCAGATTAAAGGTTTGGGCCTGTGTTCCGGTGGGCTGGACAGTATTCTGTCAGCCCTTTTGCTTCAACGTCAGGGAATTGATGTAACCTGGATTTGCTTTGAGACCCCTTTTTTTTCATCTGAATCAGCCCAAAAAGCTTCCCGCATGACTGGTATCCCTTTGATAACACTTGATATCACAGATGATTATATTGAAATGATGAAAAGCCCCAGAGCCGGGTTTGGGAAAAACATGAACCCCTGTATGGACTGCCATGCCTTGATGTTTTCCAAGGCAGGTGAAATCCTTAAAACTAAAGGCTTTCATTTCCTGTTCAGTGGAGAAGTGCTGGGCCAGAGACCCAAATCCCAGAATAAAAATTCCTTGCGGTATGTGGAAAAAAATTCAGGCTTTGAAGGTCAAATTTTAAGACCTTTGTGTGCAAAGCTGTTACCTGAAACCCTTATCGAACAAAAGGGGTTGGTTGACAGGCGAAAGCTTATGGATATCTCAGGCAGATCTAGGAAAATTCAAATGCAGATGGCGAAAGATTTTGGGGTTAAGCAATACCCAGCGCCTGCAGGTGGATGCCTTTTAACGGATAAAATTTTTTCAAACAGGCTGAAAGATTTGATGAATACTCAAATACTTTTTAATAAAAGAGAACTCTATTATTTAAAACATGGAAGGCATTTCAGACTGGATTCAAAAACAAAAGTTATTGTGGGACGTTCAGAAAAGGACAACCAGCATCTGCTTAATTATTTTGAAAAGGACAAGGACCTTTTATTGAAACCTGCGGCAATACCAGGCCCTGATGTAATTCTTACAGGAAGCGCTACCCCAAAAAATATTCAAACAGCGGCCATGATCTGCGCAAGCTATACCAAATCAATTCCAGGAGAAAATGCTGACATAATAGTCACAAAAAAAAATAATGAAGCTATCCTCAGTGTCAAAACAATCAAGGCGATAGAGTTTAAAGAATTAATGGTATAAAAAACCCCCATTAAGCCAGACTTAATAGGGGTTAACCGTTTTTAAAACAATAGATAGTGCGCGACCGAAAACCGCCAATTTTCCCGATTACTGCGTTGGGCTCAAATTTTAATCCTCAAAATACTCAATGTATTCCTCCGGTTAAAATTATCGCCCGCCTTGTACTCGTAAAAATTTTCAGGTTTTCGGTCAGGCAATAGATAATCGATTTAATAATAAATCATCTTTTCCCAGAATTCTTTTTCATCCTTGTCCCAGTCCGGGCCAAATTTTTCATCACAAAATGACCCAAGCCTTTTGTACCATTTTGTCCAGGGATTTTTATCTTCCTTTTTAGCTGTGAGCACATCAATAAGAAATATTTCAATATTGATCATTTCTTCTTTTGGTATATATGAGCAGGCACCGCCAAGATATGATTTTTTAATATTATCCGGGCTGAGCGCATGGGCTGTAAGCATTACAGTTATCACATTTTTCTTGTTGGCGATTTCCAACAACTGATAGCCGTCAACACCCATGATATCAAGGATCGCTATATCAAACTCCTGGGTCTCAAGAAAATTATTTGCTTCTTCAAAGCTTTGGGCTCTTACAATTGTACACATATCGAGCAATTCTTCCAAGGAATCAAGAACATCAGGCTCATCATCAACAATCAGAACTTTTTTGTTTTCCAAACTTATATCTGACATATTTCTTTCCAATCCATTAGGGGTTATATTTTTATATGATCATAGGATCATAGTATAATTCATATACAGAAAGATTCAATACAATTTTGCTTTTAACTGCCCGCAGGCAGCTAAAATATCATCACCTTTGCTTTTTCTTGTAATTGCTGTGAAATCTCTGTCAAGTAAAACTTGCAGAAATTCACTGATTTGATTTTTAGACGGGCGTTTAAAATCACTGTTGTCATATTCATTAAAGGGTATCAGATTTATTTTTGCTTTAATGGGAGCCAAAAGCTTTGCAAGCTTGAGCGCATCTTCTTTTGTATCATTCACTCCTTTCATTAAAATATATTCAAAGGTAATCTTCTTCCTTGGTTTCATGGTAAAGGTTCGACAGGCCTCCAGCAGCTGGTTTAAAGGATATTTTTTATTGATGGGCATCAACCTGGATCGCATCTCATCCGTGGTTGCGTTTAAAGATACGGCCAGATTCACATCCGTATCAAGGCCCAATTGTGTTATTTTCGGGACAAAGCCGCAGGTAGAGACCGTTACCCGCCTGGATGAAAATTTGAGTCCATAATCACTGTCTGTGATAATCTCTAATGCCTTTACAAGATTTTTATAATTGGCAAGGGGTTCCCCCATTCCCATGAACACGATATTGGAAAGTTTTTTGGGATCAAGATCTTTTTGAATCAGGTAATACCTTGCATCCCTGATCTGGGCAATCATTTCAGAAATATTTAAATTCCTGATGAATCCACCTTTAGCTGTTAAACAAAACTGACAATTCTGAACACATCCAACCTGTGAAGACACACAAAGGGTGAAATGATCTTTTTCAGGAATCAAGACGGATTCAATATGCTGGCCATCGGAAAGTCTATGTAAAAATTTTTCAGTCCCATCAACAGAAACCAATTTTTCATCAAGGATAAGACGCTGGATATAAAAATTATCTTCCAAAGTTTTGCGCATCTCCTTTGAAAGATCCGTCATCTGTTCAAAGGCATCTGCCTGACGGATGTAGAGCCACTTGAATATCTGCCCGGCCCTGAACGGTCGAATATCGTTGCTATCAAGCCAACCAACAAGATCATTCCTAGTAAAATTCAGTATGTTTTCCATATATTTTTATCTACCTAAAGTTAATATTTTCTTGACATAACACGGAATATATACTAATTTCAATGATTTGATTTGATATTTTGAGGTTGGCCTCTTTATGTTTGAAAATTTGAGTGACAGACTTGATTCGGTCTTTAAAAAGCTAAAAGGTCACGGCACCCTGAATGAAAAGAACATTGATGATGGTCTTAAACAGGTGCGGATGGCACTGCTTGAGGCTGATGTCAATTATAAGGTTGCAAAATCTGTTATTTCAGATATAAAAAGCAGGGCTTTGGGCCAGGAAGTAATGCAAAGTCTTACACCTGGTCAGCAGGTCATAAAAATTGTAAACGATGAATTTACCAAGATGATGGGGTCTGAGCATCAAGGCTTAAATTTTGATGGGAAGTCTTTGGGTTCTGTTATGCTTATTGGGCTGCAGGGTTCTGGTAAAACCACAACAGCAGGAAAACTTGCACTCTATCTTCGGAACGAGGGCAGAAAACCGTTCCTGGTACCAGTGGATGTTTACAGACCTGCGGCAATTGATCAGTTGAAAAAGATTGGAAAACAACTGGATGTTCCAGTATTCCAATCCACAATAGATATGAAGCCTTTAAAAATTTGTCAGGATGCACAATTGGCAGCCAGGGAACTAGGATGTGACACCCTGTTGCTGGATACAGCTGGAAGACTGCATCTTGATGAAGAATTAATGGCTGAGTTAAAAGGCATCAAAAAGGGGATCAATCCATCAGAAATCCTTCTTGTGGCCGATGCCATGACAGGTCAGGATGCCGTGAATATTGCCGGATCATTTGACAAAGCACTTGATCTTACCGGTGTTGTGCTTACCAAAATGGATGGTGATGCTCGCGGTGGTGCAGCGCTCTCCATAAAAGCTGTTACGGGTAAACCGCTAAAATTCATCGGTGTGGGTGAAAAATCAACGGCGCTGGAGGCATTTCATCCAGACAGGATGGCTTCCAGAATCCTGGGAATGGGGGATGCGCTTTCATTTATTGAAAAGGCACAGAAAGCCGTTGACCAAAAAGAGGCCAAGGCGCTTGAGAAAAAACTAAGGAAGAATGCCTTTACCCTGGAAGATTTTAAGAACCAGATGAAATCAGTCCGAAAAATGGGGTCAATAAAAGACCTCATCGGGATGTTGCCAGGGATGAATAAGAAACAGCTTAAAGGCTTAAATATAGATGACAGGGAATTTGCCAGGATTGAAGCAATTATCAATTCAATGACACCTGAAGAAAGACGTGTTCACGCCATTATCAAGGGGTCAAGAAAAAAAAGAATTGCCAATGGAAGCGGAACCACGGTTCAGGATGTTAACAAGCTTCTAAAAAGCTATTCCCAGTCCATGAAGATGATAAAGAAGTTTAATAAAGGCGGCATGCGATCATTGAAAAACATGCTGCCGTTTTAAGGAGAAAAAAAAGAATATGTCCGTAAGAATCAGATTGACCAGAAAAGGAACAAAGAAGAAACCTTTTTACAGAATAGTGGCTGCTGACATTGAAAACCCAAGAGATGGAAGATTTTTAGAGCTCTTAGGTACCTACGATCCAATGGTTGAACCGGCTGCAATTACGCTGAAAGAAGACAGGATAAAGTATTGGTTGAGCGAAGGTGCTAAACCTTCAACAACTGTCCAGAGTATATTGAAAAGGCAGGGAGTCAGCCAGGCTTAAGCATATGCTGTTTTTTATAAGCAAACCAGGTATTCTCAAAATCCTATTTAAGGAGATCTATTTATGAAAGAGCTGATAGAATACATTGCAAAAGCACTGGTAGACAATCCTGATCAAGTTCAAGTATCAGAAGTCAGCGGCGATCAAACTTCTGTTTTAGAACTTAAGGTGGCTAAAGAGGATCTAGGCAAAGTAATCGGTAAGCAGGGAAGATCTGCCCGGGCCATGCGAACAATTTTAAGTGCGGCATCCACCAAGCTAAAAAAACGCATGGTTCTTGAAATTATTGAATAGATGATGAACAAAGCCACTTCGTTTACTATAGGCAAGGTAACCGGAGTTCATGGACTTAATGGTAATCTTAAGGTTTGGTCCTTTGCAGACTCGGTTGATACCTTTGCCCCGGGCACAAGCGTTCTTTTAAAAACAGAAGATGAACAGGGCAAAATGTTCACTATCTTTCAGGCATTGCCTCATAAAAAAGGGGTCATACTATCCCTTGAAGGTGTTGACAGCCGAAACCTTGCCGAGGATCTTATCGGGAAAGAGATTCTCATTGACCGGGATCAATTGTCCGAACCAGAAGAAGACACCTGGTATTGGCAAGACCTTTTGGGGATGGATGTGTTTGATCACCAAAAAGGGTTTATCGGCAAGATAACCGATATCTTTCCAACGGGCGCAAATGACGTTCTGGTTGTAGTAGACAAGGGTCAGGAAACCCTGGTGCCAATGCATAAATACTTTGTTGAATCCGTTGATATTGGAAAAAAGACCATGCTGACAACCTTGCCCGAGGATTACTAATGGACTTTACTATACTGACCCTGTTTCCGGAACTCATCACCTCGTTTTTTGAGCATGGCATGATTTCAAGGGGTATTGAAAAAGGCCTGATAAAAGGACATTGCATTAATATCAGGGATTTTTCATGCAACCGCCATAACACGGTTGATGACAGACCCTATGGTGGCGGAAGCGGAATGGTAATGAAGCCGGAACCCTTACAGGCCGCTATTTTGCATGCCAAAAAAAAAGCTCCTGCATCACAGGTCGTATTAATGACCCCCCAGGGGACCCGGTTCAGCCAGGAAAAGGCATTTGAACTTGCCTCTGGAAATGAGGGGCTTATTTTTGTCTGCGGAAGGTATGAAGGGATTGATGAACGGGTATACACCACGCTTATTGATGAAGAGATATCCATCGGGGATTATGTCATGACCGGCGGAGAGCTTGCATCAATGGTCATCATTGATTCCATAGCCAGGTTAATTCCGGGCGTATTGGGAAGTTGTGAATCCTGGCAATCAGATTCATTTACAGATGACAGGCTTGAGTATGCACAATATACAAGACCGGAAGAATTTGAAGGGCTAAAGGTTCCCGAGGTGTTATTGTCCGGAAACCATGAAAAGATAAGATTATGGAGAAAAAGTTCGTCTCTTCAGAGGACATTTCTGAAACGACCGGATCTTTTACAAAAAGGCAAACTGGATGTTGAAGAAAAAAAGATATTAAAACAATGGGGTCAGGAGTTGGAAAATCTTGTTAGAGAATAATCTTTACGTGGCATTAATCCATTTTCCTGTGATGAACAAGAAAGATCAACCCATTGGATCAGCTTTGACAACCATAGACTTGCATGATATTGCACGGGCATCCATCACCTTTGGTGTAAGAGGGTTTTATGTCATAACCCCTTATGAAGACCAGGCAACGCTGGCCAATCAGGTGATTGAACACTGGACAAAAGGAGTTGGGGCTAAGCTAAATCCGTTCAGGAAGAATGCCCTGGAACTCATTCGGGTGACCAAAACCTTTGAGGATGCGGTTTCCTCAATTAAACAGGAAAGAAAAGAGCCGGTTGTGACCATTGCCACAAGCGCAAAAGAAAAACCCGGCTCAATAACAATAGAGACGTTACAGCAAAAGCTTGAGAATAAAGCTTCCCATGTCATTATTTTTGGAACGGCATGGGGACTGGCAGATGAATTGATTGATACCTGTGATTTTATTTTAGACCCGATTTCCGGGAAAACGGATTACAATCACCTTTCTGTCAGGTCTGCTGCATCAATATATTTAGACAGGATTATAAATGGCAGATAAGATAATATTTGCTAAAAGGGAAGGTAACTAGGAGGAAACATGAGTAATATAATCGAAAAATTAGAAAAAGAACAATTGCGTCTTGATATCCCTGCATTTGATTCAGGTGATACTGTAATAGTATATGTAAAAATCAAAGAGGGTGATAAAGAGCGTATCCAGCTATTCCAGGGCGTAGTGATTAAAAAAACCAAAGGATATGCAAGTGCCAGATTTACCGTAAGAAAGATTTCCGGCGGCATTGGTGTTGAAAGAATATTTCCGCTTTTTTCCCCTTCCATTGATAAAATTGAAGTGGTAACAAAGGGTAGGGTCAGAAGGTCCAAACTCTATTATCTTAGAAATCTTCGTGGTAAAGCAGCCAGGATCAAAGAAAAACGGTTTGCTTAAAAACCCCTTAAAAGGTTTCGCTGATGTGGCAATTTGAACACAAAGCAAAAAACCACGGGTATATAAAGATAGCAGGTGTTGATGAGGCCGGCAGGGGACCCCTTGCCGGCCCTGTCGTGTCTGCTGCAGTGATCCTGCCGCATGATTTTGCATGTATTGGGATCAATGATTCCAAAAAGCTGTCAGAAAAAAAAAGAAATGCTCTCTTTCCGATCATCATGGAACAGGCTATTGCTGTTTCTACTGGTATATCCTCCCACGATGAGATTGATAAAATTAATATTCTTCAGGCATCTTTGCTTTCCATGAAACGGGCCGTTGAAAATCTTTCAAACCCACCTGATTTCCTTGCCCCGGATTTTCTTCTTATTGATGGTAATTTCACCCTGGACATGGACATTGAACAGTCAGCGATTGTCAAAGGGGATTCAAGAAGCATTTCCATTGCTGCCGCCTCCATTATTGCAAAGATCACAAGGGATGCCATCATGAAAGAGCTTCATGAATTATATCCCCAATACAATTTTATCCAGCACAAAGGCTACCCCACCAAAGCCCACAAAGAAGCCATTTTAAAATATGGCCCCTGCCCAGTTCACAGGCGTACTTTTAAGGGGGTAAAAGGGGTGATCAATGCCCGATGACCGAAAAAACTTAGGACATCGTGGTGAAACAGCAGCTATATCCTTTGTTCAAACCAAAGGATTTACCATTCTTGAGACCAACTATAAGACAAAAATAGCTGAAATAGACATTATTGCCAAAGACAAGGACTGCATTTGTTTTATTGAAGTCAAAACAAGACGTAGCCTTAAAAAAGGACTGCCAAAAGAATCGGTCACCTATTCAAAACAAAAAAAAATCATCCTGGGAGCCTCCATTTATCTAAAAGAAAAAAAGCAGATGAATTCCAGAGTCCGGTTCGATGTGATTGAAGTTCTTGAAAAAAATGGCAGCTTTGATATTAATTTAATTAAAAATGCTTTCCAGGCTTTTTAGAACGGATTATTAGACGTGGCCATTGAAATGGACAGGCAAACTTCATTCGGAACCCTCTATATTGTTGCCACCCCGGTGGGAAACCTGGAAGATATTACCTTCAGGGCAGTTAAAATCTTAAAAGAAGTAGACCTTATTGCAGCAGAAGACACCCGGCATTCAAAGAAACTGCTTTCCCATTACGACATACGAACAAAACTTGTGTCCTGCCATGAGCACAACGAAATTAACAAAACCCCCCAACTCATCACCCATTTAAAAAATGGTCTTAACATTGCCCTGATTTGTGATGCCGGTACCCCATCTATTTCAGACCCGGGATATAACCTTGTCACAGCTGTTGCCAAAGAACAGATCAACGTCATCCCCATACCCGGATGCAGTGCTGCCATTGCCGGGTTGAGCGTTTCCGGGCTTCCCACCGATTCTTTTCTGTTCTTAGGATTTTTATCCAAAAAACAGCAGAAGCAAAAACAAGCCCTTGAAGCCATAAAAAATCAAAGTGCGACCCTCGTCTTTTATGAGTCCCCAAGGCGGATTAAAAATCTTATTGCCACCATGATCAACATCTTAGGGGATCGAAAGGCCTTTCTGGCAAGGGAAATCACCAAACTCCACGAAGAATACATCCGGGGCAATCTGACGGATATTCTTAAAGCACTGGAAAAAAAAGAAACCGTCAAAGGGGAGTGTTCCCTGTTTATTCAGGGCCAAATGGAACAAGAGACTATTGACGAGGGACAACTTGAAAAAATCATACTTGATCGCCTTTCAACCACAGACCTTGGCACATCAGATTTAGCCAGACAGATTTCAAAAGAATTCAAGGTGTCAAAAAAACAGGTGTATGATACCATACTCAAATCAAACCAGAGCGATTCATAATGATTTCAAGTTAACCAGTGCCTGACCGAAAATCTGAAAATTTTTGTGAGCCCAGGCTCCTCTTTGAGCTGAGTACAGGGAAGAACACCAACTATGTGGCATAAAAAAAGGGTTGTCTCTTGATAGAAGAAACAACCCTTTTTTTATCTACTTAAAATATAATTTAACAATACCAATTACATTTTAGATCCTTCTGCATGACTCTGGAGTTTAACTTCAACTTTTTCAGTCAAGGATGCATAGTATTTTCTCAGGATAACCAGAACTTCTTCACGGCCAAAGTGATCAACAACTTCTTGGTTGTTGGACAGGGCATGGCGCAATTTGGTTCCGGAAAGGATAACCCTGTCATCTTTGCCATGGGGGCAGGTTCTCATGGAAGCCATGCCATCACATTTTTTGCAATAGAATGTCCAGTCGATTTTCAGAGGCTGGCAAAGCAGTGCTTTGCCGGGTTCTGAAGGCATGGGAATCGTATCAAATATTTCCTGTGCTTCAAACAGTGTATAAAAATCACCGACGCCTGCATGGTCTCGACCGATGATCATTCGGTTAACGCCATAGTTCTGACGGAAGGTTGCATGGAGAAGTCCTTCTCTTGGACCTGCATATCTCATATCAAGGGGATATCCGCCATTAACAACATGCTCTGGAACAAAGAAACCTTTGATCAGAGTGTCAATACATTCAATACGAACGTCTGCCGGGATATCACCTGCTTTTAAGTTACCAATGAGAGAATGGATCAGAACTCCGTCACATACATCAAGAGCAATTTTACAAAGATGTTCGTGGGATCTGTGCATGGGGTTTCTCAGCTGCATGGCAGCAACGGTTGCCCAGCCTTTTTCATCAAAAATCGCACGGGTTTCAGCAGGTGTCAGGTAAACCCCTTTGAATTTTTCCGGAAATTCACCCTCGGAAAGAACCTTTATTGGACCTGCCAGACAAAATTCTTTTCTGGCCATAACCATTTGAACACCTGGGTGATCTTCCATGGCAATTTTCCAGAATACGTCATCGGCAGACTCTTCGCCTTGACCTTTATAAACTTTTTCACATTCCCATTTTTTTTCATCTTCAGACATTTCAAATTTTTCGGTGATTTTCATTGTGGCAAAGATTTCACCCTTTCTTTCAAGGGCAATTTCATCACCGACTTTGATTCCTGCCGCATCATCTTTGCTGGCATCCAGCATAACCGGTACAGGCCAGAAAGTACCGTCGGCCAGAAGGAAATCTGCACAAACCCCTTTCCAGTCCGCTTTGGTCATAAATCCGTTAAGAGGGCTGAAACCACCTATTCCCAGCATGATCAGGTCGCCCTTTACCTGGGATGAAATCTCAATTTTTTTAAGGCCTGCGGCTTTTTTAAGTTCAGCTTCAAGTGCTGCGCCTTCAAGTTTACAAATTACAAGTCCTTTTCCGCCATGAGGTGCTACTAATTTAGACATATACTTTATTCTCCCTATTTATGTTTAACTACCTTAATAAATGTTTACTCAAACATTTATCTAAAATTCCAATTCTAAAAAATCCTGTAACATGTAATGATGATTAATAAATTTGTCAAGAATTTTATTAATTTATCAGTAAAATCCTGGCAATTTCGTCCATTGAATCCACGTTAAAATCTGCTTTAAGCTTTGGATTTCTAAATGCTGCAAATCCTACTTTTGCACTGGCTGCCGCCTGCCGGTCATAATCAGAGTCCCCGATAAAAAAAATCTCATCCGGTTTTAATTCAAATCTTTCCATTATCAGCAACAATTGCTCAGGATCAGGTTTTGGTTTTTTTACGGTTGCAGCGGTCACTACCACTTCAAAATACGCTTCCAGATCAAAGTCTTCCAAAACCTTTTCCATGGTATTGGTCCGGTTGGTAGCAATCCCTCTGATATAACCATTATCTTTCAGCTTTATAAGAAGTTCTTTGAGCCCTTTTTCCATGCTCATGTGCTTGATAAATTTTTTATACCCGATATTTTTAAGGCTGTCATATACCGTTGAAAGATCATCCATTTCCGGGAAAAGATAGTCAATGGCATTAATTACCGTCATCATGTGAATATTGACAAATTGTTCTTCATTGAGTGCGGGCTTATCAAAGCACTTAAGAACCTCATCATAATATTTCCTGTTGGCCACGGCCGTGTCAAACATGACACCGTCACAGTCAAACACAACTGCTTTTATTTTTATAATGTCCATATTAAAATTTTCTTTAAAAAAACGTGTGTAAGTTTAAGATTTTGGTGCCTTTTTTTCATTAAAAATGGCATATACCCTTATGGTCAATGTTGGTTTATACTGGCTGTCTGTTTTAAGGGTCAACACATCATACAGGTTCTGTGCCTTGTCTGATGTGCTTTTGATTTTAACCTGCCAGGATTTCTTATCATCCTTTGATTCAATAAGACTGGTTTGAATCCCGGCATTGCCTCTCGTCTCCATTCCCAGGATCAAAAACGGATATTTTTCAAAAGGGGTAATGTTGACGACAGCCTCTAAGGTATCGCCTGGATTCCCTTTCAGATAAACAGATTCAGGGTTGATATCGACAATTTTTTCAACAGGGCCAGTGACAACCAGGTTGAATTGTTTTTTCTCAGGATCATCTGTCTTGACCACGATCACTTTTTTCATGGTTTTTCCGCCATACCCATTCGTTTTAAAACTAAGCTTGATTTTACCTTCCCCGCCCGGGGGAATTTGCCTGTCAAAGGAGTGCTGGTCACACCCTCAGGGAGGCAGGACATTATTAATATGCAAAAGGGTGTCTCCGATATTTTTAATTTTGAACTCATGGGGTATAGAAACCCCTTCCGGTACTGATTCAAAAGTAAAAACAGGATAATCAATCAAAACTTTAGGTTGGGCCAGTCCTGGTTGGGGCAAAAAAAATACGGCAATGAAAAGAGTAATGAGAATAATTTTCTTTTTCATAATTTATAAGGTTCCCCTGAAAAATTAATAGTAAAACAAAAAGAATAATCTATACTGCTTCCCGTTAAATTTCAAGTATGATCTTGTTCCATTTTTTGGGGACCAAGGCAATAATGGGTTCGCAAAGGAGCTTCTGCTTCCAAAATTAGCGGTTTTCGGTGGAACACTATTTAAACAGCTGTTTATTGATCATGGAACAGATTTCGTTTTTGTGTTCTATTTTTTTTTGGTCAATACTCAATACCTTAACCACTCCCATCAAGGCATTTGCCACCATAATATTGGAATATGAATAAAAATCCTCAAGGGATACAGGTTTTTGGCAAATAACATACCCCTTATCTGCCAGGATCGCCAGCACAGACTTTAGTGTCACACTGGCCAGCACATGGTTGGATTCTGGGACCATCACAATGTTGTCCCCTATTGCAAATATACTTGCGGTATTGGTTTCAGAAATTGTATGATCCGGGTTCAAGATGAGGGCCTCGTCGGCACCCTGCTCTTTGGCAAATCTTCGGGCCAGCTCATAATAAAGATAATTCAAGGTTTTATAATCTGCCAGAGGTGTCTGCCTGGGATGTGGATAGGTGATAAGGTCCAGTCCCTTTTTGCCCAGCATCTTAAGCCTGTGGGTATATTCCCTTGCAAAAGCAGCCAGAAATACCTTATTTCCATTATCCTGTTCATCTCGTGATACCAATAGTTTGATTGCAAGCGATTTATCCTGGAACTTATTTGCACTTATTAAAGAAAAGATCACATTCTCCCATGTTATATCGGGCAAGGCCTCAGAAAAAATGGTTTTCCAGGCCCTGTTCAAACGAGACACATGATCTTTCAGGCGAAATATCCTTCCTTTTTCCACGCAAAGGGTTTCAAACAGCCCTGCCCCATATTGAAATCCCGAACTTGTGGCCGATACCATGGCCTGATCCTGATCAATGAGTTTCCCGTTCACCCAGGCTTTGGGTTTATTGTCCACATACTTTTTTAAGCCTCCGGACAAGGATTCCATCAATGTTTTTCCTTTATCAAGGGTTTCCTGGTACTCTTTTTCAGGGTCTGAATCATACACAATGCCGCCACCCACTGAAAAAACCACCCTGTCATTGGCAATAGTGGCAGTCCTTATGGCAATTGATAAATCCATGGTGTCATGAAAACTGATATATCCAATGGATCCTGTATATATATGGCGCTTTACTGATTCCAGCTCATCAATAATCTCCATGGAACGAATCTTGGGACAACCCGTGATGGAGCCTCCTGGGAAAGTGGCTTTTAAAAGATCCACAGAAGTTTTCCCGTCTTCAAGCAGGCCTTCCACAATAGAAACCAGATGAAATACATTTTCATATGCCTCAAGACGCTTGTGCTCTTTGACAATGACTGATCCGGGCAGGGTCACACGGGAAAGGTCATTTCTCATCAGGTCCACGATCATGGTCAGCTCGGCATCGTCCTTAAAACTTTGGGTCAATTTTAATCCATTTTCCCGGTCTTGTTTTTGTGTCCTGCCCCGGGCTATGGTGCCTTTTATTGGCCTTGTTTCAACCTGCCGGCCAATCTGTTTGATAAAGCGTTCAGGAGAGGTAGACACAATTTTGTGATCATTGGCATGAATATAACTGAAAAAAGAGGCAGGATTTCGTTCAAACAAATCCAGAAACAATGAATAAGCATCTCCTGAAAACCCGGATTCAAAACGCTGGGAAAGATTAGCCTGGTAAATATCACCGGCCTTTAAATAATCAATGATTTTTTTTACAGAAAGAATATATTCTGGTTTTGTAAAACTTGATTTAAACCCTGAACTGTCTATGGAAAAAGGTTTTCTTTTAATTGGGCTTTTTATTCTGTCAAAGAAAAATCCTTTGATATCCCCTATAATATCATCTGTTTTTTGAAGAATTGTCTTGTGGGCCAACACAGGGATACAAAGCCGGGTCTCACCTGTTTTTTTATCCTGAATCACAAGAATGGAAGGGGCATACAAACATAAATCAGGAAGACCGGTATCCATGCAGGTCCTGGGAAGAGTTTCAATGTGATCTTTTAAGTCATAGGAAAAATACCCGAACAAGCCTGCGTGGATCGGTAGGTTAAAACAATCTCCATCCAGTTTGAACCGGTTCAAAAGAGCCTGAATAACAAGAAATGGATCTTGATGAAGCTGAGTCTTTTTCCCCTGATATTGGATGGACACCTTGTCCTGCCGGCTAACCACTTCAAGCCATGGTTTTACTGCAAGGATATGATATTGTGAGCAGTCAAGATTTGATCCGGATAATAGCAGCACCGTCCCGGTATCGTCGGCAAATGATGCTGCTATCTGTTCAAAAGGCCGGTCAAGCTCAATTATTTCCTGATGAATCTGTTTTAACAAAGGAAGATGTTTTATCAATCCATCCATCTTCAGGTGATTCATCTCAAGACCACTCATCTCAAGAAAGGATTCATTCTCTTTTCATTACCTATGGTTGTTTCAGGGCCATGACCCGTATACACGATCGTATCCTCATCAAAAACTAACAGCTTTTCCTTAATATTTGAAATCAGGGTATCATAGTCACCCCCGGAAAGATCTGTCCTGCCGATAGACCCGGCAAATAAAGTATCCCCGGCAAAGAGATGTCCCTTGGTATAAAGACAGATACCGCCTTTTGAATGACCGGGCGTGTGGATCACTTTTAAGGTAATCTCACCAAAACTTATTTCATCCCCGTCTTTTAATAAAATATCTGCCGGTGGTGAATTATCTGCTGAGAGTCCGAACATTAATGCAGAATGGGAAAGCTCATTCAGCATGGGCTCGTCCTCGGGATGAATGGCAAGCTGTGCCCCTGTCACTTCTTTCATTCTTTTATTGGCACCCACATGGTCAAAATGCCCATGGGTATTTATCAGATATTTTACTTTTAATTCAGATTTAGACAGCTCCATCAGGATTCGGTCTGCATCATCTCCTGGATCAATCACAACAGCTTCTTTTGTGGATTCACATCCTAAAATAAAACAATTGGCCATAATCGGGCCAACCTCAAGTTTCTTTATAATCAAGACAACCTCCTGTTTAGTGCCTGTCCTAAAGTCTGAAAATTTTGGTTATTCAAAACCTTCAAGTAATTTAATACGATCCAACACCCCGTTGATAAAAGAGCCGGAATCCCTTGTGCCGTAGTTTTTACCAATCTCAACTGCTTCATTTATGGTGACACTGGGGGGTATATCAGGGCACTTCAAAAATTCAAATGTTGCCATGCGCATGATGTTTCTGTCCACCACCGGCATCCTGGAAAGTTTCCAGTTTTTTGAATATTTATTTAACAATGCATCTATTTGAGCGCTGTTTTCCACAACCCCTTTTACCAGATCCAGAAAAAAGGGTTTGACCCCTGGTGTAAGCTTTTCTTCATTATTGGCACAAAAATCCAACAGATTTTTATCTGGATCAGATTTGTCCATGTCAAAGAAAAAAAGGGCCTGAAGTGCAAGTTCCCTTGCCTGCCTGCGGTCACCCATAATATCATTTAACCTTTTTTCAAACTTTCGGAAAGATTTGCCATTTCCACAGCAGCAAGGGCAGTATCAAATCCTTTATTGCCGGCCTTAGTACCTGCCCTTTCAATGGCCTGTTCAATGCTTTCTGTGGTGAGAATCCCAAACATCACAGGAATATCAGCCTCAAGACTGACAGTGGCAATGCCCTTGGATACTTCTGCGCACACATAATCATAGTGGCTCGTGGCGCCACGAATGACAGCCCCTATACAGATAATAGCATCATAGGTTCCATGTTTCAGCATCTTCTTTGCAGCCAAAGGAATTTCAAAAGCGCCTGGTACTTTTAAAATAGTGATGTCTTTATCCTCTGCTCCGCTTCTGATTAATGCATCAATGGCGCCATCTAACAGCCTGGCTGTGATAAAATCATTAAAACGGGAAGCAATGATTCCAAATTTCTTCCCCTGGGCCTGTAACCCTGCTTCTATAATTTTTGGCATTTTTCTTTTCCTTATAACATTGGGTCAAGCTGTCATTATTAATATTATCTTATACGTTTCCGGTTTAATCATACTTTTCCGGTCAATAACATCAATAACAAAATCCTTACCCGATTAATATTTCAATGAGGTCATTTAATTTACATGTGGAGCAAATGCCCCATTTTAGCCTGCTTACATTTGAGGTATCCCTGATTATGGCAATTGGATTCAACTTCAATGGGAACTTGTTCAACAACACTTAATCCATACCCCTCAAGGCCGATCATTTTTTTAGGGTTGTTGGTCAGAAGCCGCATTTTTTTAACACCCAGGTCCACCAGTATCTGGGCCCCCACACCATAATCTCTCATGTCTGCCTTAAACCCAAGTTTCTCATTGGCTTCAACAGTATCCATGCCCTGACGCTGATATTCATAGGCTTTTAATTTGTTTACCAGGCCAATGCCCCGGCCTTCCTGACGAAGGTATAAAAGAACCCCGCTGCCTTCTTGTTCCATCATGGCCATGGCGCTATGGAGCTGATCCTGGCAGTCACAGCGAAGGGAGGAAAAAATATCCCCTGTCATACATTCTGAATGAACCCTCACCAGAATTGATTTTTCAGGGTCAACTTCACCTTTCACAAGGGCGATATGGGTCAGATTATCCAAATCATTTTCATAGGCAATGATGGTAAACTCTCCACCAACCTTAGTGGGAATTATAGTCTGGGCCGCTTTTTTGACAAAACTTTCTGTTTTAAGTCTGTATTTTACAAGCGCTGCAACGGTACAGATACCTATACCATGTTTTTTTGCAAATTTTTCAAGGGAGGGCATCCTTGCCATGGTGCCGTCATCATCCATGATTTCACAAATCACTCCGGCAGGTTTCATCCCTGCAAGGCGAGCCAGGTCTACAGATCCTTCTGTCTGCCCTATCCTCACCATGACCCCGCCATCCCGGGCCCGCAATGGAAAAATATGGCCGGGTCTTGCAATATCATCAGGGGTGGTATCATCTGCCACTGCAGTTAGGATGGTTGTTGCCCTGTCTGCTGCGGAAATCCCTGTGGTAACACCTTTTTTGGCTTCAATGGACACGGTAAATCCTGTTCCATATTGTGAGGTGTTATTATCCACCATCATGGGCAGGTCCAGCTGGTCTGCAATTGTTGAGTCAAGGGAAAGGCAGATCAGTCCCCTTCCATATCTAGCCATGAAATTTATGGCTTCTGGGGTTACCGCTTGTGCTGCCATGGTGAGATCACCTTCGTTTTCACGATCTTCATCATCCACAAGAATAACCATTTTACCATTTTTAATATTTTCAATAGCCTGTTCAATTGTTAAATGCGGCATATATAAATCCTTAGGTTTATAAAAATCCATTCCTTGCGAGAAGTCCCATACTGATATCTTTTTTCCCATTGGGTAAAGCATCATTTTTTGAAACACTTCCCATTAAAATCTTTTTTACATATTTACCGATCATATCGGTTTCTATATTGACTTCATCACCGACCCTTTTTAAGCCGATGGTTGTTATATCTGCGGTGTGGGGAATAATACTGACTTCAAAATCCTTGTCTGAACATGTATTGATGGTCAGGCTGACCCCGTCAATGGCAACAGAGCCTTTTTCAATCATGTCTGCGGCGAGTTTGGACGGAACATCAATTTTAATAATAATGGCATTGCTATTTCTTTTTATGGAAGAAATAATTCCTGTCCCATCAATATGTCCTGAAACCAGATGACCGTCAATGCGGTCCGACAATTTTAAAGCCCGCTCAATGTTGACCCTTGAACCCGGCCTTAATCGTTTAAAAGTTGTCCGTTCAACAGTCTCAGGCGCCATATCAACTTTGAAAATATTTTTTTCAAGACCGGCAGCAGTAAGACAGGCACCGTTTACAGCAATGGAATCTCCAATTTTTGATTCAGACAAATCCAGGTCACAGCCAATGTAAAGTACTTTGCCTTCACCCCTGGACTCGATGCGTTTAATGGTTCCAAAACTTTCAATAATTCCTGTAAACATTTTTATTTTAAATATCCCTTAACAAGAATATCATCATCAAATTGAGTAACCATTACGTCTTTAAGTTTAAAGGCATCTTTTATCAACAAAGGGCCTTTGCCATTAAATACCGGAGTACCATCGCTGCCGCCTAAAAATTTGGGTGCCAGAAAAAACAAGACCTTGTTTACAATTCCAGCCTTGAGCGCTGATCCTGCCACCCTGCTTCCGCCTTCTATCAAAAGACTTAAAATTGACATCTGGCCTAACTTAATCATCAGTTCATTTAAATCAAGTCTATTGTCCTTTAAAGGGATTTCGAGAATTTGAACCCCCCTTTTTTCAAGGAGTGCTTTTTTTTCTCTGGAAACGCCAGGGCCTGTAACAATAATGGTTTTAGCAGTGGATTCCTGGTTAATAAGATTTGCATTTTCTTTAATACTTAAATGGGTATCCAGAACAATCCTTAACGGATCTTTTGTCTGAACTCCTTTAATTCTCGATGTGAGCGAGGGATTGTCCGCATGCAGGGTTCCTGATCCCACTAAAATGGCATCCACTTCATGGCGGATCTTATGTACATAATTCCTGGATTTTTCATTGGTGATCCATTTTGAATCCCCGGTAGATGTTGCGATTCTCCCATCCAGAGTGGAAGCGCACTTCAAAATAACAAAGGGTTTTTTATCATGTTGAACATACCAGGAAAACTCTTCAATAAGGAGTTTGGATTCTTTTTCAAGAATGCCTGAAACAACCTTGATGCCATTTTCCTTAAGATAGCTTATACCGCTGCCGCAAACATTGGGATTGGGATCAATACACCCCACAACAAGTTTTTTAATTCCAGCCTTAATAATTTTATGGGTACAGGGAGGGGTTTTTCCAAAATGGTTGCAGGGTTCCAGAGTGACATAGAGGGTTGCATCCATTGCCCTGGGACCGGCATCATCCAGGGCCACAACTTCAGCATGGGGCAAGCCTGCTGCCCTGTGAAACCCTTTTCCAACAACCCTTCCATCTTTTACAACAACCGCTCCTACACAGGGATTAGGAGATGTATATCCCTTTGCTCTTTGTGCAAGGGATAACGCCTGCTGCATGTATTCATGATCTGTCATCAGCCTTATCCAGTATCCTGTCAAATTCAAGGGGCAGGCACTCTTTGGGGACAAGTCCCTTAAGCTCCTGTATAAAATCGGCTACATCCTTAAATTCCCTGTAAACCGATGCAAACCGGACATAGGCAACATCATCGATTTGCTTTAAGGCTGCAATAATTTTTTCACCCACAATTTTTGAAGGCAGTTCCCGGTTATTGGTTTCCCTTAAATCCTGCTCAATGGCGTCCACTGTTTCTTCAATCCGATTTATGCTGATGGCTCTTTTTTCACAGGCTTTTTTAATGCCCGTCAATACTTTTTCCCGGTTAAAATCTTCCCTGCGGCCATCTTTTTTTACGATTATAATGGGAACCTTTACAAAGCGTTCATAAGTTGTAAACCGCTGGGCACATTCCTGGCATTCTCTGCGTCGACGAACTTCAAATTCAATCTTGCCCGGACGCGAATCAATAACGCTTGTGTTTGGTTTTCCGCAAAATGGGCATTTCATGTGGGTCTCTTTTTTGTTTAAGGCTCAAGCCGGATGAGTTCTACCCTGGCCTTTTCAAACATATCCAAAGTCAGGGGGTCATTATATCCATCTTTATAATATACTGTTTTAATCCCGGCATTAATAATCATTTTTGAACAAATGGAACAAGGCTGATTGCTACAATATAGGACTGCCCCATTCACCTGGATTCCGTGGTAGGCTGCCTGGATAATGACATTTTGTTCTGCATGAACACCACGGCAGAGTTCATGATTTTCCCCGGAAGGCACATTCAGTTCTACCCTTAAACATCCCACCTCCCGACAATGGGGGACTTTAGCCGGCGCACCATTATAGCCTGTGCAAAGAATCCGTTTTCCCTTTACCAGGACTGCCCCTACATTTCTTCTGATGCAGGTTGAACGGGTGGCAACAAGATCACAAATTCCCATAAAATATTCATTCCATGATGGTCTTTCTGATAATTTTTCAGTCATTGATCTATTTTCCTTTATACAAGGGATATTGCAAACAAAGGTCTTTTACTTTCCCTGCTGTAATTTCAATATTTGCCTGGTCATCCAGAACATCACAGATAAAACCTGCGATTCTTTTACTGGCCTTTTCATCCATACCCCTGGAAGTAACAAGGGGAAGCCCGATGCGGATACCACTGGTAACAAAAGGCCCGCGTTTTTCATTGGGAATTGTATTTTTATTCACAGTAATACCGGCCCTGCCAAGTCTTTCTTCAGCATCTTTGCCGGAAATATCCTTTTGACTGAAATCAACAAGCACCATGTGATTATCAGTTCCTCCTGAAATCAGTTTATATCCCCTCTCCATCATTACAGCGGCAAGGGCAGAAGCATTTTTGACCACCTGTTTCTGGTAGTCTGTAAAGGATTGGCTAAGGGCTTCTTTAAAGGCAATTGCTTTTGCCGCAATAACATGCATTAAAGGCCCGCCCTGGATACCGGGGAATATCTGGCTTCCAATGGCCTTTGCATATCTTTCCGAGGACAGGATAAGACCGCCCCGGGGGCCCCTGAGGGTTTTATGGGTTGTAGAAGTAATCAGGTCTGCAAAGCCCACGGGACTTGGGTGGACACCCGTTGCAACAAGTCCTGCAATATGGGCCATATCCACCATAAAAAGGGCATCCACAGATTTGGCAATTTGAGAAAAGCCTTTAAAATCAATGATTCTGGGATAGGCACTGGCGCCTGCCACAATTAATTTCGGCCTATGTTTTTTTGCCAGTGCTTCCACCTGGTTCAGATCAATTCTCTCGGTTTCAGGAGACAGTCCATAATGTACAAAATCATAGAGTTTGCCGGAAAAGCTGACTGCAGCGCCATGGGTCAGATGACCGCCATGGGAAAGATCCATGGCAAGAATCCGGTCCCCTGGATTCAACACTGCAAAATAGGCTGCCATATTGGCCCCTGAGCCAGAGTGGGGCTGGACATTAGCATATTCTACCTTGAATAGTTTTTTGGCGCGCTCAATGGCCAGGTCTTCTGCCTGATCCACATATTCACAACCGCCATAATATCTTCTGGCAGGATACCCTTCTGCATATTTATTCGTAAGAATAGAGCCCTGGGCTGCCATGACTGCCGGGCTGACTATATTTTCAGAAGCAATCAGGTTTAATTCATATTCCTGCCGGTCTGCCTCCTGCTGGATAATCTTTTCTATTTGTGAATCTGTCTTACCAATAATCCCCATTTTAGTTCCCTTTTTGTGCAGATCTAATTATCTATAGTTTGAATCCGTTCCAGATGCCGTCCACCTTCAAACCCTGTATCCAGCCAGGTTTGAATAATTTCAAAGGCAAGGATATCTCCCAGAACACGACCTCCAAGAACCAGGATATTGGAATCATTATGGAGCCGGCTCATCTTTGCTGCAAAAAGATCTGAGCAAAGGGCGGCTCTCACACCTGCAAACCTGTTGGCCACCATGGACATGCCAAGCCCCGTGCCGCAAAGCAATATTCCTTTTGAATATTTACCCTTGGAGACAGCATGGGCTACTTTTTTCCCAAAATCCACGTAATTAACAGATACCTGGCTTTTGGTACCGGCATCGAAAACCGGATACCCCTTGTCCATGAGATAGGCTCTTATTTTTTCCTTCAGCTCATAGGCAGCATGATCACATCCAATAATAATGGGCTTGCCTGTTTCCATTTTTTCCCCAATTTTTAAAATTTTGATTTTATAAAATTAATGACATCCTGGACTGTGACCAATTTTTCTGCATCATCATCATCAATTTCAATTTCAAACATTTCTTCCATTGACATGACAAGCTCAACGATTGTTAAAGAATCAGCACCTAGATCGTCAATCAACGATGCTTCCGAAACAATATCCTCAATATCAATATTAGGAATTTTTTCTGCAATCACTTTTTTTACTTTTGTTTCAATCGTCATGCTTTAGACTATCTCCTTTAACTATTTCTCGTCGTCAACAGTGGATACATTTCTATCTTTATAAGCGCCGCATTCAGGGCAGGCTGTATGGGGAAGTTTGGGTTCCTGGCATTCAGGGCACACGCTCACCGTGGGTGCGCTTATTTTGTAATGTGTCCGTCTTTTTCTACCCCTGGCCTTGGAACTCTTTTGCTTTGGTACTGGCATTGATCTCTCCTAAGTATATTATTTTATTTGAATTTTTAATTATTATATTCCAATATAATAAAGGTAACATATTTACCCCAATTTCCAAAAAGAGTCAAGAAATTAAACCATTGCCCGATTCAAAGTTTTGTGGTAGTTAAGGTCTCGATTTTACACAATATTATTTTTATGGAGAACAAATGGATACAATTGTCACACGGTTCCCCCCCTCCCCCACCGGATACCTGCACATTGGTGGTGCAAGGACAGCACTTTTTAACTGGCTGTATGCCAGAAAAAACAAGGGGAAATTTGTTTTAAGAATTGAAGACACGGATGCTGCAAGATCCACAAAAGAGTCTTTGGATGCCATATTGGAATCCCTGGAATGGCTCGGCCTGGACTGGGATGAAGGCCCCTATTTTCAAAGTGAAAGATACTCCATCTACAATGAATATATAGAAAAACTGGTGGAATCAGGGTCTGCATATTATTGCTCCTGCACCCCGGACCAGGTCAATGCCATGAGAGAAGTGGCAAAGGCCAGTGGATTAAAACCCATGTACAACGGCATTTGCCGGCAAAAAAATCTTAAAAAAGGGGAAAACCGAGTTGTTCGCCTTAAAACCCCTGACACAGGTGTTACCATTGTCAAAGATATTGTAAAGGGAAATACCGCATTTCAGAATGCTGAAATGGATGATTTTATTATCCAGAGAAGTGACGGGTCGCCCATGTACAACCTGGCTGTTGTAGTGGATGACCTTACCATGGGAATCAATACCATCATCCGGGGGGATGATCATTTGATCAACACGCCCAAACAGATGCTTATCTATAAAGCACTGGGGGCATCCATGCCCGCCTTCGGTCATGTCCCAATGGTCCTGGGATCTGACAAATCCCGCCTGAGCAAACGCCATGGTGCCATGTCAGTGGGCGAATATAAAAACATGGGGTTTTTACCCGATGCCATGATCAATTACCTGGTCCGCCTGGGCTGGTCCCATGGCGACCAGGAATTCTTTGAAAGAGGCGACCTCATTGAAAAATTTAATCTTGAACACTTGGGCAGGTCTGCCTCAATGTTTGATATGGACAAACTTTTTGCTCTTAACTCAAAACACATTCAAAGCAAAACCCCTGAGGAGCTGGCAGACCCTCTTTTATTTCATTTAAAAGATCTGGGAATTAATGCTGAAAATAATGCCTTTACTCAAGGGGTTATCCAAACCCTTCAGCCCAGAAGCAAAACCCTTGTTGAAATGGCTCAGGGTGCCGCTTTTTATTATCAGGATGATGTAACATTTGATGAAAAGGCAGCCGATAAATTTCTCAAACCAGATATAAAGGCTATATTGCAAAAATCTGCAGACTATATTGAAGGCCTTGAAGCATACACCCAGGAAGAGCTTGAAAACGCTTTCAAAAAGATCATGGAGGAAACCCGACTTAAATTTGGAAAGATTGCCCAGCCTTTAAGGGTGGCCATAACCGGCACAACTATGAGCCCCGGCATCTTTGAAATGCTCCTGGCCCTTGGAAAAGACAAAACTATTCAAAGAATTAAAAGCGCTATCCAGCTTATTCAGGATAAAGAATAAAGAACCCCTGCATATCCGACAAAACTTGCAGAAGCAGATTTTTCAAAACTTGTGGCGTAGTCAAATTCAACAGCCTTGACTGCGCCAAGTTTTTTACAGGCAGCAGCACTGGCTGCAACAGCACCGGCACAGCACATATTTTTATTTTCCAGGCCCTGGGCAATAATTTTTGATTCATCCATTTCCATCATTGCCTGAATAGCATTTCTATCATTTTCATTTTTCACCCATTCCACGGCCTTTGTACCTGCTCCAGCATTTGTAAAACCAAAATCCGGGCCATAGTGTGTCATATCAGTGGAACCGATGATCCTGACATTTCTGGACAAATTTTTGGCTTGCTCAACTGCCATGCTGCCGATAATAGCAGCAAAAAATGATGGGGCTACACCACAGACCACTATTTTTGCATCTGGAAAAAAATATTTTACAAAGGGATATTGAAGCTCAAAGGTATTTTCGTCGGGGAATTTAAAGGGCGGCATCTTGCGGATACTGATACCGGCTATAATTTTATCTGTGAGTTCCTTATCCACTTCAATCGGGCCAAAGGGTGTTTCAACGGCACCATGGGTCAGGATAAAAGGTTCAGACTGTTTGTGCATGTGAGCACCAAACAGGATAATGGTGTCGATTTTTTCATCTGATTTAAGAGAGGCAATGACCCGGCATGCAATTGATCCGGAATAATACCAGCCTGCATGGGGAACAATACCACCAATAAAACTGCCATCTAAAGGCCCTGGCTTTTCTTTTAAAAAGCCTTTAATGGATGCTTCACATTCAGCAGCATTTGCAGGGTACCAGGAACCGGCAAAAGCCATTTTCTTTTTTTCCATGATTTGGCCTTTCCTTTCTCCATTGCTCTGTTGATATTATCAAAATTCTTGATTATTTTTTAAAGCTATTTTCCTGTTTTTTCAAACACTTTAATCTTCAACCACTCAAGCCAGGGTTCAAGTCCTTCTTCGGTCTTAGCTGAAACCTCAAACACGGGCAAATGGGGATGCACCTGTTTCATATTATCCACGACCAATTTAGCATCAAAATCAAGATATGGCAGCAAGTCAATTTTATTTAGAATCGCCACATCTGCCACCCTGAACATCAGAGGATATTTCAAGGGTTTATCTTCCCCTTCGGTGACGCTTAACACCACAACCTTTGCATCTTCCCCAATATCAAATTCAGCCGGACAGACAAGATTTCCAATATTTTCCACTATGACAAGATCAAGGTCAAAACATCCCAGCTCTTTTGCTGATGCAAGAATCAAGTTCGCTGACAAATGGCAGTCACCTCCAAACTGGTCTGTGTTGATCTGAATGGCCTTGGCGCCGGTTATTTCAAGCCGGTCAGCATCATTTCTGGTGCAGATATCTCCCACGATCACCCCAACTCTTACATCGGGCATCAACTTATTGAGACTTTTGCAAAGTAGCTGTGTCTTTCCCGAACCAGGAGATGACATCATGTTAAGAACAAACACATTCTGCTCTTTAAAAAAACTTCTATTTTTATCTGCCTGGGTTTCATTTGCTTCAAGGACTCTTTTTTGAATATTTACTTCCATTGATTCACCCGTCTTTATTTGTGGTTTATATATTTAGTTCCTGACTGAAAACCTGAAAATTTTTTCGAGTACAAGGCAGGCGATAATTTTAACCGGAAGAATACATTAAGTATTTTGAGGATTAAAATTTGAGCCTAACGCAGTAATAGGGAAAATTGGCGGTTTTCGTTCGGCACTATTAGTCTGCAAGTTCCAGGGAAGTTATCTCTATTTCTCTTCCTGTGAGCATTTCAACATCCCCATCCTCACAAAAAGGACATTTAAAAGCTGGTCCTGTCACTTCCCAGTTATTATCACAGGATTTACAATGTACCATTACCGGAATAAAGTCAATGTTCAGTCTTGCCCCCTCCAAAGGCGTATCCTTTGTTATGATCTCAAAACAAAAGGTTAAACTGTGCTCAACCACTGCTGCAAGCCTTCCGATTTTCAGATTCACTTTTTCCACCTTTGGATTCTCAATCTCTTTGGGAATAGAATCCAGGGCAATTTGAACCAGTTGCTGAGCAATTCCCATTTCATGCATATAGTGACTTCCTTGTCTTTAAAAATATTGGTTCTGACTCATGAAAAATAAAATCTCCACTCTGATTCTTATCTCTCATAAGCGTTTAGAATAAAAATCTTTTTTAAACTCTAAAAATCTGTCTTTTTTTATGGCCTCCCGCATTTTCCCCATCAAATCAAGATAATAATAAATATTATGGATGGTATTCAACCGATAGGCCAGAAGTTCGCGGGATTTATACAAATGCCGCAGATAGCTTTTTGAATAATTTTGACAGGTATAGCAATCACAGTCCGCATCAATGGGCTCTTTGTCAAACTTGAATCTGGCATTGGGAATATTGATGGTTCCTTTTGAGGTGAACAACTGGCCATTTCTGGCATTTCTGGATGGCATGACACAGTCAAACATATCACACCCCATACCAACCAGCTCCACCAGGTCTTCGGGTGTGCCAACCCCCATGATATATCTGGGTTTGTGAACCGGCATCAAGGGAAGGGTATGGTCTGCCATTTCATACATGAGATCCTTGGGTTCACCCACGCTTAAGCCCCCAATGGCAAACCCGGGAAAATCAATCCCAGTCAATTGTTCAGCTGAAAGAGACCGAAGCGGCTTTGTCATTCCGCCCTGTATAATCCCGAACAGATTGTTCACACTCCCTTCTGTCTGCCAGAAATCAAAACCTCTTTTTGCCCACATAAAGGTTTTGTTTACAGCGTCCATGGTCTGTTTTTCACTGGCTGGATACCCCATGCAAAAGTCAAGGGACATCATGATATCAGAGCCCAGAATCATCTGGATCTCAACAGCTTTTTCAGGAGAAAAAAAATGTCTTGATCCATCAATATGGGATTGGAAAGCAACCCCTTCATCTGTAAATTTGGCCAGCTTTGCCAGGGAAAAAAACTGGAACCCCCCGGAATCCGTCAGCAGGGGTTTTTTCCAGCGGATAAATTCATGAAGGCCTTCCATGTGTTGAATTACCTCACACCCTGGACGTAAATACAAATGATAGGTATTGCCAAGAATAATCTGGGCCTTGCAATGATCAAGTTCTTCTACACTCATCGCCTTTACTGACCCTAAAGTTCCCACAGGCATAAAAATCGGCGTTTCAATAACACCGTGATCCGTTGTAATGGTTCCAAGCCTGGCCCTTGAGCTCTGGGAACCGTTTACTTCCTCTGATTGTTTTAATAATTTAAATTTCAACATGTTTTTTATTCGATGAGCATGGCATCGCCATAGCTGAAAAAACGATAATCCTTAAGTTTTGCTTCATTATAAGCATCCAGTATTTTCTGCCTGGTGTAAAATGCAGACACCAGCATCAAAAGCGTAGATTCCGGAAGGTGAAAATTGGTAATCATGGCATCCACGCATTTAAAATTGTATCCAGGATATATAAAAAGATCGCACAACCCAGTTTTCGGGGTAACCCGGCCGTTTTCATCACAAAGAAATTCAAGAGTTCTGACACTGGTGGTCCCCACGGCAATCACACGGCGGTTTTCATCTTTGGCCCTATTGATCATGTCTGCTGTTTCCCTGGACAAATCAAAGGTTTCGGAATGGATCTGATGATCCCTGATATCATCCACTTTTACCGGCACAAAGGTTCCATATCCGACGTGGAGGGTGATCTGTGCAAATTCAATGCCTTTGTTTAAAAGTTCACCCATTAAGTCTTTAGTAAAATGAAGCCCGGCTGTGGGTGCTGCAACAGCACCCTCTTTGGATGCATAAACAGTCTGGTAATCTTCCCAATCATTTTGACCGCAAGCTTTATCATATCTCTTTATATAGGGGGGCAGAGGAATTTTGCCGAATTTTTTTAAAAATTCTAAAAATTGTCCTTCATTTAAAAATTTTATTTCTGATACGCCTGCCTTTACAGATTCAACCCTTGCCTCAACCTTTTTTTCCAATAAAAGCCTTGCCCCTTTTTTCGGGCTCTGGGATGCCTTAATCAGGCAGTCGCACTGAAAAAAACCTGTTTTTTCAAGATTTTTGATCCCGGCTGCATAATCAATAATCAATATTTCAATTTTACCGCCGGTTTCCTTTTCGCCGAACAGCCTTGCCGGAACCACCCTGGTATTATTGATCACCAAAAGGTCATCCGGTCTCAGTAATTTTGTAATGTCGGCAAATTGATAATGGGAAATGGTTTCAGATTTTCTGTCCACATGCAAAAGCCTTGACTCACTCCTGTTTTTACAGGGTGTCTGGGCAATTTTTTCCTTTGGCAGATCATAATCATAGTCAGATAACCTGAAGGCCACACGCGATTTAAACATCAACGTCCATCCATGGCAAAATAAATAATACAAAGCCCGGCCAGCATCAGAATAAACCCGAATCTTCTGAGCTTTGTATCCTCAAGACTGACCATCATTTGAACCATTTCTTTCATTTTTCCGGGGAATGCAAAATATGGCAACCCCTCAACAATCATGACCATGCCAATGACACAAAAGAAAAACTTCATATAAGCCCATGTCCTTTTAAATTCCTGATAAATATAACAACAATTTGCCATACTTTTATATTTTTAGTCATTTTTATGCAATAAAAATTATATTGATTAATAAAAATTTCAAGGTTATATAAAGAGGTTATTATTAAATAAAAAAATAAAGGCAATAAGGAAAATAAGTATTTATGCAGTTTGAACCTGTTATCGGTCTTGAAGTCCATGCACAACTGAAAACCAAAACCAAAATTTTCTGTGGCTGCTCCACCAAATTTGGAAACCCTCCCAATACCAATACCTGCCCGGTTTGTACAGGCATGCCGGGTGTGTTGCCTGTTTTAAACAAACAGGCAGTCACCTTTGCCATTAAGGCAGCTCTTGCCACCAATTGCAAAATCAATCAGGAAAGCAGGTTTGACAGGAAAAATTATTTTTATCCAGATCTTCCCAAAGGATATCAAATATCACAATATGCCGCCCCCATTGCTGAACATGGATTTCTTGAAATTGAAACCCAGATAAATGGTAACCAGACAATAGGCATTACACGGATTCACATGGAAGAAGATGCAGGCAAACTCATCCATGATCCTGCAAGGGCCAGAAGCATGGTGGATTTAAATAGAACCGGGGTTCCCTTAATCGAGATCGTCAGCGAGCCGGACATCAGGACAGCCCAGGAGGCAGGTGCTTACTTGAGGAAACTGCACGCCATCCTGAAATATATTGATGTCTGTGACGGCAACATGGAAGAGGGAAGTTTTCGATGTGATGCCAATATATCCCTTCGACCCAGAGGACAAAAAGAGTTTGGCATACGATCAGAACTCAAAAACCTTAATTCCTTTAAAAATGTAGAAAAAGCGATTCTTTACGAGATTGAACGGCAGACCTATGTTTTAGAAGAGGGAAAACAGGTGATCCAGGAGACAAGACTCTGGGACCCGTCCAGAAACAAAACAACTTCCATGCGTGGCAAAGAAGAAGCCCACGACTATAGATATTTTCCTGATCCGGATCTTGTGCCCCTCATTGTTGATGATCACTGGATACAGGAAGTCAAAAAAACCATGCCGGAACTTCCCCATGCAAAACAATCAAGATTTATACAAGACTATAAACTCAGTGACTATGATGCCAAAGTGTTAACCTCCTCTATTGAGCTTGCAGATTTTTTTGAAACAGCATCAGGACCTTTAAAAGATAAAAAACAGGCTGCCAACTGGATCATGTCAACCCTTTTAGCCATGCTGAACAGCAAAGGGATATCAATTTCTCACTCACCTGTCACAGCCATTGCTTTTTCAAAATTATTAACACTGGTTGAAAACGGAAAAATCAATGCAACTGCCGGAAAAATTGTGTTTGATGAAATGGTTGAGACAAAAAAAGACCCGGAAATTATTGTAAAGGAAAAAGGTCTTGAGCAGGTCTCAGATTCATCTGAGCTTGAAATAATGGTCGAAAACATCATCAATGAAAACCCGAATGAAGTGGCTGCATACAGAAATGGTAAAACCAAACTTTTTTCTTTTTTTATGGGAAAAATCATGAAAAAAACCCAGGGTAAAGCTGATCCCAAAATCGTAACCCTGCTTTTAAAATCAAAACTTTAAACGGAGCCAAACCTTGAAAAAAAATAGCCCGATATACAAAACAATTGCCTTACTTATTTTTCTCTTTGTTCTCCTGGGGGGCGCTCAAACCTTTGCCGCCAAAGAAGATATCAAGACCATTGCCATACTTCCCTTTAAAATAAATTCCCAGGAAAAATTGATTCATATACAAAAAGGCGTAGGCCAGATGCTATATTCACGGCTGTCCTGGAAAGACAATGTAGTGGTGGTCCCCGGGGAAAAACTTGCAGCACACCTTTCCCGCATTGATACGACTCAATCCGGCAAAGGGATCAATGAAATTGCACTGCTGACCCACAGCGATTTTGTCCTGGCAGGGGCGATTACCCAACTTGGCGGTTCATTCAGCATTGATGTCCAGGTTTATGATATTGAAAACAAGCGATATATGGCCTTTTTTGAGCAGTCCCAGAAAAAAGATGATTTGATCAGCAAAACAAACCGCATTGCCGCCAGCATTAACAAAAAAATCTTTGCCCGGTCCACAATGGCATGGGAAAAAATGGATCAGGAACAAAAAGTGGGTGTTCAAGAACAACAACGCAAAAATCCCGAATACATGCTGCGAAATCCCAAGTGGCAGGACACAGAAAAATCACCAGGGTGGAAGATCTGGAAATATCTTTTTTAATTCTTTTACAGGTTTTCGGTCGGGAACTATTTAACTGACCCATGCCCTGGAGAGCGAAGAAGGGAAAAAACTTGAACAGGTTCTTTAATACCTTTTAAAAGAACCGGTCCCAGCGGATAGAGCGGCCATAACCCCTCCACCATTTTTTTTGTTTCCTCTCCCACAAGAATATCCCCTGATTTGGCATGGTCTGACAGGCGCGCGGCAATATTGGTAATAGTTCCTGTTGCAGTAAATGTCATGCGTGTATCCAAGAGGCCTTTAAACCTGGTCATCCCCACAAGGGCAGAACCTGAATTAATACCAATGTTCACATCAATGGAGCCCATATCCGATACCAGGGAGCGGTTAAAGGCCCTGTTTCGGTCAAAAATTTCAAAGGCTGCTTTTACAGCATTAATGGCATTGGTCTTTGCATCATGATCTTTAAATATAATCATGAGTGCATCCCCGGCTGTTTCATTGATATCCCCATGGGATCTGTGAATGGGATCAACAAAACTTGAAAACATTTTTTCAATAATTGCATTGACTTCTACTTCAGGTCTGCTGGAACTCAAACCTGTATACCCCTCCAGATCCAGAAATAATATGGTCACCTGTTTTCTCTCTTTTTCCTGGGTCAATAATTCAGGATTCTTATCCACCATATTACGCACAGATCCCGGGACAAATGGGGTCAGGTGACTCAGCATCCTGCTTATACGAATTTTTTCCTGGGTGGTTTCCCATTGGCGCCTGGCAGTTAAAATAATATTTCCCAGATTATAGGCAAAATCCCTTATCAGAAAAAAATCCCGGCGGGTATATTTTGTCAGAGGCTGAATCACCACACTGATGGCTGCCAGAATCCTGTCTTCCACAAAAACAGGTATGGCATATTCAGATCCCACTGCCACAAGAGAATTGTCCAGCCGACGCACAGGTTCGCTTTGAGACACCACCACAGCTTTTCTTTTCTGAAGGGCTTTTTGCACTGCAGGCCTGTTCCGCTTGCAGGACTGGCAGCTCACAGGCTGTTCATACAAGGCGCATTGCAAAGGGCTTGTATACCTGTCTGCCTCAGGATCTAGAAGCAGGATGCACACCTCCATGGCATTGGGAATAATTTTCCGCAGCTCTTCTCTCACCTTTTCAATGATCTCATTGACTTCCATTAAAGAGGCAAATTTCCGGATCAAATTCTGCTGAGCATGAAACCGCTCTTTATAATATCTGTCCATTTTTATATTTCCTGTTCCTTATATTCACTGCAGTTCCATGCAAAGCAAATAAAAAAGGCCTTGTGATGGGAGTTCCCATCACAAGGCCAGAAAATTCAGGTGGTATTAAGCCTTGGTACTTCTAATTAATTCAAATTAGAAGTTAACCATCCATTTGGCGCCGAAATAAGTTGTTTTGCTCTGGCCTGCTTCCTCATAATCAATCACACCAATTTCAGGAGTAATGGATACACCAGGAGCTATGGTTATAGTGGCCTGAGCGTAATAAGACTGTACATCATCAGAAGTAGTAGCAAGATCAACGTCTGATGAAGCTCCTGCATAACCAAATTCGACACTGAACATGTCATTAATTTTGGCACCGGCAACAACAAGGAAACCAGTAACTTCATTGTCAAGAATTGCTGTTGCATTAGCTGAAGCTTTACCAGCACCGGAGGCTGCGCCATTAGTATCAATCCAGATCAAACTACCGGGGTTCTGACCGGTAAAAACATTACCACTGAGATAAGCCGCGCCGAAATTTGCACTTGCGCCAAGGGCAATTACATAAGAATCAACATCAAAAGTAGTCGTACCATTTGCAACCTCATATGTCTGATAACCACCAGCAAGAGCCAGACCGAAGTCACCCATTTTAAGACTATAACTGGCTTCAATGGCCGGCAGGCTAGTTTCGCCTACAGCAAGGTCATCAGTTTCTGAATTGGTTACATAAGTAGTCGCCCCAGTGACAGAATCAACAGTAGCCGTAACAGCACCATCTACGAGACCTCGTCCAATAGCACCAGTGCTGGCAGGTGTAAGAGCAATCTTGAAACCACCGTATTTCAGTTGTAGCACTGCTTGACGACCGCTGTATACACCACCATAAGCCAGGAGGTCTGTGTCACTGCCATAAACCTGGTTGGAGTAGAACAAGTTAAGGGGAGTGTAAGTCTGGCCAACGAGTAATGTACCGCCGCCAAAATTCCATTCACCATAAATAAGACGGGTATTCCAAGTAGAGGAAGAATTACCAACTTCAAAGCGGCCGGACAATTCGTCACTTACTTTAACGTTGGCACCAACACGGGAGTTACCCTGAAGTCCCATTGCATAGTTGTCCACATCGGCTGTGCCAGCTGTTTGGGCATCAACATTTGTGAAAAAAGTACTTACACGGGCAGAACCATAAAAATTCCATTCTGCTGCTTGTACTGAAGTTGCAACCATAACCATTGCTGCAACAAGAACAATTAATTTTTTCATCTTTTTCTCCTTTTTAAAATAATATTCACCACCTGAACTACCCGGACATTTGCGCTCCTTTTAAACGAAAGCATCCGGGTTCATACAGTCTTTATTCAGTTTTACTGCTTTTGTCAACACCTTTGTACATTTTTTTTGTTTATTCCAGTTTATAGGAAATAATACTGGATGGCTGCCCTTTTATTCCCGTAAAAATTTTTGATTTGCCCACCACAGAAACCACGAGTTCTTCTTTTCCATCTCCGTCCATATCAGCAATGGCAAAATCACTGATCCATCCCTGGACAGATCTTGTTTTGGCAACCGGCGCAAGGGCTATACCGTTCCAGGAAAGAATTTCAAGGCTTCCCTGTGTAAAGCGTTTGTAAGTGCCAAAAATACCACCGGCAAGTTCCTCGTTTCTCACGGCAAAAATTTCTTGTTTGCCGTCACCACCTATATCATAAAAAAGAATCCGGGGATTAAAATAAACCCGTTCCTGAAAGGAGGCATCGGGATCATTTCTGGGGAGAAGAAAATAATGGGCTGTGCCGCCAAATTTTTTATTTCCTTCCCAGTCAATTTTGCCGGTATCAGAGATCACATTCAACCGTCCATGTTCATTGATCAATACATATTCTCCCGCATCTTCGGCTGTCACAGGACCCTTTGCAAAGGATAAAACAGAAGCACTTCTGGGCATTCTCAACTCTTTATCCTTGACATAAGCCTTGCCCTCGGCCTTCATGGTATAAATATTGCCCTTAAAAGGATGAACGGCAGATTTCTGGCCCAGAAGAATTTTGCTTTTGTCAGGTCCGTCAATGACCCTGTAATAATAAGATTCATCATCTGTCAGGGTTGTATAGGTGGATCCATTATATTCCAGCACAAAGGATTTGAGTCCCTGCCTATGGATATTCAGACTGGTCACAAATATTTCCGGATACCCGTTTTTATTGATATCGGCAATATCCAGGGAAATGATCCTGTGGGTGGAGCTGAATTCAAGTTTTTTGTCAAGCAAAAGCCTGGTTCCCTCAAGCTTATGGATCAGAATTTCGTCATCTGTGGCTGTCACCACCTGAACTTTACCATCTTTTTTAAGATCTCCAATGGCCATGGCATTAATCTGGTCATCAAACTTTGCATGTGTCTGAAACCCCATTTGGCCTGTCTGCTGAAGATTGATAAACCCGCCGCTCCCGTCTGTCTGACCATCGGCATACTGGAGAGCACCCTGTGACGCGCCCCCCCTTGGGCCTGGGCCTGCATACATCTCATTGTCAATGGTGCGGTTAAATATCTTTAAATTGACATCACCTGCAAAGGTATTGACCATGGGAATGACGTCCCCCATTTTATTGCTCTGCTCAAAAAAGGTCAGGGTCGGTTTTTCCCCGGTCATGTCCACCATGCCGGCATCCAGGCTGACACTTTCCCCAAAATGGGTCAGGCTCCCGAAAAGGACATAGTCAACCCCCATATTGGCACCAATGATCCTTGCATTGGATTCAGTGAGTGATCCTTTGCTGCCAAGAGATTCTTGGGCTTTTGCCATGACTTTGTCAATGGTTTCACGGTCCATCACATCCACTTTTCCCGGATCTGACAATCTGGAAAAAAGCATGTTAAACAAGCCATCCTGCAAAAAACCAAGGTCCTGGGGAGAATTTATGAAAAAAGGAACTACCGCGACTTTTTTCGGCTGAGCACACAGGCCAGGGGTGATAGTGGCTATAGTAAAAATTGACAAAACAACAAATAGCCACGCGTTTCTCATCATTTTATTGGACTTCAAAATACAACTCCTTTATATGGTTTTAAAAATCATATTTTTTTTTATTTTGGCAATTATATACATTATACGCAGTAATCATACAACTCTTTTAAACAGCTTTTCCATTTCAGCTTTTTGTATGGTTATCATGGTCGGCCTTCCATGGGGGCAATGCATTGGGTTGTCACATTTTTCAAGATCTTCAAGAAGTTTTTCCATTTCCTTTATATTCATAGATTTATTTGCCCGGACAGCGCTATGGCAGGATATCAAAATCAGGCATTCTTCAAGCCAGTTTTCTTTTGAAAAATCATTTTTATCTTTAAGAATTTTTTCTATGATTTCTATTATGATGGGTTTTACTTCTTTTTCATCGATGATGGACGGGATGGATTTTATTACAAATGTATTTTTGCCAAAAGGCTCTATAATAATACCAAGATCGGCCAGATCCCTGGAAATATCAACAAGAATATCTGATTCCTTAAAATTAAGTTCAAGGATTTCCGGAACCATCAAATTCTGGCTTATCACACCCAGGGAGAGATATCTTTTTTTTAAGGATTCATAAACAATCCTTTCATGGGCTGCATGCTGGTCAATCATCATCAACCCTGCTTCTGATTCAGCCAGGATATAAGTTCCCATCACCTGGCCAAGTATTTTCAACGTATTGGGTTCTAAAAAAGAGCAAAAAGAAGGCTGAAAAGATTCTGCTTTCTTTTCAATACCTTTCTTCTTTTGAGCATGGCCTAAGCTTGAATCTATACCCCATTCAAAAACCGATTGCTCAACTTTAAGGGAAGAGTCTTTTATATTTTCTTTTGTGCCGCCTTGATACAGATCCTGCAACCCAGTTTTAATTGCTTTGAATTTTAAAGGTTCTGAAAAATTTTCCTGGGATTTTAAAAGCGTTTTCCCTATTTCCTGTGCTACAGTCTGGTAGACCCGTTGAGGATTAAAGAACTTAATTTCACGCTTGGAGGGGTGAACATTTACATCCACCTGGTCAAAGGGAATTTGAATAAACAGGACAGCTAAGGGGAACCTGCCTTTCATCAGTCTTCCCTTATACCCCTGAAAAATGGCAGAAACAAGTCCCCTGTCATAAATCAGCCTGTTGTTCACAAAAAGAAAAATCTTTGAAGAACTGCTGCGGAAAACCTTTGGATCAACAGCAAACCCTTTTATACCCATAAAATCATCTGTGTACTCTATCTTGTAAAGATTTTTGGAAACATCTTTTCCCAGTACATTTATAGATCGCTGGAACAGATCATCAGACAATGAAAAGTTCTTTGTCAGGTTCTTGTTTAAAAATAATCTGAACTGGATATGAGAATTTCCAAGGGCCATACCAGATATCATATCGGCAATATGACTTGTTTCAGTATTATCGGATTTTAAAAATTTCTTTCGCGCCGGGGTATTAAAAAAAAGATTCTTCACTTCCACCATGGTTCCAACGGGCGCTCCTGCATCAGATACATCCCTTATTTTGCCGCCCACAATATCAATTTTTGTTCCAATATCAGATTTTTGGGTTCTTGTCACAAGGGTAAATTTTGACACGGATGCAATGGAAGGAAGAGCCTCTCCCCGAAATCCCATGGTTGAGATGGAAAAAAGGTCTTGCTGTGTAAATAGCTTGCTTGTGGCATATCTTTCAATGGATAAAAGTGCGTCATCCCGCAAAAGGCCACACCCATTATCTGAAACCCGGATTAAAGATTTCCCCCCTTTTTCAATTTCCACACTTATACTTGTGGCACCGGCATCAATACTGTTTTCAACCAGCTCTTTAACAATTGAGGACGGCCTTTGTACCACTTCACCTGCTGCAATCTGATTGGAAAGGATTTCAGGCAGGATTCTAATGGTCGTCATTCTTTACAAACCTTAACAAAAACTGGGAATCTTTCGGGCTTAAATCAAATTGAAAGCTTGCATCATCAACTAATTTGGAAAGTTTAATATCAGGATTTTCCTTTCTCTTCTCTGATATCCATTTGATTGCGTTTTTCAATTGTTCTGTCTTGGGTTGCAGTGTTGACATAATTTACCTCCTATTTAGTACCTGAACGAGGTTTTCGGTCAGACACTATTTAGATCTGAGATTTGGCTATTCACATCTTACATCTCACATCCAAGTTAATCGTCTTTTCAAATCCATGCCCTGCCCTTAAAAGTGACATTTCATCAAAGCTTTTTGCCATCATCTGAATGCCTATGGGAAGGCCTTTGGAAGAAAAACCTGCTGGAACCGATATCCCGGGAATACCTGCCATGTTTGCAGAAAGCGTAAAAATATCTGTCAAATACATGGTTAAGGGATCATCAATATTTTCACCAATCTTAAAAGCAGGAGCCGGCGCCACAGGAGACAGGATAAAATCACAGGCATCAAAGGCCTTTGAAAAATCCTCCATGATCAGGGTTCGAACCTTTGAGGCCCTTCCATAATAAGCATCATAGTAACCGGCTGAAAGCGCATAGGTCCCGATCATTATTCTTCTTTTCACTTCCGGACCAAACCCTTTTGACCTGGTTTTTTTATACATATCAATAAGATCATCACACACTTTTTCCCTGAAACCATATTTAACCCCGTCAAATCTGGCAAGATTGGAGCTGGCTTCACTTGGCGCGATAATATAGTAGGCTGCAACAACATAATCTGTATGGGGCAAAGAAATCTCTTTGATTTCAACCCCCAGGTCGCAAAGAATCTTTTTTGCATCATTAAAGACTTTTTCAACTTCAGGGTCAATGCCTTCAACAGACAAATATTCTTTTGGAATTCCTGCTATCATTCCTTTTAAGGAACCCTTTTCAAATAGATCAAAGGCTTTGGTAAAATCAGGCACATCAACCTTTGCACTGGTGGAATCCATTTTGTCATTGCCAGATATGATATTCAGCAATATTGCTGCATCCTTAACATCTTTAGTGATGGGGCCGATCTGATCCAGGGAAGATGCATAAGAAACCAGTCCAAACCTGGATACTCTGCCATAGGTGGGCTTAAGACCTACCACCCCGCAATGGGAGGCTGGCTGGCGGATGGAACCCCCTGTATCCGTCCCAAGGGCAGCGCAGCAAAACCCGGCTGCCACGGCTGCAGCAGATCCCCCGCTGGAACCACCAGGCACATAGGCTTTATTCCAGGGATTGGCCGTAATTTTATAAGAAGAATTTTCAGTTGAAGAACCCATGCCAAATTCGTCCAGATTGGTTTTGCCGATAATGACAGCACCATTTTCCTTTAATTTTTTAACAATTGTACCATCATATTGCGGAATAAAATTATTAAGAATCTGTGATCCGCAGGTTGTTTTTATTCCCTTGGTACACAAAAGATCCTTTAATGCAATGGGCACACCCGTTAATGGCAAAATTTTGTTGTCGCAAATATCCTGGTCAGCTTTTTGGGCCTGTTCAAGAGCCATGGTTTTATCAATAGTTATAAATGCATTGATTTCATCATCATATTTTTCAATCCGGTCAAGCAGGGCAGATGTCAACTCAAAAGAAGAAATTTGATGGCCACAAAGCAGTTTTCCAGCTTTTTCAATGGTCAGTTCGTGGTATTCCATTCTATCTTTTCCTTATTCTCTCATATCTGTGAAGGCATGAGAGAATCCAATTATTTAACAATCCAATTATTTAACAATTCTGGGAACAATATAAAAATCTTCATCCCTTTGCGGTGCATTGGCAAGGGTTACACAAGGACCTGGTGATACTTTCAATTCATCATCCCTTAACACATTATTCATAAAAGCCGCTCCTGAAGACAGCTTGACCCCCTCAACATTCACATCCTTGAGTTTATCAATATATCCAAGGATATGGCTCAGCTGTTCAGCCATTTCCTCTTTTTGCGAGGCATCCACCTCAAGTCGAGCAAGGTGAGCAATCTTTGCCACTTCATCTGTTGATATCTTCATCATCATCCTTTTTTATGAGCCATTTTTATGAGCCATTTTTATGATCTGGGCCTTGATCCCGGCTTTATTTAATTTTTCTTTCATTTTTTCAGCTTCTTCCCAGTTTGCAAAGGAACCCGTTCTCACCCTGTAAAAGGCAACGCCATTTTTTTCACCTTTTTCGCGGTAGGAATAAAATCCTTTTTCATCGAGCAATACCATTTGAGAAATAGCATCTTTAAACTCTTTATAGGCTGCAATCTGAATCGTGTATATTCCCTTGTCTGTTTTAAGGGGTTCATTTGCTCCTATATCTGCCGGGACCTTTTGAGCCATCTTTTTAAACGTTAATTTTTTTCTGCTGATTTTTGGTGGAAGGATATCCGGGGTAACACTTGTTTGCTTTTCCAGCGTTTCTGTTTCAGGTAATTCTGTTTCAGGTAATTCTGTTTCAGGTAATTCTGTTTCAGTTATTTCTTTTTTAGGCATAATTTCCAAAGGTTTATTTTTGGAAAGCACGCTTTCTTCAAGCACAGGTCTATTCAGGACATCATAAAATTTTAAATCCATTTTTTGGGGGACGTCTTTTTTTTCCCCAAATTCATTGGCAATGATTTCAAGCCTTTTTTGAAATTCATGGGTATCAAAAGTTACAGGAGAAGTGCCGCGCCCTACCATGATGCCCAATAAAAACATCCATCCGGCAATAAATATGTAAATTAAATATTTTAAAATCCCTTTAAAGGATATCATTTTTACATTCTTTCAGGTGCATTAACCCCAAGAAGTGTCAACCCGTTTCTAATGACTTTTTTTACGCCTAAAACAAGGCTTAACCTGGCCAGGGTTAATTCCCGATTATCTGTAATGACCTTGTGCCTGTTATAATAACCATGGAATGCAGATGCAAGACTCATCAGATATGTAAAAATCACATGTGGATGCAATGTTTGAGCGCTTTTTTCCACATTGGCCTTAAATGTATCCAAAATTTTGATAAGATTAATTTCTTCGACAGCATCCAGTAAATTCAGATTTTCACCCTTATTAAAATCAATATCCTGAATAATATTTTCCTGTTTTGCCTTTAACAGAATACCCGTGATTCTGGCATGGACATATTGGACATAATAAACCGGATTATCTGAATTTTTCTGCTTGGCAAGTTCCAGGTCAAAATCAAGACCGGAATCATAACTGCGGCTTAAAAAAATAAACCTTGCTGCATCCTTGCCCACTTCATCAACAATATCTTTTAATGTGACAAAGTCACCAGCCCTTTTGGACATCTGAAATGGTTTGCCGCCTCTCAGCAGATTCACCAGCTGGACCAATATCACTTCAAATTGTTTACTTTTTCTTCCTGAAGCAACAACAGAGGCATCAATTCTTTTGATATAGCCATGGTGATCTGCTCCCCAGACATCAATAACCCGGTCAAATCCACGCTCATATTTTTCCATGTGATAGGCAATATCAGAAGCAAAATAGGTGGTCAGCCCGTTATTTCTGACAACCACCCTGTTTTTCTCATCACCAAAATCCTGTGTTCGAAACCAGAGTGCACCATCTTCTTTATAAATCAAATCCTTTGATTTAAAGTCTTCAATGGTCTTTTGTACCCGTCCTGAATCATACAGACTCTGCTCGCTAAACCAGTGGTCAAATGTAACCCCAAAGCTTGACAAATCTTCTTTTATACTGACAAGAATTTTCTTTGCTGCAAATTTTGCACAGGCATCAATGGCTTCTTTTTCATCCATTTGGATAAAGTCATTGCCTTCTTTTTCAAGGATTTCCCCGGCCAGATCTTTAATATAATTGCCTTGATAACAATCATCGGGAAACTCAATTTCCTTGCCTGTTTTTTGCAGCAGCCTCAGCCAGACAGATGTTCCCAGGGTTCTTATCTGGCGTCCGGAATCATTAATATAGTATTCTTTTTGAACATCAAACCCGGCAAAACAAAGAATATTCCCGATAGAATCTCCAACAGCAGCCCCCCGGCCATGCCCTACATGCAAGGGACCCGTGGGGTTTGCACTGACAAATTCCACCTGTACCTTTTCATTTCCCCCCATATCTGAGGCACCATATCTTTTGTCCTGTTCAAGAATCTGGTCAACCACTGGATGCCATGCTTTATTGGAAAGAAAAAAATTAATAAATCCAGGACCTGCTATCTCAACCTTTTCAATGAAATTTGCGGCTTCACCCAAAGCTTCAATTGATGATGCCAGACTTTCAGCAATTTTTCTGGGAGGCATTTTCTGGATGGCGGCTGAAACCATTGCAAAATTTGTGGAAAAATCTCCATGGGAAGGATTTCGGGGCTCCTCAATTTCCATTTCAGGGACATGATCAGATGGCAGCAAGCCATTTTCAAATGCTTTTTGAGCTGCATTCAGCACAATTTTTCTAATCTTATGTTTCATTATCAACTCTAATTTTCGTGTTCAGAAATATCTTCAGGGGTGAAGTTAGGTCTGTCATCTTCAGAGTCTATTTCTTTTATCTCATCTTCACTGGTTTCCCCATCTTCCTCCAGTATCTTATCAATCTCGACATCATCATCTTCCAGTTGAAATTTTTCTTCCGTTGGAAAAGCTTCGATATCATTATATTCAATGATAATTTTTTCCTGGGCATCATTTTTAAAAAATTCAATCGTGCTCTCAAAGAGCTTATTGCAAAAGTCTGAAGTGGGGAAAAAGCTTCTCCTTCTTATAAAATTGGAAAAAGTCAGTACGCCTTCCCCAGAAGCTTCTGTCATCTCTTTAAGGCTGTATTCTTCTTCATGGAGCAGCAAAACAACACCTGGATCCACTTCGCTGGATTCCAGAATTACTACCTTGTCGGCTTTCATGTGTTTTTCAAATCTTATTTTCTGCTTCATCCATTATCTCCTGTATAATTTGGGTTAACCTAAAACTTCTTAATATAGCTCAATAGTTATTACTGTCAATCATAAGATGATTTTTACACGATTCTATATTTTAGCGCAAGTTAAGTGTTGACCTGTTTTTGACAAGATGATATAAATTCGAGGTTTGTTTCGGAGGAGTGGCCGAGTGGCTGAAGGCGGCGGTCTTGAAAACCGTTAAGTGTCAAGCTTCGTGGGTTCGAATCCTACCTCCTCCGCCAGTTTACAAAATACGGAGAAATGGCCGAGTGGCTGAAGGCGCTCGCCTGCTAAGCGAGTAAGGGTGTTGTTATCCTTCCAGAGTTCGAATCTCTGTTTCTCCGCCACAAATAATAATCTTAGGAATTTTAAGCTTTGGCTTTCAATTCCTTTTTTTTTGTTCTGGGGCCAAAAATTGTATCAAGATTGTTTTTATAAGAAAACCGGGTTAAATATTAAAGGAATGCATCCTTTCCCAGAGCGCTTGCTCCTTTGAAAAATGGTTAAACTCTTTTACCATTTTTGATATTTCTTTAAGCGGGACATAGTATGGCTCACCTTTTTCATTAATTGAGGGAATAATATCTCTTGAATTAGAATAGTTATCAATAGATTCTTTCCACCACCGGGGATGGAGTGCCTTGAACCCATATTTTTCTTGAAATTCCGTTATATGATTATAAATATAACTGCCCGGGTAATAGGAGAATCGCTGGTATTTTATCCTGAGATACCCCCCCTTAAGATCTGGGCAAACCTTGTCTGTAAAAAAGTATTTAAATTCTTCATAGGTTTTTTTAGTTTCACCCGGATGGTTAAAAATCATAAACATATCATGTAAAATCCCATATTCACTGCATGTTTTTGATATGTTTAAAAAGTTATCCAGAAAAGAGTCAGGGCTTATGGTTTTTCTCATGATCCCGAGCATGGTTTTTGATAAGGAATCAATTCCAAAATCAATCTTGATTTTCAATTTTGATAAAAGTTTTATATCCTCCTCATCCAACAGATCAACTCTGGTTTCCAACCAGAAATAAAGATCCAGGTCTTTTTTAATCAATTCCTTTAGAAATTCTTTGCGCCAGTTTTTATCAAATCCGAAACAGGCATCAAAAATGGGGATATAGCGGGGTGAAATTTGCTCATTAATTTTCAAAATATAATCAATGGCCGTTTCAACTGAAAGGCTGGACCATTTTTTCTTGTATTCCATGCAGTATCGGCAGTGGAACGGGCATCCTGCGCCAAGAAACATCCCGATTGTTTTCTGGGAATTATAGTATGGGTAGGATACATAATCCGGAAATATTTCATAGGTATTTTTTTCTATGGCTGTATCCAAATCAAATATCTTTAAGATATTATATATTTCACCTTTTATAACATGATCAAAAGGGCTGTCGTCAAAAAGAAAATCTTCAGGAACCAGTGTGGGATGATATCCGCCCACAATTATTTTTGTATCTGGCTTTTTTTGTTTTATTTTTTCGGCAAAATAAAGAGATGACAAATAATTAAGGCTTGACCAGCATGAGATAGCTATATAATCCGTATCTATAGAAAGTATTCTTTTTAAGGATTTTTCCTTAAACTCTTCCAATCCTTTTTCATCTTCAGGTCTTAAAAATTCATTTTCAAGGTCAACTACAATTACATCAAAAAATTCTTTTAAAAAAGTATAGATATAAACCATGTGGGGTTTTAAGGTGATAAACCGACCCCAGCTTTTGGAATAAAAATCTCCAGGGTATAGCAGCAAAAATTTTTGTTTGGTTTTCATAACGAGTCCTGTAAAAGTTAATGATCATTATTTATCTTTTGATCATATCCTTGCCTATTTTGTATGCATTTAAGTTAATCGCAACCTTGTCGGCGGGAATTTTTTTTAAAATTACCTGTTCAAACACCTTCAAAGACATGGGAAGCTCTCCGGTTGACGCAAGTGCACCCACTGCCATAATATTTCCAAAAATCGGATTCCCGAGATTCAGCGCCTCCTTTGTGGTATCAAAGAATTTTGCATCGGCTGAGAGTGACTCGATCCACTGGATAATCTGTTTTTTCCCAGGATAAATCTGCTCCCCGCATATAACGCCTACAGACTGGATGGGCCGGGTATTGCAAAGCACATTGACCTCGGGATTCCCATAGGCGGCCAGCACCCGGATTGCTTCCATGGGCTCCAGTGCCACCACCATATGTGCCGTTCCCTTTGGCATCTGGGGAGAAAATCCGCCCTGGTTAGAAATTCTCAAATGACTCATCACAGATCCCCCCCTTTGGGAAGCACCAAAGGTCTCTCCTATGGTAACCTTATATCCCTGATAAATCATCATCTCCCCTATAACACGGGAAGCCAGAACATTACCCTGCCCCCCGACACCGGCAATTATTAAATTATATGGATCACAACGCAATGGTTTTTCCATGGATTACCTTACCTTTTCTGCAGTGATGGCCCCTGTCGGGCAAATATCCGCACACACTCCGCAGCCTGCGCAGAGTACCTCGTCAATCTGGATTTTTTTCTTTATTGTATCCCATATCAGCCCCGGGCATTTAAAAACACGAGTGCAAAGCCTGTTGCAACCGCAATGGTCTGCCAGGCAAGTATTTGCATCAATAGCCATCTCATACATCTTCCTGCCCTTTTTTATGGGGCTTAAGGCACATGGCTGTTTCAAAATAAGCACGCGCGGGGTACCGCCATATTCCAGCAGATCTAACAATATTTTCCGGGTGGCTTTCAAATCAAAGGGATCACTCACCTCCACCCGGACATCCATGGCACAACAGATCTTTTCAATATCCAGCATCGGCAGTTTTAACCCGGTTGCACCAGCCGGGGAACCCGGATGTGGCTGGAATCCTGTCATGGCTGTTCCAGAGTTGTCCAGCACTACCAGAATCATGTCAGACTGATTATGGACGGCATTGACCAGGGCCGGCATCACTGCATGAAAAAAAGTGGAATCACCGCAAACAGCCATAACGGGCTGTGACATTCCAAACCGATCAAGTTTCCCAAACCCACTGGCCATACCGATCCCTGACCCCATGGCCTGAAGTATCTTGATGGTGCTGAATCCACATGGACCCGCCCCCAGTCCGTAACACCCGATATCACCACATAGAAAACCTGCTCGATTGTCCAGCTTGATTGCGGTGTGTATAAGCCAGAACGATGCCCGGTGAGGACATCCCGGACAAAAAGTCAATTCCCGGTTCAATGCCCCAACAGCAGTTATCTCAGCCGCTTTTGCACTATAATCGTCTGAAACCGATTGAAAGCTTGTGCCCATAATAGTGTTGATCCCTTTGATCAAAAGATCCGGGTTCAACTCGTTCACACAAGGAAGTGTCCCGTCTTTTCTTCCGAAGAAAATTTTTATGCCTACCTGTTTTGCCTTTTCCGCGGCAAGAACCTTTATATTGTCCTCAAGAAAGGGGGTTCCCTCCTCCACAATAAAAACTTTTTCACAGGCACTCAGGTGTTGTTCCAAAAGCTTGGGCGGCAAAGGCCAGGTGGTACCCAGCTTGAGAAGACCCACCCGATCCCATAGATCGAGAATGGTAAGGGCCTCCCGGGTATAAAGATTGCAAACCGAACTTGTAATGATCAGAAGTTCAGGTTTTTCAGGGCCTGCATATGTGTTAAACGGGCTTTCTTCAAACGCCGCCACAGCCTTTGACAGTTTTTCAAGTTGGCGCCTTCGCAAAGGATCAACCAGGGTCGGAAAAGCCAGTACCGCTCCTTTCATCTGGTCCATTGGGGTTCCGCTGAATTCAAAAATAGCCTCGGGAATACCTTTTGGAAGCTCGCCCATAATCACATTTCCACTGGCATGGGACAAGCGGGTGACCGATCTGAGCATAACAATATTGCGAATATCACAAGAAAGCGCAAAGGCCCATTTGGCCATATCTTTTGCTTCCTGGAAATCCCCTGGTTCCAGCAATGGAAATTCCATCATCTTGGCATAGAGACGTGAATCCCCTTCATTTGTGCTTGAAAGCGCTCCCGGGTCCTCGCAGGAAACCAGCACCAATGACCCCCTTGTGCCATATTCAGCTATGTGAAGAAGCGAATCCGCAGCCACGTTCACCCCCACCTGCTTCATGACGCACATGGACTTCAAATTCGCATATGATCCAGCCGCTGCTACTTCTAAGGCTACCTTTTCATTGACCGACCATTCAACGTACAGATTGCGGGCTCCGGCCACTTTTGCCAGTTGCTCCACGATCTCTGAAGACGGTGTGCCAGGGTATCCCGTCACGACATTCACACCTGCCTCAAGCGCCCCCCGGGCAATCGCATCATTTCCCATGAGAAGTGCCTCAAAGCCCTTCTTGTTTTCAAGCAATATGGATGACATTTATCCTCTCAGTTTTTTAATGTGTCGAACCATTGGATCTTGTGGGTCAATGTAAATAAGGTCATCCCGGTTGCCGGTCTTTTCAGCCAGATTAATAAGACATGTGCGCTTCTTTTTGGCAGATGCCTTCTTGAGTTTTTCAATATTTTTGTCCGGTACTGCCTTAAATTCCAGAACACCCTTTTCCCGGGCCAGGGCCAGCAACTTATCACCCAGGGCTGTTCGCACAATCACCTGGTTCCACCCCTTGTCCACATCCCAGCCTGCAGGACTTCGTGCCGCCCCCACTGAAATATCGGCAAATTCACAGGTCATGTCAAAGCAGTAGTTGCAATTATCTCTAACGCAGGTGTTGACCGCTTCAATGGGAATTTCTATCGTTCCATTTGCTGTATAAACTTCCATGCAGGCATGTTTACTGGGAGGAATATCAATACCCTTAATTTGGATCTCCCCTATCTTTTCTTTCAACAGGTTCTTAAGTTTGCACCAGTCAAGGGCCCAGCCGCAGAAAAGCCCCAGGACAAGCCCAAGCTTTTCCATCCGCATCTTATCTTCAGGAACGGAATTAACCTTCATTTTTGCCAGAGCCAGTGCCTGGCATGGTGTTGCCACAACGCCAATTTTCCCGGTATCTGTCCGGGAGATGCGGTTGAACGCTGACATAGTCGGGGAGACCACAAATTTACTCCTGGCTTTGTTAAAAACCTCATCCTTATCTGTAATTATTTGAGCGGCCGGTAAAAACTGATCATCCTGATCCGCCAGAATTGCCTCATCAATAATACCCTGGGCAAGTGCCAATTGAATCAGCGCTGTTACAGTGCCGCCATGTTGCGCAGAAGCCCGGATGCTTTCATTGGTCGCCCGGGTCATGTAAAGGCCTTTGAAGGCCCCTATTTCCCAAATAATGTCCCCGGAATTGAACAGCTCATGTCTCAGCGCTTCAAGGTTGGTGGTTGTTCTGGGACAATATGTATAACACCGACCCTTGTCCATATTGCAATCATGAACAAGGATGGTTTTGTCCTTGTAATACTCCATGGAAGGACAAAGGTTTACACAGGCGCAACAGCCTGTACAAAGCCCTTGTTTGAGCACTTTTGTATTGATTCCCTGCTGTCCTTGCGGGTTTTTTTCATCTTTATCCATATATCTTCCTTAAAAAACATACTATCAAATCATTTAAATAAACAACTTTGGCAGAGCTTTTGCTTTATCTCTTTTAATTGAACCCTCTTATTTATTCAATAAAAAAGAAAAAGAATATATATAACTGCAATTGCCAAGCTTTCAGAGGATTCATGGAATTATTTTTTAACACGCAATAACCCTTGACATAAAATTATAGGGAGTTTATATCCTTTTAACAATTGGACTAAGAGATTAGTATTATTTTTAATAAAAAAATACAAGCAAAATATGAAATTAAAACAGGTACTTAAAAAAAATAAGGAGCCGTTTATAAGACAATGGTTCCAGGCAACAATTGATACATATCCCCAGCAAACTGCAAAAATACTGGGCAAAGACTCCAACCGGTTTGACAATCCAGTCGGTGCCATTACCCATGAAACCATTGAAGATGTATTTACTCTTATCCTGGAAGATTTCAATCAGGAAATGCTTGAAAAAACACTTGATCCTGTAATCCGGATCAGGGCGGTACAGGCATTTTCCGCTTCCCAGGCAGTCAGTTTTGTTTTTGCTTTAAAACAAATTGGTGAAGATATCATTGATGGCAATTTAATCAGAGAATTTGACAAACTTGTTGATAAGATTGCTCTGGCGGCATTCAACAGGTTTATGAAATGTAGAGAAGAAATATTCCTTTTAAAGGCCACTGAGAGTAAAAGGCGGATTCACAGGGCTTTTGAAAGGGCGGGTTTAGTAGCAGAGCTAACGGAAGAAGATCTCCTTGGCTCTAAAAAATCTTAACATGCACGACAAAATATAGGTTTGTCCTGCATAAAACAATGAGGTGGTTATAATATGAATCAAAAGTACTTGATCCCCCTGACAGCTGTTTTTCTGCTTTTTCTAGTAGCATACACAGGGGTTGAGGGAGCAGGGCTTCAGTGGTTCTTCGGAATTGTTTTCCCCTATGTGGCGATTCTTGCTTTCCTTACCGGGTTTGTATACAAGGTTTTAGGATGGGCATCTTCTGCTGTTCCGTTCAGGATTCCAACAACCTGCGGCCAACAGAAATCTCTGCCATGGATAAAACAGAACACCATTGACAATCCTGATACTTCAACAGGTGTATTTCTGCGTATGGTTCTTGAAATTTTTCTTTTCAGGTCTCTGTTCAGAAACACAAAAGCAGCATTTAACAGAAATGCATCCAACAGGCTTTCCTATTCCTGGGAAATTTTCCTATGGTTAGGCGCCCTTGCCTTTCATTATTCCTTTTTAGTGGTTTTATTAAGGCATTTCAGGTTTTTTACATCCCCTGTACCATCCTGTATCAAGTTTTTGGAGTATATTGACGGTATTGTACAATTAGGGCTTCCCGGAATATTTTTATCCGGTGTTGTCTTGCTTGCAGCAACATTGTTTTTGCTTGCAAGAAGAATATTTGATGCCAAGGTCACCTATATCTCCCAGGCAGCTGATTACTTTCCCTTATTTTTGATCATCGGGATTGCAGCAACGGGTTTGTCCATGAGATATTTTACAAAAGTTGACATCATCGGCATTAAAACACTGACCATGGGCCTCGTAACCTTCAGCCCAATCATTCCCGAAGGTGTCAGCGGTCTTTTTTATGGCCATGTTTTTCTGGTGAGTATCCTTTTTGCATATTTCCCGGCCAGTAAGCTCATGCATCTGGGCGGAATCTTCTTAAGCCCCACAAGAAATATGGCAAACAATACCCGTGCAAAAAGACATGTTAACCCCTGGAACTATGATGTGAAAACCCATACATATGAAGAGTATGAGGATCACTTCAGAGAAAAAATGATTGAAGCTGGCCTGCCAGTGGATAAGAAGGAGTAATAGATGTCTGACGAACTAAAACCCAATGAGTTATTAGATAAAATAGACTATGGCCCCCAGTCAAAATCAGGGCCAGAATCAAGCAATTGGATGGATACGACGGCTTCGGTCCAGATCAGACCGGGAATGTATTGCTATGCGGCAAAGGCTGAAAGTGTTGAAAGACTTGGCCTGCCCAATGCACGGCCATGGAATCCACTTGATGATGATTGGAAACTTCCGGATAACTGGCAGGAAATTATTTTCCAGGGGTTAAAAGAACGCCTGGAAAAATTTAGAACATTCAAAGTATTCATGGATATCTGTGTACGCTGCGGTGCATGTGCTGATAAATGTCATTTTTTCCTTGGAACGGGTGACCCCAAAAACATGCCTGTCTTAAGGGCTGAGCTTTTAAGATCCGTTTACAGAAATGATTTTTCAACTGCCGCAAAAATCCTGAGTAAAATACCGGGCGGAAAAGCATTGGCAGGTGCAAGGCCAATGACCATAGATGTCCTAAAAGAGTGGTGGTACTATTTTTTCCAGTGCACAGAATGCAGGCGCTGTTCTGTTTTCTGTCCCTATGGGATCGACACGGCGGAAATCACCATCATGGCAAGGGAGATTTTCAACCTTTTAGGTCTGAATATTGACTGGATTGCAACCCCTGTTTCAAACTGTTTTCAAACAGGTAACCATCTGGGAATTCAACCGCATGCCTTTAAAGACATGCTGGAATTCTTTGTGGAAGATCTTGAGGATGTGACAGGAGTCGATTGTACGCCTAATTTCCAGAAAAAAGGGGCTGACATCCTTTTTATCACGCCTTCAGGGGATGTATTTGCAGATCCGGGAACCTATACCTGCCAGGGATATTTGATTTTATTCAAGTATCTTAAAGATAAATATGGGCTGGATGTCACCTGGAGTACCTATGCATCAGAAGGCGGAAACTTTGGTTTCTTTACCTCCCATGAGACTATGAAACGGCTGAATGCCAAAATGTATGCAGAAGCCAAACGTCTGGGCGTTAAATGGATTCTGGGCGGAGAGTGCGGTCATATGTGGCGTGTCATCCATCAGTACATGGATACCATGAACGGCCCTGCCGATTTTCTGGAAGTACCGAAAAACCCGATTACCGGGACAGTATTTGAAAATGCCAGATCCACAAAAATGGTTCATATCACAGAGTTCACGGCCGACCTTATCAAACACGGGAAACTTGAACTTGATAAGAGCCGTAATGCCAACCGCATCATGACCTTCCATGATTCCTGTAATACCTCAAGGGGTATGGGGCTTCTGGATGAGCCGCGATATGTGATTCAGAATGTCTGTGACAACTTTTATGAGATGCCGCCCAACACCATCCGGGAACAGACCTTCTGCTGCGGTTCTGGTTCCGGACTGAACGCGGGTGAAAACATGGAACTTCGAATGGCCGGCGCTCTTCCACGAGCCAACGCGCTTAAATATGTCCATGAAAAATTTGGTGTCAACACTCTTGGTACAGTCTGCGCCATTGACAGGGCTGCTCTTTCAACCCTGTGCGAATACTGGGTACCGGATGTAGAAGTGTATGGGGTCCATGAACTGGTTGGAAACGCCTTGATTCTTCCGGGTGAAAAGAAAAGAACCCAGGACTTGAGGTTTGAACCCTTACCAGGCGTAGAGGCAGAGGAGGAAGATGATGAATAAAAATTATATCATAACAGGACTGGTCATTTTTGTCCTGACCGTGCTCTCACCGTTCTGGTTTAATATGATTACAACCACCCAGGCAGCACCTGAACCGGAACTTGTAGGCAAAGCCAAGGCCGAAAAAAAGTGTGTACTGGATAAATATGCGATGAGAGCCAATCACATGTCTCTCTTAGATGAATGGAGAGATTCCGTGGTAAGAAATGCTGATAGAATGTACACAGCAGCCAATGGTCATTCATTTAATATGAGCCTTTCAACTGGAGAAAATTCATGTCTTGGATGCCATGAAGATAAAGCAAAATTTTGTGACTCTTGTCATACCTATGCTTCGGTTAATCCCTATTGCTGGGAATGTCACACAAACCCCAAGGAGATTAAATGATGAAAAAGAGCAGAAGAAGCTTTCTTAAAGTAGCAGGTATTGCTGCCATTGGATTGGGTGCTGCTCCGGCAATGAACTTTGCTGCATCTGATTCTAATGGTACCGCCCTTGCGGTGAAAAGCAAAAATGAAAATATTCTTTTTGCCCACCGCTGGGGCATGGTGATTGATACCAACAAGATTACAGATGAAGTTGTTAAAAATATTGTCGCGGCCTGTCACAAAGCCCATAATGTACCCGACTTTAATCATGAAGTGGATGAGGAAAAATTTCCCAAGACAAGACCTGTAAATCACAAACAGGAAGTCAAATGGATATGGGAAGAGCATTTTCAATATGCATTTCCTGACAAGGAAGATGAATTTCTGGCAGAGAAATACCATGATCTTCCCTTTCTTGTGACCTGCAACCATTGCAAAAACGCCCCCTGTGTCAAGGCCTGTCCCACACAGGCGACATTCAAAAGGGAAGACGGAATTGTCCTGATGGATTTTCACCGCTGTATTGGATGCCGTTTTTGTATGGCAGCCTGTCCCTACGGATCCAGAAGTTTTAATTTCAGGGATCCAAGACCATTTGTCGAAGAGGTTAATCCTGATTTTCCCACCCGTTCCAAAGGGGTTGTGGAAAAATGCAATCTCTGTGCTGAACGGCTGGCAAAAGGAGAGCTGCCCCATTGCGTAGAGGCAAGTGAAGGTGCAATTGTGGTGGGCGATCTGGAAGATCCTGAATCCGAGGTCAGGGCACTTTTAAATGAAAATTATACAATCAGACGTAAACAGTCTCTGGGTACCGAGCCTTCTGTTTACTATGTCATGTAAGAGGAGCGAGTATGCTTGAAATAGCTATCAAAGGAAGCAAAAATTATTGGTTATGGATAGTCTTTCTGCTCGCTGTAATGGGAGCAGGAACGGTTGCTTATATTGATCAATTCATGAACGGCCTTATGACCACGGGCATGAGCCGGGATGTATCATGGGGCTTTTATATTGCAAACTTTACCTTTCTTGTGGGTGTTGCCGCAGGGGGTGTCATGGTTGTCATCCCCTATTATCTCCATGATTATGAAAAATTTCACAGGATCACCATTTTAGGAGAATTTCTGGCAGTTGGTGCTCTGATCATGTGTCTTCTTTTCATTATTGTGGATTTAGGCCAGCCCACAAGGGCATTGAACGTATTATTATACCCGTCACCCAAGTCAATATTGTTCTATGATATGTTGGTCCTCCAGGGCTATCTTATTTTGAACATCATCATTGGCTGGAAAATTCTTGAAGCGGAAAGAAATCAGGTGGAGCCGCCTTTCTGGACAAAACCCTTGATTTACCTTTCCATCCCCTTTGCCATTGGTATTCATACGGTAACAGCCTATCTTTACTGCGGGCTTCCGGGTCGTGGATTCTGGCTGACAGCCATTCTGGCACCCCGGTTTCTGGCATCGGCATTTGCTGCAGGACCGGCCTTTTTAATAATTCTATGCTATATTATCAAAAAGTTCACCAAGTTTGATCCAGGCTGGGAAGCCATGCAGACATTGTCAAAAATAGTCTGTTATGCCATCATAGCCAATCTGTTCTTCTTTCTATGCGAAGTCTTTGTTGTCTACTATTCCAATATTCCCGGACATAAAGCCCATATCCAGTATCTCTTGTTCGGATATCACGGATACACTGCCCTTGTACCCTGGATGTGGACCAGTTTGACCCTCATGGGAACAGGAGCGATTTTCCTTTTAATTCCGCAATTGAGAAACAATAAAACCCTGTTACCCGTCACCTGTGCAATGATCGTTATCGGCGCATGGATAGATAAGGGCCTTGGTATGATATCAGGTGGGTTTGTACCCTCTCCTTTGCACCATGTAACAGAGTATGCGCCGACAAAACCGGAAATCATGATTACCCTGGCCGTCTATGCCACAGGTTTCCTGGTTCTGACCATTCTTTATAAACTGGCAACCCAGGTTAAAGAAGAGGTCCGCGGATAGTTTGACCCCTGGGGATCGATTTTATAATCTGTTCCCTTATTTTTGATCTTTATTCAGGGGAGTTGCTTTAAAAAAAGAGCTCCCCTGTTTTTTTCTAGGGATGCCTGGTTTTGGAACAAAAAAAAAATAACTTCCTGGCTGCATTGTATGAGAAAAAGTTTCAGAATGCTGTGCAGATCTATATTGATATTGTCAAACACGCAGAAAGCCAATCAGAATTCAGTGAAAACATCCAAAAACTGTTAAACCAGATACAGACCATTTTTAAACGATTCAAACCTGCTCTACTAAAGCACGGAACGCCAAGGATCAAGGAATACAATAACCGTCTTAAAAACCTGCTTTTAGCTGCCACTAAACAATCCTCTGCCAATATCCTTAATATAAATTTTCTGTCATGGGAAACAAAACTTGGTTTAAGCCCTCACCAGAAAGACCTGCTGTATAAAACCGCCATGAATTTTCAATTGACATCAGGATGCAGCAATTATTGCCGGCGATGCAATGAATGGGCATTACCCGGCGTCAGATCACATTTTTCCCATAAAGCTGTCCTGAAAATTCTTAAGCATATGGCAGATCAAGGCAATGACGAAATTTCTCTTTATGGCGCTTCAGATCCCCTTGACTGGGAACAGGATGAGAAAACCATATCCACTATCATTGACTATCTGGGCACATTACCACTTGAATACAGTCTGTTAACAAAGGTTCCTAAGGGAAAGGAATCCTTATTAAAAACGCTCTTAAAAAAACATTCAAACCTTTCTGTGAGCATCACTTCAAAGAATAAAGCCCGCATAAAAAAAATTGAGCAGGATTTTGGGAGTCCTGTCAGCAAGCAGCATGATCTGGACGAGTTATTGATCCCGGCAGGCCTGGATGAAGATTTTGCTACCATAAAACCTTCCATAACAGATGGATATGGTGCGGAGATAACCCCAGATGGTGGGTTTATCATTATTCCTACCTTTACCAGTGCATTACACCTTTTTGGACATAAAAAAATCAGCGTTACACCCGAAACAAACTTTTTTCCTGCCAAAAAAACCGGTCGACAAGCCCTGCTTGTGGATTATTTCAAACCCCTTGAGGGGTATGACTTAAATAAAACACAAAGCTTTTTGACTCACCTGCTTGATGTACAGATTGAGTCTATCATCCTTGACAATGGGACAGATGAATTGACTCCACCTGGAATGAGAAGCCTTAAAGAGTATCTTTCAATATTTGAAGAAAAAGCTCGTCTTCAAAGGGAAAAAATAACGTCTTCTGTAATGAGACGATTGAAAAAACAATTTCTTTCAAATATCTCGTTTAAAGATTTATCTCAAAAAACCAGGATATTATATTTAAAAAAGATATCCCGCCATCTGAATCTGTGTAAAAAAAAAAGTTGCCTGCTGTCAAAGCTGTCTGCTGTTTCTTTTTTTCTTGAGTCCATCTCTGTCTATGTACAAAAAAATCCTATCAAAATAAAAATAATGCGATTTCTATTAAAAGATGAAATAGAGCATGTCTTCAATACTTATACAAAACCAGTTAAACCTATTAAACCAATAACACCTATGCCCCCTGAAGAGCTTTTAATTAACCCTGATATTGATTCTTTTGATATTTTCCGGTTTTATGTTTTCTGCATGCTGAATAAATCCAACGATAGCGCTATCCTTGAATTTATTAAAACCCACCCTTCCTTTTACGACCCTGTTGCCGACATTTTTGTTCAATATTCACGATCTGATTAAAATTTTTTAATACAGCGGGCATCAATCCCTTGATCCTCAGGCTGTTATATTCGTTAAAAACTGACTATTTAAGCCACGCAAAAAATGGGGTTATTCAACAAATGTGGATTAAAACTCCGGTTAAATTTGAATTAAAATAAAATAAGTAGCAAAATATTTTTTCTGTATTAATTTATTAGTTCTAAGGTGTTTGATTTAATTTATTAAAAAAACAGGAGTACATAATAAAATGATGCGATTGAAGAAAAATACAGAAAAGATGCTGTTAGGAATAATTCTGGCTTTTCTTGGGATGGTTTTATCTGGATGTGCTTATTCCGAAATTGTCACAAAAGATCTTCTCAATATACCCATGGTCCAAACAAAAAACATTAATAATGTGCGGGTTATCGTATACGGAATTTCTTTTGAGATGTTGGATACTGTAATAAGGATAAAAAAATTTGGCATACACCATTTAAATAAAAATACTACTGAAGTTCGCCACGGGCTTTCCTATGCACTTGAATACAATGAAGTCAGCAGTGCTACAGCAATGGAATTGAAAATGATTTTAAAACGATATCATTTTGACTCACAAAAACAATTCCGATTAGAGTACTCCTCTGCTGAGCCTATATTACCGAATAGCGACTTTAAGGCAATACCCAAAGAAATAGGACAGGAATTGTTCTTTTTAGCTCAAAAAACAAACCTTGATAATAATGAACCTCTTGTATGGCCGTTATTAAATTAGTTGCCGGCAAGTTGATCTTCCCTTGTTGGGTATTGTGACCCCATAGCAAAGTTCATCTTTATAATTTTATCCTGGTGAAAATCTTTACTTTTATCACTATTAAATATATATATTCATAGCCATTACCTAATGCATAAAATCTGGTATGTATACTGATTAAAATTGTAAATATGTTTATCTTGACAATCCCAGGGAATAAGTATATTATTCAGAGTTTTTTAAAATTGCGAAAGTATTGAAATAATAAGGAGAGTTTAAAAATGTACGCAGTTATCAGGACCGGAGGAAAACAATACAAGGTTCATGAAGAACAGATCCTGAAAGTTGAAAAACTTGAGGGCACCGAAGGTACCCAGATTGAATTTGATGACGTCCTCATGTATTCAGATGGTGAAACCATCACCCTTGGAAGTCCGAAAGTTGAAACCGCCTCCGTCAAAGCACACATTCTTGACCAGGCAAAGGACAAAAAGAAATTAGTCTTCAAGTATAAACGTCGTAAAGGCTTTAGAAGAATGAAAGGCCACAGACAGCATTATACTGAAATTAAAATAGATTCCATTGCGGTTTAGATAGTAAGGAGAGACCTAATGTCACATAAAAAAGCAGCGGGCAGCACAAGAAATGGTCGCGATTCAAACGGCCAGCGCCGCGGTGTAAAAAAATTTGGAGGACAGAGCGTTCTTGCAGGAAACATTCTTGTAAGACAGGTGGGCACCAAGCTCCATCCCGGCAGCAACGTTGGTATGGGTAGAGATTTTACTCTTTTTGCCTTGATTGACGGTGTTGTGACCTTTGAAAGAAAAGGCCGCGACAGAAAAAAAGTCAGCGTTTATGAAGCGTGAAATTTGTAGATGAAACAATTATCATAGTCAGTTCCGGAAATGGCGGTCGAGGATGTACAAGCTTCCGAAGGGAACGGTACATTGAAAGAGGCGGACCTGATGGTGGTGATGGCGTTGATGGTGGAGATGTTATTCTAAAGGTTGATCCGAGTAAACGAACACTCTACGATTATCGCCGTCAGAAATTTCTCAGAGCCAAAAATGGCGAGAGCGGTCAAGGCAAACAAAAACATGGCAAGAATGGTTCACCCTGCATCATCACCCTTCCCCCGGGAACCATTGTTTCCAATGCAGACACCAGCGAAATCATTGTCGATCTAACCAATACTGAGGATGAATATATTATTGCCCAAGGAGGCATGGGCGGACGGGGCAATAAACGGTTTGCATCTTCCACCAACCGGGCACCCAGATATTCTCAGCCTGGTATTCCCGGAATTGAACTCAAGCTTAAACTGGAGTTGAAACTTCTTGCCGATGTCGGGCTTGTTGGCTTGCCCAATGCTGGAAAATCAACGCTGATCAGCAATATATCGGCAGCCCGTCCTAAAATAGCCGAATATCCTTTTACAACACTGACCCCAATTATAGGAATGGTGGAACCACCCTTTGGAGAACCCTTTGCTGTAGCAGACATCCCAGGGTTGATTGAGGGTGCACACGAAGGACTGGGCCTTGGCATCAGTTTTTTAAAACATATTGAAAGAACCGGAATTCTGGTTCATTTGATTGATTCTTTTCTGATAGATCCTGATTTTCCGCTTAAATCTTTTAACCTGATCAACAATGAGTTGTCCAAGCACAGTCAAACACTGGCACAAAAAACTCAAATTGTCGTGCTGAACAAAATTGACCTGCCCGGGACAAAAGAAAAAATTGAGGCATTTAAAAATGCCTTAAAAGATATCCAGGTATTGACCTTGTCAGCTGTAACCGGAAAAGGGGTAAAAGAACTTGTCAACCTTTTATCTTCCAAGCTTACAAAGAAATAAAAATGAAAGCAGGACTTTTTGGGGGAACTTTTAATCCTTTCCACAATGGACATATTGAAATTATTCAATATGTAAAAGATAGATATGGTTTGGAAAAAATTTTTTTAATCCCTTCTGCAACCCCTCCTCACAAACCTGACATAAACCTTGCGCCTGCAAATGACCGGTTTGAGATGGTAAAACAAAGCTTAAAGGGGCATGAAAATTTTTTCGTATCAGACAAAGAATTAATCAGAAAAGGACCTTCCTTTACCATTGATACCATAAACGAATTTAAAAAAGAATATGGCCCTACCACTCTTTTTTACCTTTTAATGGGATCTGATGCATTTTTAGACATAACAACATGGAAACATAAAGATCAAATTTTTGAAGCTATTCAAATTATCATCATGCTAAGAGGGCATTGGGAAAATTATAATGCCATTGTCTCTTTTATTGACGAGAACATATCAAAAGGGTACATCTTTAATGAACAGGACAATACGTTTTCCCATAAAAAAAAACAGAAAATAATAATTTGCAAGGTACCCAAAATTAATATTTCATCCACCATGATCCGGGACCGGATAAAAAATAACAAATCCATAAAAGATCTTGTGCCTGCAAATATCGAAAAAATTATTAGAACAAAGGAATTGTATAAATGAAAAATTGTGTCGCCATAAAAGATGATCTTAAAAAATACCTTATTCCTGCATTTGAGAGAAAGGCAAAATCAATTATTGCCATTGATGTTAAAAAATTCACCTCTTATACAGATACTCTTGTCATTATTGAAGGCAGTTCCCAACGCCAGGTTACAGGCATTGCCGAGCATTTGATTAAAAGCTTAAAATGTCAGAAAATAAAAACCATTGGTGTTGAAGGTGTTAAAGAAGGTGACTGGGCCTTACTTGATTATGGCGAAGTCATTATTCATGTTTTTGAATCTGAAAAAAAATCTTTTTATGATATAGAAGGCTTGTGGGCTGATGCACCCAGGATTAATCTTTCCGAATTTAAAGAAACATTTAAGCCGCAGGAGGAGGAGGAAGAAGATGGATTCTAAATCCCTTCCTGTCAATATTTTAATGATCCTTGACGGTTGGGGTATTAGTGACACAACCACAGGCAATGCCTTTGCCCTGGCTGATACCCCTTTTTTAGATTCCCTGTTTAAAAATTTTCCCAGCTGCAAACTTGAGTGTTCGGGCAATGCCGTCGGCCTTCCCGATGGAACCATGGGCAACTCAGAAGTCGGGCACATGAATATAGGGGCAGGTCGAAAAGTATTTCAGGATTTTGTAAGAATCAATCAGGCCATTCAAGACAAATCCTTTTTTAAAACCCCTGCGCTATTGAACGTCATGGCAACGGTTTCAAACACTGGAAAAAGTCTCCATCTTATGGGGCTTTTGTCTGATGGCGGAGTTCACAGCCATATCTCCCATTTGTTTGCCTTAATTGACATGGCAAAACAAAATAATGTCAAACACCTTTTTATCCACCCGATCCTTGACGGGCGAGACACATCACCCACAAGCGGCATTCATTATATCCAACAATTGCAGGACTATCTTGACAAGCAGAAGTATTGTAAAATCGCTACTATTGTCGGCCGCTACTGGGCAATGGACAGGGATACAAGGTGGGACAGGGTTGAAAAGGCGTACAACCTTTTTACAAAACCTGCAGGATTGCTCGCTGACAATCCAATAGAAGCAGTAAAGAAAGCTTATGATTCCGGTCAGACTGATGAATTCATCAAACCCATTCTTCTCGATACTGACAATAACACATTAAATGGCGCCCCAAATGGTATAATCGAAGATGGAGACGCAATTATCTTTTTCAATTTCCGAGCAGATCGGGCAAAAGAGATCACAAGGGCCTTTACTGAACCTGTCTTTAATGAATTCACAAGGGAAAAAAAGAGGAACCTTACAGGTTTTGTATGCATGACCCAGTATGATCAAACCTTTAATCTTCCCGTGGCTTTTGCTCCTCAACACCTGGATAAAATTCTTGGAGAAGTATTAAGCCAAAACAACATTTCCCAGCTTCGAATTGCTGAAACTGAAAAATATGCCCATGTTACATATTTTTTTAATGGCGGCGATGAAAAAATTTTTGACGGAGAAACAAGAGTTTTGATTCCCTCTCCCAGAGACGTGGCAACCTATGATGAAAAACCCCAGATGAGCGCTTTTGAACTTGCCGAAACAGCCTGTGAAAAAATAAAATCCAATGAATTTCAATTTGTCTTACTGAATTTTGCCAATATGGACATGGTGGGGCATACAGGGATTCTGGAAGCTGCCATCAAAGGATGTGAAACCGTTGACAAATGTGCACAAAAGGTTGTTAAAGCCATATGGGAAACCGGCGGTGTCGCATTGGTAACAGCTGATCATGGGAATTCAGAACAGATGGTTGCAGATGACGGCTCCCCGCACACTGCCCACACACTGAACCTGGTAAGACTGATACTTGCCGGAAATAAATATAAAAATATATCGATGAAAGATGGGATTCTTGGTGATATAGCCCCGACCCTTCTGAAAATATTGAATATCGAACAACCCGATGAAATGACAGGGACATCTTTAATATGACATTTGATTATATTGTCAGTGACTATATTACGGGCAAACCGGTAAGAAACATAGGATCCGAGGTAAGCAGACAGATATTTGAAAAATTTCTGGTGGATGAAAAAGGCTATGCAAAAACAGATATTAAAGTGGATGAAGAATTGATTGTCCAGTTTAAAGGAGAAGATTATATCTCAGCCATAGACCTGATTGTCAGCTGCAAAGAAAAGCCATTAATGGCCATTGCCTGTGTAGCAGGCTCCATTGGTTCCTATGAAAGGGAAATTCTGGCCGGTGCCAGGCTGGTCTATGATTATCAGATCCCCTTTGCCGTTTCAACGGATGCAAGGGATGCTATAGTAATGGATACTTTTTCCGGAAAGAAACTGGGTCAGGGTCTTGATGCGATTCCTTCAAAAAAAGACGCGTTCAAGCTGGTTGAGACAATTGCGTATAAATCTTTTGATAAAAACAGAAAAGAGCGGGAAATGATTATTTACCGCTCCTTTAATCTGGAAAAAAATATTTGAAATGTTTGGGGACAGATTTTAATCTGTCCCCGTGTGCTTTGTACTTTAGTTGGATAACTCCTTATTGCAATGTCTGCAAATGGTGGCCCTTTTCTTAATAATTTCGGCGCAATAGGGGCATTCACGGGTATAATGCCTTTCATGAAGCTGCTCTATAGCCTTTTTTACCCCTTCCTGCAGAACCGGGGTGGGAAACTTATGATTGACCAAATGCTCTGTTGCATCCGCATCACCAAGTTCGCCAACCATCTGGGCTGCTTTAAGCCTTGCCTTTGGAGGAATCTTAGGATCAAGGCAAATCTTTAAAATCTCATCCCAGTCCTTTGATATATAATAATCTGTCAAAACCGAGAATGTCTGTTTCAACAATTCTTTTTTTGCTTCTTCCTGGATCAGGACTTCATCATCCAGTATTCCGCCTGTGGCTCCCACCGGACTGAAAACCGGCATGTACTCAAAATTTTTCTGTCCCGGTTCAACATAGCACCTATAGGATGCCGGTACTTCCATTGTCTCTTGAAGATGTTCCCAACCCTGTTTATAGCTGCCGCACATATCATTAAAACAGACAAACAGGTATGGGGTGCCCCAGCCAAGTCCATCGCTGAAATTCATAGGGGGAACTTCCCATAATGTCATCGGGCTATTACAATCCGGGCATTTGGGTTTGTCCATTTTTAAATATTTTTCAAGCAGTTCGTCTTTTGTTTCAAAAGCCATTATATTCGTCTCCTTTGGTATTCTGTCCCATTCAGTCTACCAAAATAAGCATATGGCCCGATTTGTCAAACCCGGGCTGTCGACTCTAAAAAATCAATTGATTAAATTTTGGGTTTGATCCTATTCAATCACAGCAAGTACAGCGCCTTTGGCAACAGAATCACCACTTTTATAATTCACCGCTTTAATCACACCGCTTGCCGGCGAAGGCAGGGCATTTTCCATTTTCATGGCTTCAATGACCACAACGGTTTCACCTTCATTAACCAGGTCACCCACATTTTTTTCATATTTAATCACCATACCCGGCATGGGTGCTTTGACAGGTGTTCCCGCCGTTGCAACCGGTGCGGGTTCTTTTTTGGCTGCAGGCCCAGGTTTTGGAGCAGGAGCGACAGGCTGCGCTGGTGCTGCTTGAACCGGGCTCGCTACCGGGGCTGCTGCCACAGGAGCCGGGGCAGCAGCGTGAGCAGCGTGAGCGTATGTGATAACAGGAGCACCGCCCACTTCATCAACACCCACTTCAAAATAATCCCCTTCTATAAATACGTTAAAGGTGCGGGCATATTCACTCTTTTGGGGAAGGTCTTCCAACTTGACTTTCTCAACCAGTTCGCCTTTCCTGGCTTTCTCGATCATCTTATTTTGCTTTGCCACATCTTCAAGTGTGATGGGTTTTAAACTTGAAGGCACCTGTTCTTTACCATATTTCTGCATCAGAAATTTTTTACCGGTAACAGGGAAAAGAGCATATAAAATAAGATCTTCATCATCCACAGCCAGATCCCCGATCTCTTTTTTTGCCTTTTCAAGTTCAGGCTCAAGCACTTGGGCCGGTCTACAGGTAATGGGTTCTTCACCTCTTTCATACCCTTTGAGTGCTTTTTTCTGTACTTCAGGATCAATGGGGACACTTGTTTTACCATAAAGCCCATAACAAAGGTCTTTTACCTGGGCTGTCACCATTTTATATCGTTCTTCAGGCGTATCAAACAGTACATTGTTCACCGTCTGAATGCCCACAATCTGGCTTGTGGGTGTTACCAGAGGAATCTGGCCCAGTTCTTTTCTGACCCTTGGAAGTTCTTTGAGAACTTCATCCATTTTATCCAGTGCATCCATATCCCTTAACTGGTTCACAAGGTTGGACAGCATGCCGCCGGGTGTCTGGTGAAGCAGAACATTGATATCAATACCTGAAACTTTGGTATCATCCAGAAGATGCTTGTATTTTGGCATGACGTCTCTTTCCAGAATTTCATTGATATCTGCCAGTGCATTGATATCAAACCCTGTATCCCTGTTGGTGCCCAGAAGCGACATGACAAAGGGCTCCAGCGCCGCATGGGAGGTTCTGTAGGCATAGGGTGTCAAACAGGTATCAATAATGTCAACCCCGGCTTCAATAGCCTTGAGATGTGTCATGGGCGACATTCCGGAAGTAAAATGGCTGTGAAGATGAATCAGGGGTTTGACATTGTCTTTTAAGGCTTTGATAAGTTTATAGGCATCATAGGGTGCCAGAAGGCCTGCCATATCCTTTACACAGATACTGTCCGCACCCATATCCTCAAGCTCTTTTGCTTTTTGAATATAATACTCCAGGTTGTACACGTCTCCGCCTATTCTGGGTTCGGTCAGAGTATAGCAGATACAGCCCTGGAAATGAGCACCGCATTCCTTAATCACAGGAACAACGGTTTCAAAATTACGATAATCATTTAACGCATCAAAGGTTCTGAAAACTTCCATCCCGTTATCAACGGTCTTTTTCACAAACAGCTTTGCCACATCATCTGCATAATTTCTATAACCCACAAGATTCTGGCCCCTTAAAAGCATTGAAAAGGGAGTCTTTTTAAAATATCTTTTCAGAGTCCGCAGTCTTGCCCAGGGATCTTCCCCTAAAAATCGATGCATGGCATCAAAGGTCGCACCACCCCAGACTTCCACAGCCCAGAAACCGATCTCATCCATCCTTTCTGCAACAGGGATCATATCCTCTGTTCTTCCCCTTGTGGCAAAAAGCGACTGGTGCCCGTCACGCAGAGAGATGTCCTCAATCTTCAACTCGTGTTTAGCCTTGGGTCTGTCTTTATCATACTTCATCTCAGTCATTTTAATTTGGGTGTGCTCTGTCATTTATTTTCTCCTGAATAGTTTATTTTTTTATTTCGTTATTTCAATTCTTTATTTAGTGCCTGACCGAAAACTATTTAAACATCCTCATCTGCATCATGGAATTAGCCTGCATATGGTTCCCACGTCCCGATATTCCCCAGATATTATTCGGTTGTATGATCTGGCAAGGTTGTACGAGAAGTTCCGGGACCTGTTCTAAAGCCTGGGGGCCATAAAAGGCAGCCGCTTCCTCTGATGTTTTAATGTAAGCAAATACAGCAGCCATGGCTGCAGATAATTTCTTTTTATCCATTTTCATCCCTTTATCTTATACAGGTATATTTCCATGTTTTTTTGCCGGTCTTAACTCTCTTTTTGTTGCCATGGCCTCAAGGGCATCAATGAGACGCGGCCTTGTTTGAGACGGTTGAATCACGGCATCCACGTAACCTCTGGCAGCAGCGCAATAGGGGTTGGAAAATTTCTCGTTATACTCTTCTATTTTTTCTTTGCGCCTGGCAACAGGATCATCTGCCCCATTGATTTCCTTTGCATGGATAATATTGGCAGCCCCTTCAGCACCCATGACAGCAATCTGTGCAGTGGGCCATGCAAAGGCCATATCTGCTCCCAGGTGTTTTGAACACATGGCAAGATATGATCCACCATAATCTTTTCTTGTAATCAAAAGGAGCTTTGGAACGGTTGCTTCGGAATAACACCATAAAAGCTTTGCACCATGACGGATAATTCCTCCCCACTCCTGGTTACTTCCCGGCAGATATCCCGGAACATCTGCAATGGTCAACATGGGAATATTGAAAGCATCACAAAACCGGATAAACCGGGTGGCTTTATCCGAGGCATCAATATCCAGGCATCCTGCCAGAAAATTGGGCTGGTTGGCAATAATACCAATGGACCGACCATTGAGTCTTGCAAAACAGACCACCATATTTTTAGCAAAATACTGGTGGGGTTCAAAATACTCTCCATCATCCACAATGGAGGTGATGACATCCTTGATATCATAGGCCCGGTTTGGATTGTCCGGTATGATTGTATCCAGGGATTCATCCATGCGATCAGGATCATCTGTGGGGGTCACAAAGGGAGGGTCTTCCATGTTATTGGACGGCAGATAGGATAAGAGTTTTCTGATCTGCATAAGGGCATCTTCATCAGACTCACAGGCAAATTGTGCCACCCCGGATTTTTCATTATGGGTCATGGCACCGCCAAGGTCTTCAAAACTGATCTCTTCGCCTGTAACCGCTTTGATGACATTGGGTCCTGTAATAAACATATAACTGGATTTTTTAACCATGAAAATAAAATCTGTCATGGCAGGTGAATAAACCGCACCGCCGGCCGTAGGCCCCATAATGGCTGAAATCTGGGGAATGACTCCTGAAGCCCCTGAATTGCGAAAGAAAATTTCTCCATATCCTGACAGAGCATCAATTCCTTCCTGAATTCTTGCACCGCCGGAATCGTTCATACCGATAATGGGAACACCTGCCTTTAAAGCCATATCCATGACCTTACATATTTTTTTGGCCTGCATTTCTCCTAAAGAACCTGCCCTTGCAGTAAAATCCTGAGCATAGGCAAATACAATTCTGCCATCCACTTTACCGTGCCCGGTTACAACACCATCCGCCGGAATCTGTACATTTTCCATACCAAAATTGGTGCACCTGTGGGTGACAAACATATCCAATTCTCTGAAGGTTCCCTTGTCAAAAAAGATATCAAGCCTTTCCCTGGCATTGAGTTTTCCATTTTCCCGCCGTTTTTCAAGGGCTTTTTCTCCGCCCATTCCCATGATCTGCTGTTCTTTTTGTTTCAGTTCCTGGATCCTGTCAGATGTTACTCCCATAATAAAAACCCTTCCTTAACTATTTATCCATTATTTTAATTTTTCATAGTAAACCGCCATGCACAAAACCATTCTTCCGGATGTTTATCCGGCGGGCAACCAATACATTTAGTTTCTATCCTTTTATCAATGGCCCTTGCAAAATACTCATATTCAACCAGCCCTGCAGATTTACAGGGATAATCATCCAGTTTCTTTCTTTTTCTTGCAGATTGAACCCTGCAATCATTCATTTGAAATACAAAACTTTGGGGCCCTTCGTCAACAAAAGATTGCTCATTAATCAATGAGTACATCCTGAAATTTAATGCTTTTTTTAAACCTTCCAGGCCGCACTGATCATCCAGTTTTAAAAATTTTTTAATCGCAAATGCTTCATAGGGAGAAAATTGAGCCCAACAGGAATCATTACACCGTTTTGCATCGTTCATTCCATTATCAAATTCAACGGCCTGAAACCATACGCCGTCATTTACCAGCCAGTTTTTTGCCACAGCACCCATAAGGGCTTCAATCTTTTCATCATCCATATCCAGCAATGCTTTAGGCAAACCATCTTCAAGCTGAAAGTCCAGGACCTCTGAAAATCTTTTTAATCCAATTGAAACGCTCTTCTGGGTTGCCTTTTCAAGAACCTCCAACGCCTTTTCCATGCCCATCTGATGCCTGACTTCAGTAAACCAGAAACCATAGTGGACTACAATTCTAGTTAACATGTCAACAACTAATCTTGCTTTTTCGGTTTTATCCAGACTTGAAGGGTTTTTAACTTCCATAGATTCAATTCCTTTTGAATAATCTTAACACATTAATATCACAAACTTTTTTGGAATCTTAATTCAAGGATTATTGCTTGTCAAGATTCGATTACAATACAGCTATATTAAAGCCAGAAAACCATTGCATTCACAGCTGAAATATACTATTCATAAAAAATGAAATTGCCTCGGATTTCAAAAGAGAATAAGATTTTTTAGTTCTAAAACCGACAAGATTGGATGAATTAAAATGAGTGTAAAAATACACATACATGTTACGCATCGACAGCATACCAATGGCCAGAAGACAATAGAAGTTCAAGGGAATAGTGTGGGTGACGTATTAAACAATTTTATCTCCCTGTATCCAGGCATGAAAAATGAGATATTTGATAAAAATGGGGATTTGCGCCATTATATTGAAATTTATCTGAACAATGAAAGCGCATTTCCTGATGAACTTAAAAAAACAGTAAAGAAAGGCGACGACATTCAGATTATCACCTTTCTTGCCGGCGGTTGATAAAAAATGATTCAGCCTGATTTAAACCGGACTGTCCAAGGACATGCCCATTGCTAAATAGTATTCCCCCTCTTCTTTTTTACCGCGTTTTATGCAGCCATTCCCATAAATAGTACATTTTTTTTTCAAAACCTTTTTTGCCTTTTCTGTCTGCTCCTGTGTCAGGATGCCTGATTCCATAAGGGCTGATAATGAACGAATTCTGAACTTATCCTGGGAATGAAAATTAGAAAGCTGATCCTTGTGCCCTCCTCTTTTTATGGTATAGGGTTTATCAATCAGAAAAACAGGCAGGGTTGAGCTGACCCGAAGCCAGAGGTCATAATCTTCGCAGACCAAGAAATTTTCATTAAAATACCCTTTCATGTCAAACAATTGCCTTTTCATCATAACGGCTGACGGGCTTACCAGACAAAGGTCTAACGATGGTTCAAATATCATTCCCGAAGGTTTTTTATGCTTGACCTTCGGATTAACTTTTTTCCCGTTTCTTATCCATATCTCTTGGGTCTGACAAATAAGGGCTTCAGGATGATCCTTGAAAAATTCCATTTGGCAGGATATCTTTCTTTTATCCCAGGCATCATCAGAATCCAGCAAGGCGATGAATTCACCCCTGCTCTGTCTTATCCCTTTGTTCCTTGCGGCGCTGACGCCTTTATTTTCCTGACGTAAAACTGTGATTTCATTTTTATAGGTCTCAAGCAATTCTTGAGTATTATCCTCTGACCCATCATCTATAACTACCAATTCTATATTTGGATAGTCCTGTAAAAGGACAGAGTCAACAGCATCTTTCAAGGTCCATGCGCGGTTATAGGTCGGCATGATAACGCTGACAAGAGGATACTTTTTCATGCGATTGCTCTGGGGGTTGATATAAATTTATTCAAGTTCAGAATCCTATATGTTTTTGAGGCACATGATATCTTCATAAAAGCCGAATCGTTTTATTTATCACATTTTTCCGGCTGTTAATACATTCTATTTTCCCATAATTTTTTTTTCTCCTGCTTTTTTTTATAAAAAAAAGAAAAAATTTGATCTATTTTAATGAATAAATTTGATCTATTTTAATTAAGTTCAATAAGTGTTATCCTTGACATAAGAATCTAAATCATTTAATTAAAGGCCTAAATTTACAGGTATTTATTATCTACTAAGAGGATATTATGGTAAAAGGCAAAACCATCCAACATTTAATTGACAAAGAATGGTGCAAAGGGTGTGGTATCTGCATCCATTTCTGTCCCAAAAATGTTCTTGAATTTGATAAACATGAGAAGGCAGAAGCTGTAAGATCTGAAGATTGCATTGCTTGTAAGCTGTGCGAACTTCGTTGCCCTGATTTAGCAATACAAATCATAGAAGATCAGGAAGGGGAAAATGAAAGACGATAATAATATCAGGTTTATCCAGGGAAACGAGGCCTGTGTGGAAGGCGCCATCTATGCCGGGATAGATTTTTTTGCAGGATACCCCATCACCCCGTCCACGGAAATAATGGAACATCTGGCATCCCGCCTTCCCCAAAAAGGCGGAAAATTCATCCAGATGGAAGATGAAATTGCATCCATGGGGGCCATCATTGGTGCTTCACTCACAGGCAACAAGGTAATGACGGCCACCTCGGGCCCAGGATTCTCTCTTAAACAAGAAGCCCTGGGATATGCCTGTATGGCGGAAATTCCCTGTGTCATTGCCAATGTACAGCGTGGCGGCCCTTCAACCGGCAACCCTACCCATGTCAGCCAGGGGGATGTAAATCAGGTCAGATGGGGTACCCATGGCGATCATGCCATCATTGCCCTGACTGCATCCAATCATCAGGATGTGTTTAAAATAACGGTTGAGGCCTTTAACATGGCAGAAACCTATCGAACCCCGGTTGTCATCCTGCTGGATGAAGTTATCGGCCATATGCGTGAAAAGCTTGTGATTCCGGAACCAGGAGAAATCCCCGTGGTGGAACGTCTTAGAACTTCTGTCAAAAAAGGTGTGGATTATCATCCATATCTCCCCAGAGAGGACGGCAGGCTGCCCATGTCTGATTTTGGTGCAGAACACCGATATAATGTCACAGGCCTTTTCCACGACATGTGGGGATTTCCCAACAATGACCCAAAAGTGGTCAGCGAACTTATGCGACACCTTGTGGACAAAATAGAAAACAATGTCAATGAGATCAATATGTATAAGGAATACTGGCTGGATGATGCTGAATATATCCTGATCTCCTATGGATCATCTGCAAGATCTGCCATTCACCTGGCAAAAAACAGGCGAGCGCGAGGCATAAAGATTGGTGTTCTGGAGCTACAGACCCTCTGGCCCTTCCCTTCTGAGATGGTCAAAGAAAAATGTGCCAGGGCCAAATCCATCATTGTGGTTGAAATGAACATGGGCCAGATCATCACCCAGGTTAAAAATGCCGTTGACAACCCACGTAATGTTTTTCTATCCAACAGAATTGATGGAGAATTGATCTCACCAACCGACATCAAAACCGTTTTAAGAATGATTCAGGGGAGAGGGGTGTAGCATGACAGAAAAACCATTTAATTTTAAAGACTATATTCGATCACGGTTCTTTCCCCATATGTGGTGTCCCGGCTGTGGTCACGGAATCGTTTTAGGATCTTTATTGCGGGCAGTCCATGAACTGGGTCTTAATAAAAATGAAATCGTAATAACTTCCGGTATTGGCTGTTCATCCAGAATTTCAGGATATGTTGATTTTCATTCCCTTCACACCATACATGGAAGGGCTCTGGCCTTTGCCACTGGAGTAAAACTTTCCAAACCCAGCTTAAAGGCCATTGTTCCCATGGGAGATGGTGATGCCCTTGCCATTGGCGGCAACCATTTTATCCATGCAGCCAGAAGAAACATTGATATTACTGCCATTGTAATGAACAACAAAATTTACGGCATGACCGGCGGCCAGTTTTCTCCTTTGTCCGGAAGTGGCAAAAAAGCAACCACAGCACCCTACAAAACAATTGACAGAGATTTTGATGTGGTAGAACTGGCTAAAAGCGCCGGTGCAACCTTTGTTGCCAGATCAACAGTATTTCATGCCAATGAATGTAAAGACCTCATCAAAAAAGCCATATCCCATAAAGGATTTTCCGTTGTAGAAATCCTGACACAATGTCCAACCTATTATGGAAGAAAAAATAAAGAAGGGGACGCGATCCAGATGATGGAAGGCTATAAAACCAATACCACAAAAATTGGATCCAAAAAATTGGAGAAAAATCCCCATTTGATCCAGAGGGGGATTTTTGTTGAAAACACAGATATCCCTGAATACTGTGAGGCCTATGATGAAATTATCAAAACAGCAATGAAAGGAAAAGCATAATGGAACGGACAAGATTGGTTTTTTCAGGTTCAGGAGGACAAGGCGTTATAACAGCCGCCATCATCCTTGCCAATGCCGCAGTCCTTTTTGAAAATAAAAATGCCATCCAATCCCAAAGTTATGGCGCAGCAGCAAGAGGTGGTGCCACCAGAACTGATATCATCATTGACGATTCTGAAATATTTTTTCCAAAAGTGATTCAGCCCAATATACTGGTCAGTCTGACCCAGGAAAGCTATAACAAATTTGCTCCTATCATCCGGCCGGGCGGCCTGCTTCTGGTGGATTCAAAATATGTCTCCATTCAAAAAAAAGTGGATGCCAGGCATATCACCCTTCCCATGTTTGATACGGTGATGAAAGAAATCGGAAAACCCATTGTGTTTAATATTTGCATGCTGGGTGCCCTGATCGGCATTTCAAACCTTATCAAGCCTGCATCCATTCTAAAAGTTCTTGAGACAACCATTCCTGAAGATTTTATGGAAATGAATAAAAAAGCTCTGGAGCTTGGGATGGAGATGGGCAAAAAAGAAAGATACTAATTAAAAGAATTTTAAATATTGGGGCTTTGAAAAATCTGAAATACTGCCTTTCATGTAATGTTCTGCCATTTTTTTAAAATAAGGGGGATCAAAAAAAATCAGGTCAGGTTTTTTACCAGCCGGAACTGGCCAGGCCAGTTTTTACAGATGCTGTTTGCACTTTTGAGGGAATGTCGGTTAATAAAATCAGATCATTCATCAGAAAAGACTGCCATTTCAGTGGTTGCTTCAATGGCCTCTATGGCGGCAAGGAGGCTCTGTTTTCATTCATTGATATTTTTTCATATCATATTTTTCTGCCAATTTAACTCGTTCCTCGCTTGGTATAGATGTTATATATTTTTTCCATCCTGGGCACCACCCTGCATGCCATCTCCATATTCGTCCTAAAAATGATTTTTGATTATTATCATATTTTGCCCTGAAAGCGCAGTTGTCACAGTTGTGTTTTGCCATTGGTCTTCTCCCTTATAAATTAGTCTTTTTTATGATAAATTTAAAAATACTTTATAGCAAATAGGATCTTGATAGTTTATCTTATATTTTGATTTGCTGTATCTGAGATCTATTCCTTTGTGTAGCCAGTTCTTTCCAATTTCCTGAACGCCACATAGTTATCTCCTGTAAAATCTTCTATCGTAATTTGAATAATTGTGATGCCCATGGTAATTCCGGTCATATGGGCTATTAAATGAATTATAATGATAATTTCTATGATGATAGTAACTACCATTAAATCCTCCTTCATTTATTTACACGTTGTAAAATTATTATTGCAACATAGGTGCCGAAATTTAAAACGGATACAAAATATTTTTAAGCGATTGGATAATAATCTACGATATTTGTGATCAATGATCCGGATTTTATAAAATTCCTGAGGAATTTAGTGAGATATTGAAACCATATGTTCCCCGGGATATGAATGTTGCTTGATGAGAAGTTAAGTTTTGGGGGGTGAGAAAGACCTGTTCTGGAATGGCGCTGTGGGTTTCGATCTGTGGCGCCATTGTTTTTTAATGCCGATCTTGGTATTCCAGGCAATAAACAGGGGAAAGCATTGAATAAAAATACAAAAGAAAATATAAATACCCTAAATGATAGTAAAGAAATTGAAGACAAGGCAGTTATAATGGAGACGAAACAAATAAAAAACATTGAAATCAGATGGGCATTACAACTTTCCCAGGAACATAAAGCAATTTCTTGGCAATATGGAGTAGAGCTTACAACCCCAACAATTGAAATATCTTCTGGTGAAAAAAGACTTGGTTGGTGGAGTTCTAAAACAAAAACAATTTCGATCTCAAGTCATCTTATCAAGACTGAAGTATGGGATCTTGTATTAGAAGTTCTAAAACATGAAATGGCGCACCAATATGTTTCCGAATTTTATGATAATGCAGACATTCATGGAAAATATTTCAAGCTGGCCTGTAAAAAGTTAGGTGTGCATCCAGCTTTTGTTGCAGGCGGCAAAGATTATCCTGAAAGGTTGCAGAATTTCAAAGGGGAGTTACCGGCTGATGCTCAGAAAATGTTAAGGAAAGTCGAAAAACTTATGGCCCTTGGGCAATCCAGTAACGAAGCAGAGGCCCAGGCAGCATCCAGAAAAGCCAATTATTTGCTTAACAAATATAATCTTCAGCGAATTAATACTGGTGATGATAATCCAGATATTAAATATCTTACAATCTGTCATAAGAAAAAGCGCATTGAAAGTATCCAAAGAGCCCTTTTATCTATTTTGAAAAACTATTATTATGTGAATTGTTTGACATCCCATACATACCATGCTCAAGATGATACAGTTTATAAAAGCATTGTCCTGGTTGGAAAGGAAGAGGCTTTAAAGGTCGCAGAATATGCCTATCATTTCCTTATTGATGCAGGTCAAACCCTTTGGCAGAATTTTAAAAAGCAAAACAATGCTAAAAGAGGCGACAAACTTTCTTTTGACATGGGTTTTATTGCCGGCATTAAGCATAATCACAAAATGATGTTTGAACACTCAGAGATAAAAATTAATAGTGACACTTCCCTGCCTGTAAAAATGGTAAGGTCATTAATGGAACAAAACCAAAGAGAGAACCAAGTAGAGGTATCCCGACTTTTTCCAAGATTAAGAACTATACGATACGGTCGGCACCAAGCTTCATCAGGCGCCTTCAAAGAAGGTTTTAAAAATGGAAAAAATACTCATATAAATAAAGGCATGACCAGTCGTGGGACAGGAGTTTCCGGTCTTTTGGTGGGTTGATCATGGAAGTGAAATCTTTATTCTGGAAAAACTTGATGTGCTATGCAGTATTTCACAAAATCTGTCTAAACCAAGCCTTGTGAGTATGGATATTCTTCATCATCAAGGCAATCCCACTGCTTCGTAAAATCAAATCAATATGTGCGACCGGTTTAGGTAATGCTTATTTATTGGGGTGTAAAACTGAACTTCTGTCCACCGATGGCTGCTTCATACATTAAACCGCCTTTTGTGTGGACAAAAACTGCCATTCCCTTTGAATAATTGATGTCCGCATATTCACCTGTTGCAGGGCCGGCACTTGCACCGGCAGTCGCACCTTCTGTTCCTGCTTTTGCCTGTACTCCTGCGGTAATGACCACAGCGGAGGCAGAAGCATCAAATTCAAAACTTCCGCTTATAAATTCAGTATAGCTCCGCTTGTCCTGAAAAAAAATAATTTCGGAAAATGCCTGGCCTCCCAGTTGGAAACCAATGCTGAGCTTTGCCAGAGAAACGGTTCCTGTAAATTTGCTCTTTTCATATACCTGGCCTTTTCCGTAAGCACCACCAATACCGATGCCACCTTTTCCCACTGTTGGGAAAACTGCATATCCATAACAGTTTTTAAAGAAGGATTTGGTTGCATTAGATTTTTTAAATACGGTGATTGTATCTGAATAGCTGTCAGCAAACACAACGGGTGATAAACTCATTACGATCAAAATCATCAGTGGCAACAGACAAAATTTGAGATTTCTCATTTTATTTCTCCTTAATTTCAACATATTTTTTTAATTAATATTTTAGTCTTTTGAATAAATTTTTTAGACTTTGACGTGCCTTTAAACTATTTTCAGGATACCTATCCAAAACTTCTATTTCTACTATGGAGTTTATATCGCTTGCTTTTGGGGGGTGCAAGGGAAATTATTGCAGTAAAATTAAAATATGGACTGAAAGCAGACTCAACGGGATAAATTTGTTGGAAAATCATAACGGTGTCTCGGTCCCGATGGTTTTAATTACATTCGTTCTATCAGGGTTTTTTGGGTTTACAGCACTTGTCATCATCAATGAAGCAAAAAAAATAATGCAAACATTTCCCTTGTTCTGATTTCAGATAAGATTACTGGAATTTAGAATGTGAAAAAGGTGATTGTTTTACGGACAGGGTGGAGGATGGATTGTTTTATAAAAAGTCATTTTTTCTATCTTTTTGCGACTAAGAAACAAATGATTAACCCTACTAAAATAAGCGTGACAAAACCGGTTTCAGCAACTGATAGGCTTAAACCTACTTTTGCATAAAGCTTTGTTAATGGAGCCAAAGTGGGTCCAATTACGGTTAGAAAGCTCTGTCCTGATACAATGGCATATTCAACCATGGATTACTCCTTTCCCTCGTAGTTCGTTTTTGATTGGTAAATCAATATCAATATTTCTAATTTGTGTAAAGAAATATTCAATTATGTTTGGCCAATCATAATCAAACGGACAAATCATTCCTATACGGAATCACCATTGAAAATATTTATTGTCAGGTTGACACGGCAATATCAAAAGGGGGCAGATTTTACGGATAGGGATCGTCTTTGTTACATCAAGTTCCTATTTTTTGTAATTTTCAGGAGATGTGAAAATTCAACTATCGGATACAAGAAAATTGATGGACAGATAAAGCCATGGCCATAGTGTTTTTTATACATCAGAGAGTAGAATTTGATCCTCCTATCCATTAAAAGAAAAATTCAATTTCCAAGTATGGCGCAGAAGTTTCATGGGCGGATCTTCTCCTAAAAATTGCCAATCCCAAGACTTTTCAACAAAGTAGCACTGAACCATGACCCGCGATTCCTGATAGTGATGAAGAAAAGAATTAAAAATTCGCCAAACCATACGTGGATTGGTGTACCAACCACGCATTATCCTGGCCATCCGGTAATCATTGGCGATCTTATAACCTAACGTTCCGTCCATCTCTTTTTCAAGTGAAAAATAGGGTTGGGCACACTCTTCTAACTGGCCACTGACTGGATAGTAACCGCCCATCCAATTGTGGAGAAGGCTAAAGTGACGACGATCCGAGTCCTTGGGTTGTTTATACCAAGGTGTTAGGAGAAATTCTGGCTTTACCTCACGGTTTACATGAATGGCCGTGGTCACATATCTTGCATTCGCCACATTCGGATCAATCATTTTGTGAACAATTTGGAAAGATTCATTATAGATATCGTTCATTTTTCCAGATAGAACATCTTCAGGTTGTACCCAATGCTCAAGCGAGCCGTTGGCGATCACCCCGTCAAACTGCCCGTACCATTCCTTCGCATTCAAGAGATCACGATAATTGCATTGGTAGGTTTGCAGACCGTTGTCATTACAAAATTTCACTTGCTCGGATGAAATATTAACACCCACGGCAAGTGCTCCACGCTCTTTTGCCGCTTTCAAAAGGTTTCCGTAGCCGGAACCGATTTCAAGTAAGCGAAAGCCAGGCCGGTTGCAGCCTACCTCATCGAGAAGGTAGTTGTGTTGCCTATTGATTCCCTGCTCCAACGTCGTATCGGCTGGCCTGAATTCACCATCGGCAAGATCCCGGATTTCCAACGTTTCGCAGGCGTGTACGAGTGTATAGCAGAGTTTTACAAGTTTTTTAGGTATAATGCGCAATTTGGGTTGAGGAAGGGCAAATCCCAAGGGAGATTTGAATCCTGAACCCTCTGCGGGGACTGAATTTCTTTTCTGGACAATAAACATAAGTGACCGACCTTGCCTGTGGTATTAAATATCTTGCAAGAACACCAATGGATAATTGGTTCAACAGTTTGTGGTATTCCGCTTTGCCAAAAAGAGATGCAAGTTTGAAAGATCTTGATATGATTCGTTTCCCGTTTCTATTTCAGTATAACTCAGGATACAACAAATTGTGGTGCAAGACAAATTTTATACAGAATAAAATTCTACTACATGGGAAAAACAAAATCAAATGAATTAAATTGGAGACCAACTTGATTTTTATTCAAACCTGAAAATATTATCTCAAAATAAATTTGCTATATTATTAATCACATTTTGGGGTAATGCCTTTGATTAATGTTGGCAGAAAATAAAGTTGAATTATAACACATGACTCAGGGGCGCGTATGAAGCGGCAACGTAATCCGCGTCCTTCTCCAGTGACTGGTTATGTGCTGTTTTTCTTCTAATTTTCATATATTGCAAGAACTTCAAGAATCTTGTCAGCGTGTTGATAAATGTCAACAACTGACTCAATTGGGATTCTTGTTTCTTCTTTTTTCTCGTCAAAAACTCCGAGGTGTTTTTGTTTACTGTTGAACCGCAACCGACAGATTGGTTTCCTGTTGTTGTCATCAAGCAAAATGCCCATGTAAGATTTGGTGTCTCGGTGTATAACTCGAGAAGGCGGAACAGCTTTTGCACAAATTGCCCTGACAATATTCCAGCCTTCCAATTCTTCTTCAGTTGTGACTATGCCGTCTCTTGACGATTCTTGACCGGATTCAGGAGCTGCCACAGAACTGGTTTCAGTTATTTCTTTTTCATTTTCGAGGGCAGAACGGAGCCTGTCGCTTATTTTGTCGCTAAGAAACTGATGAAATGCTTTAGACACCAATGGGATAAATTGTTCTTTATGGGTAGCCGTAAACCTGCTGCCAGGCATTACACGCTGAAAAAAGAACCGCACGAACTCTTCATCTGGGGATTCAGATTGAGCCAAAAGGACTTTCTTTATTTCGGATGTGTATTTTAACTCACTAGCGGTACTGAGCATTCGATCAAGGTCAAAATCCTCTTTCGCCATTTTTTTGACTTCAGCAAGAGCGTTTGGTTTTGGATTTGCCAAATCAAGTTCTAAAAATGGTTTTTCATCCATTTTGTTTGTTTCTTCTAGGTCAGAATAAAATCTATATTGAATTCCATTGGTTAGAATGGCAATTCGCGCTTTGGTGACAGTGAAATAACGGTAAAGCTGGCTCATATTTTCTTGTGAAAGATCACCAGTTGCTTTCTTGCATTCGATTAATATGCTTGTTTCACCGTCTCTCATGATTGCATAATCAACTTTCTCCCCCTTCTTGGTACCAACATCCGCAGTAAATTCCGGAACTACTTCTTTAGGGTTAAAAACATCGTAGCCAAGGGAAGCAATGAATGGCATGACAAGAGCGTTCTTGGTGGCTTCTTCCGTCTGCAAATGATCTGTCAATTTGGGAAGCCTCTGGATCAATGCTGCAATTTTTTCATCGAAACTCATATTATCCTCCATTCATTACAGTTGATTGTTCATAGTTTTTTTGGCACTTACCTAATAGTCTATCTTGGAAATTTGAATAATATCCGACCAAACAAAATTAAAAATCTTGCTCAAGAATTCAGTATCAACAATTCTTATACCTGTAAAGGTATTTCAACAAATCAACTGGTACCTTTGGTGCAAATATAATTTAATCAGGAAGGATATGCCGCAATGTTTTTTATTTAGAAAAAAAAATTATTGCCATCAAATCAGATATTTTTAGTTTTATCCCAAAAACCATAAAGTCAAAACGAATATTAATACTCAATGAAAATATAAAATCAAAGCAATAGCAGCTTGTTTAAACGCTTGGATTTAATGCTTTTGTTGCTTGTTTAAACGCTATGCATAGCAAAAGTATAAAGCAAGTGTTGAAAACGTTACTATCGAAGTATAAACGCCTCCAAGCAAACAATAAAACAGATCAAAACAATGAAATCATAATTCATTTTGATAAATTGCTTTAATCTCAGTTTGAACAAAATTTTTTTAACGATGTATAAAAAACACTCTAAGAATGCTTCAAAAAGCCCGAGTATTTGACGGTAGGCAAAACACCCCTTGAAAGGTGCATAAATTACTGTCAAAGTTAGATTCTATAGGCGGAGCCTGGAACGGGGCTCTGTTTTTTCCCCGATTCCAGGTATGTGTTGAAAAGAATTTTTTAGCATGAATTATTTCCCAGGTTTTATGTCCTTACCAATTGAAAATGCATCGCCGAGCTTATTCCCGATACCATGATACGTGCTGCAGGATGGTGCAAAAATAATCGGTTTCACTTTCTCGATATCCGGCAGTCCATCCGCATTCAGCACAGACTCATCCGCCTTAACATCAATAATTTCACCAATAAATTGTGTGTGTAATCCTATCTCAAAAGTATGCAGGAGTTTACATTCCAGTATCAGAGAAAATTCTTTAATGTAAGGTGCATTGACCAAATCGCTTTTTACAGGAGTGAGACCTGTGGCTTTGAATTTATCCTCATTTTTCCCCGTTGCCATGCCCAGGTAATCAGCCTCTTTAACATATTTCTGGGATGGAATGTTCAAAGTATATGCCTTGCTTTGAACAATACAATTATAACTATAAGTGGCTTTACGCAGTGACACAGTTACGCAAGGGGGCTTGGAACAACAAATACCACCCCAGGCGGCTGTCATGGCATTGGCTTTCCCATCCTTATCGTATGTAGCTACTATAAGAACAGGTGCGGGGTAAACTATGGTTTTGGCGCCTATTGATCTTTTCATTTTTACCTCTTTTTCTTTGCAGCCTTTTGGGCTGGAGTTAATTTTTTAAAGCACTAATGCCCGCTTTTTATGGAAGATGATTTTTCCCGCCATCCATGGGTAATTTATATACACCTGGATACATTGTCCTGGGTAAAAAGTATACACTATCACAAATTCAATATCAATAGTTTATTTTGCATAATTTTAAATATATGCTGTAAATTCAATCTATTAAAAGATATTTTTCTTTTTGGCACGCCCTTTGCTCTATTATGTTTCAATAAATGATCAAAACGATCAATTAATAAACTAAAAATTGGAGATTATTATGAAAAAAATAATTTGCTTGATAATAATGTTTATTTTATTTGCTTCTGCCGTAGTTTTTGCTGAAGATGCTTCATTTGTCGGGCGTATTACCCAGATCGAAGGTAATGAACTGCTTCGATATGTTGAAGAGGAGCAGGATTGGGTTTCCCTAATTGAAGATTCGCCATTCGGGGTGAATGATCTTTTATATTCCTCTGAAAAGACAAGGGTGGAAATAATTATTCCAAATTACACTCTTTTAAGAATGGGGGAAAACACACAAGTAAAGGTTGAAAGACTTGGAGCCGATATTACATCTATACACTTGTTATCCGGCATTGCACGTTTCCAGAGTTCCGATTTTCAGACCAAGATTGAAGTTATTACTCCATTCGGAAGCGCCCACTCTTCAAATAAAGCTGTCTTCGACGTTATAGTTGGAGAAAATTCTGCGGAATTTATCGCCCTGAAAGGTCACTTGGACTTTGTTCATAATTCCGGTGATGCTAAATACAAAGTCTTAGCAGGCTCATCAGCATTGATCGCCAATAATATTGAAATATCGACATCTGAACCATTTTTAAATGTCAACTGGAACAACTGGAATTACATGAGGGATAATATCTGGCAATCCCGTTTGAGCAGTCAAGAGTCTCAAAAATATCTGCCAAACAATCTCGCCTATGAAGCCTATGCGCTTGATAAAAACGGAGTTTGGGAAAACGTCTATTATAGAAATAAATACCACAGATTTTGGCGTCCCACAGCCGTGGCAGTTGGTTGGTCGCCTTACTCAATGGGCCATTGGACACTTTGGAATGGCGACCAGTGCTGGATCCCGGCAGAACCTTTTGGCTATGTTACTCACCACTATGGTAGCTGGCTTTTTACAAATGGACATTGGTATTGGACTGCCCCAATTATAGGCATTAACTTATCTACTATTGGCATCAGCTTTGGCTGGTACCCTGGCCGGGTTTCCTGGGTCAGCAGTGGCAGCTATATTGGATGGTATCCTTTGGCTTGGCATGAAAAGTATTATAGTAATCGCCATTGGGGCCGTTACAGTCACCGATTTCCCAAACAACCCAGATACAATCTTCATCAATCACACGTTAATTACGCCCACGCGATTATTGTTGCCACTGATCAGCTTTACCGTCACCGGGATTATCGTAAAGTTCGGTTGCCTAATATTCAGAAAGACAAAATTAAGACGGGATACCGTTCTGTTGGCAGGATAAATGATATCCAGAAGATAAAACAAGACAGTGGAAGTCATCGTTTTTCTATCAATCCTCCTCGCATTCGACCACATAACTCAGTATTGGAAATAGCTAAAATACAGCAACAGCAAAAAAGGGTTCCAGTTACCAAAGCAAGAGATTTAAGACAAAAGAAGCTGGTAAAACAGGCGCACATTGCACGTCTGATTACTCCTCCACGGATGGACCAGGAGAAAAAAAATGGTGTGCGACCCATAAAGATCCAGAAACCGCTGCCACCACAGTCCAGGAAAATACAGCAACCATTGCCACCACAGTCCAGGAAAATACAGCCACAGTCACCACCCAGGAAAATACAGAAGCCATTGCCACTACAGTCCAGGAAAATACAGAAGCCATTGCCACCACAAGAAAAAGAAGCCATAACCACGACCAAGAGGAACAAAAAAGAGGCAAAGCAATTGATTAATGAACTGAATTAATATATTTTAAAATATGAAATTTCAAAAGATAACCTATACAATTCCCTGGAATCTTTTTTTGATCACCCTGGGAAGTCTTATCGCCGGCATTGGCCTGAAAGCCATTGTGATTCCCAATGGGATGATTACTGGCGGGTTTTCCGGTGCCAGCATTCTGGTTTTTTATTATACCAAAATTTTTACACCAGGCATCTGGTATTTTATTTTAAATATCCCGGTCTTTATCTTTGGATGGATCTTTGTCAGCAGGCGCTTTTTATTATACAGCCTCTATGGCGCCATTGTCCTGACCCTTTCCATTGATTTGATCCGCTTTGAAATCCCGGTCAAGGATCTGATGCTGGCAGCCATGGCCGGGGGAGCCATCATTGGAGCCGGATCCGGCATTACCTTTCGTTCCCTGGGTTCTGCCGGTGGTAATGATATTATCGCGATCATTTTAAATCAAAAATTTGGTATTCGAATCGGGACATACGGTTTCAGTTTTAATTTTGTATTATTTTTTTTCAGTTTTGGATTTTTGGATACAGATTTGCTTTTATATTCCATAGCCATGAGTTATATCATCTCCCAGGTGATTGAATATTGCATAACTCTGTTTAATCAGAGAAAATTAATCTTTATCATCTCAAATAAGCCCAGGCAGATTGCCGATGAAATCATGAACAAACTTAATAGGGGGGCAACTTTTTTAAAAGGAGAAGGAGCATACTCTGGCATGAAAAAAGATATCATCATGATGGTTGCCAATACCTTTCAGATCAAACGGGTAGAGGAAATTGCATTTACCATTGATCCCGACGCCTTCTTAATTACCGAAAACACCTTTAACGTACTTGGGAAAGGCTTTTCCAAAAGGAAAGTCTATTAACTCGTGCCTGATCAAAACCTGAAACTTTTTATTCATAAACAGTGTGCAGTTTCGGATCAAAGGCCTCTCTTATACCTTCACCGATAAAGGTGACCGTCATAAGGGTTATGACAAGTGCGGCTACAACAGAAGAAACAATCCACCACGCCTCCATATTCTGCCAGCCCTGGGACAATAATTCCCCCCAGGAAGGTGTCGGGGCAGGCAGCCCAAAACCTAGGTAATCAAGTGAGGTTAAAGAGACGATCCCCCCTGAAATGGCAAAGGGAGCATAGGTCACAATCACGGAAATGGTATTGGGGATAATGTGTTTAAAGATGATCCGTGCGTGGGATGCGCCAAGGGTCCGCATTGCCAGGACATATTCTTTTTCCTTTTCCTTATAGGTCATGGTCCGCATGACCCAGGTAATGCCGATCCACCCGAAAAAAGCCATGATTAAAAGTAATATCATGAAACTGGGTATCACAATGGAGGCAATGATAATAATCACATATAAAAACGGGACATTACTCCAGATTTCAATGATCCGCTGGAAAATTAAATCAAATTTCCCCCCAAAATACCCCATGGAACAGCCAATGGTAATACCAATGGTATAATTCAGGAGCAAAAGAACAAAGGAAAAAATAATGGCTGTCCTAAAGCCGTATACAAGACGCGCAAAAATATCCCTGCCCACATTGTCCGTACCTAAAAAATGTTTTTCTTTAAAGGAAGGGGGAAACGGCGGATAAGAATTAAACTTTAAATCATTCTCATAAGGGTTGTAGGGGACAGGGGGCATGACAACAAAATTTGAAGTATTTTCAAATTTTGTTTTAAGATCCCGGTAATTGGTTTCATATTCATAGCCAAGCCCAAACACAGAACCCGGGATCATTTGTGTATAGGTTGGAAAATAAAGTTTGCCATTATAATAGACCATTATCGCCCGGGAATTGATAAAGACCTCAGCAAAAAATGACACAAAAATCATGATAAGCAAAATAACAAATGACCAGAATCCCCTTTTTATGGATCGAAACCGCTTGATTTTTTTTAAGGTGGCAGGATTCATAAATATCATTTAAACCTCACCCTTGGGTCGACAAAGGCAACGCAAAGGTCTGACAAAATATTACCCACCATAAACAACAAAGAAGAAATAACAAGGATACCCATTACCACAGGGTAATCCCGGTCCAGGATGGATTCATATCCCAAAAGTCCCATGCCATTGATATTGAATACTTTTTCAATCAAAAAAGATCCCATTAAAATAATGGAAATATTATTTCCAAAACTGGTTGCTATGGGGATCAGGCTGTTTTGCATGGCATGATTCAGTACGGCTTTTTTAAAGGGAAGGCCTTTGGCAATGGCAGTCCTGACATAATCGGAAGACAAATTGTCCATCAGGGTATTTTTCATCAAAAGCGTCATCACTGTAAAAGAGCCTATGACATAGGAAAATAATGGCAAGATGGTATGCCAGGCAATGTCCCTGGCTTTTTCAAACAAGCTCATCTCTTCAAAAAATTCAGATACAAGGCCTCCTAAAGGGAACACATCATAATTGGATGAAAACAACACCAGCATAAGTACGCCTGCCACCCATCCTGGAATGGCATACCCCATGAAAATAATAATGGAGGTGATATTATCAAACCCTGTTTTATGCCGGACGGCCTTTGCCAGGCCAAGTGGAATGCAGACCCCGTAAATCATGATCAGGCTCAGGATACCAAAATAAAGGGAGATGGGAATTCTCTCTTTTATCATATCCCATACAGGGTCATAATAACGTGTGGATTTGCCAAGATCCCCTTGCAACACTTTTGACAGCCAGAGAAAATAACTGGTCAATAGGGGTTTATCAAACCCGTAATATTCTTTTAATTTTTGAATTTGTTCTTCAGAAAGGGGTTGCCCGCCGCTGGGACCGGATGATGTAGATGATCCACCCTGCCCTGTCTGCATAGCCCTTGTATCGGAAATAATTCTTTCAATGGGGCCACCGGGCACAAAACGAGTGATGGTGAACACCATAATGGTGATACCGATGAATGTCGGTATCACCAGAAGCAATCGTCTTATGAAATATGCGGTCATGACATAATTTTAAAAACAGATTCAAGTGCCTGATCAAGATTTTCAGGCTTTGTACCACCGGCCTGGGCCATATCAGAACGGCCACCACCACCACCACCCACTATTTTGGCAGCTGCTTTTACAATATCCCCTGCCTTAAATTTTTTTGTCAAATCATCCGTCACAATAGAAATCAATAAAGCTTTCCCATTGGATTGGGCGCCCAGAAGAATGACTCCAGAGCCTATTTTTGTCTTGAACTTATCAGCAAGATCTCTTAACTGGGAAGGGTTTTCAATCTCCACCCGCTTTGAAATCACTTTGACGCCTTTTATTTCTCTTACGACATCATCTATATTTTCCACAGACTTTGAGGCCATTTTTGCCTTTAAAGATTCAAGTTCTTTTTCAAGGCTTTTCTTATCCTTTAATAAGGCCTCAACCTTTGATACCACATCCTCTTTGGCCCCTTTTAACAGACCTGCAGTTGATTCAATAAGGCTTTGTTCCTTGTGAATATAATCAAGCGCTATTTGACCCGTTGCCGCCTCAATTCTTCGGATGCCCGATGCAATCCCGCCTTCTGACAGGATTTTAAATAACCCGATATCACCTGATTTATTTGTATGAGTTCCTCCGCAAAGCTCCTGGGAGAATGCCCCCTGGGATACAACCCTTACCACATCCCCGTATTTTTCTTCAAAAAGTGCTGTGGCCCCGGCTTTTACCGCCTCATCAATATTCATCTCTTTTGTTTCAATTGGATGATTTTCACGAATCCTTAAATTGACCTGATTTTCTATGGCCTTGAGTTCTTCCACAGAAATAAAAGAAAAATGGGTGAAATCAAATCTTAATCTTGTGTCTGTCACAAGAGAGCCTGATTGTTTTACATGATCTCCTAAAATATTTCTTAAAGTTGAATGCAGAATATGGGTGGCAGAATGGTTTAAGGCTGTATTATGCCTTTTTGCAGCATTCACCTTGAGTATAAATGAATTTCCTTTTTTTACCTTACCTTTTTCCACCAGACCTTTATGGATAACAATCCCCGTGGGGTCTTTTATAGTTTCCATAATGTTGATGACACAACTTTTATTTTCAAAAATTCCTGTATCCCCTGCCTGACCTCCGGATTCTGCATAAAATACAGTGGCAGCCGTAACGATTTCTATGGTATCACCTTTTTGGGCTGTTTCAATTTCTTTATCGTCCCTGACAATGATGAGGATCTGGGATCTTCCTTCAATATTGTCATAACCTTCAAAAGCAGTTTTCACCCCTTTTGAGGTCAGGGATTTATAGGCTTCGCCAACGCCTGCGAATTTCTTAGTAGACTTTGATCTTGCCTTTTGTTCTGCCATATTCCTTTCAAACCCTTCCAGGTCAAGATCAATATCCATCTCTTTGACATGATCGATAATGATATCCACGGGGAATCCAAAGGTATCATAGAGTTTAAAAATCACATCCCCTGGAATCATGGAACTCTTTTGTGACTTTATTCCATCAATTGTGACTTCTAAGAGTTTCATACCCGTACCCAGAGTTTCAAGAAACTTTTCCTCTTCATTTTTCACTACGTTCAAAATAAATGCAGAAGAGTCTTTAAGCTCGGGATAGGCTTCATCCATAATCGTAAAAACTGTCTGTACCGTCTCATGCAAAAACGGCTTGACAAGCCCGATGCTTCTTCCATACCGGATGGCCCGCCTCATAATACGTCGAAGCACATACCCTCGTCCTTCATTGGAGGGCATCACCCCGTCACAGATCAGAAAAGCGGTTGCCCTGGAATGATCTGCAATGACCTTCATGGCCACCTCAACCAGATTAGAGTCATGGCGTTTTTTATTGGAAAGCTGGCCTACTTTTTCCATAATGGGAACAAACAGGTCTGTGTCATAATTTGTGGGAACCCCCTGAAGAACGGAAATCACCCGTTCAAGTCCCAGACCAGTATCTATACTTGGTTTTGGCAGTGGTGTCATATTGCCCTGCTCATCTTTTTCAAACTGCATAAAGACAAGGTTCCATAGTTCCAGCCACCGGTCACAATCACACCCGACTGCACAATCTTTTCTGTCGCAACCAAACTCTGGGCCGCGGTCAATATGAATTTCACTGCAGGGTCCGCAGGGCCCTGTGTCTCCCATGGCCCAGAAATTGTCTTCTTCTCCTAATCTTACAATTCTCTGCTCGGGTACACCAACCTGATCCCGCCAGATATTATAGGCTTCATCATCTTCATGAAAAACAGATACCCAGAGTTTTTCTTTGTCAAACCCATAACCATTGGTGAGAAGATCCCAGGCAAAATCAACGGCTTTTTCCTTGAAATATTCGCCAAAGGAAAAATTGCCCAGCATTTCAAAAAAAGTGTGATGCCTTGCAGTATAACCGACATTTTCAAGATCATTATGTTTTCCACCGGCCCTGACACATTTCTGTGCAGTTACTGCAGTTGAATAATCCCTTTTCTCATCTCCTGTGAACACACGTTTGAATTGCACCATGCCGGCATTTACAAACAAAAGGGTTGGATCATCCTGGGGTACAAGGGAAGAAGATCTTACCTGCTGGTGATTATGTTTTTTAAAATACTCCATAAAAAATTTTCTGGCTTCATTGCCTGTCATATCACAACTCCTAATTCAATATACCACTATGCTTTGGCTTCTTTTTTTTTATCATTGCTGCCAGGCTTTGCAATGCCCAATTGCTCTCGAACTTTAATTTCAATTTTTTCAAATATGTCTGGGTTGTCAGTTAAAAAGATCTTTACATTCTCTCTACCCTGACCGATTCTTTCGCCTTCAAAAGAATACCAGGACCCGCTTTTATCTACAATCTCAAGATCGACACCCATGTCAAGCAGGTCCCCCGTTCTTGAGATGCCTTCTCCATACATGAGATCAAATTCAATATCTTTGAATGGTGGTGCCAGTTTGTTCTTCACAACCTTGACCTTGGTCCGGTTTCCGATGATTTCCTGACCTTCTTTTATAGGAGCAGCCCTTCTGATTTCAAGGCGCATGGAAGCATAAAATTTCAAGGCATTACCACCCGTTGTGGTTTCAGGATTCCCATAGACCACACCGATTTTCATCCGGATCTGGTTAATAAAAATAATGATGGTATTGGTTTTGCCGATGGTGCCGGCAAGCTTTCTTAAAGCCTGTGACATGAGTCGTGCCTGAAGTCCCATGTGGGAATCCCCCATTTCTCCTTCAATTTCAGCCCGGGGAACAAGAGCTGCCACAGAGTCCACAACCATGATATCAATGCCGCCGCTTCTGACCAGCATGTCTGCAATTTCAAGGGCCTGCTCCCCTGTATCGGGCTGGGACACTAAAAGTTCATCACAATCCACTCCAAGCCGTTTGGCATAGGCTACATCCAGGGCATGCTCTGCATCAATAAAGGCCGCGATCCCGCCATCCTTTTGCGCCTCGGCAACTGCATGAAGCGCCAAAGTTGTCTTTCCCGAAGATTCAGGACCATATATCTCAATCACCCTGCCCCTTGGATATCCGCCAACCCCCAGAGCCTTATCCAGTGCAAGGGAACCTGATCGTATAACGGGAACAGCTTCAATTGCCCTGCCACCAAGTTTCATGATAGATCCTTTGCCAAACTGGCGTTCAATCTGGCTCATTGCCGTTTTTACAGCCTTATCCTTTTCCAAATTTTTATCCATCTCTTTTCTCCTAAAATATGCCTGATAAATATAGAATTCTTAAAACAGCTGCAGATAAAATACCTGCCATAATATCATCCAGGACTATCCCTGCACCTCCTGAAAAATTATTTTCAAGATATTTCACAGGTCCAGGTTTCACAATATCAAAAAACCTGAATATAAAAAACCCTGCCACAATCGTATAGAAATTAATGGGAACCCACGACATGGTTACAACATATCCTGCAATTTCATCAATAACAATACAACCTGGATCTTTCTTTCCCAGGATCTTTTCAGCCTGGTCTGAAAAATAAATAGCCACAAGGATTAAGCCTGCAATATAAATCCCGGTAAAAGATGTGGGAATGATTAAAAAAACAAGTGCAAAAGGAATTGCTGCAATAGTTCCAAAGGTACCTGGTGCAAAAGGTATTTTACCTGAATAGCATCCTGTGGCTATAAATATTATAAATTTCTGATTTAAGGTCATTTTGAAGTTTTATATTCTGCATCAGTCCCTGTCAAGAAGATTGGGTCAAGTGTTTGCATCAGATAAAATTTGGGTGTAAACATCTTTTAATGGAATCTTTTTTTCCTTGGCCACTTTTTTTGCAATATCATATTCCGGAACAAACCGGATACTATTGTCAGGATTAGTGATTTTTTTTACCTGTATTTTTCCAAATAAAGTTTCAACAAAGGCTTTTTCCCTTAATAGAAAAGACCGCTCGCATTCATAATACCTCACACCAATGGAAGTGGTCTGGGTAAGTATAATTTGAACAATATTATCCAGATCCTGTTTTCGACATATCACCTCCAGCTGAATCCCTGGCCTGTTTTTTTTCATTTGAATCGGGATATAACAGACATCAAGGGCCTGGTTTTCAAACAGGGTTTCCATTAAAAATCCCAGAACCTCAGGGGTTGTGTCATCCACGTTTGTTTTGACAACATGAATGGCTTGCTTTTGAACACCTGTTTTATTTTTATTTTCATCCTTCAGGGGTTCTCCCAGAATAATGCGCAGCAGATTGGGAAGGCCTGACCCCGTTTCTCTTTTGCCTGAACCATAACCGACCTGTTTTATGATCATTTTTGGCATGTGCCCGAAAGATGAGGCAAGGGTAGCAATGATGGCAGCCCCTGTCGGGGTGACAATCTCGGTTGTTGCATCAGACGATCTGACAGGAATATCTTTCAAAATTGCCATAGTTGCCGGAACCGGTACCGGTATTTTTCCATGAGCACAGGTCACAAAGCCGGACCCTAGAGGAATAGACGATGCATATACTTTTTTAATGCCAAGATATTCCACACAGAGAAAAGAGCCGATAATATCAACAATGGAGTCTATGCCGCCGATTTCATGAAAATGAACCGTTTCAATATCTTTACCATGAATATGGGACTCAGCCAGGGCGATTTTCTGGAAAGCTGAAAGACTGTTTTCTTTCACCTTTTCAGGCAGAGGACTATTTGTAATTAATGCCTTTATTTCACTATAATTGCGTGATCCCCTGCCCTCATCAATGACCTCTACAATCAGGTCTGTTGCTTTTAAATGGTGCTTGTATACAATGCGTGTCTTTAATTGAAAACCGTTTAAAACATGACCTAATTTTTCTTTTAACCAGTCAAGTGGTACACCAAGATCAATCAGCGCGCCAAGGCTCATATCCCCGCTGATACCGGAAAACATATCAACATAGGCAATCATCCTTAAATTTCTCCTGCAGCATGAACCTTTAAAATCTCAAGTACCAACCTTGCTGCATCCTCCATATCCTTGATGGCAACAGATTCATTTAAGGTGTGAACATCCGTCATGCCCGTTCCAAGAACCCCTGCAACAATGCCTTTGCCAAAAAATACATTTGCATCTGCACCACCGCCAATGATCTTGCTTGCCAAAGAAATACCAAGATTTTTGGCGGCTTTTTTGGCAAGTTTAATGGTCCTGTGATCTTCGGAAATATTTGTCTGGGTAAAATCATTCTCAACAATGGCCTCTATCCTGGGAAGGTCTGAACCGTTTTTGAACTGGTCTGCGGCAGTGTAAAATGCAGATACAATATTGTCTGTAACTGCTTTTAGTTTTTCAACATCATGGCTTCTGGCTTCCCCGTGGATTTCAACAAAATCAGGGATAATATTGGTGGCCACTCCGCCTTTAATGGTGCCAAGATTACAGGTGGTCTCTTCATCAATCCTGCCTAATTTAAGCCCTGAAATGGCTTTAGATGCAACTAAAATAGCACTGATTCCATTTTCCGGCTCTGCGCCTGAATGGGCGGCTTTTCCAAAAATCTTTATGATGATCTTGTTTGCACCGGGAGCTTTTGTGACAATACCTTCTGTATCAGTTGAATCAAGGATATATCCGAATTTTGAATCCAATAATGAATAATCAAAATGCTTTGCCCCTAAAAGACCGATTTCTTCACAAATAGTAAAAAGAATCTCAACGGGAGGGTAATCTATCTTGTTTTCAAGGATCACATCCATGACTTCAAGAATGATAGCAAGGGCAGATTTGTCATCTGCTCCCAGGATGGTTGTTCCATCACTTCTAAAAATACCATCCTCAAACTGAACCTTTATACCCTTTCCCGGCCCGACAGTATCCATATGACCACATAAAAATACTGGTTCTGCATCAACACTTCCCTTAAACTTAGCCACAAGATTGGAGCAATTGCCGCCCACCTTTTCTTTTGCGGTATCATAACAGACTATTGCACCCATTTTTATCAATATATTTTCAAGTTCCATTGCAACATCCCTCTCCTGGCGGGAAAGAGAATCAATTTCAACAAGGGTTTTAAATCTTTGGGCCAGTCTCTGTGACTTTATCATATATCATTCCTTAAGTTAATCGAGTATTATAAAAGCAGCATTATAAAAGCTACCTGGCAAATCAAAGGAATAATATATACTAAATTTTTTTTATTAATTCTATGATTAATTAGTGCCTGACCGAAAACCCCGTGTTTGGGCGAAAAGTTGCCCATATACAAGGCGCAAAAAATCTTGAAACCGGAGTGTACTACTGTACATGAGGATTTCAGGATTTTGCAGCAACGCAGTAGATGGGTGAGTTTTCGTTCAAACACTAATTACTAAAATGCGCGTATCCCTGGGTGGGCTCTCTGTTTGACACAGGTTTTCCAGTGTCCTGATTGACAGGCATATTGATCTGAAGTATTAAATTGATATCCTTAGATTACCAGTACAGGATGTCTGTGTAACGATACTTTTTTAACAGGAAAAAAATACAAAACAAAGGAGACCAAAATGAAATACATCGTAACAACAGAAAAATCAATTGAACAGGCTGTTAAAGATTTAGAAGAGGCCGTGACTCGAAATAAATTTGGTGTTTTGCATATTCATGATTTAAAAGCAACTATGAAAAATAAGGGAATTGATTTCCCCCATGAATGTAGAATTTTTGAAGTCTGTAATCCTCAAAAGGCAAATGCTGTTTTGACAAATGATATGAGTCTCAACATGGCATTACCATGCAGAATATCTGTTTGGGAAGAAAATGGGCAAGTTAAAATAGGGACGTTAAAACCCACAGAGTTTTTATCTGTTTTGAGTGATTCTGAAGAATTAAAATTAATCGCCGAAGAAGTAGAAAACACAATCAAAACAATCATTGGTGAAGCGAAATAAGTCGCTGAATTATATTTTGATAAGGGCGTAGAAATTACATGAAAATTTGTTGAAAAATATTCCCAATTTTCTTTGTATTTTAGAACAAAAACTGTAAAACAAAACTGTAAAATTAATTGACAAGCAAGGGTCTTCAGGTGTATTGTTTTTCTTCTATTTCGATGCGGAAGTGCGCGGCTCACTGGTGGGGCCCTCGGACTTCAAATCCGATGTAAGGCGCTAACTACGTCTTGGGTGGGTTCGATTCCCATGCACTTCCGCCAACTTATTTAATGATTTCAATGAATTATAAACTATAACTTTTCAGTCTACCACGAAAGTTGGGCTATATAAACTATTTGATTCACAGTCATTGTAAAGTTATTCGATTTTTTTAAAGACTGTATTATTTTACAATAGACAGACCAACGATAAAATGACCTTTATATTTTCCTATTTCCGGTTCGGAAATATGTATAATCTCCGTTCTCAGGGATACAGGATTTACTGTGGCCTGTTCCGGATGGTATCGCATATCATATATATCTCCAACATGCAGATGATTCAAAATTTTTGAATCGTTTTTGACGAGTATTCCCATCCCCTGTGAAGAAAAATCTCTTAATTTAAAATGATAGGCAAGGGGAAGATCTACAAGCTTGAACTCAACACTGGCATTAGCATTGGCAATTTCTCTGACTTCTGATCGAAAATTTGAATGCGAATTTTTATCTGATGCCATTTGTCCATTTCTTTTTTTAGTGAATAATCATTAATGTTACCAGTTTTTATTTATAAAAATCAATCCTTTATTTTCTATTTTTAGCTGCACCAATTTTGAATACAACTTTAAAGTACGGGAATGATATTGAAAAGGCACGAAATAACGAGTCGACCCCAAAAAAAACCTTAATCAGCTCTACGAAAAAATTGATAAAAACAAAGATGCCAACAGCCCTTCCAGATTTTGAAAATTGCACCAATTCCTGGCAGATGCATCCCCACAAGGGTTGAAAATAAGGAAGCTGACAACATACCATGGACAATTTTTTGTCCAAAAAATGTTTGTTCTGCAAAACACTCATCAACATGCAGGGGATTTTGATCACCTGTTATCGCTATAAAATGGGACAAATCAGCTTCAGTTATTGTTTTTCGTAAAAAAGCTTTTTGTCCGACTTTAAGATCATCAAAACTTGTTAAATGATAACTCATGCTTTGCTCCTCTTAAACAAAGTGTTTTTAAAACATCACCTTATCCTATTATCATTAAATGTTGTATTTACAACAGCATTTTTCTGATGGAAGAACGATGATGCTTGATTAAAAAAAAGGCGTAACGTATAAAAACAAAGGGAAATTACTCTATGGAGTTAATAGGAACTGTACAACCTGAAGGTAAACAATGAAAATTCTGCTTACAAATGATGATGGATATAATGCGCCGGGAATTCTTGCGCTGTACAAAACGCTTCGATCTTGTCACGAGGTTATTCTGATTGCACCTGATAGAGAAAAAAGTGCAGTGAGCCATGGCATCAGCCTTAATGAACCCATGAGGATTGATACTATAAGTTTAAATGGGGAAGATCCGGTATATGCTATTACAGGAACACCTGCCGATTGTGTTAAGCTTGGCCTGTCTGAAGTCTTCACCACTCTGCCCGACCTGGTTATTTCCGGGATTAATCCCGGTAGCAACACAGGGGTTAATATTAATTATTCAGGCACAATAGGGGCAGCCAGGGAGGCTGCACTAAACGGCGTATTAAGCATGGCGGTTTCGATATTTACAAAAGGGGATACTTTAGATTTTGAGGGTGTGTCCCGATTTGCCGCCCAGATAGCAGACAGAATTCATGATTATAAGCTGCCTTTTGGGACCTTTTTAAATATTAATGTTCCGGGTGTTCCCATTGAAGAAGTCCGCGGTATCAGAATAACCCGGCAGGCATCAAATAATGTATCAAAAGATTTTGAAAAAAGAACAGATCCTAAAAACCGGAATTATTATTGGTATTCCCGAATTGAAAAAATAGATGATGAGCCGGGCACAGATGTTTATGCATTGTCCCAAAGCTATATTTCAATGACCCCGATTCAATGCGATGTCACAGATTATAAAGCTTTGGCTGAATTGGAAAATTTAAACTTTTAAACCGGGTGAACCCTTCAATCCATACTCAATTACGCTATGGATTTGATACAGGCTGAAAGTCTTTTTATTACTTCTTTTAATTGTTCTTTTGTAGAATATGAAAAATTAATTCTCATATGATTTTTTTCAGGTGCTTCACCATAAAATTGTTCTCCAGGGACAAAGGCGACTTTATGCTTTATGGCTTCAAAAAATAATTCAGCTGTATCAATATGCTCAGGAACAGTAACCCAGAGGAACAGTCCGCCTTCTGATGTGGTCCATGTAACACCTGATTCCTTTGGAAAATATTTCTCCATGGTTTCAAGAAATACTTCCAGCTTTTCCTTGTAATATGATTTACATTTTTCAAGATGAGCATCAAAATTCATTTGGGTTAAAGAGGCAGTACATAAATCTTGATTGTATTTTGGCGTATTTAAGATGTTTCCTTCTTTAATATTTGTCATTTTTTTTATCACATCAGGATGACCGATATTAAATCCAACCCTTAACCCAGGGCAGAATATTTTAGAAAAGGTATATACTCCAATAACATTTCCTCCTCCTTCATATAGTTCCTGATCCAGGGAAAATATGGACGGAATTGCTTTCCCATAATACCTTAAATCCCTATATGGGCTGTCCTCTACAATTGGAATGTCATACTCATAACTTATTTTCAGTAATTTTTTTCTTTTTTCCAGGCTCATTGTTATTCCAGTGGGATTTTGGAAATCAGGGACAACATATATTAACTTAGGCGTTTTATTTTCTATTTTAAGCTGCTTTATGGCTTCATCAAGGGCTTCTACATTTGTTCCATCCTGCTGAATATCCACACCGATAAATGATGCTTTTTCCAATCCAAAGGCCACTAATGCGCCGGCAAAAGTTGGCCTGTCCACCAAAACAATATCACCCGTGTTAAGTAAAGCTCTACCCACAAGATCCAATCCATGCTGGCCTGAAGTGGTGATAAGAATATTCTGGTTTTCAAGATGTATATTATCTCTTTTTAAAAAGACAATGAGTGCATCAAAAAGGCTTTGCTCGCCTGGGATGGCTGAATACTGCATTATTTTATGAATATCATTAGCCAATATTTTATCTGATGCTGCTCGAAATTCCGATATTTGAAAAGTCTCAGGAGAAGGCAATCCTCCAGCCAAAGAAATAATATTGGGGTCTGATAAATATTTTAAGGTCTTTCCCAGGGGATAACCTTCATAATCCTTAATATTATCAGCATACCAATTTTTCCAGTTAATCATGGTCTATCCTTTCCCTTTTTAAGTCTATACGTAATATAAGCACCACTCCAAATCAGCTCACTTTTGCATCTTCCACCTGATCAATGCCTGTTATAATACCCCATTATTCTAAAATCAATTGATGAAGAATTTTGTCTGATTTTTGAAATCAATTTGACTGAAAAGTCATGAAAAACTTCTTTTAGATAAGTTTATCAGTGCCCTGGGGCACTGATAAAGTCAAGGGAATGAATGAATACAAAGAACCGGGCAAAATACAAACTATTAAAAATTACTCAACAATTTCCAGAATAACTCTTTTTTGTTCCTTTGCAGATGCACAGGATAGAATCGTCCGCATGGCCTGGGCCGTTCTGCCCTTTTTACCAATGACTTTTCCAAGGTCTTCTTTTGCTACCCTTAATTCCAGCACAAGGGTCTGTTGTGCCTTAATTTCCGTGACTTCAACCTGATCTGAATTATCAACCAGTGCCTGGGCAATGTACTTAATCAAATCTTTCATAACCTGTTCTCCTTATAACCTGTCAGATGGTAGAAGAAAATATAATATGAACCACTAGAAATCAGTATCATAATCAATAGACCTACAGGGCAATCAACTCCAAAAAATTTATACTTAGAATATCACAGTTTATAATAATCTCAAGCATTATTTATCATTATGATTTTCATTTTTTTATAACCATTTGTATAATTATCTTTGATCCTCATCCGGTTCAGCCCAAATAATATGAATCTTATTTATAAAAAGTGTCTTGTAATGGATAAAAATATAATTCATGCATTCTCTATCAATATGTTTTATTCATTTTGCTTGACATAAAAAAGAAATTAATTAACTTAGAGCACATATTTTGATTTTAATAATGGAATATTTTATTATCATGCCCGATAAAATATTTTTTTGTTTCAGGGTAAAATGAAGGAATAAGAAGTGATTACAGAAAGTATAATATCTAATGCTGAACGTAAAATGCTCTCAGAAGCAGGATATGGTGATCCAGCGATCAATTACTATCTTGAAAAAAAATATATGGGTATAATTGAAAATGCAGATATAATTTCCCAAAAAACTGGTTCCTGCGGAGATATCATGAAGGTTTACCTCACAGTTGATGACAACCATATAATAAATGATGTCCGGTATGAAATCACAGGTTGTGCCGGGGCAATCGCTGCTGCAATGGCAGCTGTTGATCTGGTAAAGGGTAAAACCATTGAAGATGCATTAAAAATCAATGATGGAGATATTTTCAAAGTTCTTGAAAATATACCGGAAAAAAAGCATCATTGTATTCAACTTGCCGTTAAAACCATGCACAAAGGCATAAAAGAATATAAAACTGAAAAAGCATTATAGACCCACATTTTCCTGAAATTGGATTTTTTAATTTCAGGAAAATGCATATAAAAGGAAAAAACATTCTTAATTCTTTGGTGAAAAAATTTCTTGTTTTTACTCTGTTTTGTATTTTTTTATTATCAGGATGCACTGCATCTTCTGAGTTTCGTTTGAAAAATCTTGCCAAGACTAATATTGATATTATCTCTGAACTTCACATGAATCAGGCCATCAATCTTTTAAAAACCCTTACTGAAAAATTATATAAAAAAAATCCCTGGGAATTGCAAAAAGTTCCGGACCAGACAATTGATTCCCGCATGAAACAAATATTTATATGCCCAAATGAAAAAAAATATGCAGAACTTGATTTTAAAAAGAGTATAGACGCTATTTTGCTGGGATTTGAACCTGAATTCAAAGGAGACCGGGTCTTTGCCATAATGGTTGGTTTATACACCATGATTCATAAATCATATAACAGCAAATGTGAACTTTTCATGCTGGATTACCTGAATGAACAAAACCTGTACAATAGTGCCCGAAATATTGAAATCCTTGTATGGCGACTGAATACGCGAAAAATGGACGACCGCTTGATTATCCTAACCAACAGTTTTGAAGGTGAAATAAAAAACTTAAGCTATGAACGCCTTTTTGGAAAACTCATCTCTCTGCAAGACACAATGGCACAAATCGTTGCTGGCAGAACGGGCAGGCAAATAAACCAAGCTGTTCAAATAGTTGGTATGGCTTTTTTGCCCATTGGCCTTTAGTGCCTCACCCAAAACCGCCAATTTTCCCGATTACTTCCTTGGGCTTAACCAGTCTTATATATAATTGGGTCAACCCTCAGGGATTTAACAATTTTTCAAACCGCTGCAATTGAGTTTTATAATATTCTTTTTTGTCTATAGAACGGTTCAACGCTTCATTTGCTGCACTTACAGCCATCTCAATATCATTATTGATAAAAAGTGCTTCTGCATAGGTATCTAAAACAAAGGCTTCCCTTTTTTTGGCCAAAGCCATTTTAGCATATTCCAGGGCCTTTTTGCCGTTTCTGAATTCTGATTCAGGGCATGTTGAAAAAAGCCAGGATAGATTGTTTAATGCATGAACATTTTCAGGATCAGCCCCCAAAACATTTTCATAGTACTCAATAGCCTTTTTATATTTTTTTTGATTGTAATAATAATCGCCAACAATTGCATATAAATCAGAATTTTGGGTATCAACATCCAATTGTTGAAAAAGAATATTTTCAGCGATAAAATTATCAAATCGTTCCTTGGCCATGCCAAAGTTTATGGAATAGCCAAAACCAAAAAGTATGAGCACCAGAACAAAATATCCAATAATTAATTTTTTGACCTTTAAATGGTGGGCCTGTATCAAGGCAGGAGTCCTTTGGCATCTTTCCAGAAATCTTACTCGCTGGCCGATGCTGTAATGATGCCAATTGGGTTTATCAATGGATTGCCTTGAAAGGGATGCAATCTTGTAGAATGTTGAAATAAGAGGAGCTGCGTCTTTGGTAAAAGAATAGACATGGAGGTCAGCCTGGCGTTCGAAATTTCGCATGAAAAATCCAAACATAAACCTGAAGTAAAGAATAAAAAACCCAATAAGGGTGGTGCTGATTAAAATCGGGAGGGCCGTGTTTTTTTCAACGCCGACAAACTCAAACAAAGCATAGACTGGTTCAATAATATACAACAACAACATAATCGGCTCAAAAAAGACAAAATTACACGAAATAAACCCTGCAAAAAAGAAAAGATAAAATAACATGTGATGTTTTTGGACATGACCTATTTCATGCAGCATAACAGCATCTAGTTCGTCATCATTCAATGAATTGAGCAAGGCCGGGGTGACAAGAATATACCGGAATCGACCCACCAGCCCCATCACCCCGGCTGTAATCATGGTGCCGCCGAATAATTCCCATTTTAAAATATTCGAATATTTTACCCCGGCTTTTTTGCAGATACTTTCTATCCTTGCTCTTGCTAATCCCAGCTCCAGGGGCTTACAATTCCAGAGTTTTTTGATTAAAACAGGCCCGAAAATAGCTATGGCAACAAGGAACAAAGCAATATACCCGATTTCACCGGCAGGAGTTTGTAAAAATGATTTAACCGGTTGCCAGGGTAAAAACCCCGGGATGTCTGCAATAAGTGACAGGCAAAACCAGGGCAAAAGTGCCGGCAAAGAAAAGGAAACATTGGATAAGATAAAGTTCTTTTTTGATACTTCTCCTGCAAAATATCGCTTTTGAACGTCATATGCTGAATTCCAGATTATTGTCAGATAAAAAAGAAACAGCCCCAGAAAAATAATGGCTTCAAGGGTTGGAAGGCTGTCAAAAATCCTTATTCCGGAAAAAAGAAGATTTAATTTAAACCCATAAATATTTACAGCAAAAATCATCAGCGCAAGTACAGAAAACCGGGATATATAATTATTGATTAAATGGTCAATGTTGACGTAGGGATTTTCAAATGCCTTTTTCCCAAGCCGTTTAAATGCAAAATGACAAACAACAGCAAATACGATTTTGACCATAAGGCTGTTAAAAACAACACTATTATCAACATTTTTAACCGTATCAAACAGCTCAGAGCTTGTATATATGACCAAAGCAATAAGAAAATATAAAAAATTAGATAACATTTAGATAACTCCCTGGGAGGCAAAGGTGTTCAACACTATCCAGGATTTCACATCAAACTTGATCGTATTGCTGCACAGGATATCCAAGGCCTGCTTTTGGGATAACATAATGACTTCAATATCCTCGGAAGCTTCATTAAAAAGGCTTGTGGGGCTACCTTCACATTCAACAAACAAAAGACTGATTGACTCATCCGTCATACCTGAAGAGGAAAAAATAGCAGGGCTTTTTTTTAACACCCTTGTAAGGGTTAAACCCGTTTCTTCAAAAAGCTCCCTTTTGCCTGTCTGCTCAACCGTCTCACCAATATCCATCAGGCCTGCCGGGAATCCATATTGATATCCGCCAAGGCTAACCCTGAATTCTTTTATCACAACAAGTTTTTTTTCTTGTATGTGAAACGGTACAATGACAACGGCATCCGGCATGGTATAATCTTTTTCAAGGGGATTTAAGTCCTTTGATCTGGATGCAAAAATCCATTCTTTTTCGCAATTTTTCCGATCTTTATAATTAATTAAAAAAAGATTCAAATGTTGACAGTCTGTTATTTTTTTTACTTTATTGATCTTCATATCTATTCCCCGATAAAAAACCATGGTCAAAATATAAGCATACAAGGAAGGAATACTACCGAATATAATTTGTTTTTACAATGGAAGAAACTTGAATTTAAACAGGATTTATATACATGAGATACTTGAAAACAAGCCAGAAATGACAGGCACTTCCCAACAATACAAACAGATGCCGTATCTCATGGAATCCAAATATGCCGGGAACCGGGTTGGGTTTTTTAAGAGAATAGACAATGGCACCGCCGCTGTAGAACAGTCCGCTTAAAGCCAGCCAGAAAAGACAAATCGGTTCAAGCGATTTTACAAGTGGATAGGCCGCGATTACGCACAGCCAGCCCATAATCAGATAAATCAGGGTGGAAATCCATCTGGGAACATTCATTGCAAAGATCTTTAATCCGATTCCAATAATGGCAATGCCCCAGACCGCACCGAAAATACTCCATCCCCATGGACAGCGTAAAGGAACAAGGCAAATAGGTGTATATGATCCGGCTATGAGCATAAAGATCATGATATGGTCAATCCTTCGGAAAACCAATAGCGCTTTTTCAGATATTTTTAACCCATGATAAAGAAAACTTGCGGTATACATTAAAATCAATGTGGTTCCAAAAATAGCAAAGGAGACCACATGCCATGCATCTGCTCTGATGGCTGCAAACACAACCATTAAAGTCAAACCCACGATAGAAGCAATAGCACCTGCCATATGGGATATGGCATTAACAGGCTCTCTAAAAATTTTTACACACGACAACATATGACTAATATAAATCTTATTTCATTAAATTAATATTATTTTTTCCAATATTACATTTTTTTTACCACGACTCTATTTGGAAAAATAGTCTATTGCGCAATATAATTCTTGATAAATATTACCAATATGCTAATAGTTGCTAAAGCTTTAAAGATACAAGCAATACAAACGTAGGGATAATTCTTTTGGAATTATTCTAAATCAATTAATCTAAGTAGATGGAGGAGAGTATCTATGAAATTATTAAAAGTATTAGCTGTTTGCATTACCGTTCTTGCCATGTCCACATTAACCATGGCAGGTACACTTGAAGATGTTAAAGCTAAAGGATTTATTCAGGCTGGAGTCAATGGTAGCCTTTTTGGTTTTGGTAAAGCCGATGATAAAGGCATCTGGAAAGGTCTTGATGTTGATACTGCCAGGGCTCTTTCAGCAGCAGTTTTTGGTGATCCTGACAAATTAAAATATACTCCGCTGACAGCCAAAACAAGATTTACAGCATTGCAGTCAGGCGAGATTGATGTTCTCTTCAGAAATTGTACACAGACCTTAAGCCGTGACACAGCTCTTGGCCTTGATTTCTGCCAGGTGAATTATTATGATGGCCAGGGATTCCTTATCCCCAAAAAACTGGGTATAAAAAGTGCTAAAGAACTTGATGGTGCAACTGTTTGTGTTCTTCCCGGAACAACTACAGAATTGAACGTTGCCGATTATTTCAGGGCAAACGGGATGAAAATGAATCCCGTTGTTATTGAAAACACTGCTGAACTTGCCAAAACCTTTTTTGCCGGCCGATGCGACGTTTTAACATCAGATGCATCCCAGCTTGCAGGAACCCGGGCAGTAGCTCCAACTCCTGATGACTACATGATTCTTCCTGAAATAATTTCAAAGGAACCATTGGCTCCTGCAGTAAGACATGGAGATAATCAGTGGAAAGATATTGTTAATTATTCTGTATTTGCTTTAATAGAAGCTGAAGAACTTGGTATTACTTCTAAAAATGTTGATGAAATGCTGAAGAGTGAAAATCCAGTCGTTCAAAGATTCTTAGGCGTTACAGAAGGGAATGGAAAAGCCCTTGGTCTTGATGAAAAATTCGCTTATAATATCATCAAAATGGTGGGAAATTATGGCGAAATCTTTGAAAGAAACGTTGGTGTTGATACACAGCTTGGTATTGAAAGAGGGCTGAATGCTCTTTGGACAAATGGTGGTTTAATGTATTCTCCTCCATTCAAGTAATAATAATGTATAAAGTATGGTGCAATGAAAATTGCACCATACTTTTTCTGAGAGACTCTAAAAAAGCATGATGAATACCGCTATTAAAAATAAAAATTCTGAAACCATATCGTTCTGGTATGATCCTGATAAACGATCCATACTTTATCAGATTGGAGCTGCCTGTTTATTTGCTTTTGTAGCCTGGTACCTTATTTCCAACACAATGAGCAATCTGGAAAGGCAATCAATCGCAACCGGATTTGGATTTTTAAATAAGGAAGCCGCTTTTGAAATCGGAGAGTCTTTAATTGAGTATTCAGCTGCTGACAGATATGCCAGAGCCCTTTTTGTCGGTTTTTTAAATACCCTGCTGGTATCATTTATTGGTGTCATCCTGACGGTTATTCTCGGAACATTTCTCGGGGTAGCCAGATTATCAAAAAACTGGCTGATTAAACGATGTGCTGCAGCATATATTGAACTATTTCAGGATATTCCGGTCTTATTACAGCTTTTTTTCTGGTATGCTTTTTTTTATGAAATGCTGCCTTCTCCAAGAGATGCTATAAGTCCATTCAAAGGCTTGTTCTTATGTAACAGAGGATTAATATTTGGAATTCCACAAGAACATCCTGTTTATAAATATATGGCAATTGCTATAATAATTGCCGTTATTGTAATTTTTTTCCTGAAAAAATGGGCTAAAAAAAGACAGGACTTAACGGGTAAGCCTTTCCCTGTTATTATTACTTCCATAATTTTATTAATTGGATTTCCTTTTGTGTGCTGGGTAATTGGCGGGACTCCGACGGATATGAGTATTCCCGAATTAAAAGGATTTAACTTTAAGGGCGGATTAACAATCAGTCCTGAGTTTGCTGCCCTTCTTCTAGGGCTTGTTTTATATACGGCTGCCTTTGTTGCAGAGGTTGTGAGGGCTGGAATCCAGTCAGTTGATAAAGGCCAGACAGAAGCTGCAATGGCAATCGGTTTAAAACCCGGGCAGGTTTTAAATCTAATAATTCTGCCCCAGGCATTAAGGGTTATTATTCCGCCATTAACAAGCCAGATGCTCAACCTGACAAAAAACAGTTCCCTTGCCGTGGCTATTGGCTATCCAGATTTTGTTTCTGTTGCCGGAACGGCTATAAATCAGACAGGACAGGCAATTGAGGGCGTTTTGTTAATCATGATTGTATATCTTATATTCAGCTTATCAACCTCAGCTTTTATGAATTTTTATAATAAAAAAATGGCAATAGTTGAAAGGTGATGTCTGTAAAATAGGTTTATATGGAATTAGACGCAGAAAATGAAAATAAGGTAATAATTAAACCTCCAATATTAAATGTTGGTATTATAGGCTGGATGAAAAATAATTTATTTTCCAGTCCTTTTAATACAATACTGACTATTATTATTGTCAGTGTCTTATGGATTTCTATTATTCCTTTTGTAAAATGGGCTTTAATAAACAGTTCCTGGCTTCCGGATGCAAACTGCAAGGGGACAGGCGGTGCATGCTGGTCAATCATTTCAAGTAATTATAAAATTATTCTCTTTGGATTTTATCCCCAGGATATCTTATGGCGTCCCATAACAGCAATTATCATGCTGGTATCATTACTTTTTATAAGTAGAAATAGAAACTTTTGGAATAAATTTCTTGGCTATTCCTGGCTGATTTCATTAGTGATTATGGGACTATTATTAAAAGGTGGGATTTTTGGCCTTGAGCCTGTGGATATCGAAAAATGGGGCGGCATAATCCTTACATTGCTTTTGTCTGTTTTCGGCTTAACAGCAGCTTACCCTCTTGGTATTATTCTGGCTCTGGGGCGACAATCAGAAATGCCTGTTATCAAAACATTCTGCATTTTTTATATAGAACTGATACGTGGTGTTCCTTTAATCAGTTTATTATTTATGTCTTCTGTGGTTTTTCCATTATTCCTGCCCGAAGGGGTATCAATAAATGGTATCCTAAGAGCTCAGGTTGCAATTATCATGTTTACTGCAGCATATATTGCAGAGGTTGTTCGAGGCGGGTTACAGGGAATGAATAAAGGCCAGTTTGAAGCCGCTGATTCCATTGGCTTAAATTACATACAGACCATGAGACTGATTATTCTACCCCAGGCATTAAAAATTGTTATTCCCCCGTCTGTCAGCGTTTTAATTTCTGCCTTTAAAGATACATCACTTGTTGTTATAATCGGATTATATGATTTATTAAAAACAACACAGACCACATTGTCAGAACCAAAATGGATGGGATTTTCAGCAGAAGCTTATATATTTATAGCCCTAATTTATTTTGTATGCTGCTTTTTTATGTCTACCTACAGCAGAAAGCTGGAAGATGAACTTAATACGGATTTAGAATAATTATTACTATCAACTTTATTTATAAAGCGAATATTTATGAACAAAGAAAATGCTGAAAAAGTCGATATTTCAAAAGAAGATACCGTCATCGAAATTATCAATATGCATAAATGGTTTGGTGATTTCCATGTTTTAAAAAATATTAATCTCAATGTTAAAAAAAGAGAGCGAATTGTTGTCTGCGGTCCGTCCGGATCTGGAAAATCAACGCTTATAAGATGTATAAACAGGCTTGAAGAGCACCAGAAAGGACAAATAATCGTTGATGGTATTGAGCTTACCAAGGACCTTAAAAACATTGAAAAAGTCAGATCTGAAGTTGGAATGGTTTTTCAACATTTCAATCTTTTCCCCCATCTTACTATTGTCGAGAATTTAACAATAGGGCCTATATGGGTGAGGAAAACACCCAAAAAAGAAGCCGAAGAAATAGCCATGTATTATCTTGAAAAGGTACAGATTGCAGAACAGGCAGCAAAATTTCCAGGACAATTATCCGGAGGGCAGCAGCAGAGAGTGGCTATTGCCCGAAGCCTTTGCATGAAACCCAATATCATGCTTTTTGATGAGGCTACTTCAGCCCTTGATCCTGAAATGGTAAAAGAGGTTCTGGATGTCATGATAAGCCTGGCACAGGATGGAATGACAATGGTTGTTGTCACCCACGAAATGGGTTTTGCAAAAAGTGTTGCCCACAGGGTTCTTTTTATGGATGAAGGTGAAATTATTGAAGAAAACTCACCTCATGAGTTTTTCAATAACCCTCAGAATGACAGAACAAAAATGTTTCTCAGCCAGATTCTTCATTAGTATTATTTTTTGATGATGCGTGTTTTAAAAGGCGACCTGATTGAATTTGCTCTGGCCGGACAGTTTGATGTCATCATCCATGGCTGCAATTGCTTTTGCACCATGGGAGCAGGCATAGCAAAACAGATAAAAGAAAATTTTCCCCAGGCCTATCAGGCTGATTTAAAAACCCCATTGGGCGACAGCAAAAAACTTGGCACATATTCTCTTGCAGACATTAAAAGAGATGACACGATCTTCACTATTGTTAATGGATATACCCAGTATGACTTCTCAGGCAATGGACCTCTGGTTGATTATGGGGCTGTGAAAAATCTTTTTAGCAGGATAAAAAAAGATTTTTCACATCAAAGGATCGGTTATCCAAAAATTGGTGCCGGCCTTGCAAAAGGTGACTGGGAAGTGATATCTGGTATTATTAATAAAGAACTGCGAGAAGAGAATCATACTTTAGTAGAATACATTAAAAATTGATTCAAAAAAACAATTTATCTGCTAAAGCAAAACCCTGTAAAAATCTTACATAATAAGGAATTATATGATCAACGTAGGCATTGCAGGAGCATCAGGGTATACGGGCGTTGAACTTGTCAAACTGATCTCCAATCATCCAGAAACCAAATTGTGTACCATTACTTCAAACAGCTATAAAGGCAGATCATTGGCAGATATTTTTCCGTCAATGAGAGGATTTGAGAGAGGGTTTGAAAATCTGATTTGCGAAGACTTGGATATTCAATCACTTTCCGGAAAAATCGACGTCATGTTTTTAGCACTGCCACACAAAATATCAATGCAGCATGTACCAACACTGCTGGACCATAAGATAAAAGTTATTGACCTGTCTGCTGACTACAGATTTACAGATGCTGCAGCATATGAATCTGCTTACCAGGAACATACATCAAAACATCTTTTGGAACAAAGTGTCTATGGCTTAAGCGAAATATACAGGGATCAGATTAAGGCATCAAGCCTTGTGGGTAACCCGGGTTGTTATCCGACAAGCATTCTATTACCCCTGATTCCCCTTTTAAAGGAGGGGTTGATTCAGCCCGATGGAATTATTTCAGATTCAAAATCAGGTGTAAGCGGTGCAGGACGTTCATTATCTCTTTCAACTCATTTTTGTGAGACCAATGAATCCTTTACTGCCTATAAAATTGGAAATCACAGGCATACGCCGGAAATAAATGAAATCTTAAGTATTCATGCCCGGCAAAAAATAGCCATCACCTTTGTACCACACCTGCTTCCCTTAACAAGGGGAATGCTATCAACAATTTATGCCCAGGCATTTGATAATGTAACAGAAGATAAAATAAGAGAAACCTTAGATTCCTATTATAGCAATGAACCTTTTTTAAGAATCCTTGACAAGAATATGTATCCGGCAATTTCCCACGTCAGAGGCACAAACTGCTGCGATATCGGATTTCACTTTGATGAAAAAACAAAAAAAATTATTATTATTTCCGCCATTGACAACCTCTTAAAGGGAGCAGCAGGCCAGGCCGTCCAAAATATGAACATCCTGTTTGGTTTAGATGACCAAACAGGATTGAATTCTTTTCAAGGGCCTTTGTAATGAATATTGTACTTGACATATAAAAAATATCTAAATAAGAAGGATATTAATGAAAAAAAGAATTAATATATGGTTTCATTCCGGTAACACTTCTAATATAAAGGAGTTAGCTATCCACAAGTCTGTAATAGGGTTTGCACTCTTCATTGGCTTTTCTGCGATAGGTGTCGCTTCTTTAATTGGATACGACTATTTTCAACTGAAAAAAACATCATATGACGCTATCATTTTAAGTCAAACCATCCATAAACAATATAACGAAATTAAAAATCAAAGAACTCAAATCCAAAGTTTTGCCGTTAAAATAGAAGCCTTAAAAAAACAGATTGATAACCTTTCAAAATTTGAAGATAAAGTACGGCTTATTGCAGATATAAAACAAACCAGTGATTCCAGCGGTTTAATCGGTATAGGCGGAATCCCAAACAATAAGCTTGACAAGAATATTCCTCTGGAACAAAAGCATAATAATTTGATGCGTGAAATGCATCAGCAGATAAACCAGACAACCTTTGCTGCAAAAAAGCAGGGGCTTGATTTTGACGACCTGATTAAGCAGCTTGAACAAAAAAGAAACTATCTGGCATCTACTCCTTCCATAAGACCGGTTGACGGAGGATGGATCACTTCAAAATTCGGATATCGCAAATCCCCTTTTACCGGTAAAAAAGAGTTTCATTCAGGCCTGGATATTTCAAACAGGATAGGAACAAAGGTTATTGCCCCGGCCGATGGCAGAATCTCTTATGCTGCCGGTAAAATGTATATTGGCAATATGGTTATAATTGATCATGGTTATGGTCTTAACACCCGTTATGGGCATTTGCAAAAAATGCTGGTGCGGCCGGGTCAAAAAGTCAAACGGGGGGATGTCATTGCCCTTCTCGGCAACACCGGGCAAAGTACAGGTCCCCATGTGCATTATGAAATTCAGCTTAATGGAACACCTGTAAATCCTTTAAACTATATTCTAAATTAATCTTTGCATCTTTACTCTTTCCCTAAAACAAAATTATTTTCAATTTTTTGTTTTATTTTTTAAATTAATGCTTATATATTTTACGTGAAATTAATCATTATATATTTTACGTAAAATATATAAATAGTGTTTGAACTCAAAAATTGGCAGTTGTCGACTATCACAAAATATTATTATTAAATAACAGGCAGACTATACATGGCATTCAATATTTTTACAAAGATCTTTGGGTCTAATAATGACAGGATTTTAAAAGATCTCCAACCGATTGTTGATGAAATTAATCTTCTTGAACCTCAAATGAAACTTTTGTCAGATGAGCAGATACCTCAAAAAACAATTGAATTCAAAGAAAGGATTGAAAACGGGGAAGCTTTGGATGATATTTTACCCGCAGCCTTTGCCCTTGTAAGGGAAGCCTCTATCAGGACTCTTGGCATGCGTCATTTTGATGTTCAGTTGATTGGGGGTATTGCACTTCACCAGGGATGTATTGCTGAGATGAAGACGGGTGAAGGAAAAACATTGATGTCCACTCTTCCTGCCTACCTGAATGCATTATCCGGAAAAGGCGTTCATATTGTTACTGTAAATGATTATCTGGCCAAACGGGATGCTGAATGGATGGCCCAAATTTATAATTTCCTGGGATTAAGCGTTGGTGCTATTCTCCATGATATTGATGATCAGGAAAGAAAACGTTCCTATGGTGCAGATATTACCTATGGCACAAACAATGAGTTCGGGTTTGATTATCTACGAGACAACATGAAATTTGACAAGGAATCTCTTGCCCAGCGAGAATTAAATTTTGCCATTGTGGATGAAGTCGACAGTATTCTTATTGATGAGGCCAGAACACCTTTGATCATTTCCGGAGCTGCTGAAAAATCTACCCATTTTTACACCCAGGTAAATACAATTATCCCGGCCTTTAAAAAAGACACAGATTACACACTTGATGAAGAATCAAAAAGTGTTTCTCTGACTGAAACCGGTATTGCCAAGGGTGAAGACCTTCTCAAAGTTGATAATCTATATGATCCGGCAAACATAGAAATACTTCATCACTTAAACCAGGCCCTGAAGGCGCACACAATTTTCAAGCGGGATACAGATTATATTGTTAAAAATAACCAGGTGATCATAGTTGATGAATTTACAGGGCGGTTAATGACTGGTCGACGTTATAGTGAAGGACTCCACCAGGCTCTGGAAGCAAAGGAAAATGTTAAAATAGAAAATGAAAATCAAACCCTTGCCTCCATCACGTTCCAAAATTATTTCAGGATGTATAACAAATTATCCGGTATGACTGGTACGGCTGAAACTGAAGCACCTGAATTTAAAAAAATATATAATCTGGATGTCCTGGTAATACCGACTAACCAGAAAATGATCCGGGAAGATTTTCCAGATCTGATATATAAAACAAAAAAAGAAAAATATGATGCGGCCATAATGGAAATCATACGGCTGCATAAAAAGGGCCAGCCCGTACTTGTGGGAACGATTTCCATTGATATTTCCGAGGATATGAGCACAAAACTCAAAAAAAGAGGTGTCAAACATACTGTTTTAAATGCAAAGCATCATAAAGCAGAGGCTGAAATTGTTGCCAATGCCGGGCAGAAAGGAGCTGTTACCATTTCCACCAATATGGCCGGCCGTGGGACGGATATTGTTCTTGGTGAAGGGGTTAAAGCACTTGACGGGCTTCATATTCTGGGCACATCCCGCCACGAATCCAGACGTATTGATAACCAGCTTCGCGGTCGTTCCGGCAGACAGGGGGATGAGGGGTCTTCAAGGTTCTATCTATCTCTGGAAGACGATCTTTTAAGAATCTTTGGCGGTGACAGAATCCATGCGGTTATGGACAAACTGGGGATTGAAGAAGGCGAGCATATTGAACATTCCTTTATCAGCAAGGCCATCGAAAATGCCCAGTCAAAGGTTGAAGGCCATAACTTTGAAATCAGAAAGCATTTGCTTGAATATGATGATGTAATGAACCAGCAAAGGGAAGTTATTTATCGACAGCGGCGCAAAGCATTGATGGAAAAGAATTTAAAAACCGTTGTCATGGAAATGATCGAAGACAAGACCTATGATATTGTTGAAGAATTTTTTGTTGAAAAAACCCCTGTCCAGAAATGGGATTTAAAAGGGCTTAAAAAAAGAATTAAACAAGTCTTTAACTTTAACCCTGACCTTGAAACGGCAGTGAATGAAAGCAATAGTCCGGAACAATTATCAGAAAAACTTTTTGAGCATGTAAAAGAATTGTACAGCCAAAGAGAAGCTTCCATAGGTATTGATATCACAAGGGAAATTGAAAGGCATATCATTCTTCAAACCGTTGATAACAGATGGAAAGAGCATCTGTTATCCATGGATCATTTAAAAGAGGGTATCGGGCTTCGTGGATATGCACAGCAGGATCCTTTGCGAATTTATAAAAAAGAAGGCTTTGACATGTTCCATGGGTTGATGGAAAGGATTAAAGAAGAAGTGGTGGAGATTTTATTCAAGATCCAGATATCTACCCCTTCCCAGGTGAATGCAATGAAAAAGAAAGAACAGGAAGACCTTACTTTTTCCCATTCAGACGGTTCCGGCATAAAGCAACCTGTGAAACGCTCTTCGATAAAAGTACAAAGAAATGACCCCTGCCCTTGTGGAAGCGGCAAAAAGTATAAAAAATGCTGCATGGCTTAGAGGATATTTGTAATGACATCCACTGACTCTGAAATAAAAGAGGGTATTTCCTCCAGATCAAAAAACGATCTGCCGCCCATGTATAAAGTCATCCTCCACAATGATGACTATACCAGCATGGAGTTTGTGGTACAAATTCTTATAACCGTATTCGGAAAATCACTTGAAAAAGCGACAAAAATAATGCTTAATGTACATAATAAAGGAAAAGAAATATGCGGTATCTATACAAGACAGATCGCAGAAACCAAAATTGAAACAGTGCACAACCTGGCAAGCAGTAAAGGTTTTCCTTTAAAAAGCACAATGGAAAAGGAGTAGGTATGATTAGCAAAGAACTTAGTACAGCCCTCGGTTTTGCCGTAAGGGAGGCAAAAAAAAGAAGGCATGAGTATGTATGTGTTGAACATGTTCTTTATGCAATCCTTAACCATGAAACAGGCGCCCAGACGATTGAACAATGTGGCGGCAACCCGGAACTGATAAAACAGGAACTTGAAAAATTCTTTAATGAAAAATTAACCAGGATTGACAAAAAAGAAGAATATGTATTGCAGCAGACCATTGGTTTCCAGCGAATGATACAGCGCGCCATCAACCAGGCCCGATCTGCGGAAAAAAATGAGGTCAATTTAGGAGATATTCTTGCCTCCATTTTCCAGGAAAAAGATTCCCATGCTGCATTTTATCTTGAATCAGAAGGAATTACCCGCCTTGACGTATTAAAATTAATTTCACACACGGTGGAACCTTCAAAAAAAGGTCCCCCGTCTCTGGACCCGTCCCGGAGAATATTCAACCCTGCTGACAGAAAATCAAAACAGCAGCAGACAAAGAAAGAACCCCTGGAAATGTTTACAACAAATCTTTTGCAAAAGGCAAAAGACAAAAAGATTGATCCCCTCATTGGAAGAATTGATGAGATGGACAGGGTCATGCAGGTTCTTTGCCGCAGAAGAAAAAATAATCCAATTCTTGTGGGAGACCCGGGAGTTGGAAAAACAGCCATTGCCGAAGGGCTTGCCATACTGATAAATGATAAGCTGGTACCTGATCTTTTAGAAAATTGTGAATTATATTCCCTTGATATGGGAGCACTTCTTGCCGGAACAAAATATCGAGGAGACTTTGAACAGCGTCTGAAAGATGTTATCAACTCCCTTGAATCCAAAGAAAATGCATTGCTGGTTATTGATGAAATCCATACAGTAGTAGGAGCCGGTGCAACCTCCAGCGGATCAATGGATGCTTCAAATATTTTAAAGCCCGCGCTCTCCTCGGGAGATATAAAATGTATCGGTACAACAACCTATGAAGAATATAAAAATCATTTTGAAAAAGACCGTGCTTTTTCAAGGAGATTTGAAAAAATTGAAATCTGCGAGCCTTCCATTGAAGAAACAATTCAAATTTTAAACGGCCTTAAGCCATACTATGAAAAGCATCATGGTCTGATATACACGGCCCAGACAATTGAAGCTGCAGCCTATCTGTCGGATAAATATATCAATGACCGGCTTCTGCCGGACAAAGCCATTGATGTTATTGATGAAACAGGCGCCTTTCTGAGACTCAAGGGAAAAGGCAAACGGAAAATAGTTAGCCCCAAAGATATTGAAAAAATTGTCGCTAAAATTGCCAAAGTGCCTGTCACAAGTATTACATCCACGGATAAGGCCAATCTTTCATCTCTGCCAAAAAGAATGTTTAATGTTATATTTGGACAAAATGATGCCATTGAAACCTTGACCACTTCCATTAAAAGATCAAGGGCAGGCCTGGCAGCTCCGGATCGTCCCATTGGATCTTTCCTTTTCATGGGCCCCACAGGTGTCGGCAAAACAGAGGTTGCAAAACAGCTTGCCCATCATATGGGAATAGAATTTTTAAGATTTGACATGAGTGAATACATGGAAAAGCATGCTGTTTCACGACTTATCGGAGCCCCACCAGGATATGTGGGCTTTGAACAGGGAGGAATCCTGACGGACAGTATCAGAAAACATCCCCACTGTGTTCTTTTGCTTGACGAGATTGAAAAAGCCCATATGGATCTTTATAATATTCTTCTACAGGTCATGGACTATGCAACTCTGACTGACAACACCGGTAAATCAGCCGATTTCAGGAATGTTATCATCATCATGACATCCAATGCAGGTGCAAGGGAAATGAGTGCCAATTCCATCGGGTTTGGCTCCCAGTCAGCAGGTGTTGATACTAAAGGAATGAAAGCTGTTGAAAAAACATTCAGCCCTGAATTTAGAAACCGGCTGGACGGTATTGTACAATTTAACCATCTGTCCCCTAAGATCATGGAATTAATTGTTGATAAAAACATGAGGGAACTCAAAACCATGCTTAAGGTCAAAGAGATTAAATTGAGCTATTCTGCCAAAGTCCGGTCCTTTCTTGCAAAGGAAGGATATGACCCCAAATTTGGAGCCAGACCTTTGGCAAGGATTATCCAGACCCGGATAAAAGACAAGCTCACAGATGAAATCCTTTTTGGCAAATTGGAAAAAGGCGGTAAAATATCCATTGGCCTTCGGAATAATGCGCTTAATTTTATCTTTAAAAGTTGAATGCCCTTTTTCAGGTTATCAAAAAGATTAGACTTTCCCCCGGCCTGGCTTGCTCGATCTGATGGACTTTTATGTATTGGTGGAGATCTTTCCCCCCAAAGGCTGCTCCTAGCTTATGAAAATGGAATCTTTCCCTGGTTCTCAAAAGATGAGCCTCTTCTTTGGTGGTCCCCTGATCCAAGGCTGGTACTATTCCCAAAAAATATTAAGATTTCAAAAAGCCTGCATAAAAAAATAAAAAAAAATATCTATAGCGTTACCGTGGACACGGCATTTGAGCAAACCATTCGTTCCTGTGCAAAACCAAGAAAAAATGAACAGGAAGGCACCTGGCTTGTAAATGAAATGGTCGATTCTTATATAAACCTTCATACGCTGGGATATGCCCATTCCATTGAAACCTGGAGAGAAAACAAATTAGTTGGCGGACTGTATGGTGTTTGTCTTGGCAGATCCTTTTTCGGGGAATCCATGTTTTCCTTTGAAAGTGATGCATCAAAAATTGCTTTGGTCGCCCTTTCAAAACATTTAAAAAAACAGGATTTTGATTTAATTGACTGCCAGGTGACCACAGACCATCTTGTGAGTATGGGAGCAATGGAAATTTCAAGGAATTCATTTCTTGATATCATTCGTGAATCTGTTAAAAAAAAAGATGATAAAATTATTTGGAGCCAGGACATCAACCTGGAACTCAATTAAGTAGAGAAAAAATGAAATCTATAAAAAAAAATATCCAGGATGGCAGTATTTGTATTTTAGGAATTGGGTTTGATCAAAATTCTTCCTTTCAAAAAGGTGCATCTCTTGCACCCGATCGAATCAGGGAAAGCTATTTTTCCGAATCCTCCAATTTATGGTCGGAAAAAGGTTTAAATCTTGGATCAGTCAAGCATTTATACGATTTAGGAAATATTGATTTTAAAACAGACATAGATGATTTTAATCACATCACAAAATCGGTTAAAGCAGTCCTTGACCAAGGCAATCATCTTATTTGTCTTGGCGGAGACCACTCAATCACCTTTCCTATCATAAAAGCCCATGCACAAAAATATGATTGCCTTAACATCCTTTGTCTTGACGCACACCCGGATCTGTATGACAGCCTTGATGGAAATATTTACTCCCATGCCTGCCCCTTTGCCAGGATTATGGAAAAAAAACTTGCCAAAAGACTTGTTCAGGCAGGAATCAGAACCACGAACGGTCATCAGCGGGAACAGGCCAAAAAGTTTGGTGTAGAGGTTAACGAAATGAAAGATGGAACGGGTTGGTTGAATGACCTTGAATTTGTCGGCCCTGTATATTTATCCCTTGATTTAGATTGCCTTGACCCGGCTTTTGCCCCGGGTGTTTCCCATCATGAACCAGGGGGAATGACAACCAGGCAGGTCATTGATATAATTCAAAATCTAAAGGGGAAAATCATTGGCGCTGATATTGTTGAGTACAATCCAGAAAGGGATCTTGGTTCAATGACATCCATGGTGGCTGCAAAACTCTTAAAAGAAATCATTGCACGGGTACATGAAGACACACGCTAACCGCCAAAACTATCATTCAACCACTTGACTTCTTAAGCTTCGCAGCATTAATATCCTGTACAGAAGTCCAATAAAAATTACCGCCGGTATTATTGTCTTACTTATGCGCTCATCCCTCTTTTTGATGTAATATTCTTTTAAGAAATTTTTGCAGATGTATTTTGAATTGTTAAATCTTTGAAAAATTATGACTAATGCGAGTTGTCATAGCTTTTTGGTTGGTCGAAATTCAAAAGATACTCATTAAATTTGGTCTCCAATCAAGTTGAATGGGAAATTTATTTTTTTGATTTTACTTTTTCCCATATAATTGAATGAAAAGTTTTTGCAAACCTACTGTTGTATCCGGTAACATTTTTCATAAATATAGGTAGTTTTACCTATATTGACAAGCCAATTTTAACTTGCTAAGGAATTGTAAAGAATTAATAATCTATGACAAAGTCAAACTTGTTGAAAAACAGGGATTGATTTAATGGTGTATGATTTTTGGTTTAAGAATTTTAATAAGAGGAGACGATTTATCTCCAAATAAGTTGATTTTGGAAGATCCTTCCTGATTCAATTATATTTTCACTAAGGCTGATTTTTTTAAATGCCTTTACAGACATTATAAATATTAGTATGGAATTTTAAATCGATTTTAAAAAATTGGTCAGATATCATTCAAATTAACAAGATATACTGATTTGCACATTCACTGGTTAGGCTCACAAACGATTAGATCTTTAGCTATAGGAGGAAAAGTGAATTTGCTTGGCAGACTACTCTCACAAAGCGGAAGGCCTCGCGGATGGTTTGGTCGGTTCCTTGTTCGTGGCATGAACTTAGGGCATTCTGGTTTAACGCGTTGGGGGCTTTCGAAGATGGAGATTCCTGAACACGCGAACGTACTCGATATAGGGTGCGGTGGCGGTCGAACTCTCGAGTATCTTGCATCCATAGTTAGACTTGGCAAAGCAGTCGGCATTGACTACTCAGAGGACTCTGTTGCCGTCACACGGAAAAGGAACCAAAAACTGATTGTCAGCGGTCGCGTTGAAGTTCTCCATGGGGCGGTATCATCGATGCCATTCTCGGATGCAACATTCGACTGTGTCACAGCAGTGGAGACCTATTACTTCTGGCCTGATATTGCCGCAGACCTTGCCGAAGTACGGCGTGTGATGAAACCGAATGGTCAGCTGGTGATCATCGCTGGTATGTACCTTGGATCGAAGTTTGACAAGCGAAACATGAAACTGATAAGAGTTGGTGGCATGAGGTGCTTCTCTGTACAGGAGTTCGAACACACCCTCCAAGATGCCGGATTCCCCAATGTAGCTGTCACTGTGGAACCCCGAAAGGGATGGATTTGTGTGGTCTCCGAGTTGGAACCTAATGACAATGCAAAGGAATGCGCAAAACGAGACACGACCTAACCTGGCGTTTCACTGGATTGCAGGGGTCTCAGCCACTTTGAAAAGTTTTGGTTTAACAAACTTTATTATCACGAACAAGCTTTCTGGAAACCCCTGCAACCAGTGAACTTGTCGTTATGTAGATATTTATTTTTAATTATTACATTGTCGGAGAATATGAAAATGCCAGTTAATCGAAGATCCTTCCTAAAATTAGCTTCCATTTATGGATTATTCTTTTCTTCTAATACCGTATTAGCTAACTCTTATACAAAATGGTATACACGACAAAAATCAGATAGAATTGATGTTCACCATCATATTCTTCCACCAGTATATACTTTGGCGTTGGCAAAAATTGGTATTAAAAGTGCGGGAGGCGTCCCTTTTCCTAATTGGAATGCTCAAAAGTCACTGGATGTTATGGATCGAAACGGTATTGCAACAGCAATAACATCAATTTCAGCACCTGGTATCTATTTTGGCGATATTGAATTTTCTAAAGTTCTGGCAAAACGATGCAATGAGTTTTCTGCAAGCCTAATTAGAGATAATAAAAAGAGGTTTGGAGGTTTTGCAGTGTTGCCATTGCCTGATGTTAAGGCGGCAGTAAACGAGTTAGAATATGCTCTTGACGTTCTTAAACTTGATGGTGTTGTTTTGCTCTCAAATGTGGATGGCCATTATCTGGGTAACTCAAAATTTGATGAATTGTACGCCGAGCTTAACCGACGAAAAGCAATTGTATTTATTCATCCAACAGTCCCTGCTAATGGTAAATTTCCAAAAATGAAAATACCTACCAGTATTGAAGAGTTTGTTTTTGATACAACCAGGGCAATTTCTAATCTTATATTGAATAAAACTATAAAACGATTTCCAAACATACGTTTTATTGTTTCACATGCTGGAGGAACTGCGCCATATATTGCATGGAGGATGTCCTTGTTGGATTATCAATTTCGTACTGATACTATCAACGATCTAAAAAGACTGTATTATGACACAGCGTTGTCAGCCTCTCCTTATGCGTTACGTTCGTTGCAGGAGTTGGTGAATCCATCTCATATACTCTTTGGAAGCGATTATCCGTTTGTACCGGAAATCATTACACGCATGACCATATCCGGATTAAATAAATTTGATGGTTTTGATGAAAAAAAACTCAGAGGAATAAACAGAGAGAATGCGTTAGACTTATTTCCGCGATTCGTTAGAAAATAGATTGCGTGATTGGCATAATCTGAGAAAGTGACAGGTAGGTATTATATCACTAAATACATAACAATTTTCTCCAGCTGAGCCGCTTTGCGCCCCGCCGAGAAAGGTGTTTCAACTATATTTCCTGACAAGCTGAATAAAACCCATCCTTCCACATTCAAGTTGATAATATAACAAATTGAAGCTGTCCATTCTGGATAATAGTTTAATTTTTTCAGGATTCAAAAAAGACTCCGGACTATCCTTTGATAGTTCGCATTGATGAAAGCAATCCGGGTCGTCTTTTTGGAGCAAATCACCATTTAGGGAAAATGACAGTGCCGGCATTTTCCCTAAATAGAACATAAGGTGAGCAGGCCGGAACGGGCTCCTGCAGATAATGAAGTGTTTCCTTTTGCTTGACAAAAAAGGTATAGGCATCATTATGTTGGATAGTGTCCAAATCAGTGAGGAGACAAAAATGCTTTTGAAATTATTTTTATGTTTTACCCTTATTCCTGTTATTGAACTTTATTTATTAATAAAAGTTGGTACAGTCATTGGCGGCTTTAATACGATTTTGCTGGTCATTTTAACAGGATTTTTAGGAGCATGGCTTGCCAGGATAGAGGGCATGAACACCATGATGAAACTCAGGATGAACATCAACCAAGGACTCATGCCTGCAGAAGAATTGATTGATGCTGTCATTATTTTTGTTGCCGGCGTTGTATTGATCACACCAGGACTTATCACCGATGTTTTTGGACTTCTTCTTTTATGGCCTGTGACCCGGAATAAATTTAAACAATTTTTAAGAAAAAAATTTGATGAAATGCAATTGCAGGGAAATATCAATATTACACGATTTCATTGATTTTTTTATAAGGACTGCCCATGTTTTTAGATCTGATTAAAACCAGAAGAAGTACAAGAAAGTTCAAGGAAAGGCCTGTTGAAAAAGAAAAAATATCCCTGCTTATTGAAGCTGCCTTAAGATCCCCCTCTTCAAGAAGTATTAACCCCTGGCAATTTATTGTTATTGACGACAAAAATATCCTTGAAAAACTTTCCAAAGCAAAACCCCACGGCTCAGGCTTTTTAAAAGGAGCTCCCCTTGGCATTGCAGTATGCGCAGAGACATCCCAAAGCGACGTATGGGTTGAAGACACATCCATTGCATCTGCATTTATCCACCTGGCAGCCCATGATCTGGGGCTTGGCAGTTGCTGGATACAAATCAGAAAAAGAGAGCATGACCTTGCTAAAAGTGCGGATACTTATGTTAAAGAACTCCTAAAGATACCTGATAATATAATGGTTGGGTCCATCATTGCCATAGGATATCCCGATGAAATCAAAACAGGCCATTCAAAAGATTCTTTGCAGTTTAATAAAATTTCTTTTAATACTTATGGCATAAAAGATTAAATATTCTTAAAATTTCTTTCTCCGGAAGAAAGCTTGCATGCTTTGGTAAACTCATTCAGGCTTTCTTCCAAGGCTTTAAGTTCTGTTGTATCACGGGCCTGGATGATATCATCCCCTCTTTGTTCAAATGCAGTCAATACATCGAGAATTGTAAGGCCCTCTATATCTGAAGCAGGAACATAACCAATGCTATCGGGTCTATTCACCTCCAGAAGAACATTGCATTCAATGAGTTTTGCCAATAGCACCTTTACTATTTTTAAAGGAATTTTTATCTCCGATGCAATATCCATATCTGAGGCAGGCAACTCTTTTTTGGCAAATCTGCTTACACAAAGATGAACAATTCGTAAAATAATCAATTTTCTTACCCTGATACTGATCTTGCTGTATTCAATATTCTGGGTTTCCAGGGCTTCTGTATTTTCCCAGGAAAATGCAATTTCCGCCCCAAACAGAACAATTGCCCAGGAGGTCTGCAGCCAGATTAAAAACAGAGGCAGGGCTGCAAAACTGCCATAGATGGCATTATAACTGGAAACCCCTACCTGGAATTTCAGATAGATCATTTGAGCCACCTGAAATATGGTTCCTGCAATTATACCGCCGGCCAGGGCTGCTTTAATGTCTACCTTATTGTTTGGAATAAAAATATAGAAAAAAATAAATAATATCCAGATGGGCAGAAAAGGAAAAATATTTAATCCCAGAGAGATCAAATTTTTTATATTTTCAGGAAGCGCAATTAAGGACAGAAATTTGGCAAGATATGCAGCAATAAAAATATTTGCACTGCTTGAAAAAATGATCAGGACACCGGCTGTGATGGAAATGGCAATATAATCTGTAAATTTTCGAACCAGGGGCCTGTCACCTTTTACCCACCAGATCTTATTAAAAGCATTTTCAATATGTCCGATAAGCTTGATAAGAGAATAGAAAAGTAGAATAATACCCAGAACAGCCACTAAACCGCCCTTTGTTTTTTCAAGAAGATTGTTTGAAAAGGAAAGAACATTCTGAATCACCTCTTCCTGCCCTGCAAACAATTCAAGTACCCGTTCTTCCAGAATTTCCTTGAATCCAAAGCCTTTTGCAATGCCAAATGCCATGGCCATCACAGGCACGATGGATAATAGTGTAAAAAGGGTAAGAGACGATGCCCGAAGATCGCACCGATCCTCCCTGAACCCCTTTACAGCAAAAACAATAACCTTTTTGAATTTATTAACCTGAAGCGAGACGATTTTTTGTAAATCTTTCATTGTCTTTTTATCCCAATTCTGAAAACCATTGTTTTAATCTGATAAGCCCCTCTTGTGTGGAAATCTTGGGATAGTATCCAAGATCCTTTTTTGCCCTTGAAATATTAAACCAGTGGGAGGTGGCAAGCTCTTTTGCACCTAATTTTGTTATCAGCGGTTCACCTTTGATATTGAAAAATTTATAAACAAACTCAAAAATTGATCCTGCTATATATACTATTTTTTCAGAAACCTGTCCTTTCATAGGTGGTAAGCCTGCTGCATCCAAAAAGGCATTGATAATTTTCCATATTGGCATTGGTTCATCCTGGCTGAGAAAATAGACATTTCCTGATAGTGATGGATTTTCAAAAAGCTTTTCAGAGGCCATAATATGAGCATCAGCAGCATTATCAACATAGATGGTATCAACCAGATATTCCTTTTGCCCTACCCTTTTTAATCTTTTAGCTCTTTTGATAATTGTCGGCAGGAAATGATTGTCTTCAGGACCCCAGATCAGATGTGGGCGAAGGATGATGGTTTTCATACCACTTTTTGCAGCATTTTTTACTAATTTTTCTGCCATAGCTTTGGTTTCAGGATATGATGCCATATATTTTTTTGGATATGGAATGCTTTCATCAACATTTTCCATGTCCTCTTCATCAAATATCACACTTGGGGAACTGGTATAGATTAGTTGTTTAACATTATTTTCCAGGCATGCGTTGATTACATTTTGGGTACCTGTAACGTTTACTGGAATAAAATCTTTAAGGGGGCCCCAAATTCCAAATTTTGCCGCAACATGATAAACAACATCCATTTTTTCCAAAGCCTTGACAACAGCTACCTTATCGACCAGATCCCCTTGTATCTGTGCAACACCCATATGTTCAAGTTCTGGGTAAAAACTTCTTGAAAAAGAAAAGACTGACAGTTTTTTTGCAACCAGTTTTTTCACAATCGCCTTGCCTAAAAATCCTCCTCCTCCAGTAACAAGCACATTTTTTATCTGCATTCTCTGCCCTTTTTTATTCACTATTATTGCAATTTTGCCTGCAGTCTTGACTGGGATTTTCCAATCAATAATATCTTAAGCAACCAATACAAAACATTATATTTTCCAAGGATAAACATCAATATTTCCTCAATCTTTCCTTGACAAAAATCATGATTTAAAGTAATTAAACCAAACTTTTGCTGAGCGGGAATAACTCAGTGGTAGAGTGCGACCTTGCCAAGGTCGAAGTCGCGGGTTCAACTCCCGTTTCCCGCTCCACCTTTCTTTTTGTAATCAAAAATCCAGTATCTGTCCCATATTTTTTTCCATAGCCTGCTGATAAATTGCAGCTGCCGTGGTCAAATCAAACAAGGCCATACCAACGGATTTAAAAAAAACTGTTTTGTTTTCAAAAGTCTCATTTTTCCCCAATACCCCGGCAAATTCTTTTATCCTGTCCTTTGCTATGACATGATCTTTTAAAGGAATGGCTATATCACCGGATTCTTTAGTGGCGAACATGGTATCCACAAAAATATCATCTGTATTTTCAATCACAGTATTGGGAAACTCCTGCATATCCGGTCGAAATGAACCGATTGAAATAAATATTTTCCCAAAAATATTATCAGGACTTGAGTCAAACAAAGGAGTTTTACTTGTTGTTGCAGCAATAATCACTTTGGAATTTGCAACCAATTGGTTTGGAGTTTTGGCTGCCACATATTCAAGGTCTGAAAATTCTTGTTTCAGGGTATTGATCATACCCATTACAGCCTCGTGACTCAAATCATAGATATAAAGGGATTTTATATTGCGGTTAAACAGAAGATAACGTGCCTGGGAAAGCCCTTGCACTCCAGCACCCAGGATACCGGCAGTCTCTATGGAATCAGCCGTCAGAAGTTTAACCCCCAGCCCTCCCACGGCACCTGTTCGCTGGGCTGTTATTGCCGCACCATCCATGATGGCCAATGGTTGTCCTGAAACATTATCAGAAAGGACCATCACCCCATTCACTGCCGGCTGCCCATGTTGCCGGGCTTCCGGAAAAACCGAAACTAATTTTGTGGCAAAAAATTTTTCTGAAAAACATGGCATTAATAATAAGGTATTCTGATTGTCTGCCACATGCATTCTGTCCGGCATATTATAGTTTTGACTCAATACCAGTTGGTAAGCCTTTTCAACTGCTGTTTGAATCACTTCCTGATCCATTTTCTGAATTGCATATTTATTTAAAAATAACATGGCGGCCTCTAAATTTAATAAGTTTGTATATATCCCCATACCACAGACCTGATAAAATCTGCAATTAAAACCCGAAAAATCATCTTTCCCTTTATCTGCCAGATATGATAGAAAACAAACTTTAATGGTAATCAACAAAGGGGATATTTGTGTCTAAAAACGAAAGCGTATTAAGTATTAAAAGGGATCTTTTACCAGCATCATGGGTATGCAAAAAAAGTATTGTTCCATTGGAATTAGATGACTTTATTGAAAAGTGCTGTGCCAGCGGGTTTGAATTTATTAACCGCTCAGATGCAGAAAAAGATGTTTCATATAAGCAGATCATCCCATATATTGTTCTTCAAACCCAGGATTTTGAAAAAACAGCCATATATAACCGGCAGGGAAGTGAACAAAGGCTTCACGACCTTTGGTCCATCGGGATAGGCGGTCATATCAACCCCATTGACATGGAAACACAAACCACCTCTTTTTTGCAGATTCTGACTGTTGGAATGGAACGGGAACTTCAAGAAGAACTTGATCAAAGGCCAAAAGGAGATCTTCCCCTTTTTGTCGGCGTGATCAGCGAGGATGTCACGGATGTCGGCAAGGTTCACCTGGGTGCTGTTTTCAGGATATTGACAAGTACTCCTGAAAAATTTCTGCCAGGTAGCGAATTGTTTCAATTCACATGGGAAAAAACAAGGAATCTTGAACAATTAAATTTGGAATTATGGTCAAAACTGGCTTTAAAACTCCTATCAGATTGATAGGAGTTTAATCCCTTAAAATTTGTCTTGAAATGATTGGACCTGATATACCAAAACATTAAGGTCGCAGGATTTCCATTCGTCCCTGGGTAATCCAGCTTTATGACAAAGATGACTTAAAAATATTTCAGGATCTTTTAGCTGTTCCCATACCTGGGGCAAAAAGGTTGCACTTTTATATTGCTTTTTAATTATCACACCATCAATACCAGGCTGGAGCTTTGCGATTAAATCTTTGGCATCTGTGTAATCCAGCTTTTCCGGGCGGGTTAAGATACTGACCTCAATGAGTGTATCTTTTAACTCTTCATAGGAAAGCGGGCTGAATCTTGAATCATTAAATGCAGCCTGCCTTGCATTATCCATGACACCTTGTAAAATTGGTTTGGTCGGATCAATATTGCCTATGCATCCTCGAAGATCCCCTTTTTTGTGCAGGGTGACAAAAATTCCGCGCTTTTCTTTCAAAACCAGAGACGAAACATTGGTCTTCAAAGATCCAAGCATTTCATTTTCTTTTCCAAATTTACCCAGGATATTTTCCCTGGCTATTTTTAAAAGTAAGGTGCCGTCTTCTTTGGATACTTTTTCTGTCATTTACTTTTGTCCATAACCCCTCACAAAATGAATGGATTTATCCTTTCTTTTGTTTAAAATAAAGATCCACCAACTCTTGTGCAAGCCCGACATAAGTTTCAGGAGTTAATAGTTTCATTCGTTCCTTAAAATCCAAGGGCACTTTTTCAAGGGAATCAACAAATTTTACCAGATCATTTTTCGTGATTTTCCGGCCCCGGGTAAGTTCTTTCAGCCTTTCATATGGATTTTCTTCGCCAAAGATCCTCATAGCCGTCTGGAAAGGCTCTGCAAGAAGCTCCTGGTTATTATCAAGATCTTTTTGCATGGCTTTATTATTCAGATCTACCTTGGATAATCCCTTTAAGGCATTTTTAACACCAATGGCAAAAAAGCCGAAAACAGATCCCAAACTTCTCAAAACCGTGCTGTCAGTCAAATCTCTTTGAAACCGTGACTTTTGTAATTTAACACACAAATGCTCCATCATTGATATGGCAATACCCATGTTTCCTTCACTGTTTTCAAAATCAATGGGATTTACCTTATGGGGCATGGTGGATGAACCCGTCTCTCCTTCTTTAACTCGTTGCGTAAAATATCCAAGACTTATGTATCCCCACATATCCCGATCCAGATCAATAATCGTTGCCCCTGCCCTGATCATGGCATGCAGGACAAAAGCAATGGAATGATTTGGATTTACCTGGGTGGTAAAAAAGATGGGTGCAAGATTTAAATGGGTGGTAATAAATCGTTGTGATGCTTCCATCCAGTTAATCTCAGGATATACAAAATAATGGGCATTATAATTTCCCGTTGCCCCATTTATTTTTGCCTGGACTTTAGTTTGTTCAATAATATCTGCTTCCTGTAAAAGCCGCCAGGCAAAATTTATAAATTCTTTGCCAACAGTTGTTGGTGATGCAGGCTGGCCATGGGTCCTGGACATCATGGGAATGGACTTATATTGTAATGCCTTTTGCTCAAGATCAATAATTAGCTGTCTCAATAATTCAACAACAATTTCTTTTCCTTTTTTCAACATCAGGGCATAGGACGTATTATTGATGTCATCCGAGGTACAGGCAAAGTGAACCCATTCTTTTATATGGGAAAGCCCCAGAAGATCAAGTTTGTTTTTTATAAAATATTCTACTGCTTTTACATCATGATTTGTCTGTTTTTCAATTTCCTTGACCTTGTGGGCATCTTCCTGATCAAATGCCTGTGCTATATTGTCAAGTATTTCAGTGTTTAAATCTTCAAAGGATTCAAGCTTTAAATCAATTAATATAAATTTAAGCCATTCAATTTCAACAAACACCCTGTGTTTTATTAAGCCATACTCAGAAAAAATATCAGCAAACTCTTTTGTTAATCTGGCATATCTTCCATCCAGTGCTGTCAAAGCATTTATCATCAGTTTTTTTACTCCATTGCAAAGCTAAATATTTAAAATCATTTGACTTTTATTATCAATTTATTTAAGTTTTCTCATAGTATTACATAATGCTTAAAATAGCAGATAATTTAAAAATTAACAATTCAAAACAAAACCTAGCTCAATGGCCAGTTCGAATAATAACAATATATTAAATTTGATTAAATATCCTTAGTAGTTACTTGACAAATACATTGGGAATAAAGTACTTTACCAGACAATTTTTAATAACCAATTAACTCAACAGCCAAGTTTTAATTGCAGGAGTAGAATTTATGGCGTTAACCAAAACAATTATTGCTGAAAAAATTCAAGAAAAACTTCATTTATCCAGAACAACCACCTATGAAATCATGGAAGAATTCCTTGAAATCATGAAGGAAACCATTGAAAATGGAGAAGATATCATGATTAGCGGTTTTGGGAAATTTTGTGTGAACGAAAAAAAAGCCAGGAAAGGTCGAAACCCTGCAACAAATGAAGAAATGACATTGCCGGCCAGAAAAGTTGTAACCTTTAAATGCTCTGGAAAATTAAGAGACCTGATCAATTCTTAAGACTGATTTTCTTTAAAGATGCATTTTTCAGAACAATTTATCACAATCATCATTGTTGTTACCCTGACAGGCAGTTATCTTATCGGTACTATTGCAGATTTTCTCAATCTTAAAAATTTAGACCAGCCCCTTCCAGCAGAATTTAAAGACCACTACGACAAAAAAAAATATAGCGATTCTCAGAATTACCTGAAGACAAATACAAAGTTTGGATTTATCACATCAAGTATTGATCTAACCATCATTCTTTTGTTCTGGTTTTCAGGTGGTTTCCAAATCATTGATTCCTTTGTCAGGTCATTTAATTTTGGCTCCATTGTTTCAGGACTTTTTTTTACAGGTATTCTTTTATTTTTAAAACTTCTGATATCCCTGCCCTTCACCCTGTATAGCACTTTTGTGATTGAAGAAAAATTTGGATTCAATAAAACCACCCCCAGACTTTTTCTTGCCGACCTTATTAAATCTATTGTTCTTTCAGCAATCCTGGGAGGAATACTCTTATCATTAATTCTCGGTTTCCTGGAATTTGGCGGCCAATTGGCATGGGTCATGTGCTGGATGGCAAGCACCCTTTTCCTTCTTATTGTTCAATATATTGTTCCCACCTGGATTATGCCCTTATTCAATAAATTCAGCCCCCTGGAAGATGGACCTTTAAAAGAAGCCATTATCAGCTATGCTAAATCAATTGATTTTTCACTCGCCAATATTTTTGTCATGGATGGATCAAAAAGGAGCAGCAAATCCAATGCTTTTTTTACAGGCTTTGGAAAAAACAAACGAATTGTTTTATTTGATACCCTGATTAAAGAACAGTCAATTGAAGAATTGGTATCCGTTCTTGCCCATGAAATGGGCCATTTTAAAAAGAAACATATTATTAAAAGAATGCTTTTAGGTATGTTCCAGATGGGATTTATTTTTTATCTTATTTCCATATTTATTTCCCATGAAGGATTGTTTCATGCTTTTTTTATGAAGGACATTTCAATTTATGCAGGCTTGATTTTTTTTGGCATGCTTTACTCGCCTATAGACCTGTTTATATCCATTCTTTTTCAAATCTCATCAAGAAAAGATGAATACGAGGCTGACAGGTTTGCTGCAAAAACTGTTAAAGACAGCAGGCCTTTAATTAATGCATTAAAAAAACTGTCAGCCCATAATCTTTCAAATTTAACCCCTCACCCTTTTTATGTATTTTTAAATTATTCCCATCCCCCTGTCCTTTTAAGAATCAATACATTAAAATCCCTATGATCATTCATCCATAAACCCGTTGACAGCATCCCAGAGCTTGGTGCTGATTCTGATTTCCTCGAACAAAAGTTCATGAAATGCGCCTTTAATGGAAAGAAAGGTGCAATTGGGTAATTCCCTGCAAAATTTTTCCTGGGCTTTTGAGGATACAATAGAATCTTTTTGGGCACTGATCATCAAAATTGGGGTGGTAATCCTGCCAATTATGGCATCTTGTTTTAAAATTTTTATGGATTCAAAAGCTGCATTGAGCCAGCCCCATGTGACACCGCCAACGGCAAGATCAGGGTTTTTTGCAATCTCATTATGTAAAATCCAAAATGCTTTTGGGTCATGGCATAAATTATTCCCTTTGAATTTGGCTTTTTTAACAGAATAATCCCTTGAACCAAGGGTATATTTTTCTGCAAATGATGTTTTAGCTAATTTTTTTGATAAAAATCTTGATATTGATTTCATCATGGCTGGAAGAGCAATATCGATCATGGAAGAAACAAGGACTGCTTTTTTAATTTTTAAAGAATGCTTTTTCATGAACAAAAGGGCTATATGTCCACCCATGGAATGGGCCAGTATATACACGGGCAGTCCATGCGGTTCTATAACCTTTGAATAGAGCGCTTCAAGGTCATCCACATAATCATCAAATCTTCTAATATGGCCTTTATGCCTGTTTTCAAGCTCCCGGGAAGACAATCCCTGCCCCCGCCAATCCGGGCTTACAACCATAAACCCTCTTTCTTGCAATTGTTTTGCAACCCCTTTATATTTTTCAATGAATTCGGATCGCCCATGTAATAGAAACACAATGCCTTTTACAGGCTCTTTTATACAGGGGGCTATCCCATACCGTAGGGTTAAAATTTTTTTTATTGGAAAATAATGATAGGTAAATATCTCTTGATCAGGCAGGTGCTTGTTATTTGTCATGGAATTGTTTAAATCTTAACCAGAATTTAATCTATTCATTTAAAATTCATGCCATTTTTAATAAATTTAGTTGATTTGAATTCAATTCTATGAAATTTTATTTTTTTTAACAAGGGTAAAAATAAAACTGATGAAAAAGCTGATTGTTACAGCAGACATACATGGCAGTTATAGTTCGTGGCTAACCCTGAAAAATCTTTTAGGCCCTTTGGATGAACTTGCCATTGCCGGAGATCTTTTTGATACAAGATATGGTGATTTAACCCATATAGATTTTCAACCGGAATCCATTAAAAAAGATTTAACCAATTTTAATCATCCGTTTTATTATGTCTATGGAAACTGTGATTCCCCCTCTTTTTTCCCTGGGTTTGAAACACGAATGGAGTTTAGCGCTTTTAACAAAAAACTCCTTATTTCCCATGGTCATAGTTCTTTCACCTATTCTGAAAATATCGATATTATTATTCAAGGCCATACCCACCTTTGTTTTTTAGAAAAAAAGGGCCCACATATCTTCATGAATCCTGGTTCCATCACCTGTCCTCGAAACGGTATGTATACCTATGGTGTAATTGAAAACAATTGTGTAAGTCTTATAGAACTTAAAACAGGAAATAAATTAATTGCTGTGGACTTATAAATTGCCTGCAAAAATTGCAATGAAATGATACCATGAATCAAATTTTTTTCCATAAATGGAGGCCACATGAAAAATAAAGAGATCAGACCTGTTCGTGTTGGTGAAAGTCCTGATTTTGATGCCTGGTTTACTGCTTTTTTTCTTAAAAACAGTTTAGATCCCTTTGCCTATCCCACCAAGGTAGGCTCAAAGGAACAAATTGAATTTATGGTCTACCCTGAGAATGGAGAACGGTATTTTCCCTGTTCCGACAAAATGTTTAAGGCTATCATGTCCAGAAAATATCCTCGTTTTTTAAAAAACCGCTACCAACAGGTGTTGAACAGAATCATGGGCATGATTGATGAATTAATAGACTCTGAATATGATAACAAATTTTTAAAAGCATTGATCAAGATAAAATATGATGATGACATCCAAACCGGCCTTCTCATACCTTCCAGGCTTGAAAAAAAATTATACAAAATCTTTTTAAGCCGTACACATATTGAAAATCCGTATTCAGAAGATAAAAAAGCTGTAAATAAAAAAATAAAAGATTTTATAGACTCTGACACCATGGAAAAGGCCTTAAACCAAATTGATGACTCATTACAAAACATTAAAGATCTCTCCTTATTTGAAATACGGGGAAAAATCAAAGCGATTGAATTCCAAAGACGGTTGACCCTGATCACACAAAATAGCCTGGGGGCCCTTAAAAATTCAGACATACCCTCATTAAACAAAATTAAAAAAATCTTTAAAACCCCTATAAAAGGGGATGGACTATTGCCTTTAATGGCGCTTGTCAAAGACAGGAAACAAAAAATCCTCTGGCTTGCCGATGAATCCTGCGAAGTTGTTATAGACCTGACAATCGCCAAATTTCTTGCCGATCTGGGCCATGCCGTTATTTTTGCAGTAAAGGAATCGCCTTTCTTGAAAAAAGTCTGCATTGCAGATACCAGAACTGATCCTGTCCTGGTAAAAATACTTGAAAACGCACACTTTATTTATGAAAAAACCATCAGCAAAAACAACCTTGTAAAGCTTTTAAAACATGACAAGAATATCTATGTGGTGTCTGATGGGACCAGAGAAAGTTTAAATCTTTTGCTTGTCTCTACCACCTTTTCCAGAATTTTCAAAGAGGTGGATTGTGTCATATCAAGAGGAAAGGCCCAGAAAGAAAGATTGATTGATTCCCACTTCAGGTTTACCCAGAATATCATCAATATCAGCCTTGATAAAAATCAATTGCTGATCACTTATAAACCCAAGCATCCTGGCTTCATCAAATTTTCCCACAAGGATCTGGAAGAAAAAGCCAATGAAATTATTGATCAAATGGAATCTGCCAAGAAAAAAAGCATGACAGTGATGTTTTACAGCGGCATCATCGGTTCCATCCCTGGAAAAATTGATGTGGCAAAAAAAATCATGAGTACCTTTATAGACTATTTACATAAAAAATCTTCTGATCTTTTTATCATCAACCCTTCATTCTATTATGAGCCTGGCATGGATGCAGACGATCTAATGTATATGTGGGAAATTGTTCAAAGAAGCTCATACATAGATATATGGAGATTTCAGACATCAGACGATATTGGCAAAAGTTTTTCTCTTATGAATAAAAAGGTCCCGCCCGAATGGATCGGCAAGGATTCAACCTATAGCACTGGCTGTACCATAGAGATGAGAATTGCTCAGGATGTTCAAAAAGAAAATCCAGAAATGCAGCTCATTGGACCCTCTCTGGATAAATTCATGCGCCGGAACGAGTATGGGGTCGGGTCCATGTATGACCAAAGGCTTGCAGATTCATAAGCCTTTGCTGACGAATCATTATCAGACGGATGAGGTGCCTGGCAAATTATCTTATATGCTTTCTAAAAGGCCAGGGTTTGAAAACAATTTAGATTATGAGAACTGATTGGGCAAAACGATCATCATTGAGAAAACAAAATTTGAATACATCTGCTGAAAAATCAGTTTTAAAAATATTTGAAAAATGTGCCGGAAAATCCGGTTGTGAGATGTGCAGGCCTCACATGGCAGATGACTGCCTCAGTTGCCGGGTACAGTTCCAGCATGCTCTGTCAATGTATGTGTTTCATCCGCTTGAACTTCTGTAATTGTTTTTCCTTTGCCTCGATAACCAGACGTTTCATACATAGACCTTTAAATCATTCTGGTTTAATCTTACATTCCTTTGCCAAACGGACAATGGGGATGAGTACATTCAGGACAATCCATGCATAAACCGCCATGCCCGATAAAGGCCAGTTCTTTTTTCCCGATGTGCTCTCCGATTAGGACCCTTGGCAGAATCAGATCCAGAACAGTCACCTTGTGATGAAGTCCGCAGGCAGGGACCCCTAAAATAGGAATTCCTCCAATATAAGCCACCATGAACATGGCACCCGGCAAGGCAGCGGCACCATAATGCATTTCACTGGCCCCGGCCTTTTGTATACCTTTTCGCGTAACATCATCAGGATCAACACTCATGCCGCCACTTAACAGAATAAGGTCACAGCCATTATCAATATGTTTCTCAATAGCCTGTTGAATAAGGGATTCATCATCAGGTGCAAACGCAATTTCTGATACGGTCGACCCGAGTTCCACAATTTTTTTGTTTAATATCGGAGCAAATTTATCATCTATAAGACCATTAAAGACTTCATTGCCTGTGATAACAATACCAATTTTAGAATTTTTAAGTGGATGGACAAAAACAGTCCCCCCATTCTGCTGGGCAATGGATGCAGCACGCTCAACAGGTGTTCTGTTCATTACCAGGGGGATGGCTCGGGTGGCAGCGACCTGCTGACCTTTTTTGACCAGGGTATAGCTGTGCAGGGACGCACACATGACTTCATCAACCATGTTAAATGCAGCCAGATTTGCTTTATCCACAACCAATAATCCATCGGTTTTGGCATAAAGGCATATTTTACCTTCCTTGGGATCATCTTTCCATGTAATACCTGGACCTGCCAATCCTTTTGCAAGGATAGCCGCCGCCTGATTTTCATGAATTTCATCTTTCTCAAGATCGATCAGGTAAAGATGATTTTTCCCAAGCTTCTGCAAATGACAGATATCTTCATCACATACGGTATGGCCTTTTCTGAAAGCAGCTCCTTTAAATTCACCCGGCCTGATTTCAGTAATGTCATGACTTAGGGTTTCACCAACAGCATCTTGGACACGGATTTTTTTAAACACGTTAGACTCTCCTTTATTAATACCCTATAGGGATCAACTCTATAGGGGGTTGTTCAGGGCAACTCCTTTTTTAAGCCCAGATTGAGCATTACTATTTTTCTCATCCAATGGAGACCAGTTCATTCCAGGCCAGGAAATTTCCATTGCGTGTGAGAAATAACAATTTCCACTGCAGGGTTTGCAAAGCGGTTGAGCATTTTTTTCAATTTCTCTGCCGTCACGAATAATCTGTCCACATTGACCACATGTTATTTTTTGTTTTGTAGGACCTGGAAGATCAAATTTACTAATGTTCACATGAACTTTTTGAACCCTGAAAAGAACACTGTCCGGCATTCTTTTATATGCTAAAAGTTGCCTTTGAGATTTTTGGGCCACTTCGGGTGCATATATATCGGAAAGATCCCTGGATTCTTCTGTGGAAATGATTCGAAATGATTTATCTGTAGTCAGATTAATAAAAGTTGCTGCCATAATACCATAATCCATGAATTTCAGGCTTCTTCGCCCGAGTTTTACACCCGTAACATAAGCCACTGCATCTGCCGTACATCGATCCATTTCGACATAAACAAGAAGCTTTTTAATTTGTTCTCGACTTTTTGGATTATCAAGACCTATGAGTCTGCACCCTAACATCGCCATCCGAACACCTACGACTTGGCCCGGGCAAAGATGCCCATGTGTTTTAGCCGATTCTTCAAGTAAAGCTTCAAAAGATTCCATTCGTATCCTTTAGCCTTGGGTTGCTAAAATAGAAACATTTTTCAGGTACTCAAAATCTTCTGCAATAAAAACCCTGGTGGCTTTTGCAAGATTACGATAAAATTCAATTCCGGCATGCTCAATCACACAATCGGTGAAATCGGGTATCCATATATTTAAATGGTCGTTATGAAACGATTTTTGATGTAATAGCATCTCTTGTGCCTGCTCGGGTGCATTGGATCGAATACTTTCAATTTCTTTATAAGTTAAAAAAAACATAAATTCAAGTTCAGCCGTAATATGGTCTGGTACTTCTTTAAAATATTTGGAGATATCCAATCCAAAATTTTGATATCTTTGTTGGACATCTATAGTTGAATCACCCATGACCTTGCGTTCTTTTTCAATATAGACAGATCCATATGGAGGTGCCGGCAAACTATAAGGCCCGATAAAAAGTCTTGTAAATTCAATTCGTAACAGTTCAAGGTCGCAACTTTGATCCGGTTCAGTCAGCATACGATTTATATATGATGCCGCCTCTGAATTCAAATTTGACAACTGATCTGACAAGGTCGCCAGATCCGTGAAAATGACTTCTTCCGGCAACCGATAACAATTTGCCAAACTTTTGTAGATATCCTGTCTTGCTGTTTCCTGGGATACAATATTTTGAATATCCATTCAATTTCTCCTTTATTACCTTACTATCTGATCTTTTGGATAAATGCTGATTTTTTCATCCGGGGAAGGTGGTTAAACCGGATGAAAAAATCAGCCACAGGCCAAGCTTATAAAAAGCTGTGTTTAATGGTTAAGCAGGTTTTGACTCTAATTTCAAAAACCTTTCTCCCAAGGAGAACAAAAGCAACATGACAGCAATTGACAACATAAAAACAATCCACTCCCAAATACTTGGAAAATAAGAAATCACATCAGGGAATTGTTCTGCTTTCGGTCCGACCGGGCGGCTCTGGCCGGCCAAGAGAATTTCCATATGCATCGCAAGGGTTCCCACAAGTACAAGCGCGGATGTCAATATCCTTGTGCCGTTGTTGTAGCGAAGTCCTGGCATGGAAATCAAAATAAAGGGCAGGAAAAGTCCGAAGATAACTTCTGTATTGATACCGGCTATACTGCCGAATACCTGTGCATATTTATGATAATTCAAAAAATCCGGTATGACCGTGGAGCCTTCAAAAAAGATCTTGATAAAGGTCAAAATGATTACTGCGCCAAGAGATCCGGTAAATATTCGTGTCAACTCTTTAAACAGGGAATCTTTGTCCTCTGACACACCATTGCCTGTCACCTGTGCGTGAGCCAGGTTATAGAAAAGGCAGAGTGCCGAACCGCTGAGGATTGCCATAAGCAGACAATATATGGACATAATCGGCCCAAAATAGGTTACTCGGGATTCTGTTATTCCAAAAACCGACCCGATCATCAACGGTGCAATTAAAGCACACAAAAATCCTATTTTTCCTAAGGTTTTACTGGTTGAACTGGTCCAGTCTCCGGCATGAATCCTCTGGAATTTAAAAATCAACACGACCAGTTCAAGACTGTATATGGCACCCATCCACCAAATCGGTGAACTAAGATTAGGGGAAAATAAAATATAGACCATGTGAAATATATTGCCAAGTTCCAGACCAATGGATATAAAACCACCAAGCAGGGAAGCTATCGCAAGAAACACCAGTCGTTTGGCAAAAACTTCGTAACGTTTAACACCAAATACCAGGGGTATTGAAGCCAAAAGCGTTAATCCTGAACTGGTCAGGGCCAGATAAATATACGCACCCAGAGGCAGAGACCAGATCAGAACATCATTGGCATTAAAAAGATGATGCCCTTCTGTAAGAATTTTAAAGGCTGCAAACAATCCAATAAGAATTGCAATACCCAGAAGGCCAAGCCAGGTAAAAAATAATCCGTTTGACGTTTTTGACTGATTCATTAGATACCTCCTTTGCTTGGCTGGTAATTTGCAGGGTTAAAATCCCGGATATAGAATACATGGGGTTCTGTTCCTATCTGTTCTCTCAGTCTGAACGGCCTGAACTTACCCAGCAGTTGTCTGACCTTGCTGTTTGGATCATCAATGTCACCAAAGACTCTTGCATCTGCTGGACATGCGTCAACGCATCTTGGCAGTTTTCCCCTTTTTACAAGATGATCACAAAAAGTACATTTTTCCACAACACCTTTTGGACGAATTCCCGGCAGAGTGTCCTCTCTTTCAGGATTATAATAGGGTATTGTTTTCCCGCCGACTTTTGCAACTTCCTCTTTTGGTGATGCAGTACCCTTTAAAACCCTTCCTGTATTTTTCCAGGGTTTATGAGGGTTTGTCCAATTAAAATAGATGACCCCGTAAGGACAGTTGAATTCACAATATTTACAACCAATACATTTTTTAGGGTTATGCATGGTAATCCCATTTTCCAGTTTATGCATGGCACTGGTTGGACAGCCCCTTACACAGGGTGCATTTTCACAGTGGTTACAAAGTGTTGGAATATAGTGATACCGTACATTGGGAAATGTCCCGGATGTTTCAGTTATTTTATTTGACCAGTAAATCCCGTCAGGCACATTGTTTTCATTCCTGCAGGAAATACTGCAGGCACTGCACCCGACGCATCTTTGAAGGTCTATGACCATTGCGTATCTTGGCATTTGTTATTCCTCCTTATACCTTTTCAATTTTGATCCGGGTCACAGCATAATATGCCGATGCGCCGCTTAATGCTTCGTATTGTGCCGGAATGATGTCGTTACTGCTTCCGCCGCGTGGTACTTTTCCAAATTTCTTGGATGCAAGACGGCCGTAAACCCAATGCCCCTGTCCATAGCATTTTGCAACAGTTCCAGGACGGACACCTTCCCAGAGTTTTGCTGTGCAGACAAGGCTCCCGGAGGGAGATGACAGTTTAATCGTATCCCCGTTCTTTATATTTATTTTTTTTGCATCCAGGGGGTTAATTTTTGCCACGTCATCCCAGGCTTCATCCCCGGGATCAATATCCTTAAAATCATAGTACCAGCTACAATTTGCAGATCGTCCCTCTCGATTAAGGCGTGATTTATGATCGACATGAACAAAAGGATAATCTTTTTCATCTCCCATTATATAAGGCTCTTCATAATGCGGGACAAATGCCATCTCACCCCTGGCAAGATAATTGGTGGCTTTCATAACTTCATCTATGGTTGTTGTATGGTTTTCAGCATGTTTTCCTAATGCTTCTTTAAGGGTTTCACTGTAGAATTCGAACTGTTTTGTCTTGGTTTTCATATTACCCCATCGCTTCTTAAAAGGATAAGGCTCTGAATTCCAAACCCCTTTTTCCGCCAGAGCTTTCCAACCGTTGAACTTGTCACCGCCTTTGTATTGAGCAGGGTCCCAGAGTTGTTGGGTTGCATATTTCAATGCATACAGAGCAAATTCTTTTTCATTGGCTGGTTCTTTGCCGGTTTCAGGATCTATATAGGTTTTATAGTGACGCAGCAAATTATCAAAACCTTTTTCAGCAAGCTTTTCTGCAATCAGCCATGGGATTTCAGTTTCATCTGTTTTATAGTCCCAGACATTTTCTATTATCGGTTGCATCAAAGTAACATGTCTGTGCCCATTACCATGTGATTTAACATATCCCCATTTTTCAAACATATGATGCGTATCCGGAAGCAGAATATCTGAAAACCATGAAAATTCCGATGCATTTGTTGTGATATGAGTCAAAAATGGGATTTTTGATAACGCTCTTTCCCATCGTTCAGGCTGGGGTGCGGAAAAGGAAAAATTGTTCATATAAGCAATGGCAACTTTGATCTCATTGGGATCTTCGTTAAGTATCCCTTCCGCAGCATTATTGGTAATTACACCGCCACCGGGCTTCCCACTTGATATACAAGGAAAATGAAGTCTTCCCCTATGATCAATTTTTCCATGTTTTTTACCTTTTTTGGCAATTTCATCCATGAAATCATCGGGTTTTGGAAATTTACTCGTATACTCTTTATTTGCAGTAAGAGTTCCGCCAACATTATCAACCGCTCCCACGAGACCATTAAGCGCATGGACAGCCATGGAGGCGAAACCGCCCCTTACCTGCATACATGGGCCACCACCCAGCCAGGAAATCGCATGGGGAGCCGCTTTCCCATACTCAGTTGCTACCCGCCGGATCTGATCTACCGGAAGGCCGATAATTTCGGCTGCCCATTCCGGTGTCTTATCGTTAAGCTCAAGGTTCCACCATTTGACCAGCCCATATGTATATTTTTCTTCAAAAAGTGTTTCATCCACCTGCTGGTCTTTAACAAAAAGATTTTGACCATCGATAAAATCGCCCACAAACGGTTTGTACCAAAGTCCTTCTGTTAAGAGGACATGGGCTATCGCAACTGCTAACGCACCATCTGTTCCTGGTTTTGCGGGAAGCCACTCATCTGCTTTGGCGGCTGTTGCAGACAGCCTTGGTTCAACGATGGCTATGGTTGCCCGATCAATGGCATCGCCCCAGACTTTAGAGTAATAGGACACCTGCCGGTTGGCTGCCAGGGGATCCGCACCCCATAAAAGAATGTATCGAGCGTTTGTTACATCATACTGCCGGTAACCCCAATACCCTTCAGTATAGTAGGGTCCAAATTTTTCAGCTTCTGCACACAGGGAGGAGTGAGAAATATTATTGGGGGATCCAATAATTTTTGTCATTCTGTCATATAGGATGTCTCTCATATATGAATAACGTCCCCGCATCAGCATGTACTTATGCGTCTCACCATTATTGCGGAGTTCCATTATTTTATCGGCAATGGTGTTAAGGGCCTCATCCCAAGTGATAGAAACAAATTTGGGATCTTCATTTCGACCTTTTTCCGGATTTGTCCGCTTCATGGGTGTTTTAATTCGATCCGGATCATAAACCTGCTGTAATGCTAAATGAGATCGTGGACAACTGGCACCCAAGTTCACTTTAGAGTGTGGATTCCCTCTCACTTTAACAGCTCTGCCGTTAATCACATAAACTTGCACTGAGCACCATGAGGTACATCCCTGACAAGTCGCTGGAAGCCATGTTCCCTGATCTTTTCCTGAACCTGCTGATGCAGCCGCCAAAGCCTTCATCTGGGGCAGCATGCCGCCACCAAGAGTTACAGCCGCGCCCGTTGCTGCAGTCGCTTTCATAAAGGATCGACGAGACAATCCTTTATTTTTCAGAAAATCAGAAATCAGGGAGATTGATTTTTTCTTTTCCATTTTCCCTCCGTTTAAATGGTTACTATTAACTTTCTTCATCATTTTTATCAGGTAAATTTAAATTTGAATCATTATCAATACACCTGAGCCAGTAAATCAGTTCATCATAATCCAAAGGTTTTGTCAGACAGGCATAGATATGGTAGCAAATGGCATCTTTCAGCTCTGGATGAAATCGATCCCTGGACATGCACAAAAAATAGATATGGGGATATTGAAGGGTTAATTCCCGGATAGTCCGGTTATCAATACTGATGGAATCTAAATCCAGGATTGCGCAATTACAGGAAATATCTGCCAGTTCCCTGTCCAGGTTCTCGATGCTCTCAATTATGTATGACCTATAATTATGTTTTGATAAGACCGCATCTATCTGGCTTAGCTCCTTTGACTTTCTGCTTATCAGGATCACCTTTTTGTCCATTCTCTTGCCCCACCTTATTTTCATCGTAGCTTTAATGTAAATTCGGTCATACTACAATGTGATACAGAGCAACATGTATGCCATAAAATTAAAAGGCAGACTTTTTCAGGTATCATTTCGATAATGAAAGAAACGGGAAACAGGCATGGGATCAATGTAAAAACAGTTTTAAATAATTTTAATGCAAACACAAATCCCAGGATAGCCATATTCAGTATCTGTATTGATCGGTTCGCACCAAACGTCCGGATTTCGGACATTACATGTTGACATACTATAATAAATATATTATTTCAGTATGTTATAGTTATCCGAAAATCGAACAAAAAATAGTATTGTATAGATAGCACAAAAGGCACCAGACACCATATAGACAGACAGATTTACTTTTTAATCTATTTTTTACAGGTTTTATGAAAAAGAAGATGCATTTAAGCATATTCAGCAACATGGCATATGATTTGCACATCGCACATATGTTAGCTTACAATTGTATACTTTTGGGGAAAAGGCATATGAAAAAAAATAACTGCGCTTTGTTTTTATCTGTTATCTTTATCTGTGCATCACTGATTGCCGGGTGTGAAAAGAGCAATGACTATAAGTTTGTAAACCTGAGCGAGAAATCAGAATCAAAAATACAAACTGCCTCTACATCAGACCTCAAACAGCTCAGGGTAGCTGTGGCTGCCATGATATCGCCAAAAGAAACCCTCGTATATTATGAAGAGCTGTTAAATTATATTGGTAAAGAAGTGGGTTATGAGATTGTTTTAATCCAGCGCAAAACTTACTCGGAGGTAAATGAACTGTTCCCGAAGCACATGATTGACCTGGCTTTTGTCTGTTCCGGCCCCTATGCGAATGAACAGGAAAAATATGAGTTCGAAGGCCTTGCCACCCCCATTGTCAGGGGGAAACCATATTATCAAAGTTATCTGATTGTTCAAAAAAATAGCTCTTATGATTCCCTGGAAGATCTGAGGGGAAAAATATTTGCTTTTACTGACCCGGATTCAAATACAGGTACCTTAGTACCGCGTTTCTGGTTGTTTCAGCTCAATGAAACACCCGCCACTTTTTTTAATCGCACCACCTATACCTACAGCCATGACAACTCCATTCTTGCTGTTGCCAAGGGGCTTGTAGATGGCGCTACTATTGATGGACACAAATGGGAATTCTATAATGCAAAAAATCCCTATTTTACATCCAAAACCCGGGTCATTAAAAAATCAGATCTTTTTGGAAGCCCCCCTTTGGTGGCCTCTTCATTTTTAAAGCCCCAGTTAAAATCCAGCATTCAGAAGGTTATTTTAACCATGCATAAATCGGAAAATGGGAAAAAAATACTGGACAATCTCATCATTGACCGGTTTGAGTTACCCCAAGAAGAGTGGTACAAAAATGTTCAATCCATGTATTCAAAGGTCCGTCAGAAATAGTGCCGGGTTTTTCAATGAATATCAAGTTCTTTGAAAGCCTTAAAACAATGCTTCTATTAACCGTAGGGCTTCTTGTTATTTTTACCGGCATTGTTGTTTCCCAGCTTGTTATTCGAAATTATAGTACAACGCTTTTATCCGGAGCCATTGCCAGAGCCGAAAACATCGCTCATAAACTGGCTCTGGATGTAACCGATAAAATTTTGATCAATGATCTTGTGGCCGTTCAAAAAATTTTAGATGATCAATTGCAGAGCGAATCATCGGTTTCATATCTTTTTATTATCAGTAATCAGGAGGTGCTGGTCCATACATTTCCTGACGGGGTTCCTGTCAATCTCATCAATATAGATACTCACAAAAACAATAAGAATAAAAATGTGGCCAAATTGATTTCAGAGACAAATGAACGCTTTATCGACATCCGCTGGCCTATTTTTGAAGAAAAGGCAGGTGTTCTGAGACTGGGTATTTCCGAAGGGCCATATCGATATAAGATAAAGCAACTGGGCATCAAAATGACCCTGATAACCGTTGCCGTATTAATCGTTTCTCTTTTTCTAAGCCATCTTTTAATCTCACACCTGCTTAAACCTTTGATAGAACTGACCAATACGGTAAAAGACATTGATGAAAAAAACCTTGATATGCGCCTGGATGTCAAAGGCCCGGCTGAAGTGAATAAACTGGTAATCGCCTATAACGCCATGCTTGTCAGAATATCCGGGTATACGGCCAAACTAAGGGAATACAATCAGAGATTAGAGCAGAAAAACAAGGATCTTGATCGGGCTCACAACCAGATGATGACAACTTTCTCTGTCTCCCAGAAAATTGCTGCCCTGCCCGGCCTGAAGAGAATCTGCCTATTTTTGGTTGAAACGCTTCAAGACATTGTGGAATGCAAGGATTTGTCCATGATTGTTTTTGATAATGAACAAGGAATTGCCTCTCTTGTTTTAGAAGGCAACTTTATCACACTGGAAAAAGAGGATTTTGATTCCGTCCATACAAAAGCCAACCAGATAGTGTCTCCTGTTTTTTTAAAAAATGAAGAAATCAAAGCATTGTCGTTACCCCATGGACTCAATAAATCTTCACGCATGGCCATATTCCCGTTCCATCACCACAAACAGGTGTTAGGGGCGGTTCTTATTTCCTGCCCGGATGACTGTGTTTGCGTCAAGACTGAAATGGATGTCATTAATTTGATACTCGCGCAGACCTCCGGAGCAGTTTACAGGGCTTTTGAACATGAAAAGGAAATCAAGGGGCTGAAAAGCAGAATAGACAAGGTTTCCGGATATAAGGGAATGGTGGGTAAAGATCCCAAAATACAGATAATATATAAGCTGATTGAGGATGTTGCCCCCACGGATGCAACAGTTCTAATACAGGGTGAAAGTGGAACAGGAAAAGAGATGGTGGCCAAAGCCCTTCACGATGTCAGCGGCAGGTCAGCAAAACCGTTCATTGTAATCAATTGTTCTGCCTATCCTGCTACCCTGCTGGAAAGCGAATTATTCGGCCATGAAAAAGGCGCTTTTACAGGAGCGGTTCACCGAAAGATAGGCAGGTTTGAACAGGCAAGAGGAGGGACAGTTTTCTTAGATGAAATCGGTGAAATTTCTTTATCCGCTCAAACCATGCTGTTACGGGTGCTGCAAAGTCAGAAAATTGAAAGGATTGGGGGCGAAAGTTCAATTAGTGTCAACACGCGCGTCCTGGCTGCCACCAATCGGAATCTGTTAGAAGAGGTTAAAAATGGAAACTTCAGAGAGGACCTTTACTATCGATTGAATGTCATTCCAATTAACCTGCCGCCGCTACGTGAAAGAAAGAATGATGTTTCTTTGCTGGCAATCTATTTTCTTAAAAAATTTGCAGATGAACAGAACAAAATAATTGAAAAAATAGATCCTGAAGCCATGCGCCTTCTTCTGGACTATAATTGGCCCGGTAATATCCGGGAGCTTGAAAACAGTATCGAGCATGCAGTCACACTTTCCAAATCCAATAAAATATTCATGTCGGAACTGCCGAATCATTTATTCCAGAATATAAGGCTTATTGAACCTGCAAAAAAAGAAAAAATTCTGGCTGCAAATGAAGAGGGCATTATCCGCCAGGCTCTTGATGACTGCACCTGGAATAAAACCGCGGCTGCTGCCACTCTGGGTATCAGCCGAAGCACACTCTATGAGAAATTAAAAAAATATAAGATTCTTTCTCCCGATGCGGCAAAACAACCCTTATTGTTGAACTTATGAACTTGACAAACCCGGCAAGGATTCCTACCTGCATCGAAAAGCTGGGGCCGTGCCCTGTGCCATGATGACCTCTGATATGACGGCCATTGATATTGCAGTGGCAGAAAAAAAAATATTACCATTTTTATCCGGTCTGATTTAACCGGGATTATAAATTATATTATATCAATTCATTAGACTGTTAAAATAATTTTCAGGAGAAACAGAATGCATTTTGAACACACACACCTGCTCTATTTCAGCCCGACAGCCACAACAAAAATCATTCTCAACCAGATTGCAAAAGGAATCGGCAAACATATTTCATCTGTCACAGACATTACAAAACCGGATATCCGGCACTTGCCCACGCCTGAATTTAAAAATAGCCTGGTTCTCATCGGTGCCCCGGTTTATGGCGGGCGGCTGCCAAAAGAGGCTGCTGATTATATAAAAACCATTAAGGCAAAAGATTGCCTGGCCGTTCCCGTGGTCTTATATGGCAACCGGGAATTTGAAGATGCCCTTCTTGAATTAAAAAATATTCTTATGGATTGCGGATTTGTTCCTCTGGCAGCAGGTGCCTTTATCGGAGAGCACTCTTTTTCCAGCCGTGATTTCCCCATTGCCCTGAACAGACCGGACAGGCAGGATCTTGAAACCGCATTGTTGTTTGGTGAAAAGATTGCCGGTTTGGTCAGCCAGACTTCAAACCTGTCAGATATTGCCCCTGTTGATGTTCCGGGCAATTTCCCCTATAAAAAAGGCACGGCATTTGGCTCTTTTTCCTTTATTGATGTCAAAGATGCGTGTGACGACTGCGGCATCTGTATTACGGCATGCCCCAAAAATGCCATTGACCCGGATGACCACTGGGCCACCCGTGATGAAACCTGTATTTACTGCTGTGCCTGCATCAAGGCCTGCCCGCTTAATGCAAGGATCATGAAAGACAGTCCGATCAGGGATAAAGCTAAATGGCTCAGTGAAAATTGTGCTCTTCGCAAAGAACCCCAGATGTTTTTACCAGGCTGATGGATAATTGTCTGCCTGTAATAAAGTTTTGTTTTTTTACTTTTCAATTCCGACTCTGGCTTCCACTCCCTTTTGGAAATAATGCTTTATAGCTTTCATTTCTACGACCAAATCAGCTTTTTCCATAATAGTCAGGGTCGCCCCTCTGCCCGTAACAACGATTTCCATATGATCTGGTTTTTTCTCCAAAAGATCCAACAGATCCTGTTCGGAAAATATATTGTATTTAACGGCAATGTTTCTTTCATCAAGAATGACAAGATCATGTTCACCCTTTTCAATAATCTGTGTCACCCTTCTATAGCCTTCCATCCCGGCTTCAATGTCTTCCTGGGTAGGATGACCTTTGACGAACCGCCCAAGCCCATAATGCTCGATCGTGATCTGGTCTGCAACTTTTTTTAATGCTTTTATTTCAGAATAATCTCCGGATTTTAAAAACTGACCGATAAAAACTTTTCCTCCAGCTCCCACAGTCCGTATGGCAAGTCCCAGAGCAGCTGTAGTTTTACCTTTGCCATTCCCCGTATAGATTTGAATACGTCCTTTCATAAGCATAGCCTCTTGTGTTCACTACTTTTTTATTTTCCTGCAAGAATTAAGTATCCAATAGTCATCAAACTGTGTTTCAAGTTTATCTGCCTTTTATAGGCGGCAAAGAAACAACAATCAAGATAAAATGACCTGAAAGACAATTTTTCATACGTGGGTCACCCCGTCTGCACCATCCTTGGCCATCAACAAGGTGCCAGATGCAAGGCGACAAGGAGTGACAAGTGAGGCGTATAAGTCATACTCCGCAGGGAGGAACGACCGCAGTCAACGCAGCAGGTGGTACCTTGATAGTGGCCAGGGTATGACTGATTTTCTTGACATTAAGCTGCATTAAGCATTAGGGTAGACTATAATGTAAAAAATTTATCTTTTCCCATGATTTTGTTAATGAAAAATATGACCATGGATAGGAAATTTTAAACCTGTTGCCTTTGCCATATGGACTGATTTAAAGAATGGATATGCAAAATAAAAGTGTCGCCGCTATTTTAAACAACCTATCAGATGCTTTCATGATAATGGATGCCAATGGCAGGATCAATTACTTCAATAATGTTGCAGCCCGGATTACAGGGTATGCAAGCTTTGAAGCAAAGGGAATGAAATGCAGAGATATCTTTAAAACAATCTCCTGTGATACAGACTGCCTGATTAACAAAGGGGACATCACCCCAAAAACCAATTATAAACGTGAACTTGAGATTACCCGGAAAAATGGTACAAAAATCCCTGTTGAATGCACCCGTAATATTCTTACTGATTCTGACGGGCTCATGTTTGGTGTGGTTGAAGTCTTTAAGAAGATTTCCCAGGTCAAACGTCTTGAAGATAATTTAATATATTCTGAATTCAAATACCGCCGCCTTTTTGAAAGTACCAAGGATATGATTTTTATCATATCCAAGGAAGGAGTGATTATAGAGGTCAACCAGGCCACTGTTGACCTGCTTGATTACAAAGAGAAAGAAGAGTTGTATTTATTGGGCAATATTGAACATATTTTTATTGATCCAATCCATTGGCATGTGTGTAAAAAACACATTGATCTTAACGGCTTTATTCAGGATTTTGAGGTTGGTTTCAAAAAAAAGGATGGCACACGGCTCCACGGCAGTCTGAGTGCCAATATTTTTTTAGATGATAATGGAAATATCGTTGGTTACGAAGGTATTGCCAAAGATATTACAGCCAGAATGGATTCCTTTCGAAGGCTTTACAAACATCATCAGGAACTTGTCTTGCTGAACACTGTGTCACTTACCATGAATAGTTCCCAAAATCTGAAACAGGTTCTGAACACAGCCTTGAATGAGGCTATGAAACTATTGAATTTCAGTATTGGCACCATTTTTCTTATCAACCATGACCAGGGTGAATTTGAACTTCAAACCTGGAAGGGGCTGCCGGAACAGGTTAATAAAACTCTGATCAAACCAATTTTTCATGATACCCAACTCATGGAATTTTTCCTGGGAAAAAACAACCGCCTGACACCCAAATCTATTTTTCCATCTTTTAAAATAACCCTGAAAACCCCGGACAAAAACAGACCAATCATACTTTCCTGTTTCCTGATTACGGAAAAAGGATGTCCTTCGGGATTTATGGCCTTTCCTCTATCTGAAACCCAGGACCTTTCCCTGGAAGATTTTAATCTCCTTGGGTCTTTGGGGAATTTTTTGGGCGGCTCCATCGCCAATATCAAGCTGATAAGAACAGTTCAAAAACACCGGGAAGAGCTCAAACATCTGACTGCCCGACTTTTTCAATCCCAGGAAATTGAGTGTAAAAGAATCGCCCGGGAACTCCATGATGAAACCGGATCAGCCCTGATCGGTATAAATTTCAATCTAGAAGCTGTTGAAAAAATCATGCCACCTGATGATCCCGTTATGAATAATATCATCAATAATATTAAAAAGCAGATCAATCACACATACCAGGAGATGCGGCGTATTTCCCACCTGCTGCATCCGGCACTGCTGACAGACCTTGGACTTGAACCTGCCCTGGACTCCTATCTGAACCAGATAACCCAACAAAGTTCCCTGAATATTGATTTTAAAATGGTCGGATTCACAGGGCGAATTAACCCGGACATTGAAACGGTGCTATATCGGTTTTCCCAGGAAGCCCTGTCCAACACCATAAAATATGCCAAAGCCACTTTTTTTAAGCTATCCATCATCAAGGGATATCCTTCAATTATTTTTATCGCAGAAGATGACGGCATTGGGTTTGATCCAGATGAAAACAATCATGAAAGACCTTCACTCGGGCTGCTATCCATGAGGGAAAGGACTGCCATACGAGGCGGAAAATTTTTCCTTCGAACTGAAAAAGGCAAAGGTACCCACATCAGAATTGAAATTCCGATCAAAAATGGCGGATTGCCGGTTTTAATGGAAGGTACAAATTTTTTGCAGGAGATTTATGAAGCATAAACCCATTGAAATTGTTATTGCCGATGACCATACCATTGTCCGCCAGGGGTTAAGAAAGCTTCTGGAGGAAGAAGATTACCTGAAAATCACAGGGGAAGCCATGAATGGCCGGGAAGCTGTCCAGAAAGTCCACATGCTAAAGCCGGATGTTGTCATTATGGATATTGCCATGCCTATACTAAACGGCATTGAAGCTGCCCGGCAAATCAAGCAGTCAAACTTTAAAACCAAGATAATTATACTTTCCATGCATGACCATACCCGGTATATCAGAGAACTTTTAAGCATTGGCGTTTCAGGCTACCTTCTGAAAAATGCTGTCAGCGATGATATTATTCAGGCGATTAAAGCAGCTGTTAAAGGAGAAATCTATCTGAGTCCATCGATTTCCAACCGGGTAATTGAAGATTATGTCGGAATGAACCAGAAAACATCCCAGGATGAATTGTACAACACTCTGACCAACAGAGAACGAGAAGTCTTCCAAATGATGGTTGAAGGATACTCCACCAAGAAAATTTCAGAGATGCTCTGCCTGAGCCCCAGTACTATCAAATCTCATCGTTCCAATATTATGGAAAAACTTAAAATGGAAAATATCTCAAAATTAATCCAATATGCCATTCACCTTGGAATCATTGATATTCAAATGTGATAAACCATATTTTGTCAAAAATAGGGTGTCTACTGCATTATCAGCCACATCTGGGAATACCTGTGAAAGAGATTTAAGGCTTGTCTGGAAAACTGATTTTCCCTACGGGCTCAGTCATTTTAAATTGGCCTTTTTGAATCTGCTTTTTAAGGTCCTGGGCTGCCTTGAGTGCAGTCATGCGATCAGACTGCCTTAATGTGACCGGAACTTTATGGTTAACCCCTTCAAGTTCTATACTGCCAAGATTTCCAAAAAAAGTTTCACCTTTGCACCTGGAAACACAAAGACCACAATTGAAACATCTTGACCTGTCAAATTGCAGACCTTTTGCAGTATCCCATTTAACGGCTTTCACAGGGCAGATGTTCTCCACTTGACAAAAATCACATTTCAGACATTTTTTCCGGTTAAATTCAACCTCATGATTTGTTTTATCCCAGACATCCCCATAGGTAATCTCAAATATGGGCTTGCGGTTTCGCACATCAACAACCTTCAGCGGAATCTGTGCATCGGTTTTTAAAATATGGATTAACATCTCCTTGTCCAGCACAGGAATTGCCACAGCCCAGGTCGTGATAATATCAGGTCCATGCCCGGTTGTGAATCCTCCCAGAAATTGTGGATCCATCTTGTGCATATCAGCAACCCCGGCCAGATTGGGTTTATCCTTACTGCTGCGGGTGCCAGGCCCTGTGACAAAACCTTCGGCACCATTGATCAAAACCTTTGTGCCAATGCCAATAGTTTTGAGTTCAGGATCATTCTCAAGGGGGTTTAATTCACCACAGCCGCAAAAGCTCATTTCTTCATAATTGCCGTTCATCTTGTCTGAATGAAATATTGTGGACACAGCAGTTTTCCCTGGATTGACAAAGGCCAGATAATTTTTAAAGGCATTTCTTGAAGCATGGAGCATGGCATGGGGAATTTGCTTAAGCGTGGTGAAAGAACTTAATTTTTGTCCTTCATCCGTCTCGATTTCCACTAAAACCTGTTTGCCCAAAACCAGGTCCCTGAACAGGTCACCAGCACCATATCCTGGATCAACTATGCTCGCTTCCGTCCCCAGAACGATCAGATCAAGGATACCGATTCTTTCATTTGGGCAGGGTCCCACCTGTGCCGGAACAGTGTTTATCCATACCTTTGCAGCTTTTGTAAATGTATCTGGTTCAGCCACCTTAAAAGAAAGCACTGCATAAGTACCGCTCATCAGGGCACTTGTGGCAGTGGTAACCACATCTATATCACCCAGCTCAAAGATTTCACCATCCCGGACCCGATCACAAATTTCCTGGGCCGTTAAAATAACCACTTCTCCACGGTCTATTTTTTCCTGAATTTCTGAAAATGTTCTGTTGGGTGTTGAATCTTCCATTATCACTTAATTCCAAAATTTAAAAAATTCAAATTCTGACTATACACTGGCTCAATTTTTCCAGTATCAGCTCCTCTATCACATCCCATCCTATAAAAGCAAGGCAGGTATTGACCGTGTCAGGCCATTCTTGCCACTCTATTTTTCCCCCCACAAAATTGAGCATTTGTGTTTTCTCGGCAAACCTGACCGGACCCTTGATCCTGAACAATTCCAGGGGAACAGTATTGAGAAACTCTTTGAATAATTCTTTATCCAGAGGCTCTATTGTTTCATATACAAATGAGATAAAGCCGGCCTCTTTTGCAGTCATTGTTCCCTCCCCGTTCAAAGGAGAATAAAAATCTATTTCAGGATCATAGGCTTTAAAGAGAGAACTTTTAACCATACCCGGGTCTTCTTGTTGCGAAGGAGACCAGATAATGTCGGGATCAATATTACAGTGAAGGCTGGGAATAACCAGGGCCTTTTCAGATTCCTCCTGTATTTCCTTTAAAATGACAGGAATCTCTGATTTATCAATGGTATCAATCTTGTTTAAAAGAATAATATCTGCCTGATTGATCTGACTTTTAAAAACCGTTCCAAATGCCTCTCTTGCTTCCCAAAAATCACTATCCACAATGGTTATGATTTTCTCCAGCTGGAAATGGGGCAAGAGCATCCGGTCATTCAAGGCCTCTTTAATTGAAAGGGGATCAGCCACCCCTGTGGCTTCGATCACAAGTCGTTCAGGAGAATATTCATGGTTTAAAATCTGAAGGGTTTGGATCAGATCAATTTTCAATGAACAGCAGATGCAGCCACTAGTGAGTTCAACAATCTGTGCTGCAGCCGTATTTTTAATAAGGGAAGCGTCTATTCCAACTTTGCCGAATTCATTCACAAGAACAATGGTTTTGGACAGATCTTCAGAAAATTTTAAGATATGTTTTATCAAGGTTGTTTTACCAGATCCGAGAAACCCGGTTATGATAAAAACTTTTGTTTTCATTCTGCTGTGTCAGCCTGTTCTTTTTCATCTGCCAGTTCTTTCTCGTCTGAATTTTTCTTTTCTGCTACTTTTTCCTGCTCTTGAGCCTTCTTCTTTTCATTCTCTTTTTTTTCTTCTTCCAGTTTTTGCTTTGCCCTGGCCTCTTCTTTTGCCTGTTTTTTCTCTTCTGCTTCTCGGGCTGCCTTTTCAAATATGTCATAACCCAAAATAGATTCAGCAATGTATGCGGACAGATCTTTCATGACAATGTCTGATTCCAATACACCGATACCCACCTGGAGTCCCTGGAAACAAAACGGGCAGCAGGAAACCAGGTCCTGTGCACCCGTCTGTTCAGCTTCTTTGATCCGTCTTTGGGACATGCGGCCCTGAATTTCCGGAAAACCTGCCTTTAACCCCCCCCCTGCCCCGCAGCACCTTGAATACTCCCTGTTTCTGGGCATCTCCACAAGGGTCAGGCCGGGGATGGCTTCCATGATCATCCTGGGTGCATCAAACCCGCCCGTGGCCCTGCCAAGGTGGCAGGGATCATGAAAGGTAACTGTCCTGTTAACGGGATGGGTAAACTTTAATTCACCGGTTTTTAATAATCGGGCCAGATATTCCACTGTATGCAGGACTTCAAAATTCAATGGCGCAATTTTGGGGTAATCCTGCATAATGGTTTTAAAACATCCAGAACACGAACTGATCAATGTATCAATGCCAAGGCTGTTAAACTGGTCAATGTTTTGACTGAACAAACGCTTATATTCCGGATCTCCCATCCTGAGCAATACACTGCCGCAACATTTTTCATCCGCACCAAGGACTCCGTAATCAATGCCCAGGGTATCAAGGATATTAATGGTATTTATGGCCACCTGCTTGACATTGGCATCATAGGAAGCCGTACACCCTAAGAAAAGAAGTACCTTGCCCTTTGATTTTTTGATCAATTTGGGTTCGTCGGCAATTAAATTGTCTTTTTTAGCCCGGCGGGACCATTTGATCCGGCCTGCCCTGGGCTGCTGCCATGGATTATCAAAAGTCATCACACTTTTTCTCAAGGCCTTCTGGGGTTCCAGAGGACCATAGTCAGCCCTTACAATCAACCGCCTGAGTTCTTCCCAGAGGTTGACCGTATCAATGTGGGCAGGGCAGACTACCTCACACTGACCGCAGGTGGAGCATTCATACAGACTGGTTACAAATTCATCCATCTGTTCTTTTGTAACTTCCCTGTAACCGCATAATCTGCCAATGACCTTTTTCAATGATTCCCCGATCATCTCGCTTTTCATGATTCTGGCAAGAAATCCGTTCTGGGATCTGGCAATCCTTAAAAATTCTATAATTTTGCGGCGTGGTATCAGTTCTTCTTTAGAGTCCTGGTCATAAACAGGACACCAGGTAAGACATTCCCCGCATCGGGTGCAGGCATCAAGCTCTATCAAGCGCTTAATATCAAGTTTATGTATGGGTATTTGTCTCACCGCATCTTTGGTGTCTGTTTTTGGTTCCAAAGGTGCTGCCGTCACTTTTTCCTCCAAGTTTTCATTAACTTGGGAATCAGATACCTTTTCTTCTTCTTTGGTCATTTTAAAATACCTTATAATTTATTTTCCAATCAAACCCGTTTCTTTTTTTTAACGCCATCCACAGCTTCTATAAAATAGGTCAAAGGAGTGTTAAATATATGCCGCATTTTTCCAAAAGGCAGCCAGGCAATGAAAACTGCAGCCACCACACCATGGACGTACCACATCAAAGGATAAATAGATGCCCAGTCAAAGGGAAAGGCCGACAACACCCTGGAAACCATATATCCAACAAAAGAATAAGCTGCCGTTCCGCAGGGAATCATTGTTACAATAATCCTTGCCCCTTCAAGGAAAAAACCCAGCAGAACAAGACTGCCGATAAGTATAAGGGTGATGTTGTCCTGGTATTCCGAGACCACATAATCTGGTTTAACAATAAACCGTTTAACAACAGCCCAGACAATGCCAAGAAGAATAAAAAGGCCTAAAAGATCATTACTAAAGGCTGTAAACCAATGGTTCTTATCTATCAATGCAGTCATTAAGCTTGCTTCAGGATTAAAATAGAACCCAATGGCAGTAAAAAGACTTAAACCAAAACGCAGCAAAATGGCAGTAAAAATAAGGGAATGCATGGACCATCGGGAAACGCTCTCCTTAAGAATTCTTCGTTGAAACAATACATCCAGAATAAATATTTTAATAAGGGAAAAGAATTGTTTTGAAAAAATCGTATTCCAGATTGATTCTGAACTTAAGCTGATTTTCCGGTGAAGGGATTGTTCCTCTCCCTTTACACTCCCCTTGAACCAGAATGCTACCATCATAAAAATTCCAACCACGAAAATAAGGCCTGCAAAGCCAAAAACCGGATGTCCCATGGCCAAGGGTGAATTATGGCATAGAATGCACAAGGCACTTTTGGAAGGAAGAACTGCAGATGGAGCCCCCACTGGATTTTTTTTGAAATGACATTTTTTGCATGTTTCTTCATCTTCCACATCTGCCAGAGTATGCCCGGAAAGGCTGATGGGAACATCATCATAATCAGTGTGGGAGAGTTTTACCCTGTGATCCTCTGGATCAAGCCTGAGAAACTCTGATTTAAAGTGACATGCCTGGCAGGACACCCTTAAATGGGGTTCATGGGCCGGGCCTTCAGAATGGGGTGTATGGCATTGACGGCAGGTTGCCCCTGTTTCAGTCTTATGGGGTGATCGGGCAACATCTGTATGGCAGTTAATGCATGCGATAAAACCATGATCAGGCTGGTTTTTGTTAAAGGTATCAGGGGTAATCTGCAGGGTGGTGCCTTTGGACCCATTTCCTTTTTTTATATCTGCTTTTTTGTGACAATCATAACAAAAGGTCTGGGAGGAAATAACCCCCTCGTTGGTATGAATATTTGGTTTTCTGTGGCAGTCAAGACAGACCAGAGGTTCTTGAGCCAAAGGTTCAGGCCTGGTTTCTTCAATGACCTTTGCAGTTTTTAAATCAGGAAGATTTGTTGCAAAAGCTGGTGTGTAATTTAAAGCTGCCATGAAAACCATCAGCGCACCACCAACTATAATAGATCCTATTGTTTTTATATTCATGAGCCAGTTTCCCATTGAAATATTAATTTTTCCATCAAATTATTGATCAATTTTATTTATTAAGGCTTTTTACTCCTTGATCATCTGTTGTCGTTTCCACTCTTCAGGATGGTCTTCCATAAATCTTGTCTTGTCGATTTTTCCTGTAAAAATGGATTTTTCCATGGGGAAAATATCCGGGACAAGATGGGTGTCAGACATATGGACCACACCAATATATAAAACAGCCAATACAGCTTCATAAAAGTGAAAATAACCGGCAATGTTTATAAAAAATCCAGGAAATATGCCTGCAAAAAACTCAGGATACCACAGGATCAGACCGGTTAAACCCATGCTCTGCATACCCAGCAGTTCAGCCCAGTAATCATATTTTTGAAGATAGGTGAAGCGATCAAACAGAGGCGGGGTTCCCTTGTTGAATGCATACCTTAAATTCTGGAACAGATCCTTGATATCTTTTTTTGCGGGCAGGATGGAATCCGGTCCTGTCAGGTTCTTTTTCAGGATAAATTTATAATACAAAAGCCAGAAAAGGTGCACCACGATCCCCATATACAGGAAAACGGCACAAAACCTGTGCAGCCATCCTGCAGCACCTGCTCCCCCAATAAGGGAGACAATGAACCTTGCCCATCCAAATCCGCTGAAATGAAGAAGGAAACCTGTAATTGCAAGAAATGTAAAATTAAAAATAATGACAATATGCAGAATTCTGTGCAGGAGATGAAACCTTTGAAAGGTTTGCTTGGGTTTTACATCTGTTTCCATCACTTATGTCTCCTCAATTTTTCGTGGAGTTTTCTTAACATTAAAAGTCCTGTGTGCATGAAGAAAAAGGCAAGCACGGCAACAACAAGAACCAGGGCTAATGCGCGCAATGCATGAACCCATTTAAGACCGGACTTTTTGGCATCACTTTTCAAATCACCTGTTTTTTTGCTGTCATGGATGATGATATTTGCAAATTCAGGAGGCGCATCTGAGTGACAGCGCAGACAGGCAGAAAGTGCCGCCTCTTTATCCTTGAGAGAAAGCATTGTATGTGCACCATGGCAATCCGTACAAAATGCTGCTTTATCATATTCCAGGTTTACTGCGGCCTTGCCATGATAATTGTCAAGAAAGCTTTCTTTCTGCTCCTGATGGCATGCTCCGCAGGTTTGGGTCATGATCTTTCCTGTTTGGGAGCGGGACAGATGGGATTTAGAGTAATGGGCTGAATGGCAATCTCCGCAGGCAGGTGCAAATCCTGTTTTTGAAGGCTCACCACTTGTTTTTTCCTTGACAGCCGCCTTTGCTTTTAAAAAACGAGAATAGGCAGTCTTATGACATTTTTTGCAGGACTTATAATCAAAATTTCTTTTGGTCCGGGTTTCAGGGAAACCGGCTGATTCAAGGTCAGGGTGGGTTTTTGCCTTACCTGTGCTTTTGTCGATTTCCTTACCGATCCCTTTGATAGCCCCATTTCCAATCATGGGCCCATGGCATTCTTCACATGATAGACTTCCATGGGCAGAAGCCGCATATTGATTCATATCCACAAACCAGGTGGAAAGTGATGCCGCATCCTTCCCGGCCCGGGCATGGGAAAACCAGAAAAAAACCAGAAAAAAGCATCCAGCCATTAGCAGCAGGCACATCCATCTGGTTTTCAATTTAGTTTTTATTTTTATAGTCCTGGATTGCAATTTCATCTCCTGTTGTGAAAATTATAGTCAAATCTGCCAACTTTGAAAGTTGAATTATTTAAATTTAACCTGCCTTTGATTTAATACTTTCATGATACTGGTACATGCCATTGAACATGGTTGCAAAATACAGGTCAAAAAAAGAGATAGAGAGGATATGCAGCAAATCAAAAATAATAATTGCTGTTTTAAGGCTGTCCTTTTCCTCATCAATCTGCTGTTTTATCCTGCGCAGTTCAAGGGTTATCTGGCTGGCAGCATGGGTGATCCTGTCATAAAGGCCGGGTTCAAGGATTAATACCTTGTTTTTTTCAAGAGCCCTAAGCCGTTTCCACATGGACTCAAGAAAGACCCTTACTTTCTGCGGTGCATAAACTTTTTGCCCGATCAGCCATTGGACAGGTGAAAATTCCAGGCTGCCTGCCACAATTCTGGAATTGCTCAGTTCGCGGCGGATGCATAAAAGCAGTTCTCTGGCCTGTTTTCCACTCAGTTTTTCTTTTGTGCCGTAAGATTTCTCTTTATTTTTTAACCCGGTAAAATCGCCTGCCATACCCGTCTCACGGATCACAGCATCTATGATAAACTGGTTGGCCTGTTTAAACCTGGGATGCTCAAGATGGGGTCCCAAAAGATAAAAACACCCTCTATTGAATGGAACCCTTACAACTGCTCCATTGGTCACAAGGGTTTTTTGGGCAATTTCCCTGGTTGTAAAAAAAGCGGTTTTGGGAGTAAACCCTTCATAGACTGCTAGCACCCAGGATGGATCTGCAGCCTTCATACCAGGCCCTCCATAAAGAGGTGCTGTAAATTCAATGCCCTTATCTTTGTCAAAAAAGCAGGTTGTCTTCAAGATCACAGCCTCTCTCACCGGATGAAAAACAAAATCATACCCATAGGCTGCGCAGGATTTACAGGTCTGAACTTCCGCACTGGGAAAGAGTTTACTCAAATTTGTAATCTTGACATCTACAAAATTAAATAGATCCAGGGGCTTTTGGGAGGAGTTCATGGGAAGATAGGCCCCTGCGCAGGAGCCGATATACATACCGCCCTGCTCGACAAATGATTTTATGTTCCTGCCACCCTTTTTTCCAAGGCTATGGGCCACGGCAAATGTGTCCCCGCCGGAGACTACCAATACGTCAAGGTCTTTTATGTCGTTGTTCTGTACAGAAAATTCATCCAGAAAAACCAGGTCGCAAAGACCTGCCTTTTCAAACAGGTCTATAAACCAGAGCCAGGAATGGGAAGTTCCTGACCCTGCATATATACCAATTTTTGGACTATTCATTTTTTATCCAGAAATATTATCAATGACCTTATCCAGGGTTTCCTGTGTTAGTTCAAGGCCTGTACCAAGACTTGCAAGCTCCAGCATGTTTTCTTCGGTCAATTCCGGACACATAAGGGCAAACAGCGGCTGGATTCCAAAAATCATGGATACGGCCTGTCTTCTCTCCCACCAGGCCATTATTTCATCTTCACCAGACAGGCCAAAATCATTAAAAACAGGTGCTGTTGGACACCAGGGTGTAAACAGACCTCGACCTGGGATAACAATTTCACCGCTTATCGAATCAAAGGATGCTTTGATCTCTTCCAGGGTTGTTTTTCCACTTAATTTTGCAACGGCAAAGGGGTCAATCCCATATTTTGCACATGCCTTTAAGGCACGACCGGCATCAACAGCCGAAAGGCCTAAATTTTTAAACCCAAGCAAGGCATAGATGTCAGAGACAAGTACCCCGGGTTCATCTTTTTTTGATTCTTCTAAAAGACCCGGGTCTTCATCCAGAAAAAGTGCCGTATTGGTGGCATAGGGCGTGAAATAGTCTGCACTGTGCCGATGGGTGACAGATTCCATCCATTCTGCGACACCGTCTTGTCCAAGTGCTTCAAGGATCTGGGCAACCCCTTTTTTCTCAAGAAAAGAATTCTCTTTAATTGCTTTTAATATTTCAAGGGATTGTTCAACATAGTCTTCAGGTTCAGCAACCTCTATCAGACCCATGCCTCTGAAGGCAAACCCTTTCAAATTCCTGGCACCGAATAGTTTACCAAATCCAAATCGGTCTGGGCTGGTCCAATGATTAAAACACACCTGGGCATAATCAGACCCGTTTTCACCGGCAGGACCGATCATCATGGTCTGGAGAAGGTCATCCCCTACAAATTTTCTAAGCACGTCCGTTGATTCCCATACATCTTTTCCCCAGATATCAGCGGCATCTGAAATATCTGCCACACCATCATGGATCCATAAATATACTGGAGATTCTGACCTGCCTTTGACCACTATATAATCAAATCCTGAATATTTAATTTCCACTCCTAATTTATATATAACCGGACAATGGCAGACTTTCCCCGTTACAGGACTTTTGGCCGTTATCTGGGCTGAGCCGGAAGCAGGATATGTTGTGCCGGCAAGCAATCCTGTCCCGATAACGATGGGATCATCTTCCTTGTATTTATCATATAAATACGTTGTCATTCCAATACCGCCGATGTGCTCTTCGACAAGCGCTTCAGAAAGTTCTTCTTCTTCAACCTCTGCTGTGTTTAAATCTATGACAAGAATCTTATCCGTTGATAAATATTCCATTCCTTTCTCTCCTTTTTAGTCCAGCGTAATTGCATCTACCGGGCAAAATGCAATGCACATGGGCCCGTAGTCATCCATATCTTCGCAAAGGTCACAACCCTCTCTGAGCAGCATGGGTTTTGCCGAAGCATCCGCTTTCTTGTCAGGATCAGCCTCTTCACCAATTTTATTAATTTCAATCCCTTCCGGACGCGCAACAATCAGTACATCTTCCTCTTTAAGAAGCATGCCGAAATAATCTTTTTTTTCTTTGGCGCGATATGCCACAATACATGCCGACAGGAAGGCAAAACCATCGTCTCTATGATAGCTGCATACCATTTCGCATGCCATGCAATTGGTACATTTTAAAGCATTGATGTTGATTCCCATTTTATTTCCTTAATTTATTAGAATTGGTTGAGTTAAATTATAAGCAGAACAAAGTTTATCCTTTTATAATGTTAATGTTACCAGTAAAGCGTATATTCTTCGTAGTCAATAGAAGAAAAAATGTCAATAAAAAATATTAAAACATCAGATGTTTTAATATTTCAATTATTCCTTGACAATAATAAATGAAAATGTAATCGATGCATTGTTCATTTACCAAAAACTAAAAAATATAGCTGGAGAAACAATACACCAGTGGGTTTTAAATTTGAAACTGTAAAAGCCAGTCGTATCTCTGAAAATATTGCCGAACAGATTCGTGAGGCTATTTTGGATGGCAAATTAAAAATCGGTGATCAGCTGCCTTCTGAAAAAGACTTTGCCAATCATTTCGGTGTCAGCAAATCTTCCCTCAGAGAAGCATACCGGGTGCTGGAAGCATATGGCCTTCTTGAAATCCGCCAGGGAATGTCCGGGGGCGCTTTTATTAAACAGGTCGACATTACCACTATAAAAGACAGCCTTGTAAATTATTTCTTTTTTCAAAACCCGGGTCTCAGGGAATACACTGAGATCAGAACCTTTATTGAACCACAGGTGGTCAGAATCTGTGCTGAAAAAATCACGGCTGAAGATATTGAATACCTTGAAAATAATATTTTAGCCATGGAGCAGGAACCAGATGGTAAAAATTTTATCAGTGACCTTGACATTGCTTTCCACAAAAAGCTTGTTGATATTACTGAAAACAAAATTATCAGTCTGGTTGTTGAAACGATTCAAACGGCATTGATTAATATCAAACGAATGGTTCACACAGACGAACAATTCTTAAAAATGGTCTGCGAAGGCCACAAAAAAATTGTTGCCGCATTAAAAGAGCATGATCCTGAAAAGGCAAGCAAAGCAATGCTGAAACATATTAATGAAGTTGAAAAAGGTATGCTGGCAAGTAAAAACGGGTCCATGATCATCACTGAAAAAGGCCTGTTAAAAAAAAGCCGGAAAAGCTGATAGTTTTTGAACCACTTAGCAGGAGGAAGAAAATGACAGAAATGCCAATGGAATCAAAAGTTGATTCTAAAATAACAAAGAAACTATGTGAAATAGTCGGTGAAAAAAATGCAACCGATTATAAGCACATTCGTTATGCTTACTCTTATGACCTGTCCTTTGTAAAACCCAAATTGCCGGACTATGTTGTCATGCCGACAAGTGTAGAACAGGTTCAGGCAATAATGAAATTTGCCAACCAGGAAAAAATTTCCGTTACGCCATTTACTGCGGGCACCAATATTGGTGGTCTGTGTATACCTGAAAATGGTGGAATTTTACTGGACATGAAGCGGATGAACAATATCATCCGTATTGATGAGGAATCCCACTACGCCATTATTGAGCCTGGGGTATCCCATGCCAAATTTGCCAGTGCCCTGGCCAAATACAAACTCAGGTTTAGTTGGCCTGTTGGACCGCCTTCAGCCTCGACCTCTTCCTGCGCCATCAGCCACGGAATCGGCGGTTTAAGCGGACGATACGGCCTCAACAGTGAGGAAATAACCAGCATGGAAGTGGTGCTGCCCACAGGGGAACTGGTCCGGGTCGGTTCCTGTGCCATCCAGGAAGATGCCTGGCACAGTTGCCTTCCCTTGCCTAGAATGGACGGCCTGTTCACAGGATGGCTCGGTACCACCGGAGTGATAACAAAAATCGGTTTGCGTGTGCACCCTACGCCACCTATCCTGAAAGTTTTTACAGCATCTACGGAAACCATTGGTCAAATGGCATCCTATCTTAGAACCCTTGGTAATTATGAAATCTGTGATGATCTGACAGGCGTATCCTGGTGGCTTTCCCAGGTACCCATCCCCTATCCGTACAAACCCAAACCAGATGGTGTTCCGGAATGGATTTCCTTTGCCACAACATTTTCCTGGACCCAGAAAGAAAAAGAAGCCAGGGAAGAAATCTGGAAAATGGTGGTGGATGAAGAAACCAAAAAAGGCTCGTCCTTAAAGGAGACTGTATATCCTGAAGAAGCCTTGAAGGCAAGAACCCAGCTGCCCAGCCAGATTGTCGGGTCAACCAAAAATTATACCAAGCAGGGAGGGGCAGGAATTTCATGGCCCGGTACCTTTACACCCGTCAACAAATGGGAACCGGTTTATGAAGAATGGAAAAAAATCCTGACTGGTAGAAACCTGTCACCCTCGGTTCGCGTCACCAATTATAGAGGCGTTCATTATGGCATGCTCCGGGCCATGATACCCTTTCCCAAAAAAGATCCTGCCTCTATTGAAAATGCAAGGCAAGCCATTGTTGAATGCCTGAAAGTCGATCTGGATAATGGCGGCATCCCTTACAAGCCACCCGTGGATTTTGGACTGGAGATAAATAAAAGAGCCCATCCCGGATATGTTGAGCTAATGAAGCGGGTAAAAAATATGCTGGATCCCAATAATATCATGAATACGGGGAAACTGGCTCTTTAGACATCGTGTATAAATATGATTTTAAAAAAATTATGCGTTTAAATATATTTGGAGGCTTTTATGAAGTGGAATATTCCTTCACTTGAAGAATTGGAAGATGCCGTATGGAAATGCACGGCATGTGGTAATTGTAAAACAACTTATGATTTTGGCCCCCCGCCCACCTTTGGGGAAATATGCCCGGCCGGTGTGGAGTTCGGATTTGACGGAAACATGGCATCCAAGGGTAAAATTGCCTTTGCCAGGGGAATTCTTGACGGCCAGCTTGAATGGACTGAAGAGTTTGTAAATGATATTTATCGATGCACCATCTGCGGCGGATGTCAGAACCAGTGCGAACTGGACCATAAACCGGTAATTCCGGAAATCATGGAGGCCATGAGGCGTAAGGCAGTTGAAGATGGTGTGGGTCCCATGCCGACCCAGAAAGTGATTGCCCAGTCCCTGAGAAGTTATGATAATCCTTACCAGGGTCCCAGAAGGGTCCGAACTGACTGGACCCGGCCCTTTAAGAAAGCAAAAAATCCCATCAAAAATATCATGAAAGAAAATGCCCCGATCCTTTTTTATGTGGGATGTACGGGAGCATTTAACCTGCCTGTCAGAAACTTTCCCGTGGCAACGGCTTCCATATTCCAGAAACTGGGCATTGATTTCGGGATTCTGGGAGAAAATGAAATCTGCTGCGGATCCACTGCCATGAGACTTGGGGATGTGGATGAATTCAAACGCGTGGCTGAAACTAATATGAAAACTTTCAAGGATCTTCATGATAACCACGGGGTTGAAACCATTGTTACATCCTGTGCAGGATGTTTTCGGGCCATGAAAAAAGATTACAGCCTTTCAGATGAATATGAAGATTACATGGGCGGTATTAAGATCATCCATACCACGAATTTCCTTTTCAACTATTTCAAAGAAGGCAAGATAAAATTTACCAAGGAAGTTCCCTGGAAAGTGACCTATCATGACCCCTGTCACACAGGCAGACATTTGATTGATTATAAGATAGATGAAGATGGTTCCCAACAGTGGAAAGGATCTTATCTGGGTAAAAATGAAGACAACTGCCTGTATGACATCCCCCGTGAAATACTCAAAGCCATTCCAGGCATTGAGTTCAGGGAAATGGAAAGAATACGCAGCAATTCCTATTGCTGTGGCGGTGGCGGTGGCGTCATGACCGGATATGGGGAATGGGCTGTAAAAAATGCCGGATTGAGAATACAGGAAGGCCTGGATACAGGTGCACAAAAAATGGTTTCCATTTGTCCATTCTGTCATTTCAACCTGAATGAAGGTTCCAAAAGGCTTCAAAGTGATATGAAAGTTTATGACCTGGTCGAACTTATAGACCTGGCACTTTGAAAAATTTGAAAAATGGGACAGATTTAAGCAGATTTGGGGACAGATTTAAATCTGTCCCCAATAACAAAAACCAGGGGGAAAAATGAATTTAAAAGAAAGAGTTATGAATCAATTGGAGGGGAAAACCGTTGATATGACCCCTGTCGGGTGTACCACAACCTACGGCATGGTGGATTTGATGAAAAAATGCGGTGCCGAAAGACCTTTTGCCGACACTGACCCAGAAGCCATGGCAACCCTTGCCATTGCCGGTGAACTGGCCGGATTTGAAATGGTCAAAGCCATGGGATGGGATATTACGCCCATGAGCGAGGCTTTTGGATGCGGGATGGGAATTCCGCAGATTGATCTGCAGTATTGCATCAAAGAACATCCCTATGCAGAAAGCCTGGATGGTTTGGATTATCCCTCTGATTTTCTGGATCGAGGAAGATTTCCTGCTTATAAAAAACAATTTGCCATTTTAAAAGAACGAGTAGGCAGTCAAAAGGCAATTTTTGGTGAGTCAGAAGGTGCTTTTACCTGTGGTGCCAATCTTGTGTCCACTGAAAATTTCATGAGATGGACTTTTAAGCGACCAAACGATGTTGAAAAAGTTCTTGAAGTGACCAAGCAGGCCATGATTGATACCATTAATTTTGCCTTTGAAAACGGGGCAGATTATTATGTCATGGCAGAACCCACTGCAGGCCCTGCTCTCATGAGCCCGAAACTGTTTAAAAAATTTGTAGTACCTGTATTGTCTGATATTGTTGCCAAAACAAAGATTCCCCTTGTTCTTCATATATGCGGCAATACAGATATGATTATTCCTTTAATGTGTGAAACCGGTGTTAAAGGGATAAGCATTGAAGAGGGTGCCAATATGAAAGAAGCTGTCAAAATTGCCCATGCAAACGGTGTCAGGGTATTTGGCAATGTAGCCGCTGCCACCACACTGTTTATGGGCACGCCTGAGCAATCCTATAAGGAAGCGTTTGCCGCGCTTGAAAACGGAACAGATTTCCTCTGTCCGGGTTGCGGGATCGCTCCGGGATCTCCTTTGGAAAATATACTGCAACTGAAAAAAGCCAGGGATGATTTTTTTAAATAAAGCCGTTTAGGTCAGTGGGGAATCCTTGATCACCCTATAACAGGGTGAAAGGAAAACCCCTATAACAATGATTCATCTTTAATTAGGAGGTAGAAAATGAAGAGGATTTTTTTTGTGTTGATTATTTTTTTATCAATTTCTTTGATTTTTTCTTGTGGTAAAAAAACTGACGATCAATCAGAAACCATTTCAAAGTTAAAACAGGAAATAGTAGAATTAAAAGCAACAATCACCAAACTGGAAGCTGAGTTGGTACTTGCAAAAACACCAAAAGAACCCCTAAAAATCGGTGTATTGGTTCCCCTTACCGGTATTGTTGCCCAGGGTGGCCTTGAGATGAAGTATGGCATTGAAATGGCTGCCGAAGAAAAAGGAACAGTACTGGGCAGACCCATTGAGCTGCTGGTTGAAGACACCCAGATCAAAGCACCCGTAGCCGTGACTAAAGCTGAAAAACTGGTGTACAAGGATGATTGTAAAGCGTTGATTGGTGTATTTTCCAGCGGTGTAGGCCTGGCGCTTGCCGCAAACATTGACAAACTGAATGTGCCCTTTGTTACCACCCACGTGATGACAACTGCATTGTACGGTCTCCATCCGCTTGTTTTCAGAAGCGGTCAGTTGGCCAACGACCAGACAGCTGTCGGAAATGTAAATGGAATTTTGGCACGGCCGGACCTGAAGGACAAATCTTATTATGTCATTGTACACGACTATGCATGGGGACATGATGCCGGCAAAAGATTCATTGATCTAGCCAAAGAAAATGGTATTAAAATTTATAATGAAGAATTTGATAAGGCACCTACCAGTACCAAAGACTGGTCATCTTACATCAGCAAAATCAAAGCCTCTGGTGCTGATGGTGTCTACATCGCCTTTATTACCAATGTCATCCCTGCTTTTGCCAAACAAATGTCTGATTTTGGCCTCCAGGGCAAGGTAAAGATCGTATCTGCAGCCGCTCCTGGACCGCTTGAGCTGGAAGCCGGCGGAGAAGCCTGTTATGGTATTTTCGGTGCCTCTGACTGGTCATGGGATGTGAACACCCCTGTTTCAGATGCATGGGAAATGAGATTCTGGAATAAATTCAAAACCATTCCTTCTGATGCAGCTGTTCACAGTTATGTGGGTGCAATGAACCTTTTCAATGCCATTGAAAAGGCGGGAAGTACGGATGCTAAAGCCATTGCTGACGCTCTCCGCGGTATCAGCTTTGACGGCCCTTACGGAAACGTTCGAATATCTGCAAAAGACAATTGTATGCGCAATACAGCTGTTCTGACAGAAACCATGGCCGCACCGGAAAATCCCTTTGGTGCCAAGGTGTATATGAAAGTGTTAAAAACGTTTACAGCAGCTGAGTTAGGACCTGCAGAATAAGGGTTTGTTAAAAAAAACTACGTTGCAACTTTTTTCTTATTTTTAAACCAATCTGCATGAAAATATTCAACAAAAGACTATTTTCATGCAGATTCACATGACAGGCAAGCATATTATGGGCGGATCACTCGGTATAATTGTAGATATAACTTTAAACAGCCTTGTTCTCAGCGGCGTATTTCTCATAGTAGCCATCGGTCTGAATATTATTTATGGACTGAGCCGTATAATGAACATGGGGCATGGTGCTCTATACGCTGTTGGTGCCTATACCGGCTATACGCTGGTGGCGACCGGTTTGAATTATTTTGCAGCCCTTGTCATTGCACCGATTATAGTGGGCGCTGTTGGATTGTTAATAGAAAGGACCATAATTGCGCCCATGCGCAAACGATCCATGGTTTACACTCTGATCCTGACCTATGGACTGATGTTTTTTCTTGACGGCATGATTAAATATGTCTGGGGAAATAAACCCTGCTTTATTGATCTGCCGGCATTTCTAAAGGGAACTATTTCTATCCTGGGTACTCAATACCCGATTTTCCGGCTGGCAACCTTATTCTTCATAGCAGCAATAATGGGCGGTTTAATGCTTTTTTTAAACAAAACCAAAATCGGAATAATCTTGAGAGCCTCAAGCACAATCCCGGAGATGGTATCCTGTCTGGGGATCAACATGAGCTATGTTCACATGGGTGCCTTTGTTCTGGGGTGTATCATGGCCGGGGTCGCCGGTATCATCGCAGGCCCCTTGACCACCATTGATCCTTTGATGGGCGGTGAAATGCTGATCTCTTCCTTTGTTGTCATCGTGATCGGCGGTTTGGGGAGCCTTAGAGGAGCCGTTATTGCCGCACTTCTTATAGGTATTGTCCAGACTTTGGCAGAATTTTTTATCACTGACCTTGCAATGGTAATCGTTTACATACTTATGGCGGTTATTCTTGCTTTTATGCCCCGCGGCATTCTTGGAGAAGGAAAGTTTGAATAATGAATAACACAACAACCATACCCGGTATTAAACAAGGATTACACCCACTTAAAATCCTGATTATAATTCTGATTTTATTGGGTTTGGGAACATTTCCATTTGTATTTGAAAATCGATTTTATATCAGTCTGATAACTGAGATGATGATTTACGGGCTTTTAGCCATGAGTCTGGATGTACTCCTGGGGTACACAGGGGCATTGTCATTTATGCACAACGCCTACCTGGGAATCAGTGCCTATGTTGTCGGTCTTTTTCTAATTCATATATCTCCCACCTCATTATGGCTGGCCTGCTTTGCCGGAATTGTATTTACCGCCACTGTGGCACTGCCCGTGGGCTGGGTCCAGGTACGCACAGGCGGGCTTGCATTTGCTCTTCTGACCCTTGCCTTTGGCATGATGTTTTATACCATCGTATGGAAATGGTATAGTGTTACAGGCGGTGATGATGGTTTGATGGGAATGCCCAATCCCGATATCACCCTGTTTGGATGGAACCTTGGCAGCTCGGCTGATCCCACAGCAATTTATATATTCACCCTGGTTATTGTGACCATTTGTTTTCTGTTTACCCGCAGGATTATCAATTCTCCCTTTGGGGCAGTACTTGAAGCCATACGGGAGAATGAAAACCGTGCGGCCTTTGTGGGGATTAATGTAAGGATGTACAAGCTTTTGGGATGGATGTTGGCCTGTATCCTGGCCAGCATCGCAGGTGCTTTGTTTATCCTGTATAAAGGATATATCGGCCCATCCACCATGAGCGCTTTTGCCGGAGCCGGTGTATTGATGATGGTACTGCTGGGCGGTCTGGGCTCTTTATGGGGAGCTTTTGTGGGCGCAGCAATGTTTATTTATATTCAGGACTATATCAGCACCATGTCAGAACATTGGGAAATCTATCTTGGACTGGTTGTTATTTTTCTGGTCTTATTTTTACCAACGGGATTCGTCGGTCTGGGCGATCATCTCAAACGATTCCGAAAGGGTTGATAATGGCGGAACTACTCTGTACAGAAAATTTGTGCCGCAGTTTTGGCGGTGTGATGGCGACAAACCGGGTTTGTTTCAGTGTAGACAACCAGGGTCTTACGTCTATTATCGGGCCGAACGGGGCCGGAAAAACAACGTTTATCAATATTGTGACCGGAAAAATAGGCGCCAGTTCCGGGAAAATATTTTTTAAAGGACAGGAAATTACCAACAAACCCACCCATGAACTGGTAAAAATGGGTATCTGCCGGACTTTCCAGATTAACAGTATTTTTGAAAATCTCAGTGTGTTTGAAAATTTAAGAATTGCCCGGCAGGCTAAAGATGGTGGTTCTTTAAGAATTTTCTCCTCAAAACAAAATCTTAAGGCCGTAACGGAGAAAACCTGGGCATTAGTGGAACATCTTGGATTAAAAGACCTGGCTGCCAGACCTGCAAAAAACCTGGCATATGGTGATCAGCGGGTATTGGAGGTGGCAATTGCCCTGGCCGGTGATCCAAAAATTTTATTTTTAGATGAGCCCACTGCTGGAATGTCACCCGCTGAAACCCGGCAAATATCAAAACTGATTCAAGAGCTGGCCACTGAAATCTGTGTTGTACTGGTTGAGCATGATATGGATTTGGTCATGAGTATTTCAGATAAGATTACAGTTCTTCAATATGGCTGTACCATTGCAGAAGGCACACCAGAGGAGATCCGGAACAATCAGCAGGTCAGGGAGGCATATCTTGGAAAAGAGGAATAAAATCCTAAATATTGAGGACATTCACACCTATTATGGTGTAAGTCACGTGATTCAGGGCTTGTCCATGTACGTAGAACAGCGGGAAGCGGTTTCGATTCTGGGACGAAACGGGGTGGGGAAAACCACTACCCTGAGATCTATTATGGGACTGACCCCGCCTCGATCCGGAAGCATACAGATTGATGGCATCGAGACAACGCGGTTTCAACCCCATAAAATATCCAAGATAGGGGTAGCTTATGTGCCGGCTGAAAGGCATATTTTTCCGGGGTTGAGTGTAAAAGAAAATCTCATACTGGCTGCAAGACCCGGAAATGGAAAAGATCCATGGACATTTGAAAAAGTATGTGACCACTTCCCCGGACTTGCCGACAGGACCCTGCAGGACGGTGCAACCCTCAGTGGAGGTGAACAACAGATGCTGGCCATTGGCCGGGCCCTTATCAGCAACCCAAAGATCATCATCATGGACGAGCCCTCACAGGGGCTATCCCCATTACTTGTGCAGATGATAACCGATGTTGTCTTAAAAGTCTGTACCGAGTCCGGAATAACAATGCTCATAGTCGAGCAGAACTACCGCATGGCCCTTAAAGTAGCCAGCCGGCATTATTTAATGGGTACCAAAGGTGAGATTGTCAAAGTGGCTTCAACCCAGGAACTTATGGACAATCCGGAGATTATTCAATCCCATTTGTCTGTGTAATATTAACGCATGGACAAAAATCTTTTTTTGCTTATATTTAACAATACATAATGAAAAATAATTTCAATAAAAAAATAATGTTCTTTGGTTGTCCCATGGATTGTGATGAAAAATATGATTCCATTCAAGAAAAACTTCATATGCTTCAGACTGCCCAGGGATTTGATGATCCCCTTGACGGGGTCATGGACACTCTTGGACCATATCTTCCAAAGGACTGCTGGGATAATCTTGGCTCATTAGCCGTACCATCATGGTTGGGCCCTAAACCGCCCTCAACTGATCACTCAAAAATCACCACGGAAAATTTTATTTCTTTTATTGACAATAATGGATGTAAAAAATTTGCAGATGAGGCAGATCAATTTGTTACGGATCAGATTCTGCCTGACATTCCCTGTATGGTCGGAATTGACCATTCTCTTACTGGAGGCGTTTATTCGGCCCTGTCCCGCCATTACGGCAAAGAAAACCTGTCTTTGATTATTATTGACAGCCATACAGATGCTGTTCCCATGTCTTTGCTGGCCGGAGCGATCCAGTATGATATGGATACAAACCCGTCTTCCTTACATGATGTAAATGACCCCTTTTTGTATAACCGTTCTGATTCATACAATGCCAGTTCATTTGTGCACAACCTTGTGACACAAAAACAGGTAGACCCCAAAAATCTGTATATTATCGGGGTAAGCGACTATCCTGAAAAAAAATTTATGCGGATCAAGGATGTCCGGATTAAAAAATATACGGGTGCCTATATGGATCTCAAACGCATGGGCGCAAAAATCATCACTAAAAAAGAATGTAAATTAAATCCCCATAAAATTTCAGAAATTTTTAAACTTATTTCCACCCCCTATGTTTATGTTTCCATTGATATGGACATCGGGGCGAACAACGCACTTGAAGGTGTCAGATTCCGTAACTGGAAAGGATTAAATGAACCACAGATCCATAAACTGGGTCATGCTGTGGCCGAAATTTTTTCAGATTCCATTCATCTGGCCGGCATGGATATCTGTGAGATAGATCCGCGCAGAGCCGGTGTTGACTACCCTTCAGGCAAAGACAGGACCTATGTGATAGCGGCAGAGATTATTAAAACAATAGCATTTAATATGGATAAGGACACTGGCCCTTCCACTTAATGCTTTCATTTAATATAGTATAAACAATAGAAAAAAGTAATTTAAACAAAGGAGAACAAATGGAACAGAACCGATATTTTGATATTGAAGATGCATCATCAGACAAACCCATAAAAAAACTGAAATACTTTGTTGACGGAGAATTTAAAGTCTCTGCCACAAAAAATTATATGGATTGTTATAACCCCTCCACAGGAGATATTATCGCCCATGCTCCCCAATGCACCCAGGATGAAGTGGATGCAGCCATAGAAAGTGCTAAAAAAGCCTATCCAGAATGGGCTGCAACCCCTGTGAGCAAAAGAGTTCAGGTTTTATTCAAATTTAAGGCCCTTGTTGAAGAACACCTGGAAGAGTTAACCTATCTTCTGTGCCAGGAAGAAGGCAAGAACTGGACAGAATCCATGGGAGATGTGCTAAAGGTGAATGAAGTGGTTGAATTTGCCTGTGGTGCCCCCCACCTGATGAAGGGTGAGTCTCTCATGAATGCCAGCAAAGGATATGATACTGTCCTCTACCATGAGTCCATTGGTGTTTTTGCGGGTATTGCCCCCTGGAATTTTCCGGCCATGATTCCCCATGGCTGGATGACCCCCATATGTGTTGCAACTGGTAACTGCATGATTCTCAAGGCAGCCAGCTTTGTCCCCCAGTCAGCCCTTCGGCTTAGCGAACTCTGGCGTGAGGCAGGACTTCCCAAAGGGGTCCTCAATGTTATCATGGCCGGAAGAAATGAAGCTGAAATCTTCCTGAAACATCCGGATATCAAAGGGGTCAGCTTTGTGGGCTCCACAAGTGTTGGCAAACATATCTACAAAACCGCAGCAGCCCACGGCAAAAGGGTCCAGGCCCTGACAGAGGCAAAAAACCATGCCCTGGTTCTAAAAGATGCAAAACTGGAAAGAACTGCCAGGGGAATTATCAATGCCTATTGCGGATGTGCCGGTGCAAGATGCATGGCCTGTCCTGTGATTGTCGTTGAAAATGACATTGCAGATGAACTGGTCGCCTACCTGAAAAAATTTGTTGCTGAACTCACATTGGGGCCCGCCTATGATCCCAATACGGGCATGGGACCCGTAATGAATGCCGGCCACCTGAAATTTATCACGGGCTGGATTGAAAAAGGTATTGAAGAAGGTGCAGAGCTCATTGTTGATGGCAGAAACCCCGTTGTAAAAGGATATGAAAACGGATTCTTCCTGGCACCAACCATCTTTGATCATGTCACCGAAGATATGACCATTGGTGATGAAGAAATTTTTGGTCCAGTGCTGTGCATCAAACGCGTTGACTCTTTTGAAGAAGGTATAACCATCATGAACAAGAGCCGCTTTGCCAATGGGTCTGTTATTTATACCCAGAACGGACACTATGCCCGTGAATTTGCAAACCGGACAGACGGTGGCATGGTCGGTATTAATGTGGGTATCCCCGTTCCCCTGGGAATTTTCGGTTTTACCGGTCACAAGGACTCTTTTTTCGGAGATCTGCATTGCATGGGTAAAGACGGTTTTACATTCTTTACAGAATCCAAGGTTGTCACCCAGACCTGGTTTCCTGAAGATGAAACCGTTATGGGCAAAGTAGATACCTGGGATGGAACCATTTCATCAATGCCGGACAAGTACAAATAAGTTCACAAAAAGCGTTAACCGCTTATAAGTTTGCAAACCAGTGCCAGTCTATTCCCTGGGAATGGGCTGTGCTGGTTCGCAACCTTCACTTCTTTTTAATGGTGCTTTCTGATATCTTTAACTTGTTGGAAATGATGATCTCTGATAAATAAAATGTTTTGTTCTGAGTTTAAAACGGGAGATTCAACCATGCACCATCTCATAACTGAGATACAGAGCCTGGGTATACAGGTCCACAAGGATATTACCGGGCGAATGGGCGGTGCAGGCCCTGCCGAGGGGCGTGCTTTTATTGTTAACGGTATACCCGTAAGCGTTCCCATTGCGGCAGACTATGTCTTAAAATCACCCTTTACCCTCAAAGAAACCGATTCAGGATACCTGCTTTTAAAAAACGGCACACCCCTGTTACCCATTGCCGTTGTACCAGAACCCCGTTTTTACAGTAAATTTACGGATGAGGGGGTTGCCTTCCGGCAGATTGCCCTTCTCCACGGCAAAGACTGCCTGGCCACAACCGTGCTGCAAAGGTGTGTTCATTGGAAGCGTTTACAAAAATGCAAATTTTGTGCGACAGAATCCTCTCTTTCCAACAGCCATACCATAGCCAAAAAAACACCGGGACAACTTGCCCAGGTTGCCCGGGCTGCCCGGGATATGGATGGTGTGACCCATATGATACTCACATCAGGTATCGGTGATCCCCCGGGAAGCGAAATTCCGTATCTGGCTCAATGCGCCAGGGCCATAAAAGCAGAAGCAAATATACCGCTGCAGGTCCAGATTGCCCCCCCGGAAGACCTTGGCCTTATTGACGAGCTAAAGGATGCAGGAGTAGAATCCATTGGTATTCATATTGAAAGTTTTGATGCAGATATTCTTTTAAAAATGGCCCCTGCCAAAGCTGCAATCGGTTTAAACCATTATGAGCGAGCCTGGAAAAAGGCGGTTCAATTATTTGGCGTCAACCAGGTCAGCAGTTTTATCATTGCAGGCCTGGGAGAAACCATCACCTCCATTGCCTGGGGAAGTGAATTCCTTGCAGATCTGGGGGTTTATCCCTTTGTTGTGCCCCTTCGCCCTATCCCGGGTTCAAGTCTCAAACGATCAACACCGCCCCATCCGGATATGATGAAGCAGGTTTATGAAGCCGTTGGTAAAATTCTTCAAACCAAAGGGATTGCCACACATAAAATTCTGGCAGGATGTGCCAGATGCGGGGCCTGCTCTGCACTGTCCGCCTATGAAAACAAGGAAGATGATTTGATCTGCCACTCGGCCAGGAATAAGGCTGAAGAATCCCAGGCATATCAAATCAGAAAACAGGTCTTTGTAGATGAACAAGGATTGTTTAATACCTCTGACCGGGATGAAAATGATAAATCGGCAACTCTCCTGGTTGCCAGACACAAAGGCAGCGTTATCGGTACCGTCAGAATTTACAAAACCGATACGGGATTGGATCACTGGATCGGCGGCAGACTTGCCGTGAAAAAAGATTTCAGGGCCACCCGTGCCGGATCTGCCCTGGTCAGGGAGGCTATGAAACGGGTTCAAAAAAAAGGATGCCGTGTATTTACGGCCCATATCCAGGAAAAAAATGTCCCTTTTTTTTCAGAACTTGGCTGGAAGCCTGTCGGACCTGTTAAATCCCATCTGGGGCACCCCCATCAAAAAATGGAGGCAAATCTGAACCTTGTTCCGAAAGATATCCAGATATGAATGATATAAATTTAGACCAGATTGTCGAGGCAGTCAGAAACTATGTCGGCCTTGTGCGTAAACACCCTATAAAAAAGGTTGTTGAAAAACTTAAGTCCACATGCAAATACGGAGAAGCCCTGCCCAATTTCGGTGATGATGCTGCCGTCATACCCTTTAAGGATGAATACCTGCTTTTTGCTACCGACGGAATGATGACCGCTCTGATCATCAACGAACCCTATGCTGCCGGCAAAGCCTCGGTCATGGTGACGGTGAACGATATTTATTCCATGGGCGGCCGGCCCATTGGTATGGTCAATGTTCTGGCCAGCGGAGATGAACAGCAGCGTTCCCTTATTGTGGAGGGCATTGAAAAAGGATGCCATAAACTTCGGGTTCCCATGCTGGGTGGCCATCTCCATCCTGATCCGGATATGAAAATCCCTTCTTTGAGCGTGGCCATCCTTGGCAGGGCCAAAAAACTGCTGAGAAGCCACCTGGCAGAAAATGGCGACGATCTGATCCTGGCCGTGGATCTGACGGGTCGACCCGGATGCCACTCCGTGGTAAGCTGGGATGCAAATTCCGGCAAAACCCCGGAGCAATTGCTCCACCGCCTTGACATATTGCCATTGATTGCAGAACAAAACTTATCCTGCGCTGCAAAGGATATCAGCAATGCCGGTATTCTGGGCACGATTTCCATTTTTATGGAAAATTCAGGCAAAGGATGCCATATACGACTGGATGACATCCCAAGACCTGCCTCCACCGGTCTTAAAGACTGGCTCCATTGTTTCCAGAGTTTTGGCTTTATCCTTGCCGTCAAACCTGAAAACTCAAAAAAAGTGCTGGAACTGTTTTCAAGCCGTAATATTGATGCCAATATTATTGGTAAAGTAATAGATAATGACCGAGTCGTTCTGGAACAAAAAGGAACCTTTAGCGTTTTGTTTGACTTTAAAACCGATGAAATAACCGGCATCCGGTATAAAGGGCAGGTTGAATGATTTATCCACCCCAAATTAAATTACAGACTTAAACTTAGAAAGGAACAGCAACCATGGAAAAAAAAGCGTTGTGGGTAGTGTTTCGACCCAAAGATCCCATAAGCCTTAAAAAAATGAGAGAAATGTATCTGGGTTCCTATCCCCATTTTAAAGAGATGCCATCCCTGTATGCTAAAACCTGGTGGGTGAATGAGGAAAAAAACGAATGGGGTGCCATGTACATATTCAACTCACAAAAAGAACTGGATGCGTACACCCAATCGGATCGATGGAAACGGATCATTCCTGAAAAATATGGGTGCACGCCTGAAACAACAGTTCTTGATATCGGGGCCATTCTGTTCAAGGAAAAAGTCACATCAGGAGAGGATTCATGGCTGACACCGGATTCATCCACTGCAGACAGTCAATAAAACCGATGTAGAGCCAGGAAAATTAAATTCTCAACTTTCGGAGTTGCCAGTTAAGTTGGGGCAGGCTTGCATTATTGCATGTTTATTGGCGGGAAATGAAGAGAAGCGCAGAACAATACTGTATTTGTGCAACTTTGGGGTTATGTTATGACAGTTCCCCAATCAAAAACATTCTTCCCCCATTGCAGTATCAATGACGTTTCTATCTGTTTGATTCCGTCTATTTTATTGATTTTTTCAAAAATAAGGGGCTCAAGATCTTCAAAAGATGAAAGAATAAAGTCGGCATCAACATCAATTCCTCCGGTTGTGAGAACAACATACTTAAGCTCATTTATAGCCGCAAGTTCCTTCATTACCGTATCTTTTTTCTTGATATCAATGGTAATTTTAAAGTTGCCAGCCACCTGGAAACCCAAATCAAACGGACTGCTCACAGCTACAATTTGAATAATTTTAGTGTCGATAAGACGTTTAAGCCTTGTCCGAACTGTTGACTCGGCTATACCAAGTATTTTTGCCATGGCTGTATTTGAGATTCTTCCATCTTTCTGGAGCAACATAATCATCTCGGAATCAACAGCATCAATTTTCACCTTTCGTTTTTTTATTTCTTTTGAAATCACTTTATTCTTTCCTTTTTATTGTTATTATAATTGATATTCGCAATATTTATAATAATAATTTATGTTTTTATATTAATTTCTTTTAAAATTATTATATTCTTTCTTATTTATCGTTATTATACTTAATATTCGCAATATTTATAATATATATTTACATTTTTAGATCAAATTGTCAAATTATTTATTGACAAAAATTTTTCAATGCTCTATTGCTTATCAAGGGTTGATATTTTTAACCAACCGGAAAAATAATTTAAACGTGTTTTTATGCTAAAGGAGATTGCATCATGAAGTTTACTTTTAACGTCAGGAAGTGGAATGTATTGTGCCTGTGCCTTTGTTTGATTTTTGTAATGACTACTTTTTCATGGGCGGTAGAATTCAAGGATTATCCTGTTCCTGAAGACTGTTTGAAGCAGGCTCAAAAAGAAGGCAAACTGAACATCTATGACTGGGCTGAATGGTGGCCTGAGGAAATTTATACGAATTTCGAAAAGGAATACGGTATCAAGATCATCCGGGATAATTATGCCAGTGACGACGAATATGTGGCCAAGTTTAAGCTCAATCCGAATTGCCCGTATGACATCATGTTGCCTTCTACAAGAGGCATGATACAGCTCAAAGCACTGGATATACTGCAAAAACTGAATAAGGAATGGCTTCCAAACGTGGCTCATTACCTGCCCGAAGAAAATAAAAAAGTCTGGTACGATTTGGACAATAAATATGGCATCCCTACGGATCGTTTTTTCTATGGATATGCTTACAACACAAAATATGTGGACTCCAATGATCCGCGCATAGGCTCCTGGGCTTTCCTGTACGAAGGCAAGGAATTCAAGGGACGTATCACAATGCTTGATGAAATGTTTGTCGTGATTGGCAATGGGCTCAAGTATCTGGGCTATTCGTACAACTCAGACAATGAGCAGGAATTGATGCAGGTTCGTGATCTCTTGCTCAAACAAAAACCCCAGGTCATGGCCTATGACTCATGGCCGAAGCGTCTGGTACTGGAAGAAGAAGCCTGGCTTTCAAATTGCTGGGTCGGCGATTCTTATTTTTATTCCAAGGAGCTGAATACGATACGCGGTGTTTTGCCTAAAGAGGGAACTGAGAACGGTGTGGATCCGCTGGTGATTCCCAAAGGTGCCCCTCATCCGGCGGCGGCCCACTTGTGGATCAACTATATTATGAGTCCAAAAGTCAATACAACCTTGATTATGGGCATTGGCTATTCCCCTAATCACAAGGCTTCTCAGGAAATGGTTTCCGAAGAATTCAAGAAATGGCCGGGCACTATTCCTTCCAAAGACTACCTGGAAAAGTGTGAAACCATAAATGAAAAAGCAATGACCGGAAGAGGTCTTGAACTTCGATCAAAAATCTGGGAAGAACTTAAGAAATAATTTTACAAAGGCCCGGCACAAGACGTCTCAACATTTATAGACGTCCTCGGGCAAATATTATAATTATCAATAGACAAGGAGGGCAGATTTGTGCCCGATCATATAAAAACTTTGAAAAAGGACAGCGAGGTTAGAAAGCCGCCTGAAAAACAAATCAACGGAGGGGTTGCTCCTGAACTGGTCAAGTACCTGGGACCAATAATTGTGATCCAGCTGGTATTTGTCCTGGCTCCACTGGCTATCATCCTGTTATTTAGTCTGCTCAAAACCGGAGCTTACGGCAAAATCGTTTATGCCTTTACCCTGGACAACTATATAAAACTGATTGACGGCGGTTATGGTATGGTTTTTCTTAAATCATTTTTTTACGCCGTTCAAACGAACTTCATGTGTATCCTGATAAGCTATCCATTGGCATATTATATCGCACGCTACGGAAAGCGGTGGAAAATGTTTTTCATCTTCATGATTATTATTCCGTCCTGGACAGCATATATCATTCGACTGTATGCCCTCAAAACTCTCGTAGGCAGCAATGGGCTGATCAACCACTGGCTGATAGGATTTGGGCTGATTGATACACCCATCCAGTTCCTGTATACACCCATGGCTGTTTCAGTGGGGCTGGTCTATACCTGGTTACCCTTTATGGTGTTACCTTTATTTGCTGCTATGGAGGGACTGGATCCGTCTATGTGGGAGGCGGCCGAAGATCTTGGAGCAACGCCGTTTCGGCGCTTTGTCCGGATCACGCTGCCTTTGACCCGGGGCGGACTTTTGGCAGGAAGTATTCTGGTCATGATTCCAGCGCTTGGGGACTGGCTGGTTCCGTATTTGCTGGGTGGGTCCAAGGTTATGATGGCCGGGATGGTCGTTGCTCATAAATTCACCACACTGGGCGATATCCCGGCTGGTTCCTGTATGGCCACGGCATTGGCATCTGTCTTGCTGCTTATATTGTATTTTGCCATTAAATGGGGTGGCCGCGAGGCCCTGGAGCAATCATTATGAGTCCTAGAATCTGGTTCTTGCGCATAGTGTCGATCCTGGCCTATATTTTTTTGTGGGCTCCGGTAATTGTAATTATCGTCTTCTCCTTCAGTGCCAATAAATTTGGCATCAGGTGGGAAGGTTTCACCTTGCAATGGTATTATGAATTACTTGACAATCAAACTGTATGGGATGCCTGCATACGGAGTCTGGTCATTGCATTGGTGACTGTGGTAGTATCTACGGCATTGGGCACGCTGACAGCCTATGGGCTGTACAAACTCAAATTTCGAGGTAAGCAGCTTCTACGAACATCCATCCTGCTTCCCATTGTTATGCCGGAAGTGGTTACGGCTTCAGCGCTTCTTGTCTTTTTTATCAAAGTGACACCATTAACACTTGGCTATCCCACGATCATTATCGCCCACATTGTCTTCAGCACCCCGCTTGCTGTTTTTGTTATTCTGGGTCGTATGCAGCGGATTGACTGGGCCTGGGAAGAAGCGGCTATGGATCTGGGAGCCACTCGCATAAGGGCTTTTCGCCGTGTGATCGGCCCGGTTCTGCTACCGGGTATCGCTGGAGCGGCAGCTTTAATTTTTCCCTGGTCCTTTGATGATTTTGTCATCACCTACTTTGTGGCCGGGATAGGCAATACTACGCTGCCTATTTACATCTTTTCCCAGCTCCGTCATGGATCAAGTCCGGTTGTCAATGTAATCGGGACGTTATTCATCCTTTTTACATTAGCATCACTGTTGCTGTTCATGCTTGCAGAAAAGAAAAGTCGCACCAAAGGGATGTAATCATATCATACTACTTATAATTTTTTTGGGTCACAATCAGTGCCCGTTATCTGTCTTGTATTAAAAGCGGGATAAAAAAATGAGGAATGAAGCAATGCCAATAACTAAAGAACCTGTAACGCCTGCAGTCGAAATAAAAAATGTGATTAAACGTTTCGGAACGATAACTGCGGTCGATAACATGAACCTGGCCATAAAACAAGGAGAAATTTTTTCTTTGCTGGGTCCCAGCGGCTGCGGCAAAACCACAATGCTTCGAATGGTGGCCGGTTTTGAAAATGCAGACCATGGAGAGATTCGAATTCAGGGTAAGGTGGTCAATGATATCCCGCCCTACAAGCGCGAATGCAATTTGGTGTTTCAGCAGATGGCCCTGTTTCCACACTTAACCGTGGCTGAAAACATTGCCTTCGGTCTCAGGGAACGAAGACGACCGCAGTCTGAAATTAAGAAAAAAGTAATGGAAATGTTGGATGTGGTTAACCTGCCAGGGATGGAAAACCGATTCCCCCACCAGCTCAGCGGCGGACAGAAGCAGCGCGTAGCTTTGGCCCGGGCTATCGTTCTAAATCCTAAGGTTTTGCTGCTGGACGAACCTTTGGCTGCTTTAGATCGCAGACTACGCAAAGAGATGCAGGGTGAATTGCGACGCGTTCAGCAGGAAGTCGGCATCACCTTTCTTTACGTAACACATGATCAAAAGGTCGCTCTTAGTCTGTCCGACCGGATCGGAATTATGTACGAAGGCCGTATCAATCAGATCGGTACGCCTGCTGAAATTTATGAAACACCAAGGACTAGTTTTGTGGCCAAATTTATGGGTGGGTGCAACATTTTTTCAGGAAAAGCCACTTCCATAAATAACAACCACCTGGAGGTCCGTGACGAACATGGTCTTAGTATCCGGGCACAAAAGTGTAAGGACGTGAAACTCGAAGAGGTGAGTGGCATATCCATCCATCCGGAAATGATTGAGATCATACCTGAAGGCCATGAACTACCTTCATCAGATTCGATCACCAACACCATAACCAGCAAGATTACCGATGTGTCTTATCAAGGTGATTTCACCGAGTTGCAGGTACTGATTAAGTCAACCGGACAGAAAGTCACGGTTCACCTTAATCGTCGGTCTGACAACTCAATGTCACTGGTTAAAGGGCAGGAGGTGAGTATTTATTGGGATTCCTGCCATAGCAACCTATTGGTTGGATAAAATTGCCCCAAGAAAAACAGGGGAGAAATAAAATAATATATAAAAGAAAGGTTTTATTATGCAAAGTGGACCAAAATCAAGAGCAATGTATAAACGTGCAGTACAATCTATTCCGCTGGGAGTTAATTCTAATTTCCGATATTGGGGTGATGATCAGACGTTGATCATCAAACGAGGAGACGGTGCCTACATCTGGGATATGGATGACAACCGTTATATAGACTACCGCAATGCCTGGGGTCCGGTTATTTTGGGCCACGCCTACCCATCGGTCATAGCGAATGTAGAAAAAGCACTGAAAATGGGGAATGTCTTTGCCATGACCCATGAATTGGAAATTCGGGTTGCCGAGCAGATCAGGGAGTTAACCGGAGTCGATTTGGTGCGACTGACGAATACAGGTACAGAAGCAACCATGCATGCCATTCGATTCGCCCGGGCCTACACTGGCCGGGAAAAGGTTCTTAAATTTGAAGGGCATTACCACGGTTTTCAGGACTATACCTTATTTAATTGTCAACCGCCCATTCCCGGCGTTGGCTACCGCCGTTCACCCAATATGATCCCACATAGTTCAGGTATCCCAAGAGTGCTCAGTCAGCTGATTGATTCCATTCCCTTTAATGATGAAGCGATTGTTGAGAAAAAAATCCGGGAAAGCTGGCACGATTTGGCCTGCATAATTATTGAACCGATTATGGGCAATAGCCCGGGTATCCTTCCCAAACCAGGATACTTAGAGCTGATCAGAAAGCTTTGTGACGAATACGGCATCGTTCTGATCTTTGACGAAATCAAAACCGGCTTTCGTGTGGCCAAAGGCGGGGCTCAGGAACTCTTTAACGTCCGAGCTGACTTGGTCACGTATGCCAAGGCCATGGGAAATGGTTTTCCCATTGCGGCAATCGGTGGCCGGAAAGAGATTATGAGAGAAATAGGATATCAAAAAATATCACACGGCGGGACTTATTCGGGAAACGTTGTGGCCACTGCTGCCGCTGAGGCCACGCTTGATGAGATTGCATCAGGTGCACTGGAAAAGGTCGAAGGACACGGCAAAAAGCTGATGGCAGGAATTAGAGAAATTATAAAGCGAAAGAGTGTTCCTGCCTTGGTCCAGGGTCCACCTGCCATGTTTGGTATTGTCTTCACCGAGAAATCTGAAATCAACGAATACCGGGAATGGGCAGGAAGCAATCACCATATATATAACGCAGTCCTGAGCAAAATGATGGAAAAAGGTGTTATGCCTGATAAAGACTCAAGAGAACCTTGGTTCAGCTCTGCATCCCACACAGATGAACATCTTGGGATCACCTTGGGTGTCTTTGAGGAAGCACTTATGGAGGTAATTGAGAAAATTTAGCAAATAATTTAAAAATAGGAATACATTCTATGTATCTTTATACCGGTTATTTATTACATGTGGATTTATCCACCCGGCAGACATCCAAAAAAGCCGTGCCCAAAGAATGGGTGAAAGCATATTGGGGTGGCTGGGGATTAGCAGTAAAATATTTTTATGAAAGTGTACCAGCGAACGTGGCACCATTTTCACCCGACAATGCGCTGGTCATCATGACCGGCCCATTCGCAGCCACGCAAGTACCGACCAGTTCCAGGTTCTGCCTAGTCAGCAAGTCACCCCATACCGGTACTATATTCGAATCCAACGCTGGAGGTGCCTTCGCTCCAGAGCTGAAACTCGCCGGCTATGACGGCCTGATCATCACTGGAAAGGCTGATTCATTGGTCTTTCTTCAAATACAAGATGGAAACGTCCTCATTCGGGATGCCTCAACTATGAAAGGCAAAGGATCTTTCGAAACTGAGGCTATGCTTAAAGAATCGGCCTGTTCGCCGGACGCCAAGACTTTGTCCATCGGTCCGGCTGGGGAGAATTTGGTCACCTTCGCATGTATCAACACAGAATATTATCGGCAATTTGGTCGTGGTGGTGGTGGTGCTCTTTTCGGTAGTAAGAATTTAAAGGGCATTGTTTGCCGAGGCTCAGGCAGTATCCAAGTAGCAGACATGAAAGCGTTCCTTAAAAAAGTCGATTACTACAAACACACCAGTCTTTTGACCAACGACAACATGTGGGCCAATGAGCACGGGACATCCATGTTGGTCGCTGTGACCAACGAGATGGGAGTCCATCCCACCCGCAATTTTACCAAAGGGTTCAACAAGGATCATGCGGGCCTTGGCTCCGAAACAGTACATAACGCCAAACGAGGGGATCGAGCCTGTACCTCCTGCCCCCTGGCCTGCGGAAAATTCACTCACATCAATGGGGCTGAAGTGGAAGGGCCAGAATATGAAACCTTGTGCCTGGCTGGGTCCAATTGTGAAATCAACGACCTCGAACATGTAATTCGCTTCAACCGCCTTTGCGATGATTTGGGTCTGGACACTATGGCCAGCGGTAACGTGATTGGTCTATCCATGGACATGACTGAAAAAAAACGATTCGATTTTGGACTGCGTTTCAGAGATCCGGAAAGCTGTTTAACTGTGATCTCTGAGATAGCACTCTTGTCAACCCAGCGGGGTCGTGATCTTGCCATGGGTACCAGAAAATTGGCTAAAAAATATAAGAGTCAGGATTTAGCTACAGAAATAAAAGGCTCCGAACTTCCTGCCTATGATCCCCGGGCCAGTTATGGCATGGGGCTGGCCTATGCAACCAGTGAACGCGGAGCTTGCCACATGCGGGCCTTTCCACTTTTTGCCGAGAACCCTTTCGAACTGGAAACCATAACCCGGGTAGTGGTTGAAGGACAAAATTTTAATGCAATCAAATGGTCTATGGGTTTATGCGATTTCTGGGGTACGATCAATCTGGATATCATAGCAGATCTGTTGAGTGTGGGTCTTGGACAAAAGGTTATTGCACAGGAGCTCCTCAGGTCCGGGGAATGTATTTGGAATCTATGCCGACTGTATAACCTCAAAGCCGGATTCACTGCCGAACACGACACCATACCCCAAAAAATCATGACCCAGAAACTGGAAAACGGTCCCCATAAGGGTAAAGTTCTGTCCGAAAGTGACTTCCAGTTTATGCTCAAAAGGTACTACCAGATAAGGGATTGGGATGAAAACGGAACACCAAGTGTGGCTAAACTGGCTGAGCTCGGATTGGCTCGGATTTAAAAGGAGAAGCGATACCCATGGAAAAATACCTGCTTACACAGTCCGACCTTTGCACCGGCTGCAACCGTTGTGCATATATATGTTCTGCCGTTAAGGAAGGACTCTTTCAACCACAGCGGTCCAGAATCCACGTTTCAAACTTCCCGGCAGAAGGCTACTCCTTGCCATTGGTCTGCTTTCAATGCCCTAAACCGAAATGTCTGGACGCTTGCCCAGAAGGGGCAATATCGAAAAATGAACAGGGAATTGTCTTAATCGACCCGAAAACATGCACGGGTTGTAAAAAATGTGTTGCAGCTTGCTCCTATGGTATGATTGAGGTCAATTCCGATGATATAGCATTTAAATGTGACTATTGCGGTGGCGAACCAGCCTGTGTGGAAGAATGCTACTCCGGGGCTATTATCTATGCTTATCCGGACCAAAAGCAAAAAAAGGAACGAGGTTTTCAAATGAAACATCGCGAAAAGGCTGACGCGCCGGAAACAAAAAGGAACAGGCGTGCCCAAAATATGCTCATCCAGGTTAGAGAAGCAATTGCTGTTTAGACCGCTTTATTTTGCTTTTCATTTACGAATCTTTAGAAGGCAGCTTAAATAAAGTTTCAAATAATTAGATAAAGCTGAATAAAGAATGGGCATTGAAGATATAGCCATTCATGCCAAGGGTCAGGAATGATCAATCTGGCCCAGATAGAAGACAAAACTAAACCCCCTGCTATTTCCAATATTGGTGGGACGGTCGTGGCACAGATAGCAACCGCAAACTAATCAAGATTTCTTCGGACCTGAAGGAATGGCTGAGTAAACATTTTTCTATTACCGCCCATTCACTATCATACCACCCTTAGAAACAGAATTGCTCCCCACCGGACCCTTAACTGGATTCGCACCTTGTGAGCAGTGTTCTGGACCATGTTTGGAGATCTGCCCTCAGAAAAATTTTAGGGATGGGCACTACGAGCGGGATAAGTGTTTAGTACAATGGAGATGGACCGGGCGCGGGCAACAGATCCAAAGAGTGGTCAATTAACGAACTTGGTGCGATATTGTCGTGCATGTGAGATAGCCTGCCCAGTAGGCCAAAGGGTTGAATGAAGCCTCACATGTTCCAACATCCCAAAAAACCGTGCACGAAATATGCTTATTCAGGATAGAAAAGCAATATTTGTTTGATATTTTTTTAGGATTTAAACTTGTGGGAAGGAATGATCTCTGGTAAAAGGCGTATGTTATCCTAAATTGAAAAAGGGAAATTCAAATATGCCTGTAGACCCCCAAGCCCGGCAGATTCTTGAGCAAGGCTGTCCACTAACCATATTGTTCAAAAAATCCGGGTTCGGATCTATAAAAAAAATAAAATTATTTAACAGGAGGAAATCCCTACCATGTTTATTGACGGAGAATGGAAAGAAGCGGAAAATAATGCAAAGTTTGATGTATTTAATCCTGCAACAGGTGAGGTTTTAGCCCAGGTGCCGGACGGAAGCGATAAGGATATATCCCTTGCAATTGAAGCGGCAGACAGGGCATTTTCCTCCTGGTCATCCTTGACAGCCTACCAGCGCTCACACTATTTATACACGGCCTGGAAAATCATGCTGGATAAAAAAGAAGACCTTGCCAGGATCATGACCCAGGAACAGGGCAAACCCCTTGCTGCAGCCCGCAACGAAGTTCAGTATGGTGCAGATTTTCTGTTATGGTTTGCCGAAGAAGCCAAAAGGGTTTACGGACAGACCATTCCGTCTGCAAGGCCGGATCAGCGGTTTATCGTTTTAAAACAGCCTGTGGGTGTGGTGGGTGCCATTACACCCTGGAATTATCCTGTATCCATGATCACCCGAAAACTGGCCCCTGCCCTTGCTGCCGGATGTACCGTGGTGTTGAAACCAGCTGAGGCAACCCCGCTTTGTGCCATGGAAATGTTTAAAATTTTTGAACAGGCACAACTTCCTCCCGGAGTGGTCAACCTTGTCACCACCCTTGATCCCAAACCCGTGGGCGCCCAGTTTGTATCCAACCCCATCATCCGGAAACTGACCTTTACAGGTTCAACCAGAGTCGGCAAAATGCTGGCACAAGAAGCGGCAGCGAATATGAAACGGATTTCACTTGAACTGGGCGGCCATGCCCCTTTTATTGTGTATGATGATGCTGATCCTGTCCATGCTGCCAAGGGAGCAGTCCTGGTAAAATTCTTAAATACAGGTCAGGCCTGTATCAGCCCCAACAGAATCTTTGTCCCCCGTCACATGGTGGATGCCTTTACAAAAGAGTTCACCCTTCGTGTCAATGCCATGAAACCCGGCAATGGGATGGACAAAGATGTCAGGATTGGCCCCCTTGTGGGACCGGATGCCGTTTCAAAGGTTGAAAATCAGGTCAAAGATGCCCTGGAAAAAGGCGCACACCTCATCACCGGTGGAAAAAGGCTCACAGACGGTCCCCTGGAAAAAGGGTATTTTTATGCCCCCACCGTGCTCACCCATGTGACAAAGGAAATGCTGATCTATCGGGAGGAAACCTTTGGCCCCGTGGCTGCCATCATTGCCTATGATCCGGAAGATGATGTCATTGAAATGGCAAATGACACGGTTTACGGGCTTGCCGCCTATGTTTACACCAAAAGCACAACTCGCGCCATGACCGCTTTTGAACGTCTCAAATTCGGCATCATCGGAATCAATGATATCAATCCCACTTCTGCTGCAGCACCTTTTGGCGGAATGAAAGATAGCGGTATGGGCCGGGAAGGTTCCAAAGAAGGTATCAACGAATACCTTGAAACAAAACTGGGGGGCTTTTCAATCTGACCACCCAACTATTTCTGGTTTCCCATGCCATAACCCGGTGGAATGTTACCCCGGCGTCACGATAATCAAACCATTCTGGTTGTCTCCCATGGCGGTGCCATCCAGTTTTTATCGATGCAGTCCTTGAAGGAACCCGGCACCCTTTATTTGCATATCATTGTTATAATCAACGAAAATCGTTGTTTTAATCCACATTTGATTGACAAAACATTCGATATCAGATATCTGGGATAATCATACTGACTTTTGAACAGCATACTGAGGCGATACCATCCGGTTGTCTTTGTCGTAACTTGACGGACAGACAAGGTGGTTAAATTACGGCAGACCATACTCGACTGATAAAAAGGAAAATTGTAATGAAAAAAAAGATTGATGCCATGGATTCAAAAATTATCACAATTTTAGAACAGAATGGACGAATAGCGAACACAGAACTGGCAAAAATGCTCGACACATCAGAAACTACCATCAGAAACCGAATAAAGCGCCTTATTGATAGCGAGCTTATCAAAATCGTCGCCATCAGAAACCGGGCAAGACTGGGCTACGATCTTTGCGGAAACATCAGGATACAGGCTGATACCAGAAAAATACAGTCTATTGGCAGCAGTTTAAGCAAAATGAATTATATATGGTATGTTGCACAACTGGCAGGATATGATGAATTTGATGTGGAATTCAGCGTTGCATCACAACACGACCTTTTGATGTTGCTCGACAAAATAAACAAAATAGAGGGAGTCATCAGAACAAAAACCTCCCTTCGGCTTCAGCTCTTAAAACACATGGGTGAGTATATGGCTGTATTTTCTGATTCAAAAAATACCAATATGACAAAAGGGTAAATCCTACCAGTTGAAACCGGTTCACTCGCCGACCGGAAAGTATTTCTCACAAAATCCCTTCATTGCCAAATTCATTTTAAAACAAGTGGTTGATTGAATACCCATGCCAGGCGGTTTACGAATTATATATATGATTCTGTCTGTTTAAAGTTGAAAATCAACTATTAATCTAAAAATAAATTCGAAAAGTGGTAAAATAGTAGTTGACATTCGTTTTTTGCTTATTTAAGGTGAATTTCATTTTCATCAATAAAAATGTACATGAACGCAATATATTACATCGGTAACAATTGTGAAGCTTTTTGAAATAGTGTTTAAAAAAAACCTAAAACAAGGAGGTACGTGATGAATGAAGAAAAGAAGTTGCGAAAGGTCATGGGCGGAATGTCCATGTTTGCTATGGCTGCAGGATCAATTATCGGGCCCTGGCTTGTAATGATGCAATGGTGGCTGTCACTTTCAGGCCCATCCATTGCCCTTGCATTTGTTCTAACAGGATTATTATGTATTCCCATCGGACTTGTGTATGGTGAAATGACCAGCATGCTGCCAAATGTTGGCGGGCCTTTTGTGTTCATTTACAATGCGTTTGGCAAGCAGGCAGCATTTTGGGGTGCCTGGAGTCTCATGCTTGCCTATTCAACCGTTATCGCATTCCAGCTGTATGCCATAGGAGGGCTTATTTCCTATCTCTGGTGGCCTGAAATGCCGCATTATGCACTGGTTATCATCTGCCTTATCCTTTGTCTTGGCTTTTATTTCATGAATTCACGGGCACTGTCTTTAAGTGCCAATGCGCAGATCGTCATGTTTTTTGTTCTGGCAATCATCGGCATTGGTACAATGATTGCCTTTGTGGCGCACCCGACATTTTCCACGGCCAACTGGACACCCTTTTTTCAGACGGGCAAGAGTGGTTTCTTAACGGCAACGGCATTGATGGTAACAATGTATTTCGGATTTGAACTGATTCCGCAATTTGCTGAAGAATCCAAATATCCGGTCAAAAAATTGTGGGTACCGCTAGTAGGATCAATCATATTCTGTATTATTTTTTATTCAGGATTGTGCATCGTCAACGCCGGTATGATGCCGTTTGAAGGGCTGAAAGACATGGAAATGACCAGTGCCACCCTCCTGAAAACCCATTTTGGTGTCGGCGCTCAATACGCCATGGCCATCGCAACCCTGCTGGCTTGTTTGACTTGTCTGAATGGGTTCTGGCTTGGCTCCATAAGATTGATGTACAGTATGGGAAAAGCACGCATACTGCCCCGCTGGTTCAGTGGATTAAACGAATCCGACGTCCCGAGCCACTCGAATCTTGCGATTCTGATTATTGTTATTATATTTATCGGATTATCCGGAACCCGATGGCTTGAATCTTTGTTTACCTTAATGGCAATTGGCGTATCCATCTGCTATCTTCTTTCCTCTCTGTCATTTATCCGGCTGCGCAGCATACATCCGGAATGGCAAAGACCATGGATGGCACCCGGTGGAGTCGCCATGGGTGTTCTGGCTGTTCTTTGCAGCGCTGTGATGGCCTATTATACATTCAAATATTTTGATTCTACCCTGTGGATGCTGTTTGTTGTCTATTTTGTGATTTTAGGCGGCCCTGTATGGCTCTATTTGCGGCACAGGCGCAAACAGTCTCCGGAATTGTATGTGATAAACGTTCCAACCGGGGTTGTTGTAAAATAATATATCTCTTCGATCAGGTAAGTTTTGACGATGGAAAAAGGCTTGTGGGTGCATTCATCAATGAAAAAAAATGAGTGCATTCATAACCAGGAATCGGTCTAAAGCAAAAGTAACACATCACCATAACCAGTATTTCGAAAATAAGGAGGTCTATAATGAAAAAAAATAAAGACATTTTTTCTTTGCCCAGTGAATGGATCAGCGAAGAATCCAAACAGATTGTTCAAAGTTGCCGGGAGATTGTTGAAAAAGAAATATTCCCCCTTCGACTTGAGCTTGACGAAGATTGGAAAGATCATAAAATATACGAAAAATTATTATCAAAACTCATGTTGGATTTTGGTTGGCAGTGCGCCCCCTGGCCAAAGGAATATGGTGGGTTTGAACTGGATACAATTACCTATTGCCTGTGTCTGGAAGAAATGGATCGCGGCGACTCCGGCCTTGCCACGGCTGCCGATTGCGGCAACTGGGCATTTCTGCCGATTTTAGCCCCCAAACCCAATGAAGTGCTCATTAAAAAATTTGCGCCCATTGCCTGCCAGACAGACAAACTTTTTGTCGGGTGTGCAGCGATTACGGATGAGCGCGGTGGGTCTGATGTTGAAAATATTGATGGCACCCATGGAAAGTATATCGCCACCACTGCCGTCCTTGATGGTGATGAGTGGGTCATCAATGGTCACAAATTATGGCCGACAAATTCCGGTGGTGTGGCTGACCTGTTTGCTGTATTTTGTACAACCAATCCAGGTGTGGAAGATGATGAATCTTTTGCCATTATCTATGTTCCGGCAGATACACCCGGTGTGATTCAGGGACCGCCCTACCAGAAGGCAGGCATGTCCGGAGATAAAAATGGGGATGTCTGGTTTGAAAATGTCCGGGTACCCAAAGAAAACCGGGCAAATCCAAAACCAGGAGATGATGCCATTGCTGCCCGCCTGTTCATGAACGCCGGAAATATTGGTGCCTCTGCTCAAGCTCTCGGTATTATGCGCAATTGTTATGAACTGGTTAAAGAATGGTGTGACAAGCGGGTTGTCGGTGGAAAAATATTAAAAGAACACAGTATGACGGCAGCAGTTCTGGCTGATATTGCCATGACCATTGAAGTCTGTCGTTCCGATACCTATATGAAAGCAAGAATGATGGATAACCCGGAACCTTATGGAATAGATCCTTCAGGTGTTGAATTCCTGGCAAAAACAAGGGCAAACAAACTTTTTGTGACAGATCAGATGACCATTCTGATTAACAAGGCAATGGATTTGATGGGTTCCCATGGCTATGCCAGGGAAGGCCATATCGAGAAACACTGGCGAGACAGCAAAATCATCAGCCTCTGGATGGGCGGACGTGGTTTAGCCAAGCTGGATATTGCCAGATATTTTTATGATTGTAAAACATTTTAAAAAAACATATACGGCAGGGACTGCATTGATATATAGATACATAAACAAACATCAAACTTGAGATGCACCCCTGCCATGAATACAACAAACAATATATTTATGAGGATTCAATATGGAACCCAAAATGACGTCTAAAGAGCGTTTTTTAGCAGCCATCAACCACCAGGACGTGGATTACATGCCCACTTGTGGCCCTTTTCAAGCCGTCTGGGCCATGGGAGAAAGCAAGTTAACGGTAGCTGAAAGTATTGAAAATCCTGAACTGGCCGCACAATCTCAGATTAAACCGGTCCAGGACTGTGATTTTGATGGTCTTGAGGTGATGTGGGATTGGCTGTCACCGGCAGGGACCCTGGGATGTGATATCAAATTCCCGGAACTGGGCGCTCCCATTACAATGAAACCCGTGGTTGAGGATCTTGAGTCGCTGGCCAAACTTCAGATTCCCGACTTCAGTCAAGACCATCGATTCAAAAGCTCTGTCCAGACAGCCAAATTGCTCATCGATCAATTCGGCAACGACCGATACCTGTATTGTACTGCTGTGGCGCCGTTCACTTTGGCCGGAGAAATCAGGGGCGTTGAAAAGCTCATGCGCGATTGCTTTAAAAACAAAGCACTGATGGTGGCCATGCTTGAATTTACGACCAACGTGCTGACCAGTTACTACCAGTATCTGACCACTCTTGATGTGGATGGAATTTTTATCTGTGATCCCACGGCATCCGGCTCATTGGTCTCCAAGAAGGTCTTTAATACCTTTTCCAAACCCTATATCAAAACCATTGTTGATGTCATCAAAAAAGGGGGCAAACATGCCATTGTCCATATTTGCGGTGATATCTCCGATCGTCTGGAAAGTATCATGGAAATCAATCCTGACGTTCTTTCCGTTGATACCCATGTTGATTTTAAAACTGCCAAAAGCCTGTTCGGCAAAGAAATCGCAACGCTTGGCAATATCAATGTGGTCAACACCTTATACATGGGAACACAGGAAGAAGTGAAAGCGCAAATCCTGACCTGCCTTGAAAAAACCGGCGGCAAAGGACATATTCTGGGCGGCGCATGTGATATCGCACCTGGAAGCCCGCTGGAACTCGTGTCCACCTGGAAAAAAGCTTATGCCTGAAAATCGGCTGAATTAATATTTTCGGTCCGTGGATCATGGGGACATGGCAATTTCCCATGAATCAGCGCTTCATGGTGGATGCCATATGAACGTCCAGGCCGACATCCTGGCAGAGAAACTCGTCCTTTGGACTACAGGTTATGTGATGTGCACACACACAGGCCTGATTTTCGAGTCTGAAGGACGAATCAACAAAGAGTTAAAACCCGGCCCATCAAGGGTTTTCATTAAAGATTCTATTTTTTAAAAATCATCAGTCCCCCTTATCACCATGACCACACAAAATGATCTTTTTATCTAAAAATCATCTTCTGGACGATTTACACATCTTGCTTCCTTTTGATATGGTCTATAAATTCTATTAATCTTTAAACTTTGAGAATGACAAGAAATATTAACATATTATTCAATGCAGGAGGAAAGATGTTTCAGTTTCAAAAAGAGCAAAAAGTATGTGAAATTGGTGGCGTAAAATTCGGCGGGCAGCCAGGAGATTACGCCACAGTTGTCTGTAACTCAATATTTCAAAAGGGAGATAAAATCTTTCCCGGAAAACGAAAAGACGGTTTTGATGAGAAAAAAGCTGCAGGCCTTTTAAAAACCCAGGACCGGCTGACCGAGGAAACAGGGATTCCGGGAATGGCAGATATTGTTGCCAATACAGGTGCTGAATTCAAGACCTTTATCGATTTTGTGGTGGCTAACACGGATATGCCGTTCTGTATTGATGCCTGGACTTTAAAACCCAAACTGGAAGCAGCAGCCTATTGCGCTGAAAAAGGACTTCTTGACCGGATGTTTTATAACAGCATTACGGTATGGGAGCAGGATCTTGACACTGAAATCACTGAAATGGTCAAAATCGGTGTTAAAAATGTTCTTCTGGTGGCCTTTGACCAGGATGATCAGATGCCCACAGGCAGAATCACAGGGACCCAAAAACTCTTGGATGCCATTGAAAAAAATGGGGCCCAGTTTAAAAATGTTTTTGTTGATACTTCTGTTATGAACGGTCCTGCCACGGCCCTTTGCGGCATTGCCAACCGAATGATAAAAGAAAAATGGGGTCTGCCCACGGGTTCTGCGCCTTCCAACGGGTCTTATATGTGGAAGGAAGCTCGTGAAAAATGGGGATTTAAAGGATGGGCAGCCGCAGATGCAGCCCTTGAATCTCTGGCGGCTTTCATGAACCATGATATTATTTTTTCAGGTCCCATGGTGGGAGCCGAAAGAATCATGCCGGCCATTGCAATGTCCAATGCCTTCCAGGCAACGGCAGTTTACAGTGAGACAGGACGTCTGCCCAAAAATTCAAACCATCCGCTTTTCAAATTGTTTCCCGATTTTGTGGAGAACATTAAAAATATTTAAGCATCGAAAAAATAACCAGAGGATTAAGCTTAATATTAAGCTTAATATATAACAGAATAATTGAGAGGAACATTTATGTCAGAACTTACCGGAAAACAAAGAGTCCAAAAGCTATTCAAACGTGAACCCATTGACACAATGCCATGTTTCAGCGGTCAAGGAGCCGTGGTCGTCCAGGCCATTGAAAAAATGGGAACCCGGTTTGCCAAAATTCACACGGACGCAGCACTCATGGCTGAATCTGCCATCACATCGGCAAGATTGTTCAATATGGATGGCGTTGTTATCCCCTATGACATGGCAACGGTTGCAGAAGCCATGGGCCGGGGTATTTCGCTTTATGAACATGCAGACGGCATTATCTACCCCACTGTTCCAAACAAATGGAAAACCCTGGATGAGATTGACATACCCAAAGATTATATGAGCCAGGGACGTCTTCCCATGGTTGACGAAGCCTTTAAAATCATAAAAGAAAAGGCACCGGATCTGGCTGTGGGTGCATGGGTATTAGGACCTTTTACACTTGCAGGACAGATCATGGAACTGGATATTCTCCTGAAAGGGCTTAAAAAAAATAAAGATAAGACAGAAGCATTTCTGGAGCAGGTCACCCAGGTGACTATTGATATGTGCAAGCATTATCAGGAACTGGGTGTGGATTTTATCTCTGTCAGGGAGATGGGTTCCGGGACGGATCTTTTATCCCCCCGCATGTGGAAAACCCTGATCGGGCCTAACTTAAAAAAAGTGTTTGACTCCATCACCAGTGTGCCCTCTGTAAACCATATCTGCGGTTCAACAGACATGATTATTGAGATGATGCATGAATGCGGTGCTGATGCATTGTCCGTGGATCAGAAAAACAATGCGGCTGAAACCCGTAAAAAACTGGGCAATGATGTTCTCATATTTGGAAATTTTGACCCGTATAAAACCCTGACCCAGCTTGAAGATATGGGCGAGGTGGAAGCAGCCATTAAAAAATGCATTGATGATGGCCAGGATGCCGTGTGGCCGGGATGTGATATCTGGCCTGACATCAGACAGGAAAACATGGAAACCTATGTCAAAACAGTCCGCAAATATGGCAAAAACCCTTCACCCGCCGTGGGAAGAATTTAACTTAAGGAGAAAAAAATGTCTACACATAAAGAAATTCTGGCAAAATTAATAGAAGCCGTTGTTGAGTATGAAGAAGATGATTGTGCAGATGCAGCCCAGGAAGCACTGGATGCCGGCATGGACCCCATGGTCGCTGTTCTGGATGGCCTGGCTGCAGGCATGGAAAGGGTCGGCGTATTGTTTGATACCAATGAATATTTTGTTCCGGAAGTACTGATGTGCGCAGATGCCCTTTATAAAGGACTTGATATCCTGCGTCCCCATATTAAACTGGATGCTGATATACCCAAGGCATCCGTTGTCATTGGCTCCATCCAGGGGGATGTTCATGATATCGGTAAAAACCTTGTCAAGATGATGTTTGACGTTGCCGGTTGGGATGTCCATGACCTTGGCCGGGATGTGCCCCTGGAAACCTTTGTTGAAAAACAACTGGATGTCAAATCAGATGTTCTGGCCATGTCTGCCATGATGACCACCACCATGATGGGCATGAAAAAAGTTATTGCCATGGTCAAGGAAAAAAATCCAGACTGCCTGATCATGCTGGGTGGCGCTCCTGTAACCCGTGACGTTGCCAACCTGTTTGGTGCGGACGGCTATGCCGAGTCTGCGGGTAATGCCGTATCTGAAGGCATTAAAATGATCGGACGGCTGAGAGAATACCAGAAAGGCGAGATCAAGTAATCAAAGGAGCTTTAAAATAAATGGCACAAGAAACAGTAAATGTGATATTTCAACCCTCGGGCCGCCGTGGTGAAGTACCAAAAGGGTGTAACATCATAGAAGCCTCAAGACTTCTGGGTGTGGATATCGAAGCGCTTTGCGGTGAAACAAGAGTATGTGGAAAATGTATTGTCCGTATTGAAGAAGGCCATTTTGAAAAATATAATATCCAATCTTCCATGGACCATGTATCTGCCTGGCAAGAGGATGTTGAGGCAAAATTCATCAACCCTGAAAACCGGGAAAAAGGATTCCGCTTAGGTTGTGTGGCCAAAATTCAGGATGATATCCTGGTGTTTGTCCCTGAAGAGTCCCGTGCCGGCAAGCAGGTTGTTTCCAAGGCTGCCCGGGATATCCATATTGATTTTAATCCCACCATCAGGCTGTATACCGTTGAACTGAAAAAACCGGATTTTCATGACAAAACCGGGGACTGGGAGCGTCTGTGCAATGGCCTTGCAAGAGAATATGGTCTGACAGGACTCTCCATTGATATTGTCACCCTGAGAACACTTCCCGGCGCTCTGCGGGCCGAAAAATGGGTGGTGACCGTCAGTGTGTGGGACGATAAGGAAGTCATCCGTATCCAGCCGGGTGTGGTGAAACGTGCCTATGGCATTGCCATTGATGTTGGCACCACGACCTGTGCAGGTTATCTGTGTGACCTGACAACCATGCAGGTTATCGGGACCTCTTCTTTAATGAATCCCCAGTGTAAATACGGTGAAGACGTCATGGCCAGGATCACCTTTCACATGACAACACCCGGTGGTCTGAAGCGGATGAGCGATGACATCATTGAAGGGATCAACTCCCTGATTGAAAAAGCCATTGACCTCACCCATCCCAAAAAGAAAAAAATCAAAAAGAAAAAAGGCGAGGACGGGCCTGATGAATACAGGGAGATCATTGAGGAAGGGGTTGAATATTTAAGGATCAAAAAAGAAGATATTGAAGATGTCACCATCGGCTTTAACACGGCCATGCACCATATCCTTCTGGGACTTGATCCGGAACCCGTAGGCCTTGCCCCCTTCCCTCCAGTGATCCACCACAGCCTGGATATCAAGGCAAGGGATCTCGGCATTGATATCAATCCCTCCTCTTATATTTTTGCCATGCCAAATGAAGCAGGCTTTGTGGGCGGAGACAATGTAGGTGTGCTGCTGGCTGAAGAGCCCTACAAAAAAGATGAGATCCAGCTGATTATTGATATCGGGACCAATGGTGAATTGATTCTGGGTAACCGGCATAAGCTGTATTCATCCTCCTGTGCCACAGGACCTGCCATGGAAGGTGCCCAGCTTGCCTTTGGCATGCGGGCAGCTCCGGGCGCCATTGAACGTATTGAAATTGATCCGGAAACCCAGGAAGTGGATTACAGGGTTATAGGTCATGATAAATCCCGCAAATTTTCCAAGCCTGAAGAGATGAAGGTGAAAGGAATATGCGGGTCTGGAATACTGGATGTCCTGGCTGAGCTTTACCGCGCAAGCGTTATTACCAAAACAGGGGTTTTCAATAAAAAATTCTTACAAGATAACCCCCGCTTTAGAAAAAATGCCGACACGGGCCAGCCTGAATTTGTTCTGGCATGGAAAGAAGATTCTTCCATTGGTAAAGATATCGTGATCACCCAGAAAGATGTCCGGCAGATTCAACTTGCAAAAGGAGCATTATATGCCGGCTGCAAGCTGATGATGAAACGCATGGGCATTGAAAAAGTGGACACCGTAAAAATTGCCGGTGCTTTCGGTACCCATGTTGACAGGGAAAAAGCACTGGTTATGGGACTGTTTCCGGATTGCGAGATCGAAAATATTCATGGAGTGGGCAATGCAGCCGGTGACGGCTGCCGGGCAGCACTCCTGAATAAGAAAAAACGCGATGAGGCCAATTGGTGTGCCAGAAACGTTCAATACCTTGAACTCACTGTTGAACCCACCTTTGAAAAAGAATTTATGGAAGCCATGCATATGCCTCACATGACCGATAAATTCCCTCATCTTGAAGGTATTGTACCGGATCATGTGTTGAACCAGGGTCCAAAAGGACCTGTAAAACCGGAATAACCAGATTAAAAAAAGTCAATGAATTGGCTTTTCACTGCTGTTGAACAGGGCAGGCTGTTAACCGAGCCTGCCCTGTTTCTGTTTAATTTTTCTTTATCCCTTTAAGGATAACCTTGAACGCTGTTTTCAAGGTTGATCTGACAAAATCTTTTTCATCATTTAAAAGCCGTTTGGAATCGACCCACAGGACAATACCGCTGTAGGTTGCCCAGAGGATATCAGCCAGGGCCGCGGGGTGTTCATCTATGAAAATGCCCTGTTCGATCCCCTGCCGGACAACATCAATAATCGCGCCATGGGCCATTATGGAATGGATCTTGATCTGTTTTAAAACCTCTTCTGACAAATTCTGAAGGGTTTCTCCGGATTGCAGATGAAACAGGTTGATTAAAATATTGGAGTCATAGTCATACACCTCTATAAATACATCCCGGAAGCGTTCAATCTTTTGTTCAACGGAAATATCCTCTTTAACCACTTTTTGAATTTCATCTGCCAGACGTTTCAGAATTTCAATTGAAAGGAAAGTATGCAATTCTTCTTTATTTTTAAAATAGAGGTATAAAGTTCCGGGACTCAATTCTGCTTCTAAGGCAATTTCTTCAATCGTAGCAGTGTTATACCCTTTCTTGGAAAATACTTTCCGAGCAGCATGAAGAATTTCTTGCCTTCTTTGTTTTTTTTCTCTTTGTTTTCTTTCATATATACCCATAGCAACCTCATTATTTTTTGAATCTGATTCATAAACTGACAATGAATTGATAGATACATGAAATTGCACAAAACCACAAGAAAAAGTGGTAACAAATTTGAAAAACTTGAATTTTTTTTTGGGCCCTGTTAATATGCAGTCAAATCAATAAATAATGGAGATACCTATAATGCCAAAAACAAAATACTGGGCTGACAATTATGTCGAAAAACTGACCAGTGCGGAAAAAGCGTTACAAAACATAAAACCCGGCCAAAGAGTATTTATAGGATCTTCATGCGGAGAACCTCAACATCTTGTCAAAGAATTATCAAATGTCGCTGTCAGGTTTACAGATCTTGAAATTGTCAGGTTATTATGTATTGAAAGAGGCCCTTTAACGCTGATTGCCAACCGGTCTCATTCCCGGCAGTTTAATATACGATCCTTTTATCTGGGCTCAGGATACTCAGAAAAAATTAATCGGGATAAAAGATTTACCACACCCATTAACCTTTCCCAGATTCCCCATTTGTTCAAATCAAGAATGATGCCCATAAATGCCGCCCTGATCCAGGCTTCCCCGCCCGATGATTTCGGGTGGATGAGTCTCGGGGTTTCTGTTGATATCACACTTGCTGCCTGTGAATCTGCAGATATTGTGATTTGCCAGACAAACTCGAATATGCCAAGGGTATTGGGCACAAGCTTCATCCATGTCAATGATGTGGATCATATTGTTGAACATAATGAGGAACTTTTAACCATACAACCTATTCCGGAACTTGAAACTGCCAATACCATAGGCAGACATATATCCCGGCTGATTGTTGACGGTTCTACCCTGCAAACAAGCCTGGGACTGACAAATGGCGCCCTGATGCTCTGTCTGTCAGAAAAAAATGATCTGGGTATCCATTCTCAATATTTATCAGATGGATTGATGAAACTTTTTTCCATGGGGGTGATCACCAATAAAAAAAAAGGGTTTAATAATGGAAAACTGGTTGCCGGAAGTGCCGTGGGATCAAATCTTCTCTATGAATTTATTAATGACAACCCCTCCATTGAATTTCATCCTTCAGATTATGTCAATAACCCTTCTATTATTGCCCGGCACAATGCCATGGTCTCTTTAAACACTGCCATGGCCATCGATCTGACAGGACAGGTGGCAGCAGATGCCCTTCCCTATAATAATTATACGGGCATTAACGGACTTCTTGATTTCACCAGGGGCGCTGCCATGTCCAAAGAAGGAAAATCCATCCTCATGCTGACCTCAACATCTGATAATGGCAAGAAAAGCAGGATTATTCCGAATTTATATGATATTGCCGTGGTTGTGCCAAGGGGTGATGTTCAATTTGTGGCAACAGAATATGGGGTGGTTAACCTTTTTGGCAAATCCCTCCAGGAAAGGGCCATGGCCCTTATCAGTATTGCCCACCCGGATTTCAGAGATGAGCTGTTTTCAAAAGCCAAAGAGCTTAACTTGATTGACATCGATAGAAAGCTTAAACAGGCCATTAAAGGGGTTTATCCTTTAAAACATGAAGAAACTATTACTATAAAAAATATTCCCATCCTGTTTCGGCCTGTCAAACCCATTGACGAAAGAGGGGTCCAGGAACACTATTATACAATGAACCGGGGAGATATTGTCTCAAGATTTTTCCACGAAAAAAAGAGTTTTGTTCATGATCAGATTTATACAACCTTTGAAATTGATTATATCAATGACCTGACCATGGTTGCTACTGTCGGAGAACTGGGATTTGAAAAAATCATTGCCGTTGGTGAGTATTTTAAAAACGCCATCACAAATATGGCTGAAATTGCATTTTCCGTCTCAAAGGAATATCAAGGCATGGGAATCTCACAGGTTCTTCAGAAAAAACTGACGGAAGCTGCAAAGGAAGACGGCATTATAGGGTTTGTTGCGTATACCTCTCCTGAAAACAGGGGGATGACAAAATTATTTCACAAGCTTCCTTATAGGATAACATCAAAAAAAGATGACGATATGATTATATTAACCTGCCTGTTTTCCGAACCTAAATGATTATTTTTTTATCAGCAATGCAATGGATTCAATATGATAGGTATGGGGGAACATATCAATGGGTTGAATCTCTCTTACCTCATATTTAGGGGCAAGCATTTCAAGATCCCGGGCAAGAGTGGCAGGATTGCAGGATACATAGACGATTTTTTCAGGACCGATTAAAAGCACCTGTTGAACAACATCCTTATGCATACCGACTCTTGGCGGATCTATAATCATCACATCGGGTTTTTGTTTTAATCCTGGCAGAACATCCTTGATATCCCCTTCAAGAAATTCACAATTTTCAATCCCGTTCAAAAGGGCATTCTGTCGGGCATCAATAACCGCACTTTTCACAATCTCGATGCCATACACCATTTTTGCCTGGTCTGAAAGCCATATGGGAATGGTACCCGTTCCCGAATAAAGATCGATCACAATTTCATTACCCGTCAATGCAGCATATTCAGATACCTTTGAATATAATTTTTCACACGAACCCGTATTGGTCTGGAAAAATGAATTGGCTGATATTTTAAATTCAAATTTCCCCAGTTTTTCTTTGATGTGATCTTCACCATAAAGGATAATTTCTTCCTTATCTATTGAAACCCCTGATTTTGAATCCGTTATATTATTGAGTATAGATTTAACCTGGGGATGTTTTTCCGCCAGCAGGTCTGCAAGATCCTGAACCACCTCAATATTCTTTACTCGTGTGACAATATTCACCATCCATGTATCAAAGGCCTTTGAGTGTCTGAGCATTAAAAACCGCCAGAATCCCTCATGGGTCTTTAAATCATAGGCCAAAAGAGTGGATCCTTTTATGAATTGCCTGACATCGTCCAATATCTTATTGCCCAAATCCGGCATGATCTCACATTGTTGAATATCAATCACCTTATCAAAGGTGCCGGGCACATGAAGACCAATGCCAAAATCCTTTTTAATATCTTCATTTTCAAGCTCCCAGGGCAATAGCCACCTTTTTAAGGCACAGGAAAACTCCATTTTATTCCGGTATTCATAAATCTTGTCCGACGGGATCACATCGTTTACCCGGATATCTTTGAGCCTGCCAATATGTTCTATGGATTCAATCACATGCCTTTTCTTATATTCAAGCTGGATATCATACCCGATCTGCTGCCATTTACATCCCCCGCAAAAATTATTGTACAGGCATTTTCCCTGGTTTCTCAAGGCAGATGGCCTTACTATGTTTATCATCTTTCCCTCTGCCCAGGATTTCTTTTTCCGGGTGATTTTTACAAATACCAGATCCCCTGGAACACACCGGTCGATAAAAACCGGAAACCCATCCGGTTTTGCAAGCCCCTTGCCCCCATAGGCAAGATCAATGATTTCCAGTTCATAGGTTTTTCTTTTTTGAATTGTCATAATATATATTTCTTTTACGCTAAATGGTTTATCCAGATATAATATCAAATTTTCAAAACTTGATATTATAAGGGTTTAATGACATAAAGACAAGATATGAAAAAAAGCGCTCATCACATTGAATTGAACTCCCGGGGATTTTTACTTAAAGGGATTCTGCACCTGCCAGGGGTAAAAAACCCGCCCCTTGTTGTCGGGTCCCACGGTCTTGAGGGGTCAAAAGCATCGGCAAAACAAAAGGTGTTGTCCAGGCTTCTTGTCCGAAATGGCATTGCCTTTTTCAGGTTTGATCACAGGGGCTGCGGTGAAAGCCAGGGGGATTTTGTCAAAGACACTTCCCTTGAAAAACGAACTTTTGATTTCATAAATGCCATAAAGCATATTCTATCCCTCAAAAAAACAAGCCGCAACCTGGCGGTTTTCGGCTCCAGCATGGGAGGTGCCACCTGTATCAACGCCTGGGAATCCCTCGTAAAAATGGACGTCACGCTTTGCGGGGCCGTGCTGTGTTCCGCCCCCGTAAAAAGCCGGACCATTGAAAATATCCCAATGGATGGCAATGGAAACCGGCCTGCCCTGCCCTTAAGCTTTTTTAAGGACAACCTTTTATTTAATATTACGGAAAAAGCCCGGAATCTCTCCAATGTGATGATTTTCCATGGAGATGCCGACCAGGTGGTACCAGTTTCAAATGCCCATGATATCTATACGCTTGCAAAAGAGCCCAAACAATTGATTATCCATAAAAACGGAGACCACCAGATGACCTCAAAAAAAGATCAGATCCAGTTTGAGACTGAATCTGTGAACTGGTTTCTAAGCTCTTTTAAAAACAGAAACCAGATGACGTCTTAAGAGCTCCAAAGCCATCATGGCAAACATTTTTTTATTCCTTAACCTGTCGCCATAAGAAAACTGGTAAGTTTTGGCCATGGAAACGGAAGGCCCTGCAAGACCTATACATACCATGCCCACGGGTTTTTCTTCTGTCCCGCCGCCAGGCCCTGCAATACCCGTGGTTGATATGGCAAAATCTGCACCCGCTTTAAGCCTTGCACCCTGGGCCATTTCAAGAGCCGTTTTTTCATGAACCGCACCATATTCAACAATGGTCTTCTCTTGTACATTTAAAATATTAATTTTTGCATCATTGGAATAGGTAATGCCTGAAAATAAAAAATAATCAGAGCTTCCTGCCACATCCGTCACCATGTTTGCAATCAGACCGCCCGTGCATGACTCTGCAATGGCAAGGGTTTTCTTTTCCTTTGTCAACAATTGCCCCAGTTCCTGTGCAATGGATAATCCTTTTTCAGATACCACCTTATTTTCAAGCTGGTCAATCGCCCATTGTTTTGCCTCGGCCATGTCAGACAAGGTCTTGTTTGGGTCTTTATCATAATTTATTAAAATAATTTTAATTTCTATCACGGGAAAATCAGCCCGAAAGCCCAACCGCATCCGTGGAAACTTTATTTTAAACCCTTTTAATAATACCCCGACCCTTGATTCAGGTAAACCAAACACGGTAAACCGTTCAATCAGAATATCATCGTTAAGACTGAATTCATCCGCCAATAACTGTTTTATTTCTTTTTCAAACATGATTTTCATTTCAGAAGGTACGCCGGGCATAAAGTAAAACAGGCAATTATTAATTTTCATATAAAATCCCGGTGCCGTACCATTGTGATTGATAAGCACACGTGACGTTTCAGGCAGCATGGCCTGTTTTTCATTATCCTTGTTCAGGACAAAGCCTCTTTTTGCAAAATAAGATTGCATGGATGCCAGCGCCTGCGGGTTCAACTCAAGCCTCTGGCCGGATGCCCTGCTGCAGGCAAGGGCTGTCAGATCATCCCGGGTCGGCCCAAGCCCGCCTGTCACAAGACAGATATCTGCATTACGCGAGATCTCTTGAATGACGGTTGCAATCGCTTCAACATCATCACCCACGGCCATGATCTTTTGAACTTCAATGCCCATATCTTTGAGACCCTGGCAAAGAAAGCCTGAATTGGTATCAATAATATCTCCCAAGAGAACTTCATCACCCGTTGATAGAATGTGAGCGATCATTATTTATTTTCCTTATATTTTGAAAAAAAAGCAGCATGGTTTGATGAAAAAAAAGCGGGATTTTTACGAATGCCCGACCCCACTGACACCTGTTTTTTAAATGTTTTATTCAAAAATTGTTTGACCTTTTTTCTCTCCCACCCGAAAGGATGGGTAAAATTTAAATACAATGACAGATCGCCATGGTAAAATTCCTGGGTATCAAGATCTCGGGCATCATCAGAGAATTTGGGAAGGTTAAATACGGCCAGGTTTAAATAATCAATATATGCTTCATGTGCCTTGATATATTCAAGGGTCGTAAATGCGCTCTGCTCGTTTTCATAACTGGTTCCAAAAAGAAGATAGACAAAGGTTAAGATACCTGCCTGATGAAGATTCTTTAATGTGGTTGACACATCATCCAGGTTTGTTCCCTTGTTCATCTGGTCAAGGACATCACTGTCCCCGGATTCAAGACCCAGTTTTAACATATCACAGCCGGATTGTTTCAAATCCCGACAAAACTCCGGGTCCAGAAACTCACGTTCAAATCTGACAAACCCATACCATTTAAATCCGAATCGATTCTTTGATAAGGCTTTTAAAAAAGCCGGGGTAACGGCATTGTCGATTAAATGGATATAATCAGGTGCATATTTTTCATCAATCTCTTTTAAATCCTTAAGCACCCGTGATGCCCGATTGGAACTATAGGGCCGGGTTTCTGCTTTTTCCGGGCAAAAATTGCACTTGCTCCAGTAGCAGCCAATGGATGCCCTGAAAGGCAGGACTTTTCCGGGTGCGATATACAGATCCGCTTTTACAAAATCATAATCCGGCACATAATGCTTCTTATCCACATTTTTTACACCACAAAATTCCAGCAGCGGAATCTCCCCCTCCCCTCTGATGGTCAGATCAACCAGGTCTTTAAACGGATCATTATAATCCGGCCGGCTCATCCAGGATGAGATCAAACCGCCGCCCATAATGATTTTTTTGTCTTTAAAATTATCTTTGACCCATCCGGCAAGGGCAAAACTGACAAGGGCCTGGTTCAGGTAGCAAAGGGAGATACCGACAAATTTTGAATCACTGTTTTGAACCTTTTCTCGAAGATTGTCTTCAAAAAACCGATAAAATGGATTTTCTTTATATTGCCCGGCGCTTTTCAGCAGATCCCTGCTGTTAACAGAAGACAGTCTGGAATCTGAATAATCGCTTAAAGTGATCTTGAATCTTTTGGTATCCACACTCATGGACAAAAGCTTGTTCAAATCATAGACCCGTTGATGATACCGGTCCATATTTCCATATAACGCTTTATCTTTTAAATCAGAAAGTATTCTTTCCCTGTTCTTTAATGCCCTTTTTGACCAGGGATCAATGGGAACAATATCAGAATTGATTAAATACAACAGCCCTTCAATATTGGCATCAATTACTTGACACAAGATCCCGTGTTCTTTTAAAGCAGCAGACAAAAGAGCCACTCCTGCAGGAGGCTCACACGGTTTGGCAACGGGTGGAAAAATCAACAGCATGGTAAAATGTCCTAAAATTAATAAACAAATAAATGTTAGCTTTTACCACATTTCCTTAAAATCCTCACCTGGTAATTTTTAAACCCGACAGATTCACCTGATCTTCCCGGAATTGTTCAGGACTGCCCCTGCGCCCATACCCAAGTCAGAATCCATAATATCCCCTGATATCAAGTGTCTCAATCCTTACCCGTTCCAAAAAGGTACAAATATTTATTTTTCAAAGCAATAAATAATATAAATAAATCTTCAATGCCTAAGTACTTCTACCTATTGATTTTATTATAACCTCCCTATATAACAAAAATATTCTTTTTATCTCCTTGTTGTCTATAGTCGCGAGAATGTAAGCGAAAGGGCAGAGCTTTGCCAAACCCCCTTCCCGCAATTTGTTTATAAAATGGGGTAAGCTTTCAGTGTTTTTTGAATCATGTCCATATTTATAACAAAAATCAATATAGTATCGCAGCCATTTCCTAAAGAGATTATGATTTTCAGATGAAATCCTGTTTTTATTAATTGAACGTCAAATTGATTCAATAATTGTTGAGGTATTTTTTCCATCATGATATCCCAGTGTTAATACCACCCTGAGATGAATGATATGCGGTTAGAAAATATAAAATGTCATCCAATAATTGTCAATTAAATCTTTTTGGATGAAAGATATGCGGACAACCGCTCAATTACTTGTTGACCTGGACACACGGGGGCGGGCTGGAAAATTATCCGATTATATGCTACTGTTGAAGCTTTGCTTCACAGCCGCATAACTGCGTTATGAGGACATGGCAAAGCAAACCTTCAGCAGCAGTCAAGGTGAATTTACCACCCCACTTCCCCGGGCCGTTCAACATACCACTGCACGTGGACAAGCCAGTGAGTTAAACATTATGCACTATTTTTAATTAAAGAGGTTTTTAGCTAATGAAAGATCCAAAATTGTTTATATCCTATTGTTGGTCGAGCTCAGAACACGAAGATTGGGTTCTTCGACTTGGTACAGAACTTCGAGAAAATGGTGTCGATGTTGTTTTGGATAAATGGGATCTAAAGGAAGGAAATGATGCAAACGCTTTTATGGAAAAAATGGTTACTGATGAAGACATAAGAAAAGTAGTTTTAGTTATAGACGAGCATTATAGCAAAAAAGCCAATAATAGAAGTGGAGGTGTCGGTACTGAAACTCAAATTATCTCTGCAGAGGTTTATGAGAGTGTCGAACAAAATAAATTTGTTGCCGTAATAGCAAGTAGAGATCATGAGGGTAATACGAAACTACCGGTATTTTATAAATCACGTATCTATATCGACCTTTCTGATGAAGATTTATATGCCAAGAACTTTGAACAGTTACTTAGGTGGATTTACGATAAACCATTCAATGTTAAACCTGAATTAGGCAACAAACCAGCTTTTTTAGATGAAGAGTTATCGGTTTCGTTAGGAACATCCGTTGCGTTCCGAAGACTCGTTGATGCAATAAAAAATGCACGACCACATGCACATGGTGCCCTCGTTGAATACTTTAATCTGTTTTCTGTCAATTTGAACAAATTAAGGCTCGACCCGAGTAATGGCGCTGATGATTTTGATCAAAAGGTTATTGACAGTATAGAACAATTTATACCTTTCAGAAGTGAACTCATAGAAATAATTGCAACTATAGCTCAATATGACAACACTAATACCTCTGCTCCGGTAATCCATAGATTTTTTGAGTCACTTATCCCTTACTTGGAGCGACCTGAAGATGTGACTCGCTATCACAAATGGGATTGGGATAATTTTAAATTTATCGTTCAGGAAAGTTTGATTGTATGCATAGCAATTCTTTTGAAATATGAAAGATATGACATTGTTGAGCACCTACTGAATCAACGATATTACGTTGAAAAAGAAGAAAATTATAGTAGAAGTAAGATGCGTTCATTCGGCGTATTTCGAAACCATCTCGAATCGTTAAACCACAGAAAACGCCGATTAAAACTTAATCGTTTATCTCTACACGCAGATCTTATGAAAGAGAGGTGCACTGCCTCAGGTATTTCTTTCAATCAGATTATGCAAGCCGACTTCTTGCTATACCTTGCAGAAGCTTTACAAGGATTGAAAGAAGGGAGAAGGCAAGAATGGTGGCCTGAAACATTGGTATTTAAGTCGTTTCATGGAGGAACATTTGAAATGTTCTTGCGTGCAGAATCAACAGAATATTTTAATCGTATTGCTCCGATGATGGATGTAAAATCAAAGTCTGATATTGAACCCTTTTCTGAAGCATTGAAAACTGAGAGTATTTATATTCCAAAGTGGGAATTCGACAGTATCAATCCTTTAGAATTAATGAATTTTGATAAATTGTGTAGTCGTTCATAGCATGAATCCGAGGAATATCATGTTTTCATTATAACAACAAAAATGCACCGGATAAAAACCGGTGATTTTGATGGTTCACGGCGGCTGCACCGCGCTTAGGTCTTATGGAGAAAAATTTGAGTATTTTACGAGAAATTCAAGCGTCATTAATTTCAGAACAACCAAATTTAGGTAGTATCTTATTGAAGTTGAGACTTCTCGCTGCTCGTTTAGGTAGCGACATTTTAGGTGATTGGGTTAAACATGAGTTATCTGGTTATCCCGATGATGTTGAACTACCTGATTATAGGATTGTAGGCATATCGTTCAAAGGAACATTTAGTGGTCCTTTTAATTCAGGCGTTAAAAATGCGCCAATCCCTTCTGCTTTAGTTAAAAAATATGCTGGTGATAAATGGACTAATCGTCGAGTAAGGGAAGGAATAGCTACTATTGATGATCTGATTAAAGGTTCTCAGGAGTCAGGTTCAATTGGTTTGGATTGTTCTAATTTAATTTTGTTATTGCAGGACAAAATATACGAGGGTTATGCATGTAATGACATTAGGGGCACTATATCCCGTAGTTCCTTAGTCCAAATACAGAATGAGGTAAAAAGTCGGGCGCTTGAACTCACCATCGAACTCGAAAAATCAATACCGGCAGCGGCTGATATAGTTCTCGATCCTGCAAAAAACGAAGCTATAGATAATCAAGAGGTAACAAAGATTATCAATCAAATTATTTACGGTAACTACACTGAAATTTCGAACTCAGGAGATAGAGCCCAAATAGGTGTTCAGGCTATACAGGGTAGCTCTGAAACACTCAAAAAAATATTAGAAAATGCTGGCATTTCTGAAGCCTCGGCAAAGGAACTTACAGAAATAGTCAAAACGGAAGAGCCAACATCGCCTGAAGAGCCTCTTGGAGTAAAGGCAAAGAAATGGTTGCTTGCTAATCTCAAGAAGGCTGAGGATGGGACATGGAAAGTTGGTATTTCAGTAGCAACTGACGTTATTAGAAAAGCTATTATGGGTTATTACGGGCTTTGAATGCCAAACAAAGCATTTAGGATGGACTCAAAACGCGTGCTGTTTTAGCTTCGATCAAAGTGTGGCACATGTTTTTCGCCGCTTAATGTGGCGTTCACGGCGGCTGCGCCGCCGTGATTAGAATTAAAAAACGTTTTTATTGCATAGGAAAAAGCCTATGAAGATTTTACAACTATCTATTCAAAATTTCAGAACCTTTGACTCAGAGGGTATCACTTTGAGCTTTACTGATCTTACAGCTCTTGTAGGTGAAAACAGCACTGGAAAATCTAATATCCTCGAAGCGTTGGATTTATTTTTCAATTTCAGCAAGACAAAAATTTCCAAAAGGACATTTCACCATGACGATGTTTCGAAAGAAATAATAATTGAAGTTTCATTTCATAATCTGAATGAGGAAGAGAAAAGAAAATTCAAGGTTCATCTCAATGAAAATGGGGAAGAGCTGACAATTAATCAAAAGATATTTTTGAAACTCGAAGATGAACAAGAATTAGAGGACATTGATGAAACTGATTACGATTTTGAAGAAAGCAAACATGGAACAAAATGGAGTGCAAGCGAAGATTTTGAATGGGCAAAATTTGAAAGCAAAAACCCGACAAAAACCAATATAAAAAAATGGTGGAAAACTGATCTGCATATTGAAGACTTTGACTTTAAAGCTCTTTTTGATGATCCCGACCAAATCCCAACTCCCGAGGACTATCAAGAAAAAATCGAAGAACTTTGGGTTGAACATTTCGAATTAATACCAAAAAAAAAGATGGTCGGTGATGACAAGGTTCTGGGCTGGAAGAATAAACTCAAAGGGAATCTTCCAAAATATTTTTACATGCCAGCCGTAAAACATGTTGAAGAGGACTTTAAGGTTCTAAAAAATAATCCATTCGGTGAAATAATTGGTTGGCTAACAAAGAATATTACCGACGAAATTAGAAAAGATTTCGAAGAAAAAACAAAATATTTCATTGAAGAGGCTTTGACGGAGATTGACAAAGATGATGATGGCCAATCAAAAATTTCATACTTAAATGAAAGGCTTAATTCAAATTTAGGAATAGGTTTGGATTGTCAGTTAGAACTGAAATTTGGGACACCCAACATTAGTGATATAATTTTCCCCTCCCCTCAGCTTTTTGCTAATGATGGTTATTTGTCTGAAATATGGCAAAAAGGTCACGGCGTTCAACGATTGACAATGTTCTCATTCCTGAGGACATACAACGATTTCAAGAAAAAAATTGATTCTGAAGATAGAAATATAATCGTTGCCATTGAAGAACCTGAAATATATCTACACCCTCCCATAGAAAGAGCGACATATAAACTACTGAGAGATTTATCCATCGGTAATGATCAAATTATTTATTCCACTCATGACAGCCATTTCCTTGCAGTTGAAAATTTCGATGAAATAAGACTTTTCAGAAAAATACATGGAGAAAAGCCAAAAACACTAATTTATGAATTTTCTCTGGAAAAATTAATTGCACACTACAAAGACTGTTACGGGATAGTTGCAGATCCTTTGAGTTTAAGGCATCGTTTTGGTTTTATTTGCGATCAATCTAAAAACGAAGGTTTTTTTGCAAAGAAGGTAATCTTAATCGAAGGTGAGACTGAAAAATATTCCTTACCGATATATTTTTCAAGCCAAGGCTATGATATTGATAATGAAAGATTAGCCATTATATCCGCAGGTTCCGTTGACAACATTACTTACCTTTATGTCATCTTTAATGAATTTAATATTCCATGCTACATAATTTTCGATGGAGATAAACCAGAACAAACCGTTGAAGAATTGACTGGGGATAAAAGACAAGACGCTCTCAACAAAACAAAACGAAACAAAGAGTTACTAAAATTTGCAGGTGAAGAAATTGAGGAGGATGTTGATTTTTTATTTCCTCCTACCTCCGTCAATGAAAAATATGCAATATGGGAAAAAGATTTCGAAGAAACATTCCACAAATCTATAGATAATTATACCGACATAAAATCTAGGGCAAAGAATCTTTATGGGACTGACAGTAAACCTTTAACCGGAAGGTTTTTTGCAGACGTTTTAACAAGTGAATATCCAGAAAAAATCAGCCCATACATTGCTGAACTTATTGAAAATATAAAAAAATGTGAATGGTCAAAGTCCTGTCTCGGAAAATAGATATCCTAAGGTGGTTACAACAAAAAAATTCTAACCATCCAATCAACCGGACCGCGAGAGGCACGCGATCCTGAAAACTTGGCAGTCAAAAATTAATCCTGTGCTGTTCATCTTGGTATGTGTGGCCGGTTATCGGTTATCCGAATTTAAAGCAAATAAATGACAATGAAATTGAAAAGATAAATGCCTGATTATTTAAATGTCCAGCCATCCCCTTCTGCGCTCGTTCAGTCCCTTCGTGATATTGGATATTCGATGGAATCTGCCGTTGCTGATGTAATTGACAATTCCATTACTGCGAAAGCGAAAAATATCCATGTCAATTTTGCATGGAATAATGGAAACCCCTGGATCGCTGTTGCTGATGACGGTTATGGCATGACCCCTGCAGAGTTGACAGATGCCATGAGACTTGGAAGCAGAAATCCTCTGGAGGATCGAAGCGATGAAGACCTTGGGCGATTTGGTCTGGGTCTTAAAACAGCATCTTTTTCCCAGTGCAGACAGCTTACACTTGTAAGCAGAAAAGATGGAACGCTGGCTGGCAGAGAGTGGGATCTTGATCTGATCGAAGAAAATCCCGATAATGGCTGGCGGCTGAAGGCCATTGAAAATTTTGAAATTCAGCAGGATGATGATCTTGGTGATATACTCCCCTTGATCTATAACGCAGGAACCATTGTACTGCTGAGGAAGCTGGACCGCTATGATGGACTGGAAAAAAAACTGAATTCACTCATTGAGCAGACAAGAGTCCATCTTGAGCTTGTTTTTCATCGTTTTCTATCACCCTCCCCCGGGAAGAAAAAGGTCAATATTTTTTTAAACAATGACCCACTGACGGCATTCAATCCGTTTAATCCATCTCACACCGCAACTCAGGAACTTCCAGAACAATTTATACATGTTGACGAACAAGCTGTTAAAATTCAACCTTATGTTCTGCTACATTACAATAAAACCTCGCGTGATGACTATCAAAAATATTCCTGTGCAGGGGGATACCTTCAGAATCAGGGTTTTTATGTTTATAGAAATCGCCGGCTTATCATTAAAGGAACATGGTTCCGCCTTATAAAAAAAGAAGAACTGACCAAATTAATACGTGTGCAGGTTGATATTCCCAATTCTCTGGATCATCTATGGAAGATTGATGTAAAGAAATCACATGCCTCGCCGCCGGAAGCGATAAGAAATGAACTGAAGTTAATTATTGACAGAATAGCCGATTCAGGGAAAAAAGTTTACAGACAGAAAGGTAAAAAACTTGCCTCCACAGTAAAAGTTCCCGGATGGACAAGAACCGCAGCAGAAGGAAAAATATTATATGAAATCAATCGAGAACATCCTTTAATAGCACAATTTCAAAGCGAACTGCCCGATAAAAAGCAACAGGCATTTAAAAATATAATTTTTATGCTCGAAAGCAGTTTTCCAACAGAATTATTCTACAGCGATGTTGCAAAAAAGCCTGAAAACCTTTGTAAACCTGCCTTCAATGAAGAACTGGTTTCAGATCTTCTTGACACATTTATTGATAACATGATCAACAGCGGGATTCCAGAAACAGAGATTGCTGATCGAATAATTTCGACCGATCCTTTTTCAACTTACCCTGAAGAAATTGAAAAGCTGTTACATTTGAAGGGAATATTAAATGATTGAAAAAAATGTAAAGTCACATGATTCGGCTGAAATTCTTGAAAAAATAGAAGATGGTGTTGCTATCCTGCTTGATGGGGGGAAGAAGGATCGAAATACCATTATTAATTTTATCAGGATGGTTGTTGCCGCTCAGGACAATAAAAATACAGTTTCAGAACAGGGTATTCTCCAGGTAGCCAAAAGACTTGAAGCTCGATTTGATATCAGCATGAAGGTTGGTAATTTGCTCTCAGCAGAAGGATATACTCCGTGGCTTGATGATGCACGTAAAGATATAGACTGGTATTACTGGGAACGGTATAAAAGACTTCTTCCTGAAAAGAAATTCAATAATGAAGTCATTAATGTTCTCGATATAGATACTGATAAAATTCTTGATCACCTCGAAAATCCCCGGAAAAAAGGAGGCTGGAAAAGAAAAGGTCTTTGTGTCGGGCATGTTCAGTCAGGGAAAACAGCAAACTACCTCGGTGTTATCTGTAAAGCCGCTGATACCGGGTATAAGGTGATTATTGTCCTGGCAGGATTATTAAATGCTCTCAGAAATCAGACACAGGAACGCATTGATGAGGGATTTGTCGGCTTTGACAGTTCTCAGCAGCTTGAAGCCACAACACTTGAAGAAAAATTAACAGGTGTGGGAAAATTCTATAATTCAACAAACTGGCACTCTCCTGTTCCTCTAACCACCAATTCACAGGATTTCGATAGAAAAATTGCAACGCAACTGAGGGCACAGATCAGCCATTTTAATGAACCTGTTATTTTTGTACTCAAAAAGAATGTCTCCATTTTAAAAAATCTTATTGACTGGCTTAAAAGTAACAATTCAAAACTGAACAGATTCCCCATGCTCCTCATTGATGATGAAGCCGACCATGCATCCGTAAACACCAATCGGGAAGATTTAGATCCCACTGCTACCAACAGTCGAATTAGAGAACTGCTGAGCTTATTCGAACAGAGTTCATACCTTGGATACACTGCCACCCCTTTTGCCAATATTTTCATTGATCCTGAAAGTGATGATGATATGCTTAAGGATGATCTCTTCCCCAGCGACTTTATTATCAGTCTTGATACGCCATCCAATTATGCTGGTGCAAGACGTATTTTTGAAGAAGATGGGGACCTTGACATAGTCAGGGAAATAAATGATTACGACGATGTTCTGCCACCAAACCATAAAAAAGATGAGTTCCCTCCGTTTTTACCACAAAGTCTTCATGAGGCTGTTCGTACATTTATTCTTGTACGGGCGATCAGGAATCTACGTGGCCAGGAAAACAGTCATAACTCAATGTTAATAAATGTCAGTCGGTTTACGGATATTCAATCAAACGTAAAATGGCAGATTCATGAATACCTGACTGAATTAAGAGATGCTGTTAAAAATCACTATGCCCTTTCCGAAAAAAAGGCTTTATCCAGCTCCAGCATGCGCTCCCTGAAAGAAACGTGGGACAGGGAATTTAAAGATACAGAATTTATCTGGGAAAATATTCAGAAAGAACTCAGGGCTGCTGTTTCCCCGATTCGTGTTATTGAAGTAAACGGATCAAGAAATTCAGAACCTCTGGACTACAATAAACGGGATTACCCTAACGGCCGTAATGTAATCGCAATTGGTGGTTTAAGTCTTTCTCGCGGCCTGACCCTTGAAGGATTGACTGTCAGCTATTTCCTGAGAAATTCTATCATGTATGATACGCTGATGCAGATGGGTCGGTGGTTCGGTTACCGAACCAATTTTGATGATATCTGTCGCATTTACATGAGTCCAGAAGCCAGTTCATGGTATGCCCACATCTCACGAGTGACCGATGAACTGCGCGAAGAATTCAGCAGAATGGAAAAAGCCAAAATGACACCAAAAGATTTCGGGCTGTGTGTACGAAGCCATCCTGAAAGCCTTATTGTCACTGCAAGAAATAAGATGAGAACTGCAAAACCAGTATTACGACAAATTAATTTATATGGAAGACTGGTTGAAACAGCAGTCCTGAATAAATCGAATGATGTTTTGGAAAACAACAGGAATGTGGTGCGAACGCTACTCGATTCTGCAAAAGCAGAGTGTGTCTATAAAGAATTTAATGCCAGCCATCTTTTCATGAAGGTACCCATTGATTATATTAAAAAATTTCTTGACGATTTTATAAATCATCCAGCATCACAAAATACTGAAAATCGACCTCTAATCGACTACTTGAAACTGCTCCATGAGCAGGACAACATATCAAACTGGGATGTTGTCCTGTTGAATAAGCCGGGATCAAAATCAATTATCGACGAACAGGTTATTTCGGGTCTTCCTGTAAAACCACAGCTCAGGAATGTAAGTTCTGAAAGAGGTAATGGAATTGCACAGAAAAACCGTCGAATCGGATCAGACCCTGATGAACAGGCTGGTTTAAACGATATCACCATGCAGAGCCTGTTAGATCAGTTCGGCACAAAATCAAAAATAAAATCCGCAGAGTGCAGAAAAGTAAGAAAAAGACCTTTGCTGATGCTGCATTTATTAGATTGCATCCTTGATGGTAATTCCATAAACAAAAAAGGGGTTTTTGCATTTGGTATCAGTTTTCCCGGTGAAAGTACTGTGAGAAGACCGGAGCGACTTGTTGAGTATGTTGTTAATACTGTCTGGTGGCGTAATAATTATGCTGATCTTCTTGATGAAGAGGAGAACTCATTTGAATAATCCATGGGAAGAGATAAAGATACCTTCACAGGATATACTTTACAGGGTCATAGACACTGAACATCCCTTAAGATTGCTGCGGGCAAGGGATATTTACGGTCGCTTTCTATTTATCTATGAATTTTCTGGAACAGACCATATCCCTGATAAATTTCCTGAACTGAATGGTATTAATATTCATCTGCAGAACCCGGAACAATCAGCTTCAGGGAGCTATATGCTCCTTCTGGTTCTTAAGGAAAACAAAGAATGGCAGATATTTCTTTCTCTCTGCAATGATCTTGTATCATCAACAAAATCACTCGAACAGAAGGCTGAAGCAACTCTGATTATCCTGCGCAGACTGAAACGCTGGCAGCATTTCCTGCAGAAAGCCCGCTCAGGACTTTTGTCTGAAAAAGAAATTAAAGGATTGACTGGTGAACTGCTTTTTATAAACAGACACCTGATTCCGGCTTTCGGGGTGAGAACAGCCATCCAGTTCTGGCAGGGCCCGGAAGATGCACCGCAGGATTTTAACATCCATGACTGTGCCATTGAAGTCAAATGCCAGTTGGGGACAACAACACCTGTTGTGCATATTTCATCGGCGGATCAGCTATGCACCCAGCTATCATCAATGTTTCTTTATGTCATCACACTTGGAAAATCCGATGAGGCGACCAGACTTGCTGTCAATCTTCCCTCCCTTATCAGTGATATCAGGAATCAGCTGGAAGCAGATGCACCATCAGAACTGGAACGATTTAACGACCTGCTTTATCAAACAGGATATATTGAATCGGAAGAGTATGAACGTTTCAATTATATTCCTGTTTCAGAGAAAATGTTTTCAGTAAAGAATGGCTTTCCAAGGATCTGTTCGGAAAATCTCATGACCGGCATCGACAAAGTTACATATAATGTTAATCTGCTGGACTGCGAACCATTTTCAGCAGTACCTGACTGGATGGAACTATCATGAGTTACGATGATTTTTTTAAAGATTTCATGCAGGATATTTATGCCCGCTCTGCAGCAGATCGTGATTTTTCAGAAGTGGTTTTCACTGAAAGAGTATGTGATTTTTTAGTAGAACAGGCAGTGCTGGAAAACTACACTGCTGCCAGCTATAAGAAGGAAACGCTGGGAATACGAGTTGATGCATATGATTATTCAGATGAATCAGATATGCTGACCCTGATAATCACAAATTTTCATAACGAACCCGCATCTTTAACCCAGACCCTTATTTCCAAAGTATTGAAACGTGCAGTTAAATTTTTTGCTAAGGGTCTGGATAGTTCATTCCATAAATCTCTGGATGAAAGTGATCCCGGCTTCAATCTGGCAAGGGATATTAACACCTTCTGTTCCCTTAAAAGGCTCAGGAAAATACGCTTTATTCTGATTTCCAATGCATTACTCAGTAAAAGCGTTGATAATATTCCAGACTACGACGTTAAAGGTTTCCCTTGCTCATTTGACATATGGGATCTGGGTCGCATACAGCGCATTGAGGAATCTGGAAAATCACGGGAAGACATTATTGTAGATTTCAGTTCACTGTTACAACATTATCTGCCCTGTTTACCTGTCTCTAACAGCGAAAGCAAATACAAATCATTTCTGCTGGCATTTCCCGGGTCACTGGTTGCAGATCTGTATGATAAATACGGAGAACGACTTTTAGAACAGAATGTGAGAACTTTCCTGCAGTTCCGCGGGAAAGTGAATAAAGGGATGCGGAATACGATTCAAAACAGTCCGGAAATGTTTTTTGCATATAATAACGGCATTACTGCCACTGCAGAAGAGGTAATTACAACAGAGGTTAAAGGTCAGGTCTGTATCAGGTCAATTAAAAATTTCCAGATTGTTAATGGAGGGCAGACAACAGCATCCCTTTTTAATACTCACAGAAATAACAGGTCTGATCTGGCAGCAGTATATGTTCAGGCCAAACTTACAGTCATTCCACCAGAAGAAACCGAATATATTGTTCCCAAAATATCCGAATATGCGAACACACAAAACAAGGTCAGTGCTGCTGATTTTTTTTCAAATCATCCTTTTCATCTCAGGATAGAAGAAATATCACGCCGACTGTGGGCACCATCCTCAGAAGGAAGTCTGAGGGAAACTCACTGGTACTATGAGCGAGCAAGAGGTCAATATGCTAATGCCCAGACTAATCTCACCCCTGCCAGGAAAAAAGAATTTACAGCAATTAATCCTCGAAATCAGATGTTCATTAAGACAGATCTTGCAAAGTTCCAGGGCTCCTGGGATATGCACCCGCACATTGTAAGCCTGGGGGCTCAGAAAAATTTTGTAAAATTTGCTGAAGCAGTTTCTAAAGAATGGGAAAAAAATCAACATGAGTTTAATGAATTATATTTTAAACGATTAATTGCAACAGCAATTCTTTTTCGGACAATTGACCGGTTTATCATGAAACAGCCCTGGTATGGCGGATATAAAGCCAATATTGTGACATATACTGTTGCCAAATTTTCTCAAATAATTAATAACACCGGAATGTTTCTGGATATGGAAAATATCTGGCAAAGCCAGAGCATTACATATGAAATGGAAAAATTTCTGGTAATGGTTGCCGGAGCCGTCAATTCTGTTATTCAGGATACACCGGCTGGAATAACGAACGTAACTGAATGGTGTAAAAAAGAGCTATGCTGGAATAATGTACAGAAAATATTATTAGATATCCCCAGGCAGGTTCAAGATCAGTTGATCACCCAAAAAGAAAGAAAATATAAGGATGCTGATGCCAGGACAGTTCAGAAAATAGATAATGGGATTGAAGCTCAGAAATTTGTACTGGAAAAAGGGGCTTCTTTCTGGAAGCAGATAATTGAATGGTCAGAATTAAACAGGATATTTTCTCCGAAAGAATATGGCCTGCTTCAAACTGCAAGCCAGCTCCCAATGAAAATTCCAAGTGAAAAACAAGCTCTGCTGCTTATAGATATTGAAAAGAAAGCTATCGAGGATGGTTTCTCAGCATGATTCCGATAATCGATATCTTTGCCGGACCGGGAGGCCTGGGCGAAGGATTTTCCTCTTATACAGACGAGAATGGAGAGCAGGCTTTTAATATCGCTTTATCTGTTGAAAAAGATGTTCATGCACACAGTACCCTTGAATTACGAAGTTTTTTCAGAAAATTCCCAAGGGGAGAAGCCCCATGTGAATACTATGATTACATTCGAAAAAAATCTTTGACAAACAGCCCCACTGTCCACAAAAAATTACGGTCTGAACTTTTTGAAAAATATCCGGAGCAAGCGCACCAGGCCTCACAGGAGGCATGGCATGCTGAGCTTGGAAATGATAGAAAACTTAATGAAAAAATTGATAAAAGGATTAAAGAAGTCATAGGCGCTTCTGATGTGAAATGCTGGGGGATGATCGGCGGCCCACCGTGCCAGGCTTATTCTGTAATTGGAAGGGCCAGGAATAAAGGTATTTCAGACTACACTGCGGAGGGCGACCTGCGAAGCTATCTTTACCGTGAATATTTAAGATTGATCGCACAACATGAACCTGATTTTTTCATCATGGAAAATGTTAAGGGTCTCTTGTCCGCAAAATTAAACGGGAAATCACTTTTCGAAAAAATTATAGATGACCTTAAACGTCCCAGAAAAGCAATTAGAGGAATTGGAAAAATTTCAACACTTGGGTATCAGATTTATCCTCTTGTAAAAAATACTGCTAATTCGACGGAACCGAACGATTTTATAGTTGAAGCTGAACACTATGGTGTTCCTCAGGCTCGTCACAGAGTCATATTAATTGGAATCAGAAATGGTTTTTCAAAAGTCAAACCCTCAACTCTGACAAAAAAGCAGCAGCAGATTACAGTAAAAGAGGTTCTCAGCAGCCTGCCGAGTCTTCGCAGCGGTTTGTCACGGGAAAAGAAAGAAAATAACACTTATGCTCGCTGGTTAGAGGAGATATCAAGTATTACTGATCTTAAATGGTTTAAGAATGGTTCTGACAAAACAATTATTGAATCAATTAAAAAGACTTTAGATAAAATTTCAGCAACCCCTCAACAACAGGGCAGTGAATATTTTCCATATTCCACAGAGTATTTCCCGGATAAAAATATTCCATCGTGGTATCTGGATAAAAATCTTAGAGGAGCAACCAATCACACCAGCAGATCACACATGGTGTCAGACCTTCATCGTTATCTTTTTGCAGCTTCATTTGCGGAAGAACATGGCAGATCGCCCTTGATTTCAGAATTTCCAGATGAATTAATACCTGCCCATAAAAATGCCAGAAGCGGTCATTTTAATGATCGATTCCGGGTACAGACTGCT